>Ga0157377_10000009_pt1 | contig 385287 bp, 364 predicted proteins | sample M55metaG_FD_121116 | JGI IMG/M metagenome (GOLD analysis project Ga0157377, IMG submission 121116) | Miscanthus rhizosphere microbial communities from Kellogg Biological Station, Michigan, USA - M5-5 metaG | ecosystem: Host-associated > Plants > Roots > Rhizosphere > Soil | place: USA... | reverse complement strand
AGCCGCGATCGCGAGCGACCAGGAGAGGTTGAACAGCAGGCGTTTCAGGATTTTTCGTGTCGCCGGATCGGTGGTGCGGGCCAGCTCGCCCGAAAAAAGCTGGATGCGCGCCTCGATCGATCGGCCGAGGTCGCGGCTCATGCTGTCGGCGCTGAGGGTGTACTCGGCGACGACGCGATCGACGAAATCGAGCTCGTGACGCAGCGCGATCTGAAACCACATCAGGTAATCGCACGAGAGCGCGACGTCCTCGGCGAAACCGCCGGCTTCCTCGATGCAGCTCCGGCGAACCAGGACTGTCGACGTCGGAACAAAGTTGCACCACGCGAACTGCTTCGCCACGCGCCCGCGCCGCGGCGGCGCAACCTGAAAACTGGTGACGCGCCTTCGCTCGTGTCCCGGCCGGACGTGGACGACATCGCCGAACACGAGTCCGACCTCCGGGCGCTCCATCAGCGGTATCTGCGATGCCAGGCGATCGGGAAGCCATGCGTCGTCCGAGTCGATGAATGCGATCAACTCGCCGTTTGCGTGGCGCAAACCGCGGTTGCGCGCGACGTACGCGCCCGCATGCGGCTGCTCGATGACGGTGATCTGCGACCCGAAACTGTCGAGAACCGCGCGCGTGCCATCGGTCGAGCCGTCATCGACGACGATGATCTCGAACGGAGGCTGCGTTTGGGTGAGGACGCTGCGAATCGCGCGCGCGACGGACTGCTCGCGGTTGTAGACGGGGAGGATGACGGAGACATCGGGCATCGAGGGCGGTCTCGATGATAAGACGGTTTTTCACGCGGAGGACGCGAAGAGGCGGAGAAAGCGGAGAGAGTTTGCTTGTTTTTCTCTGCTGTTCTCCGCCTCTCCGCGCACTCCGCGCGATCACTCCAATTTCGCGATCTCCACCAGCAGCGCCAATCCCGTTTCATCGCGGCGGATCGTTACATTGCCGCGGCTCACGCCAGCGTTGGCGCAGTAGCGGTAGATGTCGTCCTCCGAGCGTTCGATCAGTTTCCAGTTGCCGAAGTATTCGATCAGTGGGCGGTACGGATTTCCCGCGGCGATGTTCGTGAAGTAGAACGTGCCGCCCGGTGCGAGCGCGCGCATCGCGAGCTGGATCAGCAGTGTGGCCACCCGTTCGTTGAGGTAGTCGACCAAGCCGCCGGCCAGTACCAGGTCGAACGCGCCTCGCGGAAGGCGCCGCGCGAACGTCAGCGCGTCGCCCTGCCGGAAGTGGCAGTGCGATGCGACCGGCTGCAGCGCCTTTCGCGAAAATGCCAGCGCATCTTCGTCGATGTCGTTGAGCCAGATATCGCCGGCCAGTGGCGGAAGATGATCGAGGATCAGCCGCAGGTCGGGGCAGCTGCCGCAGGCGATCGAGGCGATACGCGTCCGGCTGGGATTCATCAGCATCGTTCGCATCAGCCGCGAGGCCTGATGCTGGATCTTGTTGCGATGCTGCTGCGCGATCGAACGGCTCAGCGCATACGCCTCGCACGACCGCGCGATGCGATCGCTCGCCTTGTTCGCGCCGGCGCCGCCGATCAGATACTCGACGGTTTCGAAGTCGCCCGGATAGCCACGCGGCCACGTCTGCAGCCGCTCCACGAACGGCGATCGCGCATGCACGCGGCGTACGGGATCGAGCACCGCGCGGATCTCGTCAGGATCCATCTCCGCCTTTTCGCACGCCAGAATGGCCGCGCAGAGTTGATGCACCGAGGCGAGTACGCGGTGGTACAGCTCTTCTTCGCGCAGCTGTTCCTCATCGATCGACATGAAGTCCTCGACGTGGCGGCGCAATTGTTGGACGGCACGATGCTGCTGGATCCCGGCAAACTTCTCCGCGTCTGGGTCGGACAAGCTCGTCTCCTCCTGCGATGTTCGCAATGAGTGACGGACGACGCGCCAGTTTTCCGCGTCCGCTACACTTACGTTCTTGCCGCGCGCGAAACTGCTCACCGTCCTCGGCGTGACGTTCGGCCTGGCCGTTACGGTCGGGAACATGATCGGCGCCGGCATCGTGCGTACGCCCGGCGACATCGCCGCGCAGCTTCCTACCTTCTGGCCGTTCATCACCGTCTGGATCGTGGGCGGTCTCTACGCGCTCCTCGGCGCGAACGCGCTGGCCGAGTTGGGGACGCTCGTTCCGGAGTCGGGCGGGCAGTACGTTTTCGTTCGGCGCGCTCTCGGCGACTACCCCGGACTCCTCGTCGGATGGAATGACTGGATCTCCACATGCGGCACGACTGCCGCGGTTTCCATCGTCATCGGCGAGTACTCGCTCGTCCTCTTTCCCCACCTGCGCGGCATCGAGCCGGTCGCGCTCGCAGTCATCGCCATTCTCACGGTCGTGCAGTGGTTCGGCGTCCGCTGGGGTGGATGGACGCAGGACGCAACGAGCTTGCTGAAAGCGCTTGCGTTTCTCTTTCTGATCGCGGCCTGCTTCTACCTCGGCGCGCGCCACCCGACCGCTGCGTCAATCGCCGCCGAACGCGAAGGATCGATGGTCTTCGCGTTCATTCTGGCGTTGCAGGCGGTGATTTACAGCTACGACGGCTGGACGGCGGTCATCTACTTCTCGGAAGAGGTGAAGGACTCCGGCCGCAACATCCCTCGGGCGATGTTCGGCGGCGTGGTGGCGGTGATGGCCATCTACCTGCTGCTGAATCTGGCCTTCTTGCGCGTGGTGCCGCTGGGGAGTCTGGCCGGACAGAAGATGGCCGCGGGCGTGGTGGCGCAGCATCTCTTCGGCCGGTACGGCGACACGATTCTGCGCGCGCTCATGATCGTCTCGCTGCTGAGTGCCGCGAACTCGAACGTGCTGATGGCGCCGCGCGTGCTCTTCGCGATGGCTCGCGACCGGCTGTTCTGGAAAGGTGCCGCGGAGGTCAACAAAGGCGGCACGCCGGACATCGCGCTGCTGTTCAGCAGCTTCCTGTCGGCGGTCTTCGTCATCTCCGGCAAGTTCGAGCAGGTCATCGCCATCCTGGCGTTCTTCTTCGTCGCGAATTACACGCTGTCGTTCGCCTCGGTGTTCGCGATGCGGCGCAGCGCGCCCGACGCGCCGCGTCCGTTCCGCGCCATCGGCCATCCGTACACGACAATCCTCGCGCTGCTGGCGTCGGTGGCGTTTCTGATCGGCGCCGTCATCAGCGACCTGCGCAACTCACTCTTCGCCCTCGGTGTTCTCGTTCTGACGATCCCGTTGTACCTTCTCGTGCGACGCAAATGAGCGGCTACGAATTCGACACCCGCCTCGCCTACGCGCGGACGCTTCCCTCGGCGTACTACTTCGATCCGAACGTTCTCGACGATGAGAACCGCAACGTGTTCGGCCGCAGCTGGCAGTTAGCCGGACGCGCGGATCAGGTTCGCGAGCCAGGCCAATTCTTCACGACGACGATCGCGAACGAGCCGCTGCTGATTGTTCGAGGAGCTGATGGCGAGTTGCGTGCGCTGTCGAATGTCTGCCGCCATCGCGCCGGTCCGGTCGCGAAAGGGGAGGGGAAGCGTCCCGTCCTGCAGTGCGGCTATCACGGCTGGACGTACGGACTCGACGGCCGTCTTCTGCAGACGCCGGAGATGGCCGGCATCGAATGCTTCGATCGCGCAGATTTTTCTCTGCCTCAATTTCGCGTCGAGATCTGGAACGAGCTGGTCTTCGTCAATCTCGATCGCGCCGCCGCGCCGCTGCCCGATTTCCTCGGCGATCTGATCAACCGTCTCGCGCCGCGCAACTACGACGGCTACAAACTCGCCGCACGCAAGGAGTGGTCGCTCGACTGCAACTGGAAGGTCTACGTCGACAACTACCTCGAGGGCTATCACATCCCGATCGTCCATCCCGGCCTGTTCCGCGAGCTCGACTACCAGAACTACCGCACTGAAACGCGCACGAACTATTCGATCCAGCACGCGCCGCTCAAACGTCCCGAACGGATTCGCGTCGAGAATCCCGGCGAAGACATCGATTACTTCTGGATCTGGCCGAACCTGATGCTGAACGTCTATCCCGACAATTTCTCGACGAACCTGATCGTGCCCCTCGGCCCGACGCGAACGCTCACGCTCTTCGACTGGTACTTCCGCGATCCCGACGCACCCGGCGTCCGCGAACGGATCGATGAAACCATCGCCTTCAGCGACGAGATCCAGCTCGAGGACATCGACATCTGCGAAGCCGTCCAGCGCGGCTTGCGTTCGACGACGTACGACAACGGCCGCTACTCTCCATCGCGCGAAAATGGCGTTCATCACTTTCACGGGCTGTACACCGCGGCGATGCGATTGTCATCCTGAGCCGCCGGAGCCTCGGAGGCGAAGCCGGAGAGCGGAGGACGGTCGAAGGACCCCCCGATGCTTGCCTCGCGAAAAACCGCCGCCCAACCGGGTTAACAGGTTGGGGGTCCTTCGACCGTCCTCCGGCGTTCCGCGCTTCGCGCTCCAACGCCTCCGGCGGCTCAGGATGACAGTACAATTCGCGCCTCGGAGGCCGCAACAATGTCTGTGGTCGCACCCGCGATCGATGCAAATCCGCTTCGTGAAGGTTTGGAGCAGGAGCGCGTTCCCGACGCTTCCTGCCTGGTCATCTTCGGCGCCTCGGGCGATCTGACGCAGCGCAAGCTCATCCCCGCGCTCTACTCGCTCGCGCACGATGGACTGCTCCCCGCCGGCCAGACCATTGTCGGTTATGCCCGTCCCGATTACACCGACGACGCATTCCGCATGGCCATGCGCGAGGCATGCGACAAATTCGCGCGCGTGCGGCCGGTCGACGACGCGGTGTGGGACAACTTCGCCAAGGGACTCTTCTACGTTCGCGGTGAATTCGCCGAGCCGGACGGAATCCTCCGCCTCAACGCCAAGCTGAAGGAGTGCGACCAGACGCGCGGCACCGGCGGCCGCCGGATTTACTACCTCGCCGTCCCGCCGAACTTTTTCCCGGTCATCGCCGAACTCCTCGGCCGCGAAAAGATGGTCACCGATCCCGAACACGGCGGTCCCTTCACACGCGTCATCATCGAGAAGCCGTTCGGCCACGACCTCGCATCGGCGAAGGAGTTGAACAAAGTCGCCGTCACCACCTTCCGCGAGCGGCAGGTTTTCCGCATCGATCACTACCTCGGCAAGGAGACTGTCCAGAACCTGCTGGTGCTCCGTTTCGCCAACGGGATCTTCGAGCCGTTCTGGAATCGTCAATACATTGACCATGTCCAGGTTACGGTGGCCGAGTCGATCGGCGTCGAGAAGCGCGGGCCGTACTTCGAGACCGCCGGCATCTCGCGCGACATCATCCAGAACCACATGCTGCAACTCGTCTCGCTGATCGGCATGGAGCCGCCGGTCGCGTTCGAAGCCGACGCCGTGCGCGACGAGAAAGTGAAGGTGCTGCGCGCCTTGCGCGAGTTCCCGCGCGGACACGAAACGGACGTCGCCGTCCGCGGCCAGTACACCGACGGCTCCGTTCTCGGCGAGAAGGCCATCGCCTATCGCAAAGAGGTGAACGTCGATCCGAATTCGAAGGTCGACACGTACGCGGCGCTCAAAATTTTCATCGACAACTGGCGCTGGGCCGACGTGCCGTTCTACATCCGCGCCGGCAAGCGGCTGCCGAAGCGCGTGACCGACATCTCCATCCATTTCCGGCCCGCTCCCTATCCGCTGTTCAACAAACTGACGAACGTGACGATGCAGCCGAACGTGCTGGCCATCCGCATTCAACCGGATGAAGGCATCTCGCTCAAATTCGATTCGAAAGTTCCTGGACCGACCGTGCGCACCGCGCCGGTGACGATGGAGTTTCGCTACGCGACGTCGTTCGGCGCCGAGCCGCCCGAGGCGTATGAACGGCTGCTGCTGGAAACGATGCTCGGCGATTCGACGCTCTTCGCGCGCCGCGATGAAGTGGAGACGGCGTGGGCGTGGCTCGATCCGCTGCTCAACGCGTGGGGCGCCGATCCGCTCGGACCGGAGTTGTATCCCGCCGGAACGTGGGGTCCCGACGCGGCCGACCGGCTCATCGAGCGCGATGGCCGCAAGTGGCGTCGGCCATGACGGACATCGCCAACGCCGACGTCCGCGTTGACGTCAACGACATCGAGAAGAGTCTCTCCGAGCTTTGGCGCGGGCAGAAAGATGGCGACGATGCCGTGACGCGCGCGGCGCTCTGGAACGTCGTCGCGCATACGTCGACGAGCGACCTGCACGCGACGGCGAGTGAAACCCTCGGCCGCGCCAGCGCGTCCGTTCCGCAACGGACGATCGTGGTGCGCTCGAATCCGGCCGCCGAGGCCGAGTTGTCGTCATGGATCAGCGCGAATTGTCACCTGATCGGCGACGGCAAACAGGTCTGCTCCGAGGAGATCAATCTCGTCGCGGGCGGCGATCGCATTCATCGCGTGCCGCCGGTGGTCAATGCGCTGCTCATTCCCGACATGCCGGTCGCATTCTGGTGGCTCGGCGATCTGCCGAACGAACACGAGGATTACGTCGAGTTGCTGCTCGAGTCGGCGGACAAGCTCATCGTCGATTCCGTCCATTTCGATTCGCCCGCCGATCTCGCGCTCGTCGCGCGCATCGCCGAACAGACCTCGACGTCGCCCGCCGATTTGAACTGGGGCCGCCTCGAGGAATGGCGCGCCGCGACGGCATCGATCTTCGATCCGCCCGACATGCGCAGCCGCCTGGCCGCGATCCGCCGCGTACGCGTGATCGCCGGCAGTTCGAATCACGAGTTCTTCGGCGAGTCGATCGAGTCGCTGCTGTACGCGTCGTGGCTCAGCGCGCAGGTCGGACACAACGTCGAATCGAGCGGCGCGGTGGAAGGCGCAGCGGGCACGATCGACTACGCGTTTGAGCGCCGCTACCAATCGAACGACGTCGGCGCGATCTCGCTCGTCGAGATCTCGTTCGAGGACGGCACCTGCGCCAGCATCGCCCGCGACCGCGAGCGCGGCGTGCTGGTCGCGAACGTCGACGGCAGCGTGACGGTGCAATCGGTCACACGCACGCTGAACCAGCGCCTCGACGAACTCATCGTCCGCCAGCTCAAACGCTCCGAAGGCGATCGCGTGCTGCGCCGCGTGTTGCCGATCGCGCTGAAGCTCGCGAAGAGGGTGGGGTAGGGTTGTCATCCAGAGCCGCCAAGCCGGGAGTCGCGTAGCGATGGAACGGCGCAGGACGGCGAAGGATCTCAAGTTACGCGAGCTGCGTTGGAACCTCTGTTAAAACCTACGCGGGCTGCGGCTGGGACTGCGCATCTTGAGTTCCTTCGCCGTCCTACGGCATCTCCGCGGCTACGTGCCTCCGGCGGCTCTGGATGACAAATCGCTCCGTTCGTCCGGACATTACGCAGCCCTGATCTACTGATCTACGAATCCACTAATCTACTCGTCCCATGAACCTCCGAATCTTCGACACCACGGATGATCTCCTCACCGCCGCCGCGCGGACGCTCGTGCAACGCGTACAGGCGGGCGCGCGGACGATCGCGCTTTCCGGCGGCTCTACGCCGAAGCCGATGTACGCGATGCTTGGATCCTCGCCGATGCGCGAGCAGTTGGCCGAGTTTCCGATCACCTGGGTGGTCGTCGATGAGCGCTACGTTCCGATCGATGATCCCGAGTCGAATGCCGGGATGATGTCGAAGACGTTGTTTGCGAATGGGATGTCGCCAACGCATCGCTTCCTCCGCTTCCGAACGGAGTTGAACGATCCCGCCGCCACCGCCCGCGCATTCGAAGACGACTGGCGCGCCCTCGGCATCACGCAGCTCGACGTCGTCCTTCTCGGCATCGGCGACGACGGCCACACCGCGTCACTCTTTCCGGGAACACCGGTGCTGGACGTCGAAGACCGCATCGCGTCCGAGGTGTTCGTTCCGCGCCTCGACACATGGCGCGTGACCATTACGAAGCCGGTCATCCGCGCCGCGACGCTACGTCTCGTGCTCGCGAATGGCGCGAAGAAGAAGCCAATCCTCGAAGGAGTTCGCGACGCCGATTACCCGATCGCGCAAGCGACGAACGGCGTCGAGACGTGGTGGCTCATCGATCGAGACGCCGCACCGGCATAGAACGCGCGTCGCAAGCATCGCAGAGGGCGATCTTTCGCCCGCTTAAGCGGGCTCACAACGTGTGCGATCTCGTTGTCCCCACGCCTGAAGGCGTGGGCTACGGTTCTTACGCCGGCTTCGCCGGCGGGTCGCAAGTAGAGTCGTTCCTCCGGCTTGGCCGGCGAGTTTGCAGTCAGTCTCGTTTCTTCGGCTTCGCGCTACACCGCCGCCGTAGGCGGCGTAAGAACCGTAGCCCACGGCTTTGAGCCGTGGGTTGCCCGTGCGCACGCGCGTTTGTGAGCCCGCTTTCAGCGAGCGAAAGAAACCATCATCGATGCCCGTATTCGAACTGATCCGCCTCGTGATCGGTCCCTTCGTATCGCGCATCGGCGACGCGTGGCTCAGGTTCGAGCGATGGATAGCGTCCGCGCGATGGAACCAGTGTCGGCTCCGGCTGTGAACACTCTCTGCAAGATCCGCGGTCCATCGATTCAACCTTGTGGCCGGGCCATGCTTGCCACGAGCGCGATCAACTCCTCCGGCTCGACCGGTTTTTTCAGGTACTCATCGAACCCTTCGCCGAGGGCGATTTCGCGTTCGGATGGGCGGCCGTATGCGGTCAGGGCCACGGCGGGGACGCGTGATTTTTCGTCGGCAGGGGAGCGGATGCTGCGGATCAGCGAGTAGCCGTCCTGCTCCGGCATGGCGATGTCGCAGAGAAGGATATCGAACGAGTGCCGGCCGGAGAGCCGCAGTCCTTCCGCCGCATTCGACGCAGCGGTGACGATCGCGCCGTGCGCTTCGAGGATTGCCGAGATGGTTCGACGAGAGTCGCGTTCGTCGTCGACGACCAGCACGCGCAGGCCTGAGATCGAAGCCAGCTTGGCAGATCGCGGTTTCGGCCGAAGCTTTGGAGCGTCGACCGCGACCGCGTTCTCGTGTCCCGTGGTCTGGACGGGGATGGCGATCGTGAACGTCGTGCCGAGGCCTTCTCCTTCGCTGGCGACTGAGACGTGGCCGCCGTGAAGTTCGACGAGCTGCTTCACGATCGACAGGCCGATGCCCATCCCGCCGTGATGCCGCATCGTGCCGCCTTCCTGCTGCGCGAAGCGGTCGAACGCGTACGGGAGAAACGCGGGGATGATTCCAACGCCCGTATCGCACACCTCCACCACCACGTTCCCGTCGCGCGAAAAAAGGCGCAGGTCGATATGGCCGCCGGCCGGCGTGAACTTCAGCGCGTTGGAGAGGAGATTCCAGATCACCTGCTGGAGGCGTACAGGATCGGCGCCGAGCCACGGAAGTCCGGGCTCGAAGATCATCCCGATCCGGATGCCTTTTGCCTCGGCGGCTGGAATGACGGCCGTGACCGCGGCCCGCAGGATGACTTCCATATCGACCGGTTCGATGGTCAGGAGCAACTTGCCGGTGATCATCCGCGAGATATCGAGGATGTCATCGATGAGCTGCGCCTGCACCTGCGCACTGCGATGGATCGTGGCGATTCCCTCGCTGCGGGTCGATTCATCCAGCGTGGTCATGGAGAGCAGCGCCGTCCAGCCGAGGATGGAAGTCATTGGCGTGCGGAGCTCGTGGGATAGCGTGGCCAGGAACTCGTCCTTCGCGCGGTTGAGCGAGCTGGCCTCTTTGTACAGCGCGGAGAGATCGTCCTCGGTCTGTTTCTGGTCCTCGATGTCCGTGTTCGAACTAATCCACAAGATGATGTCGTTGCCGGCGTCGCGCATGGGAGTAGCGCGGCTGAGGTGCCAGCGGTAGACGCCGTCGGCGCGCCGGATGCGATGCTGCGATTCGAACGGCTGGCCGCTTTCGAGCGACTGCCGCCAGCGCCGCGAGGTTTCCTTCACGTCGGCCGCGTGGACGAACTTCGTCCATCTCCAATCCTTGATCTTGTCGAGAGAGAGTCCCGTGAACGTGCTCCACTGCTGATTGAAATAGTCGACGTCCCCGTTGGGCTGCGCGGTGAAAACCATCTGTGGCATCGACTCGGCCAGAAAGCGGAAACGGTCGGCGCCTTCCTTTGCCGACCTTTCCGCCGACTTGCGGTCGGTGATGTCGCGGATGTTGCACTGGATGATGGCCTGGCCGTCGACGTCGTAGGTGTTGCTCACGAACTCCACTTCGGCGCGCTTTCCGTCTTTGGTTTCGAGCGGCAGGTCCTCGTAGCGGATGTAGCCATCCCTCTGCAGGCGATCGAAGGCGGCCTTACTCTCCTCGATGTCGCGGAACAATCCGATCTGCCAGAGCTCCTTACCGATCAGCTCTTCGAGTGGATATCCGAGGAGGTTGATGACAAAGGGATTCGCATCGATGATCCGCCTGGCATCGGCGTCGACGATCAGGATGGCGTCTTGCGCCGTCTCGAAGAGCCGCCGGTAGCGAAGCTCCGATTTTCGGAGCGCGTGAATTGCCTGTTCTCGCTCGGTGATGTCGCGGATGTTGCACTGGATGACGTTGCAGCCGTTTACCTCGTAGACGTTGCTGACGAACTCCACGTTCACCTGCCGGCCGTCCTTCGTCTCGAGCGGCAGGTGGTCATAACGGACATAGCCGTCTCTCTGCAGCCGGTCGAACGCCTTCTTGTTTTCGGCGACGTCGGCGAAGAAGCCGATCTCCCAAAGTTGCTTGCCGATCAGCTCATCCAGCGAAAAGCCCAGCAGATTGATCACGAAAGGATTGGCATCCATGATCTTGCCGCCAACACCATCGAGGATGAGGATGGCATCCTGGGCGGTCTCGAAGAGCCTGCGATAACGGGCTTCGGATTCAACGATCGGGAGGCCGGCGGCGGCATCCGTCGGAACGCAAGGCTCTTCCTCGATGAGCAGTGTTGCCGCCTCGGCTGGAAGTTGTGAAGCCTTTGTTTCCCGTCTCGTGATCGACCGCTTCATGGATTCCTCGGCGTGAGGCTGGACCGCCTGACTACGCGATCCTACTCAGCGAGGAGCGGCACGGCTGTTCAAAAGAAGACAGGCGTCAGTGGTCGAGCGGCTGGCGATTTTTTGCGTTCCGCGCTCCGAGGAGCCGCCACGCTTTCGACTCCAGGACGGCCAGCTGCGCCAGCAAGCGCGTCGCATCGTCCCGGGCAGCGGGATCGAATCGATGCACGCATTCACGCATGACGGACAGTTCAAATAAAACGAGTGGAAGAACGTCCCGGTGGCTTTTCACAACGGAGAAACCGTAACGCGAACCGCAACTGCGAGTCTGTATGGTTTCGAACGTTTAGCTGAGGGAAGCGACGAATCGTTCGAGACTGGTGCGCAGAGAGGCGGAACACTCGCACGACCGGGCCAGCAGGCCGGCATGATCGCGAATCCGAATGTGGTTGCGTGAATGCCCAATCAAGCCATCGTTCTCGAGCGCGGTGACGGCGATCGACACGCCGGGGCGATGCACGCCGAGCATGTGGGAGAGGAAATCCTGCGTCAGGTGTAGTTCGTCGGTATCGATGCGGTCGCGGATGATCAGCAGCCACTTGGCCAGCCGCTGCTCGATGGCGTGGAGCCGGTTGCAAAGCAGGTTCTGCGTCACCTGGTGAAGAAAAAGGCTGGTGAACGACAGGAGCAGGTCGCGAAAGGCTTCATCGTTCCGGAAATGCTCGCGCAGGATGCCGGCATCGACGCGCGATACCAGGCCGTCGATCTGCACGAGTGACTCACTTCCCGTCGGAGCGGGCTCGGTGATGACGGTGTGTACGTTGAACATCCCCTCGTGACCGACGATCCCCGCTTCCACCATCGCGCCGCTTTCCGTGGCGCGAATGATCGAAACCACAGTGCCGAAATGCGGGAAAAAGATCGATTCCGGCGTGTCGCCGGGCCGGATCAGGATGTCTGTGATCTTGTGATTTTCCTCGCTCGGCGCGAGTGCGCGTAGGGTCTTTGGTGAAAGGGTATTGAGAAGAAGATTTCCATGTCTCTTTGGCGAGGTAGTCAATTGTCTCTCCAGAAAAAGCGCCGGGTTTGGAACCGCGACGACACAGGGGAGAGACGGGCGTTGACCACCGTCTGAGCCGGATGCCGAAGAAGTGGCTGGGCCACTCATGGACTGTGAAGCACTCGCCGCAACCGCAATGTACTGACGCGAATTGCTTGCCGTCTGTTCGCTATCGTACTTTCCGATTGTGTTCGGAATCGTACGGACTTAGGATGTTCGCTACCGCTACCTTTGGCGGTTGGCTCCGCACCAACCGTTCCGGCCTTCCGTCGAATCTAGCCGTCGCAGTTCCCGTCCAGAACCATCGGACGACGCGAGGGCGATTCATGAGCAATCCCGCCAAAGACGTACTGATCGTCGAGGACGATGACAGCATTCGGAATCTGGTTGCGCTTGCGCTGTCGCGCGCGGGCCTGACGTGCGACACCGCCGAGGATGGCGTCTACGCCGTCGAGCATCTGACGGAGAAGCGCTATTCGGTTTTGCTGCTCGACATGAGCATGCCGCGGCTCGACGGCGCGGGCGTGCTCAAGGAAATCCGCGCCTTTTACGGTGACGATTCGGAGCGCCCGATTGTTCTGGTGATGACCGCGGCACCGCAGCAGGAGCCGCTGCAGCCGTTCGCCGAGATCGTTCACGCCGTCATCGCCAAGCCATTCAATGTCCACGAACTGCGCGAGCTGGTCCGAGGATGCGTGGATCTGCGGCAGCGCCACGACGCATTCGGCGATCGAGCAGTTGCAGGAGGTTTGTCATGAGCGGAGTCAGTGCCAGCGAGCCAGCCGGAAAAAAACGCACCCCGCGCAGCCGAAAACCGGCGCCTTTCGATCCGGAAGCGTTCCTCGAGGAAGTGGGCGTTGGGAAGACGATTATCGAGCTCAAGAAAAATCAGGCGTTGTTTTCCCAAGGTGACGAGGCGGACGCGGTTTTTTACCTGCAGAAGGGGACCATCAAGCTCACAGTCGTCTCCCAGCGCGGCAAAGAAGCGACCGTAGCGTTGCTGCAACCGGGGAACTTCGTCGGAGAGTCGTGCGTGGCGGCGTCGGAAACGATTCGGACTTTGACCGCCATCGCCTTGACGCGCTGCACGCTCATGCGCATCAAGCGCACGGAGATGGTGCGCGTGCTCCACGAGGAGCACGCCTTCAGCGACGTCTTCGTCTCCTTCCTCCTGGAGCGCAACGTCCGCATCCAGGCGGACCTCGTCGATCAACTTTTCAACTCCAGCGAAAAGCGGCTGGCGCGCATCCTCCTGCTGCTCGCGAACTTCGGAAAAGAGGGGAAGCCGGAGACGGTCGTTCCGAAGATCAGTCAGGAAGTGCTGGCCGAGATGATCGGCACCACGCGCTCGCGCGTGAACTTCTTCATGAACCGTTTCCGCAAGCTCGGATTTATCGAATACAACGGCAAACTCGAAGTGCACAGTTCGCTGTTGAACGTCATCCTTCACGATTGAGATCTTCTGCCGAAAAGTGTCTCCTTTTGCACAGTTTTGCCCGCCCTTCCGCCGATATTGTCCCGAAGGCGATTTGCCCACGCTGTTCCATCGAACGTTGCTCAGCCCATGAAAAGAGACCTCCAATGAACCGAACGTATCTTCGCCTGATGACCGTCATCGGCCTCGCGCATCTCCTTCTTCTCGTTTCCACAACAGCATTCGCGCAGATCTCGCTCGGCACCGCGCAGAACTTCGGCGTGCTTGCCGGATCAACCGCGACGAACACCGGCGCGACGACCGTCAACGGCAACGTCGGCGTAAGTCCCGGCAGTGCGGTTACTGGCTTCCCTCCCGGCGTCATCGTCGGCGGCGCGATTCACAGCAACGACGCCGTCGCCATGCAGGCCCAAAGCGATCTCACCACCGCGTACAACAACATCGCGTCCACGCCCTGCAACGTCGATCTCACCGGCCAGAACCTCGGAGGGCTGACGCTCACACCGGGCGTCTACTGCTTCACGACCTCCGCGCAGCTCACCGGCGCGTTGACGCTCAACGCCCTCGGCAACGCGAACGCGCTCTTCCTATTCAAAATCGGGAGCACGCTGACGACGGCCAGCGCCTCCTCGGTCACCGTGATCAACAACGGCGGCAGCAGTTGCAACAAAGTGTTCTGGCAGGTCGGCAGCTCGGCCACACTCGGCACCGGCACGTCGTTCACCGGCGACATCCTCGCGCTTTCCAGCATTACCTTCACGACCGGGGCGAGCTCGAACGGCAGAGCGCTTGCGCGCAACGGCGCGGTCACGCTCGACGGCAACAACGTCAACACCTGCGGCGTGTCGGTCTGCCCGATCATCACCGTGAATCCGGCAACGCTGCCGAACGGCGCGGTTGGTACGGCCTACAGTCAGACGGTCTCCGCGTCCGGCGGAACGGCTCCGTATGTGTTTTCAATCTCCAGCGGCGCGCTGCCAACTGGTCTGCTCCTCAATAGCGCTACCGGCGCGATCACCGGAACGCCCACTACAGCCGGAACGTTTACGTTCACGATCACAGCGACCGACGCGAGCGGCTGCTTCGGAAGCCGCCTGTACGACATCACCATCGCCAGCCCGGGCTGCCCGGCTATCACACTGAGCCCAACCACGCTGCCGCCTGGGACAACGCTGTTCCCGTACGCACAGCAGATCACCGCCTCGGGCGGTACGCCTCCCTATGCATTCGCCATCGCTGCGGGCGCTCTACCGCCCGGTCTTGTCCTCAGTCCCTCGGGACTCATCAGCGGTGCGCCGCAGCAGCCGGGCATCTTTAACGTCACGATCCGGGCCACCGATGCGAATGGTTGTCAGGGGAGCCGCGTCTATTCGCTGGTAATCCTTGCGCAGCCGGCGATTGACGGGCCTACACTGAGTTTTCGCGGGCTGATGATCCTTACGGTTCTTCTCGCGGCCGCCGGATTATTCGTCATGAAAAAGCTGTCGATCTGACGCGTGAGCGCTCATAAGACTGAATCAAGGCCGCTACGGCCTCGCATTGTCTTTGTGGCGAAGTTCTGCGGCGTAATGCTCGCTCTTTATGCTGTTCTTGCGCTGAATCAGGTCAATGACCGCGTCGTTGTGCCGTTTACGGAGGTCATTACGCACGGCGCTGTGGGGCTGCTGCGCGTTTTTGAGAGCAATGTGATCGCGACGGGAACGGTCATGAGGTCGCCGCAGTTCGCGCTCGATGTCCGGAACGGTTGTAATGGCGTCGAGGCCGTGATTCTGCTGGCCGCGGCGATCTTCGCGTTTCCGGCCACTCTGCGCTCGCGGCTGATTGGCGTAACGGTCGCGAGTGTGGCGATCGAGCTGTTGAATCTGGTCCGTCTCAGCTCTCTGTTCTGGTTGGGAGAGCACTATCGCCGCGTCTTTGATTTCGTCCACATCGCGGTTTGGCAGACTCTGATCATCCTGGCGGCGATCTCGATTTTCATCCTCTGGAGCTGGAAATTTGCCGAAAAACCTCTGGCCGCCTCTCGCTAGAGGCGCTGCCGGATTTCTCGCCGGCGTCGTCTTGTGGTGGGCATTGGCGTCGCCGTATGCGCGCCTGCTGGCATCTGTGAGCGAATCGCTGATGCGTCTGGCCGAACGCCCGCCCGTGACGCGCCTGGCCGCTGACGGAACGGAGTTGGTGATCGACCGCGACGATTTTCCGCGCGCCTCGCCGCGGCCCGCTCTGCTGCTGATGGACCTCACGGCAAACATCATCGTGCTTACGACGCTTTTTGCCGCGGCACGGCGCCCTTTTGCCGATCGCAATATTGTTGGACTTCTGCTGGCCATTTTGAGTCTGGTCGCGGTGCATGTGATCGCAGTCATCGTCAATGTGCAGGCGATTTATGCGTTGCGGCTCGGCGCGTGGAGCGAGCGCAACTATGGGTCTGTGGCGCGCAATGTCTGGGGAGCGGGAGCGCACTTTTACAGCGTGGTGGGAGTGTTTGGAGCTGCGTTTGCGCTCTGGTGGCTCTTTCGTCCTTCGCCTGGCGAGAATAGCGCGCGCCCTGGGGCACGTTGGCAGAGAAGCCGCGTATAGCACTCGTTGCGGGGAAACTTCCTCGCCTTCAGTCCTTCTGAACTAAGTCAGAACCTCTGGACTCACCCCTCTTAGCTTTCTCCTTCATTTCAGGCGCTGTCAGCGCGGTCTCGTGGCAGCAGAAGGAATCGCCGGTCCGCCGGCAGGAGCTCCAAATGAAATTGTATGTAGGCAATCTCTCCAAACAGGTCAACGACTCGCAGCTCAACGATCTGGCCGTCCCGTTCGGCAAACTGCTTTCCGCGAATGTCGCGGTTGAGCGCAATGGCGGCGAGTCAAAGGGCTTCGGCTTCATCGAATTCGCCACCGACGACGAAGGCCGCGCCGCGATCACCGGTCTCGATGGCCGCGACGTCAACGGTCAGGCCCTCAAGGTCAACGAGGCCAAGCCGCGCAAAGAGGCAGCAGCGCAGTTCTGATCCGAGTGCGAGTGCGGCGGGCATCCGCCGCACTCGATCAGCGAAACAGGAGACCTCATGCCGACATGGTTTGTGATCGCGGCGTTCATCGCCCTGGCAGTCCTTGGATGGAACCTCTATCGGCGCATTGGCGCCGACCGGATCGAGAAGTTCATGGAACGCCGCCGCCCGACTGCACGGATGGTCAGCCGCGCAGACTTCATCGACGGCGACCGGCACGTTGCCGTCGCGCTGGCGGTCACCGACTCGACATTTTTCTACGAGAACACCGACATGCAGTCCACGCTCGACCTGCAATGGGTTCGCGAAATCGAATACGGCGCACAACTCGCCAACGGCGTCGCCGTCGCCGGAGGCAAAGTGCTGCGTTTGCGTTGCTACAACGAGACCTTTGAATTCGTTCTGCCGAACGACGTCGTCGCGCGCTGGCACATGATGATGCCGCCGCGCCGCGCTGCTGTCCCGGCGGTGGCCTGATGCCGGACGACACCGGCATCCGCCGCGTGGCGATGCTTGGCAATCACCTGCCGCGCCAGTGCGGCATCGCCACCTTCACGACGCATCTGAGCGACGCCATCGCCGCCGTCGCGCCCGACCTCGACTGCTTCGTACTGGCCATGAACGACGGCCTGCACAAGCACAACTATCCGGGACGCGTCCGCTTCGAGCTTTCAGACAGCGACACCGGCGCTTACACGCGCGCTGCAGACTTTCTGAACGTCAACGCTGTCGACGTGATCAGCGTCCAGCACGAGTACGGCATCTTCGGCGGCAAGGCGGGCGGGCATGTTCTGACGCTGCTGCGCGAACTGCGCATGCCGATCGTGACGACGCTGCACACGATCCTCACCGCGCCGAATCCGCATCAGAAACGCGTGATGGACGAGCTGACGGCGATTTCCGATCGCCTCGTGGTGATGACCAACGGCAGCGCGGACATCCTCCGCGAAGTGCACGGCGTCTCCGCGAACAAGATCGACATGATCCCGCACGGGATCCCCAGCGTTCCATTCTCCGGCAGCAAAGACCGCCTCGGCGTGGAAGGGCGGCCGCTGATTCTCACCTTTGGCCTGCTCGGACCGGACAAGGGAATCGAGCACGTGATCGATGCGCTTCCGACGATCCTTTCCCACTATCCCGATGCGGTCTACATCGTCCTCGGCGCGACGCATCCGCACATCGTCGAGCGCCACGGCGAGACCTACCGGCTCATGCTCGAAGAGCGCGCCAAACAGCTCGGCGTCGACGGCAACGTGATCTTTCACAACCGCTTCGTCAGCCAGGCGGAGCTCTGTGAGTTTCTCGCGGCCGCCGACATCTACATCACGCCGTACCTGAATCCGGAACAGATCACCTCCGGGACTCTCGCGTACGCCCTAGGCGCGGGCAAAGCGGTCATCTCCACGCCATACGCCTACGCGAAAGAGCTGCTGGCCGATGGCCGCGGCATTCTCGTTCCGTGGCGCGATAGCTCGGCCATCGCGACGGAAATCGTCGGTCTGCTCGACGATCCCGAGAAGCGTCTCACTCTGCGACTGCGCGCCGCCGAACACGGACGGGCGATGTTGTGGCCGGCGGTCGCGCAGTCGTATCTGCAATCGTTCGAGCGAGCGCGCGTCGAGCATGCGCAACGACTGCGGACCGCGTTCCGTGCCCGCACGCTGGCGACGCGCCCGGCGGAGTTGCCGCAGGTGAATCTCGAACACGTCGCCGTCATGACCGACGACACCGGAATCCTGCAGCACGCCACGTTCAACGTGCCGCGCTACGACGAAGGCTATTGCGTCGACGACAACGCCCGCGCGCTGATGTTGATGACGATTCTCGAAGACGCCGGGTCCTATGATCCGAAGCTCGTCCGAAGTCTGTCGTCGCGTTATCTGGCCTTCGTCAGCAACGCCTTCAACGCGCCGATCGGACGTTTCCGCAACTTCATGTCGCACTCGCGCGTGTGGCGCGAAGAACAAGGTTCCGAGGATAGCCACGGCCGCGCGCTGTGGGCTCTCGGCACCGTCGTCGGATGCTCGGCCGATCCGGGACGCCACAGTCTCGCCGGTGCGCTGTTCCACGCGGCACTTCCGGCGGTATCGACATTCAGCAGTCCGCGCGCGTGGGCGTTTGCGCTTCTCGGCATCGAGCAATACCTGCATGCATTCGAAGGCGATCGCAACGTGCAGTCATCCGGACTAGCGATCGCCGAACGATTGCTGGGTCTTTTCAAGCGCACCGATCATCCGGAATGGCCGTGGTTTGAAAACAGCGTCACGTACTGCAACGCGCGGCTGCCGCAGGCATTGATAGCGACCGCGTCGTGGACGGGCAATGCGGAGATGTCGGCGACCGGACTGCGATCGCTGCAATGGCTGACGACGATTCAACGGACGGCCGAGGGCTACTTCGCGCCGGTCGGAACGAACGGCTTTTTCGAACGCGGCGCGACGGCGGCGGTATTCGATCAGCAGCCGGTCGATGCCTGCGCCACGGTGTCGGCGTGCATGCATGCATTTCGAACGACAGGCGATCAACGCTGGGCCGATCAGGCGCGGCGCGCGTTCACCTGGTTCCTCGGGCAGAATCAATTACACCAGGCGCTCTACGATCCGCTCTCCGGCGGTTGCCGCGACGCGCTGCACGCAGATCGTCTCAATGAGAATCAGGGCGCGGAATCGACACTCTCGTTCCTGCTGGCGCTGATGGACATGCGCGCGTTCGAGATGCAGCGCGCGAGTGTCGCGTCCGAGGCTCTCGTGGCGGTGAGCGCGTGACCGAGAAGTACGCGACGTTGTTTCATCGCAGCGATCGCAATCCGATTCTGACCGCGGCGGATTGGCCATATCCCGTCCACACCGTCTTCAACGCAGGCGCGACATTGCTCCGCGACGGCACGACGCTGCTGCTCTGCCGCGTCGAGGATCGTCGCGGACTCTCGCATCTCTGCGCGGCGCGATCGGCGGACGGCGTGAACAACTGGATCATCGATGCGCATCCGACGATGCCTTCCGATCCCGACAATCATCCCGAGGAGTTGTGGGGCGTCGAGGATCCGCGGATCACGTGGATGGCGGAGCTTGGCCGCTACGCGATCGCGTACACCGCGTTCGGAAAAGGCGGGCCGGGCGTCTCGCTGGCATTGACCGAGGACTTCATCAGCTTCGAACGATACGGTCTGGTCATGCAGCCGGACGACAAGGACGCAGCATTGCTGCCGCGCCGCATCGACGGCATGTACGCGCTCGTGCATCGTCCGATTGCCGACTCCGGCGCGCACGTCTGGATTTCGTATTCGCCCGACCTGCGAAGCTGGGGCGGGCATCGCATGATGCTGCAGGCTCGCCGCGGCGGCTGGTGGGATGCGAACAAGGTCGGCCTCTCGCCTCCGCTCATCGAGACCGATCGCGGTTGGCTGATGCTTTATCACGGCGTCCGTTCCAACGCGGCGGGCAGTCTGTATCGCATCGGCGTTGCGCTGTTCGATCTCGAGAATCCGGCCGAACTGTTGCTCCGAGGAGATGAGTGGATCTTCGGTCCCGAGGAGCCGTACGAAACGCACGGCGACGTCAACAACGTGACGTTCCCCTGCGGCTACACGATCGGCGCGGACGGCGACACGCTCCATCTCTACTACGGCGCCGCGGATACCTGCATTGCCGTGGCCACGGGAAGCATCCGCGGCATTTTGAGTTGGCTGGACGAGCACGGGAGGATTTCATGAGCAGACAAGCCGTTCGAACGACCGCAGGAAAAGTCCTGCGCAGCGACGATCTGATCGCCGACGAGAAGGAAGTGGCCGCCGGATTCCTGAAGGCCAATCCCCATTTCGGAAATCCGCACGTCGTCCGCTGCGACTGGTGCCGCGAAACGCGCACGCTCTTCCGCGATGAGAACGAAGGCCCGTTCAAGCTGACCACGCACGGCTGGCTTTGCGAGACCTGCAACGTACGGGCGTCGAGTCAGGAAGTGAAGTTTTGATCCCCAGATGACGCAGATGGACTCGGATTAATCTGCGTCTCATCTGCGCGAATCTGCGGATCGTTTCCTAGTAACTCCGCGGCAGGATCACGCGGATCGTCGTGCCTTGACCGGGCTTCGTGGCCAGCTCCAAGCCCGCATCGAGGAGCTCGCAGAGGCGCTTGACGATCGACAGGCCGACACCTTCGCCGGGCTGCTGACTTTGCGGGAGCGCTTCCGATGCGGACGGCAGCGTCGCGGCGGCGGGGATGTCGCGGCGGCGATCGGTGCTCGCGTCGCGCGCCTCGTCCGCTGCTTCCGTAGCGCTGTGGAGTTCCTGCGCGAGCGGTGCGGCGCGGTTTTCATCGATTCCCGGTCCCGTGTCCTGAACGGAGAACGTCCAGCGATCGGTGTCGCGGCCCTGGTCGAGCCCCCACGTCACGGTCACGCCGCCGCGCTGTGTGTACTTGACGGCGTTGAGCAGAAGGTTCTGCACGATGCGGAGAACTTTGGTGCGGTCGCCCTGCACCGGCATCGATTCCGGTCCGTCCATCTTCAGATAGAGACCGCGGTCCGCGGCGGCGGACTGTGATGCGATGCAGAAGTCGCGGAGCAGCGCGGCGGCGTCGAACACAGTCAGTTCGCGCTGTTCGTGGCCCGCTTCGAGGCGGGCAAGGCTCAGCAGATCGTTCAGCATGTCGTGAAGCGAGGACACGCTTTTGCTGAGCATGTCAGCCACTTCGCCGCGAAGTTCCGGCTGCGTCGCATCGCTCTCGTTCAGCAACGTGGCCGCACCCTTCACTACCGTAACGCTGCCGCGCAGATCATGCGCGGCCGTGCGCCATGCTTCGGCGCGCGACTGCTCGATCGCGTGCAGCGCCGAAAGCGCTTTCTCCAGATCGTTGACGTGCCCCGCCGACTCTGCCTGCTGCAGCCGCCAGTATTGCGTCGCGCTCTGCGTGACGCCGCCTGCACACAGCTGCGCCCAGACACGGCGCGCCGTCGGCATGACGCTGGAATCAAGAGCGCGATGCTCGTCCGCGTAACGTTCCAGCTCATCGACGACAGCCACCTGCAGGTGACCCCACTCGGCGATCAATTCGCGAAGCGGATACCCCTGCTGCCACCGCTGCAGACCATGCTCGCAAACGCGATCCGCCTGCCGCTTTGCCGCTTCCGCATCCTGTTCCTCGGGCCACGACCGAAGGGTGCCGGCCAGACAGTCGAGCACCGCGGGGATGTGATCGTTGAATTGCGCACGCGAGAGCGACGAGGCGATGTTGCCCGGTCCCGCGTCGCCCGCGGCGCGCCACGCATCGAGAATCGCCTCCCGCCGTTCGAGCAGTTCGAAGGCAAGCTCGGTCAACTGCGTGGCAGCGTCGTTGGCCTTGATCACGAGATGAAGGTCGTTGGCGGACATCGGATCTCCTTTCGCAGGAAGCGGGTCATGGCGCGGCGATACACGCGTCGACGGTTGCGACGATTTCGTTGATTGCTAAGGGTTTTTGGAGGGTGGCGAATACGTTCGCGCCGCTGGCCCTGGCGATGGCGTCGTGCGGCGCGGCGGACATGATCACGACGAACCGCGGCTTCGGCTCTCGGACGGCGAGCATGGCCAGGACTTCGACGCCGGTCATGACCGGCATCATCAGGTCGAGGACGATCACGTCGTAGTCCGTCTGTTTCGTTTTCTCGATCGCATCGCGGCCGTTGGCCGCCGTATCGACTTCATAGCTGGCACGGCGCAGGATCGTGGCGAGGAGCCTGCGGATCGAGGGGTCATCTTCGGCCACGAGGATGCGTTTCGCGCTCATCGCGCGCGCACCGGGATCGTGAACGAGAAGGTGCTGCCTTTGCCGAGCGTGCTCTCGACCATGATGCTGCCGCCGTGCGCTTCGACGGCCAGCTTGCAGAACGCCAGGCCGAGGCCCGTGCCGACGCGGCGTGAATCGAGCTGACCGAATTTTTCGAAGATGCGGCCGAACGATTCGGCCGGAATGCCCTGGCCGGTGTCGTGAACCGCGAAGCAGATCAGTGCGCCGTCGTAATTCGCGCTGACGATTACCTTGCCGGCGCCGGTGAACTTGATGGCGTTGCCGATGAGGTTGACGAGCGTGCGGCTCAGCTTCTTTTCGTCGCCGAAGAACACTGGCAAATCTTCGGCGAGATCGGTAACGAGTGATGTACGGCTCTCTTCCGCGAGGAAGGCAACCTGGGCGACCGCCACAGCCACGAGCGACGCCGCATTGACTTCGTCGTACTGCAATTGCGCCGAACCGGACTCCAACTTCTCGACGTCGAGCAGATCGTTGATCATGCCCAGCAGAGTTCGGCCGCCGCCGGTGGCGATCGCAATGATCTCCTGCTGCGTTCCGCTTAGCGTGCCGTCCGTTTCCAGCATCTCGATGCCGACGATCAACGCGGTCAGCGGTGTGCGGAGATCGTGAACGATCATGTTGCGCATGTCGTCGCGTTGCTGTTCGAGCTGCTGCAGACGTTCGTAATTGTTCTGCACTTGCTCGAAGAGAGCGGCCTCGCGATCGCGGCAACGTTTCTTTTCCAGCGAGGAATCGATGCGCGCCTTGAGCAGCGTCGGATTGAACGGCTTGGTGAGGTAATCATCGGCGCCTGCTTCGATGCAGCGCACGACCGATTGCAGCTCGTTGAGCGCAGAGATCATGATCACCGGGATGTTCTGCAGGCGGCTATCGGCCTTGATGCGGCCCAGGACTTCATAGCCATCCATCTCCGGCATCATGATGTCGAGCAGGACGAGGTCGAAGGCGGCTTCGCCGAGAATGCGCATCGCATCGAGGCCGCTGCCGGCAGTTTGGACGTCATGCCCCTGCCGCTCCAGGCGCCGGCAAAGCACTTCGCGGTTGGCGGGATCGTCGTCGACGACGAGCAGGTGTCCGGGTGTTTCGGTAGCACTTTGTGCAACGGCATCCGGCTGCGCCGGTGATTCCGCCTCGTGCAGAACAGGAATCGCCTCGCGCGCGGAGGTGAAGTTCTCCTCGATGATCGCGAGCATGCGATGGCCGGCGTCGCGGATTTTTTCGACGTCTTTCGCGAACCCTTCACGCCGCTGGCTGTCCGCTTCCTCGGTCAGCATTTCCGAGTAGCCGATGATGTGATTGAGCGGGCTGCGCAGGTCGTGCAGAAGTTGCGGCGACACGCTCGTCCGCGCGGCACCGGCCGGCGGTTCGGATTCCGGACGTGGCGCCAGACTCAAGACACCGGCTCCATGACGCCGGCCAACAGCGCTTCCATCTTGGCGAGGAGACGCGGCAGTTCGATCGGCTTCGTGTCGTATTCATCGCATCCCGCTTCGAGCGCTTTGTCGCGGTCGTTTGCCATCGCATGCGCGGTCAATGCGATCACCGGAATGTGCTTGAGGCGGTCGTCAACTTTCAAACGGCGCGTCGCTTCCCAGCCGTCGACGACGGGCAGACTCATGTCCATCAGAATCAGGTCGGGGAGTTTGGCCCGCGCCACTTCGAGACCCTTTTCTCCATCGACCGCGATCAGTACCTCGTAGCCTTTGCGCTCGAGCCGGCGCGACAACATGTCGCGGTTCATTTCGTTGTCTTCAACGATCAGGATCGTGGTCATGGTGTTGCTCCTTCGAGCGCCGGCAGCCGATGAACGCGCGGCGCCTTGCTGTCCGCGAGAAGATCGCGGACCTGTTCGAGCAGGACGTCGCGCGAGTCGCCATCCTTGCGCATGATCTTTTCGACGTTGCCGTTCAGCCGGCGGCGGTCCTCATTGGTCAGGTCCTGTGAGGTGATCACGACAATAGGGATCGATCGCCATTCGGGACGCTTGCGCACCTCGGCGGCGAACGCGAAGCCGTCCATCTCCGGCATCATCAGGTCGAGGCAGATCAGCCGCGGACGTTCGCGCTGCATGCTCTCCAACGCCTCGATTCCGTTGCCGGCTTCGGAAACGACCCATCCTTCTTTTTCCAGCATGGCCCGCATCAGCGAGCGGCTCGAGACCTCGTCGTCGATCACCAGGACGGGGCAGGGCGGGCTGGGGCAGGTGTACTTTTTCAGGATCTGCGACAGGCGCCGCCGATTGACCGGCTTGGTGACGTACTCCGACGCGCCGAGCGTGAATCCGCGCTCCGGATCATCGACCATCGTCAGCATGATCACGGGGATTTCACTCAGGACGGCGTCGGCTTTCAGCTCGGACAGAACACTCCAGCCATCCATCTCCGGCATCATCACGTCGAGCGTGATGGCCGCGGGCAGGAGCTGCCTGGCCAGGCGCAATCCCTGCGCGCCGCCGCTGGCCGCGCAGACCGAGAACCCTTCTTTTCGCAGATAACGCTGCATCAGATCGCGCTGCAACGGATCGTCGTCGATGACCAGCACGCAGGTACGCGCCGCGGGAACCGCTTCGCCATCGGTGGCGATGAGGTCCGGAACTGCCGGAGACAGCCGGCGATCTTCGATCAACGCTTCCGGTTCGATCGCGACCGCTTCGATCACCGTCGCCGGAAGTTTGATGGTGAAGACGCTCCCTTCGCCTGGGACGCTGTGCACGGTGACGTCGCCACTCATCATCTGGCAGAAGCGCCGCGTAAGTGCGAGTCCGAGGCCCGTGCCGCCGAATTTGCGCGTGGTCGATGCATCGGCCTGCGTGAACGATTGAAAGAGCCGCACGATCTGCTCGGAGCTCAGCCCGATGCCGGTGTCCGAAACGCGGAAGACGATCCAGTCGCTGCCGTCCATGAGCTGGCGCTCGGCTTCGATTCTGATCTTGCCGTCGTGCGTGAACTTCGCCGCGTTCGAAACGAGATTGAACAATCCCTGCCGCACCTTGCTCAGATCGGCGCGCATGATGCCGACGTCAGGCGCGCAGTCGATCTGCAACGTGTTGCCGTTCTTGGCGACCTGCATCTCGATTGTCGTCGCCACCTCGGCGATCAGTGCCGCAATCGGAAACGCTTCGAGATGAAGCTCCATCTTCCCGGCTTCGATCTTCGAGAGGTCGAGGATGTCGTTGATGAGTCCGAGGAGATGCTTACCGGCCGTGGAGATTTTCTGGAGGTCGGCGCTGAAGTCCTGCAGATCGCGCTCGATCGCTTCCTCCTGCAGCATCTCGGAAAATCCGAGGATGGCGTTGAGCGGCGTGCGCAGCTCGTGGCTCATGTTGGCCAGGAAGAGGCTCTTGGTCCGATTGGCCGTCTCCGCCGCTTCCTTCGCCGTCGCGACCTCGCCCTCGGCGCGACGCCGTTCGGTGACGTCTTCCATCGCCAGCACGAGCAGCTCAGCGTGACTGCCCTGACGCAGCTTCCGCGCGTTGAGCAACATCACACGGCGTCCGATGACCGGAAAGTCGTGCTCGAGCTCGAAGTCGTTGAAGACGGAGCTGGTGGGAACGATGTCTTCGAGCAGCGTGCGGAGATCGGGGATATCCCACTGCCCGTTGCCGAGCTCGTAGATGAGCTGGTTCTCCGTCTCTTCGGCCGAGACGTGGAAGGTCTGGTAAAACGCGCCGTTCGCGGAATGGACGCGCAAGCTGCTGTCGAGAATCAGCAACGGCTCGCGGACGGTGTCGACGACGTCCTGCGCATACGCCTCGATCTGTTCGAGCAGATGCTGCGCGCGCCGCTTCTCCGTGACGTCCTCCATCGCCAGCAGCACGAGCTCGTCGTGCAGCTTCCGGGCGTTGAGCAACATGACTCGCCGTCCGATGTGCGGAAAGTCGTGCTCGAGCTCGTAGTCGTTGAAGACCGTGCTTTCGGGGACGATGTCTTCGAGCAGCGTGCGCAGAGCGGCGATGTCCCACTGCCCGTTGCCGAGCTCGTAGATAAGCTGGTTCTCCGTCTCCGCCGCCGAGACGTGGAAGGTCTGGTAGAAGGCGCTGTTCGCCGCCCGCACGCGCAGCCCGGCGTCGAGGACCAGCAGCGGTTCGCGAACGGTGTCGAACACGTCCTGCGCGAAATTCTGAATGTCCGCGACGAGCGGCTGCACGGCCGTGCGCGTTTTCGTCTCGTGGAGTGCTGGCTCGAAAACCGTTCCGTTCATGAATCGCCTCCTGGTTACTTCAACCGGACGCGATCGCAAGGCGCGGGCAGTCGGATGGGGAAAGCACTACCTCTGCGGGTTGGTGGGTTTGAGTGACGTCTTCGATAACGGCGTTAAGAGTGCCGGTATTGCTCAGGACATGCGGTTCTGATGCCGTGTTGAGTTAAGGAGAGACGGTGACGGCGGCGATTGCGCCGCCATCACCGTTTTTGCCTCAGCCTTCCGGATCGATTCGCAGACCGGCGTCAGGCGTTACGCCGGTGTCCGTTGCGTGCGTGTGGCCGTCGGGATCGGTAGCTCCGCCCTGATCCGACATCGTCAGGTATCGGTCCGTTGTTCGTTCCTACTTGGATGTCAGGATTTTGCGAACCAGCACGAGTTGCCCGAGGTGGTAGGTGTTGTGATCGGCAGCGAGGAGAATCTGCGCGAGCCACGTCGATTTCCCGTGCGGGATCTTCGCGAAGAGATCGATCGATTCATCATTCACGATCGCCGCGAACGCATCGCGGTCCGCGCGAAACTTGGCCACGCTTTCATCCCACGCGGTCTCGCTCCGCGGCTCCGGCGACGTCGGCCAGTAGCCCTTCGGGAAGTCGACGGCAACGTAATCTGCATCGCCGCGCGAGTAACGGAGGATGTCCGACTGCGCGATGCGCATGTGCTCCAGCAACTCCCACGGCGAATGATCCCCGTCCGCGGGACGCTTCCCGCGGATCTCCGCCGGCATGTCGTTCACCTCGGAATCAAAGTCCTGATGCGCGTCGCCGCTGGTGAGGAGATTGAGAATGTGTTCGCGAAAAGCGGTGTCGTTCATGGTGGCTCCTGCGCGCGAAGAATACCGCGTACGCGGTACACCGCCTTAGTTGACCTGATTGACCAGTCCAGATAGTTTTATCCCCATGGCTAATTCTCGAGTGTGGCAACTGCACGAAGCGAAGGCGCAATTCAGCGAGCTGTTCAGGCGGGTACGTTCTGATGGCCCGCAACGCGTCGTCAAACAGCGGGGGGAGGCGGTGATCGCAGTGCGCGCTGAAGAATTCGACCGCATCGGGGAACTCGCCCGTCAGCCGGAATCGCTGGTCGACTTCTTCCAGTCCGCGCCGGGAGGAAGCGAGCTTAATCTGACTCGTAAACGGGACGCGACGAGAACAATCAAGTGGTAGCCGCGACCGCCCTCCATCACGGACTGACATTCGTCACGCGCAACACATCAGATGTTCGGCTGACCGGCGTGCCGCTGTTCAATCCATGGAGCAGCTCGTAGCTGCGGATCGACGTCCTCTTCCCCGATTCAGTCAGCGTTCCCGGCTAGCTCGCGCGCAACTTCGTCAGTGCCCGCAGCACTTCCGCGACGCTCCACGCCTGCGCGGCGCATCCTCGCGGCGTGAATGGCGACTCGGCGTCGAAGACTTCGCTGATCGTGCCGATGCACGAGGTTCCGAGCTCGGCGCGGAAGCCGTCGAGGAAGTGAATCGCGGTTTTCACGTCGGACGGATGCACTTTCAGCCACGCGTCGATGAACGGTCCGATGAGCCAGCCCCAGACCGTGCCCTGGTGGTAGGCGGCGTCGCGGGCGCGGAGGTCGCCGTCGTAGGCGGGTTTGTAGTCAGGATGGTTTCGCGACAGTGACCGCAGGCCGACCGGCGTCACCAACTCGTCCTGAACGACCGACACCACACGACGCCAGCGGCTTTCGTCGAGGACGGGGAAGTCAAGGGAGATCGAGAAGATCTGATTGGGACGCAGCGCCGTGTCGTTGGCGTCGACGACATCGTAAAGATATTGACCTTCGTCGTACCAGAAGCGCTCGTTGAACGACTTGCGGGCTTGCGACGCGTGTTCGTCCATGCGGCGCGCGTTCGCGTCGTCCTTTTCCTGGATCAGGAGCTGTTCGAGGATTCGCAGCGCGTTGTACCAGAGCGCGTTGATCTCGACCGCCTTCCCGCGCCGAGGAGTGACCACCCAACCGTCGACTTTCGCGTCCATCCAGGTGAGTTGGTAGCCGTCGGCGCCTTGCGCGAGCAGTCCGTCCGCGGGATCGACGTGGATATTGAAGCGCGTACCGCGGAGATGGTGATCGACGATGTCGAGCAGCTTCGGGAGCAGCATGCGTAGCGTCTCGCGATCGTTCGTCGCGTTGACGTAGCGCCAGACTGCGTGGAAGAACCACAGCGTGGCGTCGGCCGTGTGGTACAGCCCTTCGTTATCACCCTCGGGGAACATATTCGGGATCAATCCATCCCGGATGTATGAGGCGAACGTGCGCAGGATGTTGCCCGCCTCGCGGAAGCGGCCGGCGCATAGGGTCAGCCCTTCGAGGCTGATCATCGTGTCGCGGCCCCAGTCGGTGAACCAGTGGTAGCCGGCGATCACGGTGCGCGGCTCGTCACCCGCGGCGCGCGCGCGCGCTTCGTCGGCAGCGCGCGTGTGCGGATGGATCAGGAACTGGTCGGCCGCGAGGACGAGAAGCTGCGCGAAGGGATCCGTCTGATGCGAGATCGTCAGCATCTTCGCCACGCGCTCGTCCTCGGCGGACGACGCGTCGGCGCATGGAAGCGCCTTGACGACGTCCCACGATTCGACCGATGCCACGAGGCCGCAGTCGTGGCCGGGAGTGAGATCGATGTGCACGACTCCGGGACTCCACAACTCACCCTCGTGCTCATAGCCGCGGCTCTTTTCGATGCGATAGAGAACGTGCTCGAACGAGCGCGGGTCCTGCTCGATGCGCGATCCGCTGCCGAAGGCGAGAAGGCGCATCGGCGGAAACGTGTCCCCGTCGCACAACTCGATTCCGCGGCCGTCCTCGGCGATCGTCACTTTCCATTGATCGAATTTCTGACCCGCGACCAGACCTTCGTGCGGACGGAAATGCAGCGACGGACGAAGGCGAAGCCGCAATCCGGCGGGACCTTCCAGCAATCGATAGACGATGTAGGACGTGTTCTGCAGATGCGGCATCAGCACGCGCTTCTCGATGCGGATGCCCTTGCCGGAGAACCGCCAGACCGGCCGGCCGTTCTCCATCGCAAACTCTTCGAGGATTCCGTCCTCGGGGAACGCCACCTCGTGTCCGCCATGCTCGTCGCCGCTGAGGCGCCAGCAGAGTCCATCCGGACCTTCGAGCACTTCCTCGAGGTGGTTGAACATCATCGTGCGGCCGAGGGGAGCGGGGAGGGCGGCGATGAGGAAGCCGTGGAAACGGCGCGTGTTCGCGCCACCGATCGTTCCCGACGCGTACCCGCCGAGCGCGTTCGTGACCAGCCATTCGCGCGTGAGAAGCTCGTCGCGAGGGTCTCCGCGCTTCCATCCGGTCTGAATCGGGATTGCAACCGTCGCTTCGGCAGTGGTCATTGCAGCAGGAAATGTCTGCTCAAGTTATGCCTGCGGCCCGGTTTCGTTCACAATGAGCACAGCGTTTCGCGAGGGAGGGGTTTCATGAAAAGAAATGCTACGGTTGCGGGCGTCGTGCTCGGCGTGATTTTGTCCGCCTGCGCCCACCACAAAACGACTACGGATACCGCGCCTACGCCGGAACCTGCGCCGGCGACCGCGACCGTCGAGCCGCCGGCGCTCGCGCCGTTGCCGGCGACGGTTCCTGCGCCAGTTCCCGCGCCGGCTCCGATGGTCGCGCCGTCCACGCCCCCGCCCGTCATCGATCCCACAATTGATCAAGCCGCGTCACTCGCAGCGAACGGCCAGCCCGATCAGGCGCGCCGCGTTTACCTCGCGCTGCTGAATCAAGCCAACGTATCGCGCCACACCATCGCCGAGGCGGCGCGCGGACTGTACCGGCTTGGCGCGTTCGCCGACGCCGTCGAAGCGTTCCGCAACCTCGGCACCTTCAATCGTGGCGAGGAAGACCTGCGCTACTACAACGCCGTATCGCTGTTCGAGATCGGTCATTACGAGGACGCGAAGAAAGAGCTGGCCTGCGCGCTGCCGTACATCCAGATCACGAGCGACGTCGCGCGCTACCGCGACAAGATTCAGAAGATGGGCAGTCCGCAAGCGATGAAGTGATCGCGCGACGATGAACGCCGCGACACGCAAGAAGCTCCTCGCGTATGCGATCCCGATCGACCTCGTCGTCGTCGCCACCGGCGTCGGTTTGCTGGTTCCGGGAATCCAGTCGGTCGCGATCATCGGCGTGTACGTTGTCGCGGTCGCGCTGTCGGCGTGGAAATCGGGATGGATCGGCGCGGTCGCGGCGATCCTGTTGTCGTCCGGCCTGCTGTTCGTGCTCTTCGAGAACTCCGTGCCGCGCGAGCAGATCGGATGGCTTGTCGCTGCCGGCGTGCTCGTTTCGATTCCGCACGCCGCGCTGCACGCGCGCCGTCTGCGCATCAAGCGCTTGCGCGAAGCCGACGCGTTGTTGTTCGTGGAGTCGGAAATAGCCGGTCCGCGTTCGATCGAAGAGGAGGCGGCCGCCGCGCTCAACGATCAAATCATCGATCAGCGATATGTCGCCGAACGCGAAGCGCGAGCGCGCGCGGAAGCGGAGCGGCTCGCTGCGCAACGCCTCGCTGCGGAGAAGGCCGAGATCGAAGCCGGCTATGCCGAGCGACTGAAGGCACACCAGGCCGAGTTGCAGGCCGCATACGACAACGAACGGGCCGCGCTCAAGGCGGAATTCGATGCCGCGCGCCTCGCGCTCGAAGCGGAACGCGCCGAACTGCAACAGCGGCCCCCGGTCATCGAGAAGCACATCGATGAGGAAGCGCTTGCGGAGCGGCTCGAGCATCTTCGCGCCGAGTTGCAGCAGCAGTTCCTGCGCGAGATGCAGCCGCGTATCGACGCGGCCCTGGCGCGTCAGCGGGAGGCGCTCGCGCGCGACTCCGATCGGGAAATCGAAAAGATTCGTATGTCTGCAGAAGAGCGCGTGGCTGCGGTTCGTGCGGAGTTCGATCGCACCGGCTCGCAGCAAGCGCCCGCGCCGGCGCCGCGTCCGCGCCAGCCGGCGGCGGTGCAGCGCGGGATCTTCAGCCGTTTCTTCCACCCGCGTTCAAAGGCGCAGTTGAAACTGAATCGCGGCGTCGTCAGCGGAGAGAGCACTGCCAACCGTCGCGCCGCCGTGGCCGCCGTCGCCGAGAGCAGCGCCACGCGCCGCGCGAACGCACGCGATCGCAAACCGCGCGTGCTCTTCCTCGAATCGCGCCGCTCCACCGCCGACACGGCCGCGCCGCGGCTCAAGCAACTCGGCTTGGAAGTGGTCATCGTCGAACGCCTCGTCGATGCCGTCGACGAGCTGGATCGCTTCCGCCCCGACATCGTTTTTCTCGACACCGAGTTGCCCGATTTTCAGACGGCGTACGCGACGTTCGCCGAACTCCCGATCGTCCTCACCGCGCGTAACGCGTCCACCATTCCGAACATCCTGCGCACCGGAATCGCGGTGCGGCCGTATGCGATCGATGAAGTCGTCGAGCTAGCACGCGGTGCGATGAAGAAGCCGGCGCGCGATGACGTGAAGAAGCCGGCTCCGGTGACCGAGGCCGTTGCGGCGCCGCGAAGATACGACGTCATCTGCGCAAACTGCCGCGTCGTTTTCGACGCCGCCGAATCCGACTGGTGCAGTTGCCTCACGCGCGACCGCACCGTCGTCTGCACGAACTGCCTGACCTGCTTCTGCAAGGCGGCGCCGGCGTACAAGGAAATCTTCTGGTCCGATGCGCCGCCGCACCTTCTGGAACGCAAGTCCGCCGAATTGCGCCGTCAATCGCTGGCGATCGCCGCGAATGCAACGCCGTCCGAGGTTCGCCGGCCGCTGGTGATGCTGGTCGACGGCGATCCCGACAATCAGGCCATCATGCAGCGCGTCTGCGCCAACCTCGGATACGGCGCAGTGTCGTCGGACGGGCAGGACGCGCTCGCCATCGCCCGTACGTATCGCCCCAACCTCATCCTCGCCGACGCCATCCTGCCGCGGCTTGACGGCCGCGAGCTTTGCCGGCTGTTGCGAGAAGATCCAGCGTTTGCCGACACGAAGTTCGTCGTCATGAGCGGTCTCTACGCCGATACGAAATTCAAGCGAGAGTTGATGCAGCGATTCGGTATCGACGATTGTCTGGCCAAACCGGTATCGATCACCGACGTCATCAACTTGTTGCAGCGGCATATCGAAGGCGTTCGCGATCTGCCGGTGCAGGAGAACCTCTACGATCTGCACCGGATGGCCATCGGTGCGACGACCGACATGCGCACGTCGTACGAAATCGCCTGCGTCAATTGCGGCGACATGTTCGACGCCGTGAAGGCCGCATGGTGCGCGTGCACCGATGGCGATCACACGCTCGCGTGCGAACACTGCGGCGGCTGTTTCTGCGACGCGACCGACTACCGCCAACGTTTCTGGGCCGGCGCGCCAGCGGCGTTGTTCGAGCGCAAGACGCTTGTCGAGACCAGGAACGCCACGGCCGCGACCGACAACAAACGGCCGCTGCTCGCCGTCATCGAAGACGACGCGAGCACCCAGCTCCTCATCCGCACGATTGCATCCACACTCGGCTACGGCTTTGCGGCATACGCAAACGCGAACGAAGGGTTGACGGAAAAACCGGATTTGATCCTCTTCGACGCGCTGCTTTCACGCCACGACAGCCGCGACATCGCGCGGCGTTTGAAGATCGATCCGGCCACGGCAGCGAGCAAAGTCGTCGTCATGAGCGGCCGCGCGTCCGATCCCGAATTCCGGCATGACGCCACGGCGCGATTCAAAGCCGACGATTGCCTCGCCAAGCCGCTCGCTGCCGCCGAGGTAATCGAAATGCTGAAGAAGTACCTGCCGCGAGCGGGCACTACCGGCTAGAATCATGGCTACATTTATGACTGTGAAGCGTGTAATCGCCCTCGCGTCTGTCGTGGCGGCTGCCGCTTTTTCCGCATCCGCGCAAACGCGCGAGCTGAATCCGACGGTCAAGGTGCTGGCGCGTCCGCAGAGTCCAGTCCCCGCGGAATGTGCCACCGATCCGACCACGGTACCCGCACTCGAGGCCGAGGCGCCGGCGCTGGAGCCGGCTACCGCGGCCGCGCCGCCGTCGAACGATCTGCGCGCCAGTTTGCGCCGTCTGCAAGTCGCCGCCGAGGGCGACGACTACGCGGTGTTCAAATCGGCGCTGGCGGAAGCGCGGCGCGCGGCTGCGTCGCATCCGCCCGGAGGCGAGCGCAACGCCGCCAATGATGCATTGCAGGTTTTCACCGACATCGGCCGCGTCTGGGATTACGCGATGACGTCGCCAACCGGATCATTTTTCGATGCGAGCGTGCAGGGTGGATCGCTGCTGAACGCGTTGAAGCGCTATCCCGATTACGGCCGCGCGATCGCCGACCAGACCATCATCGCCGGCGGCAAGACGCTCTATCCGACACCCGAAACGCGCCGTTTCCTTTCGCGCGAATCCGCCCGCCGCCTCAGCCGCCTCGGCGTATCGACTCCGGCGCATGTCGCGCGCGGCTCGCAGCCGGAGCCGTTGCCGCGCCGAATCGTCACTACGCCGCCGCCGGAGAAAAAGCCGGTGCAAGTGGCCACAAAACCCTCGACGCCAAAGACACCCAAGAAAACTGCCTCAACGACGACTCCTCCGAAGAAATCTGAGCCCGCGAAAACCGCGTCCAAGACAAAAACGGAAGCGAAGCCCGCAGTGAAGTCAGCGGCCAAAGCAACACCGCCGAAAACGAAGGAAGTCGCGATCAAAGCCACTCCGCTTCCGAAGTCGAAGCCCGCTCCGCCGCCGGTGAAAGTAGCGCAGACATCGACGATGCCTCCAGGTCCGCCGATCGTTTCGACGCCGCAGCCAAAAGCACCGCCGACGACCACTAACGTCCCACCGCCGCCGGCTCCAACGACCACCACGGTCGCGCCGCCGCCAGTTCAAACCGCCACGACGGCCCCGGTAACAACGACCACCGCGCCGCCGCCCGCGGCCACAAGCACCACCGACACAACCGTCTCCACCACCAGTTCGTCGCCGACCGACACCAGCGTCACCGCCGCTCCCGACACGGCCGCGACCGATACCGCTGTGCCGCCTGCGAAACAAAACGGCAACATGAACCTGATCCTTGCCGTTGTACTCATTCTGGTCGGCATCGGCGTCCTCGTCGTCCTCTTCCGCGCCTCGGACTAACGCTATCCTGTGCGTCCCATGAGACGCCTGCTCTTCTCTCTTCTTCTCCTCGCCGCCCTTCCGCTCGCCGCCGCCCGTTTGCCGCAGAGCGTAGTCCCCGATCACTACGCGATCACGATCACGCCTGATCTTCCTACCGAAAAATTCAGCGGGCAGGAGACCATCGACGTCACGCTCAAAGAGCCGGTCGATACCATCACGCTGCACAGCGCCGACATCGTCATGCACGACGTCGTCCTCGCCAGCGGCAGCAAGATGATGAATCCGACCATCACCTACGACGTGCCGAACGAGATGGCCTCGCTCAAGTTCGGGCAGACCATTCCGCCGGGCAAAGCCTCGCTGCGCATCGCTTTCGACGGCATTCTCCAATCGCAACTGCGCGGCCTTTACCTGAGCAAGACAGCGAAGCGCAAATACGCGGTCACGCAATTCGAGCCGACCGACGCGCGCCGCGCCTTTCCCTCATTCGACGAGCCGGCCATGAAGGCTACGTTCGACATCACACTCGTCGTCGATAACGGCGACACCGCCATTTCCAACGGCGCCATCGCCTCCGACACGCCCGCCGCAGCCGGCAAACACGCCATCCGTTTCCGCACCACGCAGAAAATGTCCACCTACCTCGTGGCCATGCTAGTCGGCGATTTTCAATGCGTTAGCGGCGGCGTCGATGACATCCCCATCCGCGTCTGCTCCGTGCCGGGCATGCAGGACCTCGGCAAGTTCGCCGTGTCGGCGGCCGAGGCCTCGATCTCGTTTTACGACAAGTACTACGGGATCAAGTATCCATTTGGGAAGCTCGACATGATCGCCATCCCCGACTTCGAAGCGGGCGCGATGGAGAACGCCGGCGCGATCACGTATCGCGACACGGCCCTCCTTCTCGACGACGTTCACGCCTCGGTAGAGCGGAAGCGCGGCGTGGCCAGCGTCATTGCGCACGAAATTGCGCATCAATGGTTCGGCGACCTCGTCACGATGAAATGGTGGGACGACATCTGGCTCAATGAGGGGTTTGCCACATTCATGTCGTCGAAGCCGCTGAAGGCCTGGCATCCCGAGTGGCGCGACGATCTCGATGAAGCCGGCGGCACGAACGGCTCCCTCGGCGTCGACAGCACGCGCTCCACGCGCCCGATCCGGCAGAAGGCAGAGACGCGCAACGAGATCAACGCCCTCTTCGACGGCATCGCCTACGGCAAGACCGCGGCCGTGTTGCGCATGCAGGAGAACTGGGTGGGCGAGGAGACGTTCCGCGACGGCATCCGCGCGTATCTGAAGAAATTCTCGTACGGAAATGCGGCCGCCGAGGATTGGTGGGGAACGATGACCATCGCCACGAAGCAGCCGTTCGACGCGGTGATGAAAACGTTCGTCGATCAAACCGGCGCGCCGCTGCTGCACGCGAGTGAATCGTGCGCCGCCGACGGCACGCGCACCGTGACCATCACGCAGGAGCGCATGCTGCCGAAGAGCGTGCCGCCCGTTGCGCAGGCGTGGACGATTCCAATCTGCGCGCACGAAGTCGGTGCCGCGGCGGGATCGCCGTGCAAGATGATTTCGAAAGCGACCGATTCGTTCACGACGATGGCCTGCGATCGCCCGCTCTTCTTGAGCCGCAACGGCGCCGGCTACTTCGTCACCGACTACTCCGCCGACATGAAAGCGAAACTCCGCGCGCACCTCGGCGAGATGCCGCCGGCCGAGCTGATTTCGTTGAACGGCAACGAAGCGCTCCTCGTGCGCAGCATGCGCGAGGACGTCGCCGACTATCTGGCGTTGCTGAAAGCGATGCCGCGTCCGGCCGAACGGCCGCTCGTCAACGCGATCGCCGGCAATGTCGGCTTCCTCGACAACCGCCTCGTCGACGACAAGAACCGCGCCGCCTGGCACGCCTTTGTCCGAGAGGTCATGCGCGGCTACGCGCCGCTGACGTGGGAAGCGCCGGCCGGCGAGACCAGCGAACAGCGCATCATGCGCGCCACCGTCCTCGGCGTCCTCGGCGTGGAAGGGGAGGACCCGGAGGTCATCGCCGGCGCCCGCCGTGTCGCGCAGCAGTACATGAACGATCCGACCTCCGTCGATGCCGTCATCGCCGACCGCGCGTTGCCGATCGCTGCGTTCAACGGCGATGAAGCACTTTTCAATCAGGTGATGGAGCATCTGAAGTCCGCACCGAACCCGGAGATCGCCGCGCGCTACCGCAACCTCATCCCGCTCTTCCGCGATCCGAAATTGATCGTGCGCGCCGTCGACTACGTCTACAGCGATCAGGTCCGGACGCAGGATCTGCCGGGTATGGCTGCGACGTTTTTCTTCAATCCCGCCGCAAAACAGATCGGCTGGGCTGCCGCGAAGTCGCATTGGGAAATGCTCAATCAAAAGATCCCGACGGCAATCGGCGCGATCACCGGATCGACCTCGACGTTCTGCGATCCGGCCATGAAAGCGGACGTGCAGGCCTTCTTCGCCACACACCCCGCCGGTGCCGGCGAACGCTCGCTCAAACGCGCCCTCGAGGCAATCGACACCTGCATCGCGTTCAAGGCGGCGGAACTGGCGTCGTTCAATGCGGCCTTGGGAGTTCCGGCGCAGTAGGGCAAGCGTAGTGCGGACGTCCCCGTCTGCATCCGCCGCGGCGTCTCGCCCGGCGGGGGTTTCTGGGATTCAACCGCGAGTTGTGCATGATCAACGACCTACCGGCGGGCGAGGACGCCCGCCGGATGCAGCCGAGACGGCCGCACTACGCTGTCTAATCCACGCGCCGCAGCACCATCATCGAGTACGCCTCGACGATCACCTCTTCCCCGGCATGCAACTCTCGATGCGAACGCAAGTCGGGGATTGGCTTGTTCGTATCGATCACCGTCTCCCATCGTTCGCCCCACGCTCCGGTCGGAAGGCGGAACGGCATCGGCTCGAAGTGGGCGTTGAAGAGCAGGTAGAAACTGTCATCGACGATTTCCTCGCCGTGCGCGTCGGTCGTCGGGATGCCTTGGCCACTGAAGAAGACGCCGATGCTGCGCGCGAAGCCGCTCGACCAGTCGTCGTCCGTCATCTCTTCGCCGTCCGGCTTGAACCAGCCGATGTCGCTAACGTCCGCGCCGCGCAGCGGCCGTCCATAAAACCAGCGCCGGCGCTGAAACACCGCATGCTCGCGGCGGAATTCAATAATTCGCGTGACGAACGCGAACAACTCCTGGTCGACGTGCTCCCAGTCGAACCATGAAATCTCGTTGTCCTGGCAATACGCGTTGTTGTTGCCGTGCTGCGTGCGGCCGATTTCATCGCCGCCGCAGATCATCGGCACGCCGACTGACAACACCAGCGTCGTTAGAAAGTTCCGCTGCTGCCGCGCCCGCAGCGCGTTGATTCCTTCATCATTCGTCGGCCCCTCGGCGCCGCAATTCCACGAACCGTTGTCGTTCGCGCCGTCGGTGTTGTTCTCGCCGTTCGCCTCGTTGTGTTTCTCGTTGTACGAAACGAGATCGCGCAGCGTGAAGCCGTCGTGCGCGGTGACGAAGTTGATCGACGCGTACGGACGTCGTCCCGTCCACGCATACAGATCCGAGCTGCCCGTCAATCGATTGGCGAACTCGCCGAGAATCTGATCCGTTCCGCGCCAGTAGTCGCGGACCGAATCGCGATACTTCCCGTTCCACTCCGACCAGAGCGGCGGAAAGTTGCCGACCTGGTAGCCGCCTTCGCCGACGTCCCACGGTTCCGCGATCAGCTTCACCTGCGAGATCACCGGATCCTGCTGAATGATGTCGAAGAACGCGCTCAGGCGATCGACGTCGTGCAGCTCGCGCGCAAGCGTCGACGCGAGATCGAAGCGGAAGCCGTCCACGTGCATCTCCAGATGCCAGTAGCGCAGCGAATCCATGATCAGCTGCAGCACGTGCGGGTGGCGCATGTTCAGGCTGTTGCCCGTGCCGGTGTAGTCCATGTAGTAGCGCGGGTCGTCCGGCATCAGCCGGTAGTACGCGGCGTTGTCGATCCCCTTCATCGAAAGCATCGGCCCGAGGTGATTGCCCTCGGCCGTGTGGTTGTAGACGACGTCGAGGATCACTTCGATCCCCTCGGCGTGCAGCGTCTTCACCATCTGCTTAAACTCCTGCACCTGCTGCCCGGTCTGCCCGCCCGACGAGTACTCGTTGTGCGCGGCGAGATAGCTGATGGAGTTGTATCCCCAGTAGTTGCGCAGTCCGCGCTGCAGCAAAAGCGAGTCGTGAATGAATTGATGGACGGGGAGGAGCTCGACCGCCGTGATGCCGAGCGTCTTCAGATGTTTGATGGCCGCCGGATGCGCGAGTCCCGCGTATGTGCCGCGCTGATTCTCCGGCACCTCGGGATGCCGCTGCGTGAAGCCTTTGACATGCACTTCATAAATGATCGTCTCGTGCCACGGCGTCCGCGGATAGCGATCGCTCGACCATTCGAAGTACGGATTCGTGACCACCGACTTCGGCATGAATGGCGCGGAGTCGGCATCGTTCCTCGCGTCCGGATTGTCGAAGAAGTGTCCGAACACGGCCTCGTCCCACTGCACCTGTCCGTCGACCGCTTTGCCATACGGATCGAGCAACAGCTTGGCCGGATTGCAGCGATCGCCGGCGCCGGGTTCCCACGGTCCATGTACACGAAATCCGTATCGCTGACCGGGACCGATGTGCGGCACGTAGCCATGCCAGATAAATCCGGTCATCTCCGGCAGATCAACGCAGCTCTGCTTTCCGTCATCATCGAAAAAACAAAGCTCGACGCGTGTAGCGGGCTCGGAAAAAACCGAAAAGTTCGTCCCGGCACCGTCGTACGTCGCACCGAGCGGATACGGCGTTCCCGGCCAGACCTTCACCGTCGAATCGCTGCGTGTCCCTCGGACCATGAGTTGCGCGCGGCAAAGGATGTGCCACGGGTGCCGCAGTTCATCCTGCGACTCGCGAAGCGAATCGTCAGGATCTCCGGTGATACCGCGCAGTCTGAGCGGTGCCACCGGAGATCCTGAGGCCGGCCTTCGCTTCGCTCAGCGGCCTCAGGATGGAGGCTTGCTCATGGCACACACCTCGCTTTTGCAAACGGCCATGAGACACCGCAATCCGCAGGATCGCAGGTGCACCTATCTGGTCGTGATCGAGCGCGACCGGGAGCCCGCCGACGATCTCCGAGACCTCGCCTCCTACCTCTCCGCAATTTCCCTCGCCGGCTGCGAAGTGATCGTCGTCGATGGATCGCCATCTCCGATCTTCGAGAGCAACAGCGCCGTCCTTCGCTGGGTGTCGCGCCACGTTGCAGCGCGGCCGAGGCATCGCAACTTCACTGGAGGAATCGACGCGGTCCGCACCGCCGTCGACGTCAGCGGTTGCGACAAGATCATCGTGGCCGACGAGAACGTTCGCTACCACGCCGATGCCATCGAGAGCGTCTGCGATCTCCTCGACCTCCACGAAGTCGTCGAGCCGCAGGATTACTTCGAGCCGTTGCCGTGGTGGAGCGGCATCGAAGCGGGCCGGATGCTCGTCCACCGCGGAGTCGAGCCGCTGCCGGATCACGGCGCCACATTCGGCATCCGCAAGTCGTCGGTGCGCGGCCTGCGCGGCGTCGACATCGCCTGGTCGAACGGCGAGGATGCGGTCCGCCGTCTCGCGTCTCAAGGCGCCGAAGTCTTCTCCGCCTGCGACGTCTTCGTCCGCCGCCTGCCGCCGCCTCTCGATCACTGGCTGCGCGATCGTCCGCGCCAGGCCGACGGCGATTTCGCCATGCCCGTGAAATCCGCCTTCTTCTTCGCTCTGCTTCCACTCGCGATTCTGCTGGCGACTCTCGGCGGATTCCGTCTCGCCGGTGGCTACGCCGGCGCGATCGCATTCGCGTCGATCGTACTGGCCGTGCGAGGCCGAGGAGGCGCGTCGTCGTTCTTCCCGCTGCGCGCATGTCTCTGCGCGCCACTGTGGGTTTTCGAACGCTCCGTCAGCGTCTACTGGGCGCTCTTCCGAAAACTGCAACGCTCGTCGACAGACGCGGTGCGTCCTGCTGTCGCCGACGGCAGCGCGGCAACAAAGGTGGCCAGCAACCTATGAAGATGCGATCGATTCTCATGCTCGTTTTTCTGACGCTTACAGTTCCGTCGCATGCGGCCGACGTCGTCACCGGACCGCTTACGATGGCCGTGTCGACGCAGAAGAAGATTCTCGTAGTCCGCATCGGCGGGACGGAGATGCGGCGCTACACGGTTGCCGTCGGAACGAAGGCCAAGCCGACGCCGATGGGGCAGTTCACGGTCAAGCACATCCTCTGGAATCCGAGCTGGCATCCGCCCGATGAAAAATGGGCGAAAGGGAAGAAGCCGGCCGGGCCCGGCGATCCGAAGAATCCGATGAAGATCGTGAAGATCTTTTTTCAGGAGCCCGACTACTACATTCACGGCACCGACGCCGAGGACTCCCTCGGCTCGGCCGCCTCACACGGCTGCATCCGCATGGCGCAGGAGGACGTCTACAAACTCGCGCGGTACTTACAGGATCACGCCGGCGCGCAAAAATCGGACGACTGGTATGCGCAGGTCATCAACGGAAGTCAATCGCAAAGCGTGATGCTGCCGCAGAGCGTACCGCTGGCAATCGGTAAGTGATCAGTTCTCGAAGGCTTTCAGCGCGTCGGCTTCGGTGTCGTAGACGCTGAACATCGGCAGCAGGTTCGTGAGCTTGAGCGTCTTGGCCACGCGGTCCTGCGGTTTGAGCAGGCGGAGCGACGCGCCGGCGCGGCCGGAGACTTTGAGGCTCTGAACGAGCTCGCCGAGGCCGTTGCTGTCGATGTAGTCCATCTCGGAGAGGTTGAGGAGGATCTTGCGATTGCCTTCGCCGAGGAGCTGTTCGATCAGGCGGGGGAGGAGATCGTCGCCGACTCCGACTGCCAGACGACCTTCGAAATCGACGATGACGACATCGCCTTTTTTGCGGGTTTCGATGTTCATGCGGGCGCATCATACATCGGCGCGCGCGACCTCCAACGCCAGCTGCGCGGGGCGCGATCCGAGCTGCGCGAACCACGCCACGCCCGCCGCGACGCAGTCGATTTCGAGCGTGTATCGGCCCGCCGGCTGCGGCGGCAGGGACATGCGCACGCGGACGGTTTCACCCGGCGCAATCTCGCACGGCGGCTCGGTCAGACGTTCCCAATGGAGATCGAAGGTGATCAGTTTTCCGGTGACGTCGTGCAAGTGCGCGCCGAGCGCGACGCCGCCGAATTGGGCGTCCGAGGGGAGCCATGTCGCGATGCCGCGATTCGTGACGGTGGCATCGACCAGGATCGCACTGCCTTCGAGGATCGGCTCGATCAGTGTCGCCGTGACTTCCGCGGCCAGGCCGGACGGACTGCGGCTGTCGATTCGTTCGCTCCCGTCTTTGAAAAGAAAGAAGCTGCGCACATCGCGAAGAAAAACGCGCGTGGAAGATACCCACTTCGCCGCGGTGATGCCGCCGGCAAGGAGGTCTTCGTAATCGTCAAGCGATACGTGGAACGGCGGCGCGTGGAAGAGTGCGAGCTTCAGATCGCGGAAGCCGCAGCTCTGCGCGGTGCGCCAGAGCGCGTGGATGTCGACGTCGTTCTCGATCACCCCGTACGTGCGCATCTCGAATTGCGACAACGGCGTGCGTGAATGCCGCGGCCCCGGCTCCGCGAACGCGGCGATGCCGCCTGGCTTCAGCACGCGGGCGAATTCGCACAGCACATCGTCGGGATTCGGCGCGTGATGGAAGGCGTCGAAACAGAGAATCCGTTCAACACTGGCGTCCTCGAGATTGATGCGCCGCCCGTCGAACTGCAGAAACTGAGGCGCAGGCCGATCGCCGATCGGCGGCTGTCGTTCGTAGAGATTACGCGCGATTTTCAATGCCGTCGCCGAAACGTCGAGCGCGATCACACGGCAGCCGAGCTGCGTCAGGAACCGCGACAGCCAGCCGGTTCCGGCGCCGAATTCGAGCACCGTCATGCCGGGCACGAGCCGCAGCCCCTGCAGCAGCGTAGCGACGCCGATCAGGATCGGCGGCGCTTCGTCAGGCTTCGCGAACGGTTTGGCGAGGTGATGCTCCCACTCCGTCAGCGACGAGAAATACTCCTCGGCAGTGCGATTCAAATCGTCGATCGAAGTTCGCGCGATCAGTTCGCGAACATCGATCATCGCGTCGGATACCTGTTCGATCGACACCGGCTCGACATCGTGATCCGCAGGCGCGAAGGACGCCGGCGCCTGCACGAAGACGATCGCGCTGGTCATCTCCTCGTGATCTTCAAAGGTGACGTGACTGTTCTCGAATCCAGTTTCGACAAGAATGCGAAAAACCTCATCGAGGTCGTAGAGGTGACTCGGGATGAAGGGCTCGCCGAACGGTTTGCGCCGCGCGATGTTCGTGATCCCGTTGACGAGGCTCGCCCGCTCGCGAATCCCGCGCGTCATCCTCACCACCGGCGACGCCGCTCCTCGGTACAAAAAGTGGAACACGCCGATCCCGCCGGAGCCGATGCGACCGAGGAGGTCACGGAAGAGGGCGAGCCCGCGCGCTGGCGGAAGTCGCTGGAAGAGCAGATAGGAATTGACGAGATCGAACTTGCGCGGCGCCGCCGCGAACTCCGCCGCCGTCTTGAAGTGAATGTTGCCGACGTTCTGCTTCGCTGCCTCGCGCCGCGCGACGCTAAGCATGGCTGGCGAACGGTCGACCGCCGTGACCGACCCCGTCCGCCTCGCGAACGGAATGGCCAACCGTCCCGGACCGCAGCCATACTCGAGCACCGACTCCGGCGCAAAGTCCGGCTCCAGCCGCTTCCGGATCGTGTGAAAAATCGAGTCGACGAGCAGCTCGCCGCTATCGAAAAATTCGCGCTCCTGATTCGCAGTCCGGTTCGCACTCAGAAACTTCGGATCGGTGAAGACCGCGAAGAACGGCTCGCGCTCCGCAAACGCCTCCCACTTCCGATCCGGCTGCACGCTCATGCGGACGGGATTATCGTTGCAACGCCGTGAACCTGATCCTTCTCTTCGACGACGACTTCATCTCCGATTCGCGGGTGCGCCTCACGGGCCGCCGCCTGCAGCACGTCCGCGACGTTCACCGCGCCACGGCAGGGGAGTCGCTCACCATCGGTATCGCGAACGCCCGCATCGGCCGCGGCACGATCACGCACCTCGGCGACGACGTGTTGGAGATGGAGGTTGTGCTCGACCGCGATCCACCGTCTCCGCTGCCGCTAACGCTGATCCTCGCCCTGCCGCGCCCCAAAGTCCTCAACCGCGTCATCGCCGGCGCCGCATCCCTCGGCATCAAACGCATCGTCCTCATCAACGCCTGGCGCGTCGAAAAAAGCTACTGGGGCTCGCCCCGCCTCACTCCCGAAAATCTGCGCGCACAATCGATCCTCGGACTCGAGCAAGCACGCGACACAGTGCTCCCGTCGATCGAGCTCCGTCGTCTCTTCCGCCCGTTCGTCGAGGACGAACTCCCGTCGATCGCCCCGGGCACGCGCGCCCTCGTCGCGCATCCACACGCGCGCGAGGAGTGTCCGCGCGATGTCCGCGAGCCGGTCACGCTGGTCATCGGCCCCGAGGGAGGCTTCATCGACGCGGAGATCGCGTCGCTGGAGCGGATCGGATTCACGCCGGTCTCGATCGGCGAACGCATCCTGCGCGTGGAGACGGCGGTGCCGTTTGTGGCGGCAAGATTGTATTGACTAAGTCAACTTAGCTAAGCTAATCTGTCTCACCATGATCGAAGTCAACATCCATGAAGCCAAGACCCATCTCTCCCGTTTGCTTGCGCAGGTCGAAGCAGGGGAAGAAGTCACCATCGCTCGCAATGGCGAGCCTGTGGCGATGCTGGTCGCCGTGCCCAAGCCTTCCAAGAAGCGCGTCCTGGGTCAGTACCGTGGTGAAGTCATCATTGCGGACGACTTTGACGACGCTGTCGACCCTGAAACGTGGCGTTGAATGCGGTTCCTGATCGACACGCATTGCTGGCTCTGGGCGGTACGGTCGCCTGATCGCCTTCCCGCGAAGGCGATCGCCGCGATCGAGAACGCCGACAACAAGGTCGTATTGTCCTGCGTCAGCACTCTCGAAATTGCGATCAAGGTATCGATTGGAAAGCTTCATTTGTCTGAGCCTGCGCACGATTTCGTCTATTCGCAGATGGCTGCCCTTTCGATGACTTCCCTTCCGGTCTACTTATCGCATTCATTGCGCGTGGCGGAACTTCCGCTTCACCATCGCGATCCGTTCGACCGGCTTCTCGTCGCCCAAGCGCAGATTGAGCGGATGCCCCTGATGACTGCGGATGAATCAATCACCGCGTACGACATCGACATCATCTGGGCGGGACCAGGCGAACCACCGCGCCGCGCGCCGAACTAGGCATCGCGTAGAATCCGCCCCCCATGGCCACCAAGCCGGATGCCGGCGAGAAGTTGATCGCATCGAACAAGAAAGCGTTTCACGACTACTTCGTCCTGCAGAAGGCCGAGGCGGGCGTGGCGTTGACGGGTACCGAGGTCAAATCGCTGCGGGACGGGAAAGCGAACATCAAAGACTCGTACGTCCTCTTCAAAGACGGCGAGGCCTTTCTGTTCAACGCGCACATCTCCCCGTACTCGCATGGCAACCTGCAGAATCATGAGCCGGAGCGGAATCGGAAGCTGCTGCTCCATCGGCGCGAGATCGAAAAGTTGCGCGAGCAGGTCGTCGAGAAAGGCCTGACTGTCGTCCCGTTGCGGCTCTATTTCAAAGGCGGCAAGGTCAAGGTCGAGATCGCGGTCGTGCGCGGAAAGAAGCTCTACGACAAGCGCGAGACCGAGAAAAAGCGCGAGCTCGATCGCGAAGCGGCTGTGGCCATGAAGCAGCGATGACGCGGGTTGTGTGGTCGGATAGCCACAATCGCGGGTCATAACGACCACAGAATCGTTCGCGCGCGATCGCGACTCAAAACGCGTAAGCCACACATTAAAAGAGCGTTAAGTCCGTTTGATGGCAATGAGCAGACCGTGGCACTTCCCCTGCTCTTGATCGGCGCGAATGTACGTCAAACGGAAGACGATCAACACCAAAGTCAGCATCTCCGGCATCGGCCTCCACTCCGGCATCTACACCAAAGTCGAGCTTCATCCGGCCCACGCGGGCAGTGGCATCACGTTCGTCCGCGCGGACCTCGGCCTGCGCATTCCGGCCCTGCAAGCTTCGACCACCGCGCTCGATCACGCCACGACGGTCGGCCGCGATGACGTGTCGGTCGGAACCGTCGAGCATCTCCTCTCCGCGCTGATGGCGTGTGGGATCACCGACCTCGACATTCACATCAATGGCCCCGAGGTCCCCATCATCGACGGAAGCGCCGTGCCGTTCATGCATCTCATCGATGCCGCCGGCGTTCGCGAGCTTGCCTCGGACATTCGCGTCCTGCGCATCACCGAACCGATCGAGGTGGTCGACGGCAACAAGAGCATCCGCATAACACCGTCGAACCGGCTGGTGATCAAGTACAAGATCGACTTCCCGCATCCGACGATCGGCAAACAGGCGCTCCAGTTTGATCTGCACCACGACAACTTCCTCAAGAAGATCGCCCCGGCGCGGACCTTCGGGTTCAAACACGAAGTCGAGAAACTTCGTGCCGCCGGTCTGGCGCGCGGCGGTTCCGTCGAGAACTGCATCGTGCTCGATGACGGTGGCGTCATGAACGGACCGCTTCGTTTCCGCGACGAATTCGTGCGCCACAAGATCCTCGACCTCGTCGGCGATCTGGCGCTGATTGGCCGTCCCGTGGTCGGCGAGATCACGGCGTACAAGGCCGGACACGCGCTCCACTCGAAGTTCGTCGAGCAGATTCTTCGGGCTGCGGAAGCCGAGGAAGGCGCGCCGGCGATGGCCGCGCGCGGCATCGAGAGCTTCGCGTAAGCGGAAATATCAGAGGGAGATCCGGCGTCGTGTGGTAAAACAACCACACCGTGCGTCCACTCGTTTTCGCCTCGCTGTTCTTCCTGGTCGCGGCCGCTGCGTTCGCGGCGGACCCGTCGATCGACACCCTGTCGGCGAAGTCGGTGAACCGGCAGGTGAGCGTCCGCTTCACGATGGCGCATGCGTTCGACCGCGAGGAAACGATCAAGGGACTGCAGAGCGGCGTACCGACGACGCTGACGTACGTGGTCGAGATTTTCCGCGATCGGCCGCGCTGGTTCGATGAGGGGATCGCGCGGACGCGCATCGAAATCATCGCCACATTCAACTCGCTGACCCGCGAGTACCTCCTCAACTACCGGCGCGATCACAAGCTGGTTCGCTCGGAAACGTTTAGCGATCTGGCCGCGCTTCAGAAAGCGATGACCACGGTCGATGAGCCGAATCTCTTCGACATCGGCAAGCGGCCGCCGTACAAATTGAAGGTTCGCGTCAAGGCGGACCTGATGCGCGGGTGGCTGCTGTACTTCATCCCCTGGGACGTTTCGACGCGGTGGAAGGCGACGCGTGTTGCCGCGCCGCCGGAGCCGGCGCGATGACCCTGCGCGCCACGCTCTTTCGCTATCGCAAGGATCCGCGCGTCATCGTCACGGTGCCGTTGCTGATCCTTGCGGCGACGAGCCTCATCTACTACGCGGTCCAGAAAGCGAAAGAGCTGTCGCCCGAGGCGCTCAGCAGCCAGATGCTGCTATTTGTTCTGGCGAACATCAACGTCCTCCTGATCTTCGGCATCCTCTTCGTCCTGCTGCGCGGCATCGTCAAGCTGGTGCTCGACCGGCAGCGCGGCATCATCGGCTCCCGTTTCCGCACGAAGCTGGCGATCACCTGGGTGGCCACGTCGCTGATCCCGGTACTGATCCTGTTTTTCTTCGCCAGCGACCTTTTGCGGACTTCGATCGACCGCTGGTTCAACACGCCGGTGAGCCGCATCCTCACGAACGGTGAAGCGATCGCGCAGATGTCGGAGGATCAATCCGCCGCGATTGCCGCCGCGGCGGCGCGCGAGATTGCCGCAAGCGATCCGTCGCAGCTCGACGCGGCGCTCAGTCATGTCCAGCAATTTCACAGCGTCGATATGGTCGGCTTGTATCGCGACGGCGCGCTGGTGCGAGTGGTGGCCAATCCCCGCGCGCCGATTCATGAGGCGTCGGAGCCGCCGAAGAAGTTCTTCGACGACGTCGCCTCATCCGGGCACGCCACGAAAATCGATGTCGTCGCAACCGGCAAGTGGATTCGTTCCGCGACGCGTGTCGGCAAGACGCCGTACGTGGCCGTGGCCGGCGTTTTCATCCCCGCCGCGATGAGCCGGCTGATCGATGAGTCGATCGTCATGCACAAGAATTTCGAACAGCTCAACGCGCAACGTCCGACGTTGAAAGCGTCGCAGACGTCACTCTTCCTCGCGGTCACGCTGGCCATTCTGTTCGGTACGCTCTGGACGTCGATCTACGCTTCGCGCCGCATCACCATCCCGATCAAAGCGCTGGCCGAGGCCACGGGACGGCTGGCCGAGGGCGGCTACGGACATCGTGTCGCCGTCGCGGCAACGGACGAGGTCGGGCGGCTCATCGAATCGTTCAACGACATGTCCACGCAGCTCGATCAGCAGCGGCAGGCGCTGACGCAGACCAACCGCTACCTTTCGACGGTGCTCGACAGCGTTTCCGCCGGCATCCTCGCCTTCACCGACACCTTCGAACTGCTCAGCGTCAATCACGCCGCGCTGCAGATGTTGCAGATCGAGCAGCCGCGCTCCGGCGCCAATCTCGCCGATGTGCTGATGGGCGATCTCACGCCTCTCTTCGGCACGCTGCGCGAGCTCACCGCCCGCGGCGCGCGCGCGCGCGAGGTCACGCTGATCCGCGGCGGCGAGCTGCGCTACCTCGAGGTCTCAGTCGCCCGTCTCTCCGGCGGCGGCGACGAAGGCTGGGTTGTCGCGGTCGAGGATTCGACGTCGCTCGTGCAGGCGCAGAAGCTCGCCGCGTGGAACGAAGCCGCTCGCCGCATCGCGCACGAGATCAAGAATCCACTCACGCCGATCCAGCTTTCCGCCGAACGCATCGCGCGCAAGTTCCGCAACAACGACGCCGATACTCCGCAGGCAATCGACGAAGGGACGAAAACCATTGTCTCCGAGGTCGGGCAACTCAAACGGATGGTCGACGAGTTCGCCCGCTTCGCGCGCATGCCCGCCGTTCACCTCCGCCACGCACAGCTCGCCGAGATCCTGCGGCAGGCCGCGGGGCTGTATCGCGACGTGAAACCGGGAGTCTCCGTCAGCGTCACCGTCGAACCCGATATCGAAATCCTCGTCGATCCCGAACAGATCCGCCGCGCCGTCGGCAACCTGCTGAAGAACGCCGTCGAAGCGACCGAATCCGGCGACGTACGCGTCACCGCCCGCCGCGCGCCGCACCGCGTCGTCATCGAAGTGGCCGACCCCGGCCGCGGCGTGCCCGACGCCGACAAGGAAAAACTCTTCCTCCCGTACTTTTCCACCAAAGGCCGCGGCACCGGCCTCGGCCTGGCCATCGTCCACCGCATCGTCAACGACCACGACGGCCGCATTTCCGTCCACGACAACCACCCGAGAGGAACAAGGTTTGAGATCGAACTCCCAGCGTAGCACCGGCGGCCCGCCGGCTGGACCGCCGCCGGCTCGGCGGCGAGTGAAAAGCGCCAGCGAGCCGCTGGCGGTCCAGCCGCCGAGCCGGCGGCGCTACGGCTTTGGATCCTGGTAATGGCAAAAATACTGATCATTGACGACGAAGCCGCGATCCGCGAGACGCTCGCGAACATCCTGCGCGACGAAGGGCATCAGCCGACGTTGTGCGATTCCGGCGAGGCCGCCATCGCGCAGTTCGCGCGCGAGGAGTACGACCTCGTCTTCCTCGACCTCTGGCTGCCCGGCATCGACGGTATGGCTGTTCTGGAGCGGCTCAAGACCTCCGGCGCGCCGCCGGTGATCGTGATTTCCGGTCACGGCAACATTGACTCCGCCGTCCGCGCCACGCGCCTCGGCGCGTACGACTTCCTCGAGAAGCCGCTGTCGCTCGAACGCGTGCTGCTTACCGTCAATCACGCGCTCGCCGACCGCAAATTGCGCGAGCAAGTGCGCGACCTTCACCGTCACTTCACGCTAGAAGAGCTGCTCATCGGCGAGAGCGATGCGATGAAGAAGCTGGACGAACAGGTGCGCTCCGCCGCGCCGTCGAATAGCCGTGTGCTCATCACCGGCGAGAACGGCAGCGGGAAGGAGATCGTCGCGCGCACGCTGCATCGTCTTTCGCAGCGCGCCGAACATCCCTTCATCGACGTCAACTGCGCGGCCATCCCCGAGGAGCTGATCGAGTCGGAGCTGTTCGGGCATCGCAAGGGCGCGTTTACCGGCGCCATCGATGACCGCAAAGGCAAGTTCGAGCTCGCGGACGGCGGCACGTTGTTTCTCGATGAGATCGGCGACATGAGTTTGAAGACGCAGGCGAAAGTGTTGCGGGTGCTGCAGGAGCAGACGTTCCAGAAAGTCGGCGGCCAGCAGACCATCAGCGTCGATGTACGCGTGATCGCCGCGACGAACAAGAGCCTCGAAACGGAAATCGCGAACGGCAGTTTCCGCAGCGATTTGTACTACCGGCTGAACGTCGTCCCGATCGAAGTCCCGCCGTTGCGCGCGCGCGGCAACGACGTCACGCTGCTCGCGGAACATTTTCTACGACGCTTCGCCGCAGAAACCGGCACACCGAAAAAGAAGCTCTCCGCGGGCGCGGCCTCGAAACTGCGCGCGTACCACTGGCCCGGCAACGTGCGCGAGTTGCGCAACGTCATCGAGCGGATGGCCATCCTGATGAAGGGCGAAGTGATCGAGCCGGAGGACGTGCAACTCGGCGCCGCCGTCGCCGCGACGCCCCAAATCGACGCGCGCCTGACGTTGAAAGAAGCGCGCGACGAATTCGAAAAGCAGTACATCCTTTCGCGCCTTCGCGAGTTCGCCGGCAACGTCAGCCGCACCGCCGACGCCCTCGGCGTGGAGCGCTCCAACCTCTACAGAAAACTCAACGCATACGGCATCCGCGTCGAGCGCCCCTGAAGGAATAGGACCCGCGGCAGGCCCGTTAGCGCGCTGGCAACGTCACGAGCTTGACAGCGTCCCAAACGCTGACTACTCTTCGCCGTCGTTCGCGGGCATAACTCAGTTGGTAGAGTGCAACCTTGCCAAGGTTGATGTCGCCGGTTCGAGTCCGGTTGCCCGCTCCAGCCTAAACTCAATGGTTCCTAGCATTTAGGAACTGGAGCATCAGCACCGTACCCCATACGTACTTCCGCCGAGCAGAATGGGAGGCACGTATGGGGCTTTCTGTTTATAAACGGCATACGGGCGCGTGCGGCAAAACATCGCGCGCCTTCAAACGCTGTTCCTGCCCGGTCTGGGTCCAGGGCACCTTGGGCGGCGAGAAGGTCCGCAAGTCGCTCGACCTCACCTCGCTCGATGCCGCGCAAACCCTCATCCAGAAGTGGAAGGAAGCCGGCAAGATCGGCGCCGAGGGTCAGAAGAAGCGGACTGTTTCGGATGCGGTAGATGCGTTCCTCGCGGACTGCGAAGCGCGGTGTCTGGCGGAGGCGACGATCGCGCTCTACCGGCGATTCCTCAAAGGGCACTTCCTGAAGTGGTGCGAAGCGGAGGGACGCGCGGACCTCAGATCGTTCAGCGTCGCTTCCTGCTCCTGCGAGGAGAGGCCCTTCGAGAGTGAGTCGCGGAGCTGGTTGGTCTCCGCGACGCGCGAATCGCGCTCGCCGGTGAAGGCGGTGCGGACAGCTTCACCATACTTCGAGGCTTCCTGGCCTTCCTTCGCTTTGGCGAGAGCTTCTTTCACGCTGTCGGTGAAAGCTTCGGGGTTCACGAAGCCGGCACGCTGTTCGATGGGTGCGGTTTTCGGAGTCTCCGGCAACGGTTTTCCGGGCATCTCGACTGGCGCGGAAGGAGCTGAGGCTTCCGGCTTGGAATCCTTGATGACGTCTTTCGCGTGAGATATGAGCGTGTCGGCTTCTTTAGGCGTTACTCGCGTTTCGAGTTCGCCCTTCACTACTTCGACTGCCTTGCCGGCTGCGAGCTGTGCGAGAAGCGCGGAGAATTCGCGGACGCCCGGTTCAAGCTTCGCCGCGGTTTCTTTCGAGATGATGCCGTGGTCGGAGAGTTTCTGAAGGGCCAGAGCGCTGTTGTCGCTCCCGACGTCTCCTGCGAAGGCGAAAGGGATATTGAAAAGAAGCTTTACCGCAGTTCCGGCGACAGGAACTTTGCTCGCAGCGTTGAGCATGGAAGTGATCGGGGAGAGGGCGGAGCTGGCGAAGGCGGTGGCGGTTTCTAGAACGTGGCTGAGATTGGAGGCGGCGCCTTCGTGGTTCTGGAAGCCTCTGATCGTGGAGGCGAGGACTTGGTTGAAGCGGTCACTCGCTTCGGTCATGTCGCGGACCGGAGTCTTCACGATGTCTTTGAACGACGTATGGAGCGAGAGGGGATTTGTCTGGAGATCCGCGATCGCTTGAAGAGTGCCGGAGAATCCTTTCGTGGCGGCATCGGCGGCGCGCGTGCTTGGAACGACTTGGGTTTTGCCTTGGACGAGCGGGTCAGTTGATAGCGTTCCGCCGTCCTCTTTGAGCGCGTAGCCCTTGGCGTTAGCGAGCTGCCGCTGAGCGTCGAGGAGACTGAGCTCACCGTTCTTTACTTTCTTGGCAAGCTGGTTCTCGAGCTGATCGTGCTGCGCGGAAACGCCGCCGTCCGTGCGGCCGGGTTCGATTTTGAGGTTTTGCTTGTTGTTCGAGCCCGAGAGTTCGAGGGCGATCTTGTGGTCGAGCTCATCGGAGTACGCGCCTCCCATCTGATCCTTGATCTTCGAAGACACGGCGAGCGGCATGCGGCCGTTCAAGAGATGCGAGGAGTCGAGTTTCGTGGGCTTTGTGGGATCGAAGCCGCCGTACACGCGATCGGAAAGAAGCTGGGATTGCCGGGCTTCGTCATTCCTGAAAGTGAGGAGCGGCTTGCCTGATTGGTCGGTGATGAACGATCCGCCATAAGGAGATGGGCCGGTCGTAGGAGTTGCGACTGGTGCGGGAGAAGGTGTGGAAGAGGGCGCCGGGCGCGGAGCGGGCGGGTCGTTGTAAAGACGGATCGTCCCGGTGGTGGATGGTGCAGCGGGAGACTTTCCGGGCGTGTCGTTGTAGAGCCGGATGAGAGCCGCCATTTATTTGTTATAGGAGTCGGGATAGACCTCGTAGATCTTCCGCTGAATATCGTCGGGATTGATCTCGGGGAACTGAGCCTGGAGCTGGCGGGCGAACTGTTCGCGGGTGCCAGCTTTGAGTAGGGTGGCTTTGTTGGCGAGCGCTTTCTGGAAAGCGGAGAGTGTTTTCTGCGCAGCGGTAGTGGCCGGTGCCTTGGCGGCTTTGGCGACCACAGGTTTCGGTATCGCCTTCTGGACGAGATTAAACGTCTTCGTCGCGGGATCGAACTGATAGATGTTCGAAGTCGTGGGAGCTGTGATGGTCTGGGGCTTCGCGGCAGCAGCTGTCTCGGCAGCCTTCGCTTTATCGGCCGCAGCTTGCTGAGTTTGGTACTCCTTCATCCGGTTTTCGAGATAGGTCAGCTTGGTCTGTTTAAGCTGCTGGTTCGTGGCGAGATCAGCTGCTTCGCGGGAAACGAGATCGTGGACGTTCGTGAGCCGGTCGTTGTAGTCCTTTTCGAGATTCGAGATGTCGCCGTTCGCGAGAGTCTGGAGACGGGACGCTTCGCCGCGGCGGAAGGCTTCGTCATACCAGGGATTGTCATTCACGACACCGAGCGCCGCGTTCAAGCTGGAACGCTTGGATGAGATGGTTTTCTGAAGGTCGCTGAGGCCGGCGGCGTTGAAGGCATCCTGATAGAGCTGCTCGGTCGATTTCGATGGCTTCGCCATGACGTCGGAAGTGAAGGCATTGAAATCCGTGTACCCGAGCTCCTTTGCGGTGGCATCTCGGGCGGCCTGCTCGGGATCGGCAGCAGGAGTAGCAGGTGCGACGGGCGCCGCCGGAGCTGCCGCGGTAGTTCCGGGCTGGATGTACTGCTTCCAAGTGGCGGGAGAGAGCGAACTGACGCGAGCGAAGTATTGGTCGGCGGTTTCGGCTGGCGTGCCATCAGGCTTGAGTTGTAGTTGGAGGTCGTTGGGCATGGTTTACGGGAAGTTGCCGATGTTGGTGTTGAAGCGGGTCGTCCTTCCCGCGAAGAAATCCGGCGTGTCGAAAAAGGGGCGGTTGAGGTTCTGCTCTTTGGAGCGGCGCTCGGCGATCGGCGTCCAGAGGATGTCGAGCCAGGAGTAGGCGCGCTTGCGGGCAGCGTCGGCGCCGGCCGGGTTCTTCTTCTTTTCGGAATCGAGGATGGATGCGTAGGAGAGTTCCACGATGGCGCGGTTGCCGGAGGTCTCGTTGTTGTCGAAGTCCGGAGAGAAGGGCAGGAGATCCGTGGGGTTTGAGAGCGTGAGCTGCCGGAGTTTGCCGAAAACGGTGATCTCGTCCGCGGCGGCGAGGGCATTCTTGTTCGCGAAGAACTTCCGCTGGTAGTGGGTCCATATCTTGTCGGTAGCGCTGGGGTTGTCGGAGAGGTACTTCCGGTAGTCGGCGAAGTTACGTTTGCTCCATTCGGCATCGTTCACGAGAAGCAGGTAAATCGATTCGTCCTCGAAGGTGTTCGGGTAATCGGAGTAGAACTCGCCGGAGGGGACGGCGTAAGTAAGTTTCAATGCATCGGTCGTGAAGTCCCAGCCGCGGTAATCCCAGGCGAGATTCGCGCCTTCTTGGATCGCGTCGGTGAGGTCGGAATCAGAAAAGAGCGCGTTAGACGCGATGTTCGCGTAGTTGATATTGAGCTTGTTAGCGAGGGCAGTTTTCGCTTCGAGTAGGGTCATGAGTGGATTGATTTAACTGTACGCAATGGGCGGGTTCGGTCAATGTGCAGAACTACGCGACCTGAGTGATGGAGAACCAGCAGAGGAACGTCGAGCCGCTGATCGACTTCGCTCCGCCCGAGGAGTGCCATGCTTCGACGTGCACGGTGTCGCCCGCGGAGAGTTTCAGGGTGTCAGAGACAGTGACGGAGAGAAGCTGGCCGGAGGAAGCGCTTGCGAGCGCGGAGGACTGATTGACCTGCGTAGAGTTCTTGAAGAGCAGCGTCTGATATTGGCCGTTCGCTGCGGTGCTCGTGAAGGCGATCGAAACCGTGATGAGGTAGGTGCCGGCTTTCGTGGCTTTGAAGCGGTTGTTTGCGGCGTCCCATGTGATGCCGGCCGCGAAGTCGTTCGCTTCCCAGATCACGGTCGTTTGGACGGTATCAGCGAAGCTCTGCGGAGAGGATTTGTGCGACCGGGCGGTGGCGTTCGCGCCGTTCTGGAGCATCTGGACGAGCATCGGCAGGAAGTCTTCGAGCGTGTAGGCGTCGTGATGCTGCGCGGGAGTTTCAGCGGCTGAAGTGTCGTGAGAGTCCTCTTGCGCAGCTTGTACCTTGCCGGACTGCTGAAGTTGTGTGTACTCGTCCTGGGTCATGTGGCGTAGCCGAGATCGTCGTAGACGAAATCGGAGCGGTTGATCTCGACCTGGGCATTCGTCATGCCGTCGATGACGATCTTCAGCAAGAACTTCTTGCCGCGGTATTTGTTCTTGATGTCGAAGAAGAGCGGCGGGATCTCGGATGCAGCGAGGACGGATTTCGTTTCGACGAGGAGGAAGGGCTGAACGGAGAGCGAAACGTTGGCTTCAGTCGGAGCGGAGAGCGCGGAGTCGAGCGTCCAGACTTCATTCGAGGCGCCGGAGTTCGCGATGCTCGCGATGTGGCGGATGGAGCCGGCATTCACGCCCTGAAGGATCGTGACTTCATCGCCGACGCGGGCGCGGCGAAAGCCGGCATTGGTTCCGTCGACGGGGAGTTGGTTTGCTGCTGCAGCAAGGCCAGACGTCTGGCTCACGCCATAGAGCGCCCGGGTGAAGCTGTAGATCTTCAAGGCGACGTTGAACGTGATCGCCTGGACTCCGCTCTTGATGCTTGAAAGCGAGATGTTGAGGATGGCTGCTTCGGCGGCCTTGTCGCTTGAAGAGCTGGCGAGGACTTCGGGGATGTAGACGCTGGGACTTATCGAGGTGGTTGAGACAACGCCGATGTAAGTCTTCGAGGCGAAGCTGTCGGAGTAGCTGAGGACGATCTCCTGAAGAGTGGATTTCGGCGCGTAGATCGCGACGGGAGCTGCGCCGTAGGCGGACATGGGGGCGAACTCGAAGAGTTGAGTCGCAAGTTCGATGACAAAGAGGCCAGCCGGCGCGCGGTTGTTTCCGTACTGCGAACAGAGAAAGAGCTTGCCGTTCAGGACCATGGCTCCTTGCGGGCCGACGTTCCACTGTCCGGAGCCGAGCGGATCGTCGAGAAGAGCGAACAGTTTCTGCGTGGTGTAGCCGTTAGTTAAGAGAATTTCTTTCTGCGTGACGACGATCCAGCCGGTATCGGTGCGCTCGATCGAGAGGACCTTTCCGTTCGTCCAGATCCAAGGAGTGATGGAGCGGTCGGCCTGCGCGTCCCAAAGGATCAAGGCGCCGCGGTAACCCAGGTTCGCGCCGATCAGGACGCCCTGCTTCCCGGTTTTCAGGCAGTCGACGGTCATCGAAGAGGGAAGCGTGAAGGCGGCCGTATTCAGGTTGTCCGCGTTATCCAGCAGGGCGACGGCACTCTTGTTGCCGATCAGCACCATGTCCATGTAGGTGTCGGCGGGATGGACGGAGTAGGAGTTGAGGCCAGTCTTGAAGGCATCGGTGTAGGTGCCGGCGTCGAGCTTTCCGATCGCTGTGTCGCCGATGTAGAGCAGCCGTCCTTTCTGGTCACCGATCAGGCCCTGTCCGTTGAATGTGCCGGCCGGCGTGTGGTCGAGCGCCCAATCAGCAGCCGCTGGGAAGGATTCCTTGAAGATCTTCCCGTTTGCATTGACGCCGTAGACGGCGCCGCCGGCATCGGCGAACCATTGGATTGTGCCGAGGCCGGAGATGTCGCTGGAATCCTTGATCTTCGCGATGCCGAACCCGGTCATGAGTCCCCAGAGGGTCTTCTGCATGCCCTGGGAGAAGTAGTACTCGCTCGGGTAACGCCGCGAGAGTGGCGGCCGTCTCCGAAACCTGCGGTCCGTGGGAATCCGAATGAAATAGTTTTGATCATTGGTGGAAATGGAAGAATGAATAAATGCCGATGATTAGCGAGACGATCTGGAGGAAGGCGAGGGCGCCGATAGCGGAGTAGCCCCAGCTTTCGAGGCGTCGGATTCTTTTCTCTCGGTCAAGATTCCCTTTGTCAAGATCCTCGCGCCGCCACTGTTCGAAAACCGCTTTGTCGAGCTTCTCGGCTTCGAGGGCGCTTACGCGCTGGGTGACGGTGTCTGCGAGGTTCGCGACATCGGTGATGACTCTTTCGAGCTTCGTATTCACCTCCGCGCGGAAGGTAGTCAGGAGGTCGTGGTCGTTCTGGATTTGTTGGTCGCTGATGCGACGGCCGTTGGGGCTCATGGGTATTTCTTGGTGAAGTTGTTTTCTTTCTTCGGATACTTCTCGCTGAAGGTGGACGTGTGCGTGGGGTACTTCTTCGAGAACTGCGAGAGAAGACCGTTGAGGAGTTTCTTGAGTACGTCGGTCACGGAAAGGCTTTCGGTGAAGGAGCGGATGTAGGTGAGTGCTCGGGAGTAAAAGTCGGTGATCGTCGCGGAGTCAGTGAGGGAGCGTGCAGTCTGTTTAGCGAATGCCTGGACGAGCGTGGCCGATTCAGTGATGACGTGGCCGATGGTGCGACGGATTGTGTCGAGCGTAGTGAGGCTGTCGGAAAGCACTTTGCTTGGTGTCTTCCGTAGCGTGTCGAGGAGAGTTGTTGCGTCGGCGAGGGCGCGCTGAATGGAGCGAGGTATTGAGTCGAGAATAGTAGAAGTGTCAGCGAGGGCTCGGGAAGTGAACTTGGCTATGCCGGGAAACAAATTGGGGCCAGCGATCCATGTAGGTGATGTGATCGTGCCGTTCTTCGCGTTGGGTGATGAGTCGTAGATGGTTGTTCCGGCGCCTTCGTTTAGAAGCCATTCGCCATCGGGAGCGTCAGGTACGCGAACACCGTTGTAAGAGTCGGTCAGGTCAGCATCGCTTACGATGCGATTCCAGAAACGGAGCCTGCCGATAGAGCCACTAGCTTTTTGAGAGCCGGCGCCATCGAAGTTGAATATGTTTATGGCGGTGCCGTTGCTGGTATCGGAGAAATTGACCCAAGAGCCGCCGTTCATATCAACGTTGTCGACGATTAGCCGGGCTTGCATCTGGCCAGCGTTATTTCGCCATTGCAAGACCACGACGTGCCAGCTATTTGCGGAAAGGGATGCCGAAGAGAAGATTGCGACCTGAGGGTTTCCTTTCGAAAACGTTAGGTGATTGGCTGAGGGGACGCTTAAGTAGGTTCTGGTGTTAGCGCCGAGAATGCGTAGAACGTAGTGAGAACTCGAGCCGAGACCGACGTTTTGAAGAAGCGCTTCCACCGTGCAATTGGTCCCGCTGACTGTGACTCCAGTGATTCCGCCGTAGTTGGTTGAGCCATCGAAAGAAAGCGCATAGCTGCCGTTCGACGCGAACAGCCGTTCGGTTAGAGTGAGAATCTTGATGCGTACCCCGGCGAAGACATCAGAGATCGTTGGCACTTCGGAGAGAGCGCGGCTCGTCAATTTCTTCAGGGTGTCGGTGAGAGTCGTCGCCTCGCTGTGAATGCGCGATGCGAGCTTCGCGAGGGTGTCGGTGAGGGTGGACGCCTCGGCAAAAAGTTTCTGAGGAAGTTTGGCGAGTGTGGCGGTCAGCGTGGAACTTTCGGAGAGTGTGGAAGTGAAGAGGTTGACCATCGTCTGGCCATTTCCGGCGTTCCAAAGGTCGGTTCGTTCGGTGGACGAAAGTATTTTCGACCAGATGCCCCACTGATTCAGCGAGCCGGTGAAGTAGGCACCGGAAGCGCCGTTGCTCCCGAACGAGAGAAGGTCGCCGATCGATGGGTTCGGCGATCCAGTGGTCGTGATAGCGGAGCCGTTGTCGATATAGAGGCTGAGATCACCGCCGTTATTCGTGAGAACAAGGAAGTGCCAGTTGCCGTCGTTGTAAGCGGAGGCGCTGACGGCACGCGGAGTTGTACCGGCGCCGTTGTAGTTCACGACCTCGACTTTGCCGGTGACGCCGGATTCCCAATCGATCTCGGTGCCGGCGCCGGTGGCAGCGGTCTGAAGGCGCATGAACTCGGAGTGGGCGGTATCGGTGCTCTTGAACCAACCAGCGAACGACAGGACGGTGTTCGCGGTGGAGGAAAAACTTGATTTCTTCAGCTCGGAACTTAGCGCGGCGGAAAAGACGGCGCAGTTGCCGACTTTGCCAGCGCTGAAGGTGACGGCCGCGCCGGTGTTTGTGAGGTTGTTTGCGCCGAAGAAGTCGTTACCGTCCTCAAATTTGTAATAAGAAATGAGGTTTGCGGTGAGAGTGGCGCCGGTATCTACCTGGAAAACTTTTGCCATGAAGGGGAGCGGTGGTCTTCCGCTCATCCCTCGGCCCGTGGGAGGCCGAGAGGGAGAGGACGATCAGGAAAACTGGATTTTCCAAGTGATCTGAAGCGAGTCGCCGTTCACGACGTTGATCGCGGAGAAGACCTGCCGGGCGAGCAACGTGCCGGAGGAGGCAGCGTTCAGGACACCGGATTCAGTGACCGCCGCGGTGCCAGTGACGGTGAAGGTGACAACGCTTTGCGCGGTGTCGTTCGCAACGGAGGTCGTGACGCGGGAAAGCGTCCCGGTCGCGCGGGAGAGGCCGGACGCGGCGAGTTCGGTCTGGAGCGCGGTGTCGCCGGCAGCGGCTGCCGTGGTCCCGGTGCCGACAGCAATCTTGTCGAAAATCGCTTCACCGCCGGAGCCCATGAGGCGGCTCGCGGCGCCGGCTTTCCCGGCGGAGGTAACGAGATTGTGGATGTTCCGCTTATCGCCCCAGGAGCCTGTGAGGCCGGGGATGCGGAGGCCATTCAGTGCGAGCTGGCTTTGCGGGGAAACGAACCGGCGGAGCAGACGGAGCAGGAGCGTACCGAGCTTGTTGTCGGTCCAGAGCTGCTTCACGCGGCCGTTGTGGTCCCGCAGAACGTACTCGACGTTCTGCCTGAGCGGGAGTTGAGAGATTGCGTTCATTGATTTGGTAATTGGGTGAGTGTTAGAGGACTGATCCCCCGATCCCTGACCCGTCCTCTTTCGAGAGAGGAGCAGGGTCGAGGGACTAGAGCGCGGCGAACTGCGGGAAGAACTCGCTGAGGAGGTTGATGTAGACGACGTTCGGGACGACCGTCGCGTCATCAAGGGCCGTGGTGCCGCCGACGAAGTTGCCGGTGCCGGTCGGGTGCACGACGATTAGGCCGAGCGGGACTTCGCTATCGAGGGTGGTGGGGAGGGTGACGCCAGCGAGGGTGGAGGCTTCGGTTCCCATGTACGTCTTCAGATTGCCTGAGACGTCCACGGTGAAAACGAAGACGTTGAACTTCGCGTTCGTGACCGTGCCGACGAGCGCGGAGAGATCGCCCGCAGCCTTCGAGATCAGCTGGCCGTCGACGAGCGCATAGAGCGTCGCGGCGGTCTTCACGATCGCGGAGGCGCCAGCTTTTATGGCGATGGCTCCGGAAACCAGGAGCTGATTCACAGTGGCGCGCTGCAGCTTGTCGAAGAGATTCGAAAGCTCGGCTTCGGTGTTCGGGAAAACAATGGATTTGGTTCGGGCCATAGGGAGGGTGTTGGGTGAATGTTGCCGACCTTTCTCGTGCACTCATCCCCGCTCCAAAGAGCGGAGAGAGCGCGCGAGAATGCGGCTTAAGCGAACTTAACGAACGCCTGAGCTGCGAACTTGCGGCGGCCGTCAGCGACTTTCGCGCCGTACACAAAGAGGTCCTTGTACGCGGAACCGAAGTTCCCGATCAGGTCCTCTTCCATGCCGGCTTCGAGCGGCTTGTCAGCGTAGGTCAAGAAGGACTTGTGTCCTGCGATGACGTGGTAGCCGTTCGTGTTGTCGCCAGCGACGCGGTTCGAGCGGAAGACTTTGAAGCCGGCGAGCTCGGTGATGAAGCCCTGTTTGACGAGGGATTCATACGCCGCAGGTACGTTCAGCTTGATCCCCGCGTCCTTCAGCATGGTCGTGAAACCAGCCGGAGGAACGAAGAGATAGCGGTCTTCATCCGGAACCTCAGCTTCGTCCAGCATCTGCTTCAGGGTGAGAGTCATCGTGAGGAACGAAGGATTCGTCCCAGCGTTGTCGATGGTCTTCACCGTGTTCGCCTGGATGGTGTAGGAAGCGCCCGCGCCGATCGCGCCGCCGGTGTAGGCGGAGGTCAGATCGTCAGAGTCATCTTCGATCACAATCGAGGTCGCAGAGGTGTACGTCTTCACGCGATACCAGACGGAGTGGCCGGTAGCCTTGAAAGGCTTGCCAACCATGCCGGCCGTGAAGGTGGTGCCGGAGCCGGTCACAACGCCGGTCGTCACGTCAACCGTGACGGTGCCAGTAGTGTAATCAACGCCGTACCACTGTCCCGCGGCTGCATCGGCCCAGAAGGCGAGCAGGAAGGTCATGATGTTCTTGATGCGCTCATTACCTTTCTGTTCTACGACCGTAGAGTGCGGGTCCTTGATGTAGGACACCCACTTGTCGATCGTCTTCTCGGACCAATAGAAGGACTTCTTCTGGTCGATCACGAGCTGCGTATTCGTCTCGTAGAGAGAATCCGGGCTCAGGTTCGCGCCAGAGTAGGTCTTCTCGGAGAGCTTGGAGAGCTGAAGGATGTTCAGCACCGAGCCGACAGAGTTGATCTCGCCTTCGTAGTCGCGGTTTACGAAAGAGTCCAAAGGAGCGTTTTCGTAAATGTGCTTAAAGAGCCGGGAGGAGAATCCTTCGGCTACTTTGGTTGCATATGCGTTCATGTGTGGTGGAGAGAGAGGTGGCCAGTCCCCGCGGGGTTACTGGCTCCAACCGTCGGCTTTACGCCTCAAACTCGCTCATCGGGTGCGTTTTCACGTACTCGCGATAGGCGTTCGTATCTGTCTGGCGGAGGGTTTTGAGTTCTTCGCCGGACAGCAGCTTGGGCTTGTCGGATCCGCGCGGGCCGCCGTTGCCGGGCAAGAGCCCTGGTTTCGGCGTCGGCCTGGGTGCTGACGGGAGCGAGGAAGATTCGAAGAGGAAGGCTGAGACCAGAGTCTCGAGCGGTGCTCCTCGGTGGGTCGGCTTATTCGCGAACGTCTTGAATGCCTGCTCCTTGCCTAGTAAGGAAGGGTTTGCTGCGATGGTCATTTCAAGATCGGTGTTCCAGCGGGACTGAGCCTCGCGCTCCTCGTCCTTCTGTTGAAGGCTGGAGGCGGTGCGTTCCGCTTTGAACGTCCGGCGTGCGATCGTCTTCTCGGTGTCCGTCATCATTTCCCATTCCGGGAATGCTGCCTGGAGATCCGATTCGGTTGGTTCGTTTGTCAATTCCTGCGAGTTCCTGCGGCGCTCTGCTTCGAGCTGCGCCGCGAGAATCTGGGCTTCTCTCGTCGACTCCGCGAACTTTGCCTTGTAGTCGATCTCGGGTTCGCCGGCATCGGCTGCGGGTTCGTCTGCGGGGGTCTCGGGGACAGTCGGCTCGCTTTCCGGCTGCGGAGTTTCAGTCTCCGGCTGGGTCTCCGTCTCCAAAGGGAGGTTTGGATCTACTTCCATGTGAGGGGTGCCCGTTCCGTTTCCGGGGTTTGGGCGGTTTGCGACTGGTTAATTTGAAATGGCTACTTCGCTTTCTTCTTCGGCGTCTCAGTCTGACTTTCGTCCTCGCTCGGCGCAGCTTCGGGCTGAGCGTGGAGCACTTCAGCGAACATCTCGCGCTGGTCGCCGGTGAGGTACGACGCGCGGGCACGCATGAAGGCTTTATCGTCGTCGGTGAGATCGAGCACGCTCTTCGCGGTGATCTCGGCCAGACGGGCTTCGGATAGTGAGTCCATGTGGTTGATGATTCTTAGATTTCGACCTTGAATGTTTGCTTGAGGTGGGCGCGGAGCGCATCGCGCTGCGCGGACGGGGTAGCGATGAAGGAATCGAGGACCGCGGTGAGGTGGGAGAGGACTTTGTAGAAGATCTCCCGCTCCCGGGTGTTATCGAGTTTGAAGAGTTCGTCGTTCGCGCGGATTTTCTCTCGTGCGACAAACTTGCGGATGTCTTCGATGGTGAGTTCGGGCGCGGAAAGCACCTTGCCCCATTCCTCGTAGGTCTTCCGCTCTTCAGCGGTGAGCTTCGAGTAATCGGTGATGCCGAGCGCGTTTAGAAGTTGGTTAAGCATGGACGGGTTGAGGTGAATTGAGTATCGGCATCGGCTGCGCGGACGGCGTAGCTGAGGGCAGGACCGGCTGGCCATCGGGTCCGACGATCTGGTCCTGGAAGTCCATGACCTCCTGCTTCTCTTCGGGGGTGAGGTCGCCGAAGTCGAGCATCTTCTTCTTGAGGATCATCTGGAGCGGCATGTTGCCGGGGAACTGCTCCGCGATGATCTTGATCTTCTGGATGGACTGCAGCGCGTCGGCGTCCTTCTGCGCCTTCTGCGTGACTCGGCAGCGGTAGCCGCTCTTCGAGACCAATTCTTTGGACTTCAACGTGCGCGGATAGAACTTGCCGGACGCCGATTTCTTGTGGAGGGTGACGTCTTCGAGGAGATCGGGATTCGCGTTCACGAGGAGCTGGACCTTGTTGCCGAGGTCGAGGTCGCGTTGCTTCAGGAACTTGTCCTTCGCTTTGTTGCGAGCTTCTGCTTTCTGGGCCAGAAGCTGGATCTCGCCGAGAGTCTTCACGCCCTGCTCGGAGTCGCCCTTCTCAATGGCGGTGGCGGCGGTCGCGGACTCCACCATCTGCTGGATCATGGTCATCTCTTCGAGGTGGCTCGCAAGCTCGGGAACCTCGATGTGATGCAGGACCTTGTTCGGGTCGCCGGGCAAGCCGTAGAAGCCGAAGGGAGCCGGAGAGTAGCCGACAGGGCTCCAGCCTTCCTTCGCGGTGGCGTCGTAGAAGTTCATGCCGTAGCCGCGGAGGATGCCGTTCTCGATGAGCTGGGAGAAGTAGACGTTCAGGATCTGGTTCGGGACGCGCACGATGTCGGCGATGCCGTCGCTCCAGAAATCGGTGCGGTCCGGGTCCGATGCCCACGTGACCCAGGTGTATTCGTTGATGCCTAGGATGTCGCGCAGCGACTTGTCCATCAGGATCTTGTTGCCCTGCGCCGTCACGACGACGTGGACGACGTCTTCCTGCGTCTTCGAGTCCCAGACCTTCATCTGGCATTCGTTCAGCTCGACGTAGGTCTCGCCGAGGATCGGGGTCATGACGTCGGACACTCCGAGGTCCTGCAGGCGCTGCGCTTTATCCGCGGCCATCTGCGCGTTCTGGCCGGCGGCAACTAGGCCGGTCGGTGAAGAGAAGAAGACCTTCAGCTCGTCGACGACTTTCTGATCGAACATCGCGTTTCGTTCGATGTCGGAGAGTGTCGCGTAGATGCCGGTGTGGGTGATCCGTCGCGCGGATTCCAAGTCCCACGGATTCACATAGCGGTCAACGAGGACGTCCTGCGGGTCGATGATCTCAAGGCAGAGCCGGCCGGAGAGGATGTTCAGCTTCCAGAAGCTGCGGCCGTAGAGGAACTCCTGCTTTTCGTCGATCTCTCCCAGCATCTCCAGGCGGGAGCGCTCTGCGACGTGCTTCCACCACTCGTTGAAGAGCAGCTCTTTCTGGCCGTCGTTGTCGAGGTTCTCGAAGTAGATGTCCTGCGGCTCCGACTTCGCGAGAAGGGTCTTTCTCGTCGCCTTCATGAGCGGAACGTTGACCGACTGGCGCTGGGTGAGGCGGTTCGTGATGACGGTATCGCGATCCAGAAGGTAGCTATCCGTCCACTGCTGATGCCGCCGTTCGCGGAAGCGCCGGTCGGATTCGAGATTCTTTTGGATGACGTCGATGGAGGTAGGCACTCGGGTGGTGAAGGTTTGATTAAACCTTACCGAATGCACGGGAGCGGGAAAGAGGTGAGGTGGGGATAAGTGCGGCGCGCTTGAAAGTTGAAGTGGGCAGACAAACGCGATTTACGTTGCTAGTACAGAAGGAAGTGAATCAACATCAAAACAAGGGCGTGGAAGAGGAGGACTTTGAGTTGGAGCCTTCTCGCCGCCTTTCGAAGCAGATGAAACGAACGGTTTTTCATAGAACACCTCTCGGCAATGTTTGGTTGAACAGCGCTGGGAGAATCAGTCCCGTTGGTAGCGATGCCCGCCCACTTCGACTCAACTATCGCCACCCGTTTGCGTTTTGTCAACCCTTCCGAAAAAAAATGGCGCCCACGTCTGATCACGCGGGCGCCCATTGCCGAGATGTGTAGAAAACTTGCCAGAAGTTAGTGACTTAAGGTTCGTGCGGCGCGCGAGCAGGTTTTATGGGGGCAGGCCATAGGCCAGCCCTTGTCCACATAACCCCCCGCGCCCCTTACCACAGCATCTCGCCGACTAAGTTACGACTTAAGGAGGTATATGTCAAGCGGGGCAACACGATTTTTATGCTGTAATAGCATGGACATTATGCGATGTCATGGCTCATGTTTGTGATGTAGACGTTAGATCCCGAGACTGGGATAAAACGGCATCACCAAACCGGTCGTGGGTGGTGGAATAAATCCCGAAGTGCTCTGCGCGTTCATGAACAGAGCATATCGCAGGCTGTCGCAGGCGTGATCGTTCTCCTTGATCGGCGTCTCCGGCTCGTTGTGGTCGGGTTTCCTCTCCGGGTAGGCGTAGCTCTCCAATTCTCCGATGAGGTTCACGCATGAGGGATGGACTTTGATGCGGTCAGCGCGGAAGAGCTCCTGGACTTTGGTGATGCCGGCTTCGATGTCCTTCGAGACGTCGCGGATGTTCAGGCCGTGCCGCTTCATCTCCTCGATGCGGTCAGGCTCGGCGGGATCGGCGTATATCGCGTTCGGCGCCTGGCTGCGCGCGTACTCGACGATCTCGATGTTCGTCTTCCCCGGCTTGTACCACTCGGAAACGACGAAGTAGGTGCCGTCGCGATCCTTGTCGATCGTGAGAACGGCCGTGGGATTGGTGAAGCCGAAGTCGACGCCGAGGATGCGTTCGGCGCGGTGTTTGGGTTGGTCGGTTGTTACGTGCCGGCCGCGGTCGAAATCCTTGTAGACGAGACCGTGGACCTTGCGGAAGTCGGCGAGGTACTCCTGGGCGAAGCGATCCTCGGTGAGCTGGCCGCGCGCCGCGTCGATCTCCTCTTTCGGGATGTGGGGGTTGTCGTAGCTCGTGAAGTGGAAGCTCTTGAAGTCCGGGTCGGTCTCCTGCAGCTGGTAAAGGTCGTAGAAATGGTTGTAGCCCTTCGGAGTCGAAAGGAAGAGCACTTCGCCGCGGGTATCGGTCAGGGTGGGGCGGAGAACCTCCTGCCAGTGCAGCCAGAAGTTCCGCATGGATGCAACTTCATCGAGGACGATGAAATCGAATCGCTGGCCGCGAAGGGTCTCGATGGATTCCCAGCCGCGCAGCCAGACGAAGCCAGAGCCGCCGTCTTTCGCGCGGACTTCGATCTCAAGGCGCGACTCATTGACGGAGACGGTTACGGGCTGGAGCGTTCGCTTCAGGTCACGCCAGAGAATGTCCCTGGCCTGCTGGTAGGTGGGTGCTACGTAACAAACCCGGGCGTCGTTCTTCGAGACAGCCTTGCCGGCGATCTCCAGGCTCGCGAGGGTGGTTTTGCCGAAACGTCGGCCGCAGTCCACAACCCGGAAGCGATGGCGATCACGAACGATCTCCGTTTGCGCGCGGCTGAGTTGCACCGAGGTTGTTCTTGATGAGTATTTCCGACGGGAGATAGAGCGGGGCGCCGTCCTTGCCGGTCAGCTCGTGGCTCTCTGTTGGTTTGCCGAAGGCGCGGTTGAACATTGAATCGATGGCTTGGTTGTTCGGCTCTTTCGTGGTGATGAAGTAGTACTCCTCATCGTCGCCTTCGTAGTCGCCGTTCAGGTAGGCGGAGATCACGGACTCGGACGTAACGAGCTCCGGCTTGGATCGGGTCTCTCGTCCTTTTTCGTCCTTCGTGGTCGTGATGCAGTAGAGGAACTGTTGGCCGGAGGCAAGGGAGAACTGCGCGTCTAGGATGCGCTGCGCCTTGCTCATGATTCGCTGGCGGAGTGCGGCTAATACACGCTCTTTTTCGAGAGTTGCTTTCGACTTACTTCCGCGCTTTCGGCCCGAGCCGGGCCGTTTTCCACCGATCTGTCCCATGGTTTGAAAATCAGGAAATCATCCGAACGCGATGAAGAGAGCGAATCGGACGAGGATCGCCCAGAGGAGATTCGGAATGAGCCGCGGCTTCCGGCGGCGGGCGACGCTCATCTTCAGGATGTCGAGGCCTCGCTGGTATTCACGTTGGGTTCGGTCGTACTTCCGGGACATGGATTAAGCGTAGAAGACGGGCGGAATCCGTCAAGAGCGCACTTGAATGTGTGATAGAATGCCGACGCGAGCGGGATAACCTTCGGCAATGAGCCGCCCAGCTAAACGGGGTTGCTCGCCGATGGCCCTCGCACGTGATACATGCCCGTGGGCAGAAGGCTGCCCCCCGTATTCATGTCGAAGCTTGGTAGCGAGTTCCAAGCGAACGGTAAGTCGGCAGGAGCAGTACCTGGAAACAGGATTTCGCACGACAACCGCTTAACTCGTCAGCTCCTCTGAGGAGGATCTGGAGCGGGAGGTCGAATGCGAAATGCCTACGAAGAAGCGCTGATCCTCGTTACCAATCACCCTCTGATCGCGCTATCCCTCTTGATCTTCGGTTTCATTCCGTGGCTGAACGGCGTGATGCACGAAGCTAGGTATTTCGGCGAGTGCGGAATCGTGGGCATCCGCTTCTTCAAGCATGAAGTCCTGGCCTGGCGTGAGTTCCTGAAGCGACTCCGGCGGGAGGTCTCGTCATGGGAGTAGCTATACTGCCGGGTATCGTGCTCATCCGACTAGCCTTCCAAATCGCAACGGCAGCCGTGCCGATCAGCGGAAAGAAAGAGATAGAGTGGATTCCGGTCCTCGGAGTTGTCGGATCGGTCGCCACAGTTCTCTTTGGCTTTCTCAGCCTGTATTTCTATCTGAAGTCGAGGCGTAATAAGCAGATTCTGTTCACGTACGACACAGATCAGATCCAGACACGTAAACATCCGGATGTGACGATCTGGTATCGCGAGAAGCAAATACGCAACATGCGAAGAGCCAGAGTACTCTTGTGGAACGGTGGATCGGAGGAAGTGCGCTGGAGTGATATTCCCGCTGAAGGGCGCCCAGCGATCGAGTTCGGTGAAAGTGTAGAAATCCTGTCGGTGTTCGAGCTCGCTAAGTCATGTGAAGAGATAAAATGCAAAATCGGGTTAGATTCCACACATCGCATCGGCTTCTCATTCGGCTACCTCAATCCTGGTGACGGGGTTGCCGTTGAGGTCCTATATGAGAACGCACGAGGAGTTCCAGACTCGCTTGTCTTCAAAGGGACCGTTATTGGTGGGCAGGTTAAGATCAACCACTGCAGTAAGGAGAGAAGGGTGCTGCACGGGCATTTCCTGAGATTCACTGCACGAGGAGTGACAGTAGGCATTTGCCTGCTTACGGTCGTTTTGATGGCAATATCTTGGGCTAAGGTATCTCAGTCCCAGATGTTGCTTGCTTTCGTTGCGTGGGTAGCGCTATTGGCGAATCAGATCTGGTATGAGAACCGTCTAAACAAGGGAACTCGTTTGCCGAAGTTCGGTCGGGACGTGTTTAGCGGAGTGCAGAGCTCCTGGAGCCAGGCAAACAGAAAGGCATCCAGTGAGCTGCCAGGCTCACCGAGTCTCCCTCTGTCGAATGAGATGCCAACCAGTAGCGATCGGACCGGTGTAAAGTCGTAGGTATTCGGGATTTTTACGGCGGGCATGCCCAATAGATTTAGTTCAACGACGGAACCCAAGGTACGCAATGCTGGCAGTTCTTGATGCAGCGACAACGGAAGCCGGGATGTATTTTCTGGAGTTCGGCTTCGGCGTGACAGTGGCATCGGCAAGCCTCCGGCGGCACGGCCTTTAATTCTCGTTCAGTTGGGTGGTTGTTGTTCATGGGGTTGATTAAGGATGCTCCGCCCGCCACTTCTGGCACTGGACGATCTCGCAATCCGCTCCGAAGCCGCCCGAGGCTTCGTGGTAGCGGTGGAAGTGCTTGCGGTAGTCATCGGTGTCCTGATGGCAGATGCGGCAGTGGCGGAGAGGTGCCGGTGCTGATCGCTCGTTTTCGGGGATGAACGTGGTCATTCGATAGTGAGATTGTTTGCATCCTCGATCTCCTGGCGGATCTGCTGCGCGCGGAGCTTCTTCGCGTCGGCCCGCTTCTCGATCTCCTGCACCTTTTTCCAGTCCCAGCGCTCGCTCGATCGCGAGATGGTCCTCCGGTCCTCGTAGGTGAGGTACTTCGTGGTGGGGCGGTTCTTCAGGTACTGCTCGCGCTCGAGAAAGGCCGGCCATTTGTCGTAGATGCGGCGGAACTCGTAGTCGACGGCGTCGTGGACGGGTGGTTCAGGCTTCGGGCGTGGTGGTTTCATGACGGAGCAATAGCTTTTTTGGCATCAGGGCGAGCATCTCACTCGACAGCGCGCTCAAAGTCAGCGACAAACTCACGGACCAGTGCGCGTGATGCCATACGACGGCTAGCAAAGCGCCTGTCAGGATGATTCGAGTGGTAGTGATCATGGGTGTATAAGTAGGGCATGGGATTGCTATTCACGAAGACTCAACTCGATGGTTTTGGCCAAGTCGTGAGAAGAATTGCTGATGAAGAATTGCGGGAGATGGGACAGGAAAAGACTGCAGGCACGATTGCTCAGGACGGCGCACATCCGAATCCCGGCATCAGCTTGGAGACGGAGTACGGTATGCGCACATTCGAGGTTGAGTTCTCATCTTCGGAGGACGAACTTCGGCAGGCTATCCGGGAAGGTCTCCAGCGGGCTTTTGCACCCTGATTGTCGATGTTTCATGGTGCGTATTCATTGATTTGCACATCGGCCCTGGCATTTACCCGATCAAGCTCCCCAAACTTCAGCGTGAGCTCCGGCACGGAGATGAAGTCATCATCCGCGAGGATCTCGGCATCGACGAGGAGATCCATGACGCTTTCGGCCGCGTCCGATAGATCGAACCGGCGGCCATTCGGCGGATAGAAGGTGATGAGGACCGCTGCGCGGCGGATCGGCTTCTTCGGCCGGTAGCGGCGAATCCTCAGCATCATCTCCTCGTGCCAGGCGAGAAAGGCTTCTGAGGAGATGAGGCGCGGACGGCCGCCGGCTTGAATGATGCGCTTCGAGTTCTTTTTGCTCGGGACTCTGCCCGGTAGGGTGAGGTTCATATGACGCGCGGTGTGACCTGCTGGATACAACCTATTTGATCGATCGCAATCCATCGCTCTATTAGTGAACCGGCTACGGCGCCTGGCCTTTGCTTATGCACGACATGGATCATCTCGTCGTTCATGTCTTCTAGCACTTCATCTTGTTCGTAGCCGGGGAACGAGAAGATGTAGGTGCCGTTTGCGTTGCCGATCGCGACTGACTTGCCGATGAATGAGCGGAGCATTTCGCGTTTAGTGGCCATGAAGTGCCTCCTGACCTGAATGGTACCGAAAGGCTGACGGTAGCGGCGGGTGTTTAGAGCGAAGTCTCCTGCGATTCGACGTCGAAGTCCGGCACGTGGGTGTCGTCGATGATGCCGATGAGGAACTTCTTGTAATTCTTCCCCGCTCTCTTTGAGGAAGGGAAGGTGCCGGCGTACTCGATGCCGACGACGGTCTCGAAGGGCACATCCTTCATGTGCTCATCGATCACGGTCGATCCCCAGACGCCGACGCGCTCGCCCTCGACGTCGAGGATGTACACGTTCGAGCCGTTGGAGCCGTACTTTTCTACCTTGTCTACATACATGCCCTGGATGGAGTCTCCGGGCTCAAGGACATGATCCTTCTCCGGCCACATCTTCGTCCAGTCCTGCTCGCCGCCGCTCATCTTGAATTTGGTTCTGTCTAATGCCATTGGAGTGTTGGTTGGTTAATTTGTCTCGACTGACTGACTTGGGGTTCGGCCTTTACGGGTTCGGGAAGAGTTGCATATTTGAGCCGCCAGACGTGGGCGTTGCTGCCGGTTACGGAGCAGCGGCGGATGCCGCCGTCCTCGATGACCTTCAGCTTGTTCACGAGCTCATGGACGCGCGGAGTGATGGTGTTGATCGGGCGTCCGAGGTATTGCGCGATCTCGCTGTTCGTGAGGCCCTGCGGGTAAAGGAGCAGAAGGTCTCGGACGGCCGCCTGGCGTTTTGAGAGGGTCGGTTGCACCTGGTTCTCGAATGCTTGGATTGAGGTGTCTCTCATGGTGGGTTACGAGGAGGGTGTTTGTGTTTTAGCGAGGGAGGCGAGGAGGTCTTCAAGTGCTTGGTTATACCCAGTCGCTACGCCATCGTTGAAAGCAGGATTAGGATGATACCTGCCGTGCAGTATCTGGATTACCTGTTCCTTTGCTCCGTCTAGAGTAGTTGCGCTACCTAATCTCATTCCACGTGCCGATTCGGCAATTCTCTCCTCCGTCCTTCGCTCTGCTTCTGCTTCGACTTGAGAGATAGTATGTTTTACGCAGGTATCAATGTCGCCCATCATTACTTTCAGAAATTCATCAAAGGCTATGTTGCTCGTATTTATCTCTAAAAAGAATCTAGAATGGCGAACTAAGGCACTCTGAATATTATCCTTTTCCTTCTCCCAGCTTTTCTCTGTTTGTGGGGTGTTAGTCATGAGGTTAGGGGAGGGATTCCCAATATGCTTTCATATCGCCTTTCGAGAGGCGGGTCTGGAACCATTCAAAGGCATAATGATTACAACCATGCGGTGATTTGTCGCTATTAGGCTGCCACTCTCCGGTAAACCACCCCCTCGCCTTACCAAGCGCAATCCAGAAGGCGGGGTCAATGAGAGTGTCAAGTGTATGATAAAGCGGGATACCATCTAACTCACACGGCTCTATCGTAGATATGTAGCCTGCATCTTCCGCCTGCTTTATTGCGTCTTGTTCTGAGTGAAGGGTCATGCAGCGTTCTTCTGGGTTTCCTCCTTCGGGGAAGTGGTGGTCTTCGGCAGGTTCAAGGAAAGTGAGAGCGGGTAGTCGCGCTGGAGCGGCCGTTCGCCGCTGGTTTCGTAGGCGTGGATTGCCTGGGCAGCGGCCAAGAGGTCAGGGCGCTTTTCGGTCTCGGTGAACTTGTAGCCGTTCTTGTTCAGGGTGTAGCCCACCTGCAGGATCGCCTGCCAGTCAGCCTGCTTCGCGAGAGCGAGGGCGGTAAGCTGAATGATGTGGCCTGGGTAAATGGCCTTTGAGGTCTTGAGGTCGATCACGCCAATCTGTCCATGAGACTTCCGCCGCACGAGGAGATCGAGCGTGCCGGCGAAGTGAAGCGGACCACCGGGCTCAGAGCCTTCGCCTTCCGGCCAGACCGTCTCCTCGACGCCGAGGATCTCGTAATCGGAGCCCTCCGCTTCCCACCATTTCTGATAGGTCATGACACACCAGTACTCATCCGGGGTGAGCGGCTCCGGTTCGCCGGTGCGGGTGTTCGTGAACTTGTCGCCCATCTTCACCTTGCCGCCGCGGTTAAGGACTTCAACTGCCTGGTGGACTTTGGAGCCGCGTTCTCCGGCGAGTTGGACGATCATGTCGGCGTCGTCGCCGTTCTTCTTGAGATAGTTCTCGAAGCCCTTTCCCTTGGGGTAGTGGTGGGCGATGTAGGTGATCGAGGGTCGGAACTCGATTGTCGGGAGCCCGGTAGTCTTGTCAGCGGCTTCGCGCGTATACCAGCGTTCATCGGCGGTGGTGACACGCCAGATGCCGCGCTTCTTGTCAACTTGGACAGTTTCTTTGCGCATGGGTTTTGAGGAAGTGTTTGGTATTCGGGAGAGTGCAAGGAACCTGAGCGGTTACGCAGCTTCCCGATGATTGTTGTTGTTTAGATCTTCAATCGTCTTCTTGCGGTGGCAGTTGGGGCACAGGGTCCAGAGATTTGACAGGTCGTTATTGCGGTTGTCGCCGTCGCGGTGGTCCACGTCCATAAATCGCGGCGTAGGGTCTTGCAGGCCGCACATCCGACAGGTGAATCCATCACGCTCTTTGACCTGCTGGCGCCGGGTTTTCAGGCGACTGAAGTCCTTTGCGTGAGAACGGTGGTAACTTCGACGCCATCGCATCCAGGCGCACCCGGTCATCAACGTTTTGCTGCCGCAGTATCTTTGGTTGCCCCACGTCTTGATGTAAGTCGCTCCACAGGAAACACAGGTAGCTTGGCGGGGCGGAATGAGTGAAGCCATTTGAAAGGAACTTCGGAAGGGGCTTAGCTTTCCAGCGAACCCCCTCCGAGGTGGAAACCTAATTCGACGGGGTTTGTGTTACTGCGGATCGGTGATTACATCGGACGACAGCATGTGCGGGCAGCGGATTTCGTAGGTGTTCTCGCCAGTTTGATCGGCGATGAAGACGAAACCGGAGCCGTTGCAGATGAGGAGCGGGCAGGGTTCGTAAGTTTTCATTTGACGACGGATGCCCAGCCGATGAGAAGAGCGATCGAGACGATGAGTCCGAGGGTGGCGAGCAGGATGCTCACAGCGGATTCTTTCTTCTCCGGCTTGTAGCTCTGGACTTCGCCTGCGATATATCGGTATTCATCGAGCGAGCAACCGGTGCGTCGGCAGTCGCTCGTGCATTCGTTTAGGGGAGTATGCATTGGGGCTAGGTTGGTGATTTTGCGACCTTTGGTTCCGAAAAAAGAGATGGCGCGGCGGGGAGCGATCCGTACGGGCCGGGGTGAGCGCGCAGGGCGAGAGCCCAGCACTCGCGGCAAGCGAGAACTTGTCCCGCGCCGCGTCATCTCAATTTGTGAGGAACACTTACAGCTTACTCCTGCTATAAATGCTGTCAAGCCCCCTGCAAGTGGGCTTTATCCACAGAGCAAAATAGCCTTATGTGGCGGGCTGTTTGCGCTTCGAGGGCGGGCGATAACCTGTCAAGAGCTGGTGAACACGGGCGCGGGAAATGTTAAAAGTCTCTCCGATCTCTGCGTAGCTCTGACCGCGTTGCGCGAGCTCGCGCATGAGCCGCTGGCGTTCAGTCGTGAGTTGTTCGGCGGGGAGGAGAGGCATGTCCTAACCCTAACGAACGAGAGCGAGGCGTCAAGGCGAGCTCAAACGCTACTTCGGCCGGGGAGGAGGTCTGAGCGGCGAAGGCGTGCTGTCGCCGGGATAACCAGCTGGGACTCGGGTGCCGCCGCGATCCGGGACAGGCGAAAATGGCGGTACTCGTGGTGGTGGTGGCGGCGGTGGAGTTGGTGGCTTCGGATCGTTTGGCATTCGGTGACCTCGGACTTACTTTTTGCGTGGCTTAGATCTTAAGGGCAGCGGGGTGTCATCACCAGGATAGCCCTTGTCATCACGGTCAGTGTAACCGTGAGACTTTATCGAGCTTTTGGAGCCGGTTCTGGTGGTTTTGGAGACGCCAACGTCTGGCTTAAAGTCGCCGGAGTTGCTGTCCCGCTTGATGACGCCGGAATCGCTGGCACGGGTGATGCCGCGGGAGCGGCTTGTTTTGCGGCTGGCCATGCAGGACCTCCAAAGTGGACAACATTCTGATAAGCGAAAGTGATCATCAAGAGTACGCCGAAAATCATGAAAGAGAAAGAGAAGCCATTAAGGATCATAGTAGCGCGGCGAAAACGCTTACACTTCGCATCTTCGCGTTTTCCGGTGGCCATCTCACCATCCAGCTGGACGATTGACGCGCGGTCCTGTTCAGCGCTGGTCCAGAGCGAGAGAAGTGCGCAAAAACCTGCGCCAAGAAGGAAGCCCCAGGAAGCGAGCAGAAATTTAAGAGTGTCGGGCGCGTGGCCAATATCTTTCAGAAACGAGATCGAGAGGACGATAGCGCCGGCGGAGACGCCGATAATAATTTGATCGACCCGTTGATATGCGTCACGGGCTCCCTTTGCATGGTTGTCGCGCTGCGCCATGTACAAATCGAACTTGCGATCTTCATTGAAGTCGAAGACCGGGATGTGTTCTTCTTCAGGAGCTGCAGCAGGAACCGCAGGCTCATCGGTGGGCGGCAAGTCGGTCATGGGAGTCATGAAGATTAGCACGGGCGGCTGGCCGCAACCCCACGAACGTCCAGCCATGCCGGAGCGCGAAGGTTCGCGCCTTCCTTCGGGCTGCGATTGCCGACGTCGCCCAGAAGTCGCCGGTGTAGCGGGTGCCGAATTCGGAGACGAACACGGCGACGAATTTGTGTAATTGGTAGCGGATCATGTGAGAAGGCGGGCTCCCCGCCGCCCTCCACGCGGAACGGGCAGACGAGACAGGGTCAAGGTGGAGATCCGCTGCGGCAGATAGCTGCCGGGCTTTGGTGGGAGACGCGTATAAATGCGAAGCGCACGCGTCTACCGGCACCGAAACCGGCAACGCTTATCTTCCGCGGCGGATACGACCTTGATGCTGGATCGCGCCCGTTATGCTGGAGGGCGGCGGGGAACGCCGTCCAGTATCGCCACCCGTTGCCTGGAGCGGTAAGCGGAACTGAAGCCGGAGGCTGAAGCGCTGACGGCGGGTATCTTCCCTCGCATCGGTAGTCGATAGACGTGCAGAGGAGCCAGGGCTGATAGCACTGGTTTTGCGAAGCAAAAGGGGAAGATACCCGACGTTAGGAGGGGCAACGGGTGGCGCGCCAGTCTTACGCCACTAGGCGTTACCAGTGAGGCACTTGTGCCGCGCGGTGATAACCGCACTCCTCTTGCCAGACTATGCCATCTGTGGCAGGGCGTGTGGCAGAACGCGATTGAGCTTCTAGAGCTTCTCGCGAATTGTGCACAACCCGCCGTCTATGAATCCTCCGCGAAGTCTCTAAGCTGAGAGTGTACCTGTGCAGCTCTTTGACAATTGAGAAAGGAGGATCTCATGGAGAAGAAGCCGGATTTCCGGCTGATCAAGTCACACGTCTCGATGCTCGATGTTCTCGGCCGTTACGAAGTGAACCTACGCGCGAAGAATCAGTACGAACGGGCAGGAGACTGTCCCTTGCCACAGCACCAATCCGAATCGAAAGGCACCTTCAAAGTGAAGCAAGGGGAAAGGGGCTGGGGCTGGTCATGTCATTCGGCAACCTGTGTAGCGAACCGCAACCCGAACGCGAAGGAAGGACACACGAAGAAAGGCGGTGACCTCATTGAGTTCGTCAAGTTCATGGAACAGCTCCCGTCGCTTTACGAAGCCGGGCGGAGGCTCGAACAATGGTTCGGTCCCTTCGCGGACTCTCTCGGACCCGATGAACCGCAAGCTACGAAAGTGGCTCCGGTCGAAGTGGACGAAACGCCTGCCGCAAACGAGCCTCTCAAGTTCGTCCTCTCCGGTGTGGATCACAACGATCCGTATCTTCTGAACCGGGGATTTGAGGAAGAAGAGTGTGAGTACCTGGGAGTGGCATTCTTTCCCGGCAAAGGCTCGATGGCCGGCCGGATCGTCTTCCCGATCCAGAACTCGAAAGGGGAGCTGGTCGGCTATGCCGGCCGCGCGGTTGGGAACGTAGAACCGCGCTGGCTTTTCCCGAAAAACTTCCGCCGCGGCGTGGAACTCTGGAACCTGCATCGGGTCGAAGGATCGTCGGTCATCGTCGTGGAATCGTTCTGGGGAGTGATGGCCTGCATCCGCGGCGGCATCATGAATTCGGTGGCGCTGATGGGCTCTACCGCGACAAAGGAGCAGGCCAGGCTCCTCGGCCGGTTCGATTCAGTCGTGCTTCTTCTAGACGGCGATGACGCCGGTCGGACCGGAACGCGCGAGACGTTCGACAAATTGGTCGACGAATCAATCCCGAATCTGAATATGGTCTTTCTCCGGCAAGGAGAACAGCCCGATCATCTTGGCGCGGACGAACTTCGCGAGCGCCTATCCCTACCTCCGGAGGACGACGGCTTGCTCGAAGTCGTTGAGCCTCGAACTCTCCTAAAAGCGGTGCCCGCCTGAAGCCGTGATCGAGCGAAAAATCAGCCGTCCAGAAATGGGCGGCTTTTCACTTCATCCACGGAAGACGATCGCCGGGGCCGTAGAAGTGGTTGTTCCGAATGTAAATCTGGCCCGTCTGGCCGGGTCCGTAAAGATGGTCAGCGATGAAATAGTATTCTCCGGTGGTGCCGGGACCGTGGACGTGCTTGTCTTCGAGGACATAGTGTTCACCGTTGGCGCCGGGGCCGTAGATATGACCAGCAGAAATGTAGAACTCACCGTTTAGCATGACGGAATAATCATAGTCGAATGTCCAGTCTGTCCGTCTCGAAAATATTATGCGACAGGTATACGCTTCCGCCCGATTTTCCCTACAGCCTTCCCTCCCCCTTCTTCCTCCCCTCTCACCATCCCTCATGAGGTGTCCCGGCCGTCCCTGAAAAATAGTCTCAGGTCTAGGAGGCGGAACCTATGAGTCAACGGAGCCGAGTACGAGTTTTTGAAGGGCTAGATACCTTCCCGGAAGAATCCGGCGCCCTATCTAGCGGGCTTTCCCAGCGATTTTTCATTCGCTGAGTGATGGCGGCAGCGGGCTTATCGTCCAAGGTCGATAGTTTCCGCTGCAGAAACACCATCACTCAAAGAACGATCGAGGAGCTTTGCAGCCTGGGAGCACGAGAGGAAGTCGCCTGCAGCATTTGACGGTTAGGCGAAACCGACTAACGAACCATCCTTCCCATCGTGCGCTCAAGAAACAAAGATGCCCTGCGGATTGAGCGCAAGGCATCTTCGTGTTTCATCGCTCAATCAGATGAAACGGGTCGGAGAAATACGGGTGCACTCTCATCTTAGAAAGAAAAAGGGGAGCCGTCGAGGGCTCCCCTGGGGATAAGTTTGTGGGGTGAATGGAGGTTATTTCTGCGTCGGCGTGCTACCGCCAGGCTTTTTGGTGTTCGGCGGAGGGGGTGGGGATCCTTTTAGCAATCGCTCAAGGTTTTGAAATCCTAGAGCGAGGCTCACGACGAGAGCGTCGGCGTAACCTGGGAAATCACCGGTAGGGCTGCCGCTGCGGATTTCGTTGGCATGGAGAGTCTCGTTCCGGGCGAACTCGTGCAAGTGGTTCATGAGCCCGGTGATCAGGGAATCGACCATAACGTTGCGGCGGAGCTCTGCGTCAAAAAAGGCCTTTGCTGCTTCAACCATCTTTGGTCGGGCGTCGAGAAGGTCAGCGTAGGCCTTTTTTAGAGCGGCTTGATTTTTAGAGATTCCATCAGTGGTTGCCATGCTGGAATGATACGGCAGTCCGGGGTTCAGGATCAACAAAAAGGCGGGCTGTAAAACGCCCGCCTGAGTTGTAGCCTAGTTCTGCTTCGTCGGCCTGCCGCGTTTCTTGACGCCGTAGCCGAGCTGGGTGAGCTGCTCGTCGATCTCGCCGCGCTGCTGCAGCAGGGTTGCAATGGCTGTCTGCTTGGCCTCGTCAAGCTGCTTTTCAAGTTGGATCACAGGTTCCAATATCGTGCTCATGCTGCCTTCCTCTCTGCGGCGTAGGCCGCGTCCAGTTCGCGATCGATGATCCGATCGACTTCGTCTCTCGTTCTTCCGTAGTGGGCTTCGGAGTAGCGGTAGCAGTCGTTCTTGGTGGCCTCGTTTCCCTCCTTTCTCGGGTAGTAAAGCGGGTGTTTTCGCTTGCGGTCGTTCGCGGCGTAGCGGACCGGCAGCTGGCCGTGGATGCCTTCAAAGACGGCGTCCGGGGTGATGGTCTTCATGTAGAACTCGCCGGTCTTTAGGCGACGGAGGACATCCGGGGAGGGCGCGCCGATCTCCGGCGCCAGCTCGTCGGCGTCTTTGGCGGAAAGCCTAAAAAGGATCAGCGTGGAGACGTTCGGCAGCAGGAAGTCGGCGGAGCCAGGCGGTAATTGCCGGATGCTTTGGTCAAGAACCGTAAATGAAGAGGCATATTTACGCGTCTCCGCGAAGAAAGCCTCCGGGCTCGTGCCCTTCGTGAAGTTGTGAAACTCGTCGACGATGACCGAAAGGAACGGGTTCTTTGCTTCCGGGTCGCGCTTGAGGACTGCAGAGAGGGTGAGGCGGAGGATGTTAGAGCCGAGGAGATTGGCGGCTTCTTCGCCGAGCTCGCCCTTGCGCAGGATGAAGAAAACTAGCTTCTTGGATTGGATCGCGTCGAAGAAATCGATGCCGTCCGGCTGCGCGTAGACGTGACGCATCGCCTGGAGGGACATCAGGGCGTCGGATTTGTTCATCGGCGCCGCGGCGGCTTCCTCGCGCTGCTTCTCCGGCGTTTCGTCGAAATACTTCTCGCTCCATCGCCGGATCGTCTGCGTCGTCGTCTTCCCCAAGAGCCACTTGGCGAACTCGTCGAACATGAACATGAGCCACAGGTGGAAGAGCGTCGGCTTCGAGAGAACATCGACGGCGGCGTACAGGAAGTTGCGCGCGATCATCCGCGACCGGCCCATGAAGGAATTGCCGCCCTGCTGCTCGGCCATGATCTGGATCGCGACGTCGGCGGAGAGTTCGTCCTTCGGCTCGAGGACGGGCAGGCCAATCGGCTTGTGGGACAAGGGATCGAAGATCACAACATCCCTCAAACGGGTGCGGGGAACGTAGGGGAGGACGGCGGAGGCGAGGGTGCCGTGGGGATCGATCAGGATGACGGAGTTCCCGGCGCGGATGTGGTGGATCGCGATATGAGCGGCGAGCGTCGATTTACCGGATCCGGAGCCGCCTAAAACCGCCGCATGGCGGGTTTCGTCGATTTCGATGTCGCCGGAGGGGATGAAGCCCTGGCGGGTGCCGATGGTGAGCATGAAAGCATAGGAAAGTCCTCTGGCCGCGCCGCCCGAGCCCGGCGAAAGCCGCTCTCCCGAGCGGCCGGCGGGAGGGAAGACCCCGTTCGATGACGGAATCAGGTGCTGAAGTAATCGTAGCAACTGAGCCCCTTTCTACTAGGCGTCGGAGAGGGAGAGGAGACGGGAGTCTTTGAGCGTGCGGTAATTAGCGGCGTTCGCGGCGAGAGCGGCGGCGTAATCGGAGATCCAGAAGCGTCCAGTCGCGAGCGATTTGGTTTTCCCGGCGGCGTTTAGGACCTTCAGCGCCATATCCAGCGTGGGCTTGAGCAGGATGACGCGGAAGTCGTCGTGCTGGAACTTCTCCTGGTACGCGCCGGAGTTCGCGAAGCGCAGGTAGCCTTCCATCTTTCTCAGCGGCTCCTGCACGCCTTTCTGGTTCTCGATCTCGACGAAGAACGCGGCGTAGGAACCGTCCGCCTGGCGGAGGTAGAAGTAGGCGTCGGCGTTCACGTACATGTCTTTGCCCTTCCCCCAGCGCGTGTAGCGGTTCTTCCATAGCTGCGTCCAGGTGAGGCGGTCGCCGAAGGCGAAGTGCAACGCTTTGTGGAAGTCGGTGAGGATCAGGTCGTGTTCGAGCTGGCCTTCGCTCTTCTCTTCCGTGGCACTCACTTCGTGATTCACGAAGCCGAGGAGATGCGCGCGGTCCCACCCCTTCTGGGTTAGGAAGTAGACCTTCTCGAAGGGATTGGCAGGATTCGCGAGCCATTTGAAGTAGCCGACACCCAGGCGCTCTTTGCCTTTGTCTTCACCGAACCGCGTTTTGTGCGATATGACGAGCTTCGGCATCCGCTCGCCGAGCGCATGCAGCGAGCGGCCGGTGAGGTCCGCAAAATCGCGCACGCGGAGGTTCACGTACGACGCCCCGAGGCGGATCAATTCTTTGTCGAACGGGCTTGGCTGCGGCATGGATTAACCATAACGCGCCTCTGCCAACGTGCAACGGGGGGCTGTGGATTATGAGGATTGTGCGGATTAAGTGCGGGGCGGATTGGATGGGTGAAAACGCTTTCGCGGAGCGTGATCATCAGATTCTGGAGGAGGATTCCCTTCATTAACTTTAGCGAGAAAGTCTTCGCGTGATTTCTTGATCAGAGCGTCAATCTCTTCCGGCGGGAGGGCGCCTTGTTCAATGAGAGTCTTTCGCGCGTAGGCCTGAGTGTGAACTGAAGATAGTTTGAAGGATTTGAGCCAAGGAGTAGTGAAGCGAATTCCCTGAGGTTCTTCTGGAAATTTAATGTAGACCTGGCGCTTCTTTAGCGCGGTGATCTTTTGCGCTTCGATCGCGATCTTCGTTGCGAGGTCGCGGGCCTGCTCGGAGTGAACCATGTCTTCGAGGATCGGCACTAAGAGGCGAGTTTCGGTTTGGGATTCGGTCTCGCTGTCGGTTGAAGTGCCGCCAAATGAAGCCGTATGGGTGTGGGTCTTGCGGGCAGCTTCATCGCGTTCATTCAAAGTTTCGCTGATGGCGTCTTGCCAGTTGGATGACTGTCCTGCGCCCTTGGAGTAGCCCATATTCACGAGTTTCTCGATCCGATGTCCGACGACTGTGGGCGTGATGAACTGTCTTTCGACTTGGCGTGCGACGATCGAAGGCAACCGGATCTCTTTCGCGACCGTGCAGGCTGTGTCGTGATCCAGACCGCCGAATACAAATTTGAGACGGGCGTTCGTTTGAACAGAGGCGATCAATGTCTCATCTTTCCCGAGCTGCGCGAGGTGCTGGTGGGAGAGAACGAGAGAAAGGCCGCCTTTGCGAACTTCGTTAAGCATGCCAGCGAGGTCGTGGGTGATGTACTCCTGAAATTCGTCGAGCATGAGGACGTAGCGCCGCTTCGTGCCGGCGCGGCCGATGGCGGCTTCCCGGAATTCATTGAAAAGGAGAGCGCCGATGAGCTTCGCGGCTTCAGGCGGGATTCCAGAGAGGTTCACGAGGAGAATCGCGCCCTCTTCAAGGATGTCCTTGATGATCAAGTTATCAGTGGTGCGAGCGATCATCCTCTGCACGACGTCGAGGAAGAGAAATCGTTCAAGGCGCCGACGGGCAGAAGAAACCTGGACGCGGAGCTGATGATCAGATAGATCGGCTAGCTCAGCGAGCTGTTCGCCGATATGGAAGGCTTTGACGTTGGCGATTGCGTATTTTCGTACTGCCCGGTGGCGGCCGAAAAGCATTAGCTCAGCGTTGTGGATGGGCTCGCCTGTCTCCGCGGCGAAGGCATAGATCATCCGGAGTGTTTCGGCGAGCTGCGTGGTGAGGTCGGTGTCGAGGGCGCCGAAAGGTTTGATCGTGGAGTCGATTCGACGCGAGACGAGAGCAGAGATGTCCCTACCTTTTTGGACGAAAGGATTGAACCCGACGACGTAATCTTCGCGCGAAGGATCGAGAAGGTAGACCTTCTTAGAAGGTTCGATGTAGGCGAGGTATTCGAGGACTTCGTTATACAGCGTGCCATGCCAGTCGATGAGGGCGAAACCCTTACTTTCGCGTATCCGCCATCTCAGGAGCCATTCAAGGAATTTAGATTTGCCGTAACCGGAAGAACCGATTACATGCATATGCGTTTCCTTGAGCGCGCTGAAGATGAGCTCTTGCTGGTTCATTCATCGGTTCCAGAGACTCGATTCTCAAGTATCTTTGTGAACTCTTCGAGCTTCGCCTGCAAGAATGGATCTGTTTCAAACTCGTGCGGAAATGATGTTTTTAGTTTTTGAATGATGTCGCGAGCTTGTGCGCGGGTTCTCACTTTGTCCACGAGAGGGCGGAGGTCTGGTGGTATGTTGGACCAGTCGGTGGTTTGAGGTTTGGCGGTAGGTTGAAACACGTGAAATAGAGCATCCAAAACGTACATCGGAGCCAAATTGCGCACGATACGCCCGCGAATTTGATTCATTTTGTCGGTACCAACGATCTCCTCGATCTCGTCAATAAGGCGTTTAGCCATTGGGCTATCCTTTCGAGTTGTCTTTGAAAAGGCCAGAGAGCTCATGTACCAGGTTGTGGAGAGCGTTAGCGGTCTCCGGAGAGGGTGGGTGTAGAGGAGTTCCACTTTCGCCAGGGCCGACGAGGTAGGCGTACGCGGAACCGTCAGGGCTGCATGTAGCGGAGTCTGGAGATTGAAATTTCGGAACTTTGGCTAAAACGACGGTGAGGATATGACGTTGCTCATCACAGTTAGCGCTTGCGACTGCTCCTTCGGGGTACCTGGCGGGATCAAGCCAAGCGTGGCCGTTGCACTTTGTGCACGCGACAAAGATGCGGGCGACAGCGGATTCGTTCTTTAAGACTCCAGCGAGGACGTCGGGAAGTTCGTCGAAAAGCTGGGTGAGAGTCTTCGGTTTTTTGCTCGGACCAAACATTTAGCGCGCTCCCTTTGTCGACTGAAGTCCGCACCGAGGCCGCCGGTGCGGGAGTTGTCACTGCGCTACAGCTTCAACTATCGTCATCCGCCGGATCACGCGCTTCGCGACGTAACCCGGAATCCGGATCAATCGGTAGATCCGCTTGCCGGGTGGCTGGTTGCGATGAACCAGAACACCGGGCTCCCGAAGGAAGATGCGGCGGATCGTTTCATCGTCCATGTTTAAAAGGTAGGCGATTTCTTTACACGAATAGAGATAGTTGTCATCGAGTGTTTGTTCCATCTGCCCTCCGAAGAGGGAAATAGGATTCGCGGCCACCCTCGATGATCCGCTATCCGGGGCTACCTCCCGGCGAAACGATGGTACACCTCGGACAGACTCATCCGGCCGGCCCACGTACTCAATACGTACTCAGGATGGGTGAATCTGGAGCTTCCCGAGCTTCTGGAGTATCATAGAATCAGTAACTTACAGAAACTGCGACGCGCTGAAGAGTACGAGTCCGGTTGCCCGCTCCAAATCGAATCCCGCCAGGGCCGCTCGCGCGGCCCTTTTTCTTTGCTCTTGCAACGCGTTGAGCGGCTGTGACTGCGCACCCTGAAACGTTTCCGTCTGACGGCGCACTGCGTGTTCAGAAGGAGCGCAACCATGAGAAATGCTTCCTCCCACGTGGCGCGGATCGCCGCGCTGATCGCGATCATTCTTACGTTTCCCCTCCATGCGCAGCAGTCGCTCGACGATCTCGTGCGGACGGCGCACTTCATCTTCATCGGCGACGTCGTGAAACTCGGATCGACCACGATGCGGTCGGTCGCGCCGTCCGCCAAGACCGCCGTCGCGCGCGTACAGGATGTGCTGACGCTCGAGCCGATGTTCGGCGACTTTCGCGGGCGCGACATCACCGTCGAGTTGCGCGATCCGCAGCGACTCGAGAAGACGCTGTTTTTTACGAATATCGCGGTTTACGGCACCTCACTCGATGCCATCGAAGTCGCCCATCAATCCACCGACTCGGCAGACCGGGCGCGAAGTGAGATCCGCGCGGCCGAACGGCGCAACCTCTGACGCGCCGTCAGCGCGCGGATCGCAAAGGCAGCGATCGTCGCCTCGGGACGCGTCATCGACGTTCGTCCTCCGCGGAAGCGTATCCCGGACAGTGAGCACGACCCGCTGTGGGCCGTTGCCGTCGTCAAAGTAGACACGGTCCTGAAAGGGGATGGGTCTTCGACATTGGAAGTGCTTTTCCCCTCCAGCCGGGATGAGATGTGGATCGACTCACCGAAGTTCAAGCCTGGCGACACGGGTGTCTGGATCCTGCAGCGGAACCAGCAGGAAAAAGGCTTCCCGAAAATGCGCGTGGCCGGTTTGACCGCGCTCGATCCTCTCGACTTTCAACCGTCCGCCGCGCTCCCGCATCTTCGTGAGCTCGTGGCTGGACAGAAATAACGAGGAGGAGCCATGACTACCGCAAAGTACATCGTCACTACGCTCGCCATTCTCGTGTTTGCGCTGCCAATGGCGGCACAGGTTCAGGTCGCGGTCGTGAATGTCGTTCCGGCCTCCATGAGCAACGAGACCAACCGCGACTCGGAACCGAACATCGCCGTCGATCCTGCCAACCCGTTGCGGATCGCCGTGTCGGCGTTTACTCCCGACCCGGCCAGCTCCGGGACCGGTCCGGTGTTCATGTCCACCGACGGCGGCACGAACTGGGACATTCGAACGATTCTCACCGGCGGCAATCGAACCGTCGATACAACGATCCGCTTCGGCGGCCTTTCCGGCATCCTTTACGGCGGCATCATCCGCTCCGACAACAGCACGACGGACGTTCTGCGGAAAGCGGATTTCACGATCAATGGAGCGGCCCAGGTTCTTCAGAACCGGGCCAGCGACGACCAGCCGTGGGTGGAGGCGGCCACCCTGATGACCGGCGCCGCTCCCGACCGTATTTTTGTCGGAAGCAACGCCAACGTGAATCCTGCCGACATTGACCAGTCGCAGGACGTGGCTACGGCGGCTCCGCCGGCGGGCATGGCCACCTTCGCCATCGACGGTTCCGCGCTTTGCCGCGACGCGCCGGCGGTACATGCATCCATTCGTGTACGTCGCCTGGGGGCGAAGGCGCCTCGGGCGCCGCGCACGAGCTGCACCTTCGTCGATCGACGACCGGAGGTTCGACGTGGTCCGGCGATCTGCGCGTGATTGCGACCGCCACGAATCCGGCCATTGCCGTCAACAGTCAGGGCGTGGCCGGCTTTCTGTATCAGAAGAACACCGGCGGAATGAATCCGCGATGGGAAACCCATCTCGAATACAGCACGAACGGCTTTACGTCGGGATAGACCGACCTGCTCCTCGCGAATGTTCCCGATCAGCTGGGAACCTACGTAGGCCCGAACCCGATCGGCGATTACTCCAATCTCGTCGCGACCGGCAAGTCGTTCTACGGCACCTTCACCGGCTTCAACACCGCTGACACCGCCAATTTCCCGCAAGGCATCACCTACCTGCGCAACCATGACTTCGCGACGAAGAAGTTGCGCAACCTCGCCAACGCCGCCAACGTCGCCGAGTCGATCGATCCGTTCTTCTTCCGCGTGCGGATGCTGCCGCCGGAGAAGGACTTCTACCTGCGCGACTGGAATGACGGTACTACCGGTGATGACGGCACCGAGCCGTCGACGCATCCGGTCTTCTATCAGTCGGCGGCAACCCAGACGGGGATGGGATGTTGATTTGGGTAGGGCTGGCGAAGCCGCGAAGTTAGGCGATTTGCCGAGATGGTGTTGAATGCTTCGTCGTCGTCCGCGAATTACCCAAACGCGGCGTTCAGCAATAGATCAAATAGCGCCCGTCGCTCCTTCTTTGATCGGCGATCGAGGTTGAGAATGGCCAGATCGCGCGCTCCGACGATCGCGTCAAGAGCTTCGAAATCGGTACGGCTATCGGCGAGAAGAACGATGCGCCTCAACGGGCTGTGTTGGAGGAGCTGTGTAAGCTCCCAGGCACATCCTTCGTTCTTGGTGGTGAAGGCGCGCACGTCCATCAGGAAAACGTCCGCATTCTTGGCGAGCTGGGTGAATGCGCTGCGCCAGACACGCTCGTAGCAATACACCGGGTTCACTGGATACCTAGCGTCCGCTTCGATTTCAGAACGCCGTTCCTTGAGCCGTTTCTTGACGTCGGCTTCGTCGTGGAGGAACTGTTCGTCGCTGCGGCGTAACAGAAAAGCTTCGAGCATGGCCGACTGCAGCGTGCGCGACGCGACGTCTGTTGCAGCAATGAGATCGATTGCGCCGATTCGGCGCCAGGTGTCGTTCAGGTCGTCGAGCAGATCCTCGCGCTCGTCTGCCCGTCCGAACGCACGCAGCACAAGCAATCGTTTGCGCGCGCAATGAGGCCGGCTCCGCCGGATCAGGAACAAAAGTGCTTGCAGAGTCGCGACGAAAAGTACCAACGCGAGAAGGAAGCCCCAGCGCACGGCGACTTGGTCCGTGTACAGCTTGTTCGCAGTTGTCGAACCTTCGTAGTAAAGCGTGAGAAATACCCAACACAGATGGATCTGCAGGAGTTCGTTTGTCAGGAAGCCCCGTTCCTGAAACCAGATGAAGAACTTAAACAACGTCCAGAGGATGAAGACTTGAAGTACCGCTACCGCCACGAAACACACGATTTGGATGGCGATGGGAAGGCGGTGATACACGAGATCGAAGCCGAGCATGACAGTGCCGGTCAGCGCGACGGCGATCCCTGCCACTCGCACGGGCCAACGACGCTGCAGCAGCAATGTAGTAAGAACTACGCCCAAAATGATGTTGAGGAGGCCCGCTGCTATAAGCCATGGGTTCATCTCAAGCGCATGCCGCGATCCGATAGTGACCGCTGGCCGGAAGTGGTCGAGAAGTACACCGAGGCCGACGAACCAAAGTACGCTTGCAATCAGCAGAACGACGAAAGGCTGAATGCGTCTGATGAAAAGAAACAGTAGTCCCGCCATCGGAAATAGCGCGAACGGCCCGATGACACTTACTGTGACGTGCCACGCGCGATTGCTGAAAAGCTCCAGAGAAACGGTTCCCACGAAGCCGTAGACAACAAACGCCAACAGTCGCCACCCATACGCTAGCCGCAGAGACCACATCAGAATGAGAATCTGCGGCGCGAGCGCTGTATACGCGATGGCAATTCTGCCGTCCCATTGCATGCCGCGATTGGTGTAACCAATCATAAAAACAGTGATGATCGAGGCGTAAGCGAGCCAGGCCACGGCGTACGCTCGTTGTACCTCCACATGAACACTCGCTGCCTCGTTACGTGCGTCCTGCGGAGTTTCGGGGACATTGTCTTCTCCGTTGATGGCAGGCTGCGGCGCTTGCTGTGCCGGCGCAACGGGCAACGGCGCAACGCGATCCTCGGTGTGACGCATCCGTCGCTTGAGCGACCTTCGGTAGAGCCAACCCATGAGAACTGCGGCCGCCAGCAGAGAGAGTGGTACCGCGGTGAAGCCGAGGACGACGAGCAGATCGCTGGCGTGTGTGGCGAATTTTTGCGGCGGGATTCCGACCACGTATGTGACTATTCCCGCAAGGGCTACCAGAGCGAGTGAAGCCTTGACGGCGACCGTCGCGTATAAGCGCGCCAAGCGGATAAATCGCTTCGTAATCGCCGCGGCGGGTGAGCTGTTGGGTGGGATTGGACGGACGACCTGAAGATCGCTGAACTTCATCACTGTTTCCCTCGGTAAGACCGAACCGACGCGATAACGCCGATCGTGCCGAGCGCCGCCACTAGCGCGAAGTCGGCGGCGTCGAACAGATAGTGAATCTTCACAACCTCGAAGAACGAATCCTGGTCGGTAAATCCAAGGTGCGCGAGCGCATAGCGGAGTCCCTTGACAACCGCCAAGATGGCGAGCAATAGGAGAGAGTGCGCGAGCCACTCGGCGAACGCACGCGCACAGCGATTGCCGAGACCTCCGAGATATGGGATCCACGGCTCGTGCGGTGCAGGATCTTTGCGTTCGTCCGTGTCCGGTCCGATCTCGGCGCGTATCTTCCGCCGCGCGGCGGCTTTCCTGCCGGATCGTGACTGCATGACGGACGGATTGTAAATCCTTACTTCTGCAATGCTAAGGATGTTTGTAACCGAGGTCCTACAGGCGCTTTGTGCGGCTGATCGTTGCAGGGCTGCACCTCGCAAAGAGCTACGCGCACCTCCAGCTGATTGCTGTCTCGCGTTGACTTACGAAACAGCGAAGAAATCGCCGAACGGCATGTTTCTTGGTGGCGGTGACTGGAGTCGAACCAGTGACCTAGCGCTTATGAGACGCCCGCTCTAACCATCTGAGCTACACCGCCATCGGGGTGGGGTCCGGAGGATATACTCAACGCCGCGCGGCGCGGAAAATTTCGGCTTGTGCGGAGCGTGAATGTCCGACGTTGAGGGGCGGCAGTGCATCCGGTGCGGCGTTGCCGAGGAGGCGGCGCTGCTCGAGCGGTGCGTGGCGTGTGGCAAGTACTTCTGCGCCGACTGCGCGTACCGGGCTACGGGACGGCGGTTCTGCTCGTCCGAGTGCGCGCGCGCATTTTTCTACGGAGATGACGATGACGACGAAAACGATGACGCCGACGCTTGATGCGGTCTCGCCCGATCGGCGTCCGCGGCGCCTGCGGCGCACCGAGTCGATCCGGACGCTCGTGCGCGAGACGGTGGTACGGCCGGAAGACCTCATTTATCCGCTCTTCGTCGTGCCGAATACGCGGCCGAAAGTGGAGATCGGATCGATGCCTGGCGTGTGGCAGTTGCGCGTGCGCGAGGTTGTGGACGAGGCGCGGCGTGCCTACGATCTGGGCATCCGCGCGCTGCTGTTGTTTGGGTTGCCCGAGTACAAGGATGGGATCGGGTCGGCGTCGTGGGATCCGGCCGGGCCGGTGCAATCGGCCATCGAGGCCATCAAACGCGCCGTGCCGCAGATAACGGTCATGGCCGATGTTTGTCTCTGCGAGTACACCGATCACGGGCACTGCGGCGTCATCGTCGATCACAACGGGACGAAGGATGTCGACAACGATCAGACGCTGCCGCTGCTGGCGAAGCAGGCGGTGTCGTTCGCCGCGGCGGGGGCCGATTTCGTCGCGCCGTCGGACATGATGGACGGTCGCGTGGCCGCCATTCGCGAAGCGCTGGATGACGCGTCTCTCACCGACGTCGGGATCATGGCCTACTCGGCAAAGTATGCGTCGGGGTTTTACGGACCGTTCCGCGAGGCCGCCGAGTCAGCGCCGCAGTTCGGCGACCGGCGCAGCTATCAGATGGATCCGGCCAACGTTCGTGAGGCGCTTCGGGAGATGGAGTTGGACGTCGAAGAGGGCGCGGACATGATCATGGTCAAGCCGGCGCTGTCGTATCTCGACGTCATCCGCGCCGCGCGCGACAACTTCGATCTGCCGGTGGCGGCGTACAACGTCAGCGGCGAGTATTCGATGGTGAAGGCGGCGGCGGAGCGCGGTTGGATCGATGGTCCGCGCGTGATGAACGAGATCCTCACGTCGATCAAGCGGGCGGGCGCGGATCTGATCATCACGTATCACGCGCTGGAGTTTGCTGAGAAGCAGGGATGAAGAAGGGACGAGGGACGAGGGAAGCGCTTTCGTTTTGATGTTTTCCCTCGTCCCTCGTCCCTGCCTCACCCGCACCAAACTGCGCTGACCGCGTCCGGGTGATCGAGCAGGTAGCCGTCTTCGTCCGCGTCGTATTGGATGATCGCGCCGTCCAAGCGGGAGGCGGACATGTCGTCGAGGGCGATGCGGATGCCGTTCACGTTCACGACTTCGTCGCCGTCGATCGGCGCGTCCGCGTAGGCGAGGCGGTAGCCGCTGCCGCCGCAGCCGGTGGTGAAGGCGATGCGGAGGATGCGGCCGTCGAGCTCCTGCTGCAGATGCTCGGCCGCGGTCTGTGTGATGGTGACGTTCATTCCGTCGCGGCGCCGCGCACCAGGCGCGTTTCGGCGTCCTCGCGTTTGAACCAGTCGCGATCGAGTTTGGTCAGTTCCAGCTCGCGCTCCAGCTCCACGATGTGCGCGCGCTTGGAGGCGGCGAGGTAGACGAGGAAGGCGCGGTCGATCGATGACGTGCCGCGGCCGATCTGCGCGAGATTCCGTTCCATGGTCCGCTCGCGGGCGATCAGGAACTCGGTGGTCTCGCGGTAGGAGAGGTCGCCCTCGAGGATGTCCTGGAACGCCAGGTCATTCGCGAGCGTCACTTTGCTGCGCGACGTTCCGGTGGCGGCGATCTTCATCTCGATGAGATCGCGCGTGGCGCGCTCGTCGACGGCGAACTGCTTGAACATGTTCGCGGTCAGCGGGTTCGGCAGATTTTCGGCCAGCTTCTCGAACGTTTTGTACGCCTCGACGGTGTACTGGAAAACGGTGTTGAGCTGCTGGTTGCTGAGGATGGCGGGAGCGGTTTCGATTGCGGTCATTTCAGAATCCATTCATTCAATTTTCGCTACTTTCAACACTACATCGCCGAGCAGTTTCGACTGGCACGACAGGCGGTACGGCGGTTCCAGCTCTTTGTACGTCTCGTCGGGCGTCGGCGGCGTCAGGTTATCCCAACCGGCGACGACTTCCACCCTGCAAGTCCCGCACGCACCGTCGCCGCCGCAGACGTGACTGACGCGGACATCCATGGAGGCGGCGCAGGTTAGCAGCGTCGATCCCGCGGGAAACTCCGCCGCTTTTCCTTCATCGACGAACGTGACCTGCGGCATCGGGGCGCGATTGTAATCGCTTGACTACTCCAGCGCCCGGTGGGCCATGTAGGAACTGCGCACGAGCGGCGCGGATTCGACATGGCGGAAGCCGAGGGCTCGGGCTTTCGTGCCGAGGGCGGTGAACTCGTCCGGGGTGTAGTAGCGGCGGACGGGGTGGTGGTTGCCGGTGGGCGCGAGGTACTGGCCGAAGGTGATGATGTCGACGCCGGCGTCGTGGAGATCGGATGCGACGGCGAGCACTTCCCCCTCCGTTTCGCCGAGACCGAGCATGAGCGAGGACTTGGTCAACATGTTGATGTTACGTTCGTCACCAGCCCAGCGCAGCACGTCGAGCGAACGTTTGTACTTCGCGACGGGACGCACGGCCGGATAGAGCCGCGGCACGGTCTCGACGTTGTGCGCGAGGACTTCGGGCGCCGAGGCGATGATGGTGCGGAGCGCGTCGCGGTTGCCTTCGAGATCGGAGATGAGGACCTCGACCGCGGCGCCGGTCTGTTTGCGAACGGCGAGCACCGTCTGCGCGAGATGTTCGGCACCGCCGTCCGGCATGTCGTCGCGATTGACCATCGTGATTACCGCATGCTTCACGCCCATCTTCGACACCGCTTCGGCCACTCTTCGCGGCTCGTCGGCGTCGGCGGCGAGCGGTTTCCCTTTGCCGACCGCGCAGAACGTGCAGCGGCGCGTGCAGATCTCGCCGAGGATCATGAATGTGGCGGTGCCGGCGCTCCAGCATTCGAAAATGTTCGGGCAGCGCGCTTCCTGGCAGACGGTGTTGAGCGCGAGGTCGTTCATCAGCTTCGAGACGGGAAGCTGCGCGAGGTCGCCCGGCACGCGGATCTTCAACCACGCGGGACGATGGCCGGCGCGGCGGTTGATCGGTTCCGGTTGTTCAATCGATGAGGTCATTTTCATTGAGGCGCGAGAGCCGACAGGGTGCTTTCCACCTTCTCCAGCGCCTCCCGGTCGTCGGTCCAGCGGATCCTTTCATAGGCCTCGGCGAATGTGAACCAGCCGTAGTCGTCGTGCTCGGCCGCGTCCATGCGCACGGGCAATCCAGGCGCGACTTCGACGGCGAATGCGGTTTCCGAGGCGATGATCGGCGGCGGATATTTCGCTTCGAGGAAGTGCGACTCGATCATGAACGACTGCTCGAGATCGATCGCCTCCGGTTCGCCGCTGTGACCTGTCTCCTCGGCCAACTCGCGGCGCGCGGTGTCGAGAGGAAGTTCGCCTTCTTCGATCGAGCCGGTGATCGGTTGCCAGAAGTTGCCACGCTCCGGACGGCGGTGCAGAAGCAGTACGCGCTCGCCGTCGTGGACCAGAACTTTGACGAGGCGAATGCTCTCCGGTCGCGGTACGACGTTGCGCTCGAAAACCTCGGCGAATTTCGCGGCGACGATCTCGCGGACATCGGCAAGCGCGACGTCGCGTCCGACGAGGTGCGAGATCGACGTCACGCCGGTGCCGTGCAATCCGCACGGCGTGATGAGGCGGAAGTGATCGAGATTCGTGGTCACGTTGAGCGCGAAGCCGTGCGACGTCACCCAACGTGCGATGCGTACGCCAATCGCGGCGATCTTATCGTTGCCAACCCAGATGCCGCGCTTTCCCTCGGCGCGTTCGGCGGGGATGCCGAATTCGGCGACGGTGCGGATGAGCACTTCTTCGAGCTTCGTCACGTACTTGCGCACGTCGCGATTGCCTTCGCCGAGGTGGACGATCGGATAGCCGACGAGCTGGCCGGGGCCGTGATAGGTGATATCGCCGCCGCGCGTAGTCTCGAAAAAACGGACGCGTTGCGCATCGAGCGTGGCCGCGGGCGCGAGGAGATTTCGGACGTCGCCGCCGCGCCCGAGGGTGATGACGGGAGGATGCTCGAGCAGGAGTAGCTGATCGGGAATCGTCTCCTGCTGCCGCAACTCGACCATCTTCTGCTGCAGCCGCAGGCCGTTCTCGTAAGTGACGAGATGAAGGTTGCGGAGCTCGCACACGCGCATCACGGCTTGCGAATACGCGGAGCCGCGGTGCGGCATTCCCTGGGAAAATCGCCAATGTGTCATTCTTAAGTGTAGGAGGAAGTGAGGATGAAACTCGGGAACCTGTTGCTTCTCGCCGTCGTCGCCATTCTTTCGTTCGCCGTGATTTCGACTGCTGCGCCTGCGAAGCAGCTTGTCTATGACGTAAACACCGTGACGGCCAAAATGGTAGGGAACAAGGTCGTGATTCGCGCGCAAGGCCGCGTCCCGACCGGCGGCTGGACGGGTGGAGAACTGGTCGCAACACAGGGCACGGCGACCATGCTGGTCTTCCGCTTCGTCGCCACGAAACCGACGGGCATCGTCACGCAGGTCTTCACGCCGATCACAGCGAGCAAGACGACCGGGCCGCTGCGTCCGCCGTTCCCGCTGAAGGTGAAGGTCATCGCCGCGAACAACTCGAAGACCGTTTCGATCACGCACTGATAGGGCATGAGGCCGGCGGAGTAGTAGCCGGCCTCTCGGTCTGCACTGCAAGCAAACGGAAAAAATCCTCAAAGGGGTGAAACGGACCTAGATTGTCCGTCACTACTTCTTTAAGGAGGACGTATGCCTGCTGACCAGAGTGCAAGTTTTAGTCTCGCCAATGTGATTCGCGCGCACGGTGTTGGAGTCCGCGGACTCGATGTTCCGCGGCGATCGGAGCAGTACGAAGGGCGTTTCGGCCGGATGTTCCGCAGTCTGCCCGGCGCGGACCATCCGCGTCAGGCTCTCATCGATCTCGCGAACGAGATGACCGCGGATCCCGAGCCCGATCCGGGCGACGCGACGCCCGACCCCGAGGAGAATCGCGGCATCTCCGCCGGCTACACGTACGTGGGGCAGTTCATCGATCACGACATCACCTTCGATCCCGCCAGCAGCCTGCAGAAGACGAACGATCCCGATGGGCTGGTCGACTTCCGCACGCCGCGATTCGATCTCGATTCGGTCTACGGCCGCGGTCCCGACGATCAGCCGTATCTGTACGAATCCGACGGCATTCATCTGCTGCATGGGACGCGGCAACTGACCGGCAACCCGAACGATCCGAATACGTTCGATCTGCCGCGCGATACGCGCGCCGTCGGCGACCGGCGCGCGATCATCGGCGATCCGCGCAACGACGAGAACGTGATCGTTTCGCAGTTGCAGGGCATCTTCATCCGCTTTCACAACGCCATCGCCGATCTCCTCGGCGCCGGCTCGACGTTCGCCGACGTCCAGCGCACCGTACGCTGGCATTACCAGTGGGCCGTGCTCCACGATTTCCTGCCGACGATTGCCGGCTGGGACATGGTCCGCTCGGTCCTGCCGCACGTGCGCAAGGACGGGAAGGACAAATCGCCGTACGACGATCATCCTGATCTCCGCTTCTTCCACTGGCACGTCGCGCCCTTCATGCCGATCGAGTTTTCGGTGGCGGCGTACCGTTTCGGCCACTCGATGGTGCGGCCGCAGTACCGCCTCAACTCGACGCTGCCGGATCCTCGCTTTCCGATCTTTCCCAACCTGCGCGGCTTCAATGAGTTCCCGTCGCCGTGGGCGATCGAGTGGCCGCTCTTCTTCCACATCCACTCCGGCGCACCCGACGTCGGTCCGACGCGCGTGCAGCCGGCGTACAAGATCGACTCCTCGCTCGTCGACCCGCTGCGCAATCTGCCGTTCATCACCGACGGCATCCCCTCGCTGGCGCAGCGCAATCTGCTGCGCGGCCAGAGCTTCGGTTTGCCGTCCGGCCAGACGGTCGCGCGCCACATGTGCATCGAGCCGATCGCGGACGACGATCTGCGCGTCGGCAAGTTGACGGAAGAGGATTTTCCGAACAACAAGAAGATCACCGACGTCAACGCGGCGTTCGCCAACAACGCGCCGCTCTGGTACTACATCCTGGCCGAGCCGCAGCTGCAGTTCGAGGACGACGACACGCCGATCACGCTCGGGCCGGTCGGCGGCCGCATCGTCACCGAGGTCATCGCCGGCCTGATCCTCGGCGACAACCATTCCTATCTGGCGCAGCAGCCGTGCTGGCGCCCGATCAAGGAGCTGACGCGCAGCGGTCACTTCGGATTTGCGGAGCTGATCATGGTCGCGACCGGTCAACTGCCGTAGTCGATCGAGGCGCCGCCGCAGCGTGCGGCGGCGCCTCAGTTTCGATTACAGCGTGAACTGGCCCGCTTCGATGAACGCTTTGACGCGCGCCATGAACTGATCGGCCACGGCGCCGTCGATCAGGCGGTGATCGAAGGTCAACGAGAGGATGCACATCGAGCGGATGGCGATGAAGTCGCCGTCCTTCGTTTCGACGACGACCGGGCGCTTCTTCACGCCGCCGACGCCGAGGATCGCCACTTGCGGCTGGTTGATGATCGGCGTTCCGAACAACCCTCCGTAGACGCCGGGATTCGTGATCGTGAACGTGCCGCCCTGCACGTCATCGGGCGCGAGCTTCTTCGTCCGCGCGCGCTCGCCGAGGTCGTTGATCGTTTTCGAGAGGCCGAGGATGTTTTTCTCATCGGCATTTTTGACGATCGGGACGATGAGGCCCCAGTCGAGGGCGACGGCGATGCCGATGTTGAGGTCGCGGTGGTAGATGACCGAGGTATCGTCCATCGAGGCGTTGATGATGGGGAACTCGCGCAGGCCGGCTACGACCGCCTGGATGATGAACGGCAGGAAGGTGAGCTTCGTGCCGCGCTCGGCGTAGGCGTCTTTGTACTGGCGGCGGAGTTTGTCGATGGCGGTGAAGTCGACTTCGAAGACGGTGGTGACGTGCGCCGAGGTCTGCTTCGACAGCACCATGTGCTGCGCGATCTTTTTGCGCATCACCGACAACGGCTCGATGCGATTGTTCTCGCCGGACGCGAAGGTCATCGCCGGCGGACGCGGCGCGGGCTGCGGTTGCTGCTGCGTTGCCGCCGGTTGCTGCGCGGGTGCGGCGGGCTTCGGCTGCTGCAGGAAGTCGAGGATGTCGTTCTTCGTCACGCGGCCGGAGACGCCGGAGCCTTGCAGCTTGGAAATGTCGACGTTGTTTTCCTGCGCGATCTTGCGAACGAGCGGGGACGATTTGGTGCGGCGGCGCTCGTCGAGCGAAGCGACGTTCTCGTCGTCGTTCTGCTCGGTCGCAGCGGCGGCTTGCGCAGGCGGCGCATCGACGCGCGTTTCGGGACGCTGCGTATCGACCTGCGGCGGAGGTTCCGGCGCTGGCGCGGGTGCCGGCTCCGGTTTCGGCGCCTCGGCGGCGGCGGGCGGCGGCGGTGCAGCGGCGGCAGGCGGCGCGCTCGCGCCGGCGGCTTCGCCATCGGCGCCGATTCGGGCGACGACCGTGTTGACGCCGACGGTCTGCCCTTCCTGCGCGATGATCTCGGTCAGCGTTCCGGACGACGGCGAAGGGATCTCGGCGTCGACTTTGTCGGTGGAAATCTCGAGGAGCGGCTCGTCGCGCTCAACCTTCTCGCCAACCTTCTTGAGCCACTTGACGATGGTTCCTTCAGCGATCGATTCGCCCATCTGGGGCATGACGACATCAATAGGCATTCATTTCTCCTGGCGCAGAGCTTTGTAATGCAAAAGCCGAGGCACGGCAACCGCGAGAGGGGCGAAGACGTAGCGCCGCCGGCTCGGCGGCTGGACCGCCAGCGGCTCGCTGGCAGTCAGCGTTTACGTGCCGCCGAGCCGGCGGCGGTCCAGCCGGCGAGCCGCCGGCGCTACGGGGTTACCGCTTCTCCGTTGATCCGCCGCGCCAGAAAGCGGCGCTCCGGTTCGTTCGCCGTCAGTTCGTACGCGCGGCGGTAGCTTGCGAGTGCGTCATCGCTGCGATTCAAACGCCGGAGGAGATCTGCGCGTGTGGCGTGCCAGAGGTGGTAGGCGTCCAGCGAGTCTCCAAGCGCTTCGACGAGCGGCAGCGCGGCGGCGGGACCGTCAGCCATCGAGATTGCCACGGCGCGATTGAGCGCGACGATCGGCGTCGGATGACGCATGTACAGACGTTCGTAGAGGATCACGATCTGCCGCCAGTCGGTGTCAGCAGCGAGAGCCGCATCGGCGTGAACGGCGGCGATCGCGGCTTCGAGCGCGTAGGTGCTCGGCGCCGAACGCCGCAGCGACGACTGCAGCAACGCGCGACCTTCGTCGATTTCGGCACGATCCCAAAGCGTCCGATCCTGATCGGCGAGAAGCACGAGATCGCCGTCGGACATCCGCGCGTTGCGGCGCGAATCGTGGAGCAGCATCAACGCGAGGAGTGCGTCGAGCTCGGGATCGGGCATCAGCATCCGAAGCATGCGTCCGAGGCGGATAGCCTCGGCGCAGAGATCGTGGCGGACGAGGGTCGTACCGCTCGCGGCGGCGTAGCCTTCGTTGAAGACGAGGTAGACGACCGCCATCACCGCCGACAGCCGCTCGCGCAGTTCCGATGCCGGCGGAACACGGTAGGGAATTGCAGCACCGCTGATCTTCGACTTCGCGCGCACCAGCCGCTGTGCCATCGTTGCCACCGGAACCAGGAACGCGCGCGCGATCTCTTCGGTGGTCAGCCCGCAGAGCGTTCGCAGCGTCAGCGCGACCTGCGCGTCTTCCTGTAACGCCGGATGGCAGCAGGTGAAGATCAGGCGCAGACGTTCGTCGGGCACTGCGGATTCCTCTTTGAGGTCGATCGTCGTCGATGTAGAAGTCATCGCCGCAAGCTCGACCTGCTTCTCCGCGAACCGCGACTGCCGGCGCAGACGATCGATGGCCTTGTGCCGCGCGGTTCCGTACAGCCACGCGCTCGGATTGCGTGGAACTTCGTCCGCCCACGCGGTCACCGCGATCGAAAACGCGTCCTGCAAGGCCTCCTCGGCGACGTCGAAATCGCCGAGGAGGTGGATGAGGGCGGAGAGCAGGCGGCCCCAGTCGGAGCGGAAAATCTCTTCGATTGCGGTCAAGCCGCCAATGATAGTTACGAGAAGGTCATGATCGGCCGGACTTCGACTGTGCCCGAACTCGCACCGGGGATTTTCGCGGCGATGTTGATGGCCGCATCGAGGTCGGGCGCCTCGACGAGGTAGTAGCCGCCGAGTTGCTCCTTCGTCTCCGCGAACGGACCGTCGGTGGTCATGCGTTTGCCGTCGCGCACGCGCACGCTCGTGGCGGTGCCGGTCGGCTGCAGCGCGTTGCCGCCCTTGATCGCGCCGGCGAACTCTTTGCCGAAGGCTTCGTACTCAGACATCCCGGCGCCCATCTCCGCCTCGCTCATCCCTTGCCAACGCTTCTCATCCTCATAAATCAGCAGCAGGTATTCCATGGTTTTCTTCTCCTTGCGATGTAGTCGAACGACGCGGCGCGAAATCGACAGCCTTCGAAAAAAATATTTATCCTTGACGCGATGCACCCGCACTTTTTCAAAACGCCCGCCGACTTCCGCAAATGGCTGGCGAAGAATCATGCCTCGGCCACGGAGCTCCTGGTCGGCTTCTACAAGAAAGACTCGGGCAAGCCGTCGATCACCTGGCCGGAGTCGGTCGACGAGGCGCTCTGCTTCGGCTGGATCGACGGCGTGCGTCGCCGCATCGACGATGTCAGCTACAGCATCCGCTTCACGCCGCGAAAGAAGAACAGTACCTGGAGCGCGATCAACATCGCCCGCGTCGCAGAGCTGACGAAGCTCGGTCGGATGCAGCCCACCGGCCTGCGCGCCTTCGAGCACCGCCGCGAGGAGAAGTCGGCGATCTATTCGTACGAAAACGAGACTCGAACTTTGCCAGCCGAGGATGAGAAGAAGCTCCGCGCGAACAAGAAGGCGTGGGAGTTTTTCAATTCGCAGCCGCCGGGGTACCGGCGCATCGCCATCTACTGGATCACCAGCGCAAAGAAGGAGGAGACGCGAGCTCGTCGACTCGCGACGCTGATCGAAGACTCCGCGAATGGACGCCGCCTCGGCGTCGTGACGCTGAAGAAGAAGGTGTAGTGCGGGCGTCCCCGCCTGCATCCGCCGCGGCGTCTCGCCCGGCGGGGGTGTCCGGAATCATTCAACGTGCCGTGATTGAATTCCAGAAACACCCGCCGGGCGAGGACGCCCGCCGGATGCAGGCGAGACGCCCGCACTACGCTTCGCGCGAATCACGACCGACAACTCATCATTGCGAACGTTCGTAAACCGCAGCCGCACGCGGCCCTCGGCATCGAGAGAGATGATGGCGGGCGTGTTCACCGAGGTCAGCATCCATCCGGCCGGCAGCGTGACGATGTTGAGCGGACGTCCGAGCGTTCGCTTCCACAACAACTCGCCGTTGTCGAGAACGTAGCCGACGGGATCGGTGTACGTCTCCTGCACGCGGATGCGCGCCGACTGTCCTTCTTCGATCGCATGCGCGAGGTCGCCCTGCACGGCCACGGAATCCGGCTCGACTTTGTTCGGGTAGTAGCCGAGCGCGTTCACGTCCTTGCCCGCCACGCTGTGCGTGACGAGGTCCGCGCCGGTATCGAGATCGATCATCTTCGCGTCCGGCGAAACGACACTCCCTTTGCGCACGAAACTGTGCACCGACTTCTGCCCGGCGCGCGTGACGGTGAAATCGTGCGAGATGCGGAACTGATGCGTGGCCGGATCCAGCAGCCAATACGTGATCTCGCGATCCTGCTCGGCACGATGAAACGACTCCTGCGCGAAAACCGTGGGCGCGCAAAGAAACAGCAGGATCAACGTTCGCTTCATTGCAGCCTCCGCGCAACGATTTTCACCGGCAACTGATCGTCGCGATCGTTGAGAAAGCTGATGCGAATCCTTCCGTCGGGATCCGTCGAAACGATGGCCGGCGACGCGCATTCGATCAGCTCCCACGACTTCGGCAGCAGGACGACATTGCGCTTGATCCCGAGCGGCCGATCGAAAACGAGGTTGCCGTCCTTGAGGTAGTACGACGCCGCATCGGTGTACGTCTTTAGAATGCGGATGCGCGTCTCGCCCCCTTTCGGTACGGCTGCCGGCAGATGCACGCGAATGAACTGCGCATCGTCCGCGGTCTTCGGCGAAACGAGCCCGCTCTCCTTCGCCACCTTGCCGCTGACCACTTCGAACGGCAGTGGGTTGCCGGTCGCGCGCGCCAGCACGCGCTCTTTCGTGGCAATCGATCCGACGCGAATCGGATTGAAAAACAACTCCGCCCCTTCGCGATCCTGCGTGACGTCGTAGGTGATCGCGAACTGATGACTCTCCGGCGGCAGCAGGTCATACAACGTGAATTCATCCGCGGCGAAGAGGGGAGTGCAGACCAGAAGAAGGAGGAGTAGTGCGCTCTTCATCCGCCCATCGTAGCGCCGACGGCCCGTCGGCTGGACCGCCGCCGGCTCGGCGGCGAGTCAGAAGCGCCAGCGAGCCGCTGGCGGTACAGCCGCCGAGCCGGCGGCGCTACGTCATCGCGTGCATTGTCCTGAGCTTTCGTCTGCGTAAATCTGCGCAAATCTGCGTAATCTGCGGATAACCTTCATCCGCAGATTACGCAGATTTACGCAGATGATGCGAAGTCAATCTCGACGCCGACGTTGCGCTCGATCGCGCGCCGCAACGCGATTGACGCGGTGGCGACGTCCTGCAAGGCGGTCCCGGTCGAGTCGAAGATGAAGACTTCGTCGTCGTTGCGCCGGCCAGGGATGCGGCCGCAGAGGATGTCGGCGAGCTGTCCGTGGATGTCGTCGCGCGTCATCGCTCCGGCGGCGATGGCGTGGTGGAGATCGCCCATGATCGCGGCTTGATCGAGGATGTCGGGGACGACACGGCTCTGCGCGAGCAGCGTGGGCGCGAGCTCATTCTTCTCCGGATTGTCAGCGCCGATGGCTCCGATGAAGAGTCCGTCGTGGCGATGCTCAATGCCGAGGATCGGCGAGCGGGCGGGAGTGCAGGTGATGACGATGTCCGACTCGGCGATGGCGTTCTCGATCGACTCTGTGCGGACGACTTCAATGCCGAGGTGTTGCGCAAACCCGGCGACCGCCGCCGGATCGGTGTCGAACGCGAACACCTTCGTAATCTCCCGCACGCGCAGCAACGCCTCGGCGTGCGCGCGGCCTTGAAGGCCGCAGCCGATGATGGTCATCGTTCGCGAATCTTCTCGCGCAAGATGTTTCGCCGCGACCGCCGTCGCCGCGGCGGTGCGCAACGTCGTAATCAATGTGGAGTCGAGGATGGCGAGCGGCGTGCCGCGTTCGACGTCCATCACCACGATCAAGCCCTGAATCGTCGGGAGTCCGTACTGTCGCGGGTTGTCGGGAAAGTTCGCGTTGATCTTCGCGGCGAAGACGTCCGCGGCGGCAGCCTTCACATGAAACGTTCCGTGTTCGCCGTGGACGCCGAGCGTTTGCGGCGGCGCGATGCGCCCTTCGCCGAAATCGCGGAAGGCGGTTTCGACGGCGGCGATGCAGTCGTCGATGGTGAGCAGCGCGGCAACGTCCGATGCCGTCAGAATTCGGGTCATCGGAAATTCACTTCCGGCTCCGCTTCGGCCGCCCGAGCGCTTCGTGCAGATCATCGAAGATCTCGATCCCGTGCTCGATTCTCTCCGCGTCACTGCGAACGCGTCCGATCAAACCCTCGATCATCATCCGCACTCCCGCGCCCTCCGCGCGATCGAATTTCGTCTCCTTCAAATCGAGGTCGTGCACGATTTCGGCGATCGCGCGCACGCCTTTGTCCGCGACGCCGGTCCGCCGCACGAGCGTCTCGAATGTGCAGCGGTCGCCTTCGTGGGTGAAGTCGCCGCCGGCCATGTCGAAGCGGATCTCGCCATCGCGCAGCGCCGGTTTCGCCTCGAAACGAAAGCGCGCCTTGGCGTCGATGAAGCGGCGGATGAACCACGCCGAGGCGAGGCGGTCGATGTGAACGTCGGGGCGGGTGACCCAGACCTTTCCGCGCAACGCGAGCTTCGACTTGGGCATGCGCGTCTCCTCCTTCTGATCCTTTTTCAGCCGCGCCGTGATTGCGGCAAGCGCTTTTTCGGCGCCCTTTCGCGCGGGCGCGTCAAAAAAATCGATGTGCCGGATTTCGTCGAGGCGGCGCGTAAGAGCCGCGTGTGCCGCCGTCAGCTCGCCGGCGGCAGCAGCGCTTCGCGCACCCTTGAGCGCCGCCCGCGCATCCGCGGTGAGCGCGTGGTAGCGGGCGTCGCGCGTCTGGCGAAACTGCGCGATGACCGCGTCGTTCGCAGCGTGATCAATAAAATCCCCTTCGAAGAGATGCGCGTCGCCGCCGCCAGCCACGATCTCCTGCGCGATCCATTGCATGTCCTCGAGCGCGTCGCTGTTCCGCGGCAGAAGGTAGACGGCGTTCTTGACCGCCACCGCTCCGACGCCGGCCAGCCGTTGCCGGATCTTGGCGCGGAGGTACAACGGTCGCGGCGGAATCCGATGTACGAGGATGAGCCAGCGCGCCATGGAGCAGAGACTACCAATTGGTATGCAATATAGCAACTGCTATACTTCACCATCCTTGGAGATTGGGAGGAAATCGCCGAAGTGAGAGGTTTGTCATCCAGAGCCGCCGCAGCCGGGAGTCGCGAAGCGACGGAACGGCGGAGGACGGCGAAGGAACTCAAGATTCCAGAATCTCGACTAGCTAGAGAGTCTCAAAACGCCTGTCACTTGAGCGAATTAGTGGACGCGCGAGAATGAGACGCTGGGTTTCAGCCAGTGCCGCGCATCTTGAGTTCCTTCGCCGTCCTTCGGCATCTCGCCGCTTCGCGGCTCGTGCCTGCGGCGGCTCTGGATGACAACTCTTTTCTTCGGCGATTTCCCCGCAACCTCTCAGGATGACAATCACATCGAATGCCGCCCACCCTGCTCCAGTTCATCCTCTACTTCCTCCGCCTCGGAGCACTCGGCTTCGGCGGACCGGTCGCGTTGACGAATGCCCTGCGCCGCGACCTCGTCGAAACGCGCAGCTGGCTGACGCCGGACGAGTTCGAGAACGGCCTCGCACTCGCCGCCGCGTGCCCGGGACCGCTGGCATATCAGCTCGGCATCTACTGCGGCTACATCCGCTTCGGCATCCTCGGGGGACTGGCGGTGGCCGTCGCCTTTGGTCTGCCGCCCTTCGTCATCGTGACCGCCGCGGCGTGGCTCTACGTCCGCTTCGCCGCTGACTGGCACCTGCGCGCGCTTTTCTACGGCATCGCCCCGGCCATCGTCGCGCTCATCATCAACGCCTGCTGGAACCTTGGACGCCGCACGCTGCGCGCCGATCGCATCGCTTGGATCTTCGCGATCGCCGCCTGCGCCATTACGGTCATCGTGCAGCGCGAGCTCGCGTTGATGTTCATCGCCGCCGGTTTGCTCGGAGCGCTCGTCTTCGCGCCGATGCCGCAACGCCCTGCCAATGCAGTGGTGTTTATCCCGAGCGCGAAGCTGTTCGCGTTTTTCTTCAAGACCGGCCTGCTGGTCTTCGGCAGCGGCCTGGTGATCGTGCCGTTCCTGAAGATGCAGGTGGTCGATCAATACCACTGGCTCAGCAACCAACAGTTCCTCGACTCCGTCGCCATCGGCATGATCTCGCCGGGACCGGTGGTGATCACGGCAACGTTCGTCGGCTACCTTCTCAACGGCTTTGCCGGCGCCGCCGCGGCGACCCTCGGCATCTTCTCGCCGCCGATCCTTTTCACCGTGATTGCGACGCCGATCCTGCTGCGCTACCACAAGAACCCGCGCCTGGCCGGCTTCATCCGCGGCGTCGGCGTGACGGTGGTTGGCGTGCTGGTGGGGACGTCGTACCTCGTCGCGCTGCAGGCGATCGGCGATTGGCTCACTGCGCTCATCGCGATCGCCAGCCTGGTGGTCATCACGACGTGGAAGAGGATTCCGGAGCCGGCGATCATCGCCACCGCTGGTGCGGTTGGGGTGCTGGCTTACCAATTCGCTGCACGCTAGTCACCATTCGCTGCATTCGCGCGGCGTTTCGCCGGTTCCTGCCGCAAACTGGCGGGCATGACTCCGCGCCGCATGGCCTGGCGATTCGCCGTGCTCTTCTGGACGTTGTTCGGGGTGGTCACCGGCATCCAGGTCTGGATCAGCATGATCACGCACGGTCATTCCGTGCCGCGGCTGATCTTCTACTACGTCATGGTTTGGGAGGCGTGGCTCGTCGCGACCGCTGCCATCGTCTGGCTGGCGCGGCGCTTCCCGGTCGTTCCCGCGCGGCGCTTTCACGTGCTCATTCACGTTCTAGCGGCGTGTGTGATCGCGGTCGCGCACGGCTTTTACTGGCTCGGACTGATGATTGTGACCCGGCCGTTCGACCGTATGACTGCCGAGCCTTCGCAACTCCACGTCGCCGACATCCTTTTCTACCGCCTGCCGCTCGAGTTGCTGCTCTACTGCATGGTTCTCGGATCGGCCGTCGCGTTCGAGTTTTACGAGCGATACAACGAGCGCGCGCTGCAGGCCGCGCAGCTCGAGACGTCGCTCGCCGACGCGCGCCTGCACGCGCTGGAGCTGCAGATCCAGCCGCACTTTCTCTTCAACACGCTCAACGCGATCAGCGGACTCGTTCGCGTGAAACGGAACGACGAAGCGATCACGATGCTGGCCGGACTCAGCGAGCTGCTTCGCTACACGCTCGATCATGCCGGCGATCAGAAGGTCCCGCTCGATGCCGAGCTGGCCGTGTTGCGGCGCTATCTCGAAATTCAGTGCGCCCGTTTTCCCGATCGGATGTCGTTCACCATCGATGCGTCGTCCGAGGCGGGGAGGGGAGCCGTGCCGACGCTGCTGTTGCAACCGCTGGCGGAGAACGCGGTCCGCCACGGCATCGAACTGAGCGCATCGCCGGGAGTGGTGAACGTGCGCGCCTTCCGCAACGACGGCCATCTCAACATCGAAGTCTTCAACACCGGAACTCTCGGCAATCGAAGCGACAGTGGGATCGGGGTGCGCAACACACTCGACCGGCTTTGGCATTTGTACGGGGATGCGGGCAAATTTGATTTGAAATCCGATGGTGACGGCGTGTTGGCGTCAGTGTCGATTCCGTGGAGTTCGTTGTGACCGACGCACTCCGCGTCCTGATCATCGACGACGAGCCGCTCGCGCGTGAATCGATCCGCGTGTTGCTGTCCGAGGATGCCGAGGTCCGGGTGGTGGGAGAGGGGACAGGCAGCGATGCCGTCGCGCTCATCGCCCGCACGCGGCCGGACCTCTTGTTCCTCGACATCCAGATGCCCGAGGTCGACGGATTCTCGGTGATCGAACAGGCCGGCGCGGATACCGTGCCCGCGGTCATCTTCGTCACCGCATACGACCGCTACGCCGTCCGCGCGTTCGAAGTCCACGCGCTCGACTACCTGCTCAAACCGTTCGACGACCGCCGCTTCGCGGAAGCGCTCGCGCGCGCGAAGGAGCGCGCCCGCGCGCGGCAACGCGGCGAGATCGATCACCGTATCGCCGAACTGCTCGCCGAACGCGAAGTGCCGCGCACGCGCTTCCTGATCCCAGCGCGCGAAAAAACGATCGTCGTCGACGCCGCCCAGATCGACTGGATCGAAGCCGCCGACTACTACGTCACCCTCCACGCCGGCCCCGCCGCCCACCTCCTCCGCCAAACGATGGAAGAGATCGAAAAGCAACTCGACCACCGCCACTTCTTCCGCGTCCACCGCTCCGCCATCGTCAACATCGACCGCGTCCGCGAGATCCACCCATTGTTCCGCGGTGATTGCGCGTTGGTGCTGTCCGACGGCCGGCGGATCAAATTGAGCCGCAGTCGAAGGAAGGATTTCGAAGCGCTCTTTGCGCAGGGGCGGACGTAGCGGTCGGAACTACGCTCGTGGTTTCTGTTTCTCCACGTGCTTCTTCATCTCCATCCAGTTCTCTGTCCGGTCTGGGTCGTTCGCGTGTGTGGCGAGCCCCTGCTCGACGATGTGAATCAGTACGAGCGCGGCGAGCGTTGGAATCGGGTCGGCAACATTGCCTACGTCCGGCCACTCAGTCTTAACCCAGCGGATGGCGTCATCGAGTTGCGCGTGCGTGCTGGCGAAGTGAATGAGCCCGGTGACGATCGGAAGGCTCATCGAGACAAGGAAAGTGAGTAGTTGGGCCTGTACCGCGCTGTCGGTGATTGCGCCTGCAAGCGCATCGAGCAGTACGCGCTCGGTGAGAAGGCTCGCTACGGCGGCGCGTGTATCGGGATGCGCGAGCATCGTGATGACCTGCTTGCGCGCGTCATCGCCGGCCAGCGAACTGGCGATCGTGCCAGTGGCGAGCTGGAGCAGCTCGCCGACCTTTTTCTTCCCCTCGTCGCTGCCGATCGCCTCCAGGATCTTCTTCTGCGCGGCAGGCGTTTCGAGCGTCAGAAGCATCCGCCAGCGGAATATGAACGCGTACGCGGCTAGAAAAACGCCGGCGATCGCGCAAATCGCCCCGAGGAGCTTGATCCATTCGACCCAGTTAAGTCCCGTAAAGTGGTACTCGACATTAATATGGATCGTTCTCTAATATGGATCGTTCTCTACCACTGACAAGGTAGAGAAATGTCGCCCGCCGGCCACAGCCGTGGCACGGCGTGGCCCATTTCACCCCCCTCCCAATCCACTTCGCTGCAAACCTGACGACACGGCGGCCCGCCCGCCCCATCCTCATCATCGAAGGAGACTTCGATGAAAAAGATGCTTTTGCTTTGCTTGATGGCCGCGAGTGCGTTTGCCAGTCCGCGGCAGAACCTTGTTGTTGATGCGGCCTGGTTGAAGTCGCATCTCGCGGATCCCGATCTTGTCCTGCTGCATGTTGGGGACAAGGCGGAGTACGAGGCGGCGCATATCCCGGGGGCGCGGTTTGTGTCGCAGCAGGACATTTCCGTTTCGGATCACAGCGGGAAGGGGTTGATGCTGGAGATGCCGGCGGCGGAGGATTTGCGGCATCGGTTGGAGGGGCTGGGGATTTCGGATAAGTCGCGCGTCGTCGTTTATTACGGGAAGGATTGGGTGTCGCCGTCGACGCGGGTGATGTTCACGCTCGACTATGCGGGGCTCGGCGCGCGGTCGTCGCTGCTCGATGGGGGGCAGGAGGCGTGGGTTCGCGCGGGTGGGGCGGTGACGAAGGAGGCGACGGCGGCGAAGACGGGATCGCTGTCGCCGTTGAAGTTGCGTCCGATCGTCGTTGATGCGGCGACGGTGAAGGCGAGCCTCGGCACGCCGGGAGTGGCGGTCGTCGATGGACGTGATGCGGCGTTTTACGACGGCCTCGAGACCGGTGGCGGACATGGATTCACGCATCGCACGGGGCATATCCGCGGCGCGCTGAGCATCCCGTTTACTTCGATTACCGATGACCGGCTGTTAGTTAAATCCGACGCTGAGTTGGCGGCGATCTTCGCGAAAGCGGGGGTTAAGCCGAACGATACCGTCATCGGCTACTGCCACATCGGCCAGCAGACGACGGCCATGTTGTTCGCGGCGCGAACCCTTGGTCACAAAGTCCTGCTGTACGACGGCTCGTTCGAGGATTGGTCGCGCCACACCGACTACCCGGTCGACAATCCGTCGGAGAAAGCGGGCAAGTGAGCACGCCGCACCGCTACGCCGATCCGTACCTGGCCGGCGTTTGCCTCGGACTGGTATTGCTCGCGGCCTTCGTCTTCGCCGGACGCGGCCTCGGCGCGTCCGGCGCGTTCGCCAGCAGCGCGGCGGGTGTTGTGGCCGCAGCCTCGCCGTCGCGCGCCGCGGCCAATCCATATTTCGCGCGCTACCTCGGCGGCGATGGACCGTGGCGCGAATGGCTGCTGTTCGAAATCGCAGGCGTAGTCCTCGGCGGATTTCTCTCCGCGCTTTTCGCCGGACGATTGCACGCCGCGATCGAACGCGGACCGAACATCAGTCGGCGGTCGCGACTCGCGTACGCGTTCGGCGGCGGATCGGTGATGGGCATTGGTGCCGTGCTCGCACGCGGCTGCACGAGCGGCCTTGCGCTCACCGGCGGCGCGTTGCTCAGCGCGGGCGCGTGGCTGTTCATGATGGCCGCGTTCGCAGGCGCGTATGTCTTCGCGCCATTCGTGAAGAGGGCTTGGCGATGAATCCATTCGCGATTGCAACGCTGATCGGTATCGCCTTCGGCTGGACGCTCGAGCGCGCCGGCTTGGGCAGCGCGCCGAAGCTGGCCGGCCAGTTCTACCTGACTGATCTCACCGTGTTCAAAGTGATGTTCAGCGCGATCGTCACGGCGATGCTCGGCGCCTTCTGGCTGTCGCGCCTCGGCATCCTCGATCTGTCGCAGGTCTACATCCCCGAAACCTTTCTACTGCCGCAGCTCGCCGGCGGTCTGATCTTCGGCATCGGCTTCGTTGTGGCCGGATTGTGTCCTGGCACGTCGTGCGTTGCTGCGGCGACGGGACGCGGCGACGGCGTCATGGTGATGCTGGGGATATTCGCCGGCGTGCTCGTGACGGGATTGGCGTTCGCGCCGCTGCGCGATTTCTACGAGAGCACTGCACACGGATCTCTGACGCTGCCGGAGTTGCTGCGGATTCCGTACGGTGTCGTCGTCTTCGCCATCGTGGCGATGGCGTTGATCGCATTTCAGTTCGCGGAACGATTGGAGAAACGCGCGTGAGACGTGTTCTCGGCGCTACGGCTGCGATCCTCGGCGTGTTGGCGCTGTTCGCGGGAGAAGCGCCCGAGCGTAGCGCCGACGGCTCGTCGGCTGGACCGCCGCCGGCTCGGCGGCAACTTTCCGCGCCAGCGAGCCGCTGGCGGTACAGCCGGCGGGCCGCCGGCGCTACGCTTGAGCCAGTCGAACTGGCGGAATGGATTCGCGATCGCAAGCCGCATCTGCGCGTCGTCGATGTGAGATCCGAGTTGGAGTTCGATGAGTATCACCTGCCGCGCGCGGAGCGGCTCACATCGTCGACGACATTTGCGCCGGACGACACCGTCGTTCTCGTCGCGGGCGGCTCCGTTCGCGCGCGCAACGTCTACGTGCTTCGCGGCGGCGTGCAGGCGTGGATCGATGAGGTGATGAATCCGACGATCGCCGCGGATGCGCCGCCGTCCGTGCGTGCCGCCTACCAACGAGCGAGCATCGTCAGCCGCTACTTCGGCGGCGTCCCGCGCATCGTCGACAAACTTCCGGCGACGCGCGCCAACGCGAACGCAGTTCGGAGGCGCGGATGTTGAGTGTTGCGCCCATCCACACGCGTACGTTCTTCGACGAGCTGCGCGATCGTGAGTTCGGCCGGCTCGACGCGCAGCATCACGCGTATCTCGATTACGCCGGCAGCGCGTTGTATGGCGACTCGCAGCTTCGCGCGCATCACGAGATTCTGCGCGGCGGCGTCTTCGCGAATCCGCACTCCGATTCGGCGCCGTCGCGCGCGAGTACCGAGGTCATGGACAACGCGCGGCGAAGACTGCTGCGATTTCTCGACGTCGATGAGTCGACGCACGACGTCATCTTTACCGCCAACACGAGCGCTGCGATCAAGCTTGTGGCCGAGGCGTATCCGTTTTCGAAGGAGCGCGGATGTTTTCTTGCGGCGGACAACCACAACTCCGTGAACGGCATCCGCGAATACGCGCGACGCTCCGGCGCACGCATTCGCTACCTGCCGCTCGATCCGGATCTTCGTTTGCTCGATGCGGAGCTACTGCTGGCCGAGGCGTCGCTGCATGGGGAAGGGCTGGTCGCGTTTCCGGCGCAGTCGAATTTTTCCGGGGTCCAGCATCCGCTCGATCTCGTCACGAAGGCGCGCGCCCTCGGCTTCGACGTTCTGCTCGACGTCGCCGCGTACGTTTCGGGTCATGCGTTGAGTCTGCGCCGATGTCCGGCGGATTTCGCGGCGCTCTCCTTCTACAAACTCTTCGGCTATCCGACCGGCCTCGGCGCGCTGGTCGCGCGGCGCGACGCGCTGTCGCGATTACGACGTCCCTGGTTCGCCGGCGGAACGGTGATGTACGCATCGGTTGCCGCCGACGCGCATCTCCTCCGCGCGCGCTACGAAGGGTTCGAAGACGGTACGCCGGACTTTCTCGGCATCGCCGCGCTCGACGCCGGCTTCGATCTTCTCGAAGAAGTTGGGATGCCTCGCCTGACCGCGCACGTGTCTCAACTCGCGCGCGACTTCATCGATGACCTTCGCGCCCGTCGTCACGCCAACGGTACGCCGCTCGTCCGCATCTACGGACCGCGCGATAGAAGCGAATGCGGCGGCGCCGTCGCCTTCAACGTCTGCGACCGCACCGGAACGCCGATGTCGTACTCGTTCGTCGAAACGCGCGCTCGCCGCGCGAACGTCGCCCTCCGCGGCGGTTGCTTCTGCAATCCCGGCGCGTCCGAAGCCGCCTTTGCGCTCGAGCCAACGCGCATCGCCGCCTGCTTCGCCAACCTCGGCACCGACTTCACGCCGGAACGTTTCGCCGAATGCAGCAAGACCGCAGTCGGCGCAGTGCGCGTTTCGATCGGACTCGCGAACAATGCGGAAGACATCCGTCGCGCCGTTGATGTCGTAGCGTCGTTCCGGGAGTGACCGGTCAACTCCTCGGCAGTGTTGCCGCCAGCCGCATCATCGACTGCTCGAATTCTGAATCGAGTTCCCCTTCGTGCGCCCACGCCACTCCGACGACCGCGCGCACGCCGCCGCGATCGTCGAGCACCGGCAGGGCGATGGCCGCCTGCGCACTGACCGGCTCCGCGGCGGGCTTGATCGAGCCGCTGTCGCCCGTCTGCAGGTTGCAGGTCTGCACCGGCTGCTTTTTGACCTGCGCCACGCCCGCCATCCCTTTGCCGTGCGGGACGTGCGTGACGAGGGCGAGCACCGGCGTTGGGATGTTTTGCGCCGCGGTTAGGTAGAGGTCCTCGCCGCGCTGCTCGTGGACGGTTCCGGCCACGCCGTCGACATTGCGCAGCAGCGTTTCAAGAAACGCCTGATGGATCTCATTGACCTGGAACACACTTGGGAGAGCCTTCAGCGCGCCGTTTCCCTACCTGCTATACGGATAAAAGGCTTTTCGTCTCTTTTCCGAGTCTGCGCGGGAACTCGTCATCCGCCCAGCAACTCGCGCAAAATCGCGTTCGCCATCTCCGCATTCGCCTTCCCGCGCGTTTCCTTCATCAGCTGGCCGACCAGGAATCCGAAGAGCTGCGCTTTGCCGGCGCGGTACTGGTCGACCTGTGCGGCGTTGCGTTCGATGACACGGCGGGCGGCGTCGCGGATGATTTCGGGATCGCTGATCTGCGAGAGACCCTGGCGTTCGACGATCGCATCGGGATCGTCGCCGCTGACTGCCATCTCGTCGAAGACGGCCTTCGCCGATTTGCCGCCGATCGCGCGGCTGTCGATAAGGCGGATCAGACGTCCGAGCATGGCCGGCGTTACGCGCGAGTCCGCGATGTCCGCCTTCTGCTCGTTGAGGACGCGCAGCAATTCGTTGCGAACCCAGTTCGCCGCAGCGCGCGGATTGCCGCTCGTGTCGGCGACGGCTTCGAAGTACTGCGCCAGCTGCCGCGACGTCACCAGCGCCTCGGCATCGACAGCGCTGAGCGCGAAGTCGCGCTGGTAGCGCTCGCCGCGAATGTGCGGCAGCTCTGGAATCGAGCGCGCGATCTCGTCGATCCACGCGCGCTCGACGACCAGCGGCGGCAGATCGGGATCGGGAAAGTAGCGGTAGTCGTGCGCCTCTTCCTTCGAACGCATGGGACGCGTTTCACCGGCGGCCGGATCGTAGAGGCGCGTCTCCTGCGTGATCGTTCCGCCGTTTTCGAGGATCGCCGTCTGCCGCGCGATTTCGAAATCGATCGCGCTGCGCAGGTAGCGGAAGGAGTTCACGTTCTTGATCTCCGTGCGCGTGCCGAGGGGATCGCCGGGATGGTGGATCGAGACGTTCGCGTCGCAGCGCAGCGAGCCTTCCTCCATGTTGCCGTCGCAGACCTCGGTGTACATCAGGATCTGTCGGAGTCGCGTCAAATACGCGTCCGCTTCGTCGGCCGATCGAATGTCCGGCTCGGAAACGATTTCGACGAGCGGCGTGCCCGCGCGATTGAGATCGACGTGCGACACGTCGCCGCGGTGGATCGACTTGCCGGCATCCTCCTCCATGTGAATGCGGAGGATGCGCACGCGTCCGATGCTGCCGCCGGTGGCGAGCGGCCGATCGAACTGCGAGATCTGGTAGCCCTTCGGCAGGTCGGGGTAGAAGTAGTTCTTGCGCGCGAAGATGGAGCGCTCGTGCACCGTGCAGCCGGTGGCGACGGCGGCGCGAATGGCCAGTTCGACGGCGCGTTTGTTCAACACCGGCAGCGCTCCGGGGTAGCCGAGGCAGACCGGGCAGACTTGCGTGTTCGGAGCGGCACCGAAGGAGGTCGGGCAGCCGCAGAAAATTTTTGTAGCGGTGGCGAGATGCGCGTGAACCTCGAGGCCGATGACTGCTTCCCACGACATGGCGGCGATTATCGCCGCATAATCCCCGCATGAAGCGAATTGCAATCGTTCTTCTTTTCATCGCATCGTCAGCCTCTGCGCAATCACTCGATCAGATGATCGATCGCGAAATGCCGTCGCTGCTGACGACTTACAAACAGCTCCACGCCGCACCCGAGTTGTCGATGCAGGAGAAGAACAGCTCCGCGCTCGTGGCGTCGCGGCTGAAAGAACTCGGCTACGAAGTGACGTATCCGGTCGGCCAGTACACGGAGCCGGGCACGACCTGCTACGGCGTGGTCGCCATCATGCGCAACGGCAACGGCCCGACGCTGCTCGTGCGCAGCGACATGGACGCGCTGCCGGTGCAGGAGCAGACCGGCCTGCCGTACGCGAGCACGGTCCGCGCGAAGAGCCAGACCGGCGATGACGTGCCGGTGATGCACGCCTGCGGACACGACATCCACATGACCACGCTCATGGGCACCGCGAAGATGCTGGCCCAGATGAAATCGCAGTGGCACGGGACGCTAATGCTGATCGGCCAGCCCGCCGAGGAGGTCGTGAAGGGGGCGGACGGAATGCTGCGCGATCATCTTTACGAGCGCTTCTCTAAACCCGACTACGCGATCGCCTTCCACGACAACGCCAGTTTGCCAGCCGGCCAGGTCGGTTACACGCCGGGTTATCTCATGGCCAGCGCCGACTCCATCAACGTCACCATCCGCGGCCTCGGCGGACACGGTGCGTCGCCGCAGTCGACGAAAGATCCGGTGGTGATGGCCGCGCAATTCATCAACGCGCTGCAGACGATCGTCAGCCGCGAAGACTCACCGCTCGATCCGGTCGTGGTCACGGTCGGCTCGATTCACGGCGGGACGAAACGCAACATCATCCCGGACGAAGTGCAGCTGCTGATGACGGTGCGGACGTACAAACCCGAGGTGCGGAAGCGGGTGGTGGCGTCGATCGAACGGATCGCGAAGGGCATCGCGATGTCAGCGGGCGTCCCCGAGGATCGGATGCCGGTGGTCGAGCTGCTGGCGGGGGAGTCGGTCGATTCGACGTACAACGATCCGGCGCTTACGGAACGGATCGCGGGAGCGCTGACGAAAGGGATGGGCGCGGCGAACGTGATCCGCATCGATCCGCTGATGGTCAGCGAAGACTTCGGCCGCTTCGGCATCGATCGCAAGATCCCGATCTGCATGTTGAATGTCGGTGCGGTCGATCCGGCGAAGATCGCCAGCGGACAGCGGTTGCCGTCGCTGCATTCGTCGGGCTTCGCGCCGCTGCCCGATCCGACGCTGCGAGGTGCGATCAAGGCGATGACGCTGGCCGTGCTCGAACTGCTGCATTGAGGTGATTCTCTCCGCGTCCCCGCGGCTCCGCGGGAGAACCGTTTCACGCGGAGGCGCGGAGACGCGGAGGACACATCCGGAAGGCGAGTCTGCTGCGTAGATGAGGAGCATGCCGCGATTCGCTGCCGCCCTGTTCGTTGCGTTCGTGGCACTTCACGCCTCGGCGCACGACTTCTGGATTGAGCCTTCGACGTTTCACCCCGCGGTCGGCGATCGCGTGACGGTCGCGTTGCGCGTGGGGCAGAAGCTGGCCGGCGATCCGCTGCCGAACCTTCCGCCGCTGATCGATCGATTCGTGCTCCGCGGTGCCGCAGGGGAACGGCCGGTCGTCGGCCGGCCCGGCGCAGATCCGGCGGGCATCGCGTTCATCGCCGAAGGTGGGTTGCACTGGATCGGATATCAGAGCAATCCGTATCCGGTGGCGCTGGAAGGTGCGAAGTTCGAGGACTACCTTCGCGACGAAGGGCTTGAGCGGATCATCGACTCACGAAAAAAAGCGGGGCAGTCGGCGGCGCCCGGTCGCGAGCGCTTCTATCGCTGCGCGAAGGCGCTGCTCAACACGCCGGGAGTTGCTACGTTCGATGCGCCGCTCGGCTTTACGCTGGAGCTCGTGCCGCGAAGGAATCCGTACGCGATGAAAAGCGCGGGCGATCTGCCGCTCGCGCTGACGTTTCGCGGCAAGCCGATCGCGAACGTGCTGGTCGTGGCGATGAGCAAGGATGATCCGCTGAAAGCCGTCCGCGCGCGCACGGACGCGGCGGGACGGGTAACGCTGCCGCTCGCGCACGCCGGCTTCTGGCTGATCAAGGCCGTGCACATGGAAGCCGCGCCGGCCGATGCGGGCGTCGATTGGGAAAGTTGGTGGGCGTCGATCACCTTCGAGCTGCCGAAGTGAGCCGGCGCGTCCTCGCATCGCTTTGTCTCGCCGCTGCACTGGCCCTGCCGCTGCTCGCGCACGAGCTCGGGCTCGTGCAGGTCGAGGCGAGGTTTCGGAAGGACGGCACGTACATCGTCGACCTGCTCGTCGATCGTGAACACCTTCCGATGCAGGCGAAGGGGATGGCCGTTCCACCTGATGTCTTTCTCCGCAGCATCGAAAAGTCCGCTGTCATCGCATTCGACGGCAAGCCGGCCGCGCACGAAAACGTCGCCATCACCGTCGTCGAAGGAAAGCCGAATGTGACGCGGCTGCGGCTGACCGGGCGTACGCCGCCCTCGGTCTCGCGATTCACATTTTCCGACGACGCGATCATGGGCTACTTCGTCCTCAAACTGCAGAGCGACGGGAGGAGCGACGTCGTCACGCAGTGGATCGATGGCGGCAAGACCAGCACGCCGTTCCCGCTCGACCGCGCTGTCGTTCCACTCACGCGCTGGCAGATCGTGACGCTTTACCTCCGCCTCGGATTCACCCACATCCTGCCGCGTGGCCTCGACCACGTCCTCTTCGTCCTCGGCATTTTCCTGCTGGCGGTCGATCTGAAGCCGGTGCTCTGGCAGGTATCGGCGTTCACGCTCGCACACACGATCACGCTGGCGCTCACGGTGTACGGCGTCGTGTCGCTCTCGCCGCGCATCGTCGAACCGCTGATTGCCCTATCGATCGTCTATGTCGCCGTCGAAAACATCTTCACGTCAAAGCTGCACGCCTGGCGGCCGGTGGTGGTTTTCTGTTTCGGTCTGCTGCACGGAATGGGATTCGCCGGCGTGCTCACCGAGATCGGCCTACCGCGTTCCGAGTTCATCCCGGCCCTTCTGTCGTTCAACGCCGGAGTGGAGTGCGGGCAGCTCACCGTGATCCTCGCCGCGTTTCTGATGTTCGGACTGCCATTCCGCAGAAAGCCGTGGTACAGGCAGCGCATCGTCATTCCCGGCTCGCTTTTCATCGCCGCCATCGGACTTTATTGGTCCATTCAGCGCGTGTTCTTTCCTTCGTAAGAAATCGTACGACCGTTTCTCCCAACGCACCGTAGATCGACTGTAACGAACAACCGCAGTCGACAACGCTGTAAGAACAAAGGAGAAACAATGAGACTCTCCCACGTAGTACGTGTGGCCGGCGCTCTTCTGGTTGCGCTTGCCATTGTTGCACCGCAGGCCTACGCGTCCAGCCATCGCGAGGCGCTGGCCGTCCTCAATGAGCCGTGCGCCGATAACACTGACACCTTCGCATGGGTGTCGAACGGCGCGCACGACAAGCTCTACCTGATCATGGACTACAACCCGCTCCACGAGCCGGGCCAGGGCAATCAGGGATTCCGGGCCTGTAATGGCTACCGTTATGAGTTCCATATCGGCAAAGGAACGAGCCTGAAGGACGAGGCGGTCTATCGCGTCGAGTTCAAGAACACGCTCAATCCAGCGCCCGCGCCCGGACCGACCGACGCGATCGGCGGCGGCAATGAACTGCTCTGGCAGCTCACCGGCGGCACGGAGACGATGACCGTAACGCGCGTAATGGCGCCGGGCCAGCCCAATCCAGTCGTGCTCGGCGAAAACCTCAAGGTTCTTCCCAATAATCACGGTCCGCAGACCGACCGCCTCGTCTATGGCCTGGGCGCGTTCAAAGGCTACGACTCCGGCGATCCCGCCAGCCGGGAGCGCGGTCTGTTCGACCAGACATTTATCGACAGCTTCATCCAGACGCTGGCCGGCGGCGCGCGCATCATCGCCGGCGATTTCGACGATCCCTATCAACTCGACGAGAAAGGCATCTTCGATCTCGTCAACCTCGGACGCACCGATCTAGGCGGTCTCCAGGGAGCACGCAACACGCCGGTCGAGGACGTCTTCACCGGCTTCAACGTCTCATCGATCGCCCTCGAAGTTCCGACGTCCGACCTTTTCCCCAATGGCATTCCTCACAATGGAACGCTGAACGCGTCGTCTACGGACAGCCTGCTGCGCGTCTGGGTCAGCATCAGCCGCCAGGCCACGCAGACGGTAGACAACAGCAATATCGTCACCGGCCTCCGCGGCTCCGGCAATTACGTGCAGGTCGGACGCAATGCTCTGCCGCTCTTCAATGCCGGCTTGGTCGGAACGCAGCGCCAGACGTTGTATCTGCATACCGATCCGATGAAGGACGTGAGCCGTTTTGGCAACGACATTCTCTTCCCCGTTCTTGTGCGCGACGCTGAAGCACTCGGTATTTACAAAGCGCTTGGCGTCCCCACGTCTGCTGTGACGACGCTCAAAGGACCTCGCCTCGACATCATCAATGCCATTAACCTCGGGCGTCCGATTCCTGTCGCTGACGGTTCCACGGGCGACGTCATTACACTCGATGCCGCCATTGATTCGCAATTCCCCAATGGACGCCGCCTCGGTGGTGGAGCGGCGCCGAACAAGCATCAGGTCAATGTCAACACGGTGCTCATCAGTCTGATTGTTGCCGGCGATCCTTCCGCCGGTTTGGCCAAGGGCGTCGAAACCAACGACAAGGATTTCCTGCCGCGCTTCCCGTTCCTCGCACCTCCGCATCAGGGATTGCTGCAGGGCCACGGCGGAACGAACGCGGTCTCGACGCCGGTAATCCCCGATCCCACTCAGCCGCAGCCCTGAACGAATCACTAACAAATAGGAGATTGACAGCATGAGACGCATTTCGCTCATGGTTCTCACAATGGCGGCGGTGATTACGACGTCCGCCTTCGCACAGCAGCAGCATGTCCGCAGCCTGGCATTCGCCTCTGATTTTCAGACGGTACCGGTTGTGGCGAACGTCGCCGGCATCGGCGGTGCCTTCCAATCGGGTGTGGCGATCCTCAATCCGACGTCGTCCGCCTTTTCCGTGACGGCGACGCTCTATGACGCGACCGGCACGAAGCGTACGGCGCTGATTCCGCTCGCCGCCGGCGAGTTGAAGACGTTCACGAACTTTCTCGACGCGGTTTTCAACGGGTTCAGCGGCGCAGGCGCGGTGACGTTCAGCAGTCCTGACACGTCCGGCGGCATGCGTAACAATCGCTTCATCGTCAACACCGAAGTGCGGACCGCCGGGACGCGCTACTCGACACCGATCCCGGTCTTCGAATTCGCCGGCTCCAGCTCGCGCTCGTTCGCGCCCGGAGTCACCGTCGACTCCAACACGCGCACGAACATCGGCTGCTTCGATCAGTCGGGCGCGGCGAATTCCGTGAAGGCCACCATCCTGGACAACACCGGCACGCAGACCATCGGCACCGTCACGATCAACCTCGCCGCAAACGGCTGGCGTCAGACGACGGTGAACTCGATCGTCAGCAACGGGAACGTGCAGTTCGATCCGACCGACTCGGCGGTGTGCTACGCCGTGGTCGTCGACAACGCTACGAACGATGGCCGCTTCATCTCGGCCGCGGAGTACAAACCGTAATTTGACCCTTGCCCAGAGCGGCGGCGCACGCCGCCGCTCTGTCGCAGACGAAGATCACGATTTCTCGGGTTTTGGCTGTTGCGGCTTGCGGAGTGTTCTGGGCCGGTGTTTGGGGCGCGAGCCAACGATCTCATCCACAGCTGCAAAGAAAGGATCGTCGTCAGCCAACCAGCCCTGCGCAGTTCCAAGGCCCTTTTCCTCTTTGTCGAATCGACTCATCCGATCCTCATAGAGCGACTCTCGCGACCACTTATCGCCTCTCGGTGAACCGCCACGGCTAGCGAGCGAACGCATGAATGCGACGGCTTGTCGCGCGGCATCGATATCGACGGTTCCGGGTTGGCGTTTCATACGTCGCCCTACTTCGCCGCTTCGGCCTCCCGCCGTGCCGTCGCTTCGCGCTCGTCCTTCGCCGACATCGGCGGGTTGTACGCCGGGATGCCAGTGACGGCTTCGCCGATGACGAGGTTGTGGATGTCGTGCGTGCCTTCGTAAGTTTTCACCGACTCGAGGTTGAGCATGTGGCGGATGACCGGGTACTCATCGCTGATGCCGTTTGCGCCGAGGATGTCGCGGGCGGAGCGGGCGGACTCGAGGGCGATGTTGACGTTGTTCATCTTGCCCATCGAGACGTGATGCGGTTTCAGTTTTCCCTGATCCTTGAGGCGTCCCATCTGCAGCGCGAGCAGTTGGCCTTTCGTGATCTCGGTGATCATCCATGCGAGTTTGTTTTGCACGAGCTGGTGCGACGCGATCGGCTGGCCGCCGAACTGGATGCGTGATTTTGCATAGGTCCGCGCCGTTTCGTAGACGGACATCGCTGCGCCGAGGGCGCCCCAGGCGATGCCGTAGCGTGCCTGGGTGAGGCAGCCGAGCGGGTACTTGATGCCGTTCGTTTCAGGAAGCACGTTTTCGGCGGGGATGCGGCAGTCTTCGAAAAAGAGCTGCGAGGTCACCGACGCACGCAGCGAGAACTTGCCCATGTGATACGCGGTGGAAAAGCCGGGCGTGTCCTTCTCGACGAGGAATCCGCGGACGACGCCGTCGTGCTTGGCCCAGACCACGGCCACGTCGGCGATCGAGCCGTTCGTGATCCACGCTTTCGCGCCATTGAGGACCCAGGAGTCGCCGTCCTTGCGCGCGTAGGTGCGCATGCCGCCGGGATTGGATCCGAAGTCGGGCTCGGTCAATCCGAAGCAGCCGATTTTTTCGCCGGCGGCGAGCTTCGGAATCCAGTAGTCGCGCTGTTCTTTGGAGCCGTAGGTGTAGATCGGATACATGACCAGTCCCGACTGTACCGACGCGAACGAACGCAGGCCGGAATCGCCGCGCTCCAACTCCTGCATGATCAGGCCGTACGCGACCTGGTTGAGGCCGGGGAGGTCGTACTCCTTGATGGTGGCGCCGAAGAGTCCCATCTCGGCCATCTTCGGAATGAGGTGCATCGGCATCTCTTCCTTGCGATTCGCTTCTTCGATGATGGGGATCACTTCCTCATCGACGAAGTCACGCACGGTCTGACGCACCATCAGCTCTTCCTCGGAGAAGAGCGAATCAATTTCCATGTAGTCAACGCCGGGAAAGCTGGGCACGGTGAGGCTCCTTCAGGTGCTGCGATTTAGGGAGGCGATGATATCGCAGCGTCTGGACGCGCCAGCGAGCCGCTGGCGGTCCAGCCGCCGAGCCGGCGGCGCTACCTTTTCTTCGCCGTGTACAGCAGGTGGGGGTGCGGATATCCGAAGTCGATGCGCTTCGATTGAACGGCCTCGAAGCCGAGGCGCTTCAAGCGTGCGACGAAGTCCGACGGCGCTTCGTAGGTGAATGATTCGCCGAGCGTGAGACCGAACGCAGAGGCTCCGCGCTCCTGGATCGCGTTCCACGCGTTTTTGAATCGCGCGGTCGGGTCCTGCTCTTTGATGATGAGGATGCCGCCGTCCGCGAGTCGCGAGCGGCAGCGCAAGAGCAGAGCGTCCCATTGATCGAGCGGGATTTTGTAGAGGACGTCGATGATCGAGATCGCGTCGAAGGTGCCGGTGATCGTGTCGTCAAATCCGATGACGAAGTCGATGCCCTCGATGGGCCGAGCTTTTCGCGCGTCCGGTTCGACTGCGACGACGCGACGCGGTTGCGCCAGCACTGCGAACAGCCCGTGACCCGCGCCGATGTCGAGCAGCGATCCGTTCGGCGGCAGCGTGTTCAGCACGCGCAGCATCGGCGAGGTCAGGAAGCGGAGCAGGATGTGGATGCGGTCGCGCGGCGCGCGTTTGCGAAAAACGCGGTGCAGTACGATTAACGCGCGGATGAATCCCACGCGAGCGATTGTACGGGGCTGGTGGCGCGAGGCGCTCGGCGCCGCGCTCGTGTTGGTCTCGCGCATCCTCACCGCGCCGCGAACGCCGTGGGAGAACGACGAGTTTTTGTTCGCCGAGGCGGTTAGGAAGTTCGATCCGTCGCAGTATCACCCGCATCCGCCGGGATTCCCGCTGCTGGTGCTGATGGGGAAGGTCTTCGCGGGTTTCATCCACGATCCGTGGCGCGCGCTGGTCGTCTTCAGCATCCTCGCGGCGCCGATCGGATTCGTGGCCATCGCCCGCGCCTTTCGCAACTGGATCGACGATCCCAATCTCGCGATTTGCGCCGCGCTGATTTACTACTTCTCCGCGTCGATGCTGGTGCACGGCACGCTCGCGCTTTCCGACGGGCCGGCCATGATGTTTCTCGGGCTGGCGCTGTTCGCGATCAGCAGCCCGCATGACGCCGAACACGATCGCAACGCCATCGCTATCGGCATCTGGACCTCGGCGGCGATCGGGACGCGTCCGCAACTCTTCGTTCCGATCGCGCCGATGTTGCTCATCGCGCTGCTGCAGATGCGCACGATGCGGCAGCGCGCCGCGTGTGTCATCGCGTTCGGATTGTTTTCGGCGATGTGGTTCCTGCCGCTCGTCGACGCCGCCGGCGGCTTCGAAGCGACGCGGCTTTACGAGACGAAGCAGGCGGCCTACGTGGCCACGCACGACGCCACGATCTCGCGCGGCGGCAGGTCGATGGCGCAACTGGTCGTGCGATTCCTCTTCCATCCGTGGGGGACGAAGTACGTGACGCTGCCACTCTTCGCCTGCGTCTTCCTCGGCGTCGCGGGATTTCTGCGGCTGCTGCGCCGCGACAGACTGCGCTCGACGTTGTGGCCGTTGATCGTCTTCACGATCGTGCAACTCATCTTCGAGCTCGGCTGGATGGATCCCGCGGACGCTGCGCGCTACAGCCTGCCGATCATGATTTTGATCGCGCTACTGTCCGCGCTCGGACTCGACGTCGTCAACCGCAGCGTGAGGATTGCCGCGACTCCCGTCATCGCGACGGCGATCTTTGCAATCGCCACGCTCGTGTACGTCTGGCCGCTGGTCGGCGCGCGGACGAGAGTCGCATCGCCGCCTGCGGCCGCGGCGGCATTCGCGAATGCGAACCTGCCCGCAAACAGCGTCATCGCGTACGACGTTTCGCTCAAGCCGCATGCGGAGTTTCTGCTGTCGCGGTTTCGCGTCGTTCCGATTGAGAAGGCGGTTGCCGATCTGTACGACCGTCCTGACGTTCCGCTCTACCTGATCGCGAACGGCGCATCGACCGCGAACGGAGCGCATGTCTTCACCTGGCCGGCCAGCGATGCATACGAAAAGCTGACGCGCGAGCTGTATCGAACCGTGTCCATCATTCCGAAGCCGCCGTGTGAGCGCTATCTGGTCGTGCGCGGTGCGTATCCGCTCGAGTGGACTGCGAGCGGCGATGAGTGGCGATGGCTCAGTCCCGATGCGACGATCCGCCTCCCGCGCGCGCACGGCAGCGAGGCCGCGCTGACGCTGCGTTTCTCAAGCGATGTGCCGTATGAGACGAACGCGGTGCAGATCTCGGTCAACGGGCGCGACGTTGCCGTCGTCAATGTCGGGAAGGAGCCGGTGATCGCAAAACTGCCGCTGCCGCCCGAGCCGCTGATCGATATCCGCCTGCGTTCCGCGCATTCGTTTTCGCCCGGCGCGCTGCTCCACAACGCCGACCCGCGCACGCTCGCCGTGCAGTTGACGAGCGTCGTGAGCGGACCCGCCAGTTGAGGCTGTTATCATAGGCAGCTCTTGCCTAATCCATCCGTCTCGCTGGTGATCCCGATGTTCAACGAGGAGTTGAATATCGAACACGCCGTAACCGCGGCGGTTGAGGCGTGCACAAAGTACGCGGACGATTACGAAATCATCATCGTCGACGATGCGTCCACCGATCGTTCGCCGTTTCTCGTGGCATGCCGCGCGGCTGAAAATCCGCGCATCCGCATGATCCACCACGAGCACAATCGCAAGCTCGGCGGCTCGCTCAAGACCGGCTTCGCCGCGGCCACGAAGGACCTCGTCCTCTACATGGACGCCGACCTTCCCTTCGATCCCGACGCCCTCGGCCGCGCGATGCGCGCCATGGCGGTGACGGGCGCTGACCTCATCGCCGGCTATCGCCACGACCGCACGATGGAAGGCGCGAAGCGAACGCTCTACTCGTATCTCTACAACGGCCTGATCGGCGTACTGTTCGGCTGGCCGCATCGCGACATCAACTTCTCGTTCAAGCTGATGAAGCGCGAGGTCATCGATGCGGTGGAGTTGAAGTCGGAAGGCTCGCTCATCGACGCGGAGTTGATCGTGAAGGCGAAGAACCGCGGCTTCACGATCCAACAGATCGGCCTCGACTACTTTCCACGCATACGCGGCGAGTCGCATCTCTCTTCGCCGCGCGTGATCTTCAAAATTTTTCGCGAGTTGATCAAGCTCTATCCCGAGATGCGCGAACGGGTGTCGCACGAGGACGTACAACGCGCCGTGCGTGAAAAGCGCGAGTCCTCCGGAGTGCTTGTTGAAGTCGACGAGCGGCCACACACCGCGTGAGCGCGCCGGCTGCGAAACGCCTCATCGTCACCGCCGACGACGTCGGACTGCATCGCGGGATGACCGAGGGCGCGATTCGCGCGCATCGCGAGGGTGTCGTCACTGCGTGCAGCCTCGTTGCGAACGGCGTCGCGTTTTACGACGCGGTCGAACGGCTGCGCGATGTGCCGTCGCTGGAGGTCGGTGTTCATCTCACGCTCGTCGAGGAGCGCTCGCTGACCGGGATGCGCGTTCCGAACTCGTATGTTGGATTCGTGCTCGCACAGAAGGATGTCGCCGCAATCGAGCGTGAGTTGCGCGCGCAAATCGAACGCGTGCTGGCGGCGGGACTTCGTGTCACGCACCTCAACGGACATCAGCACGTTCACATGTGGCCGCACGTCTTCGCCATCGTCACCAGGTTGGCGGACGAATACGGCATCGGCTACGTGCGCCGTGTGCGCGACCGCGGCGGCAGGGGAGGAATCACGCGCCGCCTTTCCATCGCCGCCCTGAACGCCCTCGGCTCCGGCGGTTCGACGATCGGCGTCATGGAAGCCGGCCACCTCACTGCCGATCGCATCATCGATCTATTGCGTTACGTCCGAGGAACGACGGAGCTGGTCGCGCATCCAGGGATCGACGTCGACGCCTACCCGCGTTGGAACTACGACTGGAATGGCGAGACCGAGGCGTTGTGCGATCCGCGACTGCGCAAGGCGATCGCGGATCGCGGCATCGAGTTGATCGCGCCTAGCGCACTTCGATCGCAGGACTGAACTCCGAGGTCTGCGTCAGCAGGAGTTGCTCGATTCCCTCGGGCTTGGCGAAGCCGACATAGACGCCGCGAGTCAGGGTCGCCGAAATGAACTGTCCGGTGAGGTCGCCGTCGACGGCCAGGCGGAAGTGACGCGGCGGGCTTGGCGGCGGACCAGTCGGGACACGAAGGACGCCAATCGGGCGCTGCCCTTCGCCGAGTCCGGTCGGGTCGGGAGCGTCGTTCGCGTAAACGCCTATCTCGTCGGCGAACGTACTTCCCACAGCGCTGAAGTCGCCTTCGATCACCGTTTGCCGCGTCACCGGATCGTAATGCGCCAGCGTGACCGCCGGCATCGTCACGACGCCCGTGCCTGATTGAGTCGGTCCATCCAGGCCGATATCGATGCCCTGCAGCTTGTTGCCCCAGATGTGATTGTTGCGGATCGCGACATCGGCCACGCCCCTAGCCACGGCCACGCCCATTTCGCCGTTGAACGCAATCACGTTCCCGTCCTGATCGGGAACGGAAGTGCCGAAGGCGCTGGACGTCCCCACGTCGGAGCCGTATCCGCCGGTGCCGATGAAGACGCCGGAATTGCCGTTGGGCAGCGGGTCATCCGAGTGCGCCATCACCCCGATGCGGTTTCTCGCAACATCCAGCCGTCCGGAGAGTCCGAAGATGCCGCTGTGCAGGTTGCCGGAGATGACGCTGTTCGTGATGATGGCCGCGCCGCGTACGTTGTTGATATTGGTGCCGTTCACGAACGACGTGCCAATGCCTCGGGCGTTTGGAATCGCGACCGAGCCCGTCGGATCCGTGCCGACGAACAGGTGATGATAGGCCCCGCCTCCGAAGTTGGGGCACGGCGCCGACGGAACACGATCCGCAATGGAAAGCCCGTTGCGCAGGAAGCCGTTGATGGCCAGATTCGCCACCTCCACGCCGCAGTTGGTGACGACCAGGCCGTCGCCATCGGTGAGGCCGCGGCCGGTGATCTCGATGTCAGGCCCGTCCGGATTCGTGTCTCCGAAAAACGCGCTCTGCGTGGCACCGTCGATTCGGACAGGAGATGCGGTTAGGGCCGGAAGCGGCGAGGTGATGACGATCGATTTCCACGGCTTCGGCGACGCTTGCGAAATCCGGAAGGCGATCGCACACGGCTGGCCGTTGAGACACTGCGCGTTTGCATCCAGGATCGCCTGCCGCAACGAGCCGCTGCCGTCATTATTCGTGTTCGTGGCGTAGAACGTTTTGTAGAGCGCGATCGTCGCCGTGGCGGAATTCGAGATCGGATCGAAGTCGTGCTCGCGTTCGATGACGACGGCTTTGAACGTGATCGCTCCATCTCCATAAGACTCAGGCGCCACAAAGTGAAGCGAAAGGCGCGGCCCCGGGCCATCGAGCGTGGGAGCGAGCGAGTCGAGACGGCAGACGACACGTCCCGAGCCGGAATTGCTGCATTCGGCCGGCAAGGACTGCACGTTGATACTCTCGCTGCTGAAGTCGATGGTGGCCTCGACGTCGTGAGCCGTGGTGTGGGAGCTGTTGCCGAGAAAAACAACGACGGTGAACGGCAGCGACAGATCCTGTGTAATCGGCGTCGAAAGACCGATGGAGAGGTCCGGATCGGCCGATACATTCACGACCACCGACGCGCTGTTGTTGGACGGATTCGGATCCGGCGTATTACTCGATGCCGTGCCTGAGAAGGCGATCGTTCCATCGATCGAAGGCACGACGAACGAGACGCTGGCGCCTCGGAGTTGGCCCGGAGGGATGTCGCCGAGGTCGCAACTGCATGTGTTCGGAACGTCGGACGAGATCGACAGCTTCACGCCCGTCGCGGTATCAGGTCCGTTATTACGAACCTGGAAAAAGAGTCCCGAGGTGAAACCGGCGCGATTGAGCGGAGCGGGCGGGGAGACGGTCAGGACGAGATCGGCGGAGGCGAAAAGCGAGGGTGCTGCGAGCAGAATCGCGATGGTGGCGACCAGGGTCTTCATGCGAATAAGTATATCCGAGCGCCTGGCACCGCCACGCCTATAATCCGCCGCCGCTATGACGAAGAGAATTGCTGTGATCCCCGGCGACGGCATCGGTCCCGAAGTCATCGACGCCGGTCTGCGCGTCCTCAACCGCGTCAACGACGCCCGCAACCTCGGCCTGGAGCTCGTCCACTTCGGCTGGAACGCCGACGAGTATCTCCGCACCGGCATCTCCATCCCGCCCGGCGGCATGGACGACATCCGCAACAACTACGCAGCCGTCTACCTCGGCGCGTTCGGCGACCCGCGCATCCCCGACATGAAGCACGCCGCCGACATCCTCCTCGGCATGCGCTTCCAGCTCGATCTCTACGTGAACTACCGCCCCGTGAAGCTGCTGAACGAGCGACTCTGTCCGCTGAAAGGCAAAACTGGTCAAGATGTTGACTTAGTCATCTTCCGCGAGAACACGGAAGGCGCGTACGTCGGCATGGGCGGCAATTTCAAGAAAGGGACGAGCGAGGAGATCGCGATCCAGGAGGATGTGTCGACGCGCAAGGGCGTGGAGCGGATCATCCGCTACGCCTTCGAATTCGCGAAGAAGACTGGCCGCAAGTCGGTCTGCATGTCCGACAAGAACAACGTGATGCGCTTCGGCGGCGATCTCTGGCTGCGCACGTTCGAAGAGGTTGCGAAGGAGTTTCCGGACATCGAGCACTTCCACATGTTCGTCGACGCCCTGACGATGCAGATGGTGCGCGCCCCGGAGATGTTCGACGTGATCGTGACGAACAACATGTTCGGCGACATCGTCACCGACCTCGGCGCCGCGCTGCAGGGCGGATTAGGGATGGCCGCCTCCGGCAACATCCACCCCGACAAAGTCTCGCTCTTCGAACCGATCCACGGCTCGGCACCAAAGTACGCCGGGAAGGATGTCGCGAACCCAATCGGCGCCATCCTCACCGCCGCGATGATGCTCGAATACCTCGGCCACGTCGCCGAATCCTCGCTCATCGAGAAGGCCGTCATCGCCGCCATCGACGCGAACGAAACGACCCACGACCTTGGCGGCACGTTGGGAACGCGGGCGGCGGGGGAGGCGGTCTTGCGGCGGTTGGAGTTGTAACCGAACGCGCCCGTCCGCGTGCTCGTCGCGCGCGAAGGCGCGCTCGCCAATCTAGCCCCGCGCTTTGCGCGGGGGATACGGCCTTGTCCGACGTTCGTGGCCGCGGAGGCGGCCACAACAAAATGTCGCGCGAACGTTGTCGCGGCCGCCTCCGCGGCCGCCCAACATCGCGGCCACACTGACCCCGCGCAGAGCGCGGGGCTGGATTGTTAAGCGCGCCTTCGCGCGCAAACCTTACTCCCCCGTCAACCCGGGAATGACCGTCGGCGATATGCTGTCGAAGACGATTGGCTTGCTATCCGAGGCGGCGTCAGCCGGCTCGTTCGATTTGATCCCCAACGATTAACTGAAGGAGAACGTGTGAAGAAACTCTTGATTGGAATCCTGTCGCTTGTTGCGACGACCGCGGCGTTTGGCGCCGAGGGGATGTGGATGCCGCAGCAGATTCCGTCGCTGGCGGCGGAGTTGAAGAAGGCGGGGCTGAAGATTGATCCGCAGCGCTTCGCGGACCTCACCGGCGATCCGATGGGCGCCGTGATTTCGCTCGGTGGTTGCAGCGCGTCGTTCGTTTCGCCGGACGGGCTCGTGGTCACGAACCATCACTGCGGATTCGGAGCGTTGCAGTTCAACTCCACGCCGCAGCGCGACCTCATCACGAACGGCTTTTTGGCAAAAACGAGAGATGAGGAGCTGCCGGCCGGACCAGGCTCGCGCATCTTCGTCACGACGAACATCGAGGACGTCACCGCGCGCGTCACCGGCAATGTTCCGGCGTCGCTGTCGAACATCGATCGCGAGAAGGCCATCGATCGCAGCATCAAGCAACTCGTCGATGAGTGCGAGAAGCCGGGCGGCGTGCGCTGCCGCGTGGCCTCGTTCTTCGAAGGCTCGCAGTATCTGCGCACCACCCAGATGGAAATCAAGGACGTCCGGCTCGTCTACGCACCGGCGCTCGGCATCGGCGACTTCGGCGGTGAGACCGACAACTGGATGTGGCCGCGCCACACCGGCGACTGGTCGTATCTGCGCGCGTACGTCGGCAAGGACGGCAAGCCGGCCGACTTCTCGAAGGACAACGTGCCGTATCACCCCACGCACATCCTCAAGGTTTCGACCGAGAGCGTGAACCCGGGCGACTTCGTCCTCGTGGCGGGCTATCCCGGCCGCACCTTCCGCTATCGCACCGCCGCGGAAGTCAGCAACATGCAGAGCTACAGTTATCCGCTGACGATCAAGTACGCCACGGATCTCAACAACATCCTTCGCGACCTCGGCAAGAACAACAAGGCCGTGGAGATTGCGAACGCGAACCGCATCAAGGGCAACGACAACACGCTGAAGAACTACACCGGCACGCTGACCGGTTTCAACAACTTCCACATCGTCGCGCAGCGCCAGAAGCGCGAGGCCGATCTGGCCGCGTACATCGCGTCGCATCCCGATGCCGCGAAATACAAAGACGTGATGAACCAGATCAATGCGCTGCAGCAGCAGTCGATCGCGAATCAGCAACGCGACACGGTCCTCGGCTGGATCGCCCGCAGCTCGCCGATGCTGGGGCAGGCGTTTACGCTCAATCGCCTTTCGATTGAGAAAGCCAAGACCGCCGACATCGATCGCGAGACCGGATTCCAGCAGCGCGATTGGCCGCGCATCGCCGAGGGCGTGAACCGCGCGCAGAAGAGCCTCGAGCCAAACAGCGACCGCGCTGGACTGCGCTACTTCCTCAACGAGTCGCAGAAACTCCCCGCTGGACAGCGCATCGCTCCGATCGACGAAGCGATTGCGAAAGCCGGTGGTGTCGACCAGTTCCTCGATCAGCTTTACGCGAACACGAAGATCGGCGATCTCGCCGCGCGCAAGGCCATGATGGACGAGACAACGGCGCAGCTCGCCGCGCGCAACGACTCCATGATCAATCTGGCCGCGGCCATCACGCCGCTTTCGCTCGATATCGAGCACCAGCAGAAAGAGCTCGGCGGCGCCATGTCGCGCCTTCGTCCGATGTACATGGATGCGCTGCGCGCTTCCAGCGGCGGCCGTTTGTATCCCGATGCCAACGGAACGCTGCGCATCACGTTCGGCAAAGTCGAGGGCTACACGCCGCGCGATGGCGTCGTTTACACGCCGCAGACGACTCTCAGCGGTATCGTCGCGAAGAACACCGCCTCGGGTGAATTCGACGCGCCGAAAGCGGAGCTCGATGCAATCCGCGCGAACAAGACGGCCGGCTACGTCGATGCGAAGCTCGGCGCGGTTCCGGTCGACTTCCTTTCGACCGTCGACACGACCGGCGGCAACTCCGGCTCGCCGACGCTCAACGCGAAGGGCGAGCTGTGCGGCCTGCTGTTCGACGGCACGTATGAGTCGCTCGGCTCCGACTTCGTCGTCGATCCGAGCATCACTCGCTCGATTCACGTCGATGCGGTCTACATGCTCTGGGTCATGGACGCCGTCGACGGCGCGCACAATCTGCTGCGTGAGATGAACGTGCCGGTGCACTTCGGCAACGCGGCGACGCCGGCAACGGGACGTTAGAAACAAAGCGAATCGAAAATCGTAAATCGTGACTGTGGCGGCGCTGGGCAACCAGCGCCGCTCGCAGTAGCGGCTCTGCTATCATCGCCGCTCATTCGATGACACAGAAAAAAGGTTGGGGCTCGACGGTGGCCGGATGGTTCATCGTGCAGGATCCGACGACGGCGTCCGCTGACGAAGGCTACAACCCCGATTCCGACTTCTCATCCGATGGTTCCGTTCCATCCTCCTCCCCGCCGTCGCCGCCGCTCGATGTGTTCAAGACTGCGCCGCCCGAGGCCCCCGGCGGTAAGGTCGATTTCGACAACGTCTTCGAAGCTGCCGGCATCGATGCCGAAGAGCGTGAGCGGGTCACCCGTACGCTTACATTGATGACCGATCTCCCGCCCGGCACCGACGACACCGTCAAGAAGCAGATCGTCATGGCGTCGCTGCGCGCCTTCAACGTGCCGGTGGAGAAGATCATCGAGAGCGGCGCGCAGGAGCTGCAGGCACTCGAGGCGTATATCCGCGCCGGCGCGGCGGACGTCGAGAAAGTCACCACCGAGGCCGATCAGCGCATCAAGCAGTACGAAGATGAGATCGGAAAACTGAAGATCGTCATGCAGCAGCGCGTCGATGAACAGAACCAAGTGATGGCGAGCTGCAACAGCAAGAAGCTCGAAGTGCAGAAGGTGCTCGAATTCTTCGGCCAGGAAGCGGTGGCCAAGGTTGTCCGCGAATCGCCGAAGCTCCAGGAACCTTCCCACTAGACCGCGAAAGGACTGACAGCCATGGGTTTGATTTCCCGACTCTCCAATCTCTGGAAAGGGTTTCTCTCGATCTGGATCTCCGACATCGAGAAAGAGCACCCGGAGATCGCTTACGAAAACGCCATCAATTCGATGGTGACGAAGTACGCGCGTCTCAAGAGCGCCACGGCGGCCATCATCCGGCGCCGCGAAGAAATCGATGAGCGCTACCAGGCCGCCACGAAAGAGCTCGCGCAAACCGAAGCGGAGCTGAACACCGCGGTCTCGACGAATCAGGACGATCTCGCCGTCATCCTCATTCAGAAAAAGAATCAGCTCACTAATGACATCACCGACATGAAGAGCGAGATGGAGACGGCGAAGAACGATGCCGACTCCGCGAAGACGTCGCTCCTCTCCGTGCAGACCGAGATCCGCAAACTGAAGGCGGAGCGCGACACGATGCTGGCGAAGATGCAGTCCGCGCAGGCCCGCATCAACATCCAGGAACAGCTCGACGGCCTCTCGGTCGACGAGGAAGTCCGCGCGCTCGACACCGTGCGCACGCACATCAAGAACACGATCGCCGAAGCGAACCTCGGCAAGGAGCTGGCCGACTCGTCGCTCGACTCGCGTCTGTCGAAACTCCGTTCCGAGGTCGGCGACGTGCAGGCCCGCGAAGAGCTGGCCGCGATCAAGGCCCGCAAAGCCGCGCAACAGGGACAGTCGCAGAAGACGATGTAATGCCTTCTCGCGGAGCGAGGGCGCGATTCCATATCCCTCGAACACCGGACCACTTCTGAGGAAGCGAGGAACTCATGCGTCTTACACCGTTTGCAAAAGCGTTCGTCACCATCGTCATTCTGGCGGTCATCGGATACGCGGCGTGGCACTACAAGGGCCACGAGCTCCGCAAGTGGGCCACCGGCTCCGACAAAACTACGACCGCGACGGGGACGGCCGACAGCTCGGCCGACTTCAATGCGCTCAAGAATGCGCCCGCCGATCCGAGCCGCGACGCCGGTTCCAACGGTGTGCAGACGGTCGGTCTGACCGGCAGCGGACGCCTCAACCGGCCGCTCGTCGTGGCCATCAATACCTGGGCCGGCCATTCACCCGGCATCGTCTTCAACGACGGACTCGAAGCGGGACCGGCATCGCAATACCGCAAGCGCTTCAACATGGACGTCAAGTTCGTGCTGATCGAAGACCCGGCCGCGAAGCTGGCGGCGTTCCGCAAAGGCGACGTCGACATCATGTGGAACACGGTCGACAACTGGGCGCGCGAGGCGTCGATCCTCGCGGAGAACAATCAGAAGGCGCGCTCGATCGTGATGCAGGACTGGTCGCGCGGCGGCGACGGCATCGTTTCGCTGTCGTCGATCAAGTCGATCGAAGAGCTGAAGGGCCACAAGATCTCCTGCACGCAGTTCACGCCCTCGCACTTTTTGATCCTGTATCTGCTCTCGCAGTCGGGACTCTCGGCGGCGGATCGCGCGGACGTCGAAAAGAACATCATCTTCACGCAGGACGCGCCGGCTGCTGCGGCGATGTTCAAGGCCAAGCAGGTCGACGCCGCCGTGACGTGGGAGCCCGATCTTTCGGCCGCCGTCACCGCGCGCGGGGATGAAGCGCACGTGCTCGTCTCGACCTCCGCGGCCACGAACATCATCGCCGACACGCTCTGCGCGCGGCAGGACGTGATCGACAAGGCGCCCGAGACGATGCGCGATTTCGTGCACGGCTGGTTCGATGGCATCGAGATGATCAAGAAGGATCCCGCCGGCGCCTACAACCTGGTCGGCCACGCCCTAAAGCTCGACACCGACACGGTCAGCGGCATGCTCTCCGGCCTCAAGCTCACGCCGTACGCCGACAACGCGCAGTTCTACGGCCTGACCGGCGGCAAGGCCCACTACGAGACGCTGTTCGACACCGCATTCGTCATCTGGCGGAAGAAGGGGCTGGTCACGCGTCCCGTCGAAGCGAAAGACTGGGCGGACACGCGTTTCATCCAGGCCCTCGCCGCCGAATATCCCGGCGCGACAGTCAATGAGCCGAAGGTCGCGGCGAAGGCGCCCTCGTCAAGCGACCGCGCCATCATCAACAAGCAGATCCAGATCCACTTCACGCCAGGCTCCGACGAGATCATGGCTGGTTCCGAGTTCGTCCTCGACGCCCTCGGCGAGACGATGACGTCGTTCGGAAACACGTATCTGCGTGTCGAGGGCAACACCGACGCGACCGGCTCCGCGACGCAGAACCTGACGCTCTCCGAGCGCCGCGCGCTGGCGGTGAAGAACTACGTCGTCAAGAACTTCCCGAACGTCGATCCGAACCGCTTCCAGACCATCGGCCACGGCTCGAAGAACCCGATCGCCGAGAATCAGACCGAGGCCGGACGCCAGCTCAATCGCCGCACGGATATCAAGGTCGTGCTGACGACGGAGAAGTAAGTTAGAAGCGGGGAGTAGGGTGTCGGGGGTAGGGAGTCGGAGCAAATCACGGATTCAATCTCCGACACTCGACACCCGACACCTACCAAAAACCAATGACCCAGCGAAAAGCGTCCATCTGGTCCGTGCGCCAGCCGGTGCCCCGCGCGACGGCGACGATGCTCAGCATCGTGATGCCGGTGCTCGTCCTCGGCGTGTGGTGCATCTTCAGTTACGGCGGCCTGGCGCCGGCCGACTTCCTGCCGTCGCCGACCGAAGTCGTTCGCGGCACGCTGCAGCTCTTCCTGCAATACGACCTCTGGACTGCCATCGTCATCTCCACGCGCCGGATCGTGATGGCGTTTCTGCTCGCCTCGGCCGTGGCGCTGCCACTCGGCGTGCTGATGGGCGCGTTCACGCCGATCCATAACCTCTTCGAATCGATCATGGCGCCGCTGCGCTACATGCCGATCTCCGCATTCATCCCGCTGCTGATTCTCTGGTTCGGGATTTACGAGAAGCAGAAGATCGCCTTTCTGTTTCTCGGCGTCTTTGTCTACCTGCTGCCGGTCGTCGTCTCCGCGATCCGATCGGTACCTGAAGAGCTGGTGCAGACAGCGCTGACCCTCGGCGCGAGTCGAATGCAAGTCATCCGCACTGTTCTTCTTCCAGCGGCGCTCCCGGAGATCTTCGACTCCTTCCGCGTCATGAACGCCATTTCCTGGACGTACGTCATCCTCGCCGAGGCCGTGAATCCGGAGCATGGATTGGGATACATGGTCGAGCTGGCGCGGACGCATCAGAAAGCATCGTGGTCGTTCGCCGGATTGATCGTCATCGGCGGCATCGGGATTCTCACCGATCAGTTCATCCGCACCGTGTCGATGTTCCTCTTCCGCTGGCGGGAGGACGAGCTGTGAGCGACGAGACGCCGCAGAAGTCATCGACGCCGCAGGCAGGCGAGCCGGGCACCGTCGCCGTCACCGTCGAAGGGAAAAAAGGCGCGCCGGCGACGTACAAGGCCTCGCTCACCAGCGAGGCACCAAAGCTGCGCATCAAAGACCTCGGCGTGACCTACATCGATCGCCACGGCCGCTCGACCGAAGCGGTACGCGAGGTGAGTCTCGACATCATCGACAAGCCCGGCGTCGGCGAAATCGTCGTTTTCCTCGGCCCGTCCGGCTGCGGGAAATCGACGATCCTCAAATCCGTCGCCGGACTCCTACCGCCGACGCGCGGCGAGGTGCTGGTGGAAGGGAAGCCGGTCGAAGGCGTCGGCCGCGACCGCGGCATGGTCTTCCAGGCCTACACGTCATTCGGCTGGCTGACGGTCCGCGAGAACGTCGAGTACGGCCTGCGCCTGCGCTCCATCCCCCACGACGAACGCCGAAAACTCTCGGACAAATACCTGAAATCAGTCGGCCTGGACGAATTCGCCGATCACTATCCGAAAGACCTCAGCGGCGGTATGAAGCAGCGCGTAGCCATCGCCCGAACGCTGATCAATCAACCCAAACTCGTCCTGATGGACGAGCCCTTCGGCGCGCTCGACCCGCAAACGCGCTGGGGCATGCAGAGCCTCCTCCTCGACGTCTCACGCTCCGAAGACAACACCATCCTCTTCGTCACCCACGACGTCTCCGAAGCCGTCTACCTCGCCGACACGATCTACGTCCTCGCCCCGCGCCCGACGCACATCCTCCACCGCATCGACGTCCCCTTCTTCGCCAACCGCGACATCGGGTTGAAGTCGTCGACGGAGTTCCGCAACGTGGAAAAGAAGCTGCTCGATTTGCTGTATTCGCCAGCGGGGTGATCACCGGCAGTGACAAAATTCGTCGCGCGGTCGCTTGTCCAGTCCATGGGCTCAGCTATCGGAGAGTGAAACAAAAAGCTGCACTGCGGCAGCGGGTGATCGAGTCAGTTTGGCAGGGCCGACAGGTTCGAACCTGTCGCGAGTCTGTGCTTCTAGCCGTCCCGAGCGCAGTAAGGGGTGCACGTGGCAGCGGGAGCGCTTATCAGGACGTGGACGCAATCCAGCGTTCGTGGTCCGTCCGCCAAAAACGCGATCATTGAACGCTTTACACCTTCCGTTTTTATGTAGCGCTGGCGACAACATAGCGCCATATTAAAGGCGTGACCTCCGTGAGTCGTGAGCATGCCTGTCCCAAGGTCTTCGTCGCAAAATCCCTTCTGCCAATAGGAAGGCGTGTGTTTCATCGAATAGGCAACAGATCAGGCCAGAAACGGTCAGTCAGGCAACTGACGATTCATCGTAACGAATATCACCTGCCGCGCGGTGAAGGGCGAAAGGCGCGTCCGGGAAAAGTGGAGGGCAGGCCATCGAAGAACGAAGGTGTGACCCTGGCTTACGAAGTTCCAGATCTGGGATGTCAGCGCGGTTGACTCACATGTCGTCCAAAGAATGATGCGGCGGTTGCGCTGCATATGAGGGAGGGCTCGTGGCTCCGAAGAATATCGTCGTCTTTATAGACGGCACACGAAACGCCGGCAAAGAAGGCTCGCCCAAGAATTCGAACGTCTTCAAGCTCTATATGGCGGCACGCGCGATCGATGAGAACCGGCAAGTCTGCAAGTACATCCGCGGCGTCGGAACATGGGGCGATGTGCTGATACGCACGGCGGGTGCAGCGGCGGCTCTCGGCCTGTCTCACAAAATCCGTGAGGCCTACCGCTTCATCTGCAAGGAATACAAACGAGAGCGTGGCGATCGCATCTACCTGTTCGGATTTAGCCGAGGTGCGTTCGCCGCACGCTCTCTGGCCGGGTTTGTAAACCACGTAGGTCTGCTGCTCAAGGAGCACACAAACAAGGTGGGCAAGGCATTCCGCCTTTATCAGCGCGATCAGTCCCTCACGCATTCGCTATGGGAATACGTAGTACAGGTCAATCCGGACGCTGCGCGTGCCGAGCGCATACCGCTTCCAATCTATTTCATCGGGGTGTGGGACACCGTCGGCCGCATCGGCCTTCCGTTCGTCAACAAGTTCCTGCCGGATCGCTTTGTGCGTTTCCACAAGACTGATTTGCCGTCGAATGTCACCCATGGCCGCCACGCGCTCGCGCTGCACGAGTTGCGCGAGGTGTTCGCGCCGGAGATGTGGACCGACTATCAACCGCCACAGTCGCTCAAACAGACATGGTTCATCGGCGCGCACAGTGACGTCGGCGGCGGCTACTCGGATCATGACTTGTCGGATCTCGCGCTGTGCTGGATGGCCGCCGAAGCAAAGTATGAGCATCTCGAGATCGACGAAGCAAAGCTTCATGCCAAGCCTAACTACCTCGCCCCGCTGCACCATGAGATTAGGGGTGTGTTCCGCTTCCAGCCGCCCATGTGTCGGCAGGTGATCGCCAAGCCCACCAACCAGAAACTCCCATGGGACGTCATGTTCGTTCACGACAGTGTCGTGGCGCGCTACCTTAGCCCTAAACGACCCGACTACGACGAGCGTCGCAAGATAAAGAAGGCCTTGGTGAATGTCGACGTCGCTGCGCAGGATTTTGCCGTGTGGCTCGGACACAGGCCCGATGCATGTTTGGAACCCTTAGCATCCTGTTGCACTCTGATGCGCATCGGATGCGCGGCGCACGGCCACTGGTGGGACGGATTGGATCCGCGTCAGCTCGCGCAAGCGGCCTCACTGATCCGATCCATCCTCATCGAACACCGCGCCGTGGCACCCATCGACGGACGCACTGCGCCGCTGTCACGCGCGTTGGGTGTGTTGTTCATACTTGGCGAACAGCACAGGCTGGAGACAGCGCTGTCTGCTTTCGTCGAGTCTCGCAAAGCCGCGCTCGCAAGAATCAGACATTTGCAGACCCTTGAAGAGATTGCGGCAGTGCGCAGTGGTGAGTTGGCGCGACTGAAATGGATCGACGTCGAGGTCCGTGCTGCAAGTGAGATGCTTAGGGACGAGGCACGCCTTGAGTATGAGGAATTGATCCGGTCCTACCTCGACGAGGAGCCTACGATCTACACAATCATGACGGAGGCAACCGTGCTTCTCCTCAGAAGGGCTCGTCCGCTGCGTATTAAGCTGGCTAAAGACAATGCTCCGCAAGCGCAGCTGAAGATTCCTGCTGTTCCCGCCAAGGAAGAAGACCGCTCCGAGGGGTCTTAGTTCCTTAGAACCTGGCGCCCCAAGGGGGCTTGAACCTGTGACCTCCGGCGCGACGCGTGGCGGCGTGACGAATGCGAGCAGGCCCGGCACCTCATCGCAGGGTGGAAGATTTCTTTATGCTGGCGCTCGCTTGGAAGGCGTGCTAGCAAAGCACGATGTGCTGCCTGCGTTCGGGCATCGGTTCGGCGTCCTCCTGCTGCGTGGCTGCCGTCATGTCATGACAAGGTTTCCTCCCCGTTTACGCGACTAGTACGGAGAGGAGTTTTCATGAAAAACCGTATCGCGATGCTGGTCGCATCTGTTCTTTCTGTGTCCGCGATGGCGCAGTCGCCGGCGATGAAGCCGTTCGAGATCAATATGGATCGCGTCAGGGTGAGCTCGTTTGGCGGTAATTTCGGGACCACTACGACCTATCTGATTCCGACGTTGCGTCTTCGCGCGTCGGTGGCCGGGTCGGTGTGGGCGCAGAAGGGGGGCGCCAAGTCGCACGGCAAGTACTGGGTCAATGGCGCCGATCACGACCTGATGCAGGGGCTCGCGAAAACGTTGCAGGACGATCTCGTCGCGAAGATGCGCGCGGCCGGTTACACGGTGCTGACTTATGACGACATCAAGTCTGATCCCGAGGTCGCGTTATTGTCGGCAGACAAGATCGACGCGCGCTACGGACTTCCTTCCAGCGGCGGCCTCGGCATGCCGGTCACGTTCGTCGATGCATCGCCCAGCGATGCGCAGACGTTCTCGGCGCCGATTCAGGGGCCGGCCTGGTCGTTCCGCGGCATCGCCAAGGCGAAGAACCTTACCGTCATCGTTCCGGAGCTGACCTTCACCACGCCGCAGATGTTCGGTCAGACCGAGAGCCATGCCTGGGAGGACAAAGCGGGGATTTCGATGGATCCGACCATGATCTTCGAGGGCGCGATGGTTTACGGGCTGACGGCGAAAGGCGGCCCGGCCATTCAGGTGCAGCGGCATGGCAAACGGACCGCTGCCGACGTCGCCGGCACGATCGTCAAGGCAGGCGAGAACGACCTGCACGTGCACAACATCATGGACTTCAAATCGGGCGACTACGTCATGGCGCTCGACAGGACCGCGTTCAGCGACGGCATCCTCCGTGTGGGCCTGGCGCTCAACGATCTCATCGTCGCGCAGGTGAAGAAGGATCACCATTGATGTGAGTCATCAGTTCAAACCGCACCGAGGTTCCCAGGCAGGCGTCCTTCTGCCTCGGCGACGGGCCGCGAACCCTTCGGAACGTCCTCGAACCTCCTGCCGGTACAATCCCTCCTCGTGGCTGATCCCATCAAACCGTCCCAGGCAGGCCTGCCGCCTCCGAAGTTGGCGCAGGCTGTGCGCGATACGGCGAAGGACATGGCGAAGGAGGCGATCTTCGAGAAGCGGCCGTATCTGAAGCTGGCGTTCTCCAATCCGTACAACTTGTCGCTCCTCGGCGGGGCGCTGGCGGCGTCCGTTCTCACGCTCAATCCCGTCCTGGCCCTCGGCGCGATCGGAGCGGAGGCGATCTGGCTTTTGCATGGGCCGGACAATCCGACGCTGCGGCGGCTGTTGTGGGATCCGCGGTTCGAGAAAATTCGTCTGGCGCTGGAAGAGCAGGATCGGAATGAGCGGATGAAGGCGCTTCCGGAGGAGCAGCGGGCGCGCGTGGAGCGGCTGGTGGCGCGGCAGCAGGACATCAACCGGCTGGCGTCGCAGAATCCGTCGTTCACGGGCGATCTGTTGCGCGGGGAGTTGATTAAGACTCGGAAGCTGGTGGATTCGTTTCTGGAGATGGCGTTGACATGCAGCCGGTACGAGAACTACCTGGCCGACATCGATCTGGACTCGCTCGAACGCGATTGCGAACGCTGGCGTGCCCGCGCGGCGGCGAAGAATGCCACGCAGCAGGAGCGCGACATCGCCGGCAAAAATCTGGCGGTCATTCTGAAGCGCCTCGAGAAGCTTCACGACATCCGCAACTACCTCGGCGTGGCCAAAGGGCAGCTCGATCTGATCGAGAATTCGTTCCAACTCATCGCCGATCAGATCGTGACGATGCAGTCGCCGGCGGAGTTGTCCGGACAGCTCGACGACCTGCTCGACGGCGTGGAGTCGATCCGGCAGACGGCGGTCGATACGGAGAAGATTCTGCACGCGATCGAGGCGTGAGGAACGTTACAGGGAACGGGTTCACGCGGAGACGCGGAGAGGCGGAGAAAAGCAGAGATGCCTGAAAAAACGTTGCCTGCATGGGCCGAAGACCTCCGACGCCGCTACGTGCGCGGGGAGGCGTCCGTGTTCGTGCTGCACGGCAACGTGTATGACGCGGTGATCAGCGGCGGCGAGACGTTGAGCATCACGGAGTTTCTCGGCAACGTCCTTCTGCAGGAGACGAAGGAAACTGTCGTTGTCTACAACGTGGCCACCGGCGTTCGCTTTCTGAAGCGCGCGAAGGGCGTCGAGCATCTGGACGATCTGCTGCTCCCCGAGGACAAGACGCGGGCGCTGGCGGCGATGGAACGGCTGCTGATCGGGTCGTCGAAGACGGCGGTGATTCTCGAATACGCGGAGGCGCTGGCGCCGGCGGGCGATCCGAATTTTCAGAGCGAGTCGGATCGCGGCGCGGTCGTCACGCTGCATCGCTGGTCGTTTCTGCCTGAGATCGAACACACCGACAACATCGTCATCCTCGTCTCGGAGAATTTGACCGACCTTGCCTCGAAATTGATTTCGAATCCGAAAGTGGCTGTGGTCGAAGTGCCGATGCCCGATCGCGATACGCGGCGGGCCGCGGCGTTGATCGCCGACAAACAGCTCAGCGACAAAGAAGCCGATCGCTATGCCGAGATCACGGCCGGGCTCAAGGCGATTCAGATCATCGCCATTCTCACGCCCGCGCCGCGCAGCGAGAGCGAGGCGGCCGAGCGCGAGGAGTTCATCGCGAACCTGCTCGGCGGCAGCGACGCGAAAGAGCGTGCGAAGAAACTCGCCGCACTCACCTCGGGGCTCGGTCAGGAGGAGATCGTCAAGCTGCTTGCACCCGGCGCGCAGCCGGTGGAACGTGCCGTTGCCGACCGCGGCGATCGCGCGCGGCAGGAAGTCGATCGTCTCATCGCCAGCCGTAAGCGCGAGATCCTCGAACGCGAATGCTTCGGATTGATCGAGTTCGTCGTCCCCGCGTTTGGCTTCGAAGTCGTCGGCGGGATGGACGAGGTGAAGAAAGATCTGCTCGTGATCGCCGGCAGCATCCGCGATGGCCAGATCGCGCGCGTGCCGATGGGCATTCTCTTCACCGGACCGATGGGAACGGGCAAAACGTTCGTGGCCGAGGCCTTCGCACGCGAGTGCGGGCTGACCACGATCAAGCTGAAGAACTTTCGATCGAAGTGGGTCGGCGCGACCGAGGGCAATCTCGAGAAGATTCTGAATGTCATTCGCGCCATCGGGCAGGTCGTGGTCATCGTCGATGAGGGCGATCGCGCGTTCGGCAACACCGATGGAGACGGCGACGGCGGAACGTCATCGCGCGTCATCGCGCGGATCAAAGAGTTCATGTCGGACACTTCGAACCGAGGGCGGATCCTTTTCCTGGTGATGACCAATCGGCCCGATAAGCTCGACGTCGATCTCAAACGCGCCGGACGTCTCGATCGCAAGATCCCGTTTCTCTACTCGCAGACGCCCGAGGAGGTCGAGAACATCACCCGTGCCGTCGTGCGGAAGAATCGAATCAATACGGACGTCGACTTCACGTCGATTCGTGACGCGTTCTCGAAGAAGCTCGTTGGTTACTCGAACGCGGATGTCGAAGCGGTGATCCTGATGGCCAACGACGATGCGGCGCGCAGTTCGTCGACGACCGTTTCCGCCGATCAGTTCGTGGCCGCGGCCGCCGATTACTTCCCCAGCCGCGACACGGAACTGCTCGAGTACATGGAGTTGCTCGCTGTTTTCGAGTCGTCGAGCAGGCGGCTGCTGCCAGAGAAGTACGCGCACATCACGCCCGAGGAGCTCGACCTTCGCCTGCGGACGCTTCGCGCTACAGTCGGCTCTCGCAGGTGACGGACCTTCGGCTATAATCGCGCCCCCTCAAATACCCGGGACCGCGGTCCCGCCCGACCATAAGGAGCATCCCGATGTCCGGCCACAGCAAATGGAGCACCATCAAGCACAAGAAAGGTGCGGCCGACGCGAAGCGCGGAAAGATCTTCACCCGCATCCTGAAAGAAATGACTGTTGCCGCGCGCATGGGCGGAGGCGATCCTGCCGGCAACCCGCGCCTGCGCGCTGCCGTGGCCGAGGCCAAGGCCAACAACATGCCCAAGGACAACATCGAGCGCGCCATCAAGCGAGGCAGCGGTGAGCTCGAGGGCGTGATCTACGAAGAGCTGACGTACGAAGGCTACGGCCCCGGCGGCGTCGCGGTCATGGTCGAGACGATGACCGACAACACCAATCGCACCACGCCGGAGATCCGCCACATCTTCGAAAAGTGCGGCGGCAACATGGGCACTCCGGGATCGGTCCGTTTTCAGTTCGAGCGCAAGGGCTACTTCGCCGTCGAGAAGAGCGCGGCATCCGAGGACAAGCTGATGGAAGTCGCGCTCGAAGCGGGCGCTGACGACTTGCAGAGTGGCGATCCCGAGGTCTTCGAGATCTACACGTCGCCCGAGGCGTTCGAGCAGGTGCGCGAGGCGCTGGAGAAAAACAAGATTCCGACGGTCGAAGCGAAGCTCGGACAGATCGCGGCGAACTCAGTCAGCCTCGACGAGCAGAAGTCGAAGTCGATGATTCGTCTCATGGAAATGCTGGACGATCACGACGACGTGCAGAACGTCTGGACGAACTTCGACGCGCCGGAAGAGATCGACGAAGAGTAGTGCGCGGGATCACCGGTTGCGGTAGCTGAGCGAAGCACTCGTCGATTTTCTCAACCGTCCCGAGCCTCGCCAGCACAGACAGGAGTGTCTGTGAAACACTGCCTCTTCCTCCATGTGGCACAGACACTAAGGTCTGTGCTTTGGCAAGGTGCAGCGGCTGCTCATCTCAACAGGTCGCCGCGCACAGCTCCCCAAACCTTCTCCGACGATTTTCGTCTTACCATCCCGACGCTTCGATGAAGATCCGTGCTCAGCTTGTGCTCGCGTGCTTTCTCCTCTCGGTTCTGCCGCTGAGCGTGATCGTCGTCTATTCGTATCGATCGTCGCGGAGCGCGCTTGAGTCGGCGTATCGCAAGGAAGCGGATGCGCGGACGCGGCAGATGGATCGCCGCCTGACCACGATCCGCGGCGATTTGCAGCAGCGGCTGGCCGAGGTGTCGGCACTGCCGATGCCGGCGGGCGCCAGCGATCACACGCCGGACGTCGGCAACATCCTGATGACGATGGGCGACGCCGCGTCACTCGTCGACTCGCTGGAGATTCAGCCGATGCGCGTTGCCGTTCCGGCGGCGAGGACGATCGTGCAGCAGGAGATCCGCCATGCGCCGCGCGCCAATCCAAACGCACCGCCCGGCGTAAAACTACCGCCGCCGCCCACGTCGCCGCGGGAAGCTGCCGAAGCGGCGGACGTGGATGACGAAGCCGACGCGGATGTGAACGTGGCGCCCGACGCGCCGGAGCCGCCGGAGCCGGTCGTGATCGCCATTCCGCCCCCGCCGAAGCTGCCGAAGTTCACGATGTCACCGGAGCAGCGCGCGCTGATCAACGAAATCTCCACGCTCGGTACGAAGCTCGGAATGAGCGCGCAGACGATGTCGCCCGAGGAGCGGACGGCGGCGGAGAAACGAATCCAGCAGTTGCAGAAGGATCTCAACACATCGCTGCAAGCCACGCAGTCGCAGTGGAGAGGGCAGTTCGACGCGGCGCAGAAGGAGCGCGAGCAGTACTTCAACGCGCGGCGGCAGCAGAGCGAGGCCGCGGAGGCGAAACGGATGCAGGAACGCGACGCGGCCAGGAAGCGGGCCGAGGCTCCGGCGCCGATCGCTGTCGCGGCTCCAGCGGTTGCAACGACGACCGAAGCCGTCGTCATCAAGCACAAGCTCACCGACGCCGAGAAGCAGCAGCTCCGCGACCGCGAGCGGCAGGCCACGCTCATCTTCGGCCAGAAGTTCAACTTCCCGCTGCGCAAAGAGGGGACCATCGTCGGCCACATTTCCGCGCAGGTGAGCACTCCCGAAGTCGTTCGCCGCGTCCTCGGCGTGCACGGTGACGATGCCGACGAGATCACCTTCGCCGTCGATCTCGACAACAACGTCTACACGCGCACTCCAGACGATCGCAAGACGCTCGACCGCGCTGGAATCACCGATCGCGTTTTGAAGAATCGTCCGTTGACTGACATCCGCGAATGGATCGTGGTGATGTCGCGCGATCCGCAGAGCGGACTTCGTGTCGGCGTGGCGCGGCCCGTTGGCGACAACCTCGAGGAGCTGCGCAAAACGGCAGGCAAGAACTTCGGTTACGGCATCGCGATGATCTTCGTCGCGCTCATCGGCATCGTGCCGATCGCCAATCACATGACGCGCGACGTGAACCTCGTCACGCGCGGCGCGGAACGAATTGCGCAGGGCGATCTGATGACGCGCCTGCCGGTGAAGTCGAACAACGAGATCGGCCAGCTCGCCGCGGCGTTCAATCGCATGGCGCAGGACCTCAGTCTGCAGCAGCAGACGATCGTCGAGCAGGAGCGAACGCGCAAGGAGCAGGAGATCCAGCAGCGCATCCTGGAGCTCGAGTACGACCGCAAGTCGCTCGACCTCGAAGAAGCGCGGCGATTCCAACTGTCGATGTTGCCGAAGTCGGTGCCCGCGCACGATCGTTTCGACGTGGCGGTCTTCACGCTGACTGCGGCCGAAGTCGGCGGCGATTACTACGACTTCCATGTTTCGCCGGACGGCGTTCTCACCGCGACCGTCGGTGACGCCACCGGCCACGGCGCGAAGGCGGGCACGATGGTGACGGTCGTCAAGGCCCTCTTCTCCGGCTATACGCCCGAGGTCATGCCGGCGCAGTTCCTTCGCGACGCTGCCGAAAAAGTGAAGCGGATGGACCTCGGCCGCATGGCCATGGCGCTGCTCCTGGCGCGGTTCGATCGCAATCGACTCACCGTCGCCTCGGCGGGCATGTTGCCGGGTTACGTGCATCGTGCACGCACCGGCAAGATCGAGGAAGTCGCGCGCGGCGCCACGCCACTCGGCACCCTCGGCGCCGACTACCACGACGTGTCGATCGATCTGAACGCAGGCGACACGGTGCTGTTTATGACCGACGGCTTCCCCGAATTGCAGAACGCGAGTGGCCAGCAGCTCGGCTACGCCGCCGCGATCGACGAATTCATCGCCGCCGCGAAGGGTGCCACCGCGGACGACGTCATCGCCTCCCTCGCCGCCGCGGCCAAGCGCTGGAACGGCGAGCGCCCGCCGAACGACGACGTCACCTTTGTTGTCGTTCGCGCCAGGACCGCGTGAGATAATTCGCGCGGTGTCTCCCCGGGTTTCGGTCATCATCGCCACGTACAACTGGAGCAGCGTTCTCCCGTACTCGATCGGCAGCGTGCTGCGGCAGACGATGCAGGATTTCGAGATTCTCGTCGTCGGCGACGGCTGCACGGATGACTCGGAATCGGTCGTGGCTGCGATCGGCGATCCGCGAATCCGCTGGTTCAATCTGCCGGTCAATACGCGCCATCAGGGCGCGCCAAACAACGAAGGACTCCGCCACGCAAGCGGCGAATTCATAGCCTACCTCGGCCACGACGATCTCTGGATGCCGCATCACCTGGAAACGCTCGCTACAGCGTTGGACGCGTCGGGCGCCGGCATGGCGTACTCGCTCGTTGCGGAGATCGAGGCGAGTGGTGAGGTCGCGGTGTTGACATCAACTCCGCAGACCGGCGGTTGGGTAGCGCCATCAGGCACGGCCCATCGCCGCAGCGTCACCGCCGCGATCGGAGGATGGGGTGACTACCGCCAGTTGCGCGTCGTGCCGGAGGTTGATCTGTGGCTGCGTGCGCGCGAGGCCGGCTTCCGGTTCGCGTTCGCACCACGGCTGACCGCCATCAAGTTTCCGGCGAGTGTTCGGCGCGGCGTTTATCAGACGCGGCCGAATCACGAGCAGGCCGCGTGGAGTGCGCGCATCGCCTCGGAACCGAATCTGGAGGCGACGCTGCTCGCTGGAATCGTTGCCGGGGGCGGCCACCTGACCCGAATGCCGTATCGCCAGCTGGCGACGCTCTTTTTCTCACAGACAGTGGCGCGCATCCGGCATCGATTCGGACAGCGTGCGTTGCTGGCCTCGATCACACGCGCAAAGGGCGCGACGATCGGCAACGTTCGGCGATTCAAAGGGCTGTAAATCTCAAGGAGAGCGGATGCTGCCTGGTGCACGCAAAGACTCGCAGTTGGTGACGAAGGAGTGGGAGAAGATCGAGGAACAGATCGACGGAGTTGTCGTGCGCGAAGTTCGTCACGTCCCGCGCGATCACGGCGTGATCACCGAGATCTTCCGGCCGGAGTGGGATCCGACCGGCCTGCCGATCGTGCACATCTATCAGTCGCGCCTCTTTCCCGGCGCGATCGGCGCATGGAGCTGTCACGCAACGACCATCGATCGCCTGTTCGTGAATCAGGGCTATCTGAAGGTCGTGCTGTTCGACGGCCGCGAGGAGAGTCCGACCTATCGCCGTGTCGTCGAGCTGTACACCGGCGATGCGCGGCCGGCCTTCGTCGTCCTTCCCGCCGGCGTCTGGCACGGACTTCAGAACCTCGGATCGTCCGACGCGCTGGTCATCAACTGTCCGACGAAGGCCTACAACTACGAGGATCCCGATCACTACCGCCTGCCGTTCGACTCGCCGGAGATCCCGTACACGTGGACGGTCAGTGCCGCATCGCGGCTGCGGTCCGACGCGAGGTGACGCAAAACCCCTTTTCACCACAGAGACACAGAGGACACGAAGAGAAGCTCTCTGTGTCCTCTGTGTCTTTGTGGTGAAGCGCTTTTTTCTGCGATTGCGCTAAAGTCCGGCCATGCCGACACCGTACGAAAGCGCCAAACTGATTCTTCAGATTTTCGAAATGCGCCGCGAGACCCTTCTTCGCGAGGCGCGGTTGTGGTTCGTCCGCGACTTCAATCCTGAAACGATCGACGACGTGAAAGCCGCGCTGGCGGGCCCGCACAATCCGCATGTGCGGATGGTGGTCGGCTACTGGGACATGGCCTGCTCGCTCGTGACGCACGACGCCATCGACCGCGGGATGTTTCTCGACGCCAACGGAGAGATCTTCGCCACGTTTGCGAAGTTCCAGCATCTCCTCCCCGAGATTCGCCAGATCGCCGCCGGCCCCGGATTCGGCAAACACATCGAGCAAGTGGTGATGTCGGTGCCCGGCGTCGAGGAGCGACTGGAGATGCTGCGTCAGCGCTTCCAGGCCATGGCTGCGGCAGCAGCGGCGAACGCCGGGAACTGAGCGCTACTTCTTCACGTCCTCGGTGGCGGAGGACAGGGCGGCGTCGCGAACGCCGAGCAGGCGAAAAAGCCGAGCAGCGCGCACAAAAGCAGTCGTTTCATGCTCACGTAAGACTCCGCTCCTTCTTCCGAAGAAACTCATCCAGCGGCCCGACCGTTTTGCGCATGAGAAATTCGGAGTGTCCGCGTACAACGTAGTCATCCAGCTCGCCGACGAGTTTGTATCCGAGTCGTTCGTAGAGTTTGCGCGCGCGCGGATTGATGGAGGAGACGCAAAGAAACACGTTCGGAAACTCGGCGAAGATCCGCTCCTCGGCGAACGCGACGAGTTTCGATCCGACGCCGCTGTTGCGCGCGTCCGCCGCGACGCAGACGACCTGGATGTAGCCGACGAACGCGCCCTGGACCACGATGATGATGAAACCGCGCGCGATGCCGTTCTCTCTCGCGACCCACACTTCGCCGGCCGGATTGGTGACGCGGGCCAGACATTGTTCGAACGTGCGGCCGAAGAAAATCCACGGATCGCTGGTAGCCATCATCTCCGCACACGCGCGCGCTTCGGCATCGCCGTTCAGCCGTCCGATCTCAAGCTCTTTCATTTCGATCCGAGTCTACGCGATGATGCGCGGATGAAAAACGCGGGACGTCCTCAGACCGGCGAATACGCCAGCTACTACCAGCGCTACATCGACCTAGCCACCGAAGACGACATCGTAGCCGCGCTCGACGCGCAGTCGCACGAGACCGCCACGCTCCTCGGCGGCATCTCCGAGCAACAGGCGTCGCATCGCTATGAGCCGGGCAAGTGGAGCGTCAAGCAGCTCGTCGGGCATGTCATCGATGGCGAGCGCATCTTCGCGTATCGCGCGCTGTGCATTGGCCGTGGAGATGACACTCCGCTGCCGGGATTCGAGCAGGATCCCTACGTGGCGAATGGCGGCTCGGACGATCGCCCGATCGCTGAGCTCGCGGAAGAACTGGCCACGGTGCGGCGGGCGAACGTGATGATGTTCCGGGCGTTTTCGGAGGACGCGTGGAAGCGCGTCGGAACTGCGAGCGACAACCAGGTCACCGTTCGCGCGCTGGCGTTCATCATGCTCGGTCACGAACGTCACCACCTCCGCATCCTGCGCGAGCGCTACCTCGGCCGCGCTACGTCGCCACGTACCGCATGACCGCGACGTAGTGACAGGCGCTCCCGCCGATCACGCAGAGGTGCCAGATGCCGTGCATGTGTGACACGTGTTTCGACAGCGCGAAGAAGACGATGCCCGCCGTGTAGAACGCGCCTCCCGCGGCAATCCAGAAGATGCCGTTCGGCGGCATCGCCAGGCGCAGCGGCTTGATTGCGACGATGACCAGCCAGCCCATGAGCACGTACAGCACGACGGAGATGGGACGATAGCGGCCGCGCAGCAAGACGTCCTTCATCACACCAGCGATGGCCAGCGTCCAGACGATGCCGAACAACCACCAGCCCCATGGTCCACGCAGGGTAATCAGCGTGATCGGCGTGTAGGTTCCGGCGATGAGCAGATAGATCGCGCAGTGGTCGAAGACGTGGAAGACCCGTTTCGCAGGACCGCGCAACGAGTGGTAGAGCGTCGAGCTGAGGTAGAGCACGATCAGCATCGAGCCATAGATGGCGATCGCGGCGACCGTCGTGCCATCACGCCCGGCCACGGCACGGACCGCAAACGCGGATCCGATGATCGCCAGCACGCTGCCGATCACGTGCGTGATGCTGTTGAATCGTTCGCCGGCGTACATGGTGGTCAAACGTAGCGCCGCCGGCCCGGCGGCTGTACCGCCAGCGGCTCGCTGGCGAGTAGTGGTACGCGCCGCCGAGCCGGCGGCGGTCCAGCCGGCGAGCCGCCGGCGCTACGATCATTAAAACGGCACTTCGTCGTCGTCTTCGATTTCCGGACCGCGTCCGCCGCCGGCGGGGGCGCCCGCGGGCGCGGCCTTGCGATAGCCGCCGCCGCCGCCGCTGTAACCGCCGCCTTCGTCGTCGCCCTTCTTGTCGAGCATCTGCATCGTGTTGGCGATGATTTCGGTGCGGTACTTCTTCACGCCGGTTTCTTTGTCGTCCCAGCTATCGGTGCGGATGGAGCCTTCGATGTAGACCAGCTTGCCCTTGCGGAGGTACTGGCCGCAGATCTCGGCGAGCTTGCCCCACACCACGATGTTGTGCCACTCGGTGCGTTCCTGTTTTTCGCCGGCCTTGTCGGTGAAGCGCTCGTCGGTGGCGAGCGAAAACTTCGCCACGCTGGTGCCGCTGGGGATGGAGCGGAGCTCGGGATCTTTGCCGAGGCGTCCGACGAGAATGACTTTGTTTACGGTTCCTGCCATTGATTTCTCCTGTTCGTGAATCTTCGCGTGCGAGAGACGAGGCTCCCGTTCGTCGTGTGGTCCGCGCATTTTATGCGAGCAGCGCGATGCCGTGCGTTTTTCTACCGCAGGTAGAATCCGCCGCCGTGAAGTGCGTTATTCAGCGAGTTCGCCGAGCCTCGGTCACCGTCGGCGACGAAGTCGTGTCGGAGATTGGAACTGGCTTGCTCGTACTGGCCGCAGTCGAGAAAGGCGATGCCGAGCAGGTCATGCGCGATGCCGCGAAGAAGATCCGCGAGCTGCGCATCTTCAGCGACGACGTGGGCAAAATGAATCGCGATGTCACCGAAGCCGGCGGCGCAATCCTCGCGGTGTCGCAGTTCACGCTGGCCGGCTCGCTCGCCCGCGGACGGCGTCCCAGTTTCGATAACGCCGAGGAGCCGGAGCGGGCGAAGATGATGTTCGAACTGTTTGTCCGCGAGCTGGCGTCGACCGGCATCGAAGTGAAGACGGGACGCTTCCGCGAATACATGATCGTGTCGATCGAGAACGACGGGCCGGTTACGTTCACGCTGTCATCCTGAGCCGCCGGAGCCATGTAGCGCGAAGCGCGGAAATGGCGCAGGACGGTCGAAGGACCCCCTGGTGCTTGCCTCGTGAAAAACCGCCGCCCGCACCGGGTTAACAGGGTGGGGGTCCTTCGACCGTCCTCCGCGACTCCGGCTTCGCCTACGTCGCTCCGGCGGCTCAGGATGACAGTGTTTATACTCCGCCGCCTATGCCTTACGAACCCAAACTGATCGAAGAGAAGTGGCAGCGCGCGTGGGCGGATGCGAAGGTGGCCGAGGTCGATGTTACGGCGCCCGGCGACAAGTTCTACATGCTGAACATGTTTCCGTATCCGTCCGGCGATCTTCATGTCGGTCACGGCCGGAACTACATCCTCGGCGATGCTCTCTATCGCTATTTTCGGATGCAGGGACGCGCCGCGCTCAATCCGATGGGATGGGATGCCTTCGGACTGCCGGCGGAGAACGCCGCCATCAAGCGCGGCATCCATCCGCGGCAGTGGACGCTGTCGAACATCGAGCGCGAGAAAAAGCAGTTCCTGCGCTGGGGCATCCTCTACGACTGGTCGGAAGAGCTGGCGTCGTGCGAGCCGGAGTACTACCGATGGAACCAGTGGCTGTTCCTGCAGTTGTATCGCCGAGGATTGGCGTATCGCGCGAAGGCGCCCGTGAATTGGTGTCCGTCCGATCAGACCGTGCTCGCGAATGAGCAGGTCATCGACGGACGCTGCGAGCGGTGCAGCACGATTGTCGTGCAGCGCGACCTCGAGCAGTGGTTTCTGAAAATTACCGATTACGCCGACCGGCTCGACGAAGGGCTGGACACGCTCGAGCACTGGCCGGAAAAAGTGAAGCTGATGCAGCGCAACTGGATCGGACGCTCGGTCGGTGCCGACGTCGAATTCGCGGTGCCGTCGCTGGCGAAGTCGATTCGAATCTTCACGACGCGCCCCGACACGATCTACGGCGCGACGTTCATGGTTCTCGCGCCGGAGCATCCCGAGGTGGCGACGCTGATCGCCGACAATCCTGATCGAGCCGAGATCGAGACGTGGATCGCCGGTGTGCGCAACCAATCAAATTTAGAGAGACAAGAGGCGGGGAAGGAAGGGCGATTCACCGGGAAGACCGCCACGAATCCGTTCACGAACGAACAGATTCCGATCTGGCTCGGCAACTTCGTGCTGATGCAGTACGGCACCGGCGCGATCATGGCCGTGCCGGGACACGATCAGCGCGATTTCGAATTCGCGCAGCAGTACAACCTGCCGGTTCGCGTCGTCGTAAAGCCGGCGAATGGTGAGGTGCCGAGCGCTGAAGAATCGTATTCGGTGAAAGATGACTCCGCAGTCGCCGTTGACTCCGGCGTCATCAGCGGGCTGCTCACTCCAAAAGCGATCGAACGGATCATCGAAGAGATCGAACGGCTCGGCATCGGCAAGAAAATGGTCCGCTACCGCCTGCGCGATTGGCTCATCTCGCGCCAGCGCTACTGGGGCACGCCGATTCCGATGATCTATTGCGAGCGCGACGGCATCGTGCCGGTGCCCGAGGAAGAGTTGCCGGTGGAGTTGCCGCTCGATGTTCCGTTCACGGGACGCGAGGGAAATCCGCTGGCGAAGGACGAGCGCTTCGTCATTACGACCTGCCCCGTCTGCGGCGGCGCGGCGAAGCGCGAGACCGACACGATGGACACGTTCGTCGATTCGTCGTGGTACTACGCGCGCTTCATTTCGGCGAACGACAGCACGAAGATTTTCGATCCGTCGCTCGTGAATCGCTGGCTGCCGGTCGATCAGTACATCGGCGGCATCGAGCACGCCATCCTTCACCTGCTCTACGCCCGCTTCATCTGCCGCACGCTGCACGACATGGGGCTGACCAACTACGAAGAGCCGTTCACGCGGCTTTTCAACCAGGGGATGATCACGAAGGAAGGTTTCCGCACCGCCAGCGGCAACTGGGTTTCGCCGTCCGAGGTAGAGAACGGCGTGCACAAACCGACGGGTACGCCAGTGATCGCCGAGGTCGGGAAGATGTCGAAGTCGCGCTACAACGTCGTGCCGCCGGACGAATTGATCGACCGCTACGGCGCCGACACGGAACGCGTCTACACGCTCTTCATCGCGCCGCCGGAGAAGGAAGCGGCGTGGTCGGACGAGGGCGTAGTCGGCGCGTCGCGCTTTTTGAACCGAGTGTGGCACATGGGCGAGCAGATCCTCGCTGTTCCCTCAGCCGGAAGCGAATCTGCGGCGCTGATTCGCAAGACGCACCAGACCATCGATGCCGTCACGCGGCGTTTCGATCGCTTCGAATTCAATACGGCCATCTCCGGTCTGATGGAGCTATCGAACGCGATCGGCGATGCTCTGGCCGAGAAGGCGGATGCGCGCGATTCCTACATGGCGCTCCTCAAACTTCTGCATCCCTTCGCGCCGCACATCACCGAGGAGCTGTGGACGATGTTCGGCAACGAAGGGTTCATCCTGACGTCGAGTTGGCCGAAGGCAGATCCGGGGCTGATGATCGAGGACGTCGTCACGATCGTCGTGCAGGTCAACGGCAAGCTGCGCGGACAGGTGGAAGTGCCAAATCCGCCGGAAAAAGATGTCGTCCTCGCTGCGATTCGCGCGAATCAGAAGGTTCAGCAGTGGATCTCGGGGAAGGAAGTTGTGAAAGAGGTTTACGTTCCGGGCAAGCTGGTGAACATCGTGGTGAAAGCGTAGTGCGGGCGTCTCGCCTGCAACCGGCGGGCGTCCCGCCCGGCGGTGGTTTCTGGGGTTCAATGCGCAGTCTGCGAATGACTCACGACCTCCCGTCGGGCGAGACGCCACGCCGGATGCAGGCGAGACGCCCGCACTACGCTCAAAACCTGTTACCTTTCACCGCGATGAAACGCCTCGTCCTTTTTCTTCTGCCGCTGCTTGCCTCGTGTGGTTACGGCCTCGTCGGCAGCGCCAACAACCTCCTCGCGCCGACGGTGCATACGATCGAGGTGCCGGCGTTCGTGAACCGCACCACGCGCGTTGAGCTCGAACAGCGCGTCACGCAGGCGGTGGCGGCGGAGTTCGTGTCGCGCGGTCGTCTGAAGCTCGTCAACTCCGCGCCGGCCGCGGACGTGATCCTGCGCGGCTCCATCGACTCTTTCGGCATCTTCCCGGTCGCGTTCAATCAGCAGGGACGCGCGACGCAGTACCAGATTTCGATCACCGCCAAGATCGAATTGCTCGATCACCGCGCCGAGGACAAAGTGCTCTGGAAGAACGACCAGTACCGCTTCACCGAGAACTACCAGGTCAACACCGAATCGACCGATGCCTTCGACCAGGAAACGCGCGCGATCAACGAGATCGCCGTGCGGTTTGCGGAATCGCTGGTGACGAACCTGCTGGAAGGGTTTTAGAGGAAATCACTTCCCCTTCAACTTCGCCCTCTCCTCATCCGCGCGGTCGCGCAGGAACGTCGTCACGATCAGGTAGAGACCGGCGGCCGCCGCGAGCAGGAAGCCGATCATCGCCATGGCCGGATAGCCGAAGAGCTGTACGCGGGTTGGGACGCGCATCATCATCGAGGACGCGATCAGCAGCGCGGCGATGACCACGCCGACGGTGATGCGGTTTGCGATCTTGTGCATGCCCGCCAGGAACTGTTCGGCCTGCATCAGCTTCAGGCTGAACGACAGTTTGCCGGCCGCGGTCTGGTCGATGATCTCGCGCGTGCGGTGGGGGAGGTCGAGCACGAGCTGGTTGAGATCGAGCAGCGCCGGATAGAAATTGCGCGGCGCGAACTTCTGCGCCAGCTTCTGGCCCATCAGCCGTTCCGCGTAGTCGCGGATCACCGTGTGCGGGTCGTACTCCGGATCGAGCCGCCGCGTCACGCCGTCGAGGTGCAGCAGCGTTTTCGCGAGCATGGCCAGCTCCGCCGGCGCCTTCAGCTCGTTGTTGTTGGCGATGGAAATGACGTTGAAGATCAGTTGTCCGACGTTGATCTGCCGCACGTCGACGTCGTGGAATGTGGCGACGACGGTGGAGATCTCGCGGACGAACTTCATCGCGTCGAACCCTTCCTGCACTTCGGAAAGCCTCACGCACGCATCCGCGACCTCGGCGCCGCGATTCGACGACATCCCCAGCAGCATCTTGATGATTTCGTCCTGAAACTCGCGGCTGATGCGGCTGACCATCCCGAAGTCGAGCAGCACCACCTCGGCCTGGTTGTCTTCGAGGTCGCGCACGAAGACGTTGCCTGGATGCGGATCGGAATGCCAGATGCCGTCGACGCAGACCTGCTTCAGGTACGCGCGCGTCAGCGTTGCCGCAAGCTCCGCGTAGTCGTGATCGATGATCTGCAGCGGCGTGAGTTTCGAGACTTTGCGGCCGCGCACGAGCTCCGTCGTCAGCACGCGCGAGGTTGTCATGTCGTCGATGACCGTCGGAATCGATATCTGCGGAAATTCGGCGAGATTGCGGCGAAGGATCTCGGAGTTGCGCGCCTCCTGCTCGTAATTCAGCTCGTTGAGCAGCGTGATGCGCGCCTGCTCGATCGCGCCGGTCAAGTTCATCTTGCGGCCGATGTCGCTGTGCTGTTCGATCGTGGTTGCGATCTCAGTGAAAACTTCGAGATCGTGGCGGACCTGCTCGCGCACGTTCGGACGCTGCACTTTGACGACGACTTCGCGACCGTCTCGAAGCACGGCGCGATGCACCTGTCCGAGGGATGCGGCGGCGAGCGGCGTCGACTCGAACGATTCGAAGGCTTTTGAAATCCGAACCTTCAACTCCTCCTCGACGATCTTCTCGACCTCGGCGAACGAGAACGGCTCGACGTCGTCCTGCAGCGATTCGAGCGCGACGATGTACTCGGGCGGCACGATGTCGGGACGCGTCGAAAGGACCTGCCCGAACTTCACGTAGGTCGGGCCCATCCCTTTGAGCGCGTTGGCGAAGGCGATAGCGCGCCTGGCGACGTCCGGCTCCATCTCTGCCGAGGTGTCGTCAGAGGCGATGACAGTTTCCGGATCGAGCGAGAGGCGGAAGTCTTTGCGGCCGTATTTTGTAAAGAGGACGAGCAGGTCGCGGTATGCACCGATGTTGCGTGTCTTCAGCATTCTGCGGATGAGTTTGCACGGGGCTTGCCGAGTTCACGGACGGGAGTGTCTGTGCCACACCATGTTAGGATTCGCCGATTCCAATCAGGAGCTTTTAACGATGTCAATCCATAGAACTCTCTTTACCTCGGAGTCTGTCACCGAGGGGCACCCGGACAAGATCGCGGACCAGATTTCGGATGCCATTCTCGACGCGGTCCTGGCCGCCGACCCGATCGGACGCGTGGCGTGCGAAACGCTGGTGACGACCGGTCTGGCCATGATTTCCGGTGAGATCACCACCAAGACGTATGTCGATTTTCCGTCGATCGTGCGCAGCACCATCAAGGAGATCGGCTACACGCGCGCCAAGTACGGCTTCGACAGCGAGACGTGCGCGGTGGTGTCGTCGATCGATCCGCAGTCGCCCGACATCGCGCAGGGCGTCGATACCGGCGGCGCGGGCGATCAGGGGCTGATGTTCGGCTTCGCTTGCCGCGAAACGCCGGAACTGATGCCGCTGCCGATCATGCTCGCGCACAAGCTGGCGCGCCGGCTCGCGGAAGTGCGCAAGGCGAACGATCTCGACTTCCTCCGTCCCGACGGCAAGTCGCAGGTGACGATCGAGTACGAGGGGAAGCGGCCGATTCGCGCCGCGGCCATCGTGATCTCGACGCAGCATTCGCCGAGCATCAGCCACGGCGATCTGAGCGACGCGATCATCGAGAAGGTCATCAAGCCGGTCGTTCCGGCCGAGCTGCTCGACAGCAATACGAAGTTCCACATCAATCCGACCGGCCGCTTCGTCACCGGCGGACCGCAGGGCGATACCGGCCTGACGGGGCGCAAGATCATCGTCGACACGTACGGCGGCCGCGGCCGTCACGGCGGCGGTGCGTTCTCGGGCAAAGACCCCACGAAGGTCGATCGTTCGGCGTGCTACATGGCCCGCTACATCGCCAAGAACATCGTGGCGTCGGGACTGGCCGATGAGGTCGAAGTGCAGCTCGCGTACGCGATCGGTGTGGCCGATCCGGTGTCGGTGTACGTCGATACGTTCGGCACGGAGCGCATCTCGCAGGAACGGATCGTCGATCTGGTTCGCGAGAATTTCATGATGACGCCGCGCGGCATCATCGATTCGCTCAAACTGCGCCGTCCGATCTTCAAGAAGACCGCAGCCTACGGACATTTCGGCCGCACCGAGCCGGAGTTCACCTGGGAAGCAACCGACAAAGCCGAAACCCTGCGCAGCGCCGCAGGCGTGGGGGCGGAGGCGGTTACGGTTTAGACGGAAGCGTTCTTTTGATTCGCCGCGGAGCGGCGAAATCTACGTAGCCCAGCGCGTGAGCGCTGGGTTTCGTTTATGCGCGGGAAGTTCGAGCCGCGGAGCGCCGGCATTTCGAATTGAGCAACCATTCGAGATGTCGCCGCGCCGCGGCTCGGCATTTTGCGCGCCCGACCCCAATGCTGACGCATTGGGCTACGTAGATGTCGCCGCTCCGCGGCTGAAATCGCGCGCGGACGCGCCCCAATAACACGAAGCGCGCCGACCCCTTGGGGATTATCGGCGCGCCTCAATTTCGCCAGCGTTTCCCGAATGTGCTCGGGCCGAGCTTGTCATTAGCTCGAATCGTGCCACTCACTCCCACGACCCCATGTACTTCAGCAACTGATCGATCGACAACAGCCGCTCGTCGCCCTTCACGTCGCGGAAGATCGAGTGATACCAGCCCTTCACTTTCACCGGCGTGAGAAGTTCCTTTCCGATGCGCAGCGGACGGCCTTCGCCGAGTTTGAGGAATACTTTCTCGTATGCGGATCGCGTCAGGCGCTGCGACGGTGCGGACGGCGGCGAAGCTCGGCGTTCTGTCGAGCGGCGCGAACGTCCGCGGCGTTCCGGTTTTTCGCCCGACCACGGCGGTGCGAGCTTCTCGTCGACGTCGGCGCTACGTCGACGAGGCAAGGACGTCGCGGCATCGTCGTCGTGCATCAGCGCGGCGAAATTCTCCAACTCCGGCAGCACCGAACCCCAGCGCGTGGAGCGGCCTACGTCGTCGTACGCGGCAGGCCGGTCGTCGAGATCGAGCAGCGACGGAGTTTCACCCCGCATCACCGACAGCAGCAATCGATAGCTGAATGGGTCGGAAACGCGGCGGATGGCGTCCCGGAAGGCCATCACCGTTTCGTACGCGATCTGCCGCAACGAGAGCAACGCGCGGTCGGACGTCGACCAGCACTCGTCGTCGATATCGGAGGTGAACGGACTGCGCGGAAAGTGAAAGTCGCGCAGGATCCAGCCGTTGCGCGTCGGATGTTTGCCCGGTTTCACACCAGTCAGCGCCGGGATTCCATGTTCGCGCAGCACATCCACTCGATACGACGGCCAGCTGATCGCTTCGCGCACGATGCCGACGATCAGCGCGACCATCGCCGCCATCAATCCAGGATCGGGCGTGAAGTCCATCGTCAGTTCGATCCGCTCGCGCCGAGGGCGGACTCCGATGCCGGTCGATTTCCGGTTCGCGCCGGCCACGATGATTGGGACCGGCAGCAGGTTGATCAACAGCATGGCCAGCTTCTGGACGTTCCGCTGATGACTTCGCTCCTCGCGCGCGAGCTCGAACGAGATGTTGACGTGAAGGCTGAACGCTTGCAGCCGGACACGCTTGCCGTTCTTCGCTTCCCATTTGTCGAGCTGGTCGCGGACGAAGCCGATCTGCTCCCACAGGCTGCGCACCACACGGGCCGTGCACTGCGGCGCGATCTCGATCACCGGCGTCACCACCTCGATCACGCCGCCGTCGAAATAGAGCGCGCCGCCGGTGGGAAGCTGCAGCGATTTGTTCGTGCGCCGCACCAGCGGCCGGTCAACGAATGCCGCCGGCGTCCGCCACACCTCCTCGGGTGTGCGCTCGACGTCATCGATGAAAACCTTGAACTCGGCCTCCAGCCCGATGACCGGCATCGCCAATTCGCTGGTGTAGGGAAACTTTGGGTCGTACGTCGCCATACCGCGGTCTGCGGTAAGCCTTCAGCAATTGAGGTGCCGGTGACGGGAGTCGGGAGTCGGGGGTCGGGCGTCGGAAGTCGGAGCTACGACAAAGCTACGACGCCCGACCCCCGGCTCCCGACTCCCAAGTCTCACCTCACGATGTACTGGTAATTCACTTCGACCTCGTGAACGACCTCAACCGGCTTGCCGTTCATCATCATGGGGCGGTAGCGCCAGCTGCGGATCGTGTTCAGCGTCTCCTCGTCGAACATCGGATCGGGAGCGTGATTGAGGATGGCGATGTCGATGATGCGGCCATTCTTGCCGACGGTGTAGCGCACTACGCACGTCCCTTCCAGGCGATTCTTTTTCGCCGCGTCCGGGTAGTGCGGGAACTCGTGGTCGATCTCCTTCAGCGGCAGCTTGACGCTGCGATCGACGTAAACGCGTCCGTCGTCGCCGAAGGTGATGCCGCCGGGCGTGCCCATCGTTTTGCCGGTGCCGCCGATCTGTCCGCCGGTCATGCCATTCGGAGAGCCTTGCGCCTCAGACACCGCGGGAGTGGCCACCGGAGCAGGCGCAGGCGGCGGCGCGACGACCGGCGCGGGCGGTGCGACGTCGGGGATCGTATCGGGGATGACCGTCGGTGCGACGATCTGCGTCGGGGCCGGCGACGGCACCACCTTCGGCAGCGTCAGGAGCGGCTTGGGCGGCTCCGCTTTCGGAGGCGGGGGAGGCGGCGGCGGTGGATCGGGCACCTGCGTCAGGCTGTACGCGACGATCATCTTCGGCGACTGCGTCGGCAGCACGACGTTCCAGATCATGCTGGCCAGCGCGGCACCCACGGCCACCACGTGCACCGCGATCGAGACCGGGAGCGTTTCGTAGAAAACGCGGCGGGTGCGCGGTACAAACGCTTCGGGCGCGACGGACTCGAACATGGAGAGGGGCGGAAAGCGTAGCATCACTTTCGGTACCTTCACGTCAAACTTCTGCGGGGACAGATGGCAGTCGAACCCGGTCCATGCCATCATCAGCGTTCGTTTTTCGGGGAACGAGAGAGAGATGGCGCGTTACATCCAGCGGATCACGCTCCTCGGCAGGCAGCGTTGGATCGGATGGGAGATCGACGGCGTCGGCACGGAGATTCCGGGCCTCGTGCTCGCCGACGATTTGCCGGAAGAAGACCTGCGCAGCCGCGGTGTGAAGGAGTTTCGTCCGCTGCCGTTCGAGACGTTCCTGGAGATGAATCCGCAATCCGAGGAGCCGTACGAAGGGAAGCTGCTCGATGAGGACGTCGAGTTCCGCCTCGACGCGCTGCAGGTCGGCCTGGAGCGCCTGCGCAGTCGCGGCAGCAACTCCGTTCCGCGCGCGGTGCTGATGCACATGTTCGGCGATGCTGTGCAACTCAATCACCCGCGTGTGATCGAACGCCTTCGCGCGTGGGAGGCGCGGGGATCGGTGGAGTTCGTCGGGCAGGATGAGTGCTATTTGCGGATATTGGGGCCGCTGTGAATCCCGAGTTTCTCGTACATCGCGCGATCGCCCGCAGCGACGTGCGCGAATGACGTGACGCCACGCTCGCGCAATTCGTCATCCGTGAGGTTGTCCGCCTTCAGCAGGCCGGCGTCGGACAGATCGCCATCCTCGCCTTCGATGTCGTAGCCGGCCCAAAGCGGCACGCCGCGCTCCTCGGTCGGGCCGAGGGCGGTGGTCGATCTGAATTTCTTGATGTAACGCGACATGGAAAAACCGATTGCACCACAAAGGCACAAAGGACACGAAGAAAAGACTCACTTCGTGTCCTTTGTGCCTTTGTGGTTCAAAATTTCTCGTGCAGCCGCGCGAAGTCGTCGAGCGCCAGCCGTTCGGCGCGAATGTCCACATCGATACCGGCGCGCTCCATCGCGCCGACGATCTCCTCGCGAGTTCCGAACTCCGTCAAGTTGTTGACCAGTTTCTTGCGCCGCATCCGGAACGAGGCGCTGATGAGATGGATGAGCGATTCCGAGGCAAACGGCTTTGGATCGGGATCGAGGACGACGACTGCGCTGCGCACTTTCGGCGGCGGGTAGAACGACTTCGGTTCGAGCGTGAGGATGATTCGCGCTGAGGCGTAGAGGCGGACGAAGAGGGTGAGGTAGCCGTAGGCTTCGTCGCCGGGATTTGCCACGAGGCGATCCGCCACTTCTTTCTGCAACATGAAGACGGCGCGGCGGCAGTTTGGATCCGCCACGACGCGGCGCAGGATCGGTGTCCCGGCGTTGTAGGGAAGATTGCCGACCGCGCGATACGGCCGCGCCGGCAGCGACGCGTCCATCGCATCGTCGTTGATGAGCGTGATGCGATCGCCGTACTGTTTCTGCAGCCGCTCTGAAAGCTCGGGATCGATCTCGATCGCGATCAGTTGATTGGCCAGCTCTGCCAGTTTCTCCGTGAGCACTCCCTCGCCGGGGCCGATCTCGACGACGACGTCGTCCGGCGCGGGCTCGACCGCCTCGACGATCCTCGCCACCGCGCCGCGGTTGCGGAGAAAGTGCTGCCCCCACTTTTTCTTTGGGTGACCCATGAGAGTTTTGTCATCCTGAATCGCCGCAGCCGTGTCGCGCGAAGCGCGACGCGGCGAAGGACGATGAAGGATCTCAAGCTACGCAGACTCTGCTGAAACCGGGGCGGGCTTCGGCCGAGACCGCGTAACTTGAGATCCTTCGCCGTCCTCCACCGTTCCGTCGCTTCGCGACTCCCGGCTTCGGCGGCTCAGGATGACACGCGCACGATAAACTGCCGCGTATGGACCAGGCCACAATCAATACCGACATCGCCGCGGCGCACGAGGTCATCGCGCGGTTGAGAACAGAGGTTGGCCGCGCGGTGATCGGGCAGGATGCGATCGTCGACCGGCTCGTCATCGCGTTGCTGATCCGCGGACATGTTTTGCTCGAAGGCGTTCCGGGACTCGCCAAGACGCTGCTCGTCAAGACGCTCGCCGGCGCGATCGACGCATCGTTTCATCGCATTCAGTTCACGCCCGATCTGCTGCCGGCCGATATCACCGGGACGTTGATTTTCAATCCGGCCGATCGCGTGTTTACGCCGAGGCAAGGGCCGATTTTCGCAAACCTGGTGCTTGCCGACGAGATCAATCGCGCGCCGGCCAAGGTGCAGTCGGCGCTGCTCGAGGCGATGCAGGAGCGGCAGGTCACGATCGGCGATACGTCGTACAAACTTCCGCAGCCGTTCGTCGTCATCGCCACGCAGAATCCGATCGAGCATGAGGGGACGTACGCGTTGCCCGAGGCGCAGGTCGATCGATTCGTGATGAAGCTGCGCGTCGACTATCCAACGGCGGACGAGGAGATGCGCATGCTCGGCATCTACCTTGATCCGACCGCGCCGCAGATTGCCATGCGCCGCATTTTGCGCATCAGTGAAATCGACCAGATCGCGAATCTTGCGGCGCGCGTGCACGTCGACGAACGGATCGGACGCTACATCGTGCAGCTCGTCGCCGCCACGCGCCGGCCGGCGGAGTTCAAGCTGCCGTCGCTCGTGTCGCACATCGCTTTCGGCGCGTCGCCGCGCGCCACGCTGGCGCTCGCGCACGTGGCCAAGGGCTACGCATTCATTCAGGGGCGCGCGTTCGTGATCCCCGAGGATGTGAAGGCGATCGCGCCGGACGTGCTGCGGCATCGGCTCGTGCTCAGCTACGAAGCCGCAGCCGAGAACGTGACGGCGGACGCGATCGTCGAACAGATTCTGGGAGCGGTCGCGGTTCCGTAGCCATGTTCTTCCGTTCCCGCAAACCGCGCTTTCGCGTTCCGCTCACGCGGCGCGTGCGCGATCTGGAAATCCTCTCCGCGCGGCTGATTCGCGCCGGATTCGCGGGCGACTATCACTCCGCGTTTCACGGCCGAGGAATCGAGTTTTCGCAGGTGCGCGAGTATCAGCCGGGCGATGACGTGCGCACGATCGACTGGAACGTGACCGCGCGCAGCGGAACGCCACATGTGAAGGAATTCGTGGAGGAGCGCGACCTGACGGTGCTGGTCGTGATCGATGTCTCCGGGTCGATGGGATTTGGATCGGTCGATTGGCGCAAGTGCGACGTCGCGGCTGAGCTGGCCGCGGTCTTCGCGTTCTCGGCGGTGCAGAATTCGGATCGGATCGGGCTGCTGTTGTATGCAAACAATATTCAGGGATACATCGCGCCGAGGCGTGGTCGGATGCACGCGCAGGTGATCGTGCGCGCTGCCGTCGATGCGGCGATGCACGGGCCGAAAGGTGTGGCCGATCTGGAGGGAGCCGCGCGCTACCTCGAGCAGGTCAGCACGCGCCGCGCGGTGGTTATCGTGATCAGCGATTTTCTCGATCAGAACTTCGAGCGGACGATGCGGCGATTGAACCGGCGGCACGACGTTGTCGCGATCACCGTCGGCGATCCGCGCGAGGAACGGTTTCCAGATCGCGGGTTGGCGCAGGTGGCGGATGCCGAGACCGGCGCGTTGCGTCTCATCGATCTGCGCCGTGCCGACGTCGCGCGACGTGCGGCGACGCGCGGCGAGCAGAATGCACGGCGCTTCCGCGCGGCCGGTGTCGATCACCTCAACGTGTCGACTGCCATTCCGTACGATCGCGAGCTGCTGCGCTTCTTTCGCGAGCGCGCCGTGAGAAGGCGATAGACGATGGGCGCCCTTCTCTTTCTGCTGATCACGACCTTCCAGCCGCCGAAGCCGGCGATCGCCGATCCGATCACGATCACGTTCGCGGCTCCGACGACGGTCGATCCGTCCGCCGATTACGAAGTGATCTCGCATCACGGCAACTCGGTCGTCATTCGCACGTTCGTGCCGCACACGGTCACGGTCAATGCGCATTCGGCCGAAGGTTCGGTCAGCGTGATGATTCCAATCCATTCGGTGCTGAAGCCGGACGACAAGCTGGAGCCGGCGCCGCTGAAGCCTCCGAAACCGGAACCGTGGCCGCGGTTGCCGTTCATCGCCATCGGCATCACGGCACTGGCAGCGATTGGGGCATGGATCGCCGTGGTGATGCTCGCGAAGCGGCGCGTGCCGAAGCCGGTGATCATCGTGGCGCCTGCTGACGAGTTTCGCCGCCGTCTGCGCACTCTTCGCCCCGATGCGCCAAAACGCTGGGCCACGCTCGCCGACATCGTTCGCGCGTACCTCGCCGCCGTTCGCTCCGACCTCGGCGCGGAGCTGACGACGTCGGAATTGCTCTCGCGCATCGATCACCCACCGATCGCCCAAATCCTCCGCCAGGGCGACCTCGAAAAGTTTTCGCCGTGGGGCGCCACGCCCGCGGATTTCGACGCGCTCGCGAAGCAGGCATTGGCGATTCCGGCGTGGGCAGAGCCGCCGGTCGTTCAGGCCGAGGAGGCCGCGTGATCCGCTTCGCGAATCCGCTCTGGCTGTTGTTGATCCTCGCCGTCGCCGGGCGAATCGTGCTGCTCGTTCGCGACCGTCGCCGGCGTTTCGGCGCGTTTTCAATCTCGTCGTTGTCGATCGCATCGCCGAAAACGTCGCTTCGCGCGCAGCTCGCGGGCATCCCATTCCTTCTCGAATCGATCGCGGCGCTGGCGATGATCGTGGCGCTGGCGCGTCCGCAGCGCGTGACGAAGATGGCCTCGAACGACCGCTTCGGCATCGACATCGTTGTTGCCCTGGATGCGTCAGGGAGCATGGCCGCCGAGGATTTCAAACCGCGCAATCGATTTACCGTGGCCAAGGAGTTGATCGGCGATTTCATCAGCAAACGGCAGGACGACCGCATCGGCATCGTCACGTTCGGCGTGCGCGCCGCGACGCGCGTGCCGATCACGTATGACCGCGACATCGCCGGTGCGATTCTGGAGCGCGCGCAGGTCGGCGAGAACGGCGACGGCACGGCCATCGGCCACGCCATCGCGACCTCGGTGAACCGCTTGCGGACATCGAAAACGCGCAGCCGGATCATCATCCTCGTCACCGACGGCGTGAACAACGCCGGCTCCATCGATCCGCTGGTGGCCGCGCAACTGGCGGCGCGCTACGGCATCAAGATCTACACGATCGGCGTCGGCAGCCGCGGGCCGGTGCCGATTCCAATCAAACGCCAGGATCCATTCACCGGCGAGATCGTGACGACCTATCAACTCGTTCGCGCCGACATCGACGAAGAGGCGCTCGCGGCGATCGCGAAGACGACCAACGGCGAGTATTTCCGCGCCACCGATGCGCGCACGATGAGCGACGTGCTCGACCGCATCGATCACCTGGAGAAGACGCGGCTGACGGCGCCGAAGAGCGAAAAGATCGATGAGTTGTACGGTCTTCCGCTCGCACTCGGTGTGATCGCGCTGGCGTTGTCGCTGCTGTCGGGAGAAACGGTGTGGCAGAAGGTGACGGCGTGAGCGCGCTACGCCTCCGGAGGCTCGCGTGAACGCGATCTCTTTCCGCGCCCCGCAGTTGCTTTGGCTCGCGATCGCCGTTCCGATCGCGCTGATCTTTTTCCTCGCGCGCGAACGTCAACGAATCCGCATCGCGCGCCGGTTCGTTTCCGAGCGCCTTCGCGGAGTTGCCAATCCGCTGCGTTCCGTTCGGCCATGGCTTGTTGCGCTTGCGCTCCTCGGGTGCGTTATCGCGCTCGCTGGCCCCGAAGCCGGATTTCGCGTCGTGCCCATCGAGCAGCGCGAGTCGAATCGCGTCATCGCCATCGATGTTTCGCTGAGCATGGCCGCGCAGGACGTCGGCACCTCGCGGCTCGACGCGGCGAAGGCGATCGCGAAGCGGATCATCGATGCGCAGCAGGGACGCATCGGCCTGGTCGTTTTCGAATCGGCCGCCGAGGTCGTGTCGCCGCTGACGAGTGACGATGAGGCCGTCGAGGCGCTGCTCGATTCGATTCAGGCCGGCGAGGTTTCGAATCCCGGCTCCGATCTTTCTGTCGCGCTGATGGCGGCGCTGCGGCTGGCCGGCGACACCGCCCAACGCGGCGATATCGTCGTCATCAGCGACGGCGAGGACCAGAGCACGCGGCTCGACGACACTGTCGCCAAACTCGCGCAACGCGGCGTGCCGGTGTCGACGATCCTCGTCGGCACCGCGGCCGGGAGCACGATTCCGCGGCCGGAGGGCGGCGGCGATCTGGTCGACGACAATGGACAGGTCGTGACGACGTACGCGCGCCCCGAGGCGTTGCAAAAGATCGCGGCGGCGACGGGCGGTAAGTTCTACGAGAATCCATTCGGCGAACACGCGCTCGACTCGCTTGCGGCGTCCGGCGGGACGATGAAGCAGCGCAACATCCGCGTCCCGATTGAGCGCTACCAATGGCCGCTGGCGTTGGCCTGCATAGCCATGTTCCTCGGGTCTCTTGCGAATCGAGGCGCTGAATGAAGGTCATCACGATCGTCCTGCTCATTACGATTCCCCTGGCCGATCGCTTTACCCGCGAAACCAATTCGCATGCCGCCACCGCGCGTGGCGTGAAGCAGTTCCAACAGAAAAAATTCGCGGAGGCGCAGAAATCGTTCGCCACGGCCACCTCGATCGCGTCCACTCCCGCCCGCGCCTTCAACCTCGGCACGTCGCAGATCGCCGCCGGAAATCGCGAGGCGGGATCGTCGACGATCGCCAAAGCGCTCGCTGTTCCGTCGCTGCGCGCGGATGCGCTCTTCAACCGCGGCAACAGCGCGCTTTCCGCGAGTGCCTTCGACTACGCCATCCGCGACTACACCGATGCTCTGCGAATTCGCCCGAACGACGCCGACGCAAAACGCAATCTCGAGATCGCGTTGCGACGCAAGCAGGCGATGCAGAAACAGCAGGGTGGCGGCAGTGGATCGCAGCAGGATCGCGGACCGCAGCAGAAGCAGAATCCGCAACCGGCGCCGCAGGCGGGCGGACAACAGCAGCCGAAGAACGATCCGAACGTGGACGGATTGCTGCGATCGGTGCAGCAGCAGGAGCAGGAAGAGTTGTCGCGGATGCACCGGCCGACTCGCGAGCGGTTGCATGTGGGGTGGTGAGGCGTGAACCGCCTCATTGCTGTTCTGCTTTTCGCCTTCGCGCTACCGGCGATGGCCAGCGACCTCCAGGTCGACAAGCGAACACTAGCCACAGACGACGCGCTCACCATCACGCTCACTCTCACCGACGCCTTCGCCTCGGCAGACAACATCCAGCTCCCGCTACAGAACCTCGTCATCGACGGCTCGCCGTCCGTTTCGTCGGAGTTTTCGTGGATTAACGGCCAGTCATCGCGGCGCAAAGTGCTGCGCTACGTCGCGCGTCCCATCCATTCCGGCGACGCGCTCGTCGGGCCGTTGACGTTGCACGGGGCGGACGGACAGGTTGAGACGCTCGCGCCTCTCTCGATTCAGGTTCTTCCGGATCTCGCGGCCGGGACGAATGATCCAATCCGTATCCTCCACGAGCTCGTGGCCACAGGACGCGATCCCATTTTCGTCGTCGCTGATGCCGACAAAAGCAGCGTCTTCATCGGAGAGCAGGTCATCGTGACGTGGACGATTTACAACGCCGCGAACGTGCAGCAACACGGGATCTCGCGGATGCCGAAGCTGGCCGATTTCTGGGTCGAGGAGCTGGACATTCGCGGGCAGACGCCGCAGCAGCTGTTCCTCGGCGGCGTGGCGATGCAGAAACTGGTCATCCGCCGCGTGGCGCTTTTTCCGCTGCGCAACGGAACGCTGACCGTCGATCCGCTCGCGATCGAGGCGCAGATCATGAAGCCGCTCGGCTCAAACCTGTTGCGTCTATTCGAGGGAAGCGTCGTCGATGTGCAGCGCCACTCGTCGCCGCTGACCATCGAAGCGCGCCCGATTCCGGCCGGTCCGCCCGTCGCGGCGGTCGGCGACATCTCGCTGCAATGTGAGGCGCCGGTGCAGAAGAACGGCGGACCGGTCGTGGTCGGCGTGATCATGACCGGCGCCGCGAACCTTCGCGCCGCGCCTCCGCCGTCGTTTGCGCAGCCCGTCGACGGCAGCGTGCAGATTGCCGAGGGGGCGGTGAGCGTGCAGAGGCGCGACGAGGCGGTGATGACGCGGCGCTGGCGTTTTCTGATTTTCCCAAACAGCGCGGGGATGTTCGTGATCCCGCCGCTGACGGCGCAGATCCTGACACCGGCCGGAGTGCGGCGCGAGCTTCGCTGCGAACAACGGACGCTGATGGTTCAAGCAGCGGACGCGGCGATGCAATCGCACGCGCCGCCGGCTCCGAGCAGCGCGCCCGTTGAAGCAGCCCGCCAGTCGCTGCCGTTCATCGGCGTCGCGGCGGCGATCCTCATCCTGCTCGCGATCGCGTGGCCGCGTATCGCACGTGCGCGAGCGATCAGGCATGACGTGCGCGCGCTCGTACGCGAGACGCCGGCAGAAACGCGGATCGCCGTGGACGAATGGTTGTCAACCCGCGGCGTCGATCCAACCGCCATTCTTCGCGAAACGTCCGATCGGGGCGATGCCTACCGCGCCCTTCGTTCCCTCCTCGACGCTACCGAACGCGACCGCCTCGTCGCGGAGCCGGACGATATTCGCGGCAGAGTGCGCGACCTGGTCGCGAGCCTCTGAACGCAACCTCCGACGCCAGTCGGACGTATGTCACAATCGACGAAACGCCCCAACACAACCAGGAGGATTCATGTCAAAGAAACTACTGCTGTCCCTTTGCGCCGTGCTGCTCACGGTCTCCGCGTTCGGACAGACCGTCGATGAGCTGCTCGAGAAAAATCTCAAGGCAGAAGGCGGCAGGGAAAAACTGAAGGCCATCCAGTCGATGCGCCTGACCGGAAAGATGAAGATGGGCCCGATGGAAGCGCCAATCACGATCGTCAAGGCGCGCCCCTCGGAAATGCGCGTCGATTTCACGATCCAGGGGATGACCGGAACGTCTGCGTACGACGGCTCGACCGGCTGGAACCTGATGCCGTTCATGGGCAACAAAGATCCCCAGAAGATGACCGAAGAGCAGTTGAAGGACATCCGCGTCGAGGCTGACTTCGACGGTCCGACCTTCGACTACAAGGCGAAGGGCAACAAGGTCGAGTACGTCGGGAAAGTCGATACCGAGGGAACGCCGACCTACAAACTGCACGTCACGACCAAGGAAGGCAAAGAGTCGAACGTCTATCTCGACGCGGAAACGTACCTCGTCATCCGCACCGAGGCCACGCGCAACGTGCAGGGGCAGGATATGGAGATGGAGACGTCGATCGGCGACTACAAGACCGTCGATGGATTGACGATGCCCTACTCGATGGAAAGCCATGTCAAAGGCAAAGAAGCGATGGGCGGACAGTCCATCACGATCGAGAAGATCGAGTTGAATCCGAAGGTCGACGCCGCGATGTTCAAGATGCCGGCCGTCGCCGCGACCCCGAAGCCGGAAGAGAAGAAACCGCAGTAGAGTTCGTGGGGCCGGGCACTCCCGGCCCCATTTCGAATGCCTCGCCCCACCATCACAACCGAGCGCCTCGTGCTGCGCCCGTTCACTCCCGCCGATGCGCCCGCGATCCAGCGACTGGCCTCGGATCGCGCGATTGCCGCGAGCACCCTGCTGATCCCGCATCCGTATCCCGAGGGCGCCGCGGCGGAGTGGATCGAAGGTCACGACGACACGTCCCACAATCACATCTTCGCCATCACACCGCGCGACGGCGGCGAAGCGATGGGCGCAATCGGCCTGCACGTCGACAGCAATCACGATCGCGCCGAGATCGGCTACTGGATTGGCGTTCCGTACTGGAATCGCGGTTATGTGACCGAGGCCGCGAACGCGATCGTCGACTACGTCTTCAACACGCTCAACCTGAACCGCGTCTTCGCGTTCCATTTCACCGCAAATCCCGCCTCCGGACGCGTCCTGCAGAAGATCGGCATGAAACGCGAAGGCACCATGCGCCAGCACATCGTGAAATGGGGCGAACACGTGGATGTCGACTACTACGGCGCGGTGCGGGAGGAGTGGGTTAAGGTTCGCGCATGATCACTGCTATCGAAGCTCTGACCCGCCTTCGCGATGGCAACCGGCGGTTCGTCGAGGCGGGCGCCATTGGTAATCATGGACATCGCGCGTCGCTGGCTGCGGGGCAGGAGCCGTTCGCGATCGTGCTGGGATGTTCGGACTCACGCGTTCCCGCGGAGCTGGTGTTCGACCTCGGATTCGGCGATCTGTTTGTGATCCGCGTGGCCGGCAACATCGTGGCGCCGTCGCAGGTCGGTAGCGTCGAATTCGCAGCAGCGCGATTTGGAACGCCGTTGGTGGTCGTCATGGGTCACACGCAATGCGGCGCCATCACGGCCACGCTCGAAGAGCTGGCGGGGAAGGCCAGCGAATCTCGCAACCTGCGATCCATCGTCGATCGCGTGCGGCCGTCGGTGGAAAGTGTGATGGCGGTCCGCGGCGACCTCGATGTGGATGCGTTGACGCGCGAAGCCGTTCGAGCGAACGTCCGCGCATCCGCTGACCACCTCCGGCACGGTTCCGAAATCCTCGAACGCCTCATCCGCGACGGAGGTTTCCTCGTCGTCGGCGCGGAGTATTCGCTGGAAACCGGAACGGTCGACTTTTTCGATGGCGTTCCGGACGCCTAGCGGTGGGAAGGACTACCCGCCGATCTCCATGAACTCCTCGTGCGTCAACGAAATCGCCGCGGCGCCGATGTTTTCCTCGAGGTGCTTCACCTTCGACGTACCCGGAATCGGCAGCATCACGTTGGAGCGCTTCAGCAGCCAGGCCAGCGCGATTTGCGCGGGCGTGGCGTGGTGGCGTTCGGCAATTCGTGCGAGCGGGCCGCCATTTTCGGCGAGCTTGCCGGTCTGCAGCGGGAACCAGGGGATGAACGCGATGTTCTCGGCGTCGCAGTAGTCGAGGACGTTCTCCCATTCAAGATCGGCGAGGTTGTAGCGGTTCTGGACGGAGACGACTTCGAAGAACTTGCGGGCGCGTTCGATCTGCTCGACCGTCACTTCCGACAGTCCGACGTGCCGGATTTTCCCTTCGCGCTGGAACTCGCGGATCGCGCCGAACTGATCGTCCTCGGGGACATCGGGATCGATGCGGTGAAGTTGCCATACGTCGATGCGATCGAGCCGGAGACGCTTCAGGCTTCCTTCGACTCCCTGCCGCAGCCGCTCCGGGCGGCCATTGACCGGCCATTGATTCGGGCCGGTTCGTTCGAGGCCGCCTTTCGTCGCGATGACGAGCCCTTTCGGATACGGATGCAACGCCTCGGCGATCAACTCCTCGCTCACGTGTGGACCGTAGGCCTCCGCTGTGTCGATGAGATTCACGCCAAGCTCGATGGCGCGGCGGAGAACGGCCAGCGATTCGGCGTGATCGGCGGGCGGCCCCCAGATACCCTTGCCGGTGATGCGCATTGCGCCGAAGCCGAGGCGGTGGACGGGAAGGTCGCCGCCGAGGTTGAACGTGTCGCTTTGCGCGGCATCGAGAGTTGCGGTGGTCATGGTGGCTCCTTACGGCTTCGCTCGCAGGTATTGATCCGGCCACGGAACATCGACGCCGAGGATGTGGGCGGCGTGGAGCGGCCAGTAGGGATCGCGCAGCAGTTCCCGGGCCAGCAGGACTGCGTCCGCCGAACCGCTGCGGATGATCTCGTCAGCTTGATGCGCATCCGTGATCAACCCCACCGCTCCCGTCGCAACGCGCGCCTCGGCGCGGATGGCGCGTGCGAACGGCACCTGATAGCCGGGTCCGATTTCGATCTTCGCGCCGGGAACCGCGCCGCCGCTGGAGCAGTCGATGAGGTCGACGCCGAGATCGCGCAAGCGCTTTGCGAATTCGATCGAGTCGTGAAGATCCCAACCGCCCTCCACCCAGTCGGATGCGGAGATGCGCACGAAAAGCGGCAGGTGATTGGGCCACGTCTGCCGGACGCGTTCGGCCACGCGCAGCGGGAAGCGCATGCGGTTTTCGAGCGATCCGCCGTAGTCGTCCGTCCGCACGTTGCTGAGCGGGGAGAGGAACTCGTGCAGGAGATAGCCGTGCGCCATGTGCAATTCCAAGACATGGAATCCCGCATCGAGTGCCAGCTCGGTCGATCGGACGAATTGTCCGACGATCTCGTCGATCTCGCTCGCCGTCAGCTCGTGCGGAATCGGTTCGCCGTCGCGAAACGGAATCGGGCTCGGCGCCACCGTCTGCCACGAATTAGGACCATCGCGAAACACCCGCCCGCCGCGCCACGGCACATCGGTCGACGCCTTTCGTCCCGCGTGCGCGAGCTGAATGCCGGCGACGGCGCCGTTACTCTCGATGAACGCGACGATCGGCCGGAACGCATCGGCATGTTGCTGCGACCAGATGCCGCTGTCCCACGACGTGATGCGGCCTTCGGGCGAGACGCCGCTTGCCTCGACCATGACCAGGCCCGCGCCGCCGGCCGCTCGGCTGCCGAGGTGGACGAGGTGCCAGTCGTTCGGAAGGCCGTCATCGCTCGAGTACTGACACATCGGCGAGACGAAAACGCGGTTGCGGAAGGTGACGGCGCGGATCGTGAAACTGTCGAAAAGGTGCATGGTTCTCGCGAAGCCGCCGGAGTATAGCCGTGGCCGTCAGGGGACGTTTGACGCATCCCATTCGTATACCGTTCGGCTACCATGCCACAGCGCCGCGCTTATCGCGGCGCGACCGATCAAAGGAGATTTCATGACTCTCGTTTCCCGCATTTCCCTCTGCATCCTGATCGCAGCGGCAGCGATTCCTGCCGTGGCGCAGACGGCGCGGCGCCGCGCCGTTTCACCGGCGATCGCGACCGGACCTACGACCAAGGTTCTTTTAACCGTGAAGGACGGGTCGAACGGCCTCACGGTCGCCTCGGCCAATGTCACGTACGCCGCTCAGACGCAAATCACGAACAGCACCGGGCAGGTCTCTCTCAACCTGCCTACCGGAAAGCCGGCCGTCGTTACGGTGGTTCACCCCGCCTTTGCTCCCTTTTCGCAGACGATTACGGCGCAAGCTGGCGGCACCTATGACTTGATCCTTACCGAGAATCCGTCCGTCACGATCAAAACGAAGACGAACGAAACGCACATCGTCGACATCGGCACGGCGCAGTTCGCAAATGCGGCCACCTTCAGCAATCCGACGCGGTCTGACACCGCCAACTTCTGCAAAGAGGATGGATCCGATTTCACGCCCGACAAGACGGAATTCACGCGCATCATTGGTCCCGGTGTGATGGAGACTGCATCGCAGTGCTGCCAGTTGGGTAAGGTGGTTTCAGCGAATGTGGAGATGAAGTCGGGCGCGCATCTGAAGGTCTACTTCAAGGACAGTTGCTCTGGCAACGAAGTCGATTTCGTCGGCCGCGAAAAATCGACGGGGCTGTATCAGTACTTCCGCTTCACCGACATCGCGGAAATCGACTTTCCGTAGTCCATGCGTTGGGCAGTGGGCATGGCGCGGTAGACTGCGATTGTGGTCAGCATCGATCCGCGCTTTGCCCTTGCCGCCGCTTCCGACGACATCGAACGCATCTACGCGAAACAGCGAGCGAACCGCGATCGCGTAGCGGCTACGTCGCCCGCCGAGCGGATCGAGAAGCTCCGCCGCTTCCACGCCGCCATGTTCGCGCGCCGCGCCGAGTTCTACGGCGCGCTCTGGGCCGACTACCAGAAGCCCGCGCCGGAAGTGGACATGTCCGAGATCTATCCGGTCGTCGCCGAGGCGCGGCATGCCATCCGGCACCTGCGTGGCTGGATGCGTCCTCGACGCGTTGCGACGCCGCTCGCACTCCTCGGATCGCGCTCGCGCATCGTGCACGAGGCCAAAGGCGTCGTTCTGATCCTCTCGCCGTGGAACTTCCCCGTAAACCTGACGCTCGCGCCGTTCGTCTCTGCGATCGCGGCGGGCAACTGCGTAGTGATGAAGCCGTCGGAGATGACGCCGCACACGAGCGCGCTGATGAAACGGATCGTCGGCGAGCTGTTCGATGAAAGCGAAGCGGCCGTCATCGAAGGCGATGCGGGTGTCGCCGCGGCGCTGCTGCGGAAGAAGTGGGACCACATTTTCTTCACCGGCAGTCCCGCGGTCGGCCGCGTCGTGATGAAGGCCGCGGCGGAGCATCTGACGCCGGTCACGCTCGAGCTGGGCGGCAAGTCGCCGGTCATCGTCGATCGCACCGCGAACCTCGACGAGGCCGCGAAAAAGATCGCCTGGGGCAAGTTTCTCAACTGCGGCCAGATCTGCATCGCGCCCGACTATCTGCTGATCGATGAAGCGATCCAGGCGCCGTTCGTCGAGAAACTGCGCGCCGCGATCGCGCCGGAGACGGGACTCATCGTCAACGATCGTCACGCCGCACGCATCAAGCATCTGTTCGATGACGCGGTCTCGGGCGGCGCGGAAGTCGTCGCCGGCGGCGGCTTCGATCAGCGCGCCATCACGCCGACGCTGCTGGCGAATGTCGATCCTGAATCGCCGGTGATGCAGCAGGAGATCTTCGGACCGTTACTGCCGATGATCACGTACCGAACGCTGGACGACGCGCTGCGCATCATTGCCGCGCGCGAAAAACCGCTCGTGCTCTACCTCTTCAGCCGGAGCCGAAAGGTGATCGACGACGTGCTGCGGCGCACGACGGCCGGCGGCACGGCGATCAACGACACGCTCGTGCAGTTCTACCAGCTCAACCTGCCGTTCGGCGGAGTGGGGGAGAGCGGCGTCGGCAAAGCTCACGGCCAGTTCGGTTTCGAAGCGTTCTCGAACGCGCGCGGCGTCTTCGAGCAGCCGACGCGATTCAGCGCAATCCAACTCCTCTATCCGCCGTACACGAAGTTCAAGAAGAAACTGATCGACCTGACTCTGAAGTATTTCTAGTGCGCCGTTTTCCACTCCTCCTTCTGATCGTTGCTGGTGCCGCGTGCGGCATCGTTGCGGTCGGATTTCACAAGCTCGTCGACCTGATGCGATCGCTCCTTATCGGCGCGGCGCTCGATCAGCACACGCCGCTGCGCTACGCGCTTGTGATCGCCGTTCCGGCGGTGGCGTCGTTCCTGATCGCGCTCGTGATCCGGCGCATCGCACCGTTTGCGTCCGGTGCAAACCTGGCTCGCGTCCGCCGCGCGTACGAGGATGACGTCGCAATCCTCGACGACCGCAGCATCCTGGCCACGCTCGCGCTGACGCCCATCTCCCTTGGCGCCGGCGCTCCGCTTGGCCCCGAGGGACCGACGGTGGTCATCGCGAGCGGCGCGGCCATGTGGATTGCGCGGATCGCCCGCGCGCCGAAGAGCATCGTGCGCAGCATGATTCCGGTCGGCACCGCCGCCGGTATCGCCGCGATTTTCAATACGCCGATCACCGGCGTTGTCTTCGCGATGGAAGAGGTGATGGGCACCGCCAGCCGCGATCTCCTCGGCGGCACGATCGTGGCCGCGGTCGCCGCGGCGGTGGTGGAGCGGCTCATGCTCGGCGGCAAACCAATCCTGCCGGTCTCGCCTGCGTCGTGGAGCGATTTGCGCGAGTTGATCGGATTCGCTGCCGCGGGAGTCGTAGCCGGCATCGCAGGCGGCACGGCCATCGCCGCGATCTGGAAGTTGCGGCGCGTCATGGCGGGCGTCATTCCGCACATCGCCGTTCGCGCTGCCGCCGGCGGAGCGATCGTCGGCGTCATCGGCGTGTTCGTCCCACGCATTCTCAGCGTCGGCTACGAAACCACGTCGCTCTTTCTGCACGGCGGCGCAACGTTGCGCGAGTCGGCGATCGCGTTCGTTGGAAAGATTGCCGCGTTCGTCGCAGCACTGTCGTGCGGCGTCATCGGCGGCACGTTTGCGCCGTCGCTCTTCATCGGCGCGGCGCTCGGCGGAAGCATCGGCCACGCCGCCGCGCTCGTTCTGCCGCACGCGCATGTCGATCCCGGCGCCTACGCGCTCATCGGCATGGGCGCGTTTTTCGCGGCGTTCCTGCGCTGCCCAGTGTCCGCGGTGCTGATCGTTTTCGAGACGACAGGCGACTACGGCCTTGTGCTTCCGGTGATGCTGGCCGTGGCCATCGCTACGAGTCTCTCGCGCCGCATCGCGCCGCACAGCCTCACAGAACTGCAGATGCACGAGGAAGGGTTCCGCGAGCCGGTCGAGACAAACGATCCTTTGGCCGGCCTCACCGCCGCGGACGTCATGAGCACCGCCATCGTCACGGTCCGCGCGGACCTGTCGATGCTCGACGCCGCGCGGCGCATCTCGGGCACCCGCCACCGCGCCTATCCGGTCGTCAACGAAGACGGCAAACTCCTCGGTGTCCTCCAGTCATCCGCAATCGAACTCGCCGCGCAGTCGGGGACGATGGACGAGCCGATCGCCGCACATGTGCAGCCGAACATCATCGTCGCCAACACCGCGGACGACATGCTCGACCTGATCCGCCGCCTCGCTCACGCGAACGTTGATCGCTGCCCCGTCACCGATGACGAAGGCCGCGTCGCGGGATTCATCAGCCCGGCCGACATCCTCCGCACGCGCCTGCGCAGCTACTCACACGGTGCGCAGAACGGCGAATAGCGAAACCGACGAGATCGCGATCCAGAGCAGGATGCCGAGGATGAGTGGGCGCGCGCCGACGGCTGCGATCGATTTGCGGGAGAGGCCGGCGCCGATCAGGAAGAGCGTGATGGTCAGCCCGATGCGCGCCAGCATCGTCAGCGTCGACCAGACCTCGGCCGGTGCGGCGATGTAGGTCCGGAGAACCGAGGCCACGACGAACCAGAGGATGAACCAGGGGATCGTCAACTTCGCCGATTTGCGTTTGAAGAAAAACGCGGTCGCGAGTGTGACGGGAACGATCCAAAGGGCACGCGTCAGCTTTACGGTAGTCGCGATCTGCAACGCATCCGCTCCGTATTTCGCGGCGGCGCCGACGACGGAGCTTGTGTCGTGAATCGCAATCGCGGCCCACACGCCGAACTGCGGCTGCGTCATGCCGAGGCGATGACCGATCATCGGAAAGATGAAGAGCGCAATCGAATTGAGAATGAATACCGTGCCGAGGGCGACCGACATCTCTTCATCGGTCGCCTCGACGACCGGGCCAACCGCGGCGATCGCGCTGCCGCCGCAAATGGCCGTTCCGGACGAGATGAGGTGCGACGTCGTCCGGCTGATGTTCATGGCGCGGCCGAGGAGGAAGCCTAGGAGCAAGGTCCCGACGATCGTGACGATGGTGAAGATGAATCCTGTGCGGCCGGCTTCGACCACCTTCTGCAGATTCATCCCGAAGCCGAGGAGGACGACCGACGTTTGCAGCAGGAGCTTTGTCGCTTTCGAGTTGCGCGACGCGAACGGATGGCCGAGCGTCAGCGCGAGCGCGAGGCCGAGGGCGAGTGCGATCGGCGGCGACGCCCATGGCGTGACGCAGAAAATCAGCAGCGCGGCGAAGACGGCGATGCGAATCGGTTGCACTACGTGAGGTGGGCGCGGAAGAAGTCGACTGTCCGCTGCCACGCGTCTTCCGCGGCCTCGGCGTTGTAGTTCCCGCCGGTGTTGTTGAAGAAAGCGTGGCCGACCTTCGGGTAGACGAGAAGGCGAACATCTTTGCCCATCTCTTCGAGTTGCTTCGCGAGCGCGCGGCCTTGTTCAATCGGTACGCCTTGATCGGCCTCGGCGTAGATCAGCATGATCGGGGCGGCGAGGTTGGCCCAATCCGAGGCGACTTTCTTGAATCCGCCGTAGAAACTGACGGCAGCACCGACCTTCGCCTCTTTCGTGGCGGTGTACTGCGCCAGCGCGCCGCCCATGCAGAAGCCGACGGCGCCGTACGATTTCGTGGTGCACTCGGGGCGGCTGAGGAGGTACGCGCCTGCAGCGGCGATCTCTTTTTCGGCGCGATCGGCGTCCATCTCCATCAGCAGGCGGCCCGCTTCATCGGGCGACGTGGTCGTCTTGCCGTGATAGAGATCGGGCGCGATCGCGGAGAAGCCTTCGCTGGCGAAGCGATCCACGATCTCTTCGATGTGCGGTACGAGTCCCCACCACTCCTGAATGACGACGATGCCGGGACCGTTGCCGGCGAAATAGCCCTGACAGGTGTGGCCGTTCGAAGGAAATTCAACGCGTTCGCCCATCGGATCCTCCAGAAAAATCGCGCGGATTCTAATGCAGCGGGGAACCGATGGCGCGCGTGACGCGTATTCATGGCAGAATAATCGCGCCCGGAGAGAGAGAGATCGAATGACACTGACGAAGGAACAGGTTTCCGGATTGGCGAAAACGCCGCGCTGTCCTCGCTGCGACCTCAACAAGACAATCGGCAATGCCCTCTGCCGCAGTTGCCGCGCGAAGCTTCCCGAAAACATGCGGCAGGCGCTGGAGCGGATCCCGTCGAAAGACGCGTGGACCGTTTCGCGCGCCGTGCGTGCGGCGGCCCGCTACTTCGACGTGCATTTTCAGTCGGTGCGGAACTTCGGTGGCGGACGACCGCGCTAACTAACGAATCCGCACAGACTGTTCCGCGATCTCCGCCAGCTCGTCGATATGCGCTTCGCGCGCCTTGGCGACGATCTCCTCGGTCTGCTTCCGCGACTGCGGCGCACGCGCCCACGCTGCCGCCAGCGAGGCGCGCTTCATCCGCGGTGACGCTTCGTTCCAGTGACGCAGATCGGCAACGCGCAGCGTGCTTTTCATGTCGCCCGCCCGAAGTGTGGCGATCGTGTCATCCGTTTTCGCGTTCGGCTTGAACTCGATCTCGTACAACGCGGTTTCATTCGACGCCACGGAGCCGGTCAACGGTCGATGGGCCGCGATGGCGTCGCCGAAGATGAGGTCGATCGGCGCGGACGTTTTGCCGGGAGCGTCGACGGAGACGCGAAGCAGCCACTTGGTGGCATCGAGCGGCGTCGCTGACGCTTCGAGCTCGACGCGCAAATCGGCAGGTTTGCGCTCCGGCGCGGCGAAGTGCTGCACGAACGCGTAGGCATCGGCATCGCGCGGCGTTTCGCCGTGCGAGATTGCCTGCTGAATCGCGTAGAAGTTGTGGACCGGAGGCGCTGACGCCGTTGCATTGAGCGAATCGGCCGCCGCCGACGATTTCGCGAACGTGCGCTCGCGCGGCGCCGCGCCGCCCTCGGCGGTGATTGCCGGCGCCCCTGCCGGCGGTGCCGGCGGTGGAGCAACGGGCGCCGCCGCTGGAAGCGCGTTGACGATCGAAATGCTCTCGGTAACCGGACGCGACTGCGACGCATCGGCGACGTAGATCGGAGTGTCGGTGGACATCGCAACCGATTCCTCGCGTTTCGCTTCCGCGATCCGCTCGCGCGGCGGCTGCGCGGCGATGCTCGCCGGCGGCGGAATGCGTGGAAGCGGCGGCAGATCCGTGTGTTCCGGGACGCGCGCGCTACCGGGTGCCGGTGGCGTATTGGGAAGAGCGACGGCTACCTGAGTCGCCGGCGCGGCGGCTTCCTTGCTCGTCATCATCGAGTGCGTATCGAGGTTCGAGCCGTTTCGTGAAATCAAGTGCAGCGCGAGATACAGCGACGAGACGAGCAGGATGATCGAGGCGGCGATGCGCAGGTTGAACATCGTCGACTTGCGGAACTGCGCGCGCTCTTTTTCGGGCTGAAACGCGAAGTGCTGCGGGATGTCGCTCTTGATGCGGTCGGCCAGACCGGCCGGCGGTTTGGCCACCGGCGCCATGGTCAGCTTCCGCTGTAGATCAGCTTTGCGGGTGCGAGTCATTGTCTTTCTTCCTCAACGTTCCCGCCGAGGGCTTGTTCCAGCAGGGAAAACGCCTTGTGTAGCCGCTTGCGGATGGCTACGGTTGTGATCTCTTCGATTGCTGCAATCTCCTTCACCGCGAGGCCGCCCCAGAAATGCGCCGTGACGGTGAAACGAAGGTCTTCCGGCAGCCGCAGTACTGCCTCCCTCAACTGTTCGGCTTCCTCGGCATTGCCGAGCAGCTCATCGACGCCAGGCGATTTGTCCGGCGTCTCCGGCATGTTTTCGTCGTCGAGCGATTTCATCAGCCGCGGACGGCGGATGTGATTCAGAAACGTCGTGTATCCGATGCGGTAGAGCCACGTGAAAAACTGCGACTGGCCGTTGAATCCCGGCAGCGCTTCCCACGCTTTGCGATAGGTGTCCTGCGTGAGGTCGGAGGCCAGTTCGCGATCGCCGCAGAGCCGGCACATCGATGCGAAGACGGACGAGTACGTGCGATCGACGAGCTCCTCGGCGGCGCTGCGGTCCCCGCCACGAATCGCGGCGAGCAGGCGGTGTTCCTCGTTCCAGGAGGGAATCACCGCATCATGCTCCGGCCGCATCGCCGGAAAGGGGGCCACATTGCTCACCCCGATAAGACACGGCTCTGCGACATTTCGAAACCACGGTTTGAGTATCCTATCCGACCGATGAAATCCGCTTTCGCCGTCCTTCTCCTCCTCACCGCCGCCTGCCGCTACGAGCCTCCTGCCGGAACAATCGACGGTTCATCGATCCAGAAGGACGAGGATGCATGGCGCGCGCACCGCGCGGAGCGGCTCAAGGCGCCGGATGGCTGGCTGACGCTGGCCGGCCTCTACTGGCTCAGTGACGGCAACAACGACGTTTCACTTCCAGCGAAGCCGCCGGTGCCCGCGCAGTTCGTTTTGCAGAACGGGAAGGTGACGCTGCAGCCGAATGCCTCGCTGACGATCGACGGCAAGCCGGTCGCCGCGCCGGTGGTGCTCCACGACGATACGGAAGCGAAGCCCACGGTCGTCCGTACTGGCACCTTGTCGTTCGTCACCATCCGCCGCGAAGACGCCGCGCATGGTCCGCGATTCGGAGTGCGCGTTCGCGATACCGACGCGGATGCCCGCACGCATTTCAAAGGCCTCGACTACTTCCCAGTCGATCCGAGCTCACGCGTGGAAGCGCGCTTCGAGCCGTACAACCCTCCGAGGAAGATCCCGATCACGAACGTCCTCGGTATGACCAGCAACGAGATCTCGCCGGGTGCGCTCGTTTTCACGCTGCAGGGCCGCGAGTTCCGCATCGATCCGATCCTGGAGCAGGGCGAGACGGACTACTTCATCATCTTCAAAGACGCGACGAGCGGAAAAGAAACGTACGGTGCGGCGCGCTACCTCTACGCGAAGCCGGCGGATGCAAACGGCAAAACGATCGTCGATTTCAACAAGTCATACAACCCGCCGTGCGCGTTCACGCCGTATGCGACGTGCCCGCTGCCCCCTAAGCAGAACCGGCTGCCAATCCGCATCGAAGCGGGCGAGAAAAAGTACGCCGGCGGGCACGCCTGACCGCTACGCGTTCGTGCGCTCGTCCGCAAGCACCTGAGCAACGCAGGCCGTCACGTTTTTCCCGGTCTGGATGTCCAGGAACTCGTTCGGTCCGTGTGCGTTGCTGTGCGGACCGAGGACGCCGGTGATCAGGAACTGCGCGTTCGGGAAGCGCTGGCCGAGCATGCCCATGAACGGAATCGAGCCGCCTTCGCCCCACGTCGTGGCCGGCTTGCCGAAGAAGTTCTGCGACGCCGAGTCGATCGATTTCTCCAGCCACGGCTGCACCTTCGGCACTTCCCATCCGCCCGCGCCTTTCTCCGGTTCGAACGTGACCCGCGCGCCGTAGGGCGGATTGCTCTCCAGCAACTCTTTCAACTTACCATCGAGATTCGTGGCGTCCAGCGTGGGCGGAACGCGCAGCGAAAGTTTGATCGAGGTCTTGGGGCGCAGAACGTTACCGCCCTGCACGAGGTCGGGAAGGCCGGCCTGTCCCGTGTACGACAGCATCGGCCGCCACGTGCGGTTCAGCAGAAGTTCGACGGAATCCGTCGCCATCGGCGTCATCCCCGGAAGGAACGGGAACTTGTTGTAGATCTCGTCGCCGAGAATCCGCGCGGTCTCCCGCACTTCGGCCATGCGATCCGGCGGCACTTCGGCGTGCAACCACTCGGGGATGATCCGTCCCGTCTGCGCCTCTTCGAGGCGATCGAGGAGCATGCGAATGATCCGAAAGCTCGACGGCACGATGCCGCTGGCGTCGCCGGAATGGACGCCCTCGCTGAGAACCTCGACGGTGAGGTTGCCGACGATCGAGCCTCGCAGCGATGTCGTCATCCAAAGTTGCTCATAATTGCCGCAGCCGCTGTCGAGGCAGATGACCAGCCGCGGCGTGCCGATCTTGTCCGAGAGCAGATCGATGTACGCCGGCAGATCGAGCGATCCGCTCTCTTCGCAGCATTCGATGATCACCACAATTCGCGAATGCGGCGCGTGCTGCGACTTCACCGCACGAATCGCGGAAACGGCCGCGAAGATGGCGTAGCCGTCGTCGGCGCCGCCGCGTCCGAAGAGCTTGCCGTCGCGCAGGACCGGAGTCCACGGCCCGAGGCCGGCGTCCCAACCGACCATAGCAGGTTGCTTGTCGAGATGGCCGTACATCAACACTGTCGACGAATCGTCGCCATCGACTTCGATGAAGATCAGCGGCGTGCGTCCCTTCAGCTCGTGCGTTTCGATGCGCAGACCTTCGATCTGCTGCTCTTCCACCCACGCCTTCGCGAGAGCAACGGCCTCGGACATGTGCCCGTTCTGCTTCCAGTCGGGATCGAAAAGAGGAGATTGGTTGGGGATGCGGATGTAGCGCTGGAGCGTGGGAACGACCGAAGCGTCCCAAATCTGATCGACGCTGCGGGCGATCTGTTCTGAATTCATCGACTTACCTTCTGCGGGCGGCGTTTGCGACGGCGGAGGATAGCATCAGTGCGGGGGCGCGCCGGCCGGAATCCGCGCGCAGTGTCCGTCAAAAATCAGCGACACCTTTCCGCTACTAATCGGGTATGATGCACGAACTCCAGACAAGTTCCCCGTCGAATAAATTGACGTCCCAAAGGAAATTTGTACTTTTCAGATTTCGTGGTATGGTCTGCGCATCTCGTCCATAATTATCGACTGGCAGCTTCCGAGAGAGAGGAAGAGGACGGCAAGTCGTGCTTGATCCGAACGTGCTGGAAACGCTGACAAGCGCCCCCCTGACCATGCCCGCCGCGGAGGTGGAACCCGTTCTGCCGCCGGTCGCGCCTGCGCCAGATCCGCAGCCCGAAGAAATCGGCGAGCTCTACGTTCGTCACCGTCCGCTGCTGCTCCACGTCGGCTGTCGCAAGTTCCGCATCCCCGAACAGGACGCGGAAGGGCTGATCCAGGAAGTCTTCGTGTCATTCATGACCACGACCACGAAGGTCGAGAACACGCGTGCATGGCTGGTGGCGGCGATGTGCAACGCCAGCCGCCACTACTGGCGTGGCCAGGGTCGCACCGAACCTCTGCCGGACGATTTCGACGATCACACCGATCCGTCGTCGAACGGGATCGCCGACAAACTGGCCATGATCATCACCATGCAGCAGGCGCTCGGCTACCTCCAGCCGCGCTGCCGCGAAACGCTTTACCTCCACTACTACGAAGGCCGCTCCGCGAATGATGTCGCGGCGTCGCTCGATACGACGTCGCGCTACGCGGAGAAGCTGATCCACAACTGTCTGAAACGGGTCCGGGAGATCTACCTCAGCATCACGGCGGTGAAGCGATGATGATCGAACAGCATTACGACGAAGAAGTGCTCGCCGGTTTCCTCGCGGAGCCGATCGATTCCGCGGCACGCGACCGCCACCTGGCCGGCTGCTCGCTCTGCAAGCAAACGCTCAATTCGATCCGCGACACGGCCGGCCTGCTGAAGCAGCCCGACGTCTGGAGCTGCGAGTCCTTCTCCAGCGCCCCCCGCCCCGAAACGCTGGCCTTCCTGCGCAACGTGCAACGAACCATGTCCGATGAGGACGCCGCCGCCGAGGTCTATGTGAAGCAACTCCTGGCGGGATCGCGCGAGACTTGGGCGCCGCGTCTCGCCGAACACCCGGAGTGGCGTACGGCGGGGGTGGTGCGGAAGCTGATCGCGGCCACGGATCGCGCGATCGATTTGATGCCGTCGGATGCGGTTGAGATCACGCGGATCGCGGTGGACATCGCCCGGCACCTCGGCGGTGCCTCAAGCACGGAGGATGCCTCCCGCTTACGCGGGAATGCATGGTACGAACATGGATACGCGTTGATGTATACCGGCGTGTACGTGAGCGCACTCGCTGCACTTACGACCGCCGAGTCGGAATTCAAGCGCGTCTTGGTCGCTGATCACGAGATCGGCAGAGTCAACATCGTGCGGGCAATGCTCTACCGCGCGATGGACCGTCTCGATGACGCGCTACCAGTGATTGCAGCCGCCGCCGTTGTGTTCCGGGACTTCGGCGACAAGGAACGCTACTACGCCGCTCGTCTCGCGGAAGGAATCACGCTTTACAGCGCGGGACGTTTCTCGGAGGCCATCACGATTCATCTCGATATCGCTGCTCAGGAGACGATCGCACCCCGGTGGCGTGCCTCTGCGCTTCAGAATGCAGCGATCTGTCACCGCGAATTGGGCGACGTCGAACCGGCTATCCATTGTTTTACGCAGGCCATTACGGCGTTCGAAGCGGCGGGCATGATGTCGTTCCGAGCGAAGGCTCGTTGGACGCTCGCCAGGATCTTCCTTGCCCAGCAGCAGTACAACGTAGCGCTTCCGATGTTTGCTGAATTGCGTGTCGAGTTCGAAGAACTAGGTATGGCTAACGAAGTAGCGCTCGTGGCGCTTGATGTCGCGGACACGCTCCTCGCTACCGGTAAGACCGCCGGCATCGCTGAGGCGTGTCGAGAGGCGATTGTCTACTTCGAAAAATCGCAGCTCACGTCGACCGTCGCGGCTCTGACCGCCGTTACTCATCTTCGCGAAGCGGCGCTCGCAGGTTCAGCGAGCCCGGCTCTGGTTTCGGAGCTGAGAATGGCGTTTCTTGCCGAGTCAAAGCGAACTCAGGCGAGACCGCAGGCCTACGACTTTTCCTGATGACCAGACCAAAGCATCGGTGGTGGGTAGGGAAATCCCGGCGCCAGACACTCCTGTAGGAGGGCGCCCTCCAATAACCCGAGTTCTTAAACTCGACGGAGGGTGTATGTCTGCACGTTCAAGAATCAAGATCGCCACTGCTGTTCTTCTCATTGCTCTGTCAACGGGTGCGGCGTCAGCCGCCACAAGTCGAACGGCACCGCCAGATAGCATATTTGGGAGAATTCAGCAGATCGTAAAGCAGATCGGCAGGATTTTCCGTCCGCTCGACGAACCCACCTTCCCGAAACCCTGACTCTTCTCCCGCTTACAATACGCCGGCTATTCGGGGAGCGTGCGCATGTCGGTCGTGTTGTCGGTTCGGGATGTAGTGAAGACGTTTGGGGCTGTGCGGGCGGTGGACGGAGTCTCGTTCACCGTCCAGCGTGGCACGATTACGGGGTTGCTCGGCAGGAACGGCGCGGGGAAGACGACCACCATCCGGATGATTACCGGGGTCTTCTTTCCGGACGCCGGCTCGATCGAGTGGCTCGGCAGTGATCGTGATGCGCGCGACCGCATCGGCTATTTGCCGGAAGAGCGTGGGCTCTACCGGCAGATGAAGGTCAAGGAGCATCTGCTGTTTCTTGCCGAGATCAAAGGCAAGCGCGGCAGCTCCGTCGTCGCCGACGCCGAGCGGTGGCTCAAGCGTTTCGAACTTTGGGACAAGCGTGACGCCAAGGTCGAGGAGTTGTCGAAGGGCAACCAGCAGAAGGTCCAGCTCATCGGGACCTTGCTGCACGATCCTGAGCTCATCATTCTCGACGAGCCGCAGTCGGGACTCGATCCCGTCAACATGCTGCTGGTCCGCAATCTCCTTCGCGAGTTGAAGGACGAGGGGAGGACCATTCTCCTCTCGACGCACATGATGGCCGAGGCCGAGAGGATGGCCGACGACATCATTTTGGTGCACAAGGGGAAGGTCGTCCTCTCCGGTGCGCTCGACGCGGTGCGTGACTCATTCGGCAAGAACACGTTGCATATCGACTACGAAGGCAACGGCGAATTTCTCGAGCAGCTTCCGCAGGTCAAGCGGGCCACGATCGTGCCGAACGGCGCCGAGATCAGTCTTGCGGACGGAGCCGATCCGCAGCAGATCCTCGAGGCCACGATCGGCAAACTACGCATCCGCCGGTTCGAGCTGGCCGCGCCATCGCTCGAAGAAATCTTCATCGAGCAGGTCGGCGCCGAGACCATGACCATGGAGGCCAATCGATGAACAAGATGTTCGCAGTCATCAAGCGCGAGTACCTGCAGGCCGTGCGGAAAAAGATGTTCATCTTCATGACCATCTTTTTTCCCGTCCTCATGGCCGCGTTGTTCGTCCTGCCCGGCCTCATGGTGGCGAGAGGTATGGGCGGGAAAAAGGTGGCCGTCGTCGACGGTACAGGCGCGCTGCGCAGCTCATTTACGCGGCACATCGAACCGGAAGCGCCCGATCCGAAGAAAGCGCTTTCCGGAAAGCGCCGAGGAGAGTTGCCGCAGTCGATTGACGTCGAGTATGCCGATGCCCACCTCCAGACTCCTTCCGACGCGGCGAAGCCATATCTCGACCGCCTCAATGTTCCGAAGGAGGCGGGGAATCGGCTCGACGCCGTCCTGACGATTCCGCCGAATGCGTTCGCAGGCAACGACGCGAAGATGACCTACTACAGCCGCTCTTCAGCCGACGTCATTGCGCAGGACAGGCTCGCATCGATTGCGAACCGCGCCATTCAGCGGCAACGCCTGGCGGCCCGTGGAATTGCTGCGGATGCCATTGACACCTTGACCCGCGAAGTTCCCACGGAGGGAATCCAACTCTCGAAGAGCGGCGAGAAAAAGACAGGCAACGAGTTCAACTTCATTATCGGCATGATCTTCGCCGGTCTGCTGATCATCCCTTCGTTCATCTACGGGCTGGAAACGATGCGCGGCATCGTGCAGGAGAAGAGTGAGCGCATCGTGGAAGTGCTCATCTCGTCGATGTCTCCCCGCGAGTTGCTGACCGGCAAGATCCTCGGCGTGGCCGCGGTCGGACTGACCCAGATTACGGCCTGGCTGACCATCATCGCCGCCGGCGGCGCGTTCGCCGCTGCCAGCGCGAAGGTGGCCGGCTTCGACGTCTCGCAGTTCCTGCGGCCGATGGTCTTCGTCTACTTCGCGCTCTTCTTCATCCTCGGCTACCTGACCTTCGTTTGCATCTATGCGATCGCCGGAGCCGCGTGCAACACCGACAAGGAAGCGCAGCAACTCGTCGCTCCCGTGCAGATGATCATGATGGTGCCGTGGTTCGTGATGTTCCCCATCATCACCAATCCCGATTCGACGATGGCGGTCACGCTATCGATGATGCCGGTCTACGGACCGTTGACGATGTTCGCCCGCACGCTCGTCTCCGAACCGCCGGTGTGGCACGTGTTGGTTTCGATCGCCGTCTCGATCGCCACGATCGCGGTCTTCTTCTACGTCACTGCGAAGATCTTCCGCGTCGGCATCCTCTCGTATGGGAAGCGGCCCACAATTCCCGAACTCTGGAGATGGCTGAAGGTAGCGTAGCCGGGCAGGTTATGATCCGCGCTTACTCCACAAAACACAGGGGGCTGCGCGGATGGAGATCAAGACTCTCAACGACATCTACACCGTCACCTGCTCGCTGGATCGTCCAGCGGCGCTGAAGTACAAACGTGACGGGAAATGGGTCGACACCAGCGTCGACGAGTTTCGCGACACGGTCCGCTACTTCGCCACTGGCTTGCGCCTGCTCGGACTCAAGGCCGGCGACCGCGTAGCCATCCTTTCGGAGAACCGGCCGGAGTGGGCGATGGCCGATTTCGCCATCCTCGCCAGCGCCGCCGTGACCGTTCCCGTCTACCCGACGCTCCTCGGTTGGCAGATCGAGTACATCCTGAATGATTCCGGTTCCGTGGCCGTGATCTGCTCGAACGAAGAGCAGATGAAGAAGGTTGCAGGCATCCGCGATCACTGCCCGCACATTCACAACGTCATCGTCTGCGATCCGCCGCCGAAACTGCCGGAAGGGGTGTTCAGCTTCGCGCAGGTCGTCGAGAGCGGACGCAAAGCTGACGACGACGCCGCGCGGACCTGGTTCGACGAAACGCGCTCCAAGCCGAAGCCCGATGATCTGGCCACGCTCGTCTACACCTCGGGGACGACCGGCAATCCGAAGGGCGCCATGCTCACGCACGGCAACATCACCAGCAACGTCCTGGCGACAGCAGCAGTGCTCCCGATCGGCACGGGGATGGTCGGTCTCTCCATCCTGCCGCTTTCGCACATCCTCGAGCGGATGGGGGACTACACCTACTTCTATCGGGGCTGCACCATCGCGTACGCCGAGAGCGTCTTGAAAGTCAGCGACAACCTGCGCGAGATCAGGCCGGAGCTCTTCGCCGCCGTACCGCGGCTGTTCGAAAAGATGCGCACGGCGATTCTCGACAGCGTGGCCGTGCAGCCGGCGTCGAAGCAGAAGATCTTCAAATGGGCGCTCGGCATCGCCGAACAGCGGCTGCCGTATCGCGTCGACCGCAAGCCGATGCCGCTCGGTTTATCGATGAAATCGTTCGTCGCCGACAAACTCGTCTTCAGCAAAATCCTGGCGCGGCTCGGCGGACGCGTGAAGATGGTTCTCTCCGGAGGAGCGCCGCTTTCCGCCGAACTGGCTGCGTTCTTCATCGGCGCGGGGCTCGACATCTACGAAGGTTACGGACTCACCGAGACCTCGCCCGTCATCGCCGTCAACACGCCGGAGTGGCGCCGCGTCGGGACCGTCGGCCGCATCATCCCGGGTGTGGAAGTGAGGATCGCCGAGGATGGAGAGATTCTGAGTAGAGGCCCGCACATCATGAAGGGGTATTGGAACAACGACGACGCAACGAAGCAGGCCATCGACGCCGACGGCTGGTTTCACACCGGCGACATCGGCGAGATCGACAAGGATGGCTTCCTTAAGATCACCGACCGCAAGAAAGACATCATCATCAACGCCTACGGCAAGAACATCGCTCCACAGCCGCTGGAAGCGCTGCTGAAAAGCTCGCCCTACATCGGCACGCCGGTACTCATCGGTGACCGCCGCAAGTACCTCGCCGCGCTGCTCGTCCCGAACTTCGACAAGCTCGAGCGCGATGCCTCCGCCATGGGCGTTCAGTTCGGGAATCGCGACGAATTGATCGGCAACGAGAAGGTCCGGCAGATTTATCAGACCGAGATTGATCGCTTCAACACGAACCTCGACCGGCAGGAAAAGATCCGCCGCTTCGCGCTTCTGCCGCGTGATTTCAGCATCGACGAGGACGAGATCACGCCGTCGCTCAAAGTGAAGCGCAAGATGATCGACAAAAAGTACAAAGACATCATCGACCTCATGTACATCGACGAAGACGCCGATGAGCGCGAAGGAAAACGGGCCTGACCAATGACCACCCTGGCTGAAGCACCGGCGCGGACCGGGTCCGCGTTCCGGATCGAGCGCGAAGGCGATCTCGCAACTGTCTGGTTCGATCTTCCCGGCGAGAAGGTCAACAAATTCTCGACTGCTGTGATGTCCGAGTTCGCCGCCGTCGTCGACGAACTCGAAAACGATCGCGAGATCAAACGCGTCATCATCGCGTCCGGCAAACCGTCGATCTTCATCGCCGGCGCGGACGTCACGGAGTTCTCGAAGGCGACTTCGGCCGAACAAGCCGCCGAGTACACCCGCTTCGGCCAGCAGACCATTCACCGCTTCTCGAAGCTGCCGCAGGTCACCGTCGCCGCCATCAACGGAGCCGCGCTCGGCGGCGGCTGTGAGCTGGCCATCACCTGCGACTACCGCGTCATGTCCGACAGCTCGAAGGCGCAAATCGGATTGCCGGAGACGAAGCTCGGCATTTTCCCCGCGTGGGGCGGCACCACGAAGCTGCCGCGCCTGATCGGCCTTCCCGCCGCGCTCGACATCATCCTCAATGGCAAGACGCTCGACGGGAAGAGAGCGAAACGGATGGGCCTCGTTGACGAAGTCGTCCCTTCCGCCATCCTGCTCGACATCGCCAAACAATTCTCCACCAAAACCAAACGCCGCGGCGGCCGCACCAAGTTCTACGTCGAAGGCAATCCGCTGGCGCGCAAAGTCATCTTCAGCAAGGCACGCAAAGCGGTCATGGCGCAGACGCACGGCCACTATCCCGCGCCGTTGGCCGCCATCGACGTCATGGAGTACGGCATGTCCGCCGGCGTCGAGCGCGGCCTCGCACGCGAAGTCGAAGCCGTCGTTCCTCTCATCGTCGGTCCGAAATGCGAAGTTGCGCAGAACCTCATCCGCCTTTTCTTCATGATGGAAGAGTCGAAGAAAGAACGCATCACCGCGACGCCGATCGAGGTCCGCGACGCTGGCGTTCTTGGTGCCGGCATCATGGGCGGCGGTATCGCCCAACTCATCGCCGACAAGACCGACGCCTCGGTGCGTATGCGCGACATCAACTGGAAAGCGATCGCCGGCGGCATGAAAGCGGCCGCGAAAATCTGGAAGAAGAAAGTCGACCGCCGCCGCATGACCCGCGGTGAGATGCAGCGCAAACTGGCGCGCATCACCTCGACGACCGATTGGAGCGGGTTCGAACGCTGCAACCTCGTGGTCGAAGCGGTCGTCGAAAACGTTGACGTCAAGCGCCAGGTGCTCGGCGAATTCGAATCGATCGCCAGAACCGGCGCCATCTTCGCCACCAACACCTCCACCATTCCGATCACAGACATCGCCGCGCAAGCCGTGCATCCCGAGAACGTCGCCGGCATGCATTTCTTCAATCCGGTGGACCGCATGCCGCTCGTCGAAGTCATCCGCGGCGCGAAGACTTCCGACGTGGCCATGGTCACCGTCGCCAACTTCGCCCGGAAGCTCGGCAAGACGGTCGTCTACTGCAACGACGGCCCGGGCTTCGTCGTCAATCGCATCCTCGGACCGTACATGAACGAGTCCGGCTTCCTGCTCGAAGAAGGCAACTCCATCGAATCGCTCGACAAAGCGATGGTCGACTTCGGAATGCCGATGGGACCGATGGCGCTGCTCGACGAAGTCGGCATCGACGTCGCCGCGAAAGTTGCCAAGATCCTCGGCGGCGCGTTTGGCGACCGCATGGAGCCGTCGCACGTCGTCGAGACGCTCTACGCCGACGGCCGCTACGGCAAGAAAAACGGCAAGGGCCTCTATCTCTACGAAGGCGGCAAACGCCAAGGCCCCGATTCCTCGGTGTACAAACTCCTGAATATCCGCTCGACACATCCCGCCGACGCGCCGGCCGTCGTGGAGCGGATGATCTTCGCGATGGTCAACGAAGCGGCCATGATCCTGGACGAGAAGATCGTCGCCTCGCCCGGCGAACTCGATCTGGCCATGATCATGGGCACGGGCTTTCCGCCATTCCGCGGCGGCCTGCTCCGCTACGCCGACAAACTCGGGCTGCCGTACATCCTGGCGCGTCTCGATGACCTGTTCCAGAAGCACGGCAAACGCTTCCTCGCCACCGCCGCCCTGCGCAAGCTGGCCGAACGTGACGGCAAGTTCTATCGATAGCTACGGTTGTGACATCCTTCGCCCGCTTCGGCGATGGACCTTACCCAACCACTACCCGCGCTCACGCCGCGCCAGCGCCTGACGTTCGGCGTCGTCGCGCTCGTCTGCGCGGCCACGCGTTTTCTGGCGATGGCGAAAACGCTCTGGGATTGGGACGAGGCGCTCTTCTGCCTCGGCATGCGCTCGTATGACGTCACCGCGCACCACCCGCATCCGCCGGGCTTTCCGGTCTACATTGCGCTCGGCCGCATCGTCCGGACGGTGATTCCGAGCGATTTCCGCGCGCTGCAAGCCGTGAATCTCATCGCCGCGATGCTCGTTTTCCCGGCGATCTTTTTCCTCGCGCGCGAGCTGCGCCTGCCGTTCGTCACGGCCACGATCGCGGGCGCGCTCTGCGCATTTTTTCCGAACGTCTGGTTCTTCGGCGGCGGTGCGTTCAGCGACATCCCATCGCTCGTGCTGGTCGTCTTTGCCGTCGCCTTTCTCTTCCACGGATGCCGCGACGCGAATGCCTATCTGATCGGCGCCGCGCTACTGGCGCTCGCTGCCGGAATCCGTCCGCAGAACTTTCTGATCGGATTCGCGCCCGGACTGCTGGCCACGTGGTATCGCGCGCGTGCCTCCTGGCGCGACGTCGTCTTCGCCGCGCTCGTCGGCGCGATCACTGTCACTGTCGCATTCGGAGGGGCGATCGCCGCCACGGGCGGAACCAAGCCGTACCTCGATGCCGCGAGAGAACATGGCGAGTACATCACACGGGTCGACTCGTTCCGCAGCCCTAACCGTCCGCCGCTGTGGCGTCTCTTCGATCGCTTCTTCATCAAGCAGTACGAGTCGCTCGCGCTGAGCTTCATCACGTCGATCCTCGTCGCGATTTCCATCGCCGGCGCGATCGCTTCGCGCGACCGCGCCATTGGCTGGCTCGCGCTGAGCTTTGGGCCGTTCGCGATCCTCGCGTGGATGATGCTCGACCGCTACAGCGTCAACCGCTTTTCAATCGGCTACTGCCCGCTCTTCGCGATCCTCGCCGCCGACGGAATCCGCCGTCTCACGCGCGCCTGGCCGCGAATCGAGGCGTTCGCCGGCGCGGCGCTTATCGCGTCGTTCTTCGTCTGGACGCTGCCGGCCCTCGCCGTCGTGCGCAACACGATCTCCCCCTCGGTGCTCGCAGTCGAAGCCGTGACGCAGCATCTCAATCCGCGCGTCGACGAACTGTTCGTCGCCCGCGACATGGACCCGTTCTTTCAGTATCTGTTGCCGAGCTACCCGTTCGTGCACGTTCTCGACAAGCGCGCCATGCCGCTGTCGATCGGCAATCGCAAGCCGTGGATTCTGGCCGAGGCAGATGAAAACGATCGCGACGGATTCGTCTTTCATCGCGAGCGTGGACACCTCTGGAACATCGCGCGCCGCCACTACTTCGATGCCGGCGTCATTCCTGTGCGCATGCCGCCGCAGTTCCTCGCCGGCTGGTATCCGCCGGTGCGCGAAACGCCGTTCGAAATGCGCTCGATGACAGGCCACTCCGTCACGCGGCTTCCTCCGTCGCGCGGCGAGACGATTCTGCGGATTCAGTTCCGTGTGCCCGACGCGTTGGTCGTGGCGCACGCCTCGATCACCATCGCGCTCAACGGCCGCGTCATTGACCATTTCGCAGCAAGCTACGACGAGGTCGATCGCGAATACCACGTCACGCCCGCGCCGAACGCAGCGCCGAATGTGCTCGACCTGTCGATCGATCAAACAATTCACCAGCCGCGCGAGTTGGGCATGACCATTCGTTGTCTGTCGTTTGGACCTGGATAAACCTATGGCTGATCAGAACGTCGCTATCCGAATCATCGTCGAGAATCCGCCCGTTCGTTTCGCCGTGCAGCGTGGCAAAGACGAACTGCTCGAGGCAACCTCCGCGAACGCAAAACAACAGGTCTTCGAATTCTCCGTTCGCGCCCGCGACGACGGAACAGGCGCTCCGAACTTCCTCGGTCCGTTTGCGCAAGGTCCGGTCGGCGGCCGATTCGTTTACGTGAACTCCGGAACGCTGGGTGGCGAGCCCGACTCCCGCTGGACGCGCCGCGCGAAGGTTCCGCTGAGCGGCATCACGTGGAGTCTCATCAAGAAAGCTGCGGGCTCCGTGATCGAAGCCCGCATTGCCGGCACGGCGCGCGACGGAGGACCCGCCTGCGCCACCGTGCCGCTGCTCGGCGGCGGCTGGAAGATCGCTCAGTAGCGCCAGTAACCCTCGATCCAAACGCGGCGGAAACTGCGGCGCTCCCAATGCGGCGCGATCCAGACAGCGCCCGCGCGCGGCGGCACAACCCAACGCCCGTCGACGAGCACGAGACCGGCGCGCGGCGGACGGGCAACGACAGTGGTGGTGCAGGCGGCAGTCATCAGACTCGCCGCGATGATCGATGCTGAGATGAGTCGTTTCATGGTGTCTAGCTCCTTCTTCGATCAGACGAAAGAGCACGTCAACTTGTTGACGATCGATGCGCAAACAAAAACGCGCCGGCTTGCACCGGCGCGTTCGTAAACATCCGTCGAAGACGAAACGTCTACTTCAGTTTCGATTTCGCCTCTTTGGCCATCTTCAGGTGATCCTGCAGTGTCGGCAGCGTCTTCGTCGCCCACGCTTTCAGATCCGGATCCTTCGCGTCCTTCGACGCCTTCTCGAACTCCTTCACCTCTTTCTCGTGGTCTTCGACCATGCCGTTGATGTACTCCTTGTCGAAGTCCTTACCGCTCAACGTCGAGAGCTTGTCCGCCATCTTCTTGCTCTCGTCGTCGACGTCCGAGGGGAGGGTCACGCCTTTGGTCTGCGCGAGCTGTTTCAGCTCGTCGCCCGCCTTGCCGTGATCGCTGACCATGCGGTTGCCGAAGTTCTTCACATCCGGACTCGTGCCTTTCGAGGACGCCGTCTGGCCGAGCATCACTTCGGCCATGCCGCCCTGCGCGGCCTTGTTCATGAACTCCTGATCGTCGTGATCGACCGTGCTGGCCATCGTCGAGGTGCCGGCAGTCCCGGAAGTGTCAGCGACGGTCGAGGTCGTCGCCGACGTGTCCGTCGCGCTTGTGGCCGTCATCGATGTGTCGGTGGCGGCGTTGTCGGTGCTCTCCTTGTGGCAAGCGAAGGCCATCATCGCCACTGCGCAGGCGAGCGCGAGTATCCACGGGTAATTCTTCAGTTTCTTCATTGTTCGAATCGCTCCTTCTCGTCGGAAAACTGCACAAAGTGCTCCAGAGTCAGTGGCGGACAGCAGGCTTTTTCTTCGGAGTTTTCCGCGCGACCACGGCTTTCTTCTTCGCCGGCGGCGGGTACTGTTTCGCCGCCACCGCATTGACGTAGCGGACGAACTTCGTGAAGAGCTGCTCGCTGCGATCGACGGGAGCGGCGGCGCGGGAGAGCTCGTCGACATAGCTGCCGGAACTGAGCTGCAGTTGCGAGTCGCGCGTCAGCATGGCCGTCATCATGTCGGAGACCGCAAACTCGGTCGGAGGGATGATGCCGAGGGATTTGGCGGAGTCGGTGATGGCGCGGCGGGCGGAGGGGGAGAGCTCGGCGATCCTCCCGACCAGCGTGGTCTCGATGTGGCTCGACTCCGGAGTGATGAGCATGACTGCGCTGCGTGAGGCCACGAAATCGGGCGACGCGTTCACGATCCCTTTGGTCGCGGGGAGGAAGAGCTTGTCGCCATTGTTCGGATCGAGCTGGTTGTAGATCGCCGGCCGCAGCAGCCGTCCGGAATTGCAGGCGCTGATGATCACGTAATAAATCCCCTCCGGCTCCAGCCGCTGCTGCAGCGCGCCGGCGGAGATGTAGGAGCGGTTCGCGCCGGCGTCGTAGCTCGTCTGCAACTTCAGCCCGTTGCCATTCGTGCCGTGCGTTTCGAGGATGAGCGTGAAGATGCGCCGCTCGGGATACAGGACGTTGTGGCGGTGAACGGCGTCGAGGATCTTTTCCCAGTCGGCGTCCTGAAAACAAGCGAAGCCAAGCGACTCGTAGAAACGGCAGTTGTCCGCGACGGAGAGGTCGGGACTGAAGACGACGCCGACGCCGCGTCCGATCTCGCTCACCCGCCGCGAGGCAACATCAGGCCAGGCGCGATCGAGAAGACGGAGGCTGCTGTTGTCCGCGGCCGCGGCAAGATGCGGTGCGACAAGAAAACCGAGCGCAGCGAAGAACGAAAGGATGCGTGAGTTCATGGGAATGGCGGAGCGTCCTCGAACAAAACGCTCCGCCGTAATGCGCTTACTCCTTGTGCATCGCGCGATGACGTCCGCTGCTGTTGCTGTCGGTAGGGGTCGAGGCGGTGGTGTCGGGCGTCGTCATGCTGCTGCTCATGCTGACATTAGCCGGCGTGTCGGCTAGCGTGCTGCTGGACGCGGTCTGGATGCCGTGATTGTTCGAGCCGTAGGTCGCGGTCGTTCCGGTCGTAGCGGCGGTGCCGCCGTAGTTGGTGGTGTTGCTCGTGGTCGCGTTCACGTCATTAATCGAGCTGGAGCTGGCCATGCCGGACGTTATGCTGATGCTTGCGTTGTCCGTCGCTGCCATAGTTCTGGTCGTAGTGCAGCCGAACAGCGCGAGGCTCAGCGCGAGTACGGCGATCGGCGTGAGAACGGCGCGGTGCGTTCGTTTCATTGTTGGATCCTCCTGGCTCCTCGCACTTCAAAAAACACACCGAGCGCTCACTGCGTCCCGGTCGAGCTCGTTGTGGCCGAGGTCGAAGTCGTTGCGGTCGTTGCTGTGGTGGACGTCGCGGACGTGTTGGTCACCGGCGCGCCCGCACCGGTTTCTGTCGCGGTCGTGCCGGTAGGCGCCGGTTGAATCGTGTCGGTCGACCCGGTCGTCGTCTCGGCCGGCTTGCGGCTGCAGGCGCCGCACAGAAGAAGAATGGCGATGAGGCTGATGACTCCGCGGATGCGCATCGATGATCCTCCGCGGTTGCCTGGAGCAATCGTCGCGCCCGGTTGGCGCGCGACGTGAACGCTCTCCCTCCGGAGGTGCAGTATGGCTGAGGTTATCGGACGCTTTTCGGCCCACACATTCGCGCTGCTGCGCATTGTCTCGGGCCTGATGTTCGCGATGCATGGAACTCAAAAACTCCTCGGATGGCCACCGATGCCGCCAGGGATGACTGGCCCGCTGCCGCCGCTGATGAAAGTCGCGGGCGGGATAGAACTGATCGGAGGACTGCTGATCGCCATCGGTCTCTTCACCGGCATCGCGGCGTTCATCACCAGCGGCGAGATGGCGGTCGCGTACTTCATGGGTCACGCCGCGCACGGCCCCTTTTCGCCGCTCGAAAACAAAGGCGAGCTGGCGGTGCTCTACTGCTTCGTTTTCCTTTTCATCGCGGCGCACGGCGCCGGCATCTGGAGCTTCGACAACGTAATGCGCCGGAGGACTCCGGTGGTTACGACCGCGTGAGTTGTCGCAGCGCGGCCTTCAGCAGCGCGGAGAGCTCGGCTTCGTTGCCGAGCTCTTTGCGCGCGAGGTCGAGCGCGGACTCGGCGTCTTTCGGCCGGTAGCCAAGGTTGATGAGGGCGGAGTGGACGTCATCGTCGACCGAGGTGCGCGTCGACGGTGCCGGCTGGTCGCGGGCCGATTCCGGAAGGAACAGTTTGTCGCGCAGCTCGAGCACGATGCGATCCGCGGTCTTTTTCCCCACCCCCGGAATCGACGACAACTTTTTCACATCGCCCCTCGCCACCGCCTCGGCGAGATCCGAGGGTTCGATTCCCGAAAGGATCTTCTGCGCCAGCGTCGGCCCGATCCCCGAAATCGAGATCAGCTTCTCGAACGCGAATTTCTCCTCGCCCGAGGCGAAGCCGTAAAGCGAAAGCGCATCCTCGCGAACGTGCGTGTAAATCGTGAGTGCGACGTCGCGCTGCCCTTCGAGCTTGTAGTACGTCTGCAGCGAGATATGCACCTCGTATCCAACGCCGCCCGCGACGACGAGCGCACGCGTGGCGTCGACTTGTTTGAGTGTGCCTTCGAGGTAGCCGATCATTTGTTGTGGTGCATTACGCCTTCCGCCACCGAGTCCCGCCGGGCGTATCTTCCAACACGATCCCGCGGCTAACCAGCGCATCGCGCAGCCGATCGCTCTCCGCAAAGTTGCGTGCCTTGCGCGCCGCGTTCCGCGCCTCGATCATCGCGTCGATCTCGGCGTTGCTCTCTTCGCGTTTCGGAAAAATATCGAGCACCGGATCGATCTTCATCAACGCCGTCCTCAGCCCCTCGGCGTCCCCAGCGAGGATGCGGCCTTCGTCGAACGCGATGTTTCCTTCGCGGATCAGCGTGAAGAGCGCGCCGAGGGCGCCGGCGGTGTTGAGGTCGTCGTCCATCGCCGTCTCGAAATCGGTGAGGAACTTGCCGATGAGTTGATCGGCAGCGCCGTCGGAATGCTTCGCGTCATGCGCGGCCGAGCGCGAGACTTCGTCGACGCGCAGGAGGAACGACTCGATCCGCGACAGCGCATTCTTCGCGTCGTCGAGCGACTGTGTGGTGAAGTTCAGTTTCGTACGGTAGGGGACCGACAGCAACGCGTAGCGGAGTGCGAGGAGGTCGTAGCCCATCGCCTCGATCTCCGGCACCGTGTAGATGTTTCCGAGCGACTTCGACATCTTTTGCTGATCGATGTTGAGGTGCTCGCCGTGAATCCAGTAACGGACGAACGGTTTGCCGGTCGCCCCTTCGCTCTGCGCGATCTCGTTCTCGTGGTGCGGGAAGATGAGATCGACCGCGCCGGTGTGGATGTCGAAGGTCTCGCCGAGGAGGTCCATCGACATCGCGGAGCACTCGAGGTGCCATCCCGGACGCCCTTCGCCGATCGCCGTCATCCAGGCCGGCTCGTTGTCCTTCTTCGCTTTCCAGAGCACGAAGTCGCGCGCTGATTCCTTTTCGTATTCGTCGGACTCGATGCGGCTGTACTCGCTCGTCTCGTCGATCTCGACGCGGGAAAGTTTGCCGTAGCCCGGCAGCGTGGAGACTTTGAAGTACGTCGAGCCGTCGGCGGTGTACGTGTGGCCGCGATCGTTGAGCTGCTGCACGAGCGCCACCATCTGCGGGATGTATTCGGTGGCGCGCGGATAGGCGTCGGCCTTGCGCACGCGGAGCTTTGCGAGCGAGGCGTGAAACGACTCGATAAACGGCGCGGTATACGTCTGCAGATCCTGTCCGGCAGCGGCGGCGTTGCGGATGATCTTGTCCTCGACGTCGGTGACGTTCATGACCTGCTTCACGCGCAGGCCGCGCCATTCGAGGTATCGCCGCAACACGTCGCCCCAGAGAAACGTGCGCATGTTGCCGATGTGGAGATGGTTGTAGACGGTCGGCCCGCACGAGTTCATGCGCACTTCGCCCGGGACGAGCGGCTCGAACGTCTCCTTCTCGCGCGTGAGGGTGTTGAACAACTTGAGATCGGACATGCGCGGGGATAGTAATTCAGTGGATCAGTGGATTAGTAGTTCGTGGATCAGGAGCGCTGTCATCCTGAGGCTGCCGGAGGCGCGGAGCCGAAGGCGGAGACGCCGCAGGACGCCGAAGGATCTCAAAATGCGCGGGCTGTGACGAAGCCCGCCGGTATTCCGCGAGCTGCGCAAGTCGCCCAGCGGTTTCAGCCGGTGACGGGAAGCTTGAGATCCTTCGCCGTCCTGCGCCACTCCGCGCTTCGCGCTCCGTGGCTCCGGCGGCTCAGGATGACAACGCTCTCTCTCCGCTCAAATGACAGTATCGTTCGCGGCGCATGCTCACTCGCGACGATTTCAAGAATTGCTTCGGCGGCAACGCCGTCATCGGCATGGTGCACGTCGCTGCGCTTCCCGGCGCGCCGATGTACAGCGGGTCGATTCAGGCGATCGTCGATGCCGCGCTTCGCGATGCACGTGCGCTGCGCGACGGCGGGTGCGATGCGATTGCATTCGAGAACTTCGGCGATCGTCCGTTTTTCAAGGATCGCGTTCCGGCGGAGACCGTGGCGGCGTTGACGCGAGTGATCGTCGAAGTCGTGGCCGAGGTGAAGATGCCGTTCGGCGTGAATGTGCTGCGCAACGACGCCGCATCGGCGATTGCCATCGCCGCCGCGACCGGCGCGGCGTTTATCCGGATCAACGTCCATACCGGGGCGATGCTCACCGATCAGGGGATCATCGAAGGGCGCGCTGCGGACACTCTGCGGAAACGCGCGGCGATCGCGCCCGAAGTGCTGATCTTCGCGGATCACATGGTCAAACACGCCACGCCGATGGTGCCGTTGGATGAGATCCAGGCCGCGAAGGATTTGCGGCACCGGGGATTCGCGGACGCCATCATCGTCAGCGGTGCGGAGACGGGAGCGGAGCCGGATCGCGCCAGCTTCGCGCGCGTGCGCGAGGCGCTCAGCGGCACACCCATCCTCATCGGCAGCGGACTGACGGAGGCGAACGCGGGCACGTTCGCCGATGCCGACGGAGCAATCGTCGGGACGTCGATCAAAATCGACGGACGCCTGGAAGCGCCCGTCGATCCCGATCGCGTGAAGCGGCTCGTCGCCGCGTTCAAGCGCCGCTGATCAGATAGCGCGTCTGCCAGTGACGAGCTGGATGATCAGCACGATTACCGCGATGACGATCAGCAGGTGAATGAGTCCACCTCCGATGTGCATCGCGAAACCGGCCAGCCAGAGGATGACGAGAACGACGATGATGAGCCAAAGTAAGTTTCCCATGCGGCTCATCAATAGCTACTCGCGTGCCAGCGGCTGTCATCCTGAGCCGCCGGAGGACGGTCGAAGGATCTCAAGCTTCCCAATCTGCGTTGAATCGCAGGGGTTTCAGCCGGAGTTGCGCATCTTGAGATCCTTCAGCGTCCTGCGCCGCCTCGCCTTCGGCTCCACGGCTACGGCGCTTCAGGATGACAATTAATCTCCGAACGCGATGCTCCCATCGCTCGCGCGGGTGGCCGCCGGCGCGTACGCGCCGAGGAATTCGCGCCGCCACCACGCGCCGGTTCGGGCGCGCTCAGCTGTCGTTGAGAACCAGTATTGATAGGCAACCGCGCGCACGGCGGTCGGCGGCTTGCCTTCGAACGGATTCGCGGCGAAGAGTTTCAGAACCGGAGCTGAATTCTCCAGCAATCGCCCCTCGGTGTTCAGCACCCACTGGTTCTCCTGAATCGATCCGAGCGACGCGAACCAGAGGTTCCATTCGAAGCGCGGCTGGTATGGCGCGTAGAGTCCGGGCGGCTTGCGCACGTCCTGCGGCTTGTAGCGGAACGGGTACGCGATCCATGTCGTGCCGTCGCGCGTTCCCTGAAACTCGATCTCGTAGCGGTTGCGCGTCATCACCGCGAAGAGGCCGTAGCGATTGGCGACGCGAAACGGATCGAGCAGCGTGACGGTCGGAAACGACGGCATCACGAACGCGGCGATCGAGGTGAGAAAGATGGTCGTCAGCACCACCGCTGCCGCGATCGACGGTTTCCGCGTTCGCGGTACAGGCACCGGACCGCGCAGGATCGAGTCGTCGAGCAGAAGGATGGCAATGCACAGCACCAGATAGTTGAGGAAGGCGTAGTTGGCGGTGAGGATGATGCCGATCTGCAGCGGCGTGACGATGATGAATGCGATGAGCCGGCAGAGCGAATTCTTGCGCGGCGCGAATAAGAGCCAGACCGCAATCAACTCGACAAAGAGCGTCAGCCCGGCCGAGAAGGCGTGGAACGAATGCGGCCACTGCTGCACGTACCAGCCGATCCACGACGGCAGCGGACCGTTCTCGTAGTACTTGTCCATCGCCGTGAGGTTGCGCCACTGCTCCTCGCCGCTGAGGAGCTTCACCAGTCCCGACTCGAAGTAGATGCGGAACCACTCCCATTGCAGAAGAAACACGGCCGCGCGCGACGGCGGCTGATCGCTTCCCATCCTTGGCCTGACGCCGCGCGGCGCGAGAAAGATCGACAGGAGCGCTGCCTCCAGCAGCATGCCGTCCGATTGATATCCAGCGAACTCCTGCGCCGCGCCGACGAACGAAAGAAAGCAAATGCCGGCGACGGCGATCGAGACGCGCGGCCAGATATTGATGACGATCGCGAGCGAGGCCACGAATCCGATCCAGACGATGGCGCTGAGCATTGTGTCGCTGGCGTTGAACCAGAGCAGCGTCGGCGCATACCAGTAGGCCTTCAATCCCAGCGCGCGATGAACCGCATCGAGATACTGGCCGGCCGGAAGGATCCCGCGCGGCCCGATCAGCCCGTGAATCTGGAAGTAGAGCGAGTAGAAAACCGAGAAGAAGATGCCGCCGAGGCAGCGCAGCCAGATCCAGCGCGCGCGGACGAATGAGGGCGCGATCGATGGCGCGAACCATCGCTCGAGGATGGGAGGCTTGATCGGTTCGGATGTGAATTCTTCGAACATGGTGTGGCTGTCATCCTGAGCCGCCGAAGCGACGTAGGCGAAGCCGGAGTCGCGTAGGACGGTCGAAGGACCCCCCAACTGCTAACCCGATTTTCAAATCGCGCGATTTTCGACTGTCGCCGCCACCCTTTCCGGGTTCCAGCTGGGGGTCCTTCGACCGTCCTTCGGCGTTCCGCGCTTCGCGCTCCAGCGCCTTCGGCGGCTCAGGATGACAGCCTTTCGTAAATTCTCAACTCCGGCTCGCTCCAGATTTCGCGAAAAAACTTCGGCCGCTCGCCGCGCCACACGCGCCACCACCATGTCGCCTCCGCTGCCTGTCCCGTGCCGAGGATCGCGTTCGCGGAGGCGATGCCGAAGCGCGGCTGTTCGAGGATCAGGTAGCGGACGTTCATCGCGTCGCAGGAACGCGCGAGAGTTGCCTCATCGGTCGCGAGGAGCATCTGTTGTGCGCGTTCGAAGGTCGCGCTGTCCGGCATCGTGCCGAAGTTGTCGAGGACGACCGGGTGACGACCTTCGACATCGATCGCATGTCCCATCGACCACGGCCCGAGGACGCGTCCCGGCGGCAGCGTGGCGATGAACGACGTTGCGCGAATCCACTGCTGCTGATTGGGCGGGATCGACTGCGGCGTCATCAGCCATCCCGCGAATTGCAGCGGGGGAGGGAGTGCGATGACGAGCGCCGCGAGGATCGCGAACCGCTTGCGTGCGATCAGCGGCATGTAGATCGCGCCGGCGAGTGCTAGCAGCGGGATGGCTACGATCCAGAAGCGGCGGCTGGTAATCGTCAGTGCAAAGTACGCAATCGCGAAGACGGCAATCGTCAACCGGATGCTGTCGCGCGTTTTGATCGCGCGAATTGCGAGGAACCAGACCAGGATTGCGCCGCCGGAGAGGCCGGCAACATCCGAGAGAAGATCGTCGCCGCGCGCGCGCCAGAGCGGCTGGAACTCCTGAATCGTGCGCAGCCAGCGGTCGCCGCCGAGGAAGTGGGAGCCGCTGAAGAGCGACGCGCGGACGGTGGGGATGGCGATCGCGATTATGGCGCCGATGAGTAAGGCGAGCACGCGCCGCCGAGCCGGCGGCGGTCCAGCCGGCGGCCCGCCGGCGCTACGTCCGACGGCGATCGCGGCGCTGGCGATTGCGGCGGCGGCGAAGAGCGTCGCGTGTGTCCAGCCGAGGAACCATTGGTTGTCGGGGAAATCGGGCGCGCGGGTGAGGCGGTAGATCGTGACCGCAATCGCGGCGATGCTGAATCCGCAGGTTGCGGCGATGCCGTCCGATGCGAAGAAGAGCACAGCGAACGCGAGAGCCGCGGCGATCAGGAGCGCTGTCTGGACGAACATCGCCGCGGTGATGGCGATGCCGAGGAGAATGCCGGCGCGGATTTTTTCGCGTCGTGTTTCCGCGCGAATGCCGAGACACGTCGCGCCGAGGATGGCGAACGTCAGCACCGGCTCGAGGAAGTGGTGATCGATGCTGCCGATCCATGACGTCGTCACGAGAAATGGCGACGTCGCCAGCGCGACGCCGGTGATCGTCGCCACTAGCTTGCTGCGTCGCGCCAGGATGAAAACAGCGATGCCGGTAAAGAGCGCAAAGAGGATCGGCGGGAACCAGACGATGCGCGCGAGGACTTCGTCCGAGGTTGTGCCGCCGAGCAGGCGTGCAGCGCCGCCGCCCGCCACGTCGTACAACGGCGGCCACGGACAAAACGCGCCGCTGACTCCGCGATCGCGGTCGAACTCCAGCACGTGCGGAAAGTGCGCCGCCGAGTACGCCATCCGCTTCCAGTGATACAGCTCGTCCACCGGCGCGATGCGCGGCTTGCCTCCCACGAACGCGTACGGCGCGTTGAGGAACCGGCAGGCCAGTGCGAGGACGAAGAACGCGGCCGCGAGCCACCGGTTCACCACAATTTCTCTTGCCATTTTTCCCGCGATGCCTGAATCTTATTTCGCGTCGTCCAAGACGTCCTAAAAATCAGGTGACCCCGCTGCGAAGCCGTTTCGCCGCTGTCCTATTTGTGCTGGCCGTCTATCCGGCTGCAGCGCAGGAGCTTGCTTCGACCCGCTGCCGCGAATCCGAGGTCGCGATTGATGCCACGCACAACGCCGCGACGCTCGATGGATGCGGCGATCCATCCGCCGCGAATCTTCTCTGGCACCTCGACCGGATCGACCAGCGCGACGGCATCCTCGACGGCGAATATCGCCGCCACGACGCAGGCCGTGGGGCGGTCGTCTACATCATGGATACCGGGGTCATGGCCGCGCATGCCGAGTTCGCGACGCCGGCCGGCAGCCGCGTCATCGCCGGATTCGACGCCACGCAGGCGGTCACCGTCGGCATGTCAACGTGCGCCAGTCCGAACAAGGCGCTGATGCCGTGCTTCTCGACGCCGGGAGAATTGACCGGCGCGTCGCATGGAACGAGTGTGGCCTCGCTCGTGGCCGGACAGAATGTCGGCGTCGCCCCCGAAGCGCTCATCGTCAGCGTGCGCGTGATGAACGAGTCCGCGCTGGCCACGACGCGCACCTATCTCGACGGTCTGAACGACATCATTCGCCACGCCTGGGATCCGTCCACCCCGCAATTTCACACCGCGGTCGTAAACATCAGCGGCTGGGTGCTGGAGAAGCTGAACGCGAATCGCGACGATGCGCCGGTGACCTTCGCCGCGGTCGAGCGGAAGATCCGCGACATGATCGGAGGCGTCGACGCCCTCGGCCATCCCGACGCGAACGGCAAGCGTTTCCTGTTCGTCGTCGCCGGAAACAACGTCGACAACGGCTGCGGCCGCGCCGGAGTCGTCGATCGTTTCCCGGCCACGCTCGGCAAGGATCTCGACGGCCTGATCACCGTCGGTGGCATGACCTCGGACAACAGCTGGTGGCCTGGCGCCTGCCACGGCGGCCTCGAAATCCTGGCGCCGTCGCAGGGGATTTTCAGCGCCTCGATCACCGCCACGAATCACTACCGCGGCACGAAGCCGAACCTTCGTTCCGGTACGTCGTTCGCCGCGCCGATCATCTCAGGCATCGCCGCGCGGCTGTTGGGCGAGCGCCCGAACCTGACGCCGGCCGAACTCGAAGCGATCATCACCTCGACGCCCTCGCGCATCGTCAATCCCGACGCCAGCCGCGCCGACGGCAAGGTGGCCTTCGTGCAGGACGCGCCGGCGGTCATGACCGCATCACACGCGATCGCGACCTCGGTGACGCGGCTCGAGCCGTAGCCTCAGTGCGCCGGCGCCGCGCCCCACAGCGCCTTCAACCGTTGATCGCGTCCGCAATTGAAGCGGTAGAACTTGTACCGGAGCGGATTCTTTTTGTAATAGTCCTGGTGATACTCCTCGGCGCGATAGAACGTCGCCGCGGGCAGAATGTCGGTGAAGACGTCGTGATGAAACTTCACACCCACCGCCTGCTTCGACGCCTCGGCCAGCCGCTTCTGGTCGGCGTCGTGCACGAAGATCGCGGACCGATACTGCCCACCGTGATCGCAAAACTGCCCTGAGTTATCGAGCGGATCGACGTTGTGCCAGAAGACGTCGAGGAGTTGCTGATACGAAATCTGCGCGGGGTCGTAGATGATCTCCACGGATTCGCGATGTCCCGTGTAGCCGTCTGAAACCTGCTCGTACGTTGGCTTGTCGACACGCCCGCCCGTGTATCCGGACGTGACCGAGACGACGCCCTTCAATCGCTCGAACGGCGGCTCCATGCACCAGAAGCATCCGCCCGCAAACGTGGCGACCGCGCGGCGCGGAGTGGGGGCGGCGGCTAGGAGCGAGAACGCGGCGAGGAGGAGGAGAAGGCGTTTCATGATCGAAGTGTAGTGCGGGCGTCCTCGCCTGCATCCGTCGTGGCGTCACGCCCGACGGGGGTTTCCGTAAAACACCGCAACCTGCGATTGAATCCCAGAAACCACCGCCGGGCGAGGAGGCCCGGCGGATGCAGGCGAGACGCCCGCTCTACGCCGTCCATCTGCTATCTTCCGCGCCCACATGTCGCGCTCGCGTCTGCTTCCGCTGACAGGCATCGCCGCCGCTCTCGCCGCATGGCAGATCGCGGTGATGTTGCGCCCGTCCTCGCTCATTCCGGGACCGATCGCCGTCGCGCAAGGCATCGGCGAGTTGGCGGTGCGCGGACTGCTCGTCAAGTACGTCGTGGCCTCGCTCTTCCGCGTGACGTGGGGTTACCTCGCGGCGCTCGTCATCGCCATCCCGCTCGGATTGGCGTTAGGGATGATCCGCCTCGGCGAGATGGCCATGAATCCGATTCTGCAGGTCCTCCGGCCGATCTCGCCGCTGGCGTGGATTCCGATCGCCATCCTCTGGTTCGGGGTCGGCGACGTCTCCGCGATTTTCCTCATCTTCCTGGCCAGCCTGCTGCCGATGACGGTGGCGACGATGAACGCGATGCACAACATCGATCCGGTTCACCTCGCTGCCGCGCGCAACTTCGGCATCCCGCTGCGCGCGCGCATGCGCGACGTGCTCATCCCGGCCATCCTCCCGCAGCTCATCGTGGCCATGCGCATCACGCTCGGCGTGGCATGGCTCGTGGTCGTGGCCGCGGAGATGATCGCCGTCAACTCCGGCCTCGGCTTTCTCATCGTCGACGCGCGCAACGCCGGCAATCGCTACGACCTCGTCATCGCCGGCATGGTGCTGATCGGTCTCGTCGGCATCGTGCTCGATCTGCTCATGCGCCGCCTCGAGCGGCTCGATTCCGTCCGCTGGGGTTACGCGTCGGAATGAAGGTCCAGTTCAGCGACATCTCGATGCGCTTTGGCGCTATGGAAGTGCTTCAGCACATCACCCTCGGCGCTGAAGAAGGGGAGTTCCTCTGCATCGTCGGCCCGTCCGGATGCGGCAAGTCGACGCTGCTCAACATCGCCGGCGGATTCCTCGCGCCGACGAGCGGCTCGGTGACGATTGACGGCGAGCCGGTCACGGCGCCCGACCGCCGCCGCATCTTCGTCTTCCAGGAACGCGGCGTGTTCCCCTGGCTGACCGTCGAAGGCAACATCGGCTTCGGTCTGTTCGACATGCCTGACGATGAACGCCGCTCTCGCGTCGCGCAGTACATCGATCTCGTCGGCCTCAAAGGATTCGAAAAGTCCTACCCGCGCGAGCTCTCCGGCGGGATGAAGCAGCGCGTCGAAGTGGCGCGCGCGCTCGCGGTGAATCCGGATGTCCTCTTCCTCGACGAACCATTCGGCGCGCTCGATTCGATTACACGCCTTCAGATGCGCAGCGAACTCCTTCGCATCTGGCGCGCCGAACGGAAGACTGTTTTGTTTGTTACGCACGATATTGAGGAATCGGTGCAACTCGCTGACCGCGTAGTAGTCATGAGCGCGCGCCCGGGTCGCATTCGTCGTGTTGTTGACATCGACATTCCGCATCCGCGCGATCTCTCCTCGCGGCGGTACATCGAACTGCGCGATTTGATTTTTGGCGAGATTGGATTGGCGCATCAGGTATGAAAATCAGTGATCACCACAAAGACACAAAGGACACAAAGAGCTCTCTTCGTGTCCTTTGTGCCTTTGTGGTGAAAATCGTTCCCCCGATCATCACCGCTGCGATCATCCTCGTCCTCTGGTCAATCGCCGTAAAAGCGTCCGGCACAAAGATCTTTCCAACGCCGACCGCCGTCGCCAAAGCCATCACGACGCTTGCGGAAAAGAGTCTCCTCTGGCACTACATCGCCGACTCCCTCACGCGCGTCTTCACAGGCTACGCCGTGGCCCTCGTCATCGGTATCCCGCTCGGCTTCCTGCTCGGCTGGTACGCGCCGTTAGCAAGAGCAATCAATCCACTGATCCAGATGCTGCGTCCCATCTCGCCGCTGGCCTGGATGCCGCTGGCTGTGATCTGGTTCGGCGTCAGCAACGCCGCGCCCATCTTCCTGATCTTCCTGGCCTCGCTCTTTCCGATCATCGTCGCGGCCATGAACGGCGTTCGCAACGTCCCGCCCATGTACCTCCAGGCCGGACGCAATTTCGGACTGACCACGCCGCAATTGATGAGGCGCGTCATGATCCCGGCCGTCCTCCCGCGCATCATCGTCGGTCTGCGCCTCGCCTTCGGCATCGCCTGGGTCGTGCTAGTCGCCGCGGAAATGATCGCCGTCGACTCCGGACTCGGATACTTAATCATCGACGCTAGAAACGCCGGCAAGCGCTATGACCTCGTAGTTGCCGGAATGCTGATGATTGGATTGATTGGATTGTTGCTGGACACAGGGATTCGAAAAATCGAGCAGTGGATTAGTGAATAGTCCATTACACAGAAAGGAGGCCCAAAATCAAAAAACTAACCTTCGCCATCACCACCTGGCTTCTCGCCATCACTTCCGCGCATTTCGCGCTCAACGTGAACTGGCAGGTGCTGATGAACGACCGGTTGCCCGAAGCGGACCGCAAGCTCAATGTCGCGTATATCCCCGTAACGTGACATCTCGCTTGCCCGGTCACCGACTACATCTCCGCCTACTCACAGTCTGGACAACTCTTCATTCCGCGCATGTTTCAGGGCTTCCCTGAAATCAAAGAAGCGCTGATGTCCAACAAGATGCAGGCGGCGTTCATGGTCGCGCCGATGGCAATCGCCCTGCGGGCTCAGGGCGTACCGGTGAAGATTGTTTACCTCGGCCACCGTTACGGATCGGCCGTGGTCGTCCGCAGCGACGGCCCTGTGCATCGTGTGTCCGATCTGCGCGGCCGCATCATCGCCATCCCCAGCCGCTTTTCCGACGAACGCCTCATCGTCTTCCGCGCGCTCCAGGCAAACGGGATGGATGCGAAAAAAGACTTGCGCATGGTGGAGATGGCCCCGCCCGACGTCGCCGGGGCGTTGGCCGCGAACGCTATCGACGCGTTTTCAATGGGCGAGCCGTATCCTTCTCAAGCCGAGATGGCAGGTTTCGGACGAGTCCTCTTTCACGCCCGCCAGTACTGGCCCGACTACATCAGCTGCGTCCTCGTCGTCCGCCAGGACGTCATCGACAAACGTCCCGAAGCCGTGCAAGTTCTCGTTGACGGCGTCGCGAGATCGGGACTCTGGCTCGACGAAAAGGATCGCGCGAAACGCCACCGTCTCCACGCCGCCGATTTCGTCGGCCGCTTCTACTACCACCAGGACCCCAAGCTCCTCCGCTGGGCGCTCACGAATCCGATCGACCGCGTCAAATACGAGCCGCTATCCCCGCGACGAGGCGACTTCGAAACGATCGTGAATCTGATGGTGCAGACCGGCGTCCTCGATCACGCCATCCCCTTCGAAGACTTCGTCGACACCAGATTCGCCGAAGGCGCCCACGCCATGACGCCGTGGAAGTACGAAGCCGGCGACGATCGCGCGCAGTAGGCACAAACACTGCTGTGGCGGCACTTCGCGCTGCTCGGCTCCGGCCGCTCATCACGATGACAATCGACTAATCCACTGCTTCTGCTATCTTTGGAAATCTCAAATACGGAGGTTGACGTCCTTGGCGAAAATCACTGCGGAGTACATTTGGATTGATGGGCAGAAGCCGACGGCGAAGCTTCGTTCGAAGACGAAGATTCTCGACGGCGCGAAGTCGCTTTCGGACATCCCGGAGTGGGGCTACGACGGCTCCAGCACCGAGCAGGCAACGGGACATTTCAGCGATCTGCTTTTGCGTCCCGTGAAAATGGTCCCCGACCCATTGCACCGCGAGGGTGACGTGCTCGTCCTCTGCGAGGTGCTCAATCCGGACGGCACCGTCCATCCGAGCAACACGCGCGCGTTCCTTCGGCAGATCGCCGAGCAGTACAAGGATCACGATGCGTGGTTCGGCATCGAGCAGGAATACACATTCTTCGAAGGCAATCGTCCGCTCGGCTGGCCCGATCATGGATTTCCCGCGCCGCAGGGCGGCTACTACTGCGGCGTCGGCGCGGATGAAGTCTTCGGCCGCGACGTCGTCGAAGCGCACGCCGATGCCTGTATGCGCGCCGGAATTCACATCGTCGGTACGAACGCCGAGGTCATGCCGGGACAGTGGGAGTTCCAGGTCGGAGCGCTGCCGGCGCCCGACATCGCCGACGAGCTCTGGCTCGCGCGCTGGCTGCTCTACCGCATCGGCGAAGAGTTCGGCGTCAGCGCAACGCTGTATCCGAAGCCGGTCAAAGGCGACTGGAACGGCGCCGGCGCGCACACCAACTTCTCCACGAAAGCGACGCGTGCCGAGGGGGGGATGAAGGTGATCGAGGAGGCGATGAAGAAACTCGAACGCCGCCACGACGCCCACATCAAAGTCTACGGCGCGCACAACGAAGAGCGTCTGACCGGGTTGCACGAGACCGCACCGATCCACGCCTTCAGGTACGGCATCAGCGACCGCGGCGCCTCGGTGCGCATCCCGATGGCGACGGCGAATCAGGGATACGGATACTTCGAAGACCGCCGCCCCGCCGCGAACATGGATCCGTATCAGGTCTGCGCGCTGTTGATTGAAACCGTCTGCGGGCCTTGACGTCATAGAATGCGGCGGCCGGTCGAACAGACCGGCTGCCGCGCAACGCCGATGATCGAACTCCTGCTCAACGCTGTCTGGCTGACCATCGTCGCCGCCGCCTTCTCGGTGGTGCCGCGCCGCTCCAGCCGCGCCACGCTGGGCATCGCCTGCATCCTGGTCCTGCTCTTCCCGATCATCTCCGTCTCCGACGATCTCGCGCTTGACGGCAATTCGCTCGAAGAAGCGCTGGCGATCATCGTCTGCATGCTGCTGCTCGCGGTAGCACTCATCGCACTGTCGCGTGTTCAGCCGGCGATCGCCGCACCCGCGCTGATCCTGGTCGCGATTCCGTCCGATCCGCGCTCTCCTCCTCGCGCGTAGCCCAGCCGGCTCGCGCAGCGCGTTCCTTCCGAACGCGACGTTTCCCATCGACTCACTGCGTGCACTCCGGCCGTGAAATGGCGGCATCCTCGCGTGCCGGCTCCCCCTGGGCCGGCACACCGGGCTCGGGGGTGTCGCCTTTTGACGGCCGGCTGTGAAATGGCGGCACTCTCGCGCGTCGGCACCCCCTGGCCGACGTCGGGCTGCGAGGGTGCCGCCGTTTGACCGCCGGTTGGATCCCGTCAGCTATTCATGAGATGGCAGCGAATGTGCTGAGGCTGCCAGACAGAAAGAGGGGGACATTCAATATGAATAGTTTGATCTGGTTTCTGATCATCGGCGCGATCGCGGGTTGGCTGGCTGGCTTGGTCATGAAAGGCCGTGGCTTCGGATTGCTCGGCGACATCATCGTCGGCATCATCGGCGCGTTCCTCGGCGGCTGGTTGTTCGGGAAGTTGGGAGTTGGCTTCGGCGGCGGTTTGGCCGGCAGCCTGATCGTCGCGTTCCTCGGCGCGGTGATTCTGTTGTTCCTGGTGCGGCTGATCAAACGGGCTTAACGAAATACAGATCCGCTTGCCGGGCGGAGGCGTATCGTCACGTGCATGAGCACAATCGAAACGCCTCAACCGCCCGGCAAGAACGGCCTTCCGCTCCTCGGCGAGACGCTGTCGTTCGCGAAGAATCCGTTTCGCTTCATCGAGGAACACCTCTCCACGCACGGCCGCATCTTCCGCTCGCACATCCTCGGCCGGAAGGCCGTTATCGTCGCGGGTCCCGAGGCCGCGGGAGCGTTCATCGATCCAAACGTGATCCAGCGCGAGGGAGCGATGCCGCCGCACGTGCAGGAGCTGTTCGGCGGACGCAGCCTGCCAACGCTCGACGGCGAAGTGCACAGCGCGCGCAAGAAGCTCGTCAACCAGGCGTTCAATCGCGCGGCGCTTTCCGAGTACTTGCCAATCGTGCAGCAGACCGTCGAGACGTACTTTCACAAATGGCCGGCGGCAGGGGAGATTCGCTGGCTCGATGAACTGAAGCGGCTGGCGATCGAAGTGATCTGCACGACGGTGATGGGGATGCCGCCGGGCGATGAGATGGACGCGCTGCGCACCGACTACGGCATTCTCACCGACGGTTTCGCCACACTGCCGATCAACATTCCGGGCACGCGCTACCGCAAGGCGCTGCAGGCACGCGACCGCATCCTCGATGTCCTTCGCCGTCTCGTCCGCGAGCGCCGTCAGACGCCGACGAACGATGGGCTGTCGCGCATGCTCACCGCCGCGACGACATCGAACGCAACGCTCTCCGACGATGATGCCGCGCTCGAATTGCATCACATCGTCATCGCGGGCTACATCGTCTATGCGGAATTGGTATCAATCGTCCAGCAGCTGACGGCGCATCCCGAGGTCCGCGCGAAACTCGCCGTGGAAATCGCGTCGAAGGCGCCGGCCGGATCGCTGTCACTCGAAACGCTGATGACGATGCCGTATCTGCTGCAGGTGACGAACGAGGTCAAGCGGCTCTGTCCCATCGTGCCATCCGTCTTCGGCAAGACGAAAGCGCCGCTGCATTTCGATGGCTACTCGGTCCCGGCAGGTTGGATGGTGATGTGGCCGGTGACGCCGAGTCATATCGCGCAGAGCGCGTACACGAATCCGACCGCATTCGATCCCGATCGTTTCTCGCCCGAACGCGCCGAGGACAAACGCCACGAGCATGCCTTCGCGCCGCAGGGCGCCGGACCGGCCACGGGCCATCGCTGCCCCGGCCTCGACTTCGCGACGTACATCATGGAAGTCTTCGCCGTCGTGCTGCTTCGCGGTTACACGTGGCAGTTGCCGCCGCAGAACTACGAAGTCGATTTCAGCAAGACGCCGCCGGAGGCAAAGGACGCGTTACGGGCAAGGGTGAGCGCGAAGTAGACTTCGCGCATGACCGTTCCCGTTCTTACGATTCCCGGCCTCTGGAACTCCGGCCCGGAGCACTGGCAGACGCATTGGGAAGCGCGGCATCCGTCCTTTCATCGCGTGCAGCAACGCGATTTTGAGAATCCCGATCGCTCCGAGTGGGTCGCCAATCTGGAGATGGCGGTCACGGACTGCGCCACGCCTCCCGTGCTCGCGGCCCACAGCCTCGGCTGCTCGCTCGTCGCGCAATGGGCCGAGGACTGCGGCGGACAGGGAGTGCTCGGCGCGTTTCTTGTCGCGCCGAGCGACGTCGAGCATCCCGACTATCCGATCGAGGGACGCAGCTTCTCGTACATGCCGCTATCGCGTCTGCCGTTTCCAAGCATCGTCATCGCCAGTACGAACGACGTGTACGTGAGCGTCGAACGCGCCCGCCAATTCGCCGATGCGTGGGGCAGCCGCCTCGTGTTCATCGGCGACGCCGGTCACATCAACGGCGCCTCGGGACACGGTCCGTGGCCGGAAGGCGAGAAGCTGCTCTTCGATTTCTGCGCGACGTTGTCATCCTGAGCCGCCGGAGGCGTTGGAGCGCGAAGCGCGGAACGCCGGAGGACGGTCGAAGGACCCCCGGCTGATAACCAGGGCGGGCGGCAATTCACACGGCAAGCATCAGGGGCTCCTTCGACCGTCCCTTCGCTACGCTCAGGGCAGGCTCTACGCGACTCCGCGCTTCGCGCTACGTCGCTTCGGCGGCTCAGGATGACAGGTCACCACACCACACACCGGTTCGCGCGGACCATCGCCGAATCCGCTTTGCAGCCGAAGGCCTGTGCGAACTCGGGGATGTTCGATAGCGGTCCGATCACACGGTACTTGCCGATCGGATGCGGATCGCCTTGCACCATCAGGCGCTGTGTTTCCTGGCGGATTTCGTCGCCGCGGAACTGGCCCCAGGCGATGAAGAACTGCTGCGCTGGCGTCAGGCCGTCGATGACCGCGGCGGGGCGGGTCTGCTGCGCCTTCTGGAACGCGAGCCACGCGATCTTCGCGCCGGCGAGGTCGCCGATCGATTCGCCGAGGACCAGTTGGCCGTTGTGATGGATTCCGGGTTCGATGAAGTAGCTGTCGAATTGGTCCGACACGCACGACGTCCGATCGTGAAATTGTTTCAGATCCTCCGGCGTCCACCAATTTCTCAGCCGTCCCTGCGCGTCGTACTTCGCGCCCTGATCGTCGAAGCCATGGCTGATCTCGTGACCGATCACGACGCCGATCGCGCCGTAGTTGATCGCGTCGGCCGCGTGCACGTCGAACGCGGGCGGCGTCAGGATGCCGGCGGGGAAGACGATCTCGTTGAGCGGAGGGTTGTAGTACGCGTTCGACGTCGGCGGCGTCATGCTCCAACGTCCGCGGTCGGCGGGCTTGCCGACGCGCGCGAGGTCGTCCGCAGTACCGAACTTCAGTCCGGCCACGACGTTCTCCCAATACGAGGACGGAGTGATTGCGACGCTGCTGTAGTCCGTCCATTTGTCGGGATAGCCGACTTTCGGATTGAACGTGGAGAGTTTTTCCAGCGCGCGCGCCTTGGTCGTCGGAGTCATCCAGTCAAGCGCCCGGATGGTGTCGCCCATCGCCGACAGCAGATTCTTGACCAGCTCCTGCATCCGCGCTTTGGCCTCGGGTGGGAAATAGCGCTCGACGTATCGCTGCCCGAGCGCTTCGCCGAGGAGCGCGTCGTCGGCTTCGACGCAGAGCTTCCAGCGCGGTTTCATCTCCTTCGTTCCGCCGAGGTATTTGCCGTAGAACGCGAATTGCTCGTCGGCAATCGGCGCGGAGAGATTGCCCGAGGCCTTGTTGATGACGTTCCAGGCCAGGTACGCCTTCCACGTGCTGAGTGGCGTGGAGCGAAGCTCCTTCTCGACGGCGCCCATGTACTCCGGCTGGTCGACGTTGAGCTCATCGACGGCAACGCCGAAGTGCTGGAGGAAGCGCGCCCAGTCGAAATGCGGCGTGAACTTCTGCAGCGTGGCAACGGAGTACTTGTGATCGGTGGCCGCGGGATCGCGCAGCGCCACGTTGTCCATCTGCGCTGTGGCGAGACGCGTTTCCATGGCGAAGATCGCGTCCGAGGCTTTTTTCGCCGGGGCGTGGCTGGAGCCAGTCAGCTCGAACATCTTCGTGACATGGGCCCGATATTTTTCGCGCGCGTCAGCGAAGCGCTTTTCGGGTCTGAGGTAGTAGTCGCGATCGCCAAGTCCAAGTCCGGCGGCGAAAACGCGCGCGATCACGAAGCCGGGATTGTGGTTGTCGTACGTCGACACCATGCCGAACGACGGGTAAATCTGCAGATCGTGCAGCTCGGCGAAGACCTTCTGCAGATCGGCCGGCGTTCGGATCGCGTCGATCTCGTTCAGCAGGGGGCGGATCGGTTTCGTGCCGAGTGCATCGATGCGCGCCTTGTCCATGCACGACGAATAGAAGTCGCTGATCTGCTGATCGATCGAACCCTTCGGCCAATCGGTGCGCTTCGATTCGTCATCGAGCAGCGTCCGCAACTGTTCCTTGCTCTGTTCACCCGCGGCCCAACGACGGCTCCAGCGCTGCATCGACGCCGGAATCGGATTCGCGGCGCGCCAGGAGCCATTCGCATAGTCGAAAAAATTCGCGCACGCGTCAGCTTTGGGGTCGATGTCCTGCATGAAGACACCGTGCTCGGTCTGCGCGGAAAGGGTGGTGGCGAAGAAGAGAAGAGCGAGCGTAGTCAGTCGCATGGCCGCGAAGTTTCGCACAGCCCGTGTGGTACAGAGACTCTTGTCTGTGCAGCTGGGAGGCTCGCGCATGACTTTTCAGGCTGCGCGGCTTCAAAAGCACAGACAAGAGTGTCTGTGCCACATTCACGGCGCCGCGAAACGCGAATCAGCGACGAACTCACGATCCGTCAACGAGCGCAGAAACTCCGCGAGGTCCGCGCGATCGTTCGCATCGAGCGACAACTTGCGCGCGATCACATACCGTTCGATGACCTCGTCAATCGTGGCGATGCTGCCGTCGTGCATGTACGGCGCGGTCAGCTCGACATTGCGCAGCGTCGGCACTCGGAACGCGCCTTCGGTGACGCCGTTGCGGACTAGCACCGGCTTTGTCTGCGAATGGCCGGCGTAGCGCGACTCGCCGCTGAAGTTGAATCCCTGATGACACTCCGAACATCCCGCGCGTTTGGTGAAGAAGAGCCGCATGCCGCGCCATGCCGAGGGAGAGAGAGCGTTCGAATCGTCGCCGTAGACGAGGCGGTCGTATGGAGAGTGTCCCGAGATCAACGCGCGCTCGAAGGCAGCCAGCGCGCGTGCGATGTTGCGGATCGATACCGGCCGCCGCTCCCCGGGAAACGCGGCGCGGAACAGGGCATCCTCCGATCGAAATCGCGCCACGATTTCCTGCTCATGTCCGGCCACGCCCAGCTCGATCGGATGCGTGTTGAACATCGGCACGAGCGCCTGCTGCGCAAGCGAGCGGACCTTCGTGCTGTCCCACGTGTAGCTTGCGTTGTAGCCGGCGTTCGTCAGCGTCATCGCGTTGCGCGTGTGATGCTGCCCGGTCGATCCGACCGCGACCGGTTTGCCGTCGCTGAAAGCGTGGCTCTGCTGATGACAGTCGCCGCACGACTGCGTTCCGTTCGCCGAAAGCCGCCGGTCATAGAAAAGCCGCCGTCCGAGCGCGAACTTCGCCGGCGTCTGGATGTTGTCCGGCTCCGTCAGCGGAAGCGGAAAGCCGCGCGGCAACTGCCAGTCGAATCGCGCAGCCTCGGGGGCGGGAACCGGCGCGCTGCCGACGCTGCACGCCGCGGCGACGATGAACGTCACCGCGGCGACCAGGAGGCGCCGTTTCACCACGAGCGGAACGTGGAAGCCTGTGCGGTCAGCGGGGCAGTCTGGCCATGGATGATCTCGCGCTCGCCGACCCATTTCGCGAACGCGTCGAGCTGCGCGGCATCGAGTCCGGCTGCGTCGGCTTTGCGAGCAGCGACGAAGCTTTTCATCGCGATCAGCAGTGCGTCCGCTTTCGGACGGTCGCCCGAGAAGAGCTCCGTGTACGCCTTGCGCGCATCATCGAGCCGATTCAATCCGAGGTACGCCTCGGCGCGATATTCGAGGGCGGGCGTGTAGTCCGGTGAGATCGAGAGCGCCTTGTCGTACGCCTCCAGCGATTCCTTGAACTTGCCCATCTTGCGATACGTGAATCCGAGTTCGCTGTACGCCTGGAAGAGCTGCGGATCGTTCTTCACCGCGCGCTCCAGATCGGCCGCGGCATTCTCCAGACCTTTGTTCAACTTCGCCTGCAGCTTGGCCGCTTTCTGCGGATCGGCGGTCAGCGCCGCCTTCATCTCGTCGTGCGTCTTCGACAATCCGTCGATGCGGCGCTCGGCATTGTTAAAGTAATCGACAGCCTGATCGTGCGGAGACTTCGACTGCATGCTCGGCATCGGCGACGAACCCATCCCGCCTCCCGGCCCCGAGGCCAGAACGGGTAGGGCAAGTAGTGAAAACAAAGCGATCGCGGTAGCTGCTCGTTTCATGGAGTCCTCCTGTGCGGAGGATTATGGACCCACCTTGTGCAACCGCAACTTTGGCGAAGTCAGGAATCTGTCAGGTTGTCAGAACTTGACGAGCAGCGCGGCGAAAATCGCGCTGTCACCCTTCTTGATGTTGATCGACGGCGGCTTGGTCTTGTAGTCGTACACGTACGCGAGCTTCAACTCCAGCCGCATGGCGACGGTCGTCGTCAGCCCGGCGTCGAAGTGATAAAAGGCATCGCCGAAGTCGTTCGTCTTCCAGATGGCGGTCAGCTTCTGCGTGAACTTGCTGGTCGGCGACAACGTCCAGTCGAAGTTTTCGCCGGCCTTGGCCGCGCCGCCGCTCGATCGTCCGAATCCAGAATTGCTCTCGAGCTCCGCGCCGAGGGCGCCGTCGACGGTGAGGTTGCGCACGTCACTCTTGATGATCCGATAGCCGCCGCCGGCCAGCGGCGCGACGAAGTAGTTGACCCCCTTGAACGGATCGCGCAAATACGACACCTCGGCGAACGCAAACGTGCGATCGGATAGCGCGTACTCGCCGCGCGCATCGACGGAGGTCTTATCGACCTGCGTCTCGCCATTCGAATCGCCGCGCAGGTAGAGCGCGTCAGCTTTGAAAACGAACTTCGTCTTCGGGTCGTACTTCGTGGCGAAGGCGAGGTTGTAGTTCTTCGTGTCAGTGTTCCCGCTGGTGATGGCCAGACCAGCTCCGATGCTCGACGTCCACGGCTTCGGCGGCGGATCGGCGGCGAAGATCGTGGCGGCGAACGACGTGAGAAGAATTGCGAAGGCGGTGCATTTCATGGAGCGCCGAGGGAAGCAAAGGTCGAGCCCGTCGGCGAAGAGGAGTTCGATCCTCTGTGCTCGATGTAAGCGACCGGCAGGTTCGTGCGGCGTCTACTGGGTTGTGGCCCAGAAGAAGTTCGCTGCGGGAAGTTCGTATCGCGGTCGGAACGCTGCCGTCTGGGCGGAGTCACCCCACGCGTTTTCGAGACTTGGAACTGTTCTCTCCGTTCTGCCGCGCGCGCTCTTCGCTAATCCGGTCGGCGAGGAAGACTTTCAGCAGCGACTGGTAAGGAACATCCCGCTGGTTCGCAAGCAGTTTGAGCTCTGCGATCATCGACTCCGGCAGCCGAAGAGAAATGGTCCGGAGCGTCGGCCGGAAGTTCGGAAGCGTGATCCGCTGTGCCTTCGACCAGTCGATGTACTCCGTCGAATCCGCCTTGCCCCAGAACTCGCGTTCCGCGTCTTCATCCTTGAACGTTGGTATCTTCTTTCGAGGTTTCATAAGATCTCCGTTCCCGTGCGTTCATGTCGCGCGCCGTTATCGGCCTGACTAGATTTCGGCGCAAGGTAAAAGCCACGAACAGCCACCGCCCGCGGTTCGTTTGACCGAGAGCGAAATATCTGGCCTCACTCCTGGAATGCGCCGTATCGCTCCCGAACGTGATCGGCTGATTGAGAAAGATTTCTTCGATTTCCCAATCCGTGACTCGATGCTTCGCCCAGTTCTTACCGATGTTTCCATCGTCCCAGTCGCAACCTTCCCACGAGGAAGGGTCGAGATTGACCACCGGCAATGTATATCGGAGGTGTATACCGATCGTCAAGGGTTTCATCCGCAGATGACGCTGATGTGCGCAGATGAATCCGTCTTCCATCTGCGGTCATCTGCGTAATCTGCGGATGAGCTCCTAACGACATCCCGGCAACATTCCTGCAGCGAAAGGACGTGAGGTGACCGTATGAAGATGAGTCCTGTCGTTCACTTTGAAATGCCGGCCGAGGATCGGACGCGGATGGCCAGGTTTTATACCGATGCGTTCGGCTGGCAGACACAAATGATGGGGCCGGATATGAATGACTACGTGGTTGTCACGACGACCGAGTCGGACGACAACGGCCCGAAGAAGCCGGGAGCTATCAATGGTGGGTTCTATCCGAAGAAACCTGATTGGCCGGCGCAGTATCCGTCCGTGGTGATCTCCGTCGACGATATCGACGAGTCGATGAAGGCTGTAGCCGACGCGGGCGGCAAAGTCCTCGGCGAGCCAATGGACATCCCGGGAATCGGGCGGTACGTCTCGTTCTACGACACGGAGGGCAACCGCGTGAGCATGTTGAAGGCGTTGCCGCGCATGGCCGTACGTCCGAAGTCGCAGTAAGACGTCACGCTTGAACTTTTGGATTCAGGCAGACGACCGGCGCGTCGGAATCGAGCGTATTCAAATGCGCCAGGAGGCGGGTGCGAAGTTCGTCCTGCGTCCCCGAGGCGTCGAGTGAGAGGAGCTCGCAAGCGCGGCGAAGCTGCTCAATGCTCGTGACAGGGTTCTCTGCATACCGCAGTGCCTCGGATCGCAATGGCATGGCGTCACCGTCCTCGTGTGCGGAGCAGCTTATTCTCAAATCGCCGTAGCCGTGTAGCGCTTGCAGTCCGCCGGCTCGGCGGCAAGTACGAAGTGCCCGGGCAGCCGAGGCGATCGGCGGCCCGGGGAGTGCAATGGAGTAACGCAGCCGGACTGCTGCGTAGCATCAACGGCTCTTCATCATTTCAGGCACAGTGGCGGCATGACTTTGATCATCTGGATTCCCGCCGCGCTATTGGCCACGACGGAACTACGGGTAAGCGTAGCTTCGACGTAATACCCGTTCCTGATGAAGTCGAAGCGGGTCGCTACGCATTCTTCCGCCCCTCCCACTGTGTAGCCCGTAGTGGCCGTTGCGGTATTGCTGTCAAAGGTCACGCGGACCTTTTCCAGGCCGGTTGCCATGTCAACCTGTATGACCTTGACAACCACGCGCGCATCGGATCCCACGTCCAAATAGCGCACTTGCAACGCCATGCCGCCGGAGACGAATAGGCCCTCTACCGGCGTGATGTTGTAGCGAATGACTGCCGAGGTGGTTTGGTGAAGGACAGGTGTTGCCTGCGCCGCGGCGGTCGACACCCCTCCGATCGGATGACCCGACTGGACGATGGCGTGATCAAGAAAGACTTTTGAGACGTCCGTCTCGTCGACCGTTCCGGCCGAACCAACCGTAGTCCAGATGCGGCTCGCGCCGGGCACCTGCGCATGGATCGCGGTAGAAATGCAGAAGGTGATCGACGCCGCGAACAGCACGAGTGAATGATTCCGAACGTAGCGATGGAACATGAGCTCCCCCCCGGAGCCTGTCGACGCCCTGATGCGGGCGCAACGGGCATGAGTTCAAGATGGACTGACTACGCGGCGCCGTCAGTGAAGGCTCGTGCGAGATGTCTCGCCTTTGCAAGGTAGTGACGTGCGAGCACAAACCATATCGTGCAATAACGGTGGAATGACGGTGGCCGCTAAGGGATATGCCGCGGTCGGCAGATACCATAGGTCTCTGTGACCACGCGTCGAAATAACGTTCAGAATCCTTTCCGCGGAGACGCGGTCCGAATCTTTGCCGCGAACGATCGCATCAATCAGATTCTGATCGAACATCTCGACCCTGCCTCATGGACGGCCAAACCGCCGGGGAAGGTGCGCACGATCGCGGCGATCTTCACGCACGTGCACAACGTCCGCGTGAAGTGGGTCAGGCTGTCCGCTCCGCATCTGAAGGTTCCGCGGCTGCTCAATCGTGCGCGATGTACGCAGCAGGAGGCGAGGGAAGGACTGGCGGAGAGCGCCGCTCGTTGCGAGGAGATGCTCGCGGACGCGGGTGAAGGCCGCATCGAAACGTTTCGCAGAGACGGCTGGGCGCCGCCTTGGCCGGTCGGCTTGGAGATGCTGGCTTACATGCTCTCGCACGAAGCCCATCATCGCTGGCAAGTCTGCATGCTCGCGCACCAGCTCGGATTCCCGCTGCCGAAGAAAGTGACGTCGCGCCTCTGGAGTTGGGAGACGCTGCTCCGCGGATGAATTGATGTTTGGTCGCCGCCGTGACGGCGACCAAATGCATCGAAGCACTACTGCTGCGGGCCGGTGTAGATCGCCACCGTGGCGGTGACGTCGCCGGTGTTGTCTTGATTGTTCACATCCCAGTAGAACAGACTCAGGCGGCCGGGGCCGAGGATGGTCATTTCGAGCCGCGTGCCGACGGCGAAGTACGTCGCGCCGCCGTCGAAGCTGCCGACCAGACAGCCGAAGAGAAAAACGGAGCCGTTCTTGGTGAACGTACCGAAGTTGCCGCCGAGAGGATTGCCGAGTCCATTGGCGTTTGACGTGCGGTTGCCGCTGCCCGCGCTCCAGGTATCGTCCGCCGCAACGCTGATGGTGAGGAGCTGTCCCGGAGTCACGCTGATTCCGGTGTCCATCGGTACGCCGCCACTCACACTGTTTTCTTTGGCTTTGACTACGAATTGATGCTGTGCCATGTGAATTCTCCTTCAGTTGAGGCGGGATGTGCGATGGCGCCGCGCTGCCCGTCCGTTAATGATCAGAACTCGACAGAGTTCGTCCGGCTGGCGATTCGCCAGTGAGGTCTTCACCGCCGTTTGCTTCTCTGTGTCTCTGCAGAGACGAACCCTCCGATCGGTTCGGGCCACAGCGACGCGTTGGCGTCCTCAGCCTGGTAGTGATGGAAGGCAACGGAACGTTTCATTAATGACGTCCTGATCGAGGGCTGTGGACGGCGAGGTTGCTAAACTCCGGCCGTGATCGAGCAACTGAGGCTGCCCGTCAGCGCTGCGGATATCGACGGTCTGGCCCTTCTCCTTCTCGACGCGACCGCCGCCGGTGCATCGGTCGGCTTTTTCGACGACGCCACGTTCGAATCCGTGAGCGCATGGTGGCGGCAGAACATCAGCAGCGCCGGCGAGCGCGCGATTTTCCTCGTCGCACGCGATCAGTATGGGATTGCAGGCACCGTCCAACTGCGTCCGGCGTCGATGCCGAACCAGCGGCATCGCGCCGACGTCGCAAAGTTGCTCGTGCATCGACGCGCACGCGGTAAGGGACTCGGCAGGATGCTGATGGAGGAGATCGAACGCCGCGCACGAGCGGCGGGCTTCACGTTGCTGACGCTCGACACGAAGCGTGGCGATGCGGCGGAGTCGTTGTATCGGCGGGAGGGATGGACCGAGGTGGGCGTGATTCCGGGATACGCATCGAATCCGGATGGCTCACTCTGCGACACGGTCGTCTTCTACAAAGAAACGTAGGCCGGCACACGCGGGTGTGCCGGCCTGCGAATGAGGTTAGTGCGCGACGGTGACTTGCACGCTCTTCGTGCTCGTGTGTCCGCCGCCGTCGGTGCAGGTGACGGTGATCGTGTAGAGGCGTCCGCTGCCGGTGCCGGAACGTTCGGCGCGCAGGTTGACGTGGTGCGCGTCGACGATCTGCCAGTCGGGCGACGTGTCGCCCTCGCCGAGACCGTTGACCGGCTCGTTGCTGGTGACGGAACTGATTGCGCATGCGCCGGTACCGCAGCCGCCGCTAAGGGTGTAGCTGACGGTGACGGGAATGTACTGGTGGTTCGGCGGCCAGAGCGAATTCGGACTGGCGGTTCCGCCGCTGATGACGAGCGGCGGCGCGGTGACCGTCACGGTCTGCGTCGCGCTGACGCTGTTGTTCGCGGCGTCGGTGGCCGTCCAGGTGATGGTGGTCGTGCCGAGGGGGAAGGGCGCGCCGAGCGGCTGGCTGTCGCTGCGCGCGCTGGTGACGGTCACGCTCGAGCAGCTGTCGCTGGCCGTCGCGGTGCCGGGATCGACGGTGACGGAGCAGGTCGCACCGGCGGTCGCGGTGATGTTTGCCGGTGCGGTGATCGACGGCGGTGTGGCGTCAGTCACGGTGATCGTTTGCGTCGCGGTCGCGCTGTTCGCGCTGGTGTCGGTCGCGGTCCAGGTGATCGTGGTGACGCCGATCGGATACGGCGCGCCGAGCGGCTGCGCGTCGCTGCGCGAACTGGTGACGGTGACGCTGGAGCAGGAGTCGGATGCGACGGGCGTTCCGGGATCGACCGTGGCGTTGCAACTCGGGCCGGCGATCGTGGTGACGTTCGCGGGCGCGGTGATCGACGGCGGATTCGCGTCGGTCACGGTCACGTGCTGGATGGCAGCGGCGCTGTTGCCGTGGCCGTCGTTGGCGGTGTAGGTGACGTTGGTCGTTCCGACCGGGAAAACGTTGCCGGCCGGAACGCCGGTGCGGACGATGACGACGCAGCTGCTGCAATTGTCGGTCGCGGTAGCGTGTCCGAGTTGCGCATCGCTGACGACGGCGGAGCACGACGGACCGGCGCCGACGCTAACGGCTGGCGGCGCCGTGACGACGGGCGCGGTCGTGTCGGAAGCGCCTGCGGTGAGGAGCACGCTGGTGAAGGCCGTGTTCATGTTCGGCACGATCAGGTCGGCCGCGCCGTCGCAATTGAGGTCGACAGCGGCGATGGCGTTCGGCTGCCAGTGTGAATTGAGACAGGTCGGACCGTATCCGACGCTGATCGGCACGATGGCGCCGAAGGTTCCGTCGCCGTTGCCGGGACGGGCGCTGAGGTTGCTGCCGTCGGGCGTACATCCCGACTGATTGGCGGTGACGATGTCGATGTTGCCGTCGCCGTCGAGATCGGCGAGCGCGACGAAGACGGGATTCGTGACCACGGAGTTGATCTGGAAGCGAGTGCGCGTGAACGTTGCGTCGCCATTGTTGCGCAGGACCGTGACGCCGCGCAGCCAATTGCCGGCAGTAGTGACGACGTCGATGTCGCCGTCGTGGTCGATGTCGGCGGCGGCGAGGTGCGCGGCACCGTCAGCGCCCTCGACCGGATCGGGATAGAGGATGTAGCTCGGCGCCCCGAAGGTGCCGTTACCGGCGCCGAGGAAGATTGCGGTCGTGTCGCCGGTGGCGACGGCGAGGTCGAGGTGATGATCGCCGTTCAGATCGACCGCCACGACCGCGAGCGGCGAGTGCGTGTCGGTGGAAATGACGCTGGCCGCGGCGAAGTGGCCAGTGCCATCGCCGAGGTAGAGGCGGACTCCGTTCGGGGAGGTGTTGGCGTCGACGGCGAGGAGGTCGAGGTTGCCGTCTTCGTTCACGTCGGCAACAACGAGGCGCGACACGAAGCCGTTCGTGGCGGGACTGTTCGCGGTGGGAACCGCGGTGAAGGTGCCGGTGCCGTTGTTGTTGTTCAGCAGGATGGAAATGATGTGACCGACCGGATCGGCGCTGAATCCGGCGGTGTTGCCGACGGCGAGATCGGGCGCGCCATCGTTGTTGAAGTCGCCCGCGACGATGGCCTGCGGCGCGACGAAGCCATTGATCGTGGCCAGGGTGGGGAACGATCCGCCGCCGCTGCCGAAACGGACGGTGACGCTGTTCCCGAACTGATCGGCGGTGGCGAAGTCCTCCGCACAGTCGTTGTTGAAATCCGCGACGGTGATCGCGAACGGGCCGGATCCGCCGGTCAGGATTGTCGGAGGTGGATACGAGATCGCCGCGAACAGCGGCACAGCAGTGAGAAGAATGAGAACGCACAGGGGCACCATCGAACGTTGCATGGGGTCTCCTTTTGGTTAAGCCGGCCCAGCGAGTGCGGAGCGGACGTGTGATGAGAGAGAGAACGGGAATGTATGTTCCTTGAATGGGCGGGGATGTGACGGGACGCACGCTGCGACTTCAAGAGAGAGACGGTTCACGCGGAGGCACGGAGAGGCGGGGCTCGCGGAGCGTTGGTTGTGCATATGTCGGTTCGGACATATGCTAATTATCGATGGCCTTGTCGAAGCCTTTGGTCTGGTTACGCGGCGAGATCAAGACGCCGCCGTTTTCGCACGGAGCTCGGCTCGAAGCCGGTTTCCTGCTGCGGCGCCTACAGGATGGCGAGTTGCTCGGGATGCCGGCATCCCGTCCACTTCCCGAGATCGGCGCGAACTGTCACGAGCTGAGGGTGGTTGATCGCGACGTCACGTGGCGCATCATGTACCACATCGCGGACGATGCAATCGTCATCCTCGACGTCTTCAGCAAGAAAACACGAACGCTGCCGGGAAAGGTCGCGGCGGACGCGAAACGCCGACTGAAAGAGTACCTTCGGATTATCCGGGAGGATTGACGTGAAGACAGAGAAGAAAAAGAAGCTGGAAGCGGGTGGATGGGCTGTCAGTGATGCGCGCGAGTTCCTCGCGCTCACGCCGAGTGAGGCGGAGTTCGTCGAAATCAAGCTCGCTCTCGCGCGCCGCCTGCGCGCGTTGCGAGAACAGCGTCATTGGACGCAGGCCGAGCTGGCGAAGCACGTCGGTTCCAGCCAGTCGCGTGTGGCGAAGATGGAAGCCGCGGACCCGACGGTGAGCGTCGATCTTCTCGTTCGTTCCCTCCTCGCCGCCGGCGCGAATCGGCGCGAGCTCGGTCGGGTAGTTGGATCTGCGCGTCGATGATGACCGCGTTACGTTACGCCGAAACGCGGGAGGGTTTTCTCCGCTCCTCCGCGTGAACCCGTTCTCTGTCTAGTAATCCGCGAGTCTTAACTTCCCACCCTCCCAAACCCGCCCGAATTCCGCAGTTACCGAGGCGGCGTCCTTCTTTTGCGCGCGGAGGGCGGCGGCGAGGGCAAAGAGCGAGCGCGGGTTGTGCGGGTTGCGGGTCAGGTCGGCGCGGAGGACTTTTTCGGCGTCCGCGGGACGATGAGCGCGGAGCAACGCGGCGGCGAGGGTTTCGCGGGTGGGGTAGAACCAGTCGGTGGGCTCGTCGTAATCGAGTGTGTCTTCCTGGGCGACGGCTTTCGTGTATTCGGCGATGGCGTCGCGGGTGTTGCCACGGGCTTCGGCGATGCGGCCGGCGAGGACGTGCGTCGCCACTTCGGCCACGGCTTTTTCCGAGTTCTGGAAGAGGCCTGGATCGTCGGGGACGTTGGCGCGGGCGGCTTCGAAGGCTTTTTGTTCCGACTCGGCGCCGGCGATGTCGCCCAGTTTCGCGAACGCGGAACCGCGCGCGAAATGGGAGAAGGTCGTCGACAGCGGGCCGACGTCGACCGGCTTCGCTTTCAGCACGTCGTTCCAGCGGCCGAAGCGGACCAGGAGGAGGAGCGTGCTCGCGGCGGCGTATTCGGCGGGCGGCATCTCTTTGGCCATCATCGTGGCGTTGGCTGCGAACTCGTCGGCCATCGTCTTGGCTTCGCTGAAGCGGCCGGACATCGCGTACGACGCGAGGCCGAACTGGAGATTGTGGTTGTAGTACATCGCCGCGTAGATGCCTTCGCCGCCGTGGTTCTTGATGAAGATGCGGTCGGTCGCGGCAGCGTTCGCGTTGGCGCGCGCGGCGCCGGCGTAGTTGCCGGTGCGCTGGTAGATGTGCGCGGGCATGTGCACGAGGTGGCCGGACATCGGCGCGAGCGTCTTGAGGCGAGCGGCGCTGGCGAGGGCGCGCTCGGGATGCGGCGACGCTTCGATGGCGTGGACGTAGTAGTGATTCGCGCCGAGGTGATTCGGGTTGCGGCGGAGAACCGATTCGAGTGTCGAGACGATCTCGGTCGTCCCTTCGTTCGGCTTGCCGTCGTGCGACCAGAATTTCCAGGGATGGAGATCCATGAGGCTCTCGGCGTAGAGCGTGGCGATGTCGAGATCGTCGGGATATTTTTTCGTCAGCGACTTCATGGCCACGCTGTAGTCGCGGCCGAGCGCTTTCAAATCGGCTTTCGGATCGTTGCTGTAACGCTTTGCCAGCGCGTCGATGAGCGCGCGTTCCTTCGCCGAGGCGTGCGACTCGTGTGCGATCGCGGCGTGGACGTTTTCGTACGCCTGCTTCTCGCGGTCGGGATCGACGTCCATGTTGATGTTCGGTCCGAGGGCGAGTGCGGCGCCCCAGTAGCCCATGGCCAGGTTCGGATCCAGCCGCGTGGCTTGCTGGAACGACGCGACCGCGGATTCGTGATTGAAGCCGTAGAGGTACTTCATCCCCTGGTCGAAGAAGCGCTGCGCTTGCGCGCTCTTCGTCGAGACAGGCCAGTGGACGTTGCCGAGGCCGGATTCGAGGACCACCGGCTTCGCGGAGGGCGACGGCATGTCGTGCTGTGCGAATGCCGAAGCGGCGAGGAATGAGGTGAGGGCAAGCAGTCGAAAGGTGCGCACGGTGGCCTCCATGATCGAGACGTACGAGGGCAGCGACGGAGCGGATTGCAAATGATACAAAAGAAAAACGGCGGTTTCTCCGCCGTTTTTCGAATTCGCTGCGTTCGTAACTACGCGTTCGTCGTCTTCTGCGTGAATCCTTCGGTCGAATCGCCCGGTTTGTAGAGGGAGTAGCCGCGGCGGACGCGTTTCGGATCGAGGCGGCTGCCGAGTTTTTCGTTCAGGCGGTTCTCGAATCCCTTGATTCCGTTCTGATCGGTGCCGCTGAGGATGGCCACGAACTCGCCGGCGCGGTTGTGACAGACCACATCCTCCTGCCGGCAGAGCTGCGCGAGCGAGCGATTCAGTTCGGGATCGTCGTCGTTCGCCTTGAGCCAGTAGAGCGCGAACGGCTGATCGAACTTCGCGACGGTGTCGACGTTGCGCTGCAGCCGTTGGTTGAACTCGGGATCGAACTGAACGCGGTCATCTCCGCTCGTCTGCATGACCGGACCTTTGCGCGCCGGCGACGCCTCCCCGGCATTCATCAGCGACGACATCTCCTCGGCACTCACATCAGTCATGTGCGAGTCGCGCAGATTGAGGCGGCGTCCGCTGCGGCGGATGAGCGCATCGACGCGGGCGCGCAGTTCGGCGGGCGTGAACGGCTCGGTGATGAAGTCGTCCGCACCGGCGCGGAGGTAGAGGACTTTGTCCGCCTGCCGGTTCGCTGACGGCGAGAGGAAGGCGATCGAGGAGCTTGCATTGCGCGCCAGATCGAGGATCGCGCTTACCGAGCCGAGGGAACGGGAGGGGGAGACGAGAACGAGGCCGGGCTTTTCGCGCGTGGCCCGTTCGACGCCCGCTTTCAGATCCGACTCCGCCTGGACTTGATATTCGCTACCCAGCGCTTCCTTCACGCGGCGGATCGTCTCCGGCTGCGCGCCGAGGAGCAGAACCGTGCGGCTGGCGGAGGCGGTCTCTTCCCACGGCTTCGTCACGTCGGCGACCTTCTCCCCCTCGCCGCGGTAGTTGATGAGGCCGCGGCCGTTGAGGATGCGGTAGTGCGCGGAAAGGTTGTCGTTGCTGGCGTAGCTGAGTTTCGAGAGGCGCATCAGCCGTCCGCCGGTGGCCTGGTCCTGCGAGAGGTCGATGACACCGAACGCGTTCTGTTCGAGCTGGCGCGTGATCGGATTCAGCTCGGCACTTTCATCGTGCGAAGCAATCAGCAGCGTCGTGACCGGCAGATCTTCGAGCGCGTTGATCAGCGACTGAGTGATCGACAGCGCGAAGTGGCTGGAGTACGACGTGTTGATCAGCGTGTAGACCGGATCGATGACCAGCCGCCGCGCGCCGAGCTTCTTGATGTAATCGCCCAGCTCTTCGACGATGGCCATGACGTCGGCCGGACTCTCGACGAGCTCGAAGTAACGCTGGCTGGGATTGAGAATCGACAGTTGGCCGCGGCGAACGGATTCGTCGATGGCGAAGCCGATCGAGTGCGCCTGCGCCATCACGTTCTCCGGCTTCTGATCGGTGATCAACACGCCCGGCTCCTGCAACTCGAGTCCGCGGGTCAGGTACTGCAGGCCAAGGAGCGACTTGCCGACGCCGCTGCCGCCTTTGACCATGTAGACCTTGTGCGGCATGAGTCCGCCGGCGCCATAGTCGAGGAGATCGATGCCGCTGATCATCCTCTCGCCGCGGCCATTGCCGCCTGCGTGTTCGCGCGAAGCGGTGCCAGAGAGTTCCTGGGCCGGTGTGTCGAGTGGCAGGGGAGTGTCTGTCTTTGTGGTGTTGCGGGCGGGATTGTTCGAGGTAGTGCTGTTCGACCGAACGTCCGTCGATCCGTTCATAAGGTCCTCTTCTCTCAATGAGGGTGAAGCGCCAACAGCAGCGGCGCCCGCGCGTTCGGGGCAGCCGGACGGGTGGATAGCAATCGCCGTTCCAGAGGCTTGAACCACAGAGACACTGAGGGCACAGAGAGCGACTTTCTCTGTGTCCCTCAGTGTCTCTGTGGTTCAAACCGTCTGGACAGCGGCGCCGTCGTAGAGGATTTCGTAGCGCAGCTCGGTGGCGCCGATGCGGATCATGTCGCCGCCGTGCAACAGCGCGTGGAACGTGCGCGCGCCGTTGAGCCACGTCCCATTCCGGCTTTTCAGATCCTCGATCGCATACCCCTCGGGACCGCGATAAATGCGGACGTGATGTCCGGAGACGCCGAGGTCGGCGAGCGGGATCTGATTGTCGCGCTGCCTCCCGATGAGGTATTCGGATTCGGTGAGCGGAAACATCAGCCCCATCTCGTCGCCGTTCGTAATCGTGAGCTGGGCGATGGTCGGCTTGACCACGTCTTTGTACGAGAGGTTCGCTTCGACGGAGACGAGCAGGTTCGTGTCGTCGCTCACTTCGCGGATGGTGGAGTCGGCGCTGAAGGTGGCGGGCTTCTGGCGCATGGTGTCTTCGAGGATGGGCTCTTTGTCGTCCGGGACCGGACGGCGCGCGGTGCCGGTGTCGTCGGGGAGGGTTTTCCGGCTCACGGCCTCGATCAGCTTGTTGCCGAGGAGGCCGTAGACGACGCGGTAGACCTGGAGCGGAGCATCGGTCGAATCGTCGACGAGCTCGCCGAGCGAACGCCGGCCGTTGATGAGGAAGAGGATCCGCCACTCGTCGAGCGTGAGCGTGATCTTCTCGGCGTCGGGATTCGAGACCACGCGGAAGACGACGCCCGCGTCGGGAAGCAGGCGCTCGCATTCTTCCCACTCGGCGATGCGCCGCGCCCCTTCCATGATCAGGTTGGAGAGATCGACGGAAATCGTCACGGCGTACGGCGGAACGGTTGCGCCGTCGAGGAAGGCGAAGTTGCCGTCCGGCCAGACGAAGCAGTCGTAGATGATCTCGGAAACCTGTACCTTGAGAAAGTCGCGCAACTGCTCGTCGGTCAGCAAACCTTGCTGCACGGCGAGCTGTCCGAACCGTCCGCCCTCGGCTTTCATCAACGCATCGATGGCATCGCGCTGTTCGGTGGAGATGTGTTTCTTGCGCAGCAGGACGGCGCTCAGACGGAGCGTTTCCTGATTCGAGCCGGCGAAGATCACCGCGCCGTCTTCGAAGTAGACGATGGCCTCGCTCGAGCCGTTCGTGAGCGTGAGCGTGCCGCTTTTCTTCGTCGAGGAGACGAAGGTGAGGACGTCCGGAAGTCGAAAGGACGCAAGGCTGCCGCGTAAGGACGGCTCGGTCATGAGTGCCGGATTGTAGCGCGCGCCTCCGCTACAATCGCGCGCCGCATGCAATCGAACTCGCGTCACGCCGTCGCCGCCGGCTTTCTGGGATGGACACTCGACGCGTTCGATTTCTTCGTGGTCGTCTTCCTGTTGGATACGCTGGCTGCACAGTTCGGCGTCCCGAAGTCGAAGATCATCATCACGCTGACGGCTACGCTGGCGCTGCGGCCGGTCGGCGCGATCATCTTCGGGATGCTGGCCGACCGCTACGGCCGCCGCATCCCGCTGATGGCGAACGTCATCTATTTCTCGCTCATCGAACTGCTGTCCGGCTTCTCGACCACATTCACGCAGTTTTTGATTCTGCGGGCGCTATTCGGAATCGGGATGGGAGGGGAGTGGGGCGTCGGCGCGTCGCTGGCGCTGGAGAACGCGCCGCGGAAATGGCGCGGCGTGCTCTCTGGAATCCTGCAGAGTGGTTATTCGATCGGCTACCTGTTGGCGGCGGTGGCATCGCGCGCATTGCTGCCCGATCACAGCTGGCGCTGGATGTTCTGGCTCGGAGCGCTGCCGGCGCTGCTCGCGCTCTACATCCGCACGAAAGTTCCGGAGTCGGCGGCGTGGAAGGAGCATCGCGTAGCGAGTTTCGGCGAGATGCTGCGCGCCGTGCGCGGCCAGACCCGCGGCTTCCTCTACCTCGTCCTGCTGATGACGTTCATGATGTTTCTCTCGCACGGGACGCAGGATCTCTATCCCGATTTCCTCAAGCACGCGCACGGCATTCCGGCCACGACGGTGCCGTATGTGGCCATGCTCTACAACGTCGGCGCGGTGATCGGCGCGATCATCTTCGGCCAGCTGTCGCAGAAGATCGGACGGCGCTACAGCATGATCGCGGCGCTGGTGGTGTCGCTGCTGGTGATCCCGATGTGGGCCTTCGGCGGCTCGCTGGTGATCCTGGCTGCCGGCGCGTTTCTGATGCAGGTCGGAGTGCAGGGCGCCTGGGGGATCATCCCCATCCACCTCAACGAGCTGGCCCCCGACGCGGTGCGCGGACTGATGCCCGGCCTGGCCTACCAGTTCGGAATCCTTGTGGCATCTCCGACGAATTCGATCGAAGACGCCTTGCGCGACCGCTTCGGCTACTCCTGGGCGTTAGCCGGCTTCGAACTCTTCGTGATGATCAGCCTGACGATCATCCTCCTCCTCGGCCGCGAGAACCACGGACGGTCATTCCATAGCGGCGACCTGTTGATTGAGAAGGAGTGAGGCGCGTTTTGCGGAGCGCGTACTATGTGATCCACGGTCCCCTCGGAAAGGAGTTGCGCATGAGAAGGTTTGTGTTCGTTCTCCTCGTGGGCGTCGCGCTTCATGGCGTGGCGCAGGAGCCTACGGCCTCGTCAGGCGAGCCGATCAAGTTGCCGGTTCTTACGTGGCAGGGAACCGGGTGCAAGGGGGAGGAGTTATCGGTGCTCATGGGGTGTCCGTTCGATCAGGACTCTCCATTCGTGATGCGCGTGCGGCTGGAGAAAGGTCTGCGGCTGCCGGCGCACTCCTATCCGATCGATATCGGTGTGACGGTCATCGACGGAGTCCTTGAGGTCACGTTCCCCGAGGGGGAGAAGAAACGGACGGTGACGATGAAGGGGGGAGACTTCTTCAAGATCCCGGCGTACGCCGTACACACCGCATACGTCGTTGAAAAGACCGAGTTGCAGGACAGCGGCATCGGCCCGGTCTACACGACCTGGGAACATGAGAAGTGCAAGCCCGGCCCGAAGCCGGATCCTCTGGTTCCGTTATGCGCGCGCGGGACGGTGAGCGCCGCGCGATAGCGATGCTCGCAGCCGGCCTCGGTCGCGATACAACTGCAGGCTGAGATCTACGAGCGCGGTGCTGCCAAAACCGCTCCTGACGTCAGTTAGGAGTAACGATGGAGACATCCTGCGTCGTGTTAGATGTAACGCTGACAAAGGCCCAGATTTTGCGACCACTAGCTGACTGGACGTGCACGCGGACACGATCTGCCTGCCGTATCGCCGGGTACGAGTCTGCAAGAGACAAGGCCGCTGCATATCGTGGTGAGCCGTTGAAAGGGATTTCGGTGGATGCCAATACCTTTTCATCGTTCGAGTAGATCTGCACCAACACAGTCTCTTCGGCGAACGATTCATCTGGCAACGCGTAAATACGTAAGGCACTTCGGAAGTCCGCGTCAGTCGGAACATTGATGAGGCTTATGGCATCAGTGAACTCGCGCTCGCGCACGACGGGTAGCTTTGTTCCCCACTTCGAACTCGGATCAGAACGATTGAACAAGCGAAGATCAAACTGGACGTCGTCAATGCCGTCCCGTTCCACATAGATAATTTGGCTTGGATCATAATTTCGCGAAGTGAATACACGAAGCAATTCAGTTCTATTCATTGTCGGGACGTGATCCGACGTGGCAAGTGGGTAGATGGCCACCGGACGAGTCGAATTGTTTCGGTACCACAATTCGGTTGACCACAGAGTGCCGAAAGCGCCAGGAACTCTACTAACGCTGACTGGCAGGAGCAAGCGTTCGACGAGAGGGAGTTCTTGTGCTGCCGCCGGCTGAGTAACCGTCGAGAGCACGGCCGATGCGAAGAGAAACCGAAGAACCGATACGCGAGTAGGAGTAGACATGTAATTACCAGCCGATCTGTCCCGGAGTATGAGGGCACAACGTGTAGTCATTACGTTTCATCATGCACGTCGTGAGCGGTACATCACACACGGAGTTGTCGATTATATGTTCGCAGTTTGCATTGGTAACCCACGGTGTTTCAACTCTATTTCGCGGGCCAACGTTGTATGCGCAGTAGAAACAAGTGGCGCAACCCGTAGCACGATACGCGTCGTAATATTCGTCGCAGGCCCAAAAAATATGACCGGTCTCATGTGTGATAACGCGGCCGAGATTACTGGGACCCCACCCGATGCTGTTCCAATTCACCATCGCGTAAGGACCGCCAAGAAAACCTGATGATCAGTGCGAGCGCGGCGTTTCTCATAGCGGTGAATTTTCCTAGTTTGTGGTTCAATGTTCAGTCCGTGTAGTGATCGGCAACGATGTCAGTATGGAGACTACACGATTGCGGACGCCACGTCTATAACGCACGTCACCGTTCGAAGTGATGAAGTTGCTGAAGAGCACGCTATATTGCCGCGTCGGCCTGGTCGTATAGTCGCTGCGCACGATCGTCGACAGCAGGGGCGCACCGATTCCGCTGGCGCTCTACTGAGCCCGCGAGTTGTCGAGCCGTATCAGACGCACGGCTCAGTCACCGAGCCGTTGAACGCCGACTGCAACGGTCACTTCATCGTCAGCAACGTCTTCGCGGGAGGGATTCACATCTCCGCGCTGTCGCCGCAGTTCCAGGAAGAGCGCGGCGAATTCGAAGGATCGATCGGGGGCGAGCCGAACAAGTTGAGCGGCGTGCGCATCGTCGCCGGGCGCAGGCGGCGCCGGCACGATTACGGTGACCGTGTACGACGGCCCCGTTCGATTTCGGGGCAGAGCGGCGGCTTGGGCGTTAGCCGGCTTCGAGCTCTTCGTCATGGTCAGCCTGACGATCATCCTCCTCCTCGGCCTAGAGAATCACGGACGGTCCTTCCATTCGGGGGATTTGCTGATCGAGAAGGAGTGATCGTTCTTTCCTGATTCCCGTAGCGACCGGGACGCCCTTCTGGTACATTCGCCGCTCTCCCTTTACAGAAAGAAGGAATCGCGTGGACTCACCGATCGGGCGTGATCTAACTGTGCTCGTCATTGCCGTCATCGCGGCGCTGGGGGTGGCGGTGGTGCGGCGCTGGATGCCGCGGACGCTGCGGGAGAACAACGAGTTCACCGGCTTTGCCTACAACTTTGCCGGCCTTGTGTACGGCGTGTATCTCGCCTTCACCGTCGTGATTGTGTGGGGGCATTTCCAGGCGGCGGAGACCACCGCAACAAGCGAAGCCACGCGGCTTTCGGAACTGTGGCGCGACGCGGCTACGCTGCCGGGAGGTGATGCAATCCAGCGGCAGCTCCTTGCGTATACGCGTTCCGTCATCCGGGATGACTGGCCCGCCATGGCCTCGCAGCATCCCGGCAGCGAAGCGACCTCGCGTGAATACGAGAACCTCTGGCGCGCCTACTACGCGGTGCAACTGGCGCCGTCCGATGCGGCGCAGACGGTCTTCTTCCGCGAGTCGCTCGTCCAGCTCAACGAACTGGGGCGGGAGCGGCGAATGCGCGTGCATTCGGGAGCCGCAAACATCCCCGCGATGATGTGGGGGCTGCTCATCGCCGGTGGAATCGGCATGATCGGCTTGACGTATCTGATCGGCACGGAGCACGCGTGGTTGCAGATGACGGTGACTGCCTTTCTGGCCGGTACGCTGGCCTGGGCCGTGTTGATCGTCTTCGCTCTCGCCGATCCCTATTCCGGTGATGTGGCTGTTAAGCCGGACGCGTTTCGCGGTGTGCTGCAGTCCTTCGAGGCGCGCCTTGAGGTGGCGCCGCGGTGAGGAAGACGATGCAATTCGCGGCTGTGCTCCTACTCGCAACCACGTTGCCGCTGCACGCGCAGACGCCCGCGCCCGCCGCGCCCGGTCCCGAGCGCGTCGTCGTCGGCGTTTACGTCACGCAAATCTATGACCTCGATCCGACCGGCGGCTCCTTCACCGCGTCCTTCTGGCTTTGGTCGCGGCATCGCGGTGGAAACATCCGGCCGCTCGATACGATCCATATCCTCGGCGCGAAGAAAGTCGAGAGCGAGCCGACGCTCACGATGGTCAAGGCGGGGCAGGTGTGGGATCAGAAGTTCTTCCGGGCCGTGATCCGCTACGCGTGGGAGTTGCGCGAGTATCCGTTCGATGAACACGACTTCGTGATCCGGTTCGAGGATGGGCTGTACGACAGCGACGCTCTGATCTACCTCCCGGACCGGATGCAGTCGGGGATCGATTTGGGGGCGATGGGCTCGCGGTGGAACATCGGCTCCTTCCGTTTCGACGCGGAACTTCGCAGGACGCCGACGACGTACGGCGATCCGACGCTGAACAAGCCGAAGAGCTTCTCGGCGCAGGGCGTGGTGACCGTTTACGCGGAGCGGCGGCAGACGGTCATCTTCGTCAAGCTGCTGATCGGCGCGTATGTGGCGCTGCTGCTGGCGTTGCTGTCGTATCGGATCAAGACCGATCAGCCGACGCTTTTTTCCGCGCGCCTCGGGCTGTTGGTCGGATCGCTCTTCGCCACGGTGGTGAATTTGCGCTCGACGGAAGCGGTGCTCGGGCGCACGGACGACTTCACGCTCGTCGACAAGATCCACATCACCATCTCGCTCTACATCCTCGTCGCCGCGATCTCGGCGCTCATCTCGCGTTACCTCTGCGATCGAGAGCGCGTCGCGCTTTCGCGCACGGTCGACAAATATTCTCTACTGGTCACGGCGGCGATTTTCCTGGCCGCGAACGTGCTCATGATTTCGAACGCCGTGATTTCGAAGTGAGCACCGCCTCGATCAACTCCGGCGGCGCGTCGTGGGCGAGGTCCTCTTCGCGTTCGGCGGCGCCGCGAGCGAGATCGATCGTCTCTTTGTAGGTGGCCAGATAGGCGCGGCAGGACGGGCAGACCAGGAGATGGCGATCGAAATCGCCGCGCGTCTCGGCGTCGAGATCGTCGTCGACGTAGGCGTCGAGGAAGGCGATCAGTTCGATGCAGGTCACGTTGCTCACATCGCGCCTCGCATGTGCGGGTCGAGCAGCGTGCGCAGTGCCTGACGCGCGCGATGAAGTTTCACTTTCAGATTGTCGCGCGTGATCTGCAGCTTCTCGGCGACGACGTCCGCCGGCAGTTGCTCGATGTCGCGCAACACGAGCACAACGCGGTACGGCTCGGGAAGTTGATCGATGCACTGCCGCACCAGCGCGCATGATTGCTCGCGCTGCAGGATCTCCTCGGCACTCTCGCTCCAGCTCACGGCCGAGTGATCCTGATGACCGTCCGGCCGGAAATGGGGGAGGAGCGCGTCGACGTCCTGAGCATTCTCTGCATGGCGCTCGTGAGCGCGCCGGCGCTCGCGGATGCGCAGCTTCATCAGCGCGCAGTTCACGGCGATGCGATGCAGCCACGTCGACACGCGGCTCTCGGCCTGGAACGCGTTGATGCCGCGAAACGCGGCTACGAAGGTTTCCTGCACGGCGTCGCGCGCTTCCTCTTCGTCGCGCAGGATACGGCGCGTCACGGCCAGCAGCGGCGCGGCGTGATGATCGACGAGTTCCTCGAACGCGCTGTCGTCGCCGGTGCGCAAACGCTCGATGAGGTATCCGTCATCGACCCGCATTTGCGACAGCGTAGCGCGTTCAGTCGTCAAGGAGAGCATTGAACATGTGGCCGGATGCGACGAGCCGGTCCGCGGCCTCCTCGGACAGCGCCTCGGAGAAGAGGTAGCCCTGCGCGTACTCGCATCCGAGCGCCTTCAGCTGCCGCAACTGACTGACGGTCTCCACGCCCTCGGCCACGACTTCGATGCCGAGGTTGTGAGCGAGCGACATGATGGTCTTGACGAGCTCGCAGTGCTCGTCGCTCGAATCGAGCGTGGCCACGAACGAGCGGTCGATCTTGAGCGCGTCGATCGGAAGCGTGACGAGATAGGCGAGCGACGAATAGCCGGTGCCGAAATCGTCGATGCACAACTCGATGCCCCGCTGCTGCACGCGCTCGAAGAATTCGGCCGCGCCGCGTTCGACCATCGCGCTTTCCGTGATCTCGAGCCGGATCGACGCGCCGTCGATGTGCGAGGCTGCCAGCGTGCGATCGAGTTCGTCGATGAATGTCGGATCGAAGGTCTGGCGCAGCGAGACGTTGATGCTGGCGGTGAGCGGCGCGCTGGCGATCGTGTGCCAGCGGCGGAGTTGCGCGCAGACCCGCTTTAGGACCCACACGCCGATCGGGACGATCAGTCCGTTCTCCTCGGCGATGGAGATGAAATCGTTCGGCGCGATCGTGCCGCGCAGCGGGTGATCCCAGCGCAGCAGCGCTTCGAATCCTGCCACCTCGCCGGAGCGGAGCGAGACGATGGGCTGATAGACGATGCGGAACTCTTCGCGCTCGACCGCGCGGCGCAAGTCCATCTCCATCAACATCCGCTCGACGGCCTGCACATGCATGCGGCGATCGAAGATCTCGTAGCGCCCTTTGCCGCGCTCCTTGGCGCGATACATGGCCGTGTCGGCGTCGCGCAACACGGCGTCGGCAGAACGGTAGCCGGTGGCGCTGACGGCGATTCCGATGCTGGCGGAGGTGAAGACTTCTTCGTCGGAGACGATGAACGGGCGTGACAACTCGGCGGTGATCCGCTCGGCGATTCCAGTGGCTTCGCTGGCGTCGGAGATGTTTTCGATGAGGATGGTGAACTCGTCGCCGCCGATGCGCGCTACAAGATCGGAGGGACGTACGCATCCGCGCAGACGATCGGCGGCGGCGCGCAGCAGCTCATCGCCGGCGATGTGGCCGAGGGAATCGTTGACGAGCTTGAAGCGATCGAGGTCGAGGAAGAGGACCGCGAAGTCGTAGACGTGCTCGCGCGCATTCATGGCGATGGCGTGGTCGAGGCGATTCATGAATAGCGAGCGATTTGGCAGCCCGGTCACCCCGTCGTGCATGGCGTCGTGCGTCATCTGCCGTTCGCTGTGCTGGCGTTCGGCGATCTCGCGCTGCAGCTCGGCGTTGATGCGCTGCAGTTCTTCGCCGCGCTCGGCGTGAGCGGCGAGATCTTGGTGTGCGCGCTCGAGTGCGCGTGTGGCCTGCTGGCGCTGCAACTCCGCCGAGGTGCGGCCGGCGACGATGAGAAGCGTGGAGCGGACCAGTGCTGCATCCGCCATCGGACGCCGACTCATTACGCCGATCCATCCGAACGCGGCGCCCTCGGCATCGATCAGCGCGATGGCGGCGTAGCTGTCGATCGCCTGTTCGGCCAGTCCGAGGTCGAGCGGATAGCGCGCGGCGACGCCGGTGGGAATCCAGCAGAAATGTTCATGAACGACGTCGCCGCACGGCGTGCCGTCGAGGACGTACTCGATGTTCGCGACATGCGCGTTGTCGACGAAGCGGGCCACGGTGCGCGCGCGGAGCGGCTCCTCGCCGGCGATTTCGGCGGCGAACGCGAACTCGGCGTCGAGCGTACGCGCCAGCTCCTGCACGAGCGTGCAGAAGTAATCGGGCCCGGGGCTGCAGAGCGAAAGTCCTTCGAGCATTTCGCGAATCGGCTCATGAAGGCCGACCCGCTGTTCTGTTTCGCTCATCCGCGACGTGTGGTCGTTCATTGATCGTGGTCCTCGCAAGGTTCCTTGCAACGCTCCTTAGATGAGAATTCATGTAACCGGTTACATCAATCGCGGAAAGTGCAGGCGGAGTTCACACGCTGTTCACTCAATAGCGACATGCGAACGGGTCAAGCAGCGAGCCGCTGGGTGGGTGTGATCCTGACGATTCAGGAGTGCTGTCATCCTGAACCGCCGGAGGCGTCGGAGCCGAAGGCGCAGCGCCGCAGGACGGCGAAGGATCTCAAGATGCGCAACTCCGGCTGAACCCCCCTGGGATTTCAACGCAGCTTGGAAAGCTTGAGATCCTTTGGCGTCCTCCGCCATTCCGCTGCTTCGCAGCTCCCGGCTCCGGCAGCCTCAGGATGACAGCGATAACAGCCGCTGCTCGCCCGCGTAAACGTTGCATCGGCCGTCGCGGACGAAGCCGAGGAGCGTGAGGCGGAATTCGTGTGCGAGCTCGATGGCGAGTGAGGACGGCGCGCCGACCGCGGCGAGAATCGGGATCCGCGCCACGACGCACTTCTGCACAATCTCGAACGACGTCCGTCCGCTGACGACGAGGATGTCCGCGCTCGCGCCTTCGAGAAACAGCGATCCGATCACTTTGTCGACGGCGTTGTGGCGGCCGACGTCTTCGCGGACGCGGAGCACTGCACCGTCGCGCGCAAACGCCGCTGCGCCGTGGATTGCGCCGGTCGTTTCGAACGCGGTCTGTTTCGCGCGCAGCGCGTCCGGAAGCGACATTAGCAGTCGGGTGTCGACGCGTACGTCATCATCGAGCGGCTCCGCATTCACGCGAAGCGCGTCGATCGACGCCTTGCCGCAGACGCCGCACGACGACGTCGAATAGAAGTGGCGCTGCAACCGCTGCAGATCGACGCGCGCTCCGCCGGCGAGCGCTACGCGAACGACGTTCGGCGACGCCCAGTGGCGGATCGATTCAATGTCGGCACGATTGGCGACGATCGATTCGGTGAAGAGAAAGCCGGCGGCGAGATCGAAATCATCGCCCGGCGTCCGTAGTGTCACCGAGACCGGTTTGTCGCCAACTCGGATCTCCAGCGGCTCTTCGACGACGACGGCATCGTCGTCCGCGCCTCCCGGCATGCGCACGATGCGGACGCGCGCTGTCTTCGATTCCGGCATCGCGGCGACGATAGCAGAGCGCACAGCGTGTAGACTCCGCCGCAGCCATGTCGCAGTCCATCGGCGTTTACGGCGGACGGGAGATCGTCGCGCGGCTGCGCGAGAACGCTCCCGGCTTTGTCTTCGTCGATGGCGAGGAGTGCGAGCGATGCCGCATCGTGGTCGTCGACGTCGATGCCGCCGACGTTCTCAACGATCCGCCGCGCAAGAGTCTCGTGCGGATCGTGCTGTACGACGGCGCGATCGATGGCGAGCGCCGCGCTGGAGACATCCGCGTTCCACGCGCGTCGTTTGTTGCCAATCCGGCAGAGACGCTCGCCGTCGCGGTCGATCTTGTGGGCACAGTCATCCATGCCGCGGAACTCGAGACCGAGGTCGCGTACCTCACGCAGATTCATGAACTGATGACGATCGCGGACGCGGGCACCGTCTCCGAGCGCATCACGCGCACCGTCCTCGACCTCCTCGGACTCACGCACGGCACGTTGTTTCTGCACGATCCGCGCGTGGAGCGATACGTCGTCAGCTACACCTCCGATCCGGCCGTGCGCGAAACGGGCGAGTTTCTGCCCGGCATTCCGCCCGACCTTCTGCAGCGCGCGCTGTCATCGGGACAATTGTTCGCCGCGGATCGCGCAGCGGGGATGATCGTGATGCCGATGCAGGCGCAGCACGATCTCGTCGGCGTCATTCGCGTGGCCCTCGGGCCGCACGATCATTTCGACGACGAAGCCGCCATCAACGTCAGCCGCTATCTCCGCTCCGTCGCTTCGGTACTTAGCAACATCTATCAACTCACGCGCAGCCGCGACCTGGCCATGCGCGACGATCTGACGAAGGCATACAACCGCCGCTTTTTCGAGTCGTATCTCGACGAAGAGATCGAACGCGCCAAACGGTACAGCGCGACGTGCAGCATCATCTTCCTCGATCTCGACGATCTGAAGACGGTCAACAACGCGCACGGTCATCTGGCCGGATCGCGCACGCTGCAGGAAGTGGCGAAACGGATTCTCGCGGCGGTGCGCGGCATCGACAAAGTGGTCCGCTTCGGCGGCGACGAGTTCTGCATCATCCTGCCGCAGACGGATCAGGAGCAGGCCGTCGCGGTCGCCCATCGCGTGCGGAAAGCGTTGATGTCCGAGCCCTTCCACCTCGCCGACAACATCGACATCTCCATCAGCGCCAGCTTCGGCATCGCCACGTATCCCTCGCACGGGATCACGAAGGACGATCTCATTCGCCAGGCGGATGCTGCGATGTACCGCGTGAAATCGACCACGAAGAACGCGGTCGGCGTGGCGGTGGCGGGCGATGACCAGCGGTTGTCGCGGGCTTAGGTGCCGACTGTCATCCTGAGCCGCCGGAGCTGCGGAGGCGAAGCCGCAGCAGCGCAGGACGGTCGAAGGACCCCCTAACTGCTAACCAGGTTGGGCGGTGCCGTCGACGACGACGCAGGCACTGAGGGGGTCCTTCGACCGTCCTACGGCGTTCCGCGCTTCGCGCTCCAACGCCTCCGGCGGCTCACGATGACAGGGTTGCTTCTTCCGCCGGCTCCGCGAGATGCTCCTCGATGAATGCCTCGTCCCACCGCCGGCTGATGACACAAGAGTTGATGCCGCCGACGCCCATGCTTAGTTTGCCGCTGTAGCCGTGGTCGAGGGTACAGCCGTCGGCGGAGACGAATTTCGCGTCGTGGATTTTTACGTCTGCGTGCAGATCGCCTTCGGTCAGCGGAATCGGATAGAGCCTCCCTTTGGACATGCCCAAATGTTGGGCAGTCAGTTCCCAGGCGCCGCCGACGGACATGCCGTGGCCGAACGTTCCTTTGCGCGCGGTGAAGAGGACGTCGGGATGCAGGATCTCCAGCGAATTCACGATCTCGGTCGCGTCGCCGGGCGTGGCGGTGGCGTGCATGTCCCACGTGGTCACTTCCGAGGCGCGCACGTTCTCCATCGCCTGCTTCATCGCCAGCTGTGGGCCGCCTTTCGACGGCGTGATGATGTGGTGCGCGTCGGACGATGTGCCGATGCCGACGATCTCCATGCCGAGCGGATGGAAACCTTGCGCCATCAGCTCCTCGGCGTCGCCAACGATCCAGACGCAGGAGCCGCCGGCGATGTGCGTGCCTTTGAGCGCGGTCAGCGGGCGCGAGACATCGGCGTCCGCGGAGAGAACGTTGGCGTTGTAGAACGCGGAGATGACCAGCGGGTGCGGGGGAGGATCGGTCATGCCGACGACGACCGCTTTGGCTTCGCCGAGGTTGATGGCGTCGACGGCCATCTTGAGCGCGACGCCGAAGGACGCGCACGCGGCCACCGGCGCGAAGGCCGGTCCGACGATGCGGCCGATCATCGACACCTGCGAGGCGGGGATGTTGGAGATGTTCCACAGCAGGTTCGGCGACACCGCGGCCCACGGTTCGTCCGGGCAGCCCCATTTCTTGTTCAGTGCGCGGACTTTGTTCAGCTTCTGCCGGATCGTGCTGAGCTTCGCCGAGCCGGATGACGGCGGCACTGGCTCGGATTGAATGTCAGCCGCTTCGGCAAGGTATTGAAGGAGCGTGTCGCTTTTCGCAGCCCAGAATTCTTCCCAGACATGTTTGGCGTCGATCCACTCTTCACAGCCGATCGGAAATTGGCCGGGATCGGGTGGCGCCGCCGGATCGTGCGCGCCGTCGAGGTGCGCGCGCAACGCGGCGCAGCGTTCAGGCTTAGCCCAGAATTCGTTCCACTTCCGCAGCGCGCGGTCGTACGCCATCGTCTCGCTCGCGGTGATGGTGATCTCGCCGAGGCCGGTGCCGATGTAGACGTGCGCCTCGGTGCCGAGCGATTGCAGGTATGCCTCGATGCCGGGATTCTGCGTGAGCGACTGGATGAACGCGCCGATGCACGACAGCACCATCGGTCCCATTTTGTCGTTGAGCTGTTTGAACTTGGCGGGCGGAAAGCGCTGATCGAACCAGTCGTGGTAGGTTTCGAAGTCGAATTCAGGGTATCCGACCAGGAAATTTGACGGTCCGAACCCTCTGAATGGGGAAAGCCAGCTGTCGGCGCGTTCGAGATTCCGTTCGAAGGTGGCGATGTCTGGAGACTTCGGAGCGACGACGCCCCAGCCGAAAATACCGATCCGCTTCCGCGCGTCCATCGGCGGCGCATTGTAGCGAATCCTGTCAGGGAAATTGCATGGTGGCGTGAATCCGTCTTTGATCACTCCGTCGATGAGGTGTTCGTGAAGAAAACAGCCACGCTGTCGCTCCTGATCCTGTTGATGCTCGCGCTTTCCGCCGCCGGCTGCCGCGGCCGTAAGTCGTCATCAGCGACCGGAACCGCGCAGACGACGCAGACCATCGCCCCCGCCGCCGCCCAGCCCGCCGTCAACGGCGGCGACGCCGTGACACAGACTGTGGACGTGGAAGATGGACGCTCCGAAGACGACGGCGGCGTGCTGACGAACCCGCAGACCGCGAAGACACCGGGCGCGACGACGACGGCGAAGCCGAAACCGCCGGCGAAGAAGAAGCACTAGCGCGTACTCTACGCGCGCATGAACTACGAGCCCTTCATCGAACGCGATCTCGCTGCGATTCCCGCGGTCGTCGCGGAGTTTCGCGCGGCGCACTCAGCGGATGAGACGTGGACGGCGGTGACACGCTTCGCGGTGCTGGCCTTTGCGCCGTCGCAGCATTCGATGCATGCGTTGCTGGCGTGTCTGTCGGTTTGGGATCTTCGCGAGGACCTCGGCGGGCAATTTGATGATGCCGTCGTGCAGTGCGCGATTTATGCGGCGGCGAGCCGGCAGCCGTGGAGCGAGCCGCCGATGCTCGATCCGCCGAAGATCGGCGCGGATCAGCGCGGGGATATCGAGGAGTTGCGCGAAGCCATTGCGGCGTCGGATCGTTTGCGCGCGGAGCGATGGCTGGCCCAGCGCTACAACGATGCGGACTTTGCACCCGACTACTTCGCCGTCGCTTCCGATGATTTCGAAGACCTCGGACACAAACTGATCGTCGCATCCGCCGCCATGCGCCTCGCCGATCTCCTTGGCGAGAAGGGGAGATACGCGATGCTGCGCGTAGGCGTGTGGGAGATGGTGGCTGTCGGGGGTCGGGAGTCGGGAGTGGGGAGTGGGAGGGCGGTCGATGTGGATTCGCTCGTTGCGAATGTCATCGCGAACGATGGCGACATCGTAAGCGCCCACGCGTTGTTTCTTTACGACGCAGCGCTGCAGACGAATGATGATGCCGTGATTGCGCGCGTCGCCAATCATCTGTCAGGCATCAACTCTCCGACTCCCGACACCCGATCCCCGACACCCGAAGTTTCCATCTACCCGTTCGCCCGCGACTACGGCGCGTGCCTGAAAGCGCATGCGATCGCGAAGCGCCTTCGTCCCCGATTTCCAAATGCCGATTTCGACGGCATGCTGGCGGCGATGCATCGCAATCTGGAGAAATCGTCGGAGGAGATGACGTTTGCGTAAGGCGCTGCCGCTGTTCGCGATCCTCTTCGCCGCGTGCGCGACGGCGCGCACACAATCGCTGACGCGCCGTATCGACGCCATCAGGCACCGGCCACAACTCGCCGGCGCGATCTGGGGCATCGACGTCGTCGACGACGCGGGCCGCACGATTTATGCGCGTCACGAAACGACGCTGCTCGTGCCGGCGTCCAATCGCAAACTGTTCGCAGCCGCGACGGTCGCATCGTGCGAAGGCCTCGACCGGCAGATCACGACGGAGCTGTGGCGCGACGGCGACGACCTCGTCATCCGCGGCGGCGGCGATCCGTCCCTCGGCGGACGGTGGGCCTTCGATCGCGACGCCGTCTTCGCGCCTTTCGTCGCCGCACTGCAGCAAAAAGGGATCGCCGAGGTGCGCGACGTCATCGCAGATGTCTCGCTCTTCGATCGCGTCACCATTCCCTCAACCTGGAAGGTCGGCAACCTCGGCAGCGACTACGCGGTTCCGACCGACGCGCTCGCGTACAACGAGAACGTCGTTGGCATCGTTGCGGATCACTGCGCGACGCCGGTGGTGGCCACGGATCCATCGTTCGTGCCGGCGGCGGCGAATGTCGTGTGCGGAAGGGGAGAGCCGAGCGTCCGTTCCGATGCGATGAACGCGATCGCGATGAGCGGCAGCATGCCGGAGCACGTTCAAACGCTCGCCGGCATCTCCGATCCCGCGCTCTACGCCGCGCAGGCCTTGCGCGATGCATTGCAGCGCGCCGGGATTCGCGTCACGGGCAAGACGACGGTCAATGCGATGCCGCGAAACTGGCAGGAACGGATCGCGATCATCCAATCGCCGCCGCTCTGGCAGCTGCTCTCTGTCGTCCTCAAGCCGAGTCAGAACCTTTACGCGGAGATGCTGTTCAAGGGGCTATCCGCGCAACCGGCGTCGTACGAAGCATCGGAAGACATCGAGCGGCGGTTTCTGACGTCCGAGGTGGGCGTACCGAACGGCGACTTCCGCTTCGTCGACGGATGCGGCCTCTCGCCGGACGATCTTGTCACGCCTCGCGCGATCGTCACGATTCTGCGCTGGATGAACGAGCCGTCGCGCCGGGCCGTCTGGTGGATGATGCTCGCGCGTCCCGGCGACGAAGGAACGCTGCGCCGCCGCCTGCTGCCGCTTGCCGATCGTATGCGCGGCAAGACCGGCAGCATCAGCGGAGTCAACGCGCTCAGCGGCATCCTCAAGATGCCGGACGGCGGGCACCGCTACTTCTCGATCATCATCAATCACAACGCCGGCGATTCATCCGACGCGCTGAAAGCGATCGACGCAATCGTCGGTGAAATCGCGAACTAGCAGCCCGTAGCGCTGGCCGCTGGCCGGCTGGACCGCCGCCGGCTCGGCGGCGAGTGACGTGCCAGCGAGCCGCTGGCGGTCCAGCCGCCGAGCCGGCGGCGCTACGCCTCAAACCAGCGTCGAGAAATCGCGCACCAGGTGCCGGAGCCGATTCAGATACTCCGGGTCCTCCGCGATGCGCCGTTTCAAATCCTCGGCGAACGGAAGGTCGCGGCGGCGTTCTTCGTCGGTCCCGTTCCACTCCAGGAACTCGATCCACTTCTGCGGGTCTCCGTCGAACATCGACAGGAGCATGTGGACGCGCGCGAAGTTCGCTACCAGGGCAGAAAGATTCGTCGTATCAATCCAGTCGTAGGTTTCCACAGCCATCGCCTGCACAAAAAATCTCCTACTCTAGGAGTGACGGAAAGGCGTCGATCCCTACCCATGCCGCGAAAAATAATTTCTATCTGTTCACGCCGGCGAGCTCGGCCGTCTGGCCGTTCCACATTCCGTACGACAGGCAGCGCACGCACGTGAAGGAGTATTCGGCCAGGCCCGTGTCGGGATTCGCCGACGACTCGATGACCAGCTCCGACTGGCATCGGTAGCAGAGGTTCGCGTCGCCGCGCTCGATGTTCTCGAGGAAGCCCTCCACCTGCTGGCGATGAAACTCCATCTGCCGCGGCCGCTGCGGAATGGTGATGGTCTCTCTGCCGCGCTGGCAGGTCAGGACGATGTGATCGGCGAAAGTCGTCTGCGCGAAGCTGCCCGTCATCGTCGCTCCGATGTGTTTCGGGCAGGCGACGGGCTGCCCCGCCCAGAACGCCCGCGCCAGATCGCGAAGTTGTTGTACGTCGTTAGCCATATTCTTTCGATTTTATCCGACGAAGCTCTTAGCTATTAGCTCTTAGCTGTTAGGGAACGACGGGGAGAGGTCTCGCAGCCTCGCCGCCGGCCCCCCAAAGAGCCAAGAGCTAACAGCTAAGAGCTTCTCCGTCCCTTCTCAATCTCTCCAAACACTCGCAAAAAGTTCCCGCCGAGAACCTTCTCAACATCACCCTCGGACATTCCGCGTTCCAGCAAGCGCGCCGTCAGCAACGGCAGCCCGGACGCGGTCTGCAATCCATTCGGCAACGCCGGAACGCCATCGAAGTCGCTGCCGATGCCGACGTGGTCGATGCCCGCAATCTCCGCCGCATGAATCACGTGATCCGCAGCGTCATCGAGTGTCGCCTGCGGGCAGCCTAGGGTGTTGAACCATTCGAGGTAGAGATCCCAGTCGGTGGAGTCGTTCGGCATCTCCTCGGTGCCGCCGGCCGATTCCCTCTGCACCCGTTTCCGCGAATTGATGATGACCTCAGCCACGCGATCGTTCAGGAAGGCGGAGAAGAAGTTGATCATGCAGACGCCGCCGTTCTTCGCCAGATCGCGCAGCATCGCGTCGGTCATGTTGCGCGGATGACGGCAGAGCGCGCGGCAGGACGAGTGCGTGGCCACGACCGGCACGCGCGTCGTTTCGAGCACCGCGTAGTAGGCCGCGTCGGAGACGTGCGAAATGTCGACGATCATGCCGAGGTCGTTCATGGTGCGCACGACGTCGCGTCCGAAATCGGTGAGGCCGTTGTGTCGGCCAGCGTCGCCCGAAGAGTCGCACCAGTTGTTCGTGTTCACATGCGTGAGCGTGAGATAGCGCGCGCCGAGGTTGTAGAAATCGCGCAGGATCGACAGCGAGTCTTCGATGGCGTGACCGCCTTCGACGCCGATCATGATCGCGATCTTGCCATCCGCTTTCGCTTGACGAATCCCCGCGGAGTCGTTGCAGAACGTGAGGACATCCGGATTGCGGCGGACTTCATCGTGAATCAGATCGATGAGGCGGTACGCAAATCGCGCGGCTCCTCTGCCTGCGTAAAACGGCGGCACGTACGAAGCAAAAAACGAGGCGGTGATGCCGCTCTCGCGCAGCGATTTCAGATCGAGCTGCGCCTCGGGATCGTGCTCGCCGAGGTGCAGGTTGTGGCGAATCAGGCGATAGGGCGTGTCGCAGTGGCCATCGACGATGATGGCGCGGCTGTGGACGGACGGGGGAGCGGCCAACGCCGGCTCATTCGTTGTTGAAGTACTCATCGACTCGATCGATCTCTCTCACCAGCTCCCCGACATCGTCGAAGAGAAACTCTGCCTTCGTCAACAGCTCGCGTTCGAAACCGCCCGACAAGACCGCTGCGATCGCCAGCGAGGCGCGATGCGAAGCGAGGATGTCGTAGGGCGTGTCGCCGACGGTGAGCGTGTTGCCAGCCTCGGTGCCGAGCCTTTCGAGCGCCGCTTGAAAAATCTCCGGCGAAGGCTTGGAAAGGTCGGCATCGTGCTTCGACGTCGAGCCTTCCAGAAGATCGCCGACGCCGAGAAGCGCCGTATAGTACTGCACCTCCTCCTGGCTGCCGGACGATCCGAGCGCGAGCTTGATGCCGCGCCCGTGCAGCGTCTCGAACAACTCGCGCACCCGCGGAAAGGGCTTCACATCCTTCCGATACTTGTCCTTGAAAAGCCTGGTCCGATACTCCTTCAACTTCTCACCGAACTTGCGCATCTCGCGCGCGTTGAGCAGATCGGGAACGAGCAGATCGCCCCCTTTTCCGATTTGATGTCGGATGACGTCCCACTCGAAGTGCTTGCCGAAATGTTCGAACGCGTCGATCCAGCAGCGCGCATGAATGTCGTTGGAGTCGACCAGTGTTCCGTCGACGTCGAAGATGATGGCTTTGAGTTTCACGCGGTCGGGAAGAGCAAGATCGGTGCACCCTGTCAGGATGACGACTCGCTGAGCCACTTCTCCACCACCGGCGGTTCGTACTCCGACATCCGCCGCAGGAGCAAAGTTGGATCAACATCCACGACCGCCATCGATCGATACTTCTCGCGAATGAACCCCGCATCGACCGCGCGATCGAGAAACGACAGCAGTGGCGCGTAGAACCCATTCGCATCGAGGAAGCCGAGCGGCTTGCGATGGATGCCGAGCTGCGCCCACGTCCACACTTCGAAAATCTCTTCGAGCGTTCCGAGTCCGCCGGGCAGCGCGACGAACGCATCGGACAGCGACGCCATCATCGCCTTCCGTTCGTGCATCGTCTCGACGACGTGCAACTCCGTCAGATTGCGATGACCGACTTCGCGGTCCCACAACATCCGCGGAATCACGCCGATCGCTTTGCCGCCGCCGGCCAGCACCGCATCGGCGACGATCCCCATCAGTCCGACATGGCCGCCGCCGTACACGAGCGCGATATCCGACTTCGCCAGCAACGCTCCGAAATCGCGCGCGACGTTCGCGTAGATCGGATCGATCCCCGAATTCGAGCCGCAGAAAACGCAAAGGCTGCGGGTCACAGCGCGCGGAATCCAGTCTCGCCGTCCGGCAGCGGCTCGCGATTGCGATCGAGCCGCGTCACGATCCACTGCCCGCCGCGCCGCTCGATCTCTGTCACGATCGACGCCCACATCCCGTCGACCGGATTCTCACTCCACCGAAACCGCATCCCGTCCGCCGGGGCGACGTTGCGCTCGCGCAGATCCGTCTCCGCCATCTCGATCAATTCAGCAGGTCCGATGTGGTCACAAGGCATGAGGTTAGTTTAGCGGTACATCTGTGGCTATCTGCGCCATCTGCGGATCAGGAATTCATTCTCGCTTAACACGTTACCCCCCAAACATGCCGCAGTTTCGATACGACATCCGCAACGTTGCCATCATCGCCCACGTCGACCATGGGAAAACCACGCTCGTCGACGCCCTCCTCCGCCAGTCCGGCGCCGTGCGCGCCAACCAGCAGATGGACGAGCGCGTCATGGACTCGAATGACCTCGAGAAAGAGCGCGGCATCACCATCCTCGCCAAGAACACCTCGATCCGCTATCTGGTCGACGAGCCCGACGCGCTCGGCCACCTCGTGCATCACGAAGCCACGCACACCGCGTCCGGCCACGATCTGCCCGCCACGTTCATTCATCCGAGTGAAGTGAAGATCAACATCGTCGACACGCCCGGCCACGCCGATTTCGGCGGGGAAGTGGAGCGCGTTCTCTCGATGGTCGACGGAGTCATTCTCCTCGTCGATGCCGCCGAGGGCCCGATGCCGCAGACGCGCTTCGTCATGCGCAAGGCGCTCGGACTCGGACTGCTGCCGATCGTCGTCATCAACAAGATCGATCGTCAGGACGCGCGTCCCGTCGAAGTCGTCAACGAAGTCTTCGACCTGATGATCGAGCTCGGCGCCTCGGACGAGCAACTCGATTTCCCCATCCTCTACGCCATCGGGCGCCAGGGCATCGTCCGCACGAATCTCGAAGATACAACCGAGGATTGCCGGCCCCTGTTCGACGCGATCCTGAAGCGCATTCCGCCGCCGCCCGGCTACGCCGACGCGCCGCTGCAGCTTCTCGTCTCCTCCATCGATTACAACGAATACGTCGGCCGCCTCGGCATCGGCCGCATCCAGCGCGGCAAGCTGCGCCAGGCCGAGGATGTCGTGCTCATCCTTCGCGACGGCACGCACAAGAAGGGCCGCATCACGAAGCTCACGGCCTTCGAAGGTCTCAAGCGCACGGAGATCGACGAAGCCTCGGCGGGCGAGATCGTCGCCGTGGCCGGCTTCGCCGATGTCGAAATCGGCGAGACCTTCGCCTCGGCTGCAAACCCCGAGGCGCTTACGCCGATCGCCATCGACGAGCCGACCGTGTCGATGTTCTGGCTGGTCAACGACTCGCCGTTCGCCGGAACTGAAGGCAAGTACGTCACGTCGCGCAACATCAAGGAACGACTCGATCGCGAGCTGCGCAAAGACGTCGCGCTGCGCGTGAAAGAAACTGATCTCCCGGACCGCTTCGAAGTCAGCGGCCGCGGCGAGCTGCATCTCTCGATCCTCGCCGAAAACATGCGCCGCGAAGGTTTCGAGTTCGCGCTCTCGCGTCCGACGGTCATCCTCAAAGAGATCGACGGCCGCAAATCCGAGCCGTACGAAGCGCTTGTCGTCGACATCGACGAAGCGCACGTCGGCGCGGTTATGGAGAAGCTGCAGACGCGACGCGGCGAGATGACCGACATGGTCAACCCCGGCTCCGGCCGCGTACGCATCGAGTTCAAGATCCCAACCCGAGGCCTGTTCGGAATCCGCACCGAGTTCCTGACGGAGACGCGCGGTACCGGCCTGCTCTACCACACGTTCCTCGAATACGGCCCGTACCGCGGCGAGATCGCCGGCCGCAATCGCGGAGCGTTGATTTCGAAAGAAGCCGGCGACACGACTGCATACGCGATCGAGCCGCTCCAGGAACGCACGGTTCTCTTCATCACGCCCGCCATGAAGGTCTACGGCGGCCAGATCGTCGGCGAAAACTCCCGCGACGCCGACATGGTCGTCCAGGTCTGCCGCAAGAAGCACCTCACCAACATGCGAGCCTCCGGCTCCGACATGGCCGTCCAGCTGACGCCCCCGAAGATCATGACCCTCGAGCAATGCCTCGAATGGATCGAAGACGACGAGCTGGTCGAAGTGACTCCGCAGTCGATCCGCATCCGCAAACGGATACTGGATCACTCGATGCGGGTCGTGGCGCAGAAGAAGATCGCCGCGGGCAGTTCGTGATCGGAACACGCCGTCCGAGATTCAGAACCCACTGCCGAATGTAGGGTGGGCGCTGCGGCGATTACTCTGTCAGTCTGCGGGAACCGGCCTCTTTTTGAAAAGTGCCTGACGTGCGCTCTCTTTGATCTGAGGAAACTGCGGCGAAGAACGAAAACTGATCAGGGTTTCTATTGCCGCTTCAACAGCTCTCTCGAACCCTTCATCATCGGCGAAGTCAATAGTGATCGCGTGACGATTGTACGGCGGTAGTTCCACGCCTACGTCCTTTATCCGTATTATTCGCGGAATGTTCTTTGACCAGGCGTAGACTTCCTCTGCAACTGCCCAAGGAGGTAACACAAACCGCGCGTAAGTGGCATTCTGAACCTCATAGTCCTCACGGCGCACGAGCAGTGATACGAACGCGACGCAGCCATGAATCGCTTGAAAAGCAGAGTGAGCAACATCCGGCGTGACCTGGCCGTCGCCGACAAACGTCTCTGCCGATTGCTGCGCCATATCTGTTCCAAGAACTGGCTCAAAGTCAGCCGCCAGCAGCGCTCGTTCGAGATAATCCAGTTTGTGCTTAGCGTGTGATGTCGCGTATGAAACGAACACGCGCGGGTTATGGCCCTGCGGCGTTAGAAAATCACCAAATGTCAAGGCGTCTGAATGGGGGTTCCCGGAGGTATCGCGAATTATCAACGTCTTGACTGCCTGCTCCAGCGTCGCGCGCATATGCTCACGCTTTGCTGCCGCGCCTACGACATTCGGCAGGTCCCAATGGCCGAGAATTTCAATGCGACCTTTCTCAATAGTCGCCTCCTTTGACACGATATACGTTGACGCTCGCATCAGGTTGATTTGAGGCGGCAACGCTGAGAGAAGCTGATTCAGGACCCCAATCCCACCACCCGTGAAATTCTCGATTCTGTCATGGACCGTCAGTTGGAATAATTGATCATAATCGCGCAGAAATAGAACCCGCATATACCGTTGCTCGGTGTTGCCAGTGATGAGTGCCTGCTGTGGCAAGCCTTCTGAGTAACACTGCCCGATGATGTCTTTGGCAAGGCGCTTGTCAATTTCAACGGCACCACTGATGTGCTCCACCGGGAACTCTTCCTTGCATACAAATGAAACATCGTTCAGGCCGGTCAATGGCGTCAACTGCACCAGCAACTCGGGGCCTTGCGTAAAGGCCGAAGACACCGGCGCCGATTGTGCGTATGTTTTGAAGTCGGTCTCGATGAGAAGCAGAAGCGTCTTCATCGCCTCCTCGTACTGATGGCGCGGAGTGGATTTTAGATTGGAAAACCCGTCGACGTTCGCTATGTCGCAGATTGCATCCCAATGCGCCCGCGTCTGATAAGTGCTGCAACACTCGCTTAGCATGATGTTCATTCGTTTTCGGCTAAGGAAAGCCGATGCCGTGGCAAGCGCGCCGGGGCTATCGCTGAGACGAACACTGAGCCGGCAAGCGCTCCGCCAAGACTCAAACGGCACCGGCGACACGATTATCTCGGCGCCGTGCATTCTTTGGCTATCGACGTCATCGATACGAGACAAATGAAGCTGAGAACCCTCAAATAGGCCGAACGCCATACTCAGCCGTCTCGGGACCGGAAGTAGCCGCTTGTAGATTGGCACCCATTTGCCTATTCTCATGGTGAATCCCTTCTCGCCTCTGTTTGGTGGCCCTGTGATAGGAGTGATGGAAGGCGCAAGTTCCCTACCCCCAATGCTTCAGTTTCTGCTCACGTGCACGCTCGCGAGAGTAGCGCCGCCAAGCTTGATGTCTTAGATCTACGTAGATTCTCTGGCTCCGCATCGGGTCCGAGAGCGGTCGACGAAGTGAAAGATTCGATCCAACCAGATCGCAACTACCATCAGGATCAGACACTTCGTTGTTCGATCAGATACCCGATCCAATGATGCGAATAACTCGGGGCATCGGCGAGACGCAGGCGCGAGAAACACACTGTTTTTTAAGAAGGCATGATCCGGACCGTACTCTTCCAAGCGCGGGGGTCCGGGGTAAATGGGTATGATGGCAAACGAGGCCGCCTTGCAGCGCTACCGAACGCCCACCTACCCGAATGGGTTGACGAAGTCGTATCTTTGCGAGGTTTACTTGGTCGCGGCGGACTTCGGTAGCGAGCAGACCGACTTCAACTTCGATCTAGCACTCATGAAGCAACAAGAGTCCGCCGGGCTTTCTAACTGCGCGTGGCATATCGATTCTGATGACCGCATTGTCGTCGACGACGTTGCGTTGGAGAACACGCGTGCAAGAGTTATTGTGACGGACAACGGTTTTCGGATTTCATCACTCGCTGTTCCAGGTCACCAAATCTTCGTGAACTACGCGAGGGAGGATGAACGCGTGGCAAACGCGGTCGCCAACGCTATCAAAAAACTTGGATATGCGACCTGGCTTGACAAGGAATCGCTGTTTGCTGGGCAGACTTGGAAGCTCAGCATCAATGAAGCGATTGATCAGAGCGATCTCTTTGTTGCTCTGCTGTCACGCAGCTCCGTGTCAAAGATAGGATATGTGAATGCAGAGTTACGTCGAGCGCTGGACAGGATGATCTTGATGCCTGAGCGCGACGTATTCGTAATTCCAGTTCGCCTCGACGACTGCTCGATGCCTTTCACGGCGATGCGCGAGATGCAGTATGTCGACCTCTTTCCAACTCGCAAAGAAGGAATCAACCGCTTGCTGCGGGCGATCGCCCTAGCACTTGAGCATCGCAAGACATCGGTCTAAGGCTGACCTTCTCGATCGCAGTTGATGCGTTTCACTTCCGGCGCCGTTCCGATCCGCATCCGCAAGCGGATTCTCGATCACTCGATGCGGGTCGGTGGGCAGAAGAAAATTGCAGCCGGTAGTTCGTAGACCGAGCGCCGCTCACTAAGTTCGGGGCAGTCGCAGCGTCGCGCGGACGCCTCCCGCATCCGATTGTTCCAGCGCGATTGATCCGCCATACAAGTCTGCGAGATCGCGGACGATGGCCAGACCGAAGCCGGATCCGGGCGCGGCTTCGTCGGCGCGGACGCCGCGTTGGAGGACGGCATCGCGCATGGCGGGATCGAGGCCGGCGCCGTCGTCGTCGATCGTGATCAGGATGTTTGCGCCGTCGATCGATGACGTGATGCTCACCCGCGACTTCGCCCATTTGCAGGCGTTGTCGATGAGGTTGCCGAGCATTTCGTCGAGGTCCTCGCGTTGCACGCGGACGGTGTGATCGGGGGAGACGTTCACGTCGATGGAGAGGCCACGGTCGGCGTGGAGGCGGAGGAGCGTCCGGGCGAGGGCGTTGGCGGATTCGGCGACGGAACTGCGCGCGCCGAGTGGCGCCCCCGAGGCGGCGGCGCGGGCGTGCGCGAGGTGATAGTCGAGTTGGCGGCGCATGCGGTCGAGTTGCGTTCGCATTTCGGCGGCGACCTCGTGCTGGCCGGCGGCATCGGCGCGATCGGCTTCGTGCATCAGCACAGCCACCGGCGTCTTGAGGCCGTGCGCGAGATCGCCCGCTTTGCCGAGCGCGCGGCGGACGGCATCGTCGCGATGATCGAGCAACGAGTTCAGATCATTGACGAGAGGTTGGACTTCGGATGGATAGCGGCCTTCGAGTCGCGATTCGCTGCCATCGCGGACCGCGCCCAGCCGCGCGCGCAATTCGTCGAATGGGGAAAGGCCGCGGCGCATCAATGCCACTCCGATGATGATGAGGATCAAGGCCGCGAAAACGATCGAGGCATGATCGACGCGCATCGTGAACGAGTGGCGGACCATCGCCAGCGTGAGCATGTGAAACACCGCCAGCAGACCGCCGGCGAAGATGATCGAGCCGATGAGCAGCCGCGTGCGAAAGGACTTCATCGATCGGCCTCGATACGGTAGCCGAGGCCGCGAACGGTTTCGATGAAGGACGCGCCGAGCTTGCGGCGGAGGCGGGCGATGAACACTTCCACGGTGTTCGAATCACGATCGAAATCCTGCGCGTAGATGTGCTCCGTCAATTCGCTCTGCGACACGGCGCGGCCGCGATGGTGCATGAGATACGAGAGCACGCGAAACTCGTGGCTGGTTAGTTTCACCAGCACACCATCGAGCGTGACGCGCGCATTGCGCGGATCGAGGACGACGGCGCCGGCGCGAAGCTCGGGGCTGACCTGTCCGCTGGCGCGGCGGATCAGCGCGCGCAAACGAGCGAGCACCTCCTCCATCTGGAACGGCTTGGCGACGTAATCGTCCGCGCCGCCATCGATGCCGCGGACCTTCTCGTGCCACGAATCGCGCGCGGTGAGGACGAGCACCGGCATTGACAGTCCGGCATCGCGCCAGCGGCGAAGAATCGTGAGCCCGTCCATCTTCGGTAGCCCGAGGTCGAGGATGACGGCGTCGTAGGACTCGGTGGCGCCGAGGAAATCGGCGCGTTCACCATCGAGCGCGCAGTCGACCGCGTAGCCAGCATCCGTCAACGCGGAAGCAAGCTGCCGCGAAAGATGAGGCTCGTCTTCAGCGATCAGGATGCGCACTCCGGTTTTCTCCGCCTCTCCGCGTTCTCCGCGTGAAATACGTCCTTGATTCTGAACCCAACCTGAACAATCCATTCATGCATCGTTCAGCGCGGCGACAACATCCTGCGCCGCATGATCACGATGCAGCGAATCACGAAGACCTACGAAACGCCCGCCGGCTCGTTCAACGCGCTGCGAAACATCGATCTCGAAATCACGAACGGCGAATTCGTAGCCATCGTCGGAAAATCGGGCAGCGGCAAGTCGACGCTGTTGAACATGATCGGCGGGATCGATCGTCCGTCTTCCGGATCGCTGAGCGTTGGCGGAACAGACATTCAGAACCTCTCGCACAACGAGCGGGCCGCGTGGCGCGGGCGCAGCATCGGATTCGTCTTTCAGTTTTTTCAGCTGCTGCCGACGCTCACCGTCGCGGAGAACGTCATGCTGCCGATGGATTTCGCCGGCACGATGCCGCGCAATGCACGCCGCGCGCGCGCCGAGCAATTGCTCGATCGCGTCGGCGTCGCCGATCAGGCGGACAAACTTCCGTCCGCGCTTTCGGGCGGGCAGCAGCAGCGCGTCGCCATCGCCCGCGCGTTGGCTAACGATCCGCCGGTGATCCTGGCCGACGAGCCGACCGGCAATCTCGATTCGGAGACGAGCGCCGAGATCTTCCGGCTCTTCGCGCAACTCGCTGCGGACGGAAAGACGTTGCTCGTCGTGACGCATGATGCCGAGGCGGCGGCGTCGGTGTCGCGGACCATCACGATCGTCGACGGGTGCGTTCTGTGATCGCACCGCGCTGGCGAAAAGTCCTCCGCGACATCGGCGGGGCGCCGTTGCGCACGTCGCTGGCAGTGGCCGCGATGGCTACGGGCGCGTTTGGCGTGAGCATGATTCTGACGTCGTATTCGGTCCTCACGCGCGAGCTGAAGACGACGTACGCCGACACGCGGCCGGCGTCGGCGATCCTGATTCTCGATGGTCCCGTGACCGATGCGCTCGTGGATGTCGCGCGACGCGTGGAAGGAGTTGCGGACGCCGAGGCGAGGCCGGTCATCGGCGGACGGCTTCTCATTGGAAACGGCCAGTGGTTGCCGCTGATCCTCTTCGTCATCCGCGATTTTCGCGATGTGCGGATGGATCGCGTCACAGGCGCCACTGCCATCGCCGACGATGAGATCCTAATCGAACAATCCTCCCTCGGGATCACGCACGCAAACCTCGGCGATCGCGTGATCGTGCGTACGAGCGATCGCGGCGAGCATCCGCTTCGCATCGCGGGAACCGTTCACGCCGCGGGTCTCGCGCCGGGATGGATGGAACATGCCGCCACCGGTTTCGTGACGTGGAATTCAGTCCTCCGTGCCGGCGCGGGTGTCGAATCGCAGGAGTTGCGCATCGTCGTCAGCGGCGATCGGCTCGATGAGCACCACATTCGCGATGTCGCGAAAGGAGTCGAGGGCGTGATTAAAACCAAAGTCACGCGCATCGGCGTTCCTACTCCTGGCCGCCACCCGCACGCCGCGCAGATGGACACCTTCCTCTTCCTCCTCGGCGCGTTCGGCTCGCTCACGTTCGCGCTCAGCGCCGTGCTCGTGGCAAACATGATCCACGCGCTGCTCGTCGAGCAGTTGCGGCAAGCCGCGATCATGAAAACCGTCGGAGCGTCGACGCGCCAGATCGCCTCTCTCTACCTTGGCCAGGTGACGATTCTCGCGATCATCGCGCTCGCCATCGGCATCCCGCTCGGCATCTCCGCCGGCCGCGCGTACGCCCGATTCTGCGCGAGCATGCTCAACGCCACGATCACGAATGCGATGCCACCGCTGTGGGTGATCGCGCTCGAAGTTGTGGCAGGGATTGCGGTGCCGTTGCTGGTAGCGCTCGGACCGGTATGGCGCGTTTCGCGGATCAGCATTCGCGAAGCGTTCAGCAACGGCGTTGCTCTGCGCGCGTTCGGAACGCGACCGTTCGATCGATGGCTGGCGAGGATGCAATGGCTGCCGCGTCCGCTGATGCTGTCGTTGCGCACAACCTTTCATCGGCGCGGACGGCTCCTGCTCACCGTGACCACGCTCGCAGTCGGCGGCGCGGCATTCATCGGCGCGCTGAACGTCTCCGCGGCCTGGACGCGTACGCTCGACGCCGACGCACGCGCACGTCGCTTCGATGTGCAGGCAGCGTTCAACCACTCGTATCCGATCGCGCGCGTGGCGCAGGTGCTGGCGACGGTGCCCGATATCGAACACGCCGAGTACTGGGTCGAATCGGGCGCGGATCTCGGCGACGCGCGCGTATCGCTCGTCGGTCCGGATGTGAATTCGAAACTGCTCGCGCTGCCGCTGATTGAAGGGCGTTGGCTGCGTAGCGCCGCCGGCTCGGCGGCTGGACCGCCAGCGGCTCGCTGGCGCGTCCAGCCAATGCCGATGGACGAAGCGGTCATCAATCAAGCGATCACGGGCATCCACGTTGGAAATGATCTCGTCCTGCGGGTCAAGGGCCGCGAAGTCCGCTGGCGCGTCGTCGGAGTCGTCAAAGAGTTATGGCCGATCAAGAATGTCTACGCGCTGCCGGAGACGATCCTTCGCGCGACCGGACAGCCGCGCGACATGACGCGCGAGGTCCGTATCCTCACGCGTCGTCACGACGTTGCCTCGCAAGTTGCGGCATCGAAAGCGGTCGAACGCGCGCTCGATCGCGCCGGCATCCTCGTCGGCGGCATCCGCGCGCTCGACGATGTGCGGCAGTCATTCGCGGATCACTTGGTGATCATCAAGTCGGCGCTGATCTTCGCGGCTCTGCTAGTGGTGCTCGTCGGCGGACTCGGGTTGACGACGACGCTCACGCTCAATGTGATCGAACGGACGCGCGAGATCGGCATTCTCAGCGCCATCGGCGGCACGCCGCGCACGATCGCGCGCGGAGTTGTCATCGAAGGGATCGTGATGGCGGTGCTCAGTTGGTTAGTCGCCGTGATTCTCGCGATCCCGATCACCTTCGCGCTCGACGCCGCGACGGGGCAGATGTTCATCCGAAGCGCACTCGATTTCTTCATGTCACCGGCCGCGGTGGCCGGATGGCTGATGCTGGCGGTGTTTCTCGCCGCGGTCAGCAGCTTCCATCCCGCTCGCCGCGCGGCGCGACTCACCATCAGGGAGGCAATTGCTTATGAATAAACGATGGATTTGGATTCTGATCGTGGTTCTTTTGGTCGCCTTCCTCGTCTTCGGCGGCGGCGACGCGCTCTGGCACATGTTGCTGCGGATGCATGGGATGCACTGACGCGACATTCGCTGATGCGAATATGATGCGCGCGTGCGGGCGATCGTCAGCGAAGGCATCGGAACCGGGCTGCTCGTCGCGGCGGTCGTCGGTTCGGGAATCATGGGAGAGCGGCTGTCCGGCGGGAACATGGCGCTCGCTCTGCTCGCGAACAGCATCGCCACCGGCGCGGTTCTGCTCACGCTGATCTTCACGTTCGCCCCGATCTCCGGCGCGCACTTCAATCCGGCGGTGACGTTCGCTTCGGCGATCGAGGGCGGCTTTCCGTGGCGTCGCGTGCCCTTGTATATCGCCGCGCAACTGCTCGGTGCGATTGCCGGCGTGATGACGGCACACGCGATGTTCGAACATCCGCTGTTCGTCATCTCGCAGAATGCCCACGCCGGCGGCGGCCAGCTCTTCAGCGAATTCGTGGCGACGTTCGGATTGCTTGTCGTCGTCCACGGCACCGGCAAGCGCGCCGCGGTCGTGCCACTGACCGTCGCTGCCTACATCACCGCAGCGTACTGGTTCACGGCGAGCACGAGCTTCGCGAATCCGGCCGTCACGGTTGCCAGGGGACTGACCGACACGTTCTCAGGGATCGCTCCCGCGGGAGTTCCGGGATTCATCGCCGCCCAGCTGCTCGGCGCAGTTGCGGCAACGATCCTCTTCAAGTGGATCGGTCCGGTCAACGCGCCCGGTAGAGGAGCGGATAGGGGTTGATCGGCGTGCCCGTCCACCAGCGTTTGTCGGGATCGAGGCGGATGACGGCGAAGTGGAGATGCGGCGTGTCCTTCGGAGCATTTCCGGTCGTGCCGACGTAGCCGACGGGATCGCCGCGGCGGAGGAGTTGCCCTTCGTGCAGGCCGGGCGCGTACGCATCGAGGTGCGCGTAGTAGTAGCAGTAGCGTTGATCGGGATCGAACTCGTAGACGGTGAGGCCCCCGGGGACGCTGGTAAAAAGTTTCTTGACCACTCCGTCGTCCGCTGCAACGACCGGCGTGCCGCGCGGTGCGAGGATGTCGAGCGCGTCATGGCGCCGCGTCGATCCGCCGCGCATTTCGTCGAACATGTCGTGGATGCTGCTCGGATCGATGCCTGCTACCGGCATGATCAGCGGGCGAGGGGCGTCAGTGATTTGAGGGGGTCGGGAGTCGGGGGTCGGGGGTCGTAGCGATGATGCGGATGCTGATGACGGCGTTTCCGTCCTAATCTCCGACTCCCGACTCCCGACTCCCGCCGCAACCGCTGATTGCACGTGCGCGGGCGGCGGCAAGTTGGTCACATTCGGAGTCGTGCCCGCCGCGATCCAGGCCAATGCGGCCAACACGGCCGCGCCGAGGACGAACGCGATCTTTTTCATTGCTCCAGAATCGCCGGCATTCCGGGGCTGACCACTTTCGCCAGCTCGGTCGCGTCCCAATTCGTCAGACGAATGCAGCCGTGCGAGGTGGTCTTGCCGATCGTCGACGGCTCCGGAGTTCCGTGAATCCCGTAGTGCGGCTTCGACAGATCGATCCACACGACGCCCACCGGATTGTTCGGTCCCGCCGGAATCTTCGCCTTCTTGTCGCTGGCCTCGGCGTCCCAGAACAGATCAGGGTTGTATTGGAAGGTCGGATCCCACTCCACGCCGTTGATCTTCCACTTGCCGATCGGCAGCGGATCGTGGACGCTGCCGATCGTGGCCGGATAGCTCGCCAGCAGGCCACCCTTTGCATCGATTACTTCAACGGTCGTGCGATGTTTGTTCACGCGAATGCTCATGCCCGCAGTCTTCGGCAGCGGGGGACGCGTCACCGCCGGCGCCTGAATGATCACGCCAACCTTGTCGAACTTGATCCCGCGATTGAGCGTTTGCAGCAACGCCGGACTGATATGAAATCTCTCCCCAAGCTCCTCGGCGATCGATCCGTATCCCAGCGCCGGCAGCTTGGCCTTATCGATCATCTCCGGCGGATTGACGACGAACGGTCCGGCAACATCGGCAGCCGTGAGCGTGTAGGGAACGATGACTGGCGCGGCGTCTTTGTTCAGCGCATCCCACGTTGCCGCGGTCACGTTTGCACCTGCCTTGATGCCGTGCGACAAGTTGAACTCCGTGACCGCAAGCCGCGTGTTGCCGCCGTATCGTCCGTCGATCTCTCCCGGCGAACAGTGCGCGCGATCGAGGAGGATCTGCGCGCGCAAGATCGCCGATCCGGACTTGCTGGCCGAGTTGAGCGCGGGTCGTTTCGTGGCGTCGTTCGTCGCGGCGGTTGTGAATGCTGGTGCCGTTACTTTGTGCTTGGTTACGCGCGCAGACGCAATGTTCGCAACGGCGAGGATGAGAAGAGCTGGAGCTACAGTTCGGGCGATGTGCATAGGTGTTTGTGTCATCACCTGCACGGATGGAGCCACGAACTACGCAGTCGTCCGTCGACGCTCTAACCATCCGCGCGCGATGTAAAACAACGTCCCTGCCGCGATCACGTAGAGCCCGCCGACCTTCAGTCCTTTTTGTGGCGAGATCACGATGAAGCTCCACAGGCCGAGGGCGATGATGGCGGGGAGTGGGTAGAGCCACATGCGGAAGGGGCGCGGGCGATCGGGTTCGCGTTGACGCAGCAGGACGGCGCCGATGATCTGGGCCATGAACGGGATGATGGCGCGGATCGAGAGAATCGCCTGCAGCACGTTTTTCAACGACATCCAGCAGAACGCCGTGGCTACGCAGCCGAGGAAGAGGATCGATACGTACGGGTACGCTTCGGTGGCGTGCAGTTTCGCGAACCAGCCGAAGAAGTTTCCGTCGCGCGCGGCGGCGTAGAGGATGCGCGAGTAGCCGAGCATCAACGAGAAGATCGACGCGAACGCGGTCCAGAGGATCAGGATCGAGATCCATTGCGCGGCGCGTGTGCCGAGGAGCAGGGCCAGATAGTCGGCCACGATCGAGGGCGAGTTCATGGCCTGCTTCATCGGCAGTACCGAGATCAGGCAGGCGTTCATCACCAGGTAGATCGCGCCGATGGCGAGGATCGAGATCACGATCACGCGCGGGATGGTCCGCTGCGGGTCGCGCACTTCGTCGCCGATGTAGCAGATGTTGTAGTAGCCGAGGTAGTCGTAGACCGCGTAGATGAGCGCCACGCCGAGACCGGCGTAGCCGATGCCGCCGTCGAGCCGCGGCGCGCGCCAGAACGCGAACGCGTCGAGCTTCAGGTGCGGCAGGCCGGCGGTGATAACGATGGCCAGCGTGGCCAGCACGCCGATCCAGAGCAGGATCGAGAACTTGCCGATCGCTTCGATGCGGCGAAGGAGCAGCAGCATCGTCAGGATGCAGACGATGGTCGCGGTCAGTCCGATGTGATTGCCGGCTGCGGGGATGATCACTTTCAGATAGCTTGCGAAGCCGATGCAGCCCGACGCCATCGACAGCGGCGCAGAAAAAAGAATCTGAAAGAGGAAGAGGAACGAGATCAATCGTCCGGCGCGGCCGTAGGCGTTGCGAAGGAAAACGTATGAGCCGCCGGAGCCGGGCATCGACGCCGACAACTCCGCGGTGACGAGGCCGTCGCTGATGGCGAGGAGCCCGCCGAGGATCCAGGCCAGCATGCCGCGGCCGCCGCCCATGGCCATGAGGATCAGCGGGATCGTGATGAACGGCCCGATCCCGACCATGTCGATCATGTTCAGGGCGATGCCGCGCCACAGGCCGATGTCGCGACGAAGCTCGGGCATCAACGGAGTCTATCGTTTCGCGCTGTGGCAGGACCGCGGAAGCACAGACAAGAGTGTCTGTGCCACACGGTCCTGCCATTTCGTTAGCGCTTGCGTGTCGGTCCGATGCCCTCGGTCGTCGCACGCGTATCGGGCGCGCGCCGCTTCGTTGCCGCCGCTGCCGTCGCCTTCAGACGCGTTCCGCGGCTGATGCGTTGCAGGACATGGTGCGCGGACAACATCGCGCCCTCCTGCCAGCCGGGGAGGTACGACACCTGATCGCCGGCGACGATGACGCGGCCATCAGGCTCGAGCAGCGTTTCGTAGTGCACGCCCGGCACTTTGTCCCAATCGGCCCAACCGCCGAGTTGATACGGCACGTGGTGCCAGGCGATCGACAAACCGAGGTCGATTGGGATCGCGTCGAATTGGGCGCCGTGCAGTAGACGCCCTCCGGCCATGGCGATCTTCAGACGCTCCTTTAACGGCTGATTGCCGAGGTATGCCGCGTCCTCGGTGTAGTTGTAGGCGCCGGTGAGCACGCCTTTCTCCTCGAACAGGTAGCCATTCGACGGGTACCACATCTGCGTGATGTTGTTGTTGATGTAGGAGATGCCGCCGTAGATCTCGTCGTCGAGCTCCCAGAAACGGCGATTGGCCTGCCATCCAACCTTGCAAGTCAATCCGCGCTTCGGCGCCGCGAGCGCGTTCTTGAACGGCGTGGAGAAATTGTTGTCGATGCCGTGAAGGATCCACACCGGGATCGTGCTGATGACCCAATCAGCGGTGATCGTCTCCTCGGGTGCCGACGGATTTCCCGCGGCGCGATGACGGATCACGACCTTGTCCTTTTCGGCGTTGCGTACCGAGGTCACCTCGCGCTTGTACTGGATGAACTGTTCGACGTGTGGGAGGAAGCCGTGCGCGAGCTTGTCCATGCCGCCGACCGGCTGGAAGAGCGTCGGCTGCCATTCGTAATCCTCGGACTGATACATCCGGTCGAGCCAGAATTCGGAGCCGAGGATTTCGACGCGGGGAATGGGCGGCTCGATGTCGCCCGGGGTGAGAACGCCCGGTTGCGTGATGTAGCCAGAGCGCTGCGAGCCGACGTACTTTTTGTCCTTCAGCGGCCCGAAGGTATTGAGCAGATGAAGCATCTGCTCCTTCTGCTTCGGCGCGAGCTCGTCGTCGAGCGAGCCTTTGTCGATGGCCTTCGTCAACAACTCCGAAATCCAGCCGCGCGTGTCGTTGAGCACGCGCCGATGCACCATCGGCTTGCCATGAAAGCCGTCTTTGTTCTGGTAGAGGTTCGCGCGCGTCGTCATCACGTACGGCTCGATCTCGACCTTCAACTCCTTGCAGTAGCCGAGCGCCACGGTGTGGTGATACGGGAGGCGTCCCGGGCCTGCGTTCAGATACTGATTCTTGACGTCGCCCTCGAAATGGCAGGTCTGTTCCCACGTGTCCTTGCCATGTGTCTCGTAGATCTTGTCGCCATTGCGGACGGTGTAACTGCGTCCACCGGCGCGATGCTGCGCCTCGAGGATGACGATGTTGAATCCGCTATTGCGTTTCTTCAGCTCGTACGCGGCGGTGAGTCCCGCGACGCCGGCGCCGAGGATGACGATGGTCTGGCCGTTGCCGGCGCCGTCCGGAATCTGCAGCGGATCGGCGTACACGGAATCGGGCACGCGCACCATCCCGAGCGCGACCATCGATTCATAAACGGCCGCCGCGCCGCCAACGCGTCCAACCGTTTCGAGAAACCGCCTGCGAGTCCACTTGCTCATGGAATCCTCCTAGGCCGCAACGTTTGATAGGGATTGCCTGAAGGATAGCTGGCCGGGGAAGGGGAGGCAAGAGTCAGTAGCGGAGCAACTCGCGCGCGGCGGCGAGAACTTTGTCGCGATCGGGGAGATAGAACGCTTCCAGCGGCGGCGAGTAGGGCGTAGGAACGTCGAGCGCGGCGACGCGTTTGATCGGCGCGTCGAGATAGTCGAACGCTTTCTCGGCGATGCGTGCGGCGAATTCGGCGCCCGCGCCGCCGGTCAGCGGAGCTTCGTGCAGGATGATGACGCGGTTGGTTTTGGCGACGGAGTTGAGGATCGCTTCCTCATCGAACGGCAGGATCGAGCGCAGGTCGATGACCTCGACCGATACGCCGTCCTTCGCCAGTTCCGCTGCGGCATCGTCGGCGACGTAGATCATCGAGCCCCACGTGATGATGGTGAGGTCCTTGCCGCTGCGGCGGATGTTGGCCTTGCCGATCGGTACGATGTAGTCGTCCGCCGGCAACTCTTCTTTGATCCGTCGATACAAGTACTTGTGCTCGATGAAGAGAACCGGATCGTCGTCGCGGATGGCGGCTTTGAGCAATCCCTTGGCGTCGTACGCCGTCCCCGGCGCAACGATCTTCAATCCCGGCCGGTTCATGAACATGGCCTCGGGATTCAGCGAGTGAAACGGTCCGCCATGCGTCCCGCCGCCCGCCGGTCCGCGCACTACGATCGGACACGAACTCCCGACGCGATACCGCGACGTGGCGGTGAAGTTGACGAGCATGTCGTACGCGCAGGTGATGAAGTCGATGAACTGCATCTCGGCGATGGGCCGCATTCCCATCAACGCCGCGCCCGACGCCGCGCCAACAATCGCGACCTCGGAGATCGGCGTGTCGATGACGCGCTCGGCGCCGAACTCCTCGATCATCCCCGCGCTGGTCTTGAACGCGCCGCCATACGCGCCGACGTCTTCGCCGATGAGAAATACGCGCGGATCGCGCCGCATCTCTTCGACCATCGCCTCGCGAATGGCGTCGAGGTAGGTGGTTAGCGGCATCGACGGCTCCCACTGTCATCCTGAGCCGCCGAAGGCGCGGAGGCGAAGCCGGAACGCCGGAGGACGGTCGAAGGACCCCCAACGTGCTTGCCTCGTGAATTGCCGCCGCCCCGCCGGGTTAGCAGGCAGGGGGTCCTTCGACCGTCCTCCGCCGCTCTGCCTGCGGCGACGCAGCTCCGGCGGCTCAGGATGACAGTCATCGCTGCTCCTCCCAATACCCATCGCCCGCGAACAGTCCGCGCGCGGCCTCCTCGGGATTCGGCATCGGCGAGCGTTCGGCCTCGTCCGTCGCGGCGTCGACTTCGCGCTTCGCGCGCGACTGGTTCATTTCGAACTCGGCGGTGGTGGCGATGCCGGCATCGACGAGCGTTTTTTCGAATCGCACGACCGGATCTTTCGCCGACCACTCCTCAATCAGCGACTGCGGCACGTACGACTGGTTGTCGTGTTCGGCGTGGCCTTTCATGCGGAACGTCTTCGCTTCGATGAGGGTCACGCCTCCGCCGGCGCGGGCGCGTTCGACAGCGCGGCGGGCGGCAGCGTACGTAGCGAGGACGTCGTTTCCATCGACGGTTTCGCTCGCGCATCCGAAGGCGTGCGCTTTGTCGGCGAGCGAGCGGACCGCGCTCTGTTTCGACGTCGGCGTCGAATACGCGTAGCCGTTGTTTTCGAGGATCACCACGAGCGGCAGCCGCTGCACGGTGGCGAAGTTCATCCCCTCGTAAAACGCGCCGGTGGACGATGCGCCGTCGCCGATGAAGGCCATGCCGACGAGGTTTCGCTTCTGCATCCGGCCGGCGAGGGCGATGCCGGCCATAACCGGGATCATGTCGCCGAGCATCGAAATCTGTCCGATGAAACCGTCGCGCGCCGGATGTCCGAAGTGAATGTTCAGCTCGCGGCCGCGCGTCGGCGAATCGCCCTTGGCCATGTACTGCTTGACGATGTCCGACGGCTTCGCGCCGGCCACGAGGATCGATCCCATGTTACGGATCAGCGGCTGCACGACATCTCCCAACGCGTAGTCGAGCGCATACGCCGCCGCGACCGATTCACCTTCCTGCCCGAGGGAGCGATACAAACCGCCGATGACTTTCGACTGGCGGAAGAGCGCGACGAGGCGTTCCTCCAGCGTCCGCGTCAGACGGAGAAAGTAATCGATCTCGAGCAGGTTCTCGCGCGTGAGGCCGTGGGTTTCGAGCATCACTGGTGGATCGAGTGTCCCGCCACGTCCTCGGCGGCTTCCATCATCGCCTCGGAGAGCGTCGGGTGCGCGTGGATGGTCTTGGCGATCGATTCGCTCGTCGCCTCCAGCTCCAGCGCCGCGCAGGCCTCGGCGATCAACTCGGTCGCTTTCGGTCCGACGATATGGACGCCGAGAAGCTCGTCGTACTTTTTGTCGGAGACGTACTTCACCAGCCCGCCCGCTTCGCCGATGATTTTCGCTTTCGAATTCGCGGTGAAGGGGAACTTGCCGATCTTGACGTCGTAGCCGCGTTCCTTCGCTTTCTTTTCCGTGAGGCCGACCGAGGCAACCTCGGGGTCGGTGTACGTGGCGTTCGGAACGTGGTCGTAGTTGATCGGACGAGGATCGAGTCCCTTCATGTGTTCGACCGCCAGGATTCCCTCGGCCGAGGCGCAGTGCGCGAGCGCGGGCGTGGGAACGATGTCGCCGATCGCGTAGATGTTCGGCTCGCCGGTGCGCATCAATGGATCGACCTGCACCATGCCGCGCTCGAGTTTGACCTTCGTTCCTTCGAGGCCGCAGTTCTCGGTGACAGCGCGGCGTCCAGTGGCGGAGAGGACGATCTCGACGTCGAAGGTCTGCTGCTTCCCCTTCGAACTGACGACGACTTTGACACCGCCGTCGCCGACTTCGGCCGATTCGACTTTCGCGTCGGTCAAAACTTCGATGCCCTTCTTCTTGAAGATGCGCGTGAACTCTTTCGAGATCTCTTCGTCTTCGATGGGCAGGAGCATCGGCATCACTTCGACGATGGTGACCTTGGTGCCGAAGCGGGCGAAGATCGAGGCGAACTCGCAGCCGACCGCGCCGGCGCCGATGACGAGCATCGACTTCGGCACTTCGCTGATCTTGAGGATGTGATCGGAGTTGATGATCCGCTTGCCGTCGGCCTTGATGTGCGGCAGGTCTTTCGGAACGGAGCCCATCGCCAGGATGACGTTCTTCGTATTCAGCTTTTTCCCGTCGACGTCGACGATGCCTTTGCCGGCCAGTTTGCCGAAGCCTTGAATCCGCTCGACTTTGTTCTTCTTGAAGAGAAACTCGATACCTTTCGCGTTCGCATCGACGACGCCCTGCTTGCGGGTCTGGACGACGTTCCAGTCGAGTGTGACGTCGCCGACGGTGATGCCGAACTCTTTCGACTTCTGGATCTTGGTCCAGATGTCGGCGTTTTCGAGGAGCGATTTTGTGGGGATGCAGCCGCGGTGGAGACACGTGCCGCCGAGGAACGGATCTTTCTCGATGACGGCGACTTTCATGCCGAGTTGTCCGGCGCGGATGCCGGCGACATAGCCGCCTGGACCGCTGCCGATGACCACTACGTCGTACTGTTCTTCAGCCAAGGAAAACCTCCCGTGAGTAATGCGGCGCGCATTATATGGATTGCGGGAGTTGGGCGTCGGGGGTCGGGGGTCGGACGGAAGCGCGTAGGATGCTCCGACCCCCGACCTCCGACCCCCGTCTTCTACTGACCGTCATGAGAACACTCGGCGGCGTCCTGCTCTTCGCCGCCGCGTCCGCATTCGCGCATCCGAGTGTGAGCGTCGTGATCGATTCGCGCGGCAACGTCTACTACAGCGACCTGACGACGCCATCTGGCGTCGGGAATCGACGTGCCGCCGGCTACTGCGACGGCACGTACGTCGGGTCCTGCGTTGCGGAGTCGATGACCGATGCGTACGCGGTCACCTTGCCGGTTCCGCTGAGCACCTTCACCGTTACTCGTGCGTTGTAGACCGTGCCGAGGCCGAAGCTCTTTAGCGCGTCGTTGAGTTGGAGGAACTGGTTTGCCGCGAGGGTGATCTGCGTCTTTGGCGCGACCTTCGAATCGGGCGGGATGGCGGTGATCTCGATCGTGACCGGGCTGCCGTTCGTTTCGACGAAGCCGAGGTTCGTGCGCATCTTGTCGGACGATTCGAGCTGGAGAAGTTGAAGGACGCGGTTATCCGACAGTCCAACAGACCCGGCTGGCGTCACTGCGGGGATGAACTGCCCGTACGTTCCGCTCGACGTCTGGTTGTACGTGCGCGCTGTGACGGTGAGCTTCGAGGTCGACGGCGTCGTCACTAGCAGCGACCCGCCGGAGTTCGTCAGCGCGAAGAGTTGCTGTAGCGCGTTGTCAACCGGGAACACCTGTCCGGCCGGGATCGTGATCTGTTTCGTGCCGCTGGCGGCGGGGCTTCCGGGCTGCGGGAAGTACGTGAGCGTCGCTGTGACCGAGATCGTCGTCGGGTTGAAGAAGCGGATGTCGCTGCGCCAGCTGGCGAAGCCATTATTAATGTCCGCTACGCCGGGGATGACGTAGCGCGTGGCTGACTCGGCGCCTTTCAGCACCGGGAAAACCATCAGCGGATCGTTGGTGAGATTGTCGATGACCGAGGCGTAGGCGGTGACGCGGCCGGTGGCGGAGACGACTTCGACTTCGAAACGGCCGTCGGTGAGCGTGATGCCGTTCTCAGCGAGCAGGTTGCGCTGCTGGTGTTCGCCGGGCATCAGCGAAATCGGAATCGCCGGCGCGACTTCGACGCCGGCGTTGTTGAAGATGTGCACGAGGACGCTGGCAGGTTCGCCCGCGCCTTCGACGATGCCGAAGTTCGTGCGATACGCCGTCGATTGCGCGATCTGCTGCAGCGAAAGCAGAGTCTTCGCGGCTCCGTCCGGCGCCTGCCCGATGAATGCCGAGAAGGGAATGGCCGGGATGTACTGGCCGAACGTTCCGGTGGGTGTTGTGTTGTAGGTGCGGCTGGAGGCGATAGTCTGAACGCTGACCGGCCCCGAGAAGTTGCTCTGCGTCGACGTCAGCGGACGGATTTCGAGAACGCCGAGTGCGGCCGCGCCGTCCGAGCCGGTGCCGAAAAAGCTGGTGAGGATGTCGTCGAGCGCCATCGTCGCGCCGGGATCGACCTGGATCGTCGTCGAAGAGCCTGACTGCGTGGCGTCGGTGTGCGTGAGCGTGAAGTAGAGCTGGTACTTCATCGCCTGCGCCGAGGTGTTGGCGATGCGCACGTCGGATTCGAAGAGCGAGTCGCCGATGCCGGCTGCGTGACCGACGGCGGGGATGATCAGCGAATTCGGCAGCGGCGTGTTCTTGCCTTGCGGCGCGACCGGCGTGACGGTGGTGACGGAAACGGGGACGGTGACCGGCGTCGTGTCTTCGGCGCCGACTTTGCCCGAGGCTCCGATCGTGAGGATGAGCGTGGCGGTGTTCGTGCCGAGTTTGAGCGCGGTCGGATCGGAAACGATCGTCAGCGTGACTCCTGCGGAACCGAGCGTGCCGGACGACGGCGTGACCGCCGCCCACGGTTTGTCCGTGCGCGCGGTGAAGGGAACCGCGGGCGTACGGCCGGCGATGAAGATGTTCTGGCGGACAGCGCTCAGAGATCCCGCTTCGACGCTGGTCTGCTTCTGCGGCGTCTCGGGGATGACCGTGACGATGACGACGCGGGAGTACGGCCCGCGGTCGTCGTTGCAACTGCTGATGGCGCGGACGCGGTAGAGCCATTTCTGTGCGGCAGTTGCGGCCGTGTGCGTGAACGCGGCAGAGAGATCGCCCACAACCTGCGTAGTCGCCGACGAGAAATCGGTGAGCGCCGATTCCTGCAGTTCGTAGCTGGTCGCGTTCGGAACGGCGTTCCAGCGGACGTTGTAGACGCTTCCCGACGCTACCTGCGCCGGCGCCGTGGCGAGGGGACGAGACGGCGTCGTGCATGGTGGAGGAGCGTTGCGGACGGTGAACGTGCTCGTTGCGGAGTCGAGCGCCGGACACGATTGGAAGAATGCCTGGACGTGCCAATGAATCGTTCCGCCGGGAACGCTGACCGTCAACTTGTTGACTGTCGTGGTGCCGATGACACTCTCGTCTTCGTCATCGACGGCTGCCCACACTTTGTACTCGGTGGCGTTTTTGACGTGCGACCATTCGAAGTGCACGGGCGACGCGAGCCCCGCTGCGCCCTCGGCGGGCGCGAAGAGGATGGGACGGATGTCGTCGCAGTTCGTTTCGGTGACGGTGAAGAATTGGTGTTTCGACTCCACCGGCGGACATCCATTGAAGAATGCCACCACCCACCACTCGTTCAGCCCCTCGGACACCGGTTTGGTGACACCGGTGCGTGTGGTCGTTTCCGCGAGCGCGGTCGGCGACCCGTCTTTGCTGCGGATCACGACGAGATAGCCGACGGCATTGCTGACCGGGTTCCAATCGAAATGGATGGGCGAGTCGAGGTTCGTGGCTCCATCCGCGGGCGCCGACAGCACCGGCGCTTCCGTCAGACAGGTTTGTGCCGGCAAAACCGTGAAGTGAGATTTCGTGGAGCGCGTAGTCGAGCATCCGTCGAAGACTGCATCGACGCGCCATTCGACATTTCCGGGCGGGACGAGATGCGTGATCGATGTCGCGGTCGTTTTCAACACGTCCATGTCGACGCCATTGAGCGTCCAGTGCACGCGATATTCAGTGGCGTTGGCGACGGCGCTCCAGACAAATGCGACCGGCGCGTTGACCGTCGTTCCGTCGAGCGGGGAGACGATCTGCGGACCTGCTGTTGCGCAACCCGCGGAAGGAATCACGAACGCTGCTCTTGCCGAGACGACGGCGGGGCAGTTCTCGAAGAGCGTCTCGACGAACCACAGCCCGCTGCCGGTAGCGGTCCCGAAGTCGTGCTGCAGTTTCGTGTCTTTGGTGAAGCCGATGTCCGTGAACGGCTCTCCGTTGAGCGAGACCCACACGCGGTACTGAAGTGCGAATGAATCCGTCGCGGCCCAGTTGAACGTGATCGGGTTCGATGCCTGCGCGCCGCCGATTGGCGAGGTGAGAGTGGCCGCTTTGTGCGTGTCGCAATTTGCGGCCGTCGTCACCGTGAAGTGCCGATGCGCGGAGAAGGTCGAGTCGCAACCATTGGAGAACAATGTCTCGACGTACCACTCGTCGGCGCCGCTCGGCAGTTGCAGTTGCTGCGATGTTGCGGCTGCGGTCAACGACCGCGCCGCGAGAATCGGGGAACTGCCGTTGACGGAGATCCAGAGCCGGTAGCCGCTCGCGCCGGTGACTGGGTTCCACGACAAGGTGACCGGCGAGGTGACGGTCGCGCCGTCGGCAGGGGAGTTGAGCGTGGCCGTCGCGCCGCAGGTGGCCTGCGTACCGCTGATGAACGTCGATTTCGCGGAGACGACGTCGGGGCAGCCGGCGAATGTCGTCACGATCCACCATGTCACATTGCCGCCCGGGACGAGTGTCGTCAGCGTGGTCGACGTCGTGCTGCCGGCGAGATCGCCGGAATCGTCGCCTTGCGCGAGGTAGAGCTTGTAGCCGGTCGCGCCGCTTACGGCAGTCCATTGGAATGTGACGGGTGAGGTCAGGCCGGTCGCGCCGTTGACGGGCGACAATAGCGTCGCCGGGATGCTGCTGCAGGCAGACGGTGTGGCCACCGAGAGCGTGTTGACTTTCGAATACGTTGATGTGGGGCAGTCTCCGAACTGCGCTTCGACATACCAGGCCAGGCCGCCTTGCGGCACGGGGACGGTGATATGCGTTCCGCCGAACTTGCCGAGGATGAAACGGTCGGCGCTGCTGGTGCCGTTCGCCGTCAGCCCCCACACCACGTAGTTCGTCGCACCGGGAACAACCGTCCATTCGAACCGAACGGGAGAGGTCAAGCCGGTGGAACCGTTGGCAGGAGCGAGTAGCGTCGTGGAATCCGGGTTGCTTGGGCAGACGCCCGCGCTGGTGACGTTGAAGTGCGAATGCGCCGAGGCGATCGGGTTGCAGTTTTCGGCACCGCTCTCGATCCACCAGTCGACGGATGCGCCGGCCGGGAGGCTGCCTTCGTAGTGCGAGTCGCGCGTGACCGCCAGGACAGTCGCTGCAGCACCATTGATGGAGGTGAACACTTTGTAGAACGTGGCGCCGGAGACGTCGGACCAATCAAAGCTGACCGGTGTGTCGACAATGGTGTTGTTCGCCGGCTTGAGCAGCGTCGCAAGTGCAGTCGGACAGGTGGCCGTTGCGGCGACGGTGAAGCTGAAGACGCTGCTGGACGTCTTCGCAGTGGTGCAGTTCGGAGGATAGGCATCGACCGACCAGTAGTAGGTTCCGGCCGGCAGTGCCTGAGCGAACGTAAAGCTGGTCGTGTTGCTGTTGACGATCGGATCGCTGGCGGTCGGCGCGGGAGGGTTCTGCGTGCTGATGTGGAGGAGATATTTGTCGGCACCGGAGGAGGCGGACCAGGTCAACGTCGGCGTGGAACTGGTGGTGCTCTTGTCGGACGGCGCGATGAGGTTGAACGAGCCGGGCGGATTGCAGGCCGCAGCGGCAGTCTTGAATGTCGCGCAGCCGCTGGTCGTGACCGGACAGGTGGTGGCCAGCGTTTTCTTCGCGACGACACGCCATTCATAGCTCGTGTTGGCAGCCAGGGTGGCCGGACTGAAGCTGGTATTCGAGGTCGTAAATTGCCGCGTGCCCGTGCACGCTCCCGATCCCGCCACGCCGAAATAGACGTCGTACTGATTGGCGCCGCTGACGGCGCTCCAGGTCAGCGTCGGATTGGTGAAGACGTTCTGCGATCCATCCGATGGCGACTGCACGCTCGGAGCGGCCGTCGGGCAGTTGACGGTGAACTGTTTGGTAGCCGACTGCAGCGTGCAATTCGCAAAATTAGCTTTGACGACCCAGTTGTACAGCCCCGAGGAGAGACCGCCCGCGGGACCGGTGCAGGAGTTGGCGTTCGCGCCGGTTACCGAGCAGATGAGCGTCGTGTTCGCGGCTCCGCTGGTGGCGAAGACGTCATATCCAGTCACACCGCTCGTCGGCGATGGCGACCAGCTGAACGTGATCGGCGTGCTTTCATTTACATTCGTTCCGATCGGCGATTGCGGGACGGGCGCCGTGCCCGTCGCGCATTGCGCAAATGCGTGCCCGCCGAACGCCGCGAAGGCGCACAGCAGTAGTGCAATTCGAGTTCTCATCTCAATCCTCGGTGGTGGTTAGACGGGGCGGAGCAATGGGCGTTGACGCGAAGGTAACGTTCTGTCGGTTTTCCACGGGTGACCCTGCTCACGTCCTCAGTGATACTTATTGCCGCCAGTGCTGAAAAGCACAACGGCCTCATCATTTCGAATCGAACCTTCGTCGCGCAACGTCCGAAGTGCCAGCAACGCAGCGCCCGCTTCGGGACCGGCATCAATGCCTTCGCTGGTTCGCAACTCCCGCGCAGCAGTTTCGATCTGCGCTTCGTCGACCGCGATCGCGCCGCCGTTGGAGTCGCGCAACGCGCGCAGCATGAGGCGATCGCCGATCGCGCGCGGAACGCGCAGTCCCCACGCGCCGGTCTGCGGCGACTCCCACTCCGGCGCGGTTTCGAGCCCTTCGTTGAACGCGCGGACGACCGGCGCGCAGCCGCTCGACTGCACGCTGAACATGCGCGGACGTTCGGAACCAATCCAGCCGAGGCGCTCCATCTCGTCGAAGGCCTTCCACATGCCGATCAGTCCGGTGCCGCCGCCGGTCGGATAGAGGATCACGTCGGGAAGCCGTCCGAGGTCTTCGAGCAGCTCGTAGCCCATGATCTTTTTGCCTTCGACGCGATACGGCTCTTTGAGCGTCGACAGGTCGAAGCCGCCGTTTTCGGCGATGTACTGGGCGACTCGCTTGCCGGCATCGGTGATGACGCCGGCCACGAGCTCTACCTGCGCCCCGTAGCCGCGACATTCATCGACGATCGATTGCGGCGTATCGCGCGGCATGGCCACGAACACCGGCAGTCCGGCGCGCGCGCCGTACGCGGAGAGCGCCGCGCCGGCGTTGCCGGCGGTCGGCGCGGCCAGACTGCGCGCGCCGAGGCGCTTGGCCATCGTGACGGCGGCGGCCATCCCGCGCGATTTGAACGAGCGCGTCGGATTCTTCGACTCGTCCTTCAACCACACGTTGTCGAAGTGCTTCGATTGCAGCAGCGGCGTGATGCCTTCGCCGAGGGTGACGATCTCGCTCTCATCGTCGGCCGGCAGCAGTTCGCGGTATCGCCACATCGTGGCTGGACGGGTGCGGATTTCATCGCGCAACTCCGGCGATTTGGCGATGTCGTAGCGAACGAGCAGCGGCGCACCGTCGTTCGGGCAGAGGTTCATCAGCTCGCGAATCGGGAACGTTGCGTCGCATCGGGAGCAGGCGAGTTGGGCGGGGAAACGGCGTGTAGTCATTGGAGGGAATCGTATGACAACGCTGTCATCCTGAGCCGCCGAAGGCGTTGGAGCCGAAGGCGGAGACGCCGCAGGACGGTCGAAGGACCCCCAACCTGTTAACCCGGTGCGGGCGGCGGTTTTTCGCGAGGCAAGCACCGGGGGGTCCTTCGACCGTCCTGCGCGACTCCGGCTTCGCCTACGTCGCTTCGGCGGCTCAGGATGACAAACAAAAAGGACCGCCGAAACGGCGGTCCTTTTCAATCGATCGTGTGATGCTTACTGCGTCTTCTTCGCGTCGGCGACCGCTTTGTCGACGCCCTGCTGGAACTCGTCCATCGACTTCTTCGCGTCGCCCGGCTTGTCTTCCCACTTCGACATCTCGGTGGCGATCGCATTGAGCGCACCGTCGTACTTCGCGATGAGCTGCTGGTTGTAGGCGACGGCGGGGGAGATGTTGGCGGTGGAGTCCTTCTTCATCTCGGCGCGCTGCTTGTCGTAGTTGTCGAGCATTTCCTTGTACATCTTCTTCGACTGATCGTCCTTGGCCTCGTCGTACGACTTCTTCATCTGCGCGTACGCAGTGTCGAACGACGCGTTCGTGGCTTCGGACATCTTTGACAACATCGCGGCGCTGCTGGCGGCCATGACCTGGCTCTTCACCCAGAGGTACTCCTGCGTGTTGTAGCCGAGCTCTTTCGCGGCGCGGATGTCGGCGGTGAGCATGTCGGCGGCCGAGCCCATGGTCTTGAAGCCTTCGATCATGCCGGCGATCGATTTGTCGCCTGCTTTCTTCGCGGCGTCGGCGTGCGCCTGGGCTTCCTTCTTCGCGACCTGCGCGATGGCCTTCTCGTGCTCGCGCACCTTGAGGTACATCTGCATCTGCGCGTCGGTGAGTTTTCCGTCGGCGGGCGCGTCGTATTTGTCTTTGGAAACGTCCTTCATCAGGTCCATCGTCCCGTGCTTGTCGAGGTCCTGGGAGATCCTGGCTTTGTCGAATGCTTCCTTCGCTTTGCAGCCCGCGAGGGCCATGGACAGCATGAGTACCGCGGAAAGAGTCCGGCGCATTTTGTTCCTCCAAATAAGATGTTCGGCGATTGTAAAGTGAGAGGGGCTTGCTGGCAAGTCAGGAATCGAGGCGCCGTCGCAATCTCGTGGTGATCTCGCCGAGGTCGCGGAGGATTTCCTCGATCTCGACGCGGTGCTCCTCGCGAACGGAATCGAGCTCGGACTGCAGCGATGTCACCTTCTGTTCGAGCGTGGCGATGCGATCGTCACTGACCGCGGCCGGCGCGTCCTCGACGGCGACCATCGCCTCGGCATCCAACTCCTCGACGTCTTCGAAGTCGACAGGCACCGCCACATTTCCCGACATCGTGGCGGGACGTTCGCGCCCCTCAGACAGCAACTGTTCGAGCGAGACCTCTTCCATCCGCTCGTAGCTGCTGTCGATCTGCGACTCCGGGAAGGGAACGGAGTCGGCGAACGGATTCGGCGCCTCCTGCTCCGGCTCGGCCTCGGGTTCTGCCTCCGGTTCTGCTTTGGTCGCAGGTTTCGTCTTCTCGACCGGAATCGGCTTCCCCTGCAACCGCGCGTACAGATGCTTAGCGGTGATCTTCGAGACGAGATTGAACGTCTCCATCACGCCGTCACCCTTGATCGCAGCCGCTTCGGTGTACGGATACCCTTCCAGCCCGAGTGCCTCCTGCAACTGTTCGACCGGCAGGACGCCCGGGATGTCGCGCTTGTTGAACTGGACGATGATCGGCGTGTCGTTCGGATCGATGTTGTTCTGCTCGAGATTCTCGAGCAGGTTGGCGAAACTCTCACGCGTCGATTCGACCATCGACGGCTGCGAGTCCGCCACGAATACGACGGCGTCCGCGCCTTTCAAAACGAGCTTGCGCGTCTCGTTGTAGAAGACCTGACCGGGCACGGTGTAGAGCTGAATTTTGAGGTTGAACGCACCGACGCGTCCGATGTCGACCGGCAGCAGATCGAAGAAAAGAGTGCGGTCGGTCTTGGTGGCCAGCGACAGCATCTTCCCCTTCTGCTTCGGGTCGAGCTTGTCGAAAATGACCATGAGGTTGGTCGTTTTTCCGCACAGACCAGGACCGTAGTAGACGATCTTGGCAGTCATCTCTCGCGTCGCGTGATTGAAAAGGACCATCGGTTTCTCGGGATCGAAAGTATCGCATACGTAGAATGCGGCATGGCCGATGACGCCGACGACGACGCGATCGAGATCCCGATCACCGACACGCTCGACCTCCACCCGTTCCGCCCGAACGAAATCCGCGACGTGGCTCACGAGTACCTGCTCGAAGCACACGTCCGCGGCTTCCGTCAGGTCCGGCTCATCCACGGCCGCGGCATCGGCATGCAACGCGAGAACATCCGCAAGCTGTTGGCGTCCCTCGATTTCGTCGAAGCCTTCCACGACGCGGACGGGAGCGGGGGAGGGTGGGGCGCGACGGTGGTGGTCTTGCGGCAGGTTTGACGAGTCGGCGATGTTAGGATGACGCAATGAAGCGCATAACCTCACAACAGGCGCAACGAGACCTTGACAAGGTGATTGAGGAAGCCGCCGCCGCACACGAGCCGGTCGGAATCGAAGGTACTAACCAGCAAGGCGTGCTCGTCGCGCTTGCGGACTGGAACGGCATTCAGGAGACGCTGTACTTACTCTCGGTTCCCGGGATGCGTGAGTCGATTCTCGAAGGCGCAGCCGAGCCTCTCGACTCCTGTTCCGAGGCTCTCGATTGGTAAGTGGGGTTTGGCGCGTCGTCTTTGCCAAGGCGGCGCAGAAAGACACACGAAAGGTTGCAGCGGCGGGGCTGAAGGAAAAGGTCGACGAGCTCCTTGCCATCTTGCGAGACGATCCGTATCGGAATCCACCGCCGTTTGAAAAGCTTGTCGGCGATCTCGCCGGCTTTTATTCGCGCCGGATCAATCGACAGCATCGGCTCGTTTACAAAATCGATCCGGCTAGCCGAACGGTGCAGGTTCTGCGTATGTGGACACACTACGAATGAGAAAATGGCTTTGATTTCGCTATTCACCGGAACGACATGTCCACCCTTTTTGAAGAGCTGAGCCGCGTCAAGACGTATGAGTACACGGAGGAGGACGTCCGTGGATTCGAGTCGCTGCATGAGGAGATCCGGGCGTTGAAGAAGGAGCGCAATGCGGTCATCGTTGCGCATAACTACTACCGGCCGGAGATTCTGAAGGTCGCTGATTTCGTCGGCGACTCGCTCGAACTGGCGCTGATGGCGTCGAAGGTGAAGGATGCCGACGTCATCGATTTCTGCGGTGTGCACTTCATGGCGGAGACGGCGAAGATCGTCAATCCGTCGCGGACCGTGCTGCTGCCGAACCTGGCTGCCGGGTGTCAGCTGGCCGACTCCGCGCCGGCCGAGGATTTGAAGAAGCGCATTGCGGAACTGAAGAGGGAGTTCGACGACCTCGCCGTCGTCAGCTACGTCAACACGACCGCGGCAGTGAAGGCGCTTTCGGACGTCATCGTCACCTCGGCGAACGCGGCGAAAGTCGTGAACACGTTGCCGAACAAGAACATCCTCTTCGTTCCCGACCGCAATCTGGCGCGGCATGTCGCCGAGCAGGTGCCGGAGAAGAACATCATTCCGTGGGAAGGCTTCTGCTACGTCCACCAGCAGATCACGCCGCACGAGATTGCGCGCATCCGCGAGGCCGATCCGGAGATCGAGATTCTCGTCCATCCCGAATGCCGCGCCGACGTTGCCAAGCTCGCCGACGCCGTCCTCTCCACCTCGGGGATGGTGAAGTACGCGAAGGAGCGGCCGGCCAAGCGTTTTCTCGTCGTCACCGAGTGCGGACTCTCCGATCGCCTGGCGATGGAAGTGCCGGACAAGACCTTTGTCAAAGGCTGCAAGCTCTGCACGTTCATGAAGGTGACGTCGCTCGAAGACGTGCGCGACTCGCTGAAATACATGCGCTACGAAATCGAAGTTCCGGAAGACATTCGCGTGCCCGCCGATCGCGCGTTGCAGCGGATGTTCGACGCGACCGAGGGCGGGACGCTGCGGAGTGAAGTCTTTCGGAAGTAGTTGTCAGAAAGGCTTTTCACCACAAAGGCACAAACAGCACAAAGAGATTTTCTTCGTGTCCTTTGTGCCTCTGTGGTGATAAGACTTTTTACAACTCGCGCCGCGACAGAAACGCGGTTCCGTCGAGCAGCTTGTGCGACCAGGCGCGCTTCCGCCACTCATCGAAATCAATTTCGCTGCACTCGCTGACATCCTCGAAGAACGCCTCGCGCAACTGAGCGGCGATGCGAGGATCGGTGAAGCCGACGCTGACTTCGTCGTTGAGCAGGAACGAGCGGTCGTCGAAATTCGTCGAGCCGACGCACGACCACGACTGATCGACGATCATCACCTTCTGATGCAGCAGGGTCTTGCGGTATTCGAAGATGCGCACGCCGCATTCGAGCAGATCGCCGAAGTGATGATGACTTGCATGTTGCACGAGAGGTGAGTCGATGACCTCGGCGGCCGGAAGCATGACGCGGACGTCGACGCCCCGCCGCACCGCTTCCTTCAGTTCTTCGATCGCGTCGGCGTGCGGCAGAAAGTACGGATTCTGGATGAGCAACTCCTTCTGCGCGGCGCCGATGGCTAAGTAGTAGAGGAGCTGCACGGTGGAGATGCTGTCGCGCGGCGAGGCGAAGGCGACATGCGCATCGGTTTCGCCGATCGGCTCGAGTTTCGGAAAATATGTTTCGCCGGCGGGCACGCAGCCGGTCTCTTCGATCCAGTTCTCGCAGAAAACGCCCTGCACCGTTCCGGCGACCGGTCCTTCCATGCGCACATGTGTGTCGCGCCAATGCTCGCGGTCCTGCGCGCGACCAGTCCACTCCTGCGCGATGCCGTGTCCACCGACGTAGGCGATCCGCCCGTCGAATACGGCGATCTTGCGGTGCGTGCGGTTGTTCATCCGTCCGATGTTGTCGAGACGCAGCGGATGAAAGAGATGCGCTTCGACGCCGGCCTCGCGCAGCGACTTGATCATGTCGCGCCGGTGTTTGGCTCGCGATGAGCCGGAGTAATCGAGCAGGAAACGAACTTCGATTCCGTCGCGCGCGCGTTGGGCGAGCGCGGCGGCCAGCCGGTCGCAGATGTCGCCATTCCACCAGACGAACGTCTCGATGTGAATCGACGACTTCGCGTTCGCAATGTCGTCGAGCAGCCGGTCGAAGTACGCGCCGTTCTGCAGAATTTCGACGCGGTTCCCTTTGTCCAGCGCGCCTTCAGTGATGCCGATGAACGTCGGGACCATGCCCTCAACGTCGCCACGATTCGCCATTTCGAATGTGGCTTTGCTGCGCCGCCGATTGGTTGTCCATAGCAGGAGCCAGAGCACGCCGATGACGAGGTCTCGCCAGTCGAAACGGATACGACGCTTGCGATTTGCCACGAGCTGCGTGAGTTCACGGCGCGTTCCAACAGGCGTGGGCGCCTGCACGACATCTACACGGCGGGTCCGCTCGGGCGGCAGATGAGCTGATAGACGCCGATGACGTCGCCTCCGACGTCATCGAGATCGGCTTTCATCTTTCCGAGAACGGTCTGGAACTCGGGATCGGTCTGCAGCGACTGCGTCCAGGGATGCTTCACCCACGCGAACCAGCTGTGATTTCCGAGCTCCGCGCTGCGATTGACCCAACGCATGGCGGCGTCACGGTCGCCAAGCTTCGCGTAGACGAGCGCCTGGCGCATTGCGGCCCAGTGCAATCGATTCGCGTCGGGCTCGAACGATTTCAGCGCGGCCTCGGCGGTGGCGCGGTCGCCATTCGCGGCGGCGATCATCGCGCGAAGACTTTTGCCGAGGTAGTGCTGCGGGACGAGCTTCGTGATGCGCGCCGTCTCTGCCTCTGCGGCTGGAAGATTGCCGAGGAGGATGAATGCATACGCGCGGATATCGCGTCCGGCCAGCTCGGTGTCCTTGCCTGCCATGGCGGCCGGTGAGTTCGACAGCGCTCCCTCGGGATCGACGGCGTTGACGTACCAGTAGCCGCGGATTTTCGCTTCGTTCGAATTCGGATCGAGGCTGATCAGGCGGTCGCCGAGGCAACGGACGCGTTGCGTGTCGCCGACGGAGACGTAGTAATTCGCGACGTTGTTGAGCGCGGTCGTGTCATTGGGATTGAGGCGAAGCGCCGCAAGATTCTCGCGGACGGCCTCGCGGAAGCGGTCCGGCAATCGGACGAAAACGCGTCCGAGCGCGAGATGCGCGGCGGCGAGGTTCGGATCGAGACGGACGGCCTGCCGCGCGTAGTACTCCGCGCGTTCAGTGACGTCGGTGCCGGTGTCGAGTCCGCGCGCCTGGCCGAGCGACATCGCCACGGCGAGATCGGCGTAGGCGGCCGCGAAGTTGGAGTCGAGGGCGATGGCACGCCGCAGCGCGGCCTCTTCAGCCTGATGTTCGGCGGGCAGGAGGCTGCCGCTGAGCGCGCGGGCGCGGAGGTACTCCTCGAACGCCCGCGGATTCGACGACCGTGGTTCCGAGGCATTGCCGGACTTCTGCACGCCGAGTTTCTGATTGAGGCCGGCCACCGTGCGCGACGAGACGTCGTCGATCAGTTTGATGAGATCGGCGCGCTTGCCGTCGATCGTGTCGGCCCAGACGTTGTAGCCGGTGCGCGAATCGGTGAGCTGCAGATTGACGCGAACGAGATCGCCGGCGGCGAGGAAGTGCCCTTCCAGAACGCTGTCGACGTGCAACTGATCGGCGGCGGTCTTCGTGTCCACCTTCTTGTTGTGGAAGCCCGAGATCGCAGACGTCGGCCGCACCTGCAGCGATGGGATCTGCTGGAGTTTGGTCACGAGCGCATCGGCGAGGCCGACCGAGAGGAAGTCGTCCTTGGTGTTGTTCGAGATGTTGTCGAGCGGCATGACCGCCATCGAACGAATCGGCGGCGGCGCGGAAGTGGACGGCGCCGTCTGCGCGTCGGGTTTCGTATGTCGATTGAAGTAGACGATGGCGCCCGCTCCGATGACGAATGCCAGGATCGTCACGACGAGGCGCATCCAGCGCGGCCGGGGGCGGGTGCGGCCGAGCGAGGAATGGGAACGGCTGGCCGAGGTCGGGAAGCGCGCCGTCGGCGTATCGAGTTCTTCGAGATCGGCAAGCAGATCGCGCGCCGTCTGGTAACGATTGTCCGGCTCTTTCTTCAGCAGCTTGCCGATGATCTTCGTCGCGGCGGCGGGGAAGGCAGGATCGCGCGCCACGAACGGTTCCGGCTCGGAGTCGCGAATTTTTTCGAGGACCATCAGCGGCGCGTCGGCGTTGAACGGCAACTGTCCCGTCGCCATCTGAAAAAAGATCACCCCGATCGAGAAGAGGTCCGTACGCGCGTCGGCGGGGATACCGCGAATCTGTTCCGGCGCAAGGTAGTGAAGCGTGCCGAACATCCGGCTCGCCGACGACTCGCGCGAGGTCGTCAGCGCTGTCGGCAGCGCTTTGGCCAGGCCGAAGTCCAGAATTTTCACCAGCCCGGTCGGCTCGATCATGATGTTGGCGGACTTCAGATCGCGATGAACGATGCCGCCTTCGTGCGCCGCCGCGGCGCCGGCCGCGATCTGCCGCGCGATGCTCAGAAACTCGCCGGCTTCGATCGGCCGCCGGCGCATCCGCTGCGAAAGCGTTTCGCCTTCGCAGTACTCCATGACGATGAATGGAACGCCTTCATCGGTCTCGCCGACTTCGTAAATCGTGGCGACATTGGCGTGCCGGATCGCGGCCGCGGTTTTGGCTTCTCTCAGAAAACGCGCGCGGCGATCTTCGGCGGCGAGGTCTTCAGCGTGTAGAACCTTGACGGCGACAAGCCGGTCGAGACGTTGATCGCGCGCGAGATAGACCGTCCCCATCCCGCCCTTGCCGAGAATGCGCACAACATCGAAGCGATCAACGCTTTGCGGGAGATCGGACACGGAGCGGCGCATTGTACGACGCGCTCATGGTCAACTTTCTGACCACGGTTTTCGAAGGCAGGGTTATATTTGACCCGTTAACAGAAACGTATCAGAGCCAATGACCACCACCGCCGAGCCGACACTTGAACCTGCGCTCCAACTTCCCGCGCGGTACCAGCTTCGCGCGATCCTGAAAGAAACTCCGGCCACCTGCGTCTATCGCGTCTTTGACGTAGCCGACCAGCAGGACGAAGCGATCAAGATCCTGCGCCACGAGTTGTCCGAGCCGCAGCAGCTCCTCCGATTCAAGACCGAGTTCTCGACGCTCGCGTCGCTCGAGCACGAGAGCATCGTCAAGGTTCGTGAGTACGGTCTGCTGCACGATCGCTTTCCGTACTTCACGATGGAGTACTTCGCGGGGAAGAAGATCTCGGAGTACTTCGACGGACATAGCTGGCCCGCGCTGTACGACGTGATCCTGCAAATCGCGTCGGCTCTGCACCACGTCCATCACCTCGGCATCATCCATCTCGATCTGAAGCCGTCGAACATCCTCGTCGATGACCGTGGCCACGCGAAGATCATGGATTTCGGTGTAGCCGTCGAGAGCCGTCAGGTGCTCGACCGGCAGATTCGCGGGTCGCTGCACTACATGCCGCCCGAGGTGTTGAAACAGGATCGCGTGGACTCGCGCGCCGATCTTTACTCCCTCGGCATGACGCTCTACGAGACCGTCACCGGCGCGTTGCCGGGGTACGGCAAGGCGTCGATCGAGGTAATCCGCATGCACCTCGACGAGAACATCCGTCCGCCATCGTCGATCAATCCTCGCGTGCCGCCGGAGCTCGAGCTGATCATCATGCGGCTGCTCGAAAAAGATCCGCGCCATCGCTATCCCTCGGCAGCGGCACTCCTGCAGGACGTCGCCGCTGCTGCGGGGAAACACGCCGACGCGGGCGAACTGCTGGTCGGCCGCGGCGAGCTGTTCGCCGCGCCGCTGATCGGACGGAAGACAGAGGTCGCGCAACTGGCGTCGATGATCGACGAAGCGCGTGACGGCCGCGGCAACGGCGTGATCGTGGCCGGCGCCGAGGGGATGGGCAAGAGCCGCATCGTGCGCGACGCCACGTTGCGCGCGCAGCTCGAAGGCGCGCGCGTTTTCTGCGGGCGATGCCCGATCAATCGAAAGACCATCTACGCGCCGTTCTTCGAGATCTTTCAGCAGATGTTGATGGCTGTGAATCCCGAGGCCGACGTTTCGGCCGAAATCCGGCGGCTGCTGCGGCCCCTCATCATCGCCGCGAAAGGGGAAGACTCCGCTCCCGCCACGGGTCAGAAGTACCGCCTCTTTAATCGCATCGTCCAGGCGATGCAGGACATGTATGGCTTTCTCAGCGCCAGTTCGACGGACAACGAATCAGGCGCCTCACCGCTGATACTCGTGATCGAGGATGTTCAGTGGGCCGATCCATCGACCGCCGATCTCTTCTCGTTTCTCATCGGCGAAGCACGTCAGAACCGGCTGCTGGTCATCGGCACGCTGACGATCGATTCGTCGAGCGAGGCAGCGACCGAGCCGGGCGCGCATCTCGCCGCGTGGGAGGTTCGTGCGCGCGAAGGAAACTTCCCGATCATTCGCGTCGACGCGCTCAGCGAGCCGCTCGTTCGCGAGCATCTGCAATCGCTGCTCGGCGAAAACGACGTCTCCGATGATCTCGTTCGCTGGACGCTGTGGGAATCCGCCGGTTCGCCGCTGATCATCCGCCGCGTCGTCGATTACCTCATCGCGCATGGCTACCTGCGCTGGGAGGCGAACGGCTGGGTCGCGGAAATGGATCGCATCCAGGGTTTGCGCATCCCCGGCGGCGCGGCGTCGATTCTCATGGAGCGCGTCGAGGCGCTTGTGCCGAAGCATCGCGAGGTGATCGAGGCCGCGGCCGTGGTCGGCGAATCCTCCAGCGTCGATCTGCTGACGAGCATCGCCTCGCGTTCGCGCGAGGATGCGTATCGCGCGTTGCGGGAAGTCGTCGCGCTCGGACTGCTCGACGAATCGAACGACGGTAAGACCATCACCTTTCCGCAGATTCATCTTCGCGAAGCGGTCTACAACGCGATGACGGAGCGGCGGCGGACGGAGTTGCATCAGCGCGTAGCCGACGCGCTCGATCCGGCGCTCGTCGGCGGCGCGGCGCATCTCCTCGGCCAGGTCGCATTTCACTACGCGCGCGCCACCGACAAGGCCAAAGGCATTCGCTACGCGGTGCAGGCGGGCGATATGGCCATGAGCACGATCGCGCATCAGGGAGCAACCGATTTTTATCGCAGCGCGCTGGAACTCATGGATCTCGCCGGCGTGGAAGAAGCGCGCAAAGCCGAGGTGCGCGAAAAACTCGCCGACGCGTATTACCGCAGCAGCGACAACCGCGCGGCCATGCAGGCCTATCAATTCCTGCTGAAGAGCATCCAGGCACGCAACAGCGACGACGCGCCGAACGCCGATCTCGCTCGCGTGATGAAAAAGATCGGCAAGGTCCTGTGGAAACGGGGCGATCAGGAAGCGGCGCTGTCGTACTTTCAGAACGCGATCGATCACTTCGAACGCCTCGGCATGTCGAACGACGTTGCCGAGCTGTTAAATCGGACCGCGATGCTTTATCGCGAGAAGGACGATCCCGAGGCCGCGCGCGCCTCGGCCACCCGAGCGCTCGAACTTCTCGATCCAAACGAGCCGAACATCGTCTTCGGCTACGTGATGAACATGCTCGGTGTCATCGAGTTCAGCCTCGGCAATTGGCAGAAGTCGCGCGAGCTGTTGTTTGATGCGCTCAAAGTCGCCGAGAAGGTCGGTTCGGAGCAGCTCAGCAAGGTTGCGTCGACGAACCTCGGCAACACGCTGTGGAAACTCGGCGATTGGATCAACGCGCTCCAGTACTACAAGATGAACCTCGCGCTCTCCGAATCCGAGGGCGATCTGTGGGACCTCATCACCGCGTACAACAACGTCGGAATCATCGAGTTCAGCCGCGGCGATTTCGTGATCGCGGTCGATTACTTCCAGAAGAGTGTGCGCATCGACGAGAAAATCGGCGCGGTCGAGTACGAGGCGCTGGCGCGCGAGAACCTGGCCGAGGCATTCGAGATGCTCGGCAACTGGAAGGACGCGCTGGTCCAATACAACCGCTGCCTCGCGCTGCAGGGTTTCGATGAGACGCGCGCGTCGCGGTCGTCCGTCTACATCCCGCTTGCGCGCCTGATGAACAAGAAGGGCGACATCGCCAAAGCGATGGCGTACGGGCAAAAGGCGCTCGCCGCCGCCGAACGTGCGCGCGATGAGGACCTCGTAGCCGAGGCTTGCTACGTCCTCGCGAATATCGAGGACGAGCGGGAGAACTACGCCGAGGCCGAGCGCTACCTCGCGCGCAGCATGTCGATTTTCGAATCGCACCAGACGACGCAGGGTCTGGCGCGGGCACACACAGCCGCGGCGAGCATGGCCTTCACACAGCAGCGGATCGATGACGCGCGCAACCACGCGGAGCTCGGTGGCAAGTACGCGAGCCAGCTCGACGATCGCTTCACGCTCGCCAAGAACGACTGGATGTGGGGAAAGATCCTATCGTCGCAGGGCGAGCGCGAAGCGGCGAATGCGAAGTTCGACGCCGCGCGCACGACCTTCGAGGAGTTGCAGACACCGTACGAACTGGCGCGGCTCCTGTTCGACATCGGTCTGCTCAAGGACGAGCCGGAAGAGGCGACGCAAACGATCCGCAGTGCGATCCGGATCTTCGAGCGGCTCGAAGCGACCCACGATCTCGAGCGCGCCCGCGGAGCGCTTTTCCGCATCAAACCAGCCGGCAAGGCGCCGGACAGCGGCGTGGTCGGGCTGTACGAAGTCGTGAAGATCATCAACTCGACGCTCAACCTCGAGGAAGTCTTGAACCGCGTCCTCGACCTGGCCATCCGCCGCGTGCGCGCCGAGCGGGGGATGATCATCCTGCTCGATCCGATCACCAGCGCGCTTCGCACACGCATCGTCCGCAACATCAAAGATACGGATGGCGGGTCGCGGCGCTCGCCGCAATCGATCGTGAAGGAAGTGATCCAGTCCGGACAATCGGTGATCTCCGCCGACGCTCGTTCCGACGAGCGGTTTGTCGAATCGGAGTCGGTCATTGCCGAGAACATCATGTCGATTCTCTGCGTGCCGCTGGTGATCCGCGACCGCATCGCCGGCGCGATTTACCTCGATCACCGCGAAGCGCGGCATCTGTTCTCGCAAAAGGATTTGACGTTCATCGAAGCCTTCGCCGATCAGGCCGCGATCGCGATCGAAAATGCGCGGCTTTACGAGGAACTGGAGGAAGCGCGGGCACGGCTGTCGCTGGAGAATGAGTCGCTGCGGCGCGAGGTGCTGGTGGAGAAGCATCTCGACTCGGTTGTCGGGAACTCGGAGGCCGTGGCAAAGATCCAGTTCGCGATCCGCAAGGCTTCGGCCGGACATTCGACCGTGCTCCTTCGCGGCGAGTCAGGCACCGGCAAGGGACTCATCGCCCGGATCATCCACAACGTTTCGCCGCGCCGGAACGGCCCGTTCATCATGTTCAACTGCGCGGCGATTCCGGAGAACCTGGCGGAGTCGGAGCTGTTCGGCCACGAGAAGGGGTCATTCACCGGCGCCGACCGCCGCAAACTCGGGCGCTTCGAACTGGCCAACGGCGGCACGATTTTCCTCGACGAAATTGGCAAAGTCAGCATGTCCGTGCAGGCCAAGCTGCTACGCGTGGTCGAGGACAAGGAGTTCGAGCGCGTCGGCGGCACGCAGACGCTCAAGACCGACGTGAAGATCATTGCCGCGACGAACCTCGACATCGAGAAGGCAATCGAGCAGCAGACCTTCCGCGAGGATCTCTACTACCGCCTCAACATCATCCCGCTGATTCTCCCGCCGCTTCGCGAACGGAAGGACGATATCCCGCTCCTCGCCGAGCACTTCATCCGCAAGATCTGCAAGGACCTCGGCGTGGAGACGAAGCGGCTGGAACCGGGCGTGCTCGATCTCTTCATGCGCTACAAGTGGCCTGGAAACGTACGCGAGCTGGAGGCGACGCTCCACCGCGCAATCGTGATGGCCAACGACGACACGATCACCCGCAACGATTTCTACAGCCTCTTTGCAGATGCGGGCGTGACCATGGCGGCCAGCGGACCGCTGCCGATGCCGGCGTCGGTCCTGAATCCGATGGTGGGGCGGATGGAGATCACCAGCGACGTCTACGACGAGGTGATGTCGTCCGTGGATCGCCAGCTGATCGAGCGCGCCTTGGAATCGTCCGGCGGACGAATCCGCGAAGCGGCACGCCGCCTCGGACTGGCGCGCAATACGCTGAAGTCGAAGATTCAGAAGTACAACATCGTCGCGGCGCGGGACTGACTGCGTTCTTGCGCTGCGCCGCCGCCTCCGCTACCGTCCACGCCCGATGCCCGAAACCACAGTCAACGACTCCGGCGCGCGTCCCGTGCAATTCACCGAGGACCGCATTCCGCGCGACGGGATCGAGGAGACGGTCTCCGATCTCATCGAACTCTACGGCGGCGAGGTCACGGAGTCGAAGGAGAACGAGCGCCGATTCACGCTGCCGCTGCGTCGTGGAATCGCCGCGGCCGGGGGCGTGGAGTGCACCGTTTCGTGGGCACCCGGCGAGGCAGGCGACGCGGTGGTGACGCTCGTCTGTAACCGTGACGTCGACGCGCCCAAGGCGCAACGGATCGCGCTCCTGGTTGCCGGAGTCCTCGGCTCGCTGCTCTTCATGATCTGGCCGTTTTTCCCGCACTCGCGCGAGCTCGGAGCGCTGTCATGGATCGGCGGCATCATCGCGCTGGCCGTCTACTTCATGACCTTGCGCAAGACCAGCGGCGGCATCGCCTACGACTTTCTCCAGCGCCTGGCCAAGACGCAAAGAGGCCGCGCGACAGCGGTCGAATCGTGATCTGGATCATCGTCCCGCTGCTCGCGCTGGTGATTTTCGGACTGTACGTCCGCCGCGAAGCCGAACGGATTCGTGCCGACGATCTACTGCCGCGGATTCTCGTCAAACTGAAACTCGCCGGCGATGGAATGGCCACCCCTGCCGAGTTGCACGAGCGTCAGGCGCTCGAAGCCGAGATCGAGAAGCGCGGCATCGGCACGATCGTCGACGCCGGATCTGGGGACGGGTGGGCGACGTTGCAGGTTGGCGTCGTCGATCCGAATCCCGCCGCGGAGCAGGTGCGCAACTTGTTGCGGGAGCTAGACTTGCTCGATCGAGCAGAGGTCACGAAAACGTAGCGCCAGCGGCTCGCTGGCTGGACCGCCGCCGGCTCGGGACGCGCCAGCGAGCCGCTGGCGGTCCAGCCGACGAGCCGTCGGCGCTACGTTCGCCTACAACCGTCCCGCAATGATCGACTTCGCGATCGTCGCCAGCTGCATGTTCGACGTGCCCTCGTAGATCTGGCCGACCTTCGAATCGCGCCAGAACTTCTCGACGGGGTACTCCTTCGTGTAGCCGTTGCCGCCGAACAGCTGGACCGCAAGCGACGTAACCTTCTCGGCCACTTGGGACGAGAAGAGCTTGGCCATGGCCGCTTCGCGCACGAACGGCTGCTTCGCATCCTTGAGTCGCGCCGCGTTGTAGACCATCAGCCGGGCCGCTTCGAGCTCCGTCGCCGCCTCGGCGATCTGGAACTGGACGCCCTGGAACTCCGCGACCGCCTGGCCGAACTGCTTCCGTTCCTTCGTGTAGGCGATGGCGTGTTCGAGCGCGCCGCGGGCGACGCCGATCATCTGCGCGCCGATGCCGATGCGCCCCTCGTTCAAGGTCTCGATGGCGATCTTGTAGCCCTTGCCTGGTTCCCCGACGACGTTCTCCTTCGGCACGCGGCAGTCCTCGAGAATCAGTTCGCAGGTCGATGAGGCGCGGATTCCGAGCTTGTCTTCCTTCTTGCCGACCTTGAAGCCGGGGAAGTCGCGTTCGATCAGAAATGCGGTGATCCCTTTGTATCCTGCCTCGGGATTCGCGTTGGCGAAGACGATGAAGACGCCGGCCTCGAACGCGTTGGTAATCCACAACTTCTGGCCGTTGAGGACGTAGTGATCGCCGCGATCCTCAGCCTTGCACGCCAATCCGAACGCATCCGAGCCGCTCCCAGCCTCGGAGAGCGCATACGCGCCGACGGTGTCGCGGGCCAGCATCGGCAGGTACTTCGACTTCTGATCCTCATTGCCCCAGCGGATGATGGCGTTGTTGACGAGCGTGTTCTGCACGTCGACGAGCACACCGCAGGAGGCGTCGACGTGCGACAGCTCCTCGACGACCAGGACCGCGTTGAAAAACGACGAGCCGGCGCCGCCCCACTGGTCGGGGACTTCGATTCCCATGATGCCGAGGTCGAAGAAGGCGGAGATGAGGTCCTTCGACATCACCGCGTCGTGGTCCATCTGCTGCACGAGCGGACGGATCTTCTCGATGGCGAAGTCGCGGACGCTCTGCTGGAACATCTGCTCTTCTTCGGATAGGAGGGTGAGGGGTGCTCCGGTGGTGATTTCCAAGGTATCGGCGGTCATCGGCGCATCATATCGAAACGGTTGGTGCCCCGGGCCGGACTCGAACCGGCACGCCACTTTCGCGGCAGCGGATTTTAAGTCCGCAGCGTCTACCGATTTCGCCACCAGGGCAGGCGGACAAAGGTAACACGTTGACGAACGGGCGCGGCGGAGTTACCGTTCGCGTGCACAAAGTTCGTTGCACTGCTGCGAAGGCCTTAAAAGCGTTGATCAACGGATCGGAGGCGAGGAGCAGGGAACCTGCTCTCGGTCCCGCGTCGGATTTATCTGCCGTTGATCAACGCCTTCGCAGCGGTGGTGAAGGGGGAGGCGAGGAGATGGGAGTCTGCAACTGGTGCGGTAGTGCGTTCCCGCTGACACGGTCGACGCGCAAGTACTGCACGACGCGCTGCAAGACCAACGCATGCCTGGGCCGGAAGCCGAGCCGCATTCGCGCGGCCGAGGTTGAAGCACTCCACGAATTGCTGCAGGCGGAGGTGCCGAGCGCTGAGCTGTTTCGTGAGCGGTTACGGGCGATCATCGCGCCGCATCTGCCGCCGATCGCGGCCGAGGGAGCGCCGCTGGTGCCGCGGTTGGATTGAGCGTGCTGTCATCCTGAGCCGCCGGAGCGCCGTAGCGCGAAGCGCGGAGTCGCGCAGGACGGTCGAAGGACCCCCTCAGTGCTCGCATCGTGATCATCGCCGCCCTTTCCGGGTTAGCAGTCAGGAGGTCCTTCGACCGTCCTGCGCTGCTCCGGCTTCGCCTACGCAGCTTCGGCGGCTCAGGATGACAGTGCGCTAAAAACAAAAAGGGCGCCGTTTGACGGGCGCCCTTCCGGGGTGGAGACCAGCCCGTTTAAGAGCTAACCCCCTGAGTTTTACTAGGACAATCCATCGAAATTAGTACCTCCTCCCCCATGAATTTCCGGCGGACCCGCAACAAGCGCCGCTGCCATGGTTCAGCAGCCCACCTCGCCAGCGTCGCGGACCGGATCGACCGCTCCTACTCGCCCCGTGGTGGAAGGGAGGAGCGGGATCTTGATGTCTTGTCAAAGACTGATTCAAAGAGCGATGCGGCCAACGGCCACATCCAAAACGTATACTCGAAGGGAAACGCGTGGCGGGGCTGTTTGTTCCAGCTCACCCTCCCGTAACCTGTCGAGCATGCGGAAGATGATAAGGCTTTCGTACGCAATAGCAATACACAATTTCGATACGCGGTTCTGCTCGCAGGACAAGCGCTGAGCGCCCAACCCCTTGTGCTACCATTTCCCGCTTTCCGGAGCCAATTGAGATGAAACGATTTCCGCTCGTTCTCGCGGGATTCTTTGCGATCGCCGCGCTTCCCCTCGCTGCTGCAAACGTCACCGGAAAGGTCGCCTTCGTCACGAAGCGCGGCCAGAATCCCGTCCCTGCCGAAACGCTTGTCTGGGTCGAGCCCGCGAGCGGCCGCGCGCTCCGCGTGATGCCTGGAACGTTTCAGATCACCACGCGTAACAAGGTTCTCGTGCCGCACGTCCTGGCCATTCCGGTCGGATCGACGGTTGTCTTCCCGAACGACGATCCCATCTCCCACAACCTCTTCTCGCTTTCCTCGAACAACGCCTTCGACCTCGGCCTCTACCGAAAGGGCGCGGGCAAGTCGCAGAAGTTCGACAATCCCGGCATCGTGAACGTCTACTGCAACGTCCACCCGAACATGTCGGCAGTCATCCACGTGATGGCCACGCCGTACTTTGCGTTCGCCGACGCGAACGGTAACTTCTCGGTCTCGAACGTTCCGGCCGGCAAGTACCGGCTCGTGGCGTGGAACGAGCAGGGCGGCCAGAATGAGACGCCGGTGGAGATCTCCGGCGCCGTGGCTCCGGCGCCGATCGCCCTCACGCTCGATAGCCGTAACTACCGTGCTTCCCAACACATGGACAAGACCGGCAAGCCGTACAAGGCGCCGAGCTCGAGGGAATACTAAGTGACCGTTGAACCGATCACGGGCCCGGCCAGGACTTCGAGCGGCGAGATGCCCATCCCGCGCAAGGCGCCTGTCGTCGAGAAGGCAAAGTTCCCGCTGGTCTGGAAGCTCTTCGGACTGACGGCGCTCCTGATCGCAATCGTCGTCACTGTTGCCGTCGCCATCACCATCCAGCGCGCGAACGCGATCGCGAAGACGACGGTCGACAACTCGATCGCCGGTGCCGCAAAGCTGTTCAAGGAGTTCGAGCGGCAGCGGTTGGGACGACTGGCGTTGCCCGCCGAACTGCTGGGAACCGATCCGAACTTCGCCGCCTACATCCAGAAGTCGCTCATGGGCGAGCCGGCCACGCCGGTGGTCGGCACGGCGGCGACTCCCGCGGCGGCGCAGGTTCCACCCGCGGCACCTACGCTCGATCTGACGAGCATCGCCGACCAGATCGAAGAGCGGCGAACGGCCTTCGGCAGCGATCTGTTCATTCTGCTCGACGATCAAGGCCGCGTCGTCGCCAGGACCGATCAGCCATCGGTCACGGTGCCAACCTACGAGGACCTGTACAAGGAAACGCCGCTCGTCAAGAACATCGTCGACGATGCCTCGCTCCCGATCTCGACTGGCGTCATGTCGCTCGGCGGCAAGCTTTATCACGCCGCTGTCGCACCAGTGGGAACAGGCCAGAACAAGGTCCGCGTGGGCTATCTCGTCAACGCGTACCTGATCGACGACACCTTCGCCAATCGCATCCAGCAGTCGACGAACGCCGGCGTGATGTTCGGCAGCGTTGCGTCGCCCGCGTCGATCATCCGCTCCACGAACGCGCCGAGCTTCGGTATGCAGCAGATGACCGGCGTCGACACGATTTTCAAGAGCGGCAAGACGATGCCGCCGTCGACAGCCGACATCGACGGCAGCAAATACGTCATGACCGGCGAGCCACTGCAGTCGGGTACGCAGACGGTTGGCGCGGCGGTGTTTCTACGGTCGCTCGACCGCGAGCTGGCTCCCTTCCGCGAAATCCAGAACGCGCTGCTCGTCGGCGGCGGGATCGCGCTGCTGCTGGCGTTCATTTTTTCGTGGCTCATCGCCAAGCGTGTGACGCACCCGATCGAAGAGCTGGCCGGGATCGCGCAGGCGGTCACCGGCGGCGACTACACCGTCCATCCTCCCATCGACCGCAGCGACGAGGTCGGAATCCTCGGCCGCTCCTTCGCCAAGATGATTACGGCCCTCCGCGACAAGGCCGAGATCGAAGAGTTGTACGAGCAGATGGCCGCACGCTCCCAGGAACGCGAGGGTGTTGGAGCGGTTCGACAGAACGAGCCGGCCAAACTGGATGAGGGGACGATTCTCGTCACCGATCTTCGCGAGTTACCAGCGACCGTCGGCGAAGGCGACGCTGCGAATGTCATCGCCGCAGTCAGCAGAGCGATGAAACTGCAGGAGGCCGAGGTGGCGCGGCAGGACGGATTCGTCCGCGAGATCATCGGTCACCGTCTCGTCAGCGTCTTCCGCGGCGACCGCGGCATCCTGCACGCCATCCGCGCCGCTCGCGCCATCAACGAGGAGCTGGACACAATGGGTCCGGGCCACATGACCATCGGCGTCGGTATCGCGACCGGTGAGTTCGTAACCGGCTCGGTCGATCTCGAAGGCGACAACGGCATCGCCATCGTCGGCAATGCGCCGCTGCTGGCCGAACTTTTTGCGTGGCATGCGCCGACCGGCTACGCCTACATCTCCTACGAAACCGCGCAGGCGGCGGGCGGGGAGATCATCTCGACCTCGACGCGCGAACAGGTGCAACTCAAGTGGCTACCGAATCCGCTGCCGGTGGCGTCGCTGCCGCTGGTCAGCCTGACCGCAAACATGATGCGAACGATGGGGCAGACGTCCAGCTCGATGGCTACGATGCGCATCGGCGAGACGATGCCAGGCGACACCGCGCCCGGACTCGCCGCGGCACAGGAACTCACGCCGGGTGCGACGTTCGCCAACCGGTATCGAATCGAGTCGATCATCGGCCGTGGCGGCATGGGCGTCGTCTACAAAGCCGTCGACGCGCAGCTCGACGAGACTGTCGCCATCAAGACGCTGCCGGGCGATGTCATGTCACGATCGCCCGAAGATCTCGAGCGTTTCAAGCGCGAGATCCGTCTGGCCCGCAAGATCACGCATCGCAACGTCCTGCGTACGTACGACTACGGCGAGGCCGAGGGCGTCTACTTCATTTCGATGGAGTTCGTGCGCGGCTATACGCTGGCGGAGCTACTCGAGGAAGCGCCCGCGCATCAGATGGTGCCGCGGGTCGGAATGGGCATTGCCCGCCAGATCTGCCGCGGACTCGAGGCGGCGCACGAGCAAGGCATCATCCACCGCGACATCAAGCCGCAGAACGTCCTCATCGACCACAAGGGCGAGGTCAAGCTGATGGACTTCGGCATCGCGCGCATGGCCGAGGCGCATGAAGGGATGACGCAGGCGGGATTGATCGTCGGGACGCCGCACTACATGAGTCCCGAGCAGGTGCAGGGCAAGCAGCTCGATCCTCGCAGCGACGTCTATTCGATGGGTGTGATGCTGTACGAGATGCTGTCGGGGCAGAAGCCGTTCACGTCGTCGTCGCTGACGGGCGTTCTCACCGCGCACATCACCGAAAACGCGCGGCCGCCGATCGAGCTGCGGCCGGAGATCGGACGCAGGGTCAACGACATCGTGATGCGGTGCCTGGCCAAGGATCCGAAAGCGCGCTACGGCAATGCCGGCGAACTGCTGCACGAGCTCGACACCGTGCAGATGCAGCAGCGTTCCGCCGCGGCGTAACGCGCGGCGCCCGGGTCGTGCGACGATAGCGGGCATGTCCGCACCGCTTTCGGCATCACTCCGCCGCGACCTCGGCGCCGTCGAATCGTACGCAACGCTGCTCGGGATGCTGATCGGCGCCGGCATCTTCAAAGTCACCAGCGACGCCTGGGAACTGACCGGATCGAGCGTGATCCTCGGCTATCTCGTGCTGGCACCGGCGATTCTGGCGACGTCGGTCGCGTACTCCGTATTTCTCTCGACGCCCCTCGGCCGCGAGCCAGGCGGCGAGTACACGCACCTCTCGCGCACCTTCGGCGGCTACGGCCTCGCGTTCATCGGCGTCTGGCTGAAGGTCATCTCGTACATTGGCGCGCTCGCGTACCTCGCGCGTGCGCTCGCCGACTACCTCATCCAACTCCTCGGCGGTTCACTGCCGAAGAATGCGGCGATTCCGATTGCCGCCGCATCCCTCCTTTTCTTTTACGTCGTCCACGTGGCCGGTGTGCGCTGGTTCGGTCGCATTCAGGTCTGGATGTGCATCTTCCTCGGCGTCTCGATCGTCGTCCTGGTGTTGCCGGGACTCTTCAACATCCACATCGCCAACTACAAACCGTTCTTCACGCATGGCGCAGGAGGATTCGCGGCCTCGCTGCCGCTCGTCTTCTTCGCGTACGCCGGCTTCGAGTCCCTTGCGCAGACGGCAGGGGAGGTTCGCGACTCTACGCACCGCCTGCCGCGCATTTTTCTGCGCGGAATTCTGGCGACGACGGTCATCTACTTCCTGATGTCGGCGGTCGCCTTTGGCGTGCTGCCGGGCGCGGAGCTGCGCCGGTCCGCAGCGCCGATGGCGGAGGCGGCATCGCGATATCTGCCAATCGGCGCGGCGTGGTTCGTCACCTTCGGCGCGGTGATGGCGCTGACGACTTCGGTGAACGCCACGATGCTCGTTCCGTCGCGCGTCGGAATCATGCTGGCCGAGGATGGCCTCGCGCCGCAGTTCATCGGAAGGATTTCGAAGAAGACCGGCACGCCGATCGTCGGACTGACGCTGACGCTCATCGTCACGCTGCTGCTGCTCGTGAGCGGACAGGTTTCGCTCGCTCTCAACATCGCCGTGTTCGCGCTGGTCGTTCTCTACTTCCTGCACAGCGTTGCGCTGCTGATGCTGCCCCGCGCGAATCCGTCGCTCTACGCCAGCGTCACGCTGCGCATGCCGCTCATCGTGCAGCAAATCTCCGCCGTCGCTTCGCTACTGTTCATGGGAACGCTGATCGCCGTGCAACTGGCCGGCGACGTGAGCGTTCTGCGCCGCCTCTCGTTTCGCGAGCGCATCGAGCACGCATCGCTGACGACGATCGAGCTGGTGATCTTCTGGGGAGCGATCGGCGCGGTGTTGTACATGTTCGCCGCGCGGAAGCGCCGCGCCACCGCGTAGACAAAAAAAACGGGAGGGCCGAAGCCCTCCCGTTCTGGTGCAGAGACAGAATGTGGTTTAGAACGTAACGCGCACACCGACGCGAGCCTGCCAGCGTGAAGCGTTGCTGGTAAAGCCGGAGAATTGGGTGCCCGGCGTGAGCGCGCCCGCGGTCTCCTCACGGTAGACCGGCTTGCCCGATGTCGGGTCGATGCCCTGAAAACGGACCGGCGTGTAGGTCGAGAAGTTGACAAATTTCTCGATGCCCCACTCCTTGTTCACCATGTTGAGCAGGTTCTGCACGTCGCCCGTGAGCAGGAGGCGGGCCGAGTGGACCGCGGGCAACCCAAGCTCGTAGTGGAAGTCCAAACGGCGCTGCCACGGCGCTTCGAGGTTGTTGCGCTCCAGGATGCCCGCCTTGTTGGGGTCGAGGCCAACGGAGCTGAGGTAGGTCGCGAAGAGCGACGAGTCGAGCGGCGTGATGCCCGTGACGCCACACGGTCTGCCTGCAGCCGGAGCAGCCGTGCTGCCGTTGTTGAACGGGCAGAGGATGACGCCCGCAGCGCCGCCAGTGGGCACGTAGAGCAGGTCGTTGCTGGAGCTGTTGTCCTTATTCGGGTTGCCGTCGATCAGCAGGGAGTACGGGTTACCGGACTGCACCGCGTAGAAGAGGCCGAACGAGTGGGTAAGCGGTCCGGTGGCGAAGTCGTACGTCGCGGCCAGATTGAAACGGTGCCTGACCTGGAAGAACGTCGGAGCCAGCTCGGGCTTGAAGATGTCGCCGCGGTTCGTCTGGAAGTTGAAGCCTGACGAAGCGGTCGACGAACCGGCGTCCGCCGCGCTCTTCGCATCCTGGTGGATGTAGTTCGCGCTCAGCGTGAGTTTGTTAAACGACTTGCTCAGCTGAACCGTCTCCATGATCTCGCGGCCGAGATCCGTGTTCGAAACCAGGAACGTGTCGCTGACTTTGGTGCTGATGCGGCTGTAAGTCGGCCGGCCATCGAGCGGGCTGACGCCCGTCGCCTTCCAGTTCATGTTGTAGTAGAAAATGTCTTCCTGGGTCTTGCTGTAGAGCAGCTCGGCAGTGCTGCGGATGCCCCAGATGAGCTCGCGGTCGTAGCCGAGGGTGCTGCGAAGGATGCGCGGGAACTTGAAATCCGGATCGGTGATCGAGATCTGCGGAGCCGCGGTGCCAGCCGCGAAGGTGCGCGGTTGCGCGTTCGGGTCGGCGATGAAGGGCGTGGTGCAGCCCGGGGCGTTGCAGGCAAGGATCTGCGTCTCGATACCGGTGCCGCCATAGCCGTTGGAGATCCAGACGTACGGTGCGCGGCCCTGGAAGATGCCGACGCCGCCGCGGATCTGCTGTTTGCCGGTGCCGGTCGGATCCCAATTGAAGCCGGCGCGTGGCTCCCACGTGACCGTGTCCTTCGGCTTCGACGAAGTCAGGAGTCCCAGCTCCGTCTGCACCAGCGGGTTGAGCGTAGGCGTGTCGGGGAAACTCGGCTTGTCCGCACGAAGGCCGAACGTCAACGTCAGGTTGCGCGGCAGGTGCCACTGATCGTTCACGTAGAGGCTGTACTGGCTGGCTTTGAACGCGGTCGGCCGTTTCGGGTCGCTGCCCGTGGCGAAGCCGATGCTGTAGTTCGAAACGTTCCCGTTCATGAAGTCGGTGAGCGTTTTGAAATAGTAGTAGCCGTAGAAATCCTGAATGAACAAGTTCTTGAACTTGAACATCTCGTTGTGCGTGCCGATGACGATGTTGTGTGCACCCTTGGTCATCGTGAAGTCATCGGTAAACTCGACAACGTTCTGGTCCAGCGTGTTTGCACCGGAGAAGCGCTCCGTCCCGATCTGTACGGCGCCGGCGCGTGGGGCGCTGCCGCCGATTTCGACGGTCGGGAACAGAACCGGAGTAGTGCGTGCGTCCTTGATGAGCTGGTGCGTGACGCGCGCTTCGTTGAAGTAGTTCGCTCCGAGGACGCTGTTCAGCTGCAGGACCGTCGAGTTCGTGTGGTCCTGAATGAAGTAGCGCGAGGTGTCGAAGTAAAACTGGGAGGACTTGCGGCTGTAGCTGGACGGCGCCGAAGGCTGCGAGCCAAAAACGTAGTTATGGCGCAGCGTGAGGTTGTTGCTGGTGCCGAGGTTGAAGTCAGCGCGGCCGAACAGGAGGTCGCTGTTCACCTGCGAGGTGATGTCCCCCGTGCCGCCCAGATCGAGGTTGTACTTCGACTTGGCGTAGTCGATCACGTTCTGAAGGCCGGGGAGATTGCCGACGCCGGTGCCGGTGTAAATCGATCCGCTGATGCCGAGCGGCGTCGCTTTGCGGTTTTTCTCGCCGCTGATGAAGAAGAAGATCTTGTCGTGCATGATGGGACCGCCGAAGCGGCCGCCGTACTGCGTCTGGTTGAACGACGCGACAGGCGTGTCATTCAGACCGCGTCCCACGAAGTTGTTGTTGCGCTTCGTTCCGAAAACGGAGCCGGAGAAGTCGTTCGTTCCGGAGCGCGTGACGGCGTTCACGCCGCCGCCGGTGAAACCACTCTGGCGCACGTCGTATGGCGAGATGACGAGCTGCAGTTGCTGGATCGCATCGAGTGAGATCGGCTGCGCGCCGGTCTGGCCGCCCGGCGTGCCGGTGACGCCCAGGCCGAACAGGTCATTGTTGACGGCGCCGTCGATCTGAATGCTGTTGTACTTGTTGTTGCGGCCGGCCACGTTCAGCGCCGTGCCGTTCGCGTCCGAGAGGTCGGTCGTGAAATACGGGTTCGTACGCGCGAAGTCCTGCAGCGTCCGATTGACGGTCGGCAGCGATTCGATCTGCCGCGTGGTCACTTCTGATGTGGACCCAGTGTGATTGGGGTTGATGATCGGGTCGACGTTGGCGGTAACAGTGATGGCCTCGGTCACGCCGGCAAGGCCGAGTGACAGCGGCACATTCGCGGTTTCACCGAGACCCACCTGAACGTTCTCGACCGTCACGGCCTTGAACCCTTCGAGGTTCGCGGTGACCCGATACGGTCCGCCAACGCGCACGTTGGGAATCATGTAGCGACCATTCCCTCCGCTGACCGTCGAATAGCGTGTACCGGTCGGTATGTGGACAGCCTCCACCGTCACGCCAGGCAAGGCGGCGGCGTCCTGCTTTGCAGTGATGGTGCCGCCGATATTTCCGGTCGTCACCTGTCCCTGCAGGATGGGTGCGAAGGCGCAGAGTGCCGCGATCAGCAGCAACGTCCGGCTCCGCGCAAATGCTGCGAAGTTGGTCATAGATCCTCCTGAAATTTTTTTTACGCGTTAATCGACCCGGTGAAGGTCTTGATTACTGGACGATTTTGGTGCGGCGGAGCAGCTCTCCCAACGCTCCCGACACGGCTGGATACCTTACCACCGGCGACCCGACTTTGTATGCAAACGTTTTTCGGTCCGCCGTGGTTCAGAAACTCTTCAGGAACGCGTCATTCGACGGGAACTTCTGCAGCCGCTCAAGAAGCATCTTCATCGCGTTCAACGGATCGGTGCCGGCCAGCGCGCGCCGCAGCGTGTGCGTCTTCGGCAGCACCGCCGGCGGGAGGAGCTTCTCCTCTTTCCGCGTGCCGGTCTGGGCGATGTTGATGGCAGGGAAGATGCGCCGCTCGAACAGACCGCGGTCGAGCACGATCTCCGTGTTCCCCGTTCCCTTGAACTCCTGAAAGATGACTTCGTCCATGCGCGAGCCGGTGTCGACGAGCGCCGTGGCGATGATCGTCAGCGATCCCCAATCCTCGGCGTTGCGCGCGGCGCCGAAGAAGCGCCGCGGTTTCTCCATCGTCCGCGCATCGATGCCGCCGGAGAGAATCTTTCCAGATCCGCGCTGCTCGTTGTTGTACGCCCGCGACATGCGCGTGATCGAGTCGCAGAGGATGACCACGTCCTGCTTCATCTCCACCAGACGCCGCGCCCGTTCGAGCACGACCTCGGCGATCTGAATGTGGTTCTCGGCGGTCTCGTCGGAGCTCGACGCGACCACTTCGCCCTTCGCTACGGAGCGACGGAAGTCGGTGACTTCCTCCGGACGCTCATCGACGAGCAGAACGAACAGGATCACTTCGGGATGATTGAGGTTCAGGCCGTGCGCGATGTCTTTCAACAACGTCGTCTTGCCTGCTTTCGGCGGCGCGACGATGAGGCAGCGCTGCCCTTTGCCGAGCGGGGAGAGGAGATCGATGACGCGCGTGGTCAGACGCTCCGGCTCCGTCTCGAGCTTGAACATTTCGTTCGGATCGATCGAGATCAATTCGGAGAAGGGACGGCGTGACTCGCGATACTCCTCGAGCGCCATCCCTTCGACCTGCTCCAATCCGACGAACTCGATGTTGTTGCCGGCGCGCCGTGCGCTGCCCGCGAGCATCAAGCCGGCTTGCAGATGCAGCCGCTCGATGACCGGCCGCGGCACGATGGCGTCGCCGACCGTCGGGACGTAATTGTTCGCCGGCTGCACGAGAAGGCCGGTGCCGTTCGGTTTGATCCAGAGGACGCCGGAGACAGGCGCGAGCTCGCCGGCCGGAAGATCGATCGGCGGCGCCTGCTGCATGTCGCCGGAGTAGCCTTGCGGCTTGCCTCCGCGGCGGCGGGAACGGCTGCGGCGCCGTCGGCCCGCGCCTCCGCCCCCATCATTGTTGAATGGTTGAGAGTCGCCTGGAATGGCGACGTTGCCGTTTGGCTGGCCCTGCGGTGCGACGTTCCCGGGATTCTCTCCGGGTGCGCCCGCTCGCCGTCTGCGCCGGCGGCGCTTACGCGGTTGTCGATTGTCTGGCGTCATGCGAACTCATAAAAAACAACGACCCTTGATGTAATTTGCTCGACCTTCGAGACTGGCCGGAAAGCCGACGATCAGGGCGGAGAAAACCGTTTCTCTGGAACGCCCGGCGTAGATGCCTTACTGAGATCGTCGCACGAAAGGTGCGGGACGTAGTATGGGGAAGGTCGGTGGTAAATGCAAGTGGGGTGTGATGCTGTCATCCTGAGGCTGCCGGAGCCGGGAGCTGCGAAGCAGCGGAAACGGCGGAGGACGCCGAAGGATCTCGAGCTTTCCCAAGCTGCGTTGAATCCCAGTACGTTTCAGCCGGAGTTGCGCATCTTGAGATCCTTCGCCGTCCTGCGGCGCTCCGCCTTCGGCTACGGCGCCTCCGGCGGCTCTGGATGACAGCGTGTGCGTTGCGTGTGCGAATTGAATGATGAATGAAGCAGTCGGTCCCGACATTCAACATTCCACATTCAACATCCGCTTTTCGAACCGCGCACACGATGCGCGTTGCGACCGCCGATCGCGACATCCCACCGCGCTACCCGAGACCGCGGCCCCAACTTGTGCCAGAATGTCACCAACCCGTCACCCTCGCATGAACCCGAACCTACATGCCTGAAAACATTCTCGTTGTCGAGTACGAGCCGCGCTATACCGACCGCGTGAAGCAGGCGCTGGCAGGCCAGCCGTTCGAGGCCTGGTTCGCCAAGGATGGCGAAGAAGCGCTGCGCGTCATCGACACCAAAGAGCCGCGCCTCATCGTTCTCTCTTCCGTCGTGCCGAAGGTCAGCACGTCCGATCTGATCCGCGCCATTCGCGGCCGCGAATCGCTCCAGCGCACGCCGATTCTTCTCACCGTTTCCGGCTATCGCGGCGAGAGTCCTCGGGCCGACGCCGTTCGCCTCGGCGCGTCGGATATCCTTCCCAAACCATATTCAGAGGTCGAGTTTCTCGGCAAAGTGCAACAGATGCTTGGCGTGGCACGGGCCGGATGGTCGCCCGTGCTGGACGGCGATTTCACCGTCCGTATGGCCAACGTTCCGGCCCCGAGCAACGGTCAGCTCACATCCAACGAAATCTTCGGCGAGCTTCTGGACGATGACAAAAGCCCGTCAAACGCAGCGAGGAAACCGATGAGTCAGAAGGACGACGTCGACAAGATGCTGGCGGACACACTCGCCGGGATGATGCCGCAATCAAAACGTAGAGACACCAAAGAAACGCCGGCCCCGGCTCCCGCGCCGCCGCCCGCAGCCGCCGCGCCCGAGCCGGCTCCTGCTCCGCCCAAACCGCGTCCGAGCTCACCCGCGCTCGACAAGCGTTTCCAGGACACGCTCTCCGGTCTCGAGAAAAACGCGCGCCGCGTCACGTCGCCGGGAAACGTTCCGACGCCGACCGTCGTCACGCCGATTCCCACCCCGCCGCCCGCCGCACCGCGTCCGACACCTCCGCCGCCTCCGGCCCCGTCCGCGGCGAATGAGACGGTCCGCATCGCCGTACCGAAGCTCGAGCGGATGCCGATCTCACAACCGGTCTTTCCCGCGGCCGTCCCCGCTTCGCAGCCGGAGGACGAGGAACCGACTGACGGAACCAAGTTCGGCCAGTACGTCCTGCTCGAAAAGATCGCCACCGGCGGAATGGCCGAGGTCTGGAAAGCGCGCATGCGTGGCGTGGAAGGATTTCAGAAGATCGTCGCCATCAAGAAAATCCTGCCGCACCTCTCCGACAATCAGGACTTCATCGAGATGTTCGTCGATGAAGCGAAGCTGGCCGCGCAGCTCAATCACAACAACATCATCCACATCTACGACCTCGGCAAAATCCAGAGCTCGTACTACATCGCCATGGAGTACATCGATGGGTACGACCTGAAGAACATCCTCAAGAAAGCGCAGGAGCGCGATCAGCCGCTCTCCGTCGAGATCGCGCTCTTCGTCGCCTCGAAGATTGCCGCGGCGCTCGATTACGCGCACCGCAAGCGCGACTTCGAAGACAAAGAGATGGGCCTGGTGCATCGCGACGTCTCGCCGCAGAACGTGCTGATCTCCGAGGAAGGCGACATCAAGCTCTGCGACTTCGGTATCGCCAAGGCCGCTTCGAAAGCGTCGCACACGCAGGCTGGCGCGCTCAAAGGCAAACTGCAGTACATGTCGCCCGAGCAGGCCTGGGGACGCAACATCGATCGCCGCTCCGACATCTTCGCGCTGGCCACGGTGCTCTTCGAGATGCTCACCGCGCGCAAACTCTTCGCGGGCGACAACGAGCTGTCGATTCTCGAGCAGGTGCGCGAGGCGCGCGTCACGCCGCCGTCGATGTACAACGACGAGGTCACGCCGCAGATCGACGCCATCGTCCTCAAAGCGTTGCAGAAGGATCCCGCCAATCGTTATCAGACCGCCGGCGAAATGCAGCGCGACCTTGACGCCGTGCTCTACAGCTTCAAGCCGACGCCGACCAGCGCAGATCTCGCCATCTACATGCATCGTCTCGCCAGCAGCGTGGCCACGCCGTCGCACACGGTCGAGATGCATGCGCCCGAACCGCCGCAGGCCGCGAATGAATTGAAACCGCTCAAGCCGGCGCCGGTCGTTGCCGCGCCCGCGATCCCGACGTCGATGCCGGCCGTGATGCCTGCGGCGGCTGCGGCGACGCCTTCGAAACCGCCCGTTGTTCCGATTGCCATCGTCGCGGTTCTCGTCATCGGCGCTGCCATCGCCTGGTTCGCGATGCGCAAGCCGAAGTCCGCGACGCCCGTGGTCGCGAAGCCGGCAGTCGTGCAAACGCAGACGACGACTTCGATCGCTGCAACCTCCACCGCTCCCGTCCTCGGCACGACCGGGACGACGTCGACCGCCGCTGCGATCGATCCATCGAAGGTCAACGAAGAAGTCGCGAAGCGGATGGCCGCCGAAAAGGCGCGTCTCGCAGAACTCGCACGCACGCAGAATCAGCCGGCCACCACCACCGCGCGTCCCGCTGCCGCACCGCCGCCGCAACAGGTCGCAACGCAAACGGTTGCTCCGCCGCCGGTCGTCGAAAACCGTCCGGCGCCCGCGCCGCAGCCGCCTCCCGCTCCGGCTCCGCAGCCGGTCGCGGAAAATCGTCCCGCGCCGCAGCCGGAAGCGCCGCGCACGCAAGTCGGCGATCTCGTTCCGAGCGGCACGCCGGGACTCACGCCCGCGCACATGACCCATCAGGCCGCGGCAAACTATCCGCCCATCGCCCGCGTGCAGCACGTGCAGGGCAGCGTGGTCGTCAGCGTCCTCGTCTCCGAGACCGGCCAGGTTCTCGAGACGCGCGTCGTCAGCGGTCCGCAGGCAGTGCTCAATGAAGCGGCGCAGCAGAGCATCCGCCGTTCGACGTTTGCACCAGGTGAAAAGGATGGCGTGCGCGTGAAGTCGTGGACCAACGTGCGCGTCGACTTCAAGCTATAATCGCGCGCCGTTCGCCATCAAATTCGGAGGAAAGAATGCCAGTCATCACCGATCAGCAGCGCAAGTTTTACGAGACGACGCTTCAGGTTACGAAGCAGGAAATCAGCGACCTGAAGGACCAGATCGAGGAAGAGCTGGCCAAGGTGAAGGACCGGATCGCCGAGTTGCAGAACGCGATCAACGCCTCCAAGCAGATGTACGCCGCCGCCTGCTCCCGCCTCGGCATCAACAACGACATGGACGACGACGAAGCCGGCGAGTCGTAACCTTGAACGTGTTCGCTTCCAACCAACCGCGGCGCCATCGCCGCGGTTTTTGTTATGTGGCACAGACACTCTTGTCTGTGTTGCTCCTGGCAGCATGCACGGCCCCCGAGCCCGCGCCCAAACAAACGCCGCACCGCATCGTGACGCTAGCTCCCAACGTCACGGAGATGGTCATCGCCCTCGGCGCCGCGGACCGCATCGTCGCCACGGATGACTACTCCGCCGACGCGATGTCCGCGCGCAAACTCCCGCGCGTCGGCGGCCTGCAACCGAACCTCGAAAAGATCGTCGCCGTCCGCCCTGATCTCGTCATCGCCAACGCCGCCGGCCTCCCACCAACCCTCGGCCGGTCGTTAGCGTCAGTGCACATCCCTCTGCTGGTCGTCACCAACGAACGCCTCGACGACATCACCAAGTCGATGACCTCGATCGCCTCGGCCCTCGGCATCGACAGCAAGCGCGCCGTCGCGGCATTGAACGCCAGCCTGGCCCGCCAGCTGCGCACGCGCCGAAATCCGACCCGGGTGATGCTCGCCGTCTGGACCGATCCACTCTACGTAGCCGGCCGCAACACTTTTGCGGATGACCTGATCACTCTCTGCGGCGCCCGCAACGCCGTCCAGGTCAACGGCTGGCCTTCATACTCCCTCGAATCCTTCGTCGCCCACCCTCCCGACATCCTCCTCTACCCCAACCGCTCCGTCACCCCGTCAGCAGTCCAAGCACTGCTCACCCGCGCTGGAACCAAGAATGTCGTCGCGTTCGCCGTCGACGAAAACCTGTTCACGCGTCCCGGACCTCGGGTGGGGAAGGCGGGGGGGATTTTGAATGGGATTTTGGATGGGCGGCGGTAGCTCTAATTTCGGAGCACCCATGGGGCCGCAGGCTCCCAGATGTTGTGCGTCTCCCGACTAATCCTAAGACAGGATTCGTAATTCAGGGCGGTCACCCTTTGCGGATCGAAAGCAGAACCTTCCGAACCTCGCGTAGGGATTAGGTCAGCACTCGATCAAGCCGATCGCCAATGGTTTCCTCAAGTGCGTCTCGCTGTTCGTCACTCAGCGTTCCGACTAGCGCGCGAAGAACGCGGCCGTTTGAATCGACCGTGCTCTTGAGATCGTTGAAGTCGCTCAAAATCCCGTTAGCGGTCCCACCTTGAGCTGAAGTATTTCCAAGTGAGCGCGCCGCGTTTTGAAGGAAAGCGTCACGGGCAGCTTTTCTACGCTTGGCCTCGCATGAAGGGCAGTGGATTGGCCCCGGATCCTTAACGCCAGCTTTTACAATTCGATACGTCTCGCGGCTGCACTGCGGGCATGTATGCTTTAGTTTCGACATGGCATTTTCTCCTCACGAACGAAATCTAGCCTCTTTGTTTCAGTCGGCGGAAAGGCAGAAACATTCCTCGCGGCGCATCTTTCGTTGTATTAGTGCAATCAAGGTTGGGCGAGCTATGACCTTCCTAGCACCTCGTACGTCAGATCTTGCACATCCGGTCTATGTTGGTGAAGTACTGTCGAACGGCGCATTCCTCATTCGCGGCGAGATTGAGGGTACCGCATTCGCGCTCAGCAAGGAACTATTCGTAACGGCCGGTCATGTGGTGAAAACGCTTGTCGCTGCTAACGGTGGCGGAGTGGGCATCACCGCACCAGAAGGAAGTCCTCAGTTAGTAGCTGTAGTTCGAGACTTCGAGGAGATAGGTTCGGACGTGGGCCTCCTATTAGTAGAACATCTTGCCGACGAGAGCATAGGTTGGGCACGTCCCCTGCGATGGGCTAATAGGACGCTGCGTGCTCTCGAGCCTGTGATTACGATCGGATATCCCTACGGCCTCTATCGCGACTCTCAGCCAGCGCAGATCGTTGCGCGCGCGTTCTCAGGCCACGTTGTTGCTGTCCTCGAAACCTTTAAGCCGATGGCGTCGTCTCTAACTCCATTTCCGGTTTACGAAACGTCCTTCGGCGCGCCCCGTGGTCTCTCGGGTGCACCTCTGTTCTCGGTAGCACATGGCGAGATGTGTGTTGACGCGGTGATCATCGGCAATAGCAAGTCCAAGATGCTCATACTCTCAGACGAGGTTACAGAGACCTCTGACCGAACTGTACGCACAGAGCAGTACGAGTCGCTATCGCTGGGGGTCGCCTGCCGGGTATCGGCGATTCTACGTGCGGAGTCGAGACTCTTGGGTGCGACGGTGGGCTCATGGCTGCGAGAACGCGGTCTTATGGCAGAGGCTTAATCAATCCTAAGAACAAGGAATCTTTCCGAATCTCGGAGTTTGGATTTCGCAGGGTCCGGACCTCTGCCCGCTTTTTGTTTGTTAAATCCGGTGGTAGCGAGCTACCTCTATCGGCTATCGTCCGTTACGTCCGTCGGAGGTCGTTCGGAGCGATGCGGATAAGTGGCGGCTGTCGAGCATTAGAATTCGACGGTCATGACCAAAGTCGAATCTCTCGAACGAGCAGTCGAGCAGCTTGCTCCGGAAGAGCTTGCGGTATTCCGCGCTTGGTTTGTCGAGCACGACTGGCAAGCGTGGGATCGCGAGTTGGAACAGGATGTCGCGGCCGGGCGTCTCGACTATATCGTGGATGAGGCACTCGCCGAATTCGAGCGCGGCGAAACGACGGAACTTTGAATCACGGCGCTGGCGTCGTTTTTGGCGCGCGTTCGATGAGTTGCCCGTAGATTCGCACGAGTTGCGCGATTGGTTTAATTGGCGTGACTCGTCTTACTCGCCAGCGAGCCACTGGCGGTCCAGCCGCCGAGCCGGCGGCGCTACGACTCAGCGGCCACACTCTCCCGCAGTTTCACGAGGATCGCCTCTTCCGCCTCGGTGTGAAGTTTCCGGGCCCGTTCCCATGCTGCATCCGCGCGTTCGATCAATGCGGTGCGACGGAAGGCGTCGGCAAGTCCTGCCAAATTGATACAGACGTTCTGATAGGCCCCCGCCGCCGCCGCCCTTCCCATCTGCGTGCCGACGCCGGCGTCGGAGAGGGAGGCTTGGAGGCCGATGCGGGCAATTTCTAGGCAAAGTTCGATGACCTCGGGGCAGGATTCGAGGACGCCGAGGGGGACTTCGGTGGCGGCAATGGTGGCTTCGGTGATAGCGGCGTCGCGCGCGGACTGTTCCTTGGGGGTCGACTTCGGCATGCGCATCGCGTCGAGGAGTTGGTCGAAGGCGGCGGTGTCGGCGTCGACGGCGGCGAGGAATTGGTCTTTCAGCGTTTGTGCGCGGACGGCGATGCGGTCGAGGTCCGGCTGTTTCGATTCGAAGCCTTTGCGGGTGTGGGAGAGGACAGCCACCATCGCGGCGAGTCCGGCGGCCATCGATGCGGCCAGCGCTGAGACGGAGCCACCGCCGGGCGCGGGGGAGTCGCTTGAGAGTTCGTCAACGAAGTCGCTCACGCGCATCGACGCCAGGCGCGCGGGAGCGGCGAGGCGATACTCGATGACGCGTTCGCGCGGATCGAACGGTTTCAGTTCGGAAAGACCTAACGTACGAATCGCGGCGTGCATCAGCGCAGCTTCGGAGACGCCGGTCGGGCGTCCCATCCGCTGCAGGTAGTGGCGTCCGGCGTTGAGGAGGACATCGCGCGGTACGAGTCCGACGATTTCCGATCCGGTGACACGCAAGCCGCGTTCGCGTGCGCGATCCTCGGCGGCGTCGAACACCACGTGCAACGGCGCGACGTCGAGATCAGTCAAATTGATCGACACCTGCGCGCAGCCGAATTCGGGGATGACCCAGCCGACTGCTTTCACCGACTTGAGCAGGCCCGGCTCCCACACCGGCTCGCCCTTCGCGTCGAGAATCGGATTGCCGTCGTTATCGCGCTTCATCCGGCCGCGTTCGCGGATGTCGAAGGCGACGCGCGTGGCCAGGCGTTTGTCCAGCGTGTTGAGATTCACGTTGTAGGCGACCAGGAACTTGCGCGCGCCGATGACGATCGCGCCGGTGCGCGGCACGAACTCGGCCGGGCCGAAGTCGGGCGTCCATTTCGGATCGGCCAGCTTGCGCGCGCAGCCTTCGTATTCGCCCTCGCGCACGTCGGCGAGGTTGCGGCGATGCGGCGCGCTGCACGCGTATTCGTAGAGGTAGACGGGAACGTTCAGCTCGCGTCCGATGCGCTCGCCGAGGCGGCGGGCGAGCTCGACGCAGTCGTCCATGGTCACGCCGGCGACGGGGATGAACGGAACGACATCGACCGCGCCGATGCGTGGATGCGCGCCGCGATGCGTGCTCATGTCGATCAGCTCGACGCCTTTTCGAATCAACTGAAAGGCGCCTTCCAACACCGCCTCGGGATCGCCGACGAAGGTGATGACGGTACGGTTCGTGTCGGCGCCGGGATCGACGTTCAGCAGCGTGACGCCATTCACGCTCGCCGCAGCCGCGGCCACCGCGTCATAAATCTCCGGCCGCCGCCCCTCGGAAATGTTCGGAACGCATTCAACGAGTTTCATGCGGCGCGAAGGCTATCGCAATTGGCTGTCATCCTGAGCCGCCGAAGGCGTCGTAGCCGAAGGCGGAGCGCCGCAGGACGGTGGAAGGACCCCCCAAGTGCTTGCATCGTTCGCACTCCGCCGGCCAATCCGGGTTATCAGGAAGGGGGTCCTTCGACCGTCCTTCGGCGTTCCGCGCTCCGCGCTCCAACGCCTTCGGCGGCTCAGGATGACAGTGCTTTTTCTTCGCCGCTTTCCCGTACCGAAAGCCAGCTGCCGAGGTAGCCGGCCAGGGTGCCGCCGGCGAGGAGGGCCAGGAGTTTGCGCCAGGGAAGGAAGCCGTTGAAGAGGAAGCTCCAGAGCAGCGAGTAGTTCGGCGCGAGGAAGTGGCGGCCGGCGAGGAACGCGGCGAAAAGGAGTGCGATGGCGGCGACGGCGCCGATGAAGCCTTGCAGGACTCCTTCGATGAGGAACGGGCCGCGGATCATGCGCTCGGTCGCGCCGACGAGGCGCATGATGTCGATCTCTTCGCGATAGAGCAGCATCGTCAGGCGGATCACGTTCGCGATCGTGAATGCCGCGGCGATCGCAAGGATGCCTCCGGCGATGATGCCCGCCAGATTCACGAGGTTGATGAGTTTCTTCAACTTCTCGACCCACTCCCAATCGAACTGGACCTCATCGATGCCGGGAATCGCGCGCAACTCTTTGGCCTGCTGCGCGAATCCGGGCGACTGCGCGACGGCGGGCGCGATCTCGCATTCGAACGATGGCGGAAACGGATTCTCGTCGAGCTGGCCGACGACTTCGGAGAGATTGGCGAAGTATTGGCGAAAGCGCGTCAGCGCCACTTCTTTCGAAACGAAACGGCGTCCTGCGAACTCGTGATGCGCAGCCAGCCATCCGTCGACGGACGCGATCTGCTGCGGCGTCGCGTCGGTGGTCAAGTAGATGTTGACGCGCGATTTTCCGCCGGCCTGCGCAACGGCGCGGCCGAGGTTTTCGGCGACGAGGAGAAAGGCGCCGACGATGAAGAGGGAGATCGCGATCATCGCCACGGCCACGAAGCTGGTGCGCTTCGACACCCACATCCGTCGCGCCGCTTCGCGGAAGAAATAGGAGAACGTCGTTTTCGGGAGCGCGTCGTCGCGATGCGGCATCGACGTCAGCCGCCGATCCCGAAGATCGACTCGACGCGCGGCGCGCGCTGCGGCACCGCCACCTTCTCGTCGGTGATGCGGCCGTGGTCGAGCGTGATCACGCGCCGTCCGCTCTGCTCGATCAGCTCGCGGTCATGCGTCGCAATCAGCACCGTCGAGCCGCGCAGATTGGCCTCGGCGAAAATCTGGACGATCTCCTGCGTCAGATCGGGATCGAGATTGCCGGTCGGTTCGTCGGCCACGATCACCAGCGGCTCGTTGATGAGCGCTCGGGCGATGGCAATGCGCTGCTGTTCTCCTCCCGACAACTGCAGCGGATACGCATTCAGCTTGTGATGCAGGCTCACCGCGCGCAACGCGCCGTACGCGCGCTTCTTGTGCTCGCGCGGCGGGATGCCGAGGACGGTGAGGATGAAGGAGAGGTTCTCGAAGACCGTCATCCGCTCGATGAGCTTGAAATCCTGGAAGACCATGCCGATCTCGCGGCGGAAGAACGGCAGCTGCGATCGCCGCATCGATTTCAGATTGCGGCCATTGACGACGACCTGTCCGTCGCTCGGCTGGATCTGGCGAAGGATGAGTTTCAGCAGCGTCGATTTGCCCGCGCCGCTGGCGCCGGTGAGGAAAACGAATTCGCCTTTCTCGATGTGAAAGGTCACGTCATGAAGCGCCGTGGAGTACTGATCGAATCGCTTGGTGACGTGGTAGAAGTGGATCACGTGGATGGCATTTTAGCCTGCCGCGTAGCCCAAGGCGGAGCGGCATCGGCGAAAAACGAAAAGGGCGACCTCGCGGTCGCCCTTTCGCATCATCGAATTACTTCATCGGCCGCCGAGAAGCACACCATCGACAGTTACGTCGACGACCGGCGTCACGCCGGGCGATCCGGCGATGGTGAAGGTGTACGTCCCGAGCTGATTCTGGTCTGCGGGAGTGGCGCTGCGCAGTTTCCCTCCGCTGCGGACGACCGCCTGCACGAGCGACGCGTAGCCCGGTCCGAAGTAGTTGCCGAAACGGTCGCGCGGGGTGACGGTCAGCGTCCAGATGCCCGAGGCGTCGCCCGTCAGCGAGATGGCGGTGGCGGCAGAGTCGGCGCGCGGTTTCACGTCCTCTTCGAGCCGTTCTTCGCGCGTCACGCGCGCAGTGAGCGGAATGTCCCAATCAAGCACAGCCTCGAAGACGTACGTGCCCGGTATGGTCGTGCCGCCAAACGTCGCGCCGTAAATCCCCTTGCCCTGATCGACGAGCGGAATGACGGCGACGTCCTTCGGCGTCGTGCCGTCGATCAGCGATTGTCCGAGGGCGGCGATCTTGTAGTCGAACGGCGTCTGGATGTCGCCGGTGGGCGTCACGGTATTGCCGCTGGGCACCTTCACGTTCGACGCGTGCAGGATGTTCCCCATGCCGTTGCTCTGCCGCTGCACGCGAACTTTGATTGCGCCCGTGGGGAGGCCGGTGAGCGGCTTGCCATCCCAATCGACCAGCACTTTGATGCCGAGGGAGTCGCCGGTGACGGCGTGGAGATTGTCGAGCGAGAACTGATAATCGAGGTGCTTCTCCAGAAACATCACGTTGAGCACGTACGGCACCGCCTCGGCGCTCTTGAGGTCGCGCTTTACGCGCACGCTCCACGCGCCCGAGCCGAATCCGCGAGCCATATCGAACGCCTGAATGGAGGCCTGCGGCGTCTTCTTTGCCGAGGTCGGAATCGCTGGGACGCTGGCGCCCGGCGGATAAACGTCCAGGTCGAGCATCTGCCGCGCCGGCGGCGCCCATTGCACGGTCGCGACGACACGCTGCGGCGAGCGGTCGACGTTGAACGGCACGGCCGCGCTCGGACCAGCGCCGGTCAGCGTGTCTATCACCCGCGTCGCCATCGCTGCCGTGTTGCCCTTGAGAATCGCCACGAGTGTCATTCCGAAGGTGTCGAACATCGTGTTCGCGCTGATGGCCTGATACGAAATGCCGGAAGTCTCCAGCGACATGTTGCGCATCAGCGTGTCGTCCACCTGCGCGGGCGTACCGAAGGCGATGGTGTGAATGGGAACGAAGCGCTTGCGCAACTCCTGCGGCAGCCCCGCCACCGGCGCAAGGCCGAGGAATCCCGTGCCGGTCGGCGCGATGAGCGGCGCGGTGTTCTGCATGCCGTCGGTGAGGAGGATGACGTCCAGATCATTTTTCGGATCGGCCTTCCACTGGCTCATGCCTTCGTTGATGCCACCGCCGATGGAAGTGGAGCTGCCCGGAACGAGCGAGTTGGCCTTGTTGATGATGGCGTCCCAAGCCATGGCTCCGCCGCGCTGCAGAAAAAAGTTGGCCGGAGGATCGGCGCCAACGAGCGTCTGCGGCTGCGCGGTGGAGTCGAAGAAAACGAGTCCCATGCGATCGCCCGAGTACTCCGCGCCGCCGCCCGGAGGGGCATCGAGCAACTCCCACTGGCCGACGAAGTTCTGTACCGCGGACTTGAGGATGTCGATCTTCTTCGCGCCGCTCGTCGCGCCCGGCGGTAGATCGTTCATGCTCCCCGATTTGTCAAGCACCAGCGCGACGTCGAAAAGGTTGCGCCCCTTGTAAATCGCGTCCAGCGCCGGCGCTACGCCGTCGTCGGTCGGAATCAGACTCGCGGGCGTGTCGCCGGTGTGTTTCGTCGCCTGTGAGCACTCCGCTGCCGGCGCGGCCACGACGTACGTCGACATCCGATACGCGACGACGTCCTGCGCGCCAGCGAAACGCATCGCGATGTTCTTCTCGTTCGCGCCCGCGCCGGCGCAGAAGTCAGCGCCGAAGTTCGACTTCGGGATGTACGTGATGCGGACGTTGTTGCCCGTCAGCGCCTCGTAGGTCACAGAGTCGCCGGCCACAGTGGCTGTGTCGCCGAGGTTGAGGGTGGTACTGCCGACGACGAGCTGCGAGCCGGCCGGAGCGGCGCTCAACTCGAGGTTGATTTGAACCTTGCCCGATTCCTGATTCGGAACACCTCGGATGCCGATGTTGAGGATCCATGCCTCGCTCGCCGCGGCTGTAGATGGCAGCAGCGCGAAGGCGACAAGTACAGCGAGAGCGACTGACGCTCGTTTCATAGGGACTTCCTTTCTTCGTCAAGAGAGAGTGTGTGACGCTGGGCCGAGAACCGGAAGCGCCGATTGGTTGAACGCCGTCAAAATCGGTCGCAGCCGCGCGGTCTTCCGTGTTCCCGATCACAACCGGGCTGATGACCATTCCGACGAAACCTTGATGAACGGCCCGTTGAGCAGCGCATGAACGTTCTGAGACTTGGCTTACTCACCGTGTTGGCGTCGATCTCCCTCTTCGCACAGAAACCCGCGCAGACGTTTCCTCTTCACGACGCGGCCGGCCTGGGCGCGCCCAACGTGAAGACAGAATCAGTGACCTACCTCGGACACAAATGCGTCCGGCTCACCGTGGAAGGGGAGGACAACGGCGGACTCGTTCTGCTGCCGGGCACCGACTTCAGGACGGCGTGATCGAGGCCGACATCGCCCTGAAAATCACCACGCCTCCCGGCGTCCGCTATCCCGGCTTCATCGGCATCGCCTTCCGCGTCCGCCCCGACGCGTCGCACTACGAGTTGTTCTACGTCCGGCCGGGAAACTCCGACTCCGCCGATCAGTTGCAGCGGAACCACTCCGTCCAATACACCTCGGAGCCTACTTCGGCTGGTATCGCCTCCGCCGCGAATGGTCCGCCCTCTACGAGACCCATGAGCCGCTGGCGTTCGAGACGTGGACGAAACTCCGGATCGAAGTGGCCGGCCGCGCTGCAAAGCTCTACCTGAACGGATCATCCAAACCGAGCCTGATCATCGACGGCCTGAAAGGCGAAGACCTCCACGGCGCCATCGGCCTCTGGGGCTACACGAACGAGCAAGCACATTTCTCGAACGTGCGCATCACGCCGTCCGCGCCGCAGCCGATCAAGAACGGATCCGACATCGCCGGCACATGGGAAACGCGCTGCGCCAGCGACGCCGGCTGTGGTCCCGCAACCATGGACCTGCACCGCGACGGAACCAAAATCACCGGAACCTGGTCCGGCCCCCTCGGCACCAACCTTCCCATCACCGGCACCTGGCGCAACGGCTACGTCGATCTCTCCTTCACCGGCGACTGGCCCAAAGAAAGCCGCCAAGGCGTCCCGGCCCGTCCGCGTCTTCCTTTCCGGCTGGATCGACGGGGACACGGCAAAGGCCGCATGCGGGTGGAAGGGCGGTCAGGCGGGACTTGGGTCGGGAAGCGGAAACCGTAACTGTATACATCGACACCATTTTGACGGCGAATTTGGGGGCGATGTATAGAGGACTTCCCTAGACCTCGTTGATCCTTCGTGCTTTTAGTCCTTGCCTTTCGTCGAAACATTCTCGCAGGCTGCGCAGTCCTTCGGCGATGTCCCCCGTCGCGATGCTGCCGTAGCCGAGGACCAGACCGGGGCGGGAGCGGCCGGTCCAGTAAGTGGAGAGGAGGTCGAAGGCGATGCCGCGGGTCGCGGCGCGAGCGGCGAGGTCGCGTTCGTGTTGGCGGCGGCGGGAGCGGAGGGTGGCGGTTAGGTGCATTCCGGTTACGGCGGGGATGGTTACGAGCCAGCGGGCGAAATCCTTTTGCAGGGTCGTGGAGATGATGGCGTGGCGTTCGGAGTAGACGCGACGCATTTTTCGGATGTGTCGGGCGAGGTGACCTTCGTCGATGTACGACGCGAGCGCGGCTTGCGCCGGCCATTGCGCGAACCAGTTGGCAGCGTGGGCGGCGGCGCGCAGCGGATTGCGCAGCGATGGCGGGGCAATTAGAAAGCCGAGGCGGAGGGCGGGGAGGAGGGATTTGGAGAAGGAGCCGACGTAGATCACGCGGCCGTTGCGATCGGCGGCTTGCAACGTTTCAAGCGGACGGCCGCCGAAGCGGAACTCGGAGTCGTAGTCGTCCTCAATGATCACGCTGTTGCGCCGTTCGGCCCAGTGCAGCAGCGCGATGCGGCGCTCGTTCGACATCGGCATCCCCATCGGAAACTGGTGCGACGGCGTCACGTAGACGAGCGCTGCGTTCTTCGGCAGCGCATCGACTACGAGTCCTTCGTCGTCGACTGGAATGGAGACGACGTTCGCTTCCATCGACTCCATGAGGATGCGCACCATCGGATAGCCGGGATTCTCCAGCGCGACCGTCGAGCCGCGGCCGAGGAGGACGCGTGCGATGAGATCGAAGGCTTGTTGCGCGCCGTTGGTGACGATGACGTCGTCCGGTTCGACGCGCACGCCGCGGCTGACGGCGACGTGGCGGGCGATCGATTCGCGCAGTCCGCGATGCCCGGCGGGGTCGGCGTACTGCGAGGTGAGCCGCGAGGCGCGAATCTGACGTGACATCGCCCGGCGCCAATCGGCGTACGGGAAGAGTGCGCCGTCGGGCATGCCTACTCCGAAGTCGAATCGTGGCGACGTTGCGCGCGGGGCCGGTAGCGTAAATCGATTCCAGATTGTGCGATGACGGATCGCCGCGCCGGCTCGCGGTTCCGGTCCGCGTGCGATCGCGTTGCCTTCCACGAAACTGCCCGCGCCTTGCCGGCCCGACAGCAGCCCTTCGGCGACGAGCCATTCGTACGCGACGCTCACCGTGTTGCGCGAGACCGACACACGGGTCGCTAGCTCGCGCGTCGCGGGGAGTCGCGTGCCGCGTGCCAGCGTCCCCTCGACGATGGCGCGACGGATCTGCTGGTAAATCTGGCGGGCCAGATCGCGTCGTCCTTCCAGTCGAATGAAGAGATCCATCGGACGATCATAGTTGGCCCAGCCACCTTTGTCAGAAGTGGATCTTTGACCAGTCCATCAAGTCAGCGATCATTGCTCATCAAAGGAGAGCACATGAACGCACAGCCGAAGTCCCTGCCGTTTGACCCCGACTCGATTCCGTGGATTCCGCTGGGACCAGGAGAGTCGTTCAAGCCGCTGCACTTCACGGAGCGCGGCCGCGCCTTGTTGCTGCGACTGGAGCCGGGGACGATTGTTCCTCTCCATCGCCATCTCGGTGAGGTCCACGGATTCAACCTCTCCGGCCACCGGCGGCTGATCGAGACGGACGAAATCGTCGGACCGGGCGGCTACGTCTACGAGCCTGCCGGAAACGTCGACTCGTGGATGGCGGTTGGCGACGAGCCGGTGGTCGTGCACATCGTTTCGTTCGGCGCGATGGAGTACATCGGCGCGAATGGCGAGGTAACGCGGCGCGACACGCCGTCGTCGCTGTACGAGACGTACGTCCGTTTCTGCACGGACAACAACCTGAACGTCGAGGTGCTGCGATGAAGTGGGACCTTCTGTACGCCCGCCTCGCCCTCGGCGCCGCGTTCCTGTCCGCCGTTGCCAGCCGCTTCGGATTGTGGTCGCACCAGCCGGCCGCGGCGCGATTCAAGGAGTTCATCGCGTACACCGGCGAGGTCTGCGCGTTCATGCCCGCGCGAGTGATTCCTTTTCTCGCATGGAGCGCGACCGCCGCGGAGACGGCGTTCGGCATCGCGCTGATCGCCGGATTCAAACTGCGCGAAACGGCATTCGGTGCCGCAATCCTGTTGGCGACGTTCGGATTGGCGATGGCCATCTCGCAAGGCGTAAAGTCGCCGCTCGACTACTCGGTGTTCTCGGCGTCCGCAGCTGCGGTGTTGCTGGGACGCGCGTACGGTCGAACGTAGCGCCGTCGGCTCGACGGCTGGACCGCCAGCGGCTCGCTGGCGCGTACCGAATCATTGGCCGCCGAGCCGGCGGCGGTACAGCCGTCGAGCCGACAGCGCTACTAGAATGCGGCGCATGTCGCGAGTCGATCCTCCTTCCGTCGTCAACATCGCCGATCTCCGTTTGATCGCGAAGAAACGTCTCCCTCGCGTCGTCTTCGACTACATCGACGGCGCCGCCGACGCGGAGTGGACGATGCGCGAAAACGCGCGCGTGTTCGACGACGTGATGTTCCGCCCTCGCTCGGCAGTCGCGACATCGAACGTTGATCTGCGCACGACGGTTCTCGGTGAGAGTATCGAGCTGCCCTTGATTCTCGCGCCGGTAGGCAGTTCGCGCCTTTTCTGGCCGCGTGGCGAAGAAGTGGCCGCGCGTGCGGCGGGCGAGGCGGGCACGATCTACACGCTGTCGACGCTCTCCGGTTGTCCGGTTCGCGATGTCAAAGCGGCCACGCATGGTCCGGTCTGGTACCAGCTCTATCTCGTCGGAGGACGCGACGTCGCGCTCGCCGGCATCGAGCGCGCGAAGAACGCCGGCTGCTCCGCGCTGGTGGTCACGGTCGACACGCCGGTGGCCGGGATGCGCGAACGCGATGTGCGCAACGGCACGAAGGAGCTCGTGTCGGGCGCGCCGTTCACGATGCTGCCATTCGTTGCGCAATTCCTGGCGCGTCCGCGATGGCTGGCCGCGTTCCTCGCCGACGGCGGCTTGATGAAGTTCGCGAACGTGATCCTCAAGGACGGCCCGATGCCGTACGCCGACGTCGCTGCGGCGCTCGAGCAGTCGATGGTGTCGTGGGCCGACTTCCAATGGATTCGCGACGCCTGGCAGGGGCCGATCGTCGTGAAGGGCGTGCACACGGCGGACGATGCGCGTCAATCGATCGACCACGGTGCGAAAGCCGTCGTCGTCTCCAATCACGGCGGCCGCCAGCTCGACGGCGTCGCGCCGACGTTGTGCGTGCTGCCTGAAGTCCTCGCCGCGGTCAAAGGCGAAGCAGAGGTCCTTCTCGATGGCGGCATACGAAGAGGAAGCGACGTCGTGAAAGCGCTCTGCCTCGGCGCCCGCGCCGTCCTCATCGGACGCGCCCACGCCTACGGCCTCGGCGCCGCCGGCGGGGCGGGAGTGGCGCGAGCGATCGAAATCCTCCGCTCTGACATCGTCCGCACGATGAAGCTCCTCGGCTGCGCCTCGGTGCGCGATCTCGATCGGTCGTTTATCGACATCCCGCCTGCATGGCGGAATGATCGCTTCGGAACTCCAACCCTCGACGAGATCGATCGTCTGCGGGTCCACGGCCGGCGTCCGCTCTCGCAGGAAATCATTGATTCCGCTCGCAGGAGAGATCGATGAGTAACGAAGCCAGCGCCGCCATCCGCGCCGCACGCGCATCGATCAACGAAGCCATCGCCCGGCGCGAGCCAGAGGCAATTGGAGCCTTCTTCCTTCCTTCGTATCACGTCGTGACCGCGCGCAGCCTGCAGCGGAACGGACGAGAAGACAGCGTTCGAAGTTGGGCCGAGACGTTCGCACGCGATCGCACGGTCACGCACGAAGGAGTGGCGGACGAGATTCACGTGAACGAAGATTGGGGCATGGCCGAAGAGCATGGACGGTGGACCGGAATGCTCACGGCGAACGACGGTCCAATCGAGATCGCCGGCCGTTACGCGGCCAAGTGGCAGAACACCTCGGATGGATGGATGCTTCAGGCCGAGATCTTCACGCCGATCACAATCACGCGCGGGACGAGCTCGTAGTAAATGAAACGGTTCTACGCCGGTCATCACTACACAGCGGAGGCCACAATGAAATTCGCCCGGATCGTCTTTCTCATTGCAGGCATTTATGGCTTGGTGGTGGTCACGCCGCAGTACTTCATGGAGTCGCGGGTCGGCCGGACGTCGCCGCCGCCAATCACGCATCCTGAGTACTTCTACGGCTTTGTCGGCGCGGTCGTTGTATGGCACCTGCTGTTTCTGGTCATCTCGCGTGACCCGGCTCGGTATCGGGCGATGATGCCGGTGGCCGCGCTGGAGAAACTCGCCTTCGGCGCGCCGATTCTCGTGCTCTACGCACAAGGCCGTTGCGCTCTTCCGATCGTCGGCGCCGCCGTCATCGACTTGATACTCGGCGCGCTGTTCCTGTTGTCGTTCTGGAGGACGGCCGGCGAGCCGGAGACCGGCGGTTACCGCTTACAGTCATCGGGCGCCGCGTCGCCGAGCTGATACACCTTGACATGGGATCGCGAGCCGTAGCCTTTTCGAATGAACGGCCGCGCGCCTTTCGGTCCGATGCCGACGAAAAGATCGACGTGCGCTCCGTGGAAGTGACCACGATCGTTGGCCACGAAGATGCCATCGTGGATCGTGCCGTCAGGAAGGTGAGCACCCTTCAATTGCGGGATGCTGATCGTCGTTCCGAGTTTTACAAAGTGAGGATCGACAGCGACGGTGCGATACGGTACGAGCGGGCATCCGAGTTGTCCGACGCCGTACTGTGACTGGACGATGCGGAAGCGATTCGTTCCGTGCAGCCTGCGATCGTAAGCGACCGTTCGCCCGTCGCGGAGATGCCCACTCCCTTCCCGGATCAAGTCATGCCGGAAACGAACGCTGGTCGTAGCGATCACCCGTCCGCGCACGTCCTCGAGTTCCGCAGTCGCTTTTCCCCGGTACCGCGGCGCCGCTTCGTCGATCAGCCAATAGAAGGTGACGATCGCTCGTCCGATCTTCTTCGGAGGAGCGGCGAACGCAGTCGTCGCCACGAGGAAAGTGAGGAGTACCATTCGGGCGGTCATGTGCGACTCACGCGACGATGATCCTACCGCTGTCTCTCGAATGAAAATCGCCGCGTTTCTGATTGTGCTCGCAGGGGCCGTAGTCCCGCTGATCGCGCAGGAGACCGTGAAGGTCCACTTGGTCGAGGTGCCGGTGACCGTGATCGATCACGACGGGAATCCGATCCGAGGTCTCAAGCCGGAGAACTTCGAGCTCTTTGACGACGGAAAGCGGCAGAAGATCACCGCCTTCGACGCCATTGACTTTGCATCGGCGGAATCGGTGAGCGCGATCTCGCCCCAGAACCCGAATGCGCGGCGGTCCTTCATCCTGGTTTTCGATCTCGCGTACTCGCAACACAAATCGATCCCGCGCGCCCGTGCCGCCGCCCGGAAGTTCATTGCCGAGAACGTCTTGCCGCACGATCTCGTCGCCGTAGCGTTCATCGTTCCGGGGAAAGGGTTCCAGGTCGTAACCGCCTTCACGACGGACCGGAACCTGGTGGATGCTGCGATCGCGTCGCCGAGCCGCACCCTCGGCGTCGATCCGCTCCAACTGTCTGGCCTGGACTCCTTCGGCAACTCCATCAACGGCGCCAGCTTCTCGCTCGCCACCGACGCCGTCGGTCCCGGTAATGAGGCGGATTCCGACCGGAATGAGATCAAGGAGCGGACCGCGGAACAGAACCGGCGCTTCGCTGCCATGCAGCTCCAGAATCACATCCACGCGCTCGAGCAGCTCGCGATGTTTCTCCGCTCCGCGCCCGGTCGGAAACAGGTGATCTATCTTTCTGGCGGATTCGATGCCTCTTTCCTGATCGGCCGAGGGGCGCGCGGGACGATCGACGCAGAGTTGGCCGACATGAACAAAGCGATCTCGGGACACGCATACGCAATCGACAACGATGTCCGCTTCGGCTCTCCCTACAGATTGCGCCTGCATGATGGACTGATCAAAGCCTTCAAACTCTCGGACGTCGTGTTGAACGCGATCGATATCGATGGAATCGGCATTGAAGACGGAACACCCACTGGGAAGCCAGCCACGGTGTACAACGATGCGCTGCATCTGCTCGCCAATCCAACCGGCGGTACCGTGTTCGAGAATACGAACGACCTTCACAGCGACTTCGAGCGGATGATGCACCAGCAGGAAGTGGTGTACGTCCTGTCATTCCAGGCACAGTCGAGCAACCCTGGCCAACTCCACAATCTCAGCGTGAGGGCGATCGATGTGCCCGGCGCTCGCGTGACGAACCGTGTCGCGTACCAGGAGCCGGGAGGGGAGGCGCCGGCCGAGCGCGCGCTGACCAACGCCGAAATCGTCATGTACGACATCCCGCGGCGCGAAATACGCGTTGCTGCAATCGCCACCGCGGTTCCCGGCGAGAAGCATTCCGCCGTGGCCTTCTTTCTCGAGATCAACGGTCACGACCTACTGGGCTCCGCCACCTCGGCCGTCTCTTCCCATGTGTTTGTCTACGCCTTTGACGAACACGGCATCGTTCGCGATCGTGTCGATCAACCGATCAAGTTGGATCCGGCCAGAGCGAGCCGCGCTGTGCGCGAGAACGGAATCAAGTACTTCACAACACTGGCATTGCCGCCCGGGCACTACGCGATCCGAGCGCTGGTGGCGATGCCGGAACCGCAGAAGCGAGGTTTCGTGCGCACGGATCTGGTCGTTCCCGAGCCGGGCGCCGCGTCTGTCAGCCCGCCTCTCTTCTTCGACAAGCCAGGTCAGTGGGCTCTGCTCAAAGGAGTGCAACGCGACGACGCGTCCTACCCGTTCCTGTTCGACGGCGAGCCGTTCGTGCCGAGCGCAACTCCGCTTCTGCAGCCAGCCGCCAGGACCGAGTTCGCACTGTTTCTCTACAACGCCACCGCCGAGGAGATGATGATCCGGGCCACCGTGACCGACAGCGCAGGCGCGAAACGGCCCGCCGAACCAACACTTGCACGGCAGATTCAGGGCGACCGCGTAACGAAGCTCGTTTTCGAGATCAACCCGGCCGGCATGCCTCCCGGTCCCGCCACACTCGATTTAACACTTCACAAGAAGGGATCCTCGGACATTCTCCAGGCAAGCCTTCCAATGATGTCCGGACCGATCCCCGCGGCGGCGGGGCACTCGAATTAAGTTTCGTTTCCAATACGAACACTCGTATAATGACACGCGATGAAGGCCGTACGCTTTGTCGGGTCTGCTCGCGAGGATCTTGCCGCCTTCCCCGAGCCGGCTCGGCGGACTGCCGGTTACGAGTTGTTCATGGTGCAGGCCGGACGAGAACGTCGGATTTCAAGCCGATGCCGGACGTGGGAGCTGGAGTACACGAGCTTCGTGTGCGCGACCGGGCAGGAACGTTTCGAGTGGTCTACGTGGCGAGACTCGACGAGGCGGTCTATGTTCTGCACGCGTTCCAGAAGAAAACGCCAAAGACGTCCCGTCTCGACATCGAGGTGGCGAAACGGCGGTACCGATTGATCGGAGTCAATTCATGAAAAAAGCGCGTAAGTCCGGCACGGAAAGCAGCGGCAACGTCTTCATCGATCTCGGTTTTCCGCCTCATGAAGCGGCCGTCCTGCTCCTGCGATGCGAATTGGCGGAGGCTCTGCGCAAATGGATCGATCGCGAGGGCATCACACAGGCGCAAGCGGCCCGGCGTCTGGGCGTGTCGCAACCGCGCATCTCCGAAATCTCGCGGAACAAAGTGGACAAGCTATCGCTCGACTACCTCGTCGGACTCTGCGCCAAGGCCGGGGTCGCGGTAAAGGTGAGGACGGCAGCGTAGGCTGTATCCATCCGCTCACGGTCGTCACCGCTCGCTCGCACATCGATAAGGAGTTCCGGCGAATTAGATTCGCTGGAAGTTGCGGAGGGACTACGCGGGACGAGTGCTGATTCGTTCGTCAGGCGGCGGGAACAGTGAAGCTACCGATGTCGACGGGATTGTAGATGCTGACTTTGGTTGATCCACTGAGTTGCGCGGTATTACAGATGACCCCGCAGAGGGACTGCCCCGATGCTTGTTGCCTGACCATGTAACGGTCAAATCCTCCATGGGGCTCTGTTTGCCAGGCGCCAAACGACAACCTCTGCCCCATGCCAAGCTCGCAGACTTCTGCTGAGCCGTAGATACCTGGCGCCTGCGGACCGGCTTCCCCGAAGCCCTGCAAATAGAAAATCAGAGACTTGTACGGCGTTGGATCCGCAAACGGGATATGAATGTAGATCAGTGATCCGGCGGGCTGTTGCACTGCATTGGCGATGGCCACCGCGCTCGACCAATCTCCCTCGCCATCTTGCATGCTATTTCCTACCCTCGAAGGAGCAGAAGATTCGTATATGGCGATGATCTGCAGGCCGGCAGCGGAAATCAACCGGGCTTCGGCCAGCGTCAGGCATGTGTCATCGGTCGTGTAGTGCCGGCCGACGATCTTGATCCCGGCGTTCACAAGACACTCGATGCTCGACTCGGTGAGCGGCACGCTGCAATCGACGCAATCTATCATCGCGTTTCCTCCGACGACCTTGGTGTTGCCATGCACTTCATAGGGCGACGGCTTGGCGTCCCCAACGGGGTTCGAACCCGTGTTGCCGCCGTGAAAGGGCGGTGTCCTAGGCCACTAGACGATGGGGACGTGCTGGGCGGGCAGCTCTGGTGAGCCCGGTAGGGATCGAACCTACGACCAATTGGTTAAAAGCCAACTGCTCTACCACTGAGCTACGGGCCCGTAACCTCAACGAACGAAACCCCCGAGGCGCGCTCGAAGGGTGCGGAAGATACCACGCCACGTGCGGAACGGGCGAGGCCCTCACCTTATTGCCTTTTTATCCTCGGCTGAGCATCGTCCAGAGTCCGATGACGATGAAGCCGGCGCCGGCGATCAACTTGAGCGTGGACGGCTTCACGAAGCGTTCGAGCTGCGCGCCGACCAGCACTCCGATGGCCGAGGCCAGGACGAGGGCGGTTGCGCTGGCGGCGAAGACCATCCACTTGTTGTTCTGCGCCTCGGAGGCAAAGAGCATCGTGGCGAGCTGAGTCTTGTCGCCGATCTCGGCTAGGAAGACGGAGATAAAGATGGCGGAGAAGGCTTTGAACATGATGGGAGAGCTTATGCGAACGCAAACGTGCGCATGGAGAGATTCCCGTAGTGGAAGCCTTCGTAGATGGTGGTGAGCTTGTCGGTGTCGCGTGACGCGCCGAGGGTGACGAAGAGCGGCTCGAAATGTTCGGGGGTGGGGACGGCGAGATTCGCGTTAGGCGCGAGATCGCGGTAGCGGCTGAGCGTGTCGAAATCGCGGGCGGCGAGGTGGGTCGCGAACCAGCCGTCGAATTGTTTGGCCCAGTCGTCGATCGGTGCACTTTTGTCGCCGAGGTGGATGGCGCGAAGGTTGTGGACGATGCCGCCGCTGCCGGCGATGACGACGCCGCGGTCGCGTAGCGTGGCGAGGGCTTGTCCGATGCGCAGCAGTTCCGCCGGAGTGGTCGGAGACGGTTGCGCGATTTCGACGATAGGGACATTCGCATCCGGGAGCAGGATTCGGAGCGGGACCCAGAGGCCGTGATCCCATCCGCGCGTTTCCTCGAGCGGCGCGTTGCCGAGGAGTGCGGAGATTTCGCGGGCGAGCGCGGGATCGCCGGGAGCTTCGAAGCGGATTTTGTACAGCTCCGGCGAAAAGCCGCCGAAGTCGTAAATCGTTTCTGGACGCGCGACCGCGTTCACGCGAACACCGCGCGCCTGCCAGTGCGCGGAGACGACCGCGATCGCACGCGCACCGCGCAGCGATTTGCCGAACGCCGTGACCGTGCGCGTGAAGTCGTCCTGCTCGATCGCGATCGACGGCGCGCCGTGGGAGATGAAAAGTGACGGCATCGAAGTGGTCATGTCGGTATGATCGCGCCAATGCGCATTCGTTGCCTGGCCTTCCTTCTCCTCACAGCGATCAATACTTACGCCGCCGATCTCATGCGCCTTCCGACCGGCGTCTCGCTCGATCCCGCCGCGGAATCACACGGCGTCGGCAACTTTCCGCTGGCCATCGCGGTCGCGCCTGGCGGCGAGCGCGTCGCGCTGTTGCTCAATGGCTGGCGGCAGCAGGGCGTGCAGATCGTCGACCGAAAATCGGGTGCGGTCCTGCAGACGCTGCCACAGATCGCGGCCTTCGTCGGTCTGGCGTTTTCGACTGATGGCAAGACGCTCTACGCAAGCGGCGGCAACGACGACTCGATCTTCATCTACCGCTGGAACGGCAGCGAGGCCACCGCGGACGGCAAGATCGATCTCGTCGAGCGGCCGAAAGTCGACCCGAAGGCGAAGCCGAAGGATCCGGAGGGGATCGTGTATCCCGCCGGCATCGCCACGTCGCATGACGGACACTTCCTTTACGTCGCCGAAAACCTCGGCGACACGCTGGTCGTGCTCGATCTCTTGACGAAACGCGTCATCCAGCGCGTGAAAACCGATCGTTATCCGTACACGGTCGTCACCGACGCGCGCGGTGACCTGTACGTCTCCGCGTGGGGCGACAACACGGTGAACCGTTTCCGCGCAAACGCAAACGGAACTCTCCGCCGCACGGGCCGCATCGTCGTCGGTCGCCATCCCTCGGCGATGTTGGTCCGAGGCACGCGGCTCTACGTTGCGTCGGCGAGCACCGACTCGATCAGCATCGTCGATACGACAACCTCGAAAGTCGTCCGCACATTGAACGACGCACCGCCTGCCGGCCCGCACGAGGGCAGCACGCCGAACGCACTCGCACTTTCGCGCGACGGCAGCCGGCTGTTCGTGGCCGAGGCGGACAGCAATGCCGTCGCGGTGTTCGCTGTCGCGACCGGCAAACTCCTCGGGCGCATTCCGGTCGAGTGGTATCCCTCGGCACTCGCACTCGACGGCGACGATCTGCTGGTCGTCAATGCGAAGGGCCGCGGTTCGCGTCCCAATCCGAATCAGGCGCAGCCGGGGAAGAAGATTCCGAAGGATTCGCACGATTACACGCTCGGGCAGCTCGATGGCACGCTGATGTCTCTGCCGGCCGGCATGGCAACGTCGAGTCTCACGGCATTCACGAAACGCGTCGGGCACGCGAACGGTTGGGACACGACGCGCGGCGCGAGCCGCTATCCGCCGTTCAAGCACGTCATCTACATCATCAAAGAGAACCGCACATACGATCAGATCCTCGGCGACATGAAGGAAGGCGACGGCGATGCATCGCTGGTCTTTTTTCCGGAGGACGTCTCGCCGAATCATCATGCGCTGGCACGGCGATTCGGCCTCTTCGACCGCTTCTTCGTGAATGCCGAGGTGAGCGCGCAGGGACACAACTGGTCGACAGCCGCGTACGCGACCGACTATCTCGAGAAGACGATGCCTTCCGCGTACTCAACGCGCGGACGTGACTATGACTACGAAGGGATGAATCGAAACCGCGTCGTCGACGATGACGACGACGTGAATGCTCCGGCCAGCGGCTATCTTTGGGACCTCGCGGTGCGCAAGAAGATCTCGCTGCGAAATTACGGCGAATTTGCCGGCAGCGGCGACGATGTTCCCGACGTGGTCGGCAAGGAGAACATCGGATTCCGTCGCGCATTGCGCAATACGACATCGCCCGACTATCCGCCATTCGACATGAGCATCCCCGATCAAACGCGTGCCGATGCCTGGCTGCGCGAGTTCAATCGATACGTGGAGCAAGGCTCGCTGCCTGCGCTGGAGATCCTTCGCCTGCCGAATGATCACACCGAGGGAGCGGCTGCGAAGAAGCCGACACCGCGGGCATTCATGGCGGACAACGACCTTGCCCTCGGCCGCATGATCGACGCGCTGTCGCATTCTCCGTTCTGGCGCGACACGGCGGTCTTCGTCGTCGAGGACGATGCGCAGGCCGGACCCGATCACGTCGATTCACACCGCTCCGTACTTTTGATGATTTCCGCCTGGAACCGCGGCGGTCTCATTCATCGCTTCATCAACACAACCGACGTCCTCGCGACCATGGAGGAGATCCTCGGCCTCGATTCGCTATCGCAGTTCGATCACTACGGCCGTCCGATGCGCGGCCTGTTCGCGGAGCAGCCGGATCTGACGCCGTACGACGCGATCAAGCCAGGAGTTCCGCTCGATGAAAAGAATCCGGAGAGCGCACAGTCGAAACAGTCGGCGCTGCTCGATTTTTCAAAAGCCGACGCGATCGATGACCACGCGCTGAACCTGATCCTCTGGCAGACGATCAAAGGGGATGTCCCGTATCCCGGCCCGACGCGGGCCGCGGTAGGAGAGATGTTGCGGTAGGCGGAAGCGTAGTTCGGGCGTCTCGCCTGAATCCGTCGCGGCGTCCTCGCCCGACGGGGGTTTCTGGGATTCAAACGCCGGACGCGCAATGACTCGAGAAACCACCGCCGGGCGAAGACGCCCAGCGGATGCAGCCGAGACGGCCGCACTACGCTGTTACGCGAAGCCCTTCGGGCGTTCGTCGAGCGATGCGGCCATGTCGATCAGGCCGGCGGTGAAGATCGGGTTGCGCGTGCGCAGGCGGATCGGTTTCTTCTGATCGGTCTTGATGATGATGCTGCTGTCATCCGCGTCGACGACGACTTCGAAGACTTTCGGCATCGCTACTTCGGTGCGTTTCTTTTCGTCAGCGACCAGGCGGCGGTTGGTGATGAAGAGCATGCCGCTGTCGAGCGGCGCCTGGTGAATGCAGTACTCCTGAAACGTCAGTTGGATCGGGCACTCGGCGCGAGGCAGTCCCTTCGCGACACCGCGCAGAGCCCGGAACTGCTCGACGGCGTTCAACTCGTCTTCGACGTCGTCTTCAGTGAGGGCGAGTCCTTCGCGGAGGGTTTTGATTTCGGCTTCCTGCGCCGTGCCGAGGCGGTCGTCGGCGAGGAGATGCCAGACCACGCTGGAGAAGAACTCGCGCTTGACGGAGTGGATGTGTTCGGGAGTGAGTCCGGCGGCGTCGCCGGCGTCGCTGAGGAGCTTTGAAATCTCGGCGGACCCGGCGACGCCACGGCGCGACAGCTCTTCGAATGCGATGCGCAGCAGGACGCGTCGCGCGGCGGGAGCCCAGATTTCGTAGGAGAGATCGAGCGACTTCCGCTCGCCGCGAAGGGCAATGAGGCCATTCTCGGTGCGGTCGACGAGCAGATGATCGAGCGCCTTCGTGTACCAGGAAAGCTGCTCCTGATTGCGATTCTCGGCGGCCTCGCGTTCGGCGCGTTCGCGCTCTTCGCGCTCGCGAATCGTTCGCCGCTGCTGCGCCGTCATCAGGATCGGAAGGGCGATGCAGATCGCGCCAAAGATGATCTCGAACCACCCCTGCGGACCTTTCTTCATCAGGACACCGAGTCCCAGCAGGATGATCAGCGCGCCGAATCCCATCAACGCCATGAACGAATAGCCGCGCGACGTGCCGTCCGGTTTCAGCGATGACCAGAACGGCGTCTGGTTGATGGTCGGTTTGACGGGGATGCTCGGACCGACCACGCGTTCCGTATCGCCGAAGAAGAATCCGTCCTGGCGGCGGCGGATGAATTCGCCGTTCGCGCCGGTGCTGAGGGTTACATCGTCGCCGATGGCGTCGAGCGACTGCCGCGTCGAGACGCCGAACCGGATCGGTCCGAAGGCGAGTTGTTTTTCAACGTAGTACGTCATTGCTGCCTGACGCGGCTGTTTGCGTACTCCGTGCCTGATTATCACGCGGAGGCGCGGACGCGCGGAGAACGACGTGGGTATTGCTTCTCTCCGCGACTCCGCGTCTCCGCGTGAACATCGGACTGGCGCTACGGTTGCGGGCCGAACGTCTCGCTGATCAGGTTCTTGACGCCGATGCCGTGTTCGTGCAGAGCGTCGCCGACGCGGTCGATGAACGGATCGAATCCTGCGGCCATGAGCGTCGACGAAGTCATGCGCTCGCGATTGCGGGCGATGAGCGTTTCGATCTTTCCGCTCTCGTGCACGATCGAGCCGTCGCGCGCGAGCGGATCGAAGTCGGCGGAGTAAAGAATGTTGCGCTGATCGGGCTCGTAGAGGACGGCGATCTTCCGCGGATCGCGATCGGCGAGCATGCTCAGGACCATGCTGCGGATCGGTGCGATGCCGGTGTCGCCGGCCATGAACAGGATCGGACGGCCATCGTTCTTCGGAAGCACGAAATCGCCGTACGGTCCGTCGATGGTCACGGCCGCGCCGGCGTCGAGTTTCATCAGCGCCTTGCCGCCGCGGCCTTCCCCGACGCGGACGCAGAGTTGCACCGCCTGCGGCCGTTGCGGCGCCGAGGCGATCGTGTAGGCGCGCGAAACGCCGTCGGGGAAACGGAAGTTCACCCACTGGCCAGGCAGGAACGAGAAGGACTCATCCTCGAACGCCACCGTGATCTGCACCACGCTCGGCGCGAGCTCCTCGATCTCGGTCACGGATGCCTTGTGAGCACGCATGAGGGGAGTATATCTGCGGTAAGTGCGCCGTCGGCGAAGCCGGCGTTGAGAACCGTAGCCCACGCGTTCACGCGTGGGTAAAGAAGGCGGTCTCAGATTGTGAGCCCGTCTTGACGGGCGAGAGAAAGCTTTCTTTCGCCCGTTAAAACGGGCTCACAAATACCGCTGAACTGGTAACCCACGCGTGAACGCGTGGGCTACGGTTCTTACGCCGGCATTCGCCGGCGGGCATGCCACGCCTGCGTGCGACTACCGAAGCCAGCCCGGCATGATGCCTTGCTTGCGGGCGTCTTCACGGAACTGCGCGTTGGCGCGTTCGGCGCGGGTGATTTCCAGCTCCGCGGCGGGGATTTGTTCGAGGGTGAGCTGCAGCTCGCTCGACTGATACGTGAACTGGTGTGAGCGGTAGCCCAACGCCACGAACTGCTCAATCTGGCGTTTCAGCAACTCCGCGCGGTCGCGCAGGAGCGCCACGTTTTCTTTCGCGCGGCGGATGGCCTCCTCGTGCGCGCGAGCGGCATTTCGCCACGACCATTCGTCACCTTTGTCCGCGGCGTCGCGCGGCTCGACCACTTTCTCCAGGTTCAGTGCCGGAGCCGGTGTGCCCGAATGGTTCTGCGCCAGCTCGCGCAACAGGCGATCGCGTTCGGAGGCGGACACCTTCAGCTTCTTGTCCTGATCGATGGTCGCGATCAACGTCTTCGTCACCGCGGCACGCGTCGCTTCCATGTCCACCTCGGCAACCGGAATCGAATAGAGCGTTCCCGATCGAAAGATGATGCGGCCTCGCTCCTCGCGGATCGGGCCATCGACCTCGAAGCGCGTGCCGTTGCGGAGGATCAGCGTCGTGGTCAGGTTCGGTTGCGGGATGGAAATTGCGGTCGCGAGGAGGAGGATCGCCAGGGCGTGCATGGTGGAAATTATCGCCCCGATGAGCGCGAACGATTGGTAAACGTTACTATCTCCGCTTGCCCAACTGGCTCTACCTGATTTTCCAATTCACGTACGACCTCGGCCTGGCGCTTTGGATCGGAGGAACGATCGTGCTCGGCGCCGCCGTGGCGCCTGTCCTCTTCAAGTCGTTGCCGCGCCCGCAAGCCGGTGGCATCTTCGGCCCGATCCTCGCGAAGTTTGCGCGGATTCAGGCGATTGCGCTGCTGATGATCGTGGTCGGAGCCGGCGCGCGGTTTCTGATTTGGGAGAGGCATGCCGCGACCTTTTGGCTCATCGGCCGCTGGTCGGCGATCGTCATGCTGGCGTGGGCGATGCTCGGGCAGATGTCGATTCAGAGGAAGATGCGCATCATCGGATCGAACCTCGGGCCGGAGACGGAAGAGAACCCGGTGCGGATCATTTTTCAGCACCTGCACATTCGCGCGGAAGGACTGATGAGAGCGTCGGTGCTCGCCGCCTTCATCGCGCTTTTCTTCAGTTGATAGAATCGGCCGCCAACACAAATGGGAAGTAGTAGCGTTTCGCAGATCACCTGGATCGTCCTCGCGGCGATCGGCGGCATTCTTTTTCTGACGTTCGACGCGATCCGTTACTTCGCGCAGGAGATCAGCCCGGTGACGCTGCGGCGCTGGTCGGGAGATCAGGCCGAGGAGCGCAGCAGCAGATGGCTGCACTTCGACCCGCGAAACCTGACGCTGGTCAGCGGCTCGCTGCTGCAGATCGCGCTGATCGGTGCGTTCATCGCCACGATCCGCGCCTTCGACCGTGAATCGATCGCCGTCGCCTGCGGCCTTTCCGCGGCCATCTGGTTCATCGTCGTCATTGTCTGGAAATTCGTCCTCGCCTTCGTGCCGGAAGACATTGGCGAAATGATCCTGAAAGCGCTGATCCCGTTCTCGCACTTTTTCTACCTGCTCTTCTGGCCCGTGCTCTTCCCGATGCGGCGCGTGTTCGACCGGCTCGACCGCGAGGAGGAAGAAGCGCACGAGGACGAAGAAGTCACCGACGAAGAAGTGCAGGCATACATCGACGTCGGTGAAGAGGAAGGGATCCTCGAAGGCACGGAAGGGAAGATGATCCAGTCGGTCGTCGACTTCGGCGACCGCGTGGCGCGCGAGCTGATGACGCCGCGCATCGACGTGATGGCTTTCGACGCCACGCACCCGTTCGATGAGCTGGCGCGGCTCTTCAGCGAATCGAAATACTCGCGCATCCCGATCTACGAGGGGAGCGTCGACAAGATCGTCGGCATCGTGCACATCAAGGAAGTCTTCGAGGCGCTCGTGAAGCATGAAACGCCCGCGGCGCCGCAGATCGCGCGGCCGCCGTACTTCGTAAGCGAGACGAAGAAAGTCTCGGAGTTGCTGCGCGAGTTTCAGAGCGAGCACATTCAGGTCGCGGTGGTCGTCGACGAATACGGCGGGACGGCGGGCATCATCACCATCGAAGACGTCGTCGAAGAGATCGTCGGCGAGATCGCGGACGAACACGAGGAAGACGAAGCGACGATCGTCGACCTTGGCGACGGCGAGTACATGGTCAGCGGCCAGTTGCGCGTCGAAGCGCTCGAGGACCTTCTCGACGCCGAGCTCGAGGGCGACGATTACGAAACGGTGGCGGGGTTGATCTTCACTTTGACCGGCCGCGTGCCGAAAGTTGGCGCCGTCATCAAAAAGAACGGATTCCAGTTCGTCGTCGACCGCGCCGACCGCCGCCGCATCTATCGCGTCCGCGTTTCGAAGGATCCGGACTGGACGATCGAAGACGAAGAGGAACGGGAAAACGCGCGGTAGCGTTTCGTCTACGATGAGCGCTCATGCCTGAACCCAAACCTAACAAGCCGCACTTCGGCGTCGTCGCGCTGGTCGGACGTCCCAACGCCGGCAAGTCGACGATCCTCAATCGCATCCTCGGGCAAAAGGTTTCGATCGTTTCCGCGAAACCGCAGACGACGCGAAATCGCATCGTCGGCATCCTCAACGATCCTCGCGGGCAGCTCGCCTTTCTCGACACGCCGGGCATCCACCGCCCGCTGCACAAGATGAACGTGCGGATGATGGAGCACGTGCGCGCCAGCGTGTCCGAGGCGGACGTCATCGCGGTGATGATCGACGCCAGCCAGCCGTTCGGACACGGCGACGAATTCGTACTCGAGATGATGCGTCAGCAGAAGGCGTCAGGCGGAGAGGGGAAACGTTTCGCCATCCTCAACAAGATCGACCTGCTGAAGAAAAACAAGCTGTTGCCGCTCATCCAGCAGTACAGCGAGACGGGACTCTTCGACGAGATCGTTCCCGTCTCCGCATCGACCGGCGACGGCGTCGATCGGCTCGTCAACTCACTCTTCGAAAGCGTTGGACTCGGCGAGGCGATCTATCCGACCGAGGAGTTCACCACGCAGCCGGAGCGCTTCTTCGCGGCGGAAATCGTGCGCGAGAAAGTGTTGGCGCACACGTCCGAGGAGTTGCCGTACACCACGGCGGTAGCGGTCGATCGATGGGAAGAGGACGAAGCGAAGAACCTCATCAAGATCTACGCGACGATCGTGGTCGAGCGCGAGACGCAGAAGCCGATCATCATCGGCAAGCGGGGCGACATGATCAAAACGATCGGCACCGAAGCGCGCGTGGAGCTGGAGTCGATCCTCGGCACGCGCGTCTTCCTCGACCTGCATGTTGCCGTGCACGGATCGTGGCGCGAGGACGAGCGTTTTCTCGGCGAATTGGACTGGCCGCTTTCCTGACATTTGTACGGCGCGTGCAGAGAAAGAGCGGGTGTAGAATCCGCGCGTTCGTCCACCAGGTCACAAACAATTGAGGGGAGATCATATGCAACTTCGCAGGTTGTTCTGTTGTCTATTGGTGGTCTTTGCAACCACCGCAGCTTTTGCCCAGCAAACGGGCTCTCTCCACGGGAGAGTCACCGCATCAGACGGGTCGGCATTGCCCGGCGTTACCGTCGAAGCGCGTTCGAACGTGTTGCCGCAGCCGCGCGTGACCGTGAGCGACGGCAACGGCGACTATCGTCTGCCGCAGTTGCAGCCTGGAGCGTACACGCTGCAGTTCACGCTGAGCGGAATGCAGACCGGAACGCGCAACGCTGAGGTTCTGCTCGGCCAGGACGCGGCGGTCGACGTGAAGCTTGGCGTGAGTGGCGTGTCCGAAAACATCACGGTAACCGCCCAGGCCTCGCTGATCGACAAACAGTCGACCGCGCTGCAAAGCGGCCTGACAGGCGACCAGATCAGGGCTCTGCCGGTCACGCAGAACTACAGCGACTTGCAGAAGTTCATCCCCGGCGTGATGTACACCGCGGACACCTTCCGCGGTCCGAGCGCAGGCGCGAGCGGACAGGACAACGTCTACATGTTCGACGGCGTGAACATCACCATGCCGCTGTTCGGCATTCTCAACGTCAACACATCCGATCCGAACAATCACGACGTGGCCCAGGTAACGGTCATTCGTGGCGGCGCGAAGGCGGTCGATTTTGCCCGAGCGGGCGGCTTCGTGATCGACACGGTCAGCAAATCGGGAACGAACAAGTTCTCCGGTGAAGCGGGCTATGAGCTGTTGAATAAGAACTTCATCGCGGACCAGAACAACGCCTCGGTTCTGACCTATCAGCAGGACCGTTCGTGGGCGAACGCCAGCATCGGCGGCCCGGTGATTCAGGATCGACTCTTCTTCTATGGGTCGTACTACAAACCCGACTTCAAGAAATCAAATCAGGCCAACGTCTATGGAGATCTCCCTCCATACGCGCTAAAACGCACGGACAAATTCGGCAAGCTGACGTTCAGTCCGACGTCGTCGATCCTGATGAACGCCAGCTACCGCGACTCACATACGACGGAAACGCCGACGTCATTCGGTTCCACTTCGGCGCCGACGACCGGTACTGATTCGATAAATGGACTGAAGATCGGCACGCTGGAAACCTCGTGGATCATCAATCCGAAGAGTTTCGCCACGGCCAAGTTCTACGATTTCAAGAACCCCGGAACCGGTACGGCGTCCAACACCGCGTCGGTCGTTCCGAGCTTCACCAAAGGAACGCATCTCGACATCAACAATCTCCCGTCGCTGGGGCGGTTCATTGTGCCGACTCCAGTCAATGCCGCACAAACGGCCTTTGTCCAACCGTACATCACAAAATACGGATTTCTCTGCCCCACCGACGCAGCACAGGCCAAAGCGCTTGCTTGTACGCCAGGGGTGATCAGCGGTGGCGGAACGCTCGGTTTCGGGCAGTTCTCGCGCGACGACGACAGTTTTTATCGGACGGCGGCGCAGGGCGCTTACAACTACTCGCTCGGCACTAACGTCACACACGACCTGCACGTCGGATATCAGCATTACAAGGATTCCGAGGATCGGTTCCAGCTTTCTAACGGCTGGGGTTTGATTTCAATCCCGGGGAACGCCGGCTCGGACGCAACGTGCCCGGCGTCGGCATGCGGGGTGGTGACGCCCGCGTTTTTCGTCGCTCAGCTCAGTCAGCAAGGCGCTAAAGGTGTTCCGACAATTCATTCGGAGATCGTTTCGCAGAACGCGGAGTTCAACGACACGATTCACATGAATAACTGGAGTTTCAACGTCGGCTTCCTCGATAGCCAGGACACGCTCTATGGACAGGGACTGGCAAAGGCCGACAACGTGGCCGGTTTTGTTTCGTCGCCCGGCACAAAATATCTGATGCACCGCTTCTCATGGTCGGACATGGTGCAGCCGCGGCTCAGTGGGACGTGGGCTTATAACGGCCGCGACACAGTGTGGACGAGCTTCGCGCGCTACATGCCGCCCGCGAACTCGGATGCGCGCGCCGCGTCGTGGGACCGCAATCTCGTGGCCCAGATCAAGGTCTATTTCGACAAAGACGGCAATGAGATCGGCATCGCGCCAAACGCGTCGTCATCCGGCAAGTGGTGGGAGGACGGCATCAAGCATCCCGAGATCAAGGAGTACATGATCGGCACGAGCCGTCAGTTGTCGCAGCGCTGGACGGGGCGCTTCTACTCCCGTTACCGCAAGGGCGCGCACTATCTGGAAGACACGCAGAACACCGCGCGAAGCGACTTCCAGGCTCCGGCGGGAATCCCGAAGGATCCGTACGTTCCGAACCTCGGCACCGTGGCAACCCCAGGCACGATCCGCAATGCGATCGGAAGCGGATCGTCGTATGTCATCGCCAACCTCGACGGCGCATTTACGAAGTATTACGAAGCGACGGCGGAGTCCGAGTGGCATGGTGACAAATTGACGCTCAATGGCTCTTACACATGGAGCCATTATTACGGCAACTTCGATCAGGACGACTCGTCCTTCAACAGCGCCAATGACGCGGCCGTGTTCATCGGCTCGTCGAACATCGGTGACGGCGCCGGACGCCAGTTGTGGAACTTCAAGTACGGCAATCTGCGCGGCGACCGCCGTAACAGCGTGAAGGTCAACTCGACGTACGCCCTGCCGTGGCGCGCAACGCTCGGCGCGTTCGCTGTTTATCAGTCGGGACAGCCATATCAGCTGGAGAGCTATCTGCCATACACGAATCTCACCGGCAACACGAGCGACACGAATCGCTTGGCGGAACCGGCCGGAACTCGCGTGACGCCTTCGCATCACCAGATGGACCTGAATTACACGCAGAACGTGCCGATGAGCCGCGGGCTCAATCTTCAGTTCCAGGTGGCGGTCTTCAACGTCACGAATTCGCAGACGGGCTATGACTATGAGACCCGCATCTCGAACCCGAACGCATTTATCAAGAGGGCGGACGCTGCGGCGGCCTCAACGCCGGTGATCGACATCCCGAACTCGATTTCGGATGCCGCCTTAGCGAAACTTCTTCTTGCTCCGGGCGCGACCTTCGTGCGTGCGGATTGGGCGGTCAAGGCTCCGCAGCCGAAGAACTTCTACGGACCCCGCCGCTATCAGCTGACGGCGCGCATTCAGTTCTGATTCTGATTTTCTGATTGTCGCGAAGGGCGGGCGAAACAGCCCGCCCTTCGTTTTTTAGCGGAACAAGCGCTCCCGCGCGATGAGCTCGCGCGTCACGCCGTTCGCGTGCGCGCGGGCGGCGGTGATGCGCGCTGGCGCGTCCGGTTCGTGCAGAAGAACGCTGACTTGCGCGCGTTTGAAGAGCGCCATCGCGTAGTTTGGATCTGACGGTGCCACGCGGTCGAGGGCCGTGCGCGCATCGTCGAAACGCTGCGACGCGAGGTAGAGAACGCCGAGCTCCGTATCGTGTTTGAACGACGCGCCTGTGAGTGCACGCGCCTTCTCGAACGACTCGATGGCAGGCGCGGTCTGGCCCAGTGCCATCTGCATTTCGCCGAGCCGCGAAAGTTCGGCGGGAGTAGGGGAGCGCAGCGTATAGAGCTTCTGGCGCAGACGAACCGCTTCGTCGATCTGTCCCTGCCGTTCGCGCAGCAGCGCGAGCGCTTCGAGCGCGGGAACTTTGTCCGGCGTTTCGGCAATGATGCGCTCCAGCATCGGCACGGCTTTCGGCCATTCGGCGGTGCGCGCGTAGTGCAGCGCCATGTACGTGCGCACGTCCGCCGAATTTGGCGCGATGACCTCGGCGCGCCGATACGCGGCGAGCGCCGCCTGCTCGTGGCCCAGGGCGGAGTGGGCGGTGGCGAGGCGCAACGCGGAGTCGAGGTTGTGCGGATCTTTGGCGAGGATCTGTTCCAGCAGCGGAATCGCTTGCGCGTACTGCTCGCCGACAAAGAGCCGCGCCGCTTCATCGAGGACCGGGAACATCGGCGCCATGTCCACTGGCCTAGGCGCGTCGGCGCGGACGACCGGCTTGGCGACCGAGCTGACATAGCCGAGCGCCGCCAGCTTGCGCTGCTCCTCGGCGGAGAGATTCGACGCGCTCTGCTGCGCATCCATCGACGGGATCGGATACTCCTGCAAGGCCGCGCGTGCGTTGCGCGAGAGGTTCGCGCTCGCGGCGAGATCGTGCGTCTCGCCGGGATCGGCGGCGACGTCGTAGACCTCGAGCTTGCCGGCCAGGATCGCTTTGCGATTGCCATCGACCGCCATCACCTGCGGTTGCCAGCCGAAATCGAGAAACGGTTTCATCGCTTCACCGACGACGACTTCCGCATCGCTCTTCAGCAGACTGTTCGCCGCGTCGATGCCGGCCCAATCGAGGATTGTGTGGAAGATGCGTCGCGTACTCACCGCGACGTCGCTCACGCTGACAGGTACTCGCGGTCCGATCAGCACGAGCGGAACATGCATCGTGGCCTGATACAGAAGATCGCCGTGCTGCTGCTCGCCGTGCTCGCCGAGTCCTTCGCCGTGATCACCGGCGATAACGATCGCGATCGGCCCTTTAACCTGCTGCTGAAACGCGGCGGCTAGGCGGCCGAGTTGGGTATCCATAAAACCAACCTCGCCGTAGTACGGCTGTTTCGCGTAGCGGCTGCGAAACGGTTCCGGCGGCGTGTATGGATAGTGCGGATCGTAGTAGTGGACCCAGACAAACAGCGGCTGCTTGTTTCGGGTGTCGGGTGTCGGGGGTCGGGTGTCGGAGGGGGCCGGCTTCTCCGACTCCCCACCCCCGACTCCCCACTCCCGAAGAAATTCGATAACGCGATCGGTCGTCTCCTGCGCTGTCCGTTCGGGACGGCCACCGGGAAACTCGTCGTCGTAGATGTCAAAGCCGCGCGCTAATCCGAATCGTTTTGCCAGTGCGAAGGACGATACGAACGCCGCGGTGCGATATCCGGCTGTATGCAAACGCTCGCTGACAAGAACCTGCGTATCGGCAACGTGCCGCGCGTTTTCGTGAACGCCGTGTCCGGCAGGGTAGAGGCCGGTCAGCATGGAGGTGTGCGATGGAAGCGTCTGCGGCACGGCCGCGTAGGCCCAGCGAAAACGCCGCCCGCGCGCTGCCAATGCATTGAACGACGGCGTGGTCGCGCCGGCCGCCTCCGGGCCGATTGCATCGGCGCGGGTGGTGTCGAGCGTGATGAAAAGGATCGACGGCCGCTCCGCGGTGGGCGGCGTGGCAGGTTCCTTGCGGCAGGCTACAGACGTGGCCGCAATCAGGACGATGGCGACGACCGATTTCGGCTTCATCGCCACTAGTTCTAACACGTCGTATGCGAACGCCGAGCCGTAATCAGCGATAATCCCAAAAGCCCATGCGCCCACTATTCTTGACACTCGCCTTAATTGCTCAAAGCGCCGCTGCCGCTACGTTTCCTCCGGCGGCCGTCCCCGAACAGCCTGTTTCCGGGCGCAGCTTCGGCCCCGCTGCCGGAAATCAGCAGACCCTGGGCATTGCGACGGACGGCAACATCGGCTTCGCGGTCTGGCTCGATCAGCGGCGCGGGACCAGCGATCTCTACGGCTCGCGCATCGACACGAACGGCGTCTCCCTCGACCCGCTCGGCATTCTCATCGCCCCCGGCGCGACCGGCGGCGCGGTGATCTGGACCGGCCGCCAGTTCATCGCCGTCTCCGAGCGCGGCAGCGAAAAGACCTTCAGTTTTCTCACCGACGGAGACATCACCGGCCGCAAGACCATGACGCTGAGCTCCACGTCGGTCGCGGCAACGATGGGATCGGGTCCGGACGCGCGCATCCTTTTCGTCGGCCTCGGCAAAGCCACGATCGTCAATAGCGACGCCAACATCGTGGCGGAGAACGTCCAGCTGGCGATGCCATCGTCGCTGCCGGTCGCGGCGGCGGCTGCCGGGGGGGACGACTTCCTGATCCTCCACACGAATCTCGGTACCAGCCGCGAACTCTTCGCCGACCGCATCGACCGCGATGGCAACTTCCTGGGCACGGCCGACACGGGCCTCGATCTCAACGTCATCGGCCCTACGCTCGCCCTAGCCGGTGGCAGCGACGGTTACCTGCTGGCCGGCCGCGGCTCGTCCGAACGCGAAATCCTCATCGCCCATCTCAACGTCAACGGCGTTGTGACCTCACAGCGAACCCTTCTGCCGTTCGAGCAGGGGCTGCGCGTCTCGCTGGCTCCGGCGGAGACGCTGGCCATCCTGCGCGACGGCGATCACTATCAGGTCACCTGGACGACGTCCGAGCCAACCGGCGACGCGCATACATGGCTGGTGACGGAGCCCGCAATCGGCAACGGAGTGTTGGAGCGGGAGCCGATCCTCGACTGGTTCGGCAACGGCTACGGAGTCGCCATCGGCAAAGTCGCGGACCAGACGGTCGTCGTGACAGATGCCTTCCGCATCGGCGTCTCCACGACCATCGATGCGGTAACGACGCGCCTCGGCAGCCCGGCCCATTTCGAGCTCACCTCGACTGCCACGCAGCAGACCGCGCCGCAAGTTGCGGTGGCGGGAAGCGGATACGCGGTGCTCTGGAACGAGTTCGGTCCCGACGGCTCCGCGCATCTCTACGTCCGCCGCTTCGCCGGTGTATCGGCATCGGCCATCATCCAGGTCGCGTCGAACGTGGACGGACACGCCATCACCGGCCGCATTGCCGCGGCGCGCGGCACGTATGTGATCGCCTGGACGGCCGCGCAGAATGTTTCGGGGACCGCGAGCTACCTGGTGCGGCGCATGTCGGCGGCGACGGGCGAGTGGCTCGATCCTGATCCCGTTCCGCTGGCGAGCGCGTTCGAAGTCGTCCTCGCGTCGAACGGCGACGGCGTGCTGGCAACGTACACGGTTGAATGTAGTTTCCGCTGCCCGCGCGCCCGCGCCATCGCCGCGGACACTGCCGCGACGTTCCGCAGCGCCGAGACGATCATTCCGGGGACGAATGCCGCGCGCGAGTTGTCGATGGCGAGCGATGGCCATGACTTTCTGCTCGCATGGAGTGACAACCTCTGCACCTTTCCCTGTGACGTCTCGTTCCCCACGCGGCTGCTCGCGCTGCGCCTCGATGCGAACGGACGCGCACTCGACCCGAACGTGATCGTCATCGAGCAGCAACAGAGCTCGCCCTCTCACAACCCATCGGCGGCGTGGACCGGAAACAGCTACACGCTGGCGTGGGTTGGCGCCGACGCGATCAGAGGCCGCCATGTCAGCTCGGCGGGCGTCACCGACGCAATCCGCAACGTCTTTCCGCGGCCGCCGCAGGTCGGCTCGCCGTTCCTCGTCGCGCACGGCAACGATCTTTTCCTGCTGTTCACCTCGCAGAACGGCGACGTCGTCAGCTCGGTCGTCGTCGCCCTCGACCCGCAGACGCTGTCCGCCACCGGCGACGCGAAGACACTGGTCAGCGATCAGCCTGTGAATGGCACCATCTCCGCCGCAGCGCTCCCGAACGGCATCGCGGCCGCCTACGAACGCATCGACTCCGGCGGCGGCAACGTAGGCCGCGTCTTCACGCGAGTTTACGGAGAACCGTCGCGCCACCGCGCGGTCCATCGGTAGTCCGCGAAAACGTTACGGCCGCGCCAGCTACAATCGCGGCATGCTCAACTACATCTGGTTCGGCCTGATGGCGATCGCGCTCATCGTGGCGATCTTCACCGGCAACGCCGCCGCGCTGACGAAGGCTTCCGTCGATTCCGCGAAGACGGCCGTCGAAATCTCGCTCGGCCTGGTCGGCATCATGACGCTCTGGCTCGGCATCATGCGCGTGGCCGAACAGGCCGGCCTGGTGGCGATGCTGAGCAAAATGCTGCGCCCGATCAGCCGGATTCTTTTCCCCGAGGTGCCGCCGGAGCATCCGGCAATCGGAGCGATGGTGATGAGCATCTCCGCGAACATGCTCGGCCTGAACAACGCCGCCACGCCCCTCGGCATCAAGGCGATGGAAGAGCTGCAGACGTTGAATCCCGACAAGGAAACGGCGTCGAACCCGATGGTGACGTTCATGGTCCTGAACACCGCCGGCGTGCAGTTCATCCCCACGACGATCATCGGTATCCTCGCTGCCTCGGGTTCGCTCGCGCCGACATCGATCATTCCGACGACGCTGATCGCAACATTGTGTGGCGCAGTTGCGGCGGTGACGACCGCCAAACTGCTGCAGCGATTCTTCCCGGAACGCCGTCGGCTCGACGGCTGGACCGCCGCCGGCCCGGCGGCAATTCCCGAACCCGCCGGCGAGCCGCCGGCGGTCCAGCCGGCCAGCGGCCAGCGCTCCGACGACGGCAACGAGGTGGGACCGTGATCCGCGAAATCCTCCAAGGCATCTCGCTCTGGGCCATTCCGGTTCTGCTTGTCGGCATCCCCCTGATCGGATTGATTCGCGGCGTGAAGGTCTACGACGTCTTCATCGAAGGAGCGAAGGAAGGTTTCCAGGTCGCGATCCGCATCATCCCGTTCCTTGTCGGCATCCTCGTCGCCATCGGCATGTTCCGCGCCTCGGGCGCGATGGACCTGCTGACGAACGCGCTCCGTCCGTTGCTCAGCCGGACGATTTTTCCGCCGGAGCTTTTCCCGCTGGCGATCCTGCGCACGCTCAGCGGCAGCGGTTCACTCGCGCTGACGACCGACGTCATCAAACGCTACGGCCCCGACTCGATGCTCTCCCGCATGGCCGCCACGCTCTACGGCAGCAGCGAGACGCTGTTCTACGTGCTGGCTGTTTACTTCGGCGCGATCGGAGTGAAGAAAACGCGGCACGCTATCCCCGCAGCGCTGGTCGGCGACACCGTCGCCGCAATCGTCGCCGCGGCGGTGTGCATCTGGATGTTCCGCTGACGTCTACGCGACGTTGCTGACGTCGTCGCGCTGCCAGCGGCGCTGCACTTTCTTGACCTCATACGTGCCAAGCCCGGTGATGATCAATCCGGCGCCGAGGAGGACGAGGAGGTGGATCGCTTTGCCGGCCACTTTCATCGCCAGCGCGGTGATCCACCCGCCGATGAAGAGTCCGCCGAGGGTGAGCAGCGCGGCGCGGACGACAAGGCCGTTAGCCGTATCGCGAAGGGTGAGGGAGTTGTCGTTGTCCATGCCTACGACGGAGCAACATGTGCGCCCGATCGCGACACGGCATAGATGAGGGCGCCGACGACGATGGCAATCGCGGCGGCGAGGAAGTTGAAGCGATTCATCGTGAAGAACAGCACGAGTGAAATCACAGTGCCGAGGATCGGGATGATCAGTCCCGGCGTCCGGAAACCCTCATTCAACTTGCGCAGAAACGGCACGGCTGCGCAGGTGAAGAGGTAGGTCGTCAGACGCGCTACGGCGGACAGCATCGCTAACTTCGCGAAGGATCCGGCGCAGGCGAGGACGGCGGCGAACGCGACGTGGATCAGGATCGCCACGGTCGGCGTGCGGAACGTCGGATGCACGTAGCTCACGGCGCGCAGGCGCGGGCGGCCGAGGGAGATCGCGTAGAGCATCCGCGATCCTTCGAGGACGGTGCCGGAGTTCGTACCCGCCATCGAGAGCAGCGCGCCGAGGGTGACGATGATCGCGCCGAGCGGCCCGACAAGCGCGGCCGCGGCATCGGCGATCGGCGTGGCGGTCTTCGACAGATCGGGGAGGGCAGACATCGCGCCGAGCTGCGCGAGGACGTAGATCGCGGCGATGGCCAGCGTCCCGACGAGCAGCGCGCGCGGCAACTCCTTGCGCGGATTGCGGAACTCGCCCGCGGGCACGCCCATGTTCTCGAAGCCGGCGTACGCGAACAACATGAACAGAGCTGCTCCGCTCCAGTCGGTGCCGGGGCCGGGAAGGTGCATCGACGCCGGAATGGGATTGTGCTTCCACGCGATGAGCGCGACGACAATGAAGCCGACCAGCGGAATCAGCTTGCCGAGGGTGAAGACGTAGATCGAGGCGGCGCCGTACTTCACGCCGACGTAGTGAATCGCCGTGAGAATGCCGATCGAGATCAGGATGACGGCGATGCGCGCGGACGCCGTCCCCAGCGACGGGAAGATGCGCGCGAGCGAGACAACGAAGCCATTCGACAACGCCGCCAGCGACGTCACACGCGCCAGCCAGTTCATCCATCCAGTCTCGAATCCGATGAAGTCGCCGAACGCGGTCTTCGCATACAAATACGCGCCGCCCGGCTCGCTGAAATGACTAGCGGCCTCGGCGAAACAAAGCACGAGGATGAACACCGGCAGCGCGAAAATCAGCGGCGCCCAGAGCGAGAAGGGTCCGAGCAGTTTGTATGATTCGGTGGGGAGGAGGAAGACGCCGCTGCCGACGACGGCGTTGATGCACATCGCCACCAAGCCCCAGAACCCAACGGCCCGGACGAGTTTCTCAGTCGAGTTGTCTTGCATGTGAGCGTGATTCAACCACAGAGACACGGAGAGCACACCTGTCATCCTGAGCCGCCGGAGCCGTGGAGCGCGAAGCGCGGAGGCGGCGCAGGACGGCGAAGGATCTCAAGATGCGCAACTCCGGCTGAAACCCGCTGGGATTCAACACAGCTTGGGAAGCTTGAGATCCTTCGGCGTCCTCCGGCGTTGTCGCCTGCGGCTCCGCGCCTCCGGCAGCCTCAGGATGACAGCTGCTGCTTTGTGTCCTCAGTGTCTCTGTGGTTCATAGCCTCTCCCGCGCAGAACTCGTCCCGGCAGCGCGTTCGTCATCGCACCGTCGCGCAGAACGACGCCGCCGTTGACGATCACGTCGACGATGCCTTCGCTGAAATGGTGCGGGTCTTCGTACGTCGAAACGTCGCGGATCTTCGCCGGATCGAAGACGACGACATCCGCTTTCATGCCGGGACGGAGGACGCCGCGATCGGCGAGGTTCGTGCGATCGGCGGCTTGCGACGTCGCCTTGCGCACGGCTTCCTCGAGTGTGAAGAGATGCTCGTCGCGGACGTAGTGGCCGAGGACGCGTGGGAAGGTGCCGTAGGCTCGGGGGTGGACGGCCTGGCCGGCGGCACGCGAGGCCGGCATCGGCGAACCCGAGTCGGAGCCGATCGAGACGAACGACTGGCGTAGCGCCGTCTGCACGTCGGCCTCGTTCATGGAGAAGAAGATCACGCTCGGCGAGCTGTTCGTATTCGCGAAGAGCTGCATCATCGCCTCGTCGGGCGTGACGTTCATCATCGTCGCGATCTCTTCGACGAAATGCTTTTCGTACTGCACGAACGACGGATTGCCGATGCGCGTGATGTAGATGCCCTTCGGTCCGCGCTTCGTGAATTGCTTCTGCAGCGCGTCCGCGATGCGCGCGCGATCGGCGGGATCGGCGAGGCGCTTCTTGAAGTCCGCGTAGCCGCCTTCCAACGACCAGTCGGGAGCGAGCGTCGAGAGCGACGTCGACGACGCCGCGTACGGATAGACATTCGCGGCCACGTCGAGACCCTCGGCGCGCGCGGCGTTGATGCGCTCGATCACGTGTGGCATGCGGCCCCAGTTCGCGGCGCCGCCGACTTTGAGATGCCAGATGTTGACCGGGATTTTCGCGTCGCGAGCGATTCGAAATGCCTCGTCGAGCGCGCTGTCGATGTGGTCGCCTTCATCGCGGATGTGGCTGAAGTACACGCCGCCATGCTTCGACGCGACGCGCGCGAGATTCACGATCTCGTCGGTCGTCGAATACATCGCCGGCAGGTAGATCAGTGACGTCGACAGGCCGATCGCGCCCTCGCGCATGGCCTGATCGACGATCGCTTCCATCTCCCGCATCTCGTCGGCGGTCGGTGGACGATTGACGTCGCCGATGACCATCTCACGCGGATTGTCGGCGCCGACGAAGAGCGCGAAGTTGATCGCGCTGCCGTTTTTCTCGAGCAGCGAAAACCACTCGCCGAGGGTGTGCCACCGCGGACGATTAGTCGGATTGGCGGCGTCGATCTGCTTCTGACTCAGCGGGCCGGGCGAGCTTCCTTCGCCAGTCACCTCAGTGGTGATGCCCTGGCGGACTTTCGCTTCGAGATGCGGATCCTGAAACACCGCGTATTGCGATTGCCCGAGGAGATCGATGAAGCCGGGAGAGACGATGTTGTCGTGCGCGTCGATCGTGTTTGTCGCCGTGGCATTCGAGAGATCGCCGATCGAAACGATCGTGTCGCCGCGCACGCCGACATCGCCGCGATACCACGGCGCGCCGGTGCCGTCGATGATGCGTCCATTGATGATTTTCAGATCGAGCATGGCAGGTTTGGGTTGCGTCGCACATCCGGCTGCGAAGAGGCAGAAGGCAGAAAGCAGAAGGCAGAAGTAGATGCCGCCGCTCCCAACACTTCTGCCTTCTGCCTTTTGCCTTCTGACTTCGTTCATCGCATTCCTCTCACGAGATCATCAAACGTCTGCCGGTCGCGGATCAGTCGTCCATTGTCGCCGTCGATCAGCACCTCGGCCGGCAGCAGCCGCGCGTTGTAGAGCGACGCCATCGAGAAGCCGTACGCGCCGGCGTCGCAGAAGGCGAGCAGATCGCCGACGTTCGTCCGGTCGATCCTGCGCGTAATCGCGTGGCCGGATTGATCGCGCGTAAAGACGTCGCCAGACTCGCACAGGTTGCCGGCCACGACTACGTCTTCACCCATTTGTTCAATGTCGAAGGTCTGCCGCAGCGAGGCAGGCGAGCCATTCGTCGCATTCACGATGTGGTGATAGGCGCCGTATTTCGACGGGCGAACGAGATGATTGAATCCGGTGTCGACGCCGATCCACCACTGCCCGCCGCTGATACGCCGCGAGGTGACGCGCGAGAGCAACGTGCCCGATTCCGCGACGAGGTAGCGGCCCGGTTCGAGAATCGCGTCGAGGTCGCGCGCACGAAGCAGCCGGTCCGCGATGCGTGTCAGCTCCGCGCCGTAGCCGTCGATCGGGAACTCCGCTGCGCCCGGTTCGTACGGCACCGAAATCCCACCGCCGAAATTGATCCAGCGCAGGTTGGGAAAATCGGTGGAGAGATCGAGGAGCCGCCGCGCCGATTCGATCAACGGCGCGATGCTGTCGATGCCGGAGCCGATGTGCGCGTGCAGGCCGACCACCTTCCGCCCGCTGTCCTCCACCACCATCCGCGCCGCCTCGACCTCGGCCAGATCGATTCCGAACTTCACGCCGCCGCCGGCCGTCACGACATCGACATGATGCCCTGCGCCGATGTCGGTGTTGACGCGTAGCGCGATCGGATTCTGCAAATCGAGCGCGAGGATGCGATCGATCTCCGACATCGAATTGACGTTGATGACGATCCGCTCGTCGCCGATACCGCGCAGATCTTCGTCGGAAACATTCGAGCAGGTGAACCAGATGTTGTCGGGCGTGAAGCCGGCCTGCCGTGCGATGAAGATCTCGCCGGGCGACACCGAATCGCATCCGAATCCCGCGCCGCGCATGAGGTCCAGAATGGCCAGCGCGCCGTTCGCCTTCATCGCGTAAAACGGCCGGAAGGGAAGCGCCGAAAACGCGCGCCGAACGCGGTCGATCTGCCGCCGGATCACCTCGGCGTCGTAGACGTAGAGCGGCGATCCGTAGCGTTCGATGAGATCGGGGGCGGAGACGTTGCCGATGTGGAGAGTGCGGTCGATGACGTGGAGCATGCGAGGCGCGCGATTATAGGGCCGCCGGCACGGCCGGCAGCGTTAGTTGCCCAAGGCTCCGCCATCGTTTGTCTCTTCGAGTGTTCTGCCGCGCAGGCCTTAGAATGCCGCATGCAGCAATACCTCCATCTCGTCCGCGACATCCTCGACCACGGCACGCCGAAATCCGATCGCACCGGCACCGGAACCCTCAGCCTTTTCGGGCGCCAGCTCCGTTTCGACCTCGCATCCGGATTTCCGCTGGTGACGACGAAGAAAGTGCACCTCCGTTCGATCATCGTCGAGCTGTTGTGGTTCCTGCGCGGCGATACGAACGTGCGCTACCTCAACGAGAACAAGGTCACCATCTGGGACGAATGGGCGGACGCGAACGGCGAACTTGGTCCGGTCTACGGATATCAATGGCGCTCCTGGCCGGCGCCAAATGGTCAACACATTGATCAAATTTCTGCCGTGATCGATCAGATCAAACGCAACCCCGATTCCCGACGCCACATCGTCAGCGCCTGGAACGTCGCCGACATCGACCGCATGGCCCTCGCGCCGTGCCACGCGCTCTTCCAGTTCTACGTCGCGAACGGCAAACTCTCCTGCCAGCTCTACCAGCGCAGCGCCGACGTCTTCCTCGGCGTCCCCTTCAACATCGCCTCGTACGCGCTGCTGACGATGATGGTGGCGCAGGTCTGCAACCTCGCGCCCGGCGATTTCATCCACACCTTCGGCGACGTCCACTTGTACAGCAATCACCTCGACCAGGCCCGCGAGCAACTCACGCGTGATCCGCGTCCGCTGCCGGCGATGATGTTGAATCCATCCGTGACGTCGATCTTCGACTTCCGGTTCTCCGATTTTACGCTCGAGAACTACGACCCGCATCCCAGCATCAAAGCGCCGATCGCGGTTTAAATCTGCGGCACATCTGCGTCATCTGCGGATAAACCTCATCCGCAGATGACGCAGAGGAAACGCAGATATCATCGCCGCCGCATGCGCATCTCCTTCCTCGTCGCGGTCGCGACCAACGGCGTCATCGGGCGCGACGGCAAGTTGCCGTGGCATCTGTCCGGCGATCTGAAGCGGCTGAAGGCACTGTCGATGGGGCATCACATCGTCATGGGGCGGAAGACGTTCGATGAGATCGGACGCAAGCCGCTGCCGGGACGGACCAACATCGTCATCAGCCGTTCGCCAATCGAACCGCAGGAGAACGTCGTGCCGGTGGCGACGATCGATGAAGCATTCGCCGCGATTCCGTCGACTGAGGATGAAGTCTTCATCCTCGGCGGCGCGGAGATCTTTCGTCAGACCATGCATCGCGCCACGCGCATGTACATCACTCAGGTGCACGCCGACGTCCGCGGCGATACGTACTTTCCCGAGTTCGACGACGTCAACGAATGGCGGCTCGTCGATCGTGAGGACTTCGAAGCGGATGCGAAGAACGACTATCCGTATTCGTTTTTGACCTACGACCGCATCTCCTCGACGGGACATCCCATCGCAGAGGAGGGGTAGCATGCGCGCCGCATGTGGCGCCTGCTGCGGACGAATCGCGATTTCCGGCTGCTCTACTTCGGGTCGCTGATCTCGCTCGGCGGCGACTGGTTCCTGACCGTCGCGCTGCTCGATCTGGTGCTGCAACTCACCGGCTCGGCCACGCTGGCGTCGCTGATGCTGCTCTGTCAGACCCTGCCGATTTTTCTGGTGACGCCAATTGCCGGACGAGCGGTCGATCGACTGGATCGGCGCAAGTTGATGATCGTCGTCGATCTTCTTCGCGCCGGCGCGTGCCTGCTGCCGCTCTTCGCGCGCACGCCGGCGTTGCTGCCGTTCGCGTACGCGGGCGTGATCGCGATCTCCATCGGCTCGGCGTATTTCGAGCCGGCCTCGCAGGCTGCGTTGCCGAACATCGTCGCCGCCGACGAGTTGCACGTCGCGAACGTGTTGATGGGATCGACGTGGGGGACGATGCTCGCCGTCGGCGCGGCGATCGGCGGCGCGGTGACGATGCGATTCGGACGCGACGTCTCGTTCGTCGTCGACGCGCTCAGCTTCCTCGCCTCGGCCGCGATCCTCTGGCGCATGCGCGCGTCATTCGCCGAGGAGAGGCACACGGAGCATCCGCCGCTGATGGAGTCGGTGCGCGAAACGCTCCACTACACCAAATCGCATCCGCGCGTGCTGGCGCTGCTGACGTCGAAAGGCGGCTACGGCCTCGGCGCGGGAGTCGTGGCGATGCTCAGCGTCTTCGGCAAGGAAATCTTCCGCGCCGGCGCATTCGGAATCGGACTGCTCTTCGCCGCGCGCGGCCTCGGCGCGCTGTTCGGACCATTCCTCCTTCGCGCGCTCGGCTCGCGCCGCGACGATTTGCAGTACCGGCTCATCGGTCCGGCCGTGTTGCTCTTCGGCGTTGGCTACATGTGCCTCGGCCTCTCGCATTCGTTGCTCGCCGGCGGCATCGCCGTCTTCGCCGCGCACCTCGGCGGCGGCGCACAGTGGCAAACCTCGACCTACGGATTGCAGCGCGAGACTCCGGATTGGATTCGCGGACGCGTCTTCGGCGCCGACTACGGCTTCGTCACGCTGACGATGGCCATCTCCAGCCTCGGCGCCGGCATCGCGTCCGACCGATTCGGCCCGACGGCCGCCACGATCGGCGTGGCCTCGATCGCGATTTTGTGGGGGCTAGTGTGGGGCGGTTGGACCTGGCGGTTGTGGCGGTAGAGGCTTTCACCACAAAGACACAAAGAGCACAAAGGGTTTCCTGGTGTCCTTTGTGCCTTTGTGGTGAAAGCTTTTAAGCCGCGAGCATCGCCTCCTCGGCCTTGCGCCGCTTGATGCCCATGATCCACGGCACCGCCGTTTTCGGGATGGCGATGAAGAAGTAGATGAGACCGGACAGGCCAACGAAGCGCGTGTGCGCGATGGCGATCGAGATGATCCCGAAGATGCCCATGAAGAAGTTGTCGTACATGCTTTCGCGCGTATCGAGGACTTCCACTTCGTTCAGTTGCAACTCGTTGCGCTTCGTCCACGCGTGGCGATAGAGCGCCGCGAGGATCCAGAACACGGACGTCAACCCGACGCCGTAGATTGTGAAGAGAAACGTCGGCCCTCCCGGCGGAAGGTTCTCGTGTTCGCCGAAGATGCCGGCGGCGAAGAGGGTGAAGACGTACTTCAGCGGGTAGACGTAAAACAGGATCACGAAGAGCAGCAGCGTGTTCAGGAACATCGTGGTCTTGTCCTGCAACGCGTATCGTTTGAAGAAGTGGTGGTGCTCGAACCAGATGTCGATAAAGAGCCAGAAACAGATGGCGAACGGCAGGAAGCCGCGCAGCATCTCCATCATCTGCGCGTACGTTTTCGGCGCTTCCAGCGAGACCACGAGCAGCGAGATGGCGAAGCCGAAGATGACGTCGCTGAAGGCCTCGATGCGCGACACTTCGTGCGCGCGGTTGCGGAACGGGATGGCGTGCGGCATGCGCAGATTCTAGCGTGCTAAAGTCCGCCGCCATGATTTCCCGGGCCTACGAAGGCCATTCGCCGCGCATCGGCGACCGCGTTTTCGTCGCCGAAAATGCCACGCTGATCGGCGACGTAACCCTCGGCGACGATTGTTCGATCTGGTACGGCGCGGTGTTGCGCGGCGACGTTCATTCGATCCGCATCGGCGCGCGGACGAACATTCAGGACAACTGCGTTTTGCACGTCACGAACGGGACGCATCCGATCGAGATCGCCGAGGAAGTCACGATCGGGCATGGGGTGATCGCGCATGGATGCACGATTGCGCGCGGCGCGCTGATCGGCATGGGATCGCGTGTGCTCGACGGCGCGAACGTCGGCGAGCTCGCGCTGATCGGCGCCGGCGCGCTGGTAGGTGAGGGGATGGAAATCCCGCCGCGCACGCTGGCCGTTGGCGTTCCCGCGAAAGTGAAACGCGACCTGCGGATGGACGAGATCGCACGGCTGGAACAGTCGTGGCGGAATTACATGGAGTACAAGGAGAAGTACTTGTCATCCTGAGCCGCCGGAGCTGCGTAGGCGAAGCCGGAGCAGCGAAGGACGGTCGAAGGACCCCCAGCTGATAACCCGGTGGGTGGGCGGCAACGCCACCGCCCGCCCTGGTTATCAGCTGGGGGTCCTTCACCGTCCTCCGGCACTCCGCGCTTCGCGCTACGTGCCTCCGGCGGCTCAGGATGACAGTGACACCCATGAACAGAACCTACGCAGGCACACTCGACAAATCCCACGCTGGAAGCACGACCACGATCGCCGGCTGGGTGCAGAAGCATCGCGACTTTGGGGAGCTCGTCTTCATCGACGTCCGCGACCGCAGCGGGATCGTGCAGGTGGTCGTCGATCGTTCGAAAGGTGCGAGCGAGGAGTTGCTGGCGATCGCGAAAGAGCTTCGTTCCGAGTTTGTGGTGCGAATCGCCGGCGAAGTTCGCGAGCGGTCTGAGTCGACGAAGAACTCGAAGATGGCGACGGGGGAGATCGAAATCGTCGCCGCGTCGATCGAGCTGCTCAGCCGCGCGGAGACGCCGCCCTTTCCGATCGACGACGAAGTCGATGCCGCCGAAGACCTGCGGCTCAAGTATCGCTATCTCGATCTGCGCCGTCCGGCGTTGACACGAAACATGATTCTTCGCGATCGCGTCGCGCATGGCGTCCGCGATTACATGCATCGCCAGGGGTTCCTCGAAATCGAAACGCCGATCCTGACGAAGTCGACACCCGAGGGAGCGCGCGACTACCTCGTGCCGAGCCGCGTCCACAAAGGGGAGTTTTACGCGCTGCCGCAATCGCCGCAGATTTTCAAACAGCTGCTGATGGTCAGCGGGCTCGATCGCTACTACCAGATCGCGCGCTGCTTCCGCGACGAAGACCTGCGCCGCGACCGCCAGCCGGAGTTCACGCAGGTCGACATCGAAGCGTCGTTCATCGACGAGGAGTTCGTCTACGCGCTGATCGAGGGGATGTTCGCCGAGGTCTTTCCGCTGGCGGGGATTCCGATCACCACGCCGTTCCCGCGCATGAGCTGGCAGGAGGCGATGGATCGTTTCGGGATCGATCGCCCGGACACGCGCTTTGGGATGGAGCTTATCGACATTACGAGCGTTGCGAAGGCGATCGAGTTCCCTGCATTTCGCGAGGCCGAAACGGTTCGCGCGATCGTCGTGCCCGGTGGCGCATCGTTGTCGCGCAAACGGATCGACGACCTCACCGAGGAAGCGAAGAAGCTCGGCGCATCGGGATTGGTCTGGATCAAGTTCGACGCGCAGCGCGGCTCATCGATCAAGAAGTTCCTCGACGATGCCGCATTCGACTCGCTCCACAACGCGCTGCATGCGAATGAAAACGATCTCGCGTTGATCGTTGCGGGCAAGACGACGCGCGTGTGGGACGTGCTCGGATCGCTGCGTCTCAAACTTGCCAAGGAACAGAACCTCATCTCCGCCGACCGCTGGGATTTCCTTTGGGTCGTCGACTTTCCGCTCTTCGAATGGGATGAAGAGAGCGGCCGCTTCTTCGCGCGCCATCATCCGTTCACCTCGCCGCGTCTCGAAGACGTCGACAAGATCGAGAGCGATCCCGGTACGACGCTGGCCCGCGCGTACGACGTGGTCATGAATGGCATCGAGATCGGCGGCGGATCGATCCGCATCAACACGCCCGAGCTGCAATCGCGCATGTTCCGTGCCCTCGGTATCAGCGACGACGATGCGCGCGACCGTTTCGGCTTCCTCATCGACGCCTTCCGCTACGGCGCCCCGCCGCACGGCGGCGTGGCCCTCGGCTTCGACCGCATGATCATGCTCATGGCCCGCGCCGAGTCGCTCCGCGAAGTGATCGCCTTCCCGAAAACCGCGCGCGCGCAGGATCTCTTGAGCGAAGCGCCGTCACGCGTGGACGAGAAGCAGTTGGATGAGTTGGGGATTCGGCTCAAGTCATCGTAGCGGAGGCGGATGACCGCGGTTTGTACTCCAGACAGCAAGAACTTCTATGCGTTGCTCGATCTCGTTCACTCGTTAGTACACGTAATGTTGCGTGGCCGCGAGAAGAACGCGACGAATACCGTGTACTTCGACCTCGTCAGTGAGCGCGCCGGCATCGGGATACTCCGCGATGAGTTTGAAGGCTCTCCGAAGTTCTTGTTGGAAGAGGGCCGGAGCCTTTCGCCGATTACGCCTCCACTATCGCGATTCCTCGCGAATCTGATTCGCGGCGAATCGAGTGGGTTTTACGAGCACGACCGATACTCAATTCGATTCGTCGAGCTCGGAGAGCAGCTGCTCGGCGTCGACGAATTCGCCGCGATCTGCCTGCGCGATCGATTCGCGCAGTTGACGCTTCTCTGCAGACGAGAGGCGGAAGGTTTCGTTTGCCTCATTACCGAGAACGGTGACCCTCTCGCCTTCCTCGAACGGCTGCCCTTCGACCACGATCTGGCCATCCGTGACCGTTCCTGTGATGATTTTCATGACGCTAGTCTACTGCGCGCTAAAGTATCCGGCACATGCGTTTCCTCCTCATCTGCCTCGGCGGCGCGATCGGAACTGGCGCGCGCTATCTGACGTCGATCTGGGCGCTGGCCGCGTTCGGCGCCGCGTTTCCGTACGGCACTCTGATCGTCAACGCACTCGGCTCCTTTCTGATCGCCTTCATCGTCGAAACGGCCGGAACGACGAACGCGATCTCACCGGATGTGCGTCTCATGCTCACGGCCGGCGTGATGGGCGGTTTCACGACGTACTCCGCATTCAATTTCGAGACGAGCGCATATCTCCGGATGGGGCAGTGGACGACGGCGGTTGCCAACGTAGGCGTAACGCTATTCGGATGTCTCGCTGCGGGATTCGCGGGTGTGGCGTTGGCGAGAGTTTTGTTCGGGCGGTAAGAGAATCTTTGAACCACAAAGACACAAAGGACACAGAGGGATCTCTTTGTGTCCTTTGTGTCTCTGTGGTGAAAACGTCCTCTGCTACCCTTCGCGCCGCATGAAACTGATCGTCGGACTCGGCAATCCGGGCGCGGACTACGAGCGTTCGCGGCACAACGTCGGGTGGATGATTGTCGATGCGTTTGCGAAGAAGTTTCGGATCGACGTCAGCAAGCATGAGAAGAGCTCCATGACCGGCGAGGGACGCGTCGCCGGCGGCAGCGTGAAGGTCGCCAAGCCGCTGACGTTCATGAATCTCTCAGGCGACGCGGTGAGGCTGCTCGTCAACGCGTATCTCGAATCGACGGACGAATTGATGATCGTGTACGACGACATCGACCTTCCGCTGGCGCGGTTGCGCATCAAGCCGAGCGGGTCATCCGGTACCCACAACGGCATGCGCTCCATCGTGGCGTCGCTTGCGAGCGAGCGCTTTCCGCGACTACGATTCGGCGTCCGGGGCGCGGAGTATCCGGACGGACGGCTTCGCGATTATGTCCTCGACGATTTCACTGCCGAGGAGGAGCCGCTGGTCAATCGCGGAATCGAGCGCGCCGTCGATGCGCTCGTGCTCTTCGCGCGCGGCGATTTGAAACGAGCAATGAACGAATTCAATCGAGATCCTGAGGAAAATCCCAACTCATGAACATCCACACCCTCGGCGAGCTGCGCGCCACCGGCTATCGCATCACCTCGGTCAAAGATGAGATGCGCAAGAACCTGCTCGCGGCCATCGCGCGCGGCGAGACGCTCTTTCCCGGCATCCACGGCTACGAGCGCACGGTCATCCCCGCGATTCACAACGCGGTGTTGTCGAAGCACGACATCATCCTCCTCGGCCTGCGCGGTCAAGCCAAGACGCGCATCCTTCGCTCGCTGACGAACCTGCTCGACGAGCGCGTGCCGATCATCGCCGGATGCGAGATCAACGACTCGCCGCTCGCGCCGACTTGCAAGCGTTGCCGGCGTCTCGCTGCCGAGCAGGGTGACGATCTTCCGATCACGTGGCTCACGCGCGACGAGCGTTACCGCGAGAAACTGGCCACGCCCGACGTCACCGTCGCCGATCTCATCGGCGACATCGATCCGATCAAAGCCGCAAATCAGCGGCTCACATACGCGGACGAAGAGGTCATCCACTACGGCATCATCCCGCGCACGAATCGCGGCATCTTCGCGATCAACGAGCTGCCCGACCTCGCGCCGCGCATTCAGGTTGCACTGCTGAACATCCTCGAAGAGCGCGACCTGCAGATCCGCGGTTTTCCGGTGCGCATTCCGATGGACGTCGTGCTCGTCTTCAGCGCCAATCCCGAGGACTACACGAGCCGCGGAAACATCATCACGCCGCTGAAGGACCGAATCGACTCGCAGATCCTCACGCACTACCCGCAGAGCGTCGAAACGGCCATGCAGATCACGCGGCAGGAAGCGTGGACGGATCGCGATCATCCGATCGAGATCGAGATTCCCGATTACATCCACTCGCTGGTCGAACAGATCGCGTTCGTTGCGCGCGGCTCGGAGCTCGTCGATCAGTCATCCGGCGTCTCCGCGCGATTGACGATCGCGGCGATGGAACTGCTGCAGTCGAACATGGAGCGGCGCGCGGCGTTGACGCATGACGCTTCAGTATTTCCGCGCCTCTCCGATCTCGCCATGCTCCTTCCGGCGATCACCGGCAAAGTGGAGATGGTCTACGAAGGCGAACAGCAGGGTTCCGAAGTCGTCGCGCGCAAGCTGATCGGGGAGGCGGTAGCGAAATTGTTCGCGACGAAGTTTCCGCCCGTCGAACGCGCCGGCGTCGGCGCGCGCAACGAGCGCAATCGCGGCTTCGATCTCGACGACGAAGAACTCGACGACGCCTTCGCGGGGCGTCGCAATCGCAAGCAACAGCAACGTCCGCAACGTCAGGAAGAGAAGCCGCCCTCGCCGAGTGAACCGAACTACGATTCAATCCTTGCCTGGTTCGTCGAGGGCAACAAGATCACGCTCTCCGATGAGCAACCGTTCGACGCTTACTTCGCCGAGTTGAAGCGCGTTCCGAAGCTGATCGACACCGCGAAAAAGTACGTGCAGACGCACAACGACCGCGAGCTGGCGTTCTGGATGGAGATGATCCTCGAAGGCTTGCACCAATCGCTCCGCCTCGCGCGCGAAGACCTCGACTCGACCATCACCTTTCAGGAAATGATGAAGTTCAACGTGCTGCGGACCGTGAAGTAGCTACTCCTCGATCTGTCGCTCCGGTTTGTAACCGGAGGCGGCCCACGGCGACGGCCGCGCCGGATCGAGCGTGTCGTCGATGACCAGATCGGCAGGAATGGGATCGGTGGTCCGCTCGTACTCCTCGCGAAAGTCCGGCGTGACGTTGTCGAGTGCCTGCCGCAGGATCTTCAAGTACGTCGCGCGGATGGCCGCCTCGCGGCGTTGCGACGCGCCACGCAGCAGGAACTGATCGCGGGCGGCGTACATGATGGCGTCTCCGCCTTCGATCGTCACGCCGCGCAGCTCCGAGGTTACCGGCACAGGATCGTAAATCCATTCGCGTCCGTGCATCGCTTGTAACTCGGTGTCGTCGACGACGAACAGCATCGCGTTCAGCAGTTCTCGTGGCGTGCGGCGCACGTTGAGATAAACGATTTTCTTTGGATAGATGCGCGCGCCGCCGTCGAGGTAATAGAACGCCTCGTTCGGCATGGCCACGTCCCACGAACGGCGCCACCCGTCGACGTGGCACGGTACGAACGGGCCGCCGTAATCGCGGCTCAGCGTGCGGCTGATGCTGAGCATCGAAAGAAGCGAGCCGTATCCGATCACGGCGGTCTGCCCGGGCGCAAGCCGGATCACCTGTTCGTTCATGGGGCTACGTTCGCCACGTCCCAGACAATGTCGATCACTCCCTGGCGGACGTCGCGCAACTCCCACCGATAGACGCCGGGTTTTTCCTCCGGCTCGGCAGGAATCGGTACGCCCAGGATGCGCTGATGACAGAGATCATCGTGTTCCGTCTGCTCCGGATCCAGATAAAGACGCGGCCCGTCGGACACCTGATAGCCGCCGGCGACGTACTTTGACAGATCGAGCACGTACGTCATTCGTTGGCGGTAGGCCTCAGTCGGCAGGTGAAAATGCACGTTGCGGTTGTCCTTGTCGAAGCCGTTGTAGATGTCGACCTGGAGGCTATAAGACTTCTCCGCGCCGGGGACGAACTCGAAGCGAAACTTCATTCCGTAGTCTTCCCACTCTCCCTTGTCCGCCGGGGACGCTTCGTTATGAACGCTGCAATGGCCGACCACGTAGCCATTGCTGCGCGTGCTGTACTGAATGCCGAAATGGTTCTTGCAACGGTTGTTCGGCGCGAAGCGCACCGTCCGTTTGATGGTGGCGAAGTTATCGAAGTGCACCTCGCGTGGATTGCCCTTGCTCGGCACCTGAATGGTCTCGTTTCGGCGCGGCTCGACTGTGATCACCGTTTCGTAATGCGCGATCTCGAAACGATGACTGTGGCCGCCCGGCTCCAGCAGCACTTCACGCACCTTCTTGAAGCGATCGTCGTCGGTGTCTTTCGGTTGAAGAATCGAGCTATGTCCGCCCGGTACCGATCGGACGCTGTCGAACACACCGCGCGCCGAGGCCTCGGGGACGATGTCGTCCTGCAAGCCGCAAAAGGCGTGGATCGGAATGCGCCACGTATCCGGCGTGTCCGCGGTCGCGCCAACGATTCGCTCCCGGATCTCGGAACGCACGGCAGCGATCTCAGGATTGAGCACGCGTAGCGTCTCTTCCTGCGGATTCTTGATGAAGAGAGCGACGACTTTGCGGAGAAACGAGATCGTCGTCGACCCTTCGCACGGTGTGGCCATGAGAATGGCTTGCCGCACGTTACGAAGCTCCTCGGCTTTGCCCTGGCGCAATAGCGAATCGAAACAGCCGAGGATCACCAGTCCGCCCTGACTGTGGCCGATGAGTGTCAGGTTGCGGTCGCGAAGCTCGGGCGATCGCAAGTGGTCCACGAGGTACCCGCCCAGTTCCGCGAGCGACGGGATCCGATCGAGCGGATTGAGCTCGATCACTTTCGTCGGATAGCTCCAGCACTGGAGCTCGTATCGCTCCGGGATCTCTTTGTCGGCGCGGAGCAGCGGAAGTAACGCATCCCAGCACTCGGCGGAACTACCGAAGCCGTGGATGAAGAGGGCGACGTCCTTTGTCTCGGCCATGACGCTCGTAATCGTAGTGCCAGATCACAACGGACTGTTACACGCCGGCTACGTGGTGAAGCAGCGAACTGCCGCGACCTTTCCCTTCATGATCCCGATCGTTGCGAGGTACAGCAGTTACAATCGCCGCCGCATGCCCAAGGTTACAGCTGAGATTCCCGGCGAGCTGTCGCGGCAGATCGATCGGATGATTCGCGACGGTTGGTTTCCCGATCAGGACGCGATCGTCCGCGAAGCGCTCGCGCACTTCGTCGACGCGAAGACGTTCCTCGGCGACTCCCCTCGGATGCTGCACCGCTTCGCCGCCGACGCTCTGAACGATTCGAAGCCCGAGGTCGCGCTGAAGTTCGTGAACCGCGGCCTGTCACTGCTGCCGACGCAGGACGCGACCGACTTTCATCTCTACCAGAATCTCGTCGAGTTGCGCGTGCAGATCCTGCTCGTCCTCGACCGAAATGCTGAGGCGCTCACCGCGCTGGAGGAAGCGCGGGAGATGCTGCCGAACAATCCGACCATTGCGAAGTGGATCACTCGGCTACAAAAGGTGAAGAGTGAAGGGTGATGTCTGTCATCCTGAGCCGCCGAAGCCGTGGAGCGCGAAGCGCGGAGCGGCGCATGACGGCGAAGGATCTCGAGATGCGCAACTCCGGCTGAAACCCGCTGGGATTCAACACAGATTGGGAAGCCTGAGATCCTTCGGCGTCCTCCGGCGTCTTCGCCTTCGGCTACGCGCCTCCGGCAGCCTCAGGATGACAAACGCATAACCCGCGCTTTCACATCGCACTCTCCCCATGCGCCACCGGTACTCCTACCTCGATCCTGATCTCATCCGGCAGCTGTTGGCCGAGATGGGTCTGCGGCGGCTCTTCAATCACCTGCTGCTGCAAAGCGGCGGCGATGTGGAGGAGGCGATGCGATGGATGCGCGCGCTGCAGGATCGTGGGTATATCGATCCGAACATCGACCTCGAGGCTTTCTTCGCCAAGTTGATGGAAGAGAACGTGATCGGGCAGGACGCCGAGGGCAACGTCGTGCTCGGCGCGGGAGGCGAGCGGCAGATTCGGCGCGATGCGCTCGATGAGATCTTCGGCGGGCTGCAGAAGTCGCTGACCGGCTCACATTCAGTCGCGAACGCGGGGCAGGGGACGGAGCGGTTGACGGAGACGCGGCCGTACCAGTTCGGCGACGACCCGATGGCGATCGATTCGATCCGTTCGCTGCAAAACGCGATGAAGCACACCGATCCGGCCGAGGCGATTCTGATGACCGAGGACGATCTGGAAGTGTTCGAGACCGAACATAACTCGAGCTGCGCCACGGTCGTCATGATCGACATCTCGCATTCGATGGTGCTGTACGGCGAGGACCGCATCACGCCGGCGAAAAAGGTGGCGCTGGCGCTGACGGAGCTGATCCTGACGAAGTATCCGAAGGATTCGATCGATGTTCTGCTCTTCGGCGATGAAGCCACCGAGGTGCCGATCTCCGAGATTCCCTACGTGCAGGTCGGACCGTTTCACACGAACACGAAGGCCGGCTTGGAGTTGGCGCAACGCATCCTGCGGCGGCACAAGCACAACAACAAACAGATTTTCATGATCACCGACGGCAAGCCGTCGGCGCTGACGGAGAACGGGATGCTCTACACGAACTCGTTCGGCCTTGACATGAAGATCGTGAACCGGACGCTCGAAGAAGCGGACCGCTGCCGGCGGGCGAACATCCCCATCACGACGTTCATGTTGGCCACCGATCCGATGCTGGTGAACTTCGTCGAGCAACTATCGAAGATCAACCGCGGCCGCGCCTTCTACTCATCTCCCGACCGCCTCGGCGAATACATCCTCGCGGACTACATCCGCAACCGCCGCAAGTTCGTGCATTAACTCTCCGCACCCTCCGCCTCTCTCCGCCCTCCGCGTGAACCGTTTTCCGTTTCGTGTCACGCGACAGTTTCGAAACCGACTCCTCCCGAATCGAACGAGGAACATAGGGAGGACGTCATGTTCGAGACATCTGTCATACACGCCGAGGTCGTCGCGGAGAAGCGGGTTGGATTGCTGTCGGCGTCATTTGCATTTCACTCGCTCGTTGTCATCGCTATTCTTGCGAACGGCATCCGGACGATCGAGTTCCCCACCAACGCGCCGAGGGAGTACGCGATCCCAGTGTTCGCAATGCCGGTGCAGGTTCCCCCCGCCCTCGGGGTGCCGAACGGTGGACACAAGCAATCCACTCCGCCCGCGCCTGTGAAACCGACCACTCCGACCGCGGACACGGTGCCCAATACGATCCCCGTTCACACCGAGCCAGCGGCGTCCGCGGTGACTTCGACCGGCGATGTGACGACGACCGGCAACGACTCCGGCTCTGATCAGCCGCTGGGCGTGCCTTGGGGCGTGGCTCACGGCGTTGGCGCCGATGGTCCGCCGTCCACTTCGACTGTTGCTGCGGTACCTGATGTCCCGCTGCCCGTCGGCGGTGACGTGAAGGCGCCCGTGGTCATTCGCCGCGTGCAGCCTGTTTATCCGAAGCTCGCCATCAACGCGCGGATGAACGGAACCGTTATCGTCGAATGCATCATCGACAAAACCGGCCGCGTACGCGAAGCGCACGTGTTGCAAAGCACATCGCCGCTCTTCAACCAATCCGCGCTCGAAGCCGTCCAGCAATGGCAGTTCGCGGCCGGATCGCTGCACGGAACCGCGATCGACACGATCTTTGATCTGACCGTCACGTTTCACGTATCTCAATAGCGCGGTTTCGCGGCCTCGCGGTTCGAGGTTACGAACGAATCAAACCCTGATCGCCGCAAGCGCTCGCTTGCGGCGATCGCGTTCTGGCGCGTCTCGAAAGGTCCAACCACGACGATGGTCAGCCCGCGAGTCTCGATCGTGAAGGGCCGCTCTCCGTTGCTTTGCAATTGGCCGGCGAGTTGCCTGGCGTTGTTCTTCTCGCGAAAGGCGCCAGCCTGCACGAGGAACGCGCCGACGTGCTGGACGACGACCGCCGATGATACGCCGATCGCAGCTGCGATGAGTGGTCCGCCGAAATCGACATTCCGAACGATCGCCGGTTCCGCGGGCAGCGTGACCGTACGATTGATGATTTGGCCGCCAATGCGCGCGCCGATCGTGAACGTGCCGGAAGGCATCGAACGGAAGAGAAAACTCCCCACGGGATCGACGAGAGCAGTCATTCCGAGCGACTCAATCCGAACCTCGGACGCGCCGGCCGCCCTGCCGGCGATGCTTCGCCGCACACGGACGCCGAACGTCACCGACTGCGGCTGTCCGGATTCGACAGTCACGTTCTGTTCGCGCGGCTCAGCGATCGAATATCCGGCGAGCAGTGATTCCTCCGTGAGCGCGACGCGAAATCTTCCCGGCGGAACGATGAAGACGAACAGGCCCTGAGGATCGCTCGTAGCACTGAGCGACTGCCCGTTCTGCGAGGTAGCGGTGAGGACCGCGCCGCGTATGCCGGCACCGGCGTCGCTCAACACGCGTCCATCGATCCGGGCGGCGGCCCACACCATCCCGAAGTCGACATGCGCTTGCCCTTTTGTCTCCGAGAATGACGGCGTCGTAAAGAACGCACGGGGCGAAACCGGAAGCTGGGCCGCGATCCGATGTGGTCCGGAAGGGACTTTGTCGAAGCGATAGGCGCCCTTGCTGTCCGTCTTTGCCGTCCGTGCTCCGTCGAGTGTGACGGCGATGTCCGCCAGCGGCTTCGTGGTCTGGTCCCGCACGCCGCGCATCTCCGGATCGAGGAAAGCGAATCCTCCGATCGTTCCGCTTCGCTGCAGAAATGCCGGCAGGCCGGAGAACTGCTGCTGCACTCCGACTTCGACGGATGTGCCGTTTTCCTTCAGCGACCCGACACGCGTGATCCACGCGGAGTAGGAGCCATAGAGGTCGGTCGCTGACAGGACGCGGCGGCTGTACGTGAGCGTAGCGATGCCGTTGTCGCGTGTTGTGCTGATCCCTTCGTCGTGGCCGAAGATCGCGAGGAGACGGAGATGATCGCTTCGCGGGCCCGATCCGAGCCAGGCGAGATTGAACCCTGTCTGCAGACGGTTAGGCGTCAGCGAAACATTGACTCCTGTGATGAAGCCGAGGTCGATCAACGCCGCGTTGTCTCGCAGCGCACGCGCGACGTCCGCCGGCGTGCGGACGGAGATCCCGAGACGGAGCAGCGCCAACTCGAGGCCCGGCTCCGCGCTGAAGATGAGGTCGAGGGTAGGCGTGTTGCGTTGCCGTTCGGCCCACACGCTGGCCGTGAACGCTCCACTTCCGGCGTGCGCCGAAAGACGAAGCGTGTCCCCTCGGCGCGATGCTTCGGAGTTCTTGAGCAGACGATACGAGGCAGCCACGCCGAACGCGGACGTGTCGTACGTCATGCCCAGCGGCAGACCGATCGTACGGATGGAGTTCGTGGACGTGCGCACGGTCGACGTGTCGGCGCCGGCCATAAACGTCAGGCGTTCGCTCACGGCATATCCGAGGCCGAGACTGGCCATGCCGATCGCTTGACGCAACGCAGCCAGATTGAATTGATCGTACGTACCGTAGGAGGTGATCGACAGACGCTTCGTGGCGTGTCGTAACCAGTCGATCTCGCCATGTTCCCCCGGAATGTCCGACAGTCCGAGGTTAGGAAAGTCGTTCGGCTTCACGGAGAGAAGCGCGTGGAGTTGATTACGAGAAGATGTGTAGCGAACTTCGCCGGATGCAGCGAGCGAGCGGCTGACGCCGACGTCTCCGCGCAGGAACAGTGAGTCGCCGTCGCGGTGCTCGGCCGAAAGTGCGCCGACGATTCCGCGCCGCGCCGCGGTACCGGCGGGATGCGAGAAGAACCCGTAGACGGACGGCGTCCATCGTGTCGAGCCGCGGTCGATGCCGTAGCCCGCGCCCCCCACCCAGCGCCGTGCGGCCGGAAGGAAGAAGTCGTCGAACATCGCCGAGGAGGCGTAACCGGCGTGCAGTTCGAGAGGGCCGTCTTTCAGGTGCAGGCCGCGAACCGGCGTGCTGCTGATGGTCATACGCGACAGATCCACGGTCTCGTCCAGCAGCGTCAGTCGGCGATTGGGTGTGGTGTCGCGGTAGAAGATCGAGGCGATGTTGTCCGACGGTTGGCCGGGCCCGGCGCGCAGATCGTGGACGTGAAGAACATGGATCTGAGATGTACGTTCGTCATGGTGCGTAACGAGGTCAATGGTGTTCTGCATCTGCCCGGAGCCGCTCGCGTAGCGGCCGTCGTATCGCGCCAGCGGTGCCCCGGCTTCTGCCTTTGTCACGGACGGCAGGATCGGAGCGGCGACGGTGATGAGGAACGTCTGCGTACCGCCAGCAGTGATGACGACAAGCTGTGTCGTCCCGGAGCTGCGACCCGTCACGGATACGTGGCCCAACGCGGCGATGGTTACGTCCGCGATGGCGGGATTCGTGGTGTAGGCGGCAGTGGCGCCGGCGATCTCGATGATCGCGATCTCCTGAACGCGGACCGTGTAGCCCTCTCCGTGCGCGGCGTGCGCGAACAGCAAGCAGGCCGCAACGGCGAGGAGCGCTTTCACTTCACACTGAATTCCGCGCTGGAAGTCAGCGTCTTGTTTGTGAGGTCGTAGGTGATCATGGCCCGGTAGCGGCCGGGATTAAGAACGCCGTCATATTCAACGCGCACATCTTTTTTCTCGCCGGGCAGGAGACGCGAGATCGGAATCTCCTGCTTTCCGGCCAGCGATCCGGCGGCATTGATGATGGCGAGCATTCCCGTCGCCACCACCGGCTCGGTACCGCTGTTGATGAGTTGCTGCTTGGCCACGAGCGTAGCGCTGGCTGTCGGTGGTTGAACGGCCAGCTGCGACGCCGACGCGGCGAGGACGTCGCCGGCGACGGCGAATGTCAGCAGTGTGCCGACCGAGGCGCTCACCCGCACGGGTCCGGTGCCGAGCTTCGTCGTTCCCTCGCACATCGCAGCGATGGCGCGCACCGAGGGATGCTCCGGGATGGTCAGGGTCAACGAGACCTCGATGCTCTGCCCTGGCGACGCCGTGAAGAGTTTCGGCGAGAACGCCGCGGTGGCGGCGATGCTGCCGGGAATGCTGCCGGCTTCGACGAACCCGCGCGTGCCGCCGCGAACGACGGCGTCATACGCCTTCATCTCGTACGACAGGGACCGGGACGTGCCATTCGTGAAGGTCAGGGTCTGGGTCGTGCTCTGGCCCACCTTGCCGCTCAGCGTGATCACCGCGGGTGAGACCGACACGGCTCCGTCGCCCGCCCGCAGCGCGGACGCTGTTGCCAGCAGCGCGGTTAGAGCCATCAGGATCGTCGTTTTCTTGATCATCAGTTTCCTCGAATCACTGCGTTGTCACTTCCCACGAGATCGAAGCCGACAGTGGACCCGCGGCTACGTAGTCGGGAACCTCGACCTCCAGGGTGTGAATGGTCATGGCGCCGACCGAGGCGCGCGTGTCGATCACGACGGGCGCGCCGGCGACAGGCTTTCCGTCGATTCGCACCGAAGAGCGGCCGTCCTGCGAATTCAATCTGGCGGTGACCGTCGCCGTTCCCCAGGCCACTCCGCCGGAGCGGAGAATGCGGATCCCGAATTGCCGCCGCACGCGCATCGATTTTCCCGTCGATCCCGCTCGCTGACTGACCGTGTTCAGATCGATCCATGCATCGGTTCCCGATGCGATGAGTGCCGCCCCGGCCGCCGGTACGTCCACAAACTCGATCGAAAGCGTCTCGACGGGAGGCGCCGTGGCACGCCGCCGCGCCGCGTACAGCGGCAGCGAGACCGCGATGCAGAGAGCGAGAGCGATGATCTTCATTGAAATTTCATTCCATCAAGCGGCATGCCGAAGAAGCGTTCCGCTCCTCCGGCATGCTCGACCTGACGAATTCGTCAGGCGGAGACCGCTGAGAACTGAATGACGTTGTCGATCGGCGTGGTGGGGGCCACGGTGTCCTGAATCACGATGTTCCAGGCGTAGGGGAACGCCGAACCGTAGGCGACACCCGACCCGATGGTTTGAATCGTGGTCGCGTTGGCCGTGATCGCGCCCACGGTCCAGACGATGCCGCTCGTCGGTAGGGAGCCGAGTTTCGCGCTCAGCGTATAGGCGTCGCTGGCGGGGAGGTTCGACTTCGTAACCTTGACGCCGATTCCATTCTGCGATGCGAGCGTCCACGACGACGCGCCCGGGGTGATGGTGAAGCCGGCCGGAGCCGCGCCACCCTTGCTGAGGGTTCCGAGCGCAAGAGATGCGGCAGCGGTCCCGCACAAAGTGCACGTACCATCCGTCGACTCCACGGTCAGGCTGATCGAGCTGGCGACCGTGCCGGTGACGGTCAGCGTGCCGGCAGCATTTTCGACGGCCATTGCGAACCTCGGAACTGCAAGAACTGCAACTACGACACAACCCATGATGAATTTATGCATTTGTATTTTCCTCTTTCTTTTGTTTCTGACGGACTCCCTTCTCACGGGTTGCGCCAAGCGAGGAATTGGCGCAAGTGCCATATGCGCAGTTGTTTGCCTTATGGGAGCTGCAATGCTGCCGTGTGGATTCGACACGTCCGTCTGGTTTGTGGACGGTTTGCGTGCGGCGAGTCGAGCCGCAGGGCGATTTCCGGCGGTGCCGCTACTCCCTCAGTGAATGAATCAGCTCCATACCGTGCTGTTGTCGACCTTGCTGTCACGCAAGGTCACAACGATCGTTCAGGAGATCCGCGACCTGGCGCAGATGATCGAAGAGGAGCCCGACCTGTCCGAACACGAGCGCGCGGCGCTGCTCCGTGCCACGCGGCGCATGCTCGCCGAGGCGGACGCCGTCCTCGGCTGGATCTCGCAGGTGCCGATGAGCGGAGTCAGGAACTGATCGGCTATTCGCCCGCCGTACATTGCGACATCGGCGGACAAGTGCCCTGCTGCGGGCGGATATCGCGATTGGCCGCGAAGCAGACATTCTCCACGAAGTTCTTCGAATACTTCTTCACGACGTCGGCCGGGATGTCTTTCGTCGTCAGCTCGTGGAAGGCAAACGTGATCGCGCCGTTCGCACTGACCGTACCGAGGAGATAGCCGTAGACGTCGGTGCGGACGTTTGGGCCGGGCGTGGCGGTTTCCGGCAGGCGGTAGCGGACGGCTCCCGATGTGCCGACGATCCAGCCCGGCAGCACGCCGCCGTTCTTGCGCCAGTAGTCGCTGTCGTAGACGTTGTCCATGACGAAGTGCGAGTGGCTGGCCAGAACGTAGACCTGCTTCTTGCTCTTGTCGCGCATCGCCAGCATCAGGTTGTAGACCTCACGGCCGGTTTTCTGCTGGTTCGGATAGTTGCCCATGCTGTGGCCGCACGAGCGGCTGTCGGGCAGCGCGGCGTGCGCGCCGAGGACGACCGTGCGGATCGACGCGTCGGCGGCGTCGCGCGCGAGCACCTTGCGCAACCACGCCATCTGTGCATCGTCGAACATGTCGCAGGAGCCGTTGTCGAGGGTGATGAAGTCGATGCCGTTCGTGATGACGTGGTAGTACGTGCGAATGGTCGTATCGCTTGGATCGTCCTTCAGTCGTTGATCGCGAATGGCGGCGATGTCGAGGTAGGCGCTGAACGTTTTCACGAAGCGCGCGCGCGACATCGGCCAGATGGTTTCGTGATTTCCGATGCCGGCGAAGACGGGGACGCCGCGATCGTCGAACGCTTTGAGTTGATTGTCGATGGCGTCTTTGAACGCGCCGTTCAAATAGTTCTGAATGTTCAGGGGCGTCCCGGCCATCACGTTTGCCTGGACCATGTCCTCGTCGAAGGTGTAGATGGCGCGGTAGTCGCCGAGGTGCCAGTAAAACTTCGCATTACTGTTTTTCGCCGCTTCGGCGATCGCAGGCATGACCACGTCGCCGCAGTTGCGCGAGTCGCCGGCTACGACGAAGGTCCAAGAGCCATCTGCGGCGGCGGGCGCGGGCGTCTGCGCCAGCGCGGCAATCGGAAGAAGGACGAACGCGAGGGCGATGCGGATTTTCATCCGACGATCATAAAAGGAAAACGCCCGGTTCGCCGGGCGTTTTCAATCGTCGATGGTTGGATGTCAGCGGCGCGTTGGCTTCGCGCTCGCGGAAACGTTGACGGTCGCCGCCTGGCTGTTCACGCTGCCGCACGGATTGGTGACGCGCACCCAGTACGACGTCGTGTCGTTCAGCGCCGAGGTCGTGAAGGTCGGCGACGTCCCGCCAGGCAGCGGGAAATTCACCAGGCCGCTGGCGCCGGTGAACCACTGGTAGGTAAGTGGTCCGCTGCCCGAAGCCTTCACGGACAGCTGCGCCGGCCGTCCGGCACCGACCGTTGAGCTCTTCGGCTGATCGATGCCGAGGATGAAGGGCGGGTCGCAGAGGACGGTGATGAAGACGGAGGCGGAGGATGTAGCTCCGTTCGCGTCTGTCGCGGTGATCGTCGCCGTGTGATCGCCGGCGCTTGTTGTTGCCGTCGTGGTGATGGTGAGAGTGCCATCGATCATGCCCGTCGAAGTAAGGACCGACGGAGTGACCGAAACGACAAGGTCGTTAGCATCGCTGGCGGCAGAGATTGCGACCGGGGCGTTAGTCGTACCTGGCACGAGCGTCGAGAACGGGACCGTGATCGAAGACGAGTTTCCGATCGTGACGGGCGCGGCGCGAACCTCGTCGGAGAGGACCACGACCGGCCCGGTCGGAGTTGGGGTGGGAGTTGGTGTCGGTGTAGGCGTAGGTGTCGGATTCGGATTTGGATTCGGCGTAGGCGACGGGTTGTCGAAATCGAGTCCGCCAGGCTGGCTCGAGTCAAAATTGAACGAGCCGCTCACCTGATTTTTCGTCGTGCACTGGGCCGAGAAGGTACCGGTGAGTTTCTTGATACTGTTGCGATCCGTGGAGTAGACGACGTCGGAGATCGTCACTGTTGACTGTGTCCTTCCGTCGCACGTCTGGCCGAGCGAGTTGTGCAACCAGACCTGCATCAGGTTTCTGTAGGTGCCCCGAGCGATGTCCTTTCCCTTAGTAGTACCGGTGAGATCCAGGTTCCAGAATTGGCCTGCCTTGAAGTTGCCCTTCTTCGGATCGATGTCCACAACGTAGTGAGCCTCGAGGACGACGAGAGGGGCCTCGGTGGCCGACGGGGTGAAGTACAGAATCCAGAACTTCGAAGTGGTTGAGTCAGCGGTAAAACTGCCAGGTAGGATCGAGGTGTAGCCGGTCGGATCGTTCATCACAAACTTATTCGGCGCCGGAGTTTGCGCACTGAGGTCCTCACTCGTCACACCAATCGCCACACAGCCCGCCACGAGGAGACATAGGAAAATCCGTTTCATTCGCGACCTCACCTTGTTCATTCTTATTGCTAGGATACAGCAGTCAGCCGAGCCGACCGAATCGTGAACGATTTTCAGACCCACACCCACGCCTGGGGCACCCAGCCGGAGATGTTCGGCCCCCGTCACGAGTACCGCCTCGGCATCATTCTGCGCGAGGTGGAGAGGCTCCCTCCGGGTGCGCGCGTGCTCGATGCCGCCGTCGGCCTCGGCCAGCTCGCCGGACGAATGCAGCAACGCGGCTACGACGTCGTCGGCATCGACTACTCCTTCGATGCCGCGCTGCATGTCCGCAAAACCCTCGGCATTCCGGCGGTCATCGGCGACCTGACCAAGCTGCCGTTCCGGTCGAACGCGTTCGCCGGCGTGACGACAGGGGAGACGCTCGAACACCTCGACGACGATGCCTCGGCGGTCGGCGAGCTGGCTCGCGTTCTCGACAGCGGCGGGACTTGCGTGGCCACCGTCCCGGCGCTACAAAGCCTCTGGACCGCCAGCGACGACTACTACGAACATCGACGCCGCTACACCCGCGATCAGCTCATGTCGCTGTTTCGCGCGGCATCGATGCGGATCGAAAAAGCGTCGTTCTGGGGATTCCCGATCGTGCTCGTCTACGACACGCTGGTGATCCTGCCGATGAACAAACGGCGTGCGCGGCTCGCGATCAACGATGACGCTGCGCTGCGCTCCGTCGCCCGTGCCGGCCGTTCGCGAATGCTCGTCAACGCCGTCCGCGCCATCTTCTCGCTCGACCGCCTCTTCTCGTTCGTCCCATTCGGACCGGGACTACTGCTGGTGGCGAGAAAAGTCAGTGCACCATCAGCATCGCGGTGACTAGCGATCCGCCCATGAGCAGGACCAGCAATGCCCAGCGTCCCAGCGCCAGCAGGACGGTTTTGATCGCTGTCTGCGCGCGGCCACTGGAGTAGAAGCGCCGTTGCGCGATGTAGAGATATACGAGCAGGATTCCGATCGTCACTGCGGATACGGTGCGTTGCAGCGGTCCTGGCTGGAACCCCATGATGGCGTAGATGGGCCAATTGAAGACGAGCGAGACGATGTACGAGAACGCCAGACAGTGCGCCGCGAACACGAGGTGCTCCGCGAAGTAGCGCTTGCGATACAAAACCTTCAGCACCACCGCCACTCCGGCGATGTTCATCAGCTGCAGCAGCGAGTAGTTCTTGTGCCACCGCTCATCGATCCGCTGCTCCGTCTCCTCGCGCGTCAGATGCGACTTCGCCGCGCGCTTGTCGATCAGCCTCGTGAGCGCTCCCACCTTGTCGAACTTCTTCATCGAAGCGAGGGTGTACACCGCCGCCGGCTGGTAGAACGTGAATGCGACGAACTGCAACGCGAACAGCGTGAGGAACAACCGCAGCGGCGCGATGTACCGCGACTTCCGCCCCGCGAAATACTCCTCGGTCAAAAACCCCGGCTTGATGACGATGTCGCGCAACGTCCGGAACAGCTTCGAATCGAGGTGCACGAACTCATGCACGACCTCATGCGCGAAGTGCGCAACGGAAAGATCGTGATGCCCCGGCTGCCGCTCGCCACACCGGACGCAGTAGTCGGACGCCGGCCCGCCGCAGTTGGTGCAGGGGGTGAGAGAGGGGGTGGCGAGCGTCGTCATGAGCGCGGCGATTCTCGCACGGCGGTTGATCTTCTCAGATCTCCCGAGCATTAGCAGCACAGACAAGAGTGTCTGTGCCACACCACCTGGGCCGTAGCGCATCCTCCGACTTCGGCAGGATCAATGTGGCACAGACACTCTTGTCTGTGCTTAAGCAAGTTGCAGCGGCTGATGTTGTTCAGCGTTGCGCTATCCTTTCCTCCCACCAGAATCGGGAGAGATCACTCATGACCGTGCAGGCGTCGCCGTTGTCGCTCGAGCGGGAGCTCGAGTATCGGAAGAAGCTCACCGGGATCACCAATCAGATCAATGCCGCGGAGTCCATTCCGCACATTCTGATGACGCTCAAAGACAAGATCCTCGAGCTGCTCGATGCCGAGCGGCTCACGATCTACGCCGTCGACACCAAGAACCAGGAGCTGTACTCGATGACCAAGGTCGGCGACATGCCGAAGGAGATTCGAGTTCCCAAATCCTTTTCGTCGATCGCGGGATTCACCGCCCTCGCGCGCAAGACCATCAACATCAAGGACGCCTACGACGCCGCGGAGCTCGGGAAGTTCCACGCGAATCTTCGCTTCGATCAGCGCTGGGACAAGCAGACAGGCTTCCGCACCAAAGCCGTCCTCGCGGTGCCGATCCTCTTCGAGAAGTACCTGCTCGGCGTCGTTCAGCTCATCAACAAACGGCATGGTGTCGCCTTCACCGCGCAGGACGAGGATGCCGCCGAGGAGATCGGACGGATTCTCGGGATCGCGTTTTACAACCAGCATCGTGCGACGCGGCAGACCAAGCCCTCACGCCTCGGCGCGCTCGTCGACAAAGGCGTCATCTCCGAGAAAGACATCGAGGCCGCCGTCTCCAGCGCGCGCGTCAACAACTCCACGATCGAGAAAGTGCTGATCGAGGATCACAACGTCCCGAAGGAGGAGCTCGGGAAATCGTTGGCCGCGTTCTACAGCACCAGCTTCTTCTCGTACGACGGAACGCAGACGATGCCGCAGGAATATCGCGACCGCGTGCCGTCCGACATGTGGAAAAAGTACGTCTGCGCGCCGATCGAGCGGCGACCGGGCCTGCTCGTCATCGCCGTCGACGATCCGCACGACCTCACGCGCCTCGACGCCATTCGCGCCATGAATCTCTCGCCGCGCTACGACTTCTGGGTCGGCATGAAGCACGAAATCCTCGCGTACATCGGCGCGTCGTACGGCGAAGCCGAGGAGTCCTCGACCGACAGCGCGGACCTGGCGAAAATTCTCGACCAGCTCGGCGAAGGGGAGGGGAACGCTTCTGAGGAGGAGGAGAAGGACAAGGATGAGATCGACGAAACCGATTCGGGCATTGTCAAACTCGCCAACCAGCTCATTCTCGAAGCGGCCCAGCGCGGCGCCTCGGACATTCACGTCGAGCCAGACGGCGCCAAGAATCCCTGCCTGATCCGGCTGCGCATCGACGGCGATTGCGCGAAATTCATGGAGATCCCCGGCCCGCACCGCAACGCGCTCGTGCAGCGCCTCAAGATCATGGCCAAGCTCGACATCTCCGAACGCCGCAAGCCGCAGGACGGCAAGATCCGCTTCAAGTCATCGAAGGGCGTGATCGAACTGCGCGTGGCCACGATCCCGACGACGAACGGCAACGAGGACGTGGTCATGCGCATCCTGGCCGCGTCGAAGCCGTTGCCGATCGAGAAGATGGGATTCAGTGAGCGCAATCTGAAAAACTTCAAGACGATCCTCGCGAAGCCGTACGGAATCTGCCTTGTCGTCGGTCCGACCGGTTCCGGCAAGACCACGACGCTTCACTCCGCCCTCGGCTCGATTAACACTGAGGACATGAAGATCTGGACGGCGGAGGACCCAGTCGAAATCACGCAGAAGGGACTGCGCCAGGTTCAGGTGCAGCCGAAGATTGACTTCACGTTCGCTGCTGCGATGCGTTCGTTCTTGCGCGCCGATCCGGACGTGATCATGGTCGGCGAAATGCGCGATCACGAGACAGCAGCAATCGGCATCGAGGCATCGCTGACAGGACACCTGGTCTTCTCGACGCTGCACACGAACTCCGCGCCGGAGACGATCTCGCGTCTGCTGGACATGAACATCGATCCGTTCAATTTCGCCGACGCGCTCCTCGGGATCATGGCCCAGCGCCTGATCCGCACGCTCTGTCCGAAGTGCAAGGAGCCGCATCATCCATCCGAGGAGGAGTTCGACGAGTTGATGGAAATCTACGGCCGCGATTTCTTCCCCGACCTCGGCATCAAGTACTCGCCCGATTACATGCTCTACGAGCCGAAAGGCTGCTCGAACTGCAACAACACCGGCTACAAAGGCCGCATGGGCGTGCACGAGCTGCTCACCGGCACCGACGAAGTAAAACGCGCCGTCCAACGCCGAGCCCCAATCGACGAACTGCGCGACCTCGCGATGCAACAAGGCATGCGCACGCTGTTGCAGGACGCCCTCGAAAAAGCGATGCGCGGCATCACGGACGTGAAGCAGGCTAGGTCGATCGCGGTGAAGTGAAGTCTGCTATGGCCGGGATGCACGTCGTCGCTCGGTGAGCGAAGGCAGGGCCGCCGCGGCGAACCCTGTCGTGATCTGTGCGTTTTCCGGCTGCGAAATGATGAGGTTGAACGTGCCGGCGGCGTCGCCGATCGGCACGACGATGGAGCGGGTGGTCTGGCCGGCGGGCACCGACAGACTTCCGAACGTCGCTGTGTAGTCACGCCCCGCGTGGAGCGTGCCATCCGCGGTTTCGTAATGAAGCGAGGACGCAGCAACGCTCTCGCCGTTGATGGTGGCTCGAAACACCGCCACCCGTTTGCCGTTGACGACCGTTACGCCATCGTAGGCGATGGACGCCGTGGGTACCGCCGACCCCTTACCGCCGGCAAGGTCGAATGCCCACAACTCTCGGCCCGTCCGGAGAGACTCCGCCGCGAACACGGCGCGGCTTCCGAGACCTGCCATGACCTGCGCGCCGGAAGGGAACATCGTAAGCGTGGTCGTGGTGGTGTACGGCTTCATCTCGCCCGTTGCGACGTTCATCAGCGTGAAGCCACCCTCCCGAAAAAACGAGACATAGACGTCTCCATTCGCAAGACGAAAAGGCTCCAGTACGCGCGACAGAAGATGATCGGCGGTATGCCGCAGCGTTGTGGCCGCCGGAGTGCCGTCGGTCATCCAGATTGCGCATGTGTCCTTGATGCGGTCATACCAGATGAGCGCCAGGCGGTCTCCAAGATCGACGGCCGCGATGAAGTCTGCGCTCGGGATCGGGAGCTCGATCGTGCCTTGACCGGCGGATTGCGTGCGCCAGATGCGCTCGCTGCGCGCATCGATGAAAAAGAACATGTTGTGCCAGGTTGCCAGCGGGATGGCGTTGAGTGGGACGGAGAGCTCGCTGGCCGCCGTGATCGGTCGCGTCCCGCCGGCCGTACCGTCGCTGAACCACACCTGCCGGTTTCCGGAGTCGCTATGCGCAAAATACACTCCGTCCGCTGTCGCGCCGAGTTGATCCACGTCCCCGGTGATGAGGCGCTGTGTTCCGGCGGTCGTCCCGTCCGACGACCAGAGACTGTTGTTGTCGCCGAAGAACAGATGGGTCGGCGTCTCGAGCATTTTCACTGTCGATGCGAGGGAAGCAGCGGAGGCAATCAGGTGATTGCCCGCTGCGTCGCGCCGGTGCAGCTCTGCTCCGGCCGATCCCGCAGCAATGAGGTAGTCCGCGTCACCGAAGTGGATCGGCAGCGTCATCGGATAATCGACGCCGAAGGTCTGCGAAATGAGCGACGCAGTCGAATTTTCGACTTTGACGGAGTTCTGCCCCTGATTCACGTAAAGCGCTCCGTCGCGCACCTCGAGCGGCGGGCATGAAAAGCCGCACGTGACCGGCGGTGAAACACGAAGCGGTGCCGCGCTGCCGTCGGTGACGAAAAGACTCTTCACGCCATCGCCTGCGTTTGCGAAGAAGTACAGGCGGGTCGAGACCGTCGTCAATGAAGCCGGATCGGATCCGATGCCGCCGATCTGTGATTCGTTATGAGAGGGATGTGTGCCTGCTGCGGTGCCATCGGTTTGCCAGAGCTGGAAAGTTCTACCGTCGTATGCTAGGAAGTGTGAGAGGTGCTCGCCGGGGACAAATCGCAGGATGGCCGTGATCATCGGCAACTTTCGAATGGCGTGTCCTGCGGATGTGCCGTCGGTCGCGTATAGCGTCTGCTCGTGATCGCCGGGCTCGATCGTCGCGTAGTAGAAACGGTTGATCGCCGGGACGTATCCGAGCAGATTGAAGTTCGCCGAAGCCAGGTCGCGAAGCTTCGCCGATTGCGTGCCGTCATACGACCACAACTCTGCAGTGGTTGTGGATGCCGCGCGCGAGACGAGAAAAAGGATCGTCGTTGGGGAGGCGATCAGGCTGGCGACGAATGCCGGATCCTGCAATCCCGCCAGATCGCGCACCATCACGGTCGACTCGGGTGTTCCCTCGGTTCTCCACCACTGCAACTGCGAGCCAGCGAAATAGACGTACTTTCCGGCACCGATGAATGGAGCAAAGCTACCTCTAGAGATTGCGGCCGCTTTCGTCAGAGGGCGTGTCCCGGCCGCGGTTCCATCGCTTACATAGATGTACCGAAACTTGAGATCGAGATCGGCGGCAAACGCCGCGAAAAAAGCTTTGCCGTTCCAGGCGAAGATCGACTCGGGAGCTCCCGGAAAGGGACCAGGAATGATGTCGGCGACGAGGTGAGTACCTGCCTTGGTTCCGTCGGACGTCCACAACTCGCCACACCACGAGCCCTGGTCGATGGAGTAGCACTGGCCATGATCGAGATCGTAGCTCTTGAAGAACACTCGATCGCCTGTGCTGGCCAGATACAGCGGCATGTTCGTGTCCGTGAACCGCGGCTCCGTCGACGTGATGATTGACGTCCCTGCTGCCGTTCCATCAGTCAGGCCCACGAGGTTGTTACAAGCAGAAAAGAACGTCTTCGTTCCCAGGGGCGCCATTCCGCAGATACCGGGGAACTTTCCGAGCGTCCGAATCCCGGGCGTTGTGCCGTCCGTGGCTTTCAGCGTGATGGGATACGCGTCGTCCCAGAGGAAGGTGAGAGGACCGTTCGTCGTCACCTCGGTATCGTCGCTGACGAAGTAGTCTCCCTGACTACCCGTGCCCGCGTGCCACACGCCCGGCGTTGGTTCCTGCGAAACGAAAAACACGTCGTCCGTCGGCGCCAGGGGCGGGAGAAAGTCGCGAATGGTCTGGACCCGACCCTCCGTAGAAGGGTTGAGATCGTGGAGGAGAAAGGGCGTGAGCGTCTGCGAATTCGCGGCCGCTGCCGTGAACGCCATGACGGCTGTGATGATGAGAAGGGGACGGGACTGGACCATGGAAAAGGAGCGCGATTCGTAAAGATCGGCGGCACGCTTTCAAATTCCGGATCGTCGTAGAATCGCGCGCTCTTCATGACCACCACCTACGACAGTTCTGCCATCGAAGTCCTCACCGGTCTCGAGCCCGTGCGCAAGCGACCGGGCATGTACACCACCACCGAGCGGCCCAACCATCTCGCGCAGGAGGTCATCGACAACTCCGCGGACGAGGCCATCGCCGGGCATTGCAAGGAGATCGTCGTCACGCTGCATGACGACGGATCGCTCTCCGTTTCCGACGACGGCCGCGGGATGCCGGTCGACAAGCATGCGCGCGAAGGCGTGAGCGGCGTCGAGGTCATCCTCACGCGCCTCCACGCGGGCGCGAAGTTCTCGGACAAGAGTTATCGCTTCTCCGGCGGCCTGCACGGCGTCGGCGTGTCGGTCGTGAACGCGCTGTCGAAGCGGCTGGAAGTGAAAGTGCGCCGGGATGGCAACGAGTACTTCATGGATTTCGCCGACGGCAAGAAGAAACACGAGCTGAAAATCGTCGGCCAGGTCGGGAAGCGAAACACGGGGACGACGATCCGCTTCTGGCCCGACGAAAAATTCTTCGACACGCCGAAGATCAACGTGCCGCGCCTGAAACACGTCATGCGCGCGAAGGCGGTGCTCGCACCAGGCCTGCGGCTGCGCTTCATCAGCGAGAGCGATCCGGCCGAGAGCGAAGAATGGTTTTACGAAAACGGCCTGCCGGCCTACCTGATGTCGGAGCTGGCTGGACTTACGACGATTCCGGAGATGCCGTACGTCGGCACGTTCAAAGGATCGAACGAAGAAGTCGATTGGGCCGTGGTGTGGTTGCCCGAGGCCGATCCGAGCGATCTCGTCACCGAGTCGTATGTGAATCTGATTCCGACCGCGCAGGGCGGTACGCACGTCAACGGATTTCGCACGGGACTTACCGAGGCCATTCGCGAATTCTGCGAGCTTCGCAATTTGCTGCCGCGCGGCGTGAAGCTCGCGCCGGAGGATGTCTGGTCGCGCTGTAGCTACATCCTGTCACTGCGCATGACCGAGCCGCAGTTCACGGGACAGACGAAGGATCGTCTCTCATCGCGCGAAGCCTCGGCATTCGTATCCGGCGTCGCGCAGGATGCGTTTTCGATCTGGCTGAACAACAACGTCGCCGACGCCGAACGCATCGCGCAGGTCGCCATCGCATCGGCGATGACGCGGCTGCGGCAGGGAAAAAAAGTCGAACGCAAGAAGATGACGAGCGGTCCGGCGCTGCCTGGCAAGCTCGCCGACTGCACCTCGACCGATCTCAATCTCACGGAGCTGTTCCTCGTCGAAGGCGATTCCGCCGGCGGCTCGGCCAAGCAGGCCCGCGACCGCGAGTACCAGGCCATCATGCCGTTGCGCGGCAAGATCCTGAACACGTGGGAAGTCGATCCGAATGAGGTTCTCTCCTCGCAGGAAGTCCACGACATCGCCGTCGCCCTCGGCGTCGACCCCGGCAGCGACGACGTGAAAGGACTTCGCTACGGCAAGGTCTGCATCCTCGCCGATGCCGACTCCGACGGCGCGCACATCGCCACGCTGCTGACGGCGCTCTTCGTCCGTCATTTCCGCAAGCTCGTCACCGACGGACGCATTCACGTGGCCATGCCGCCGCTGTACCGCATCGACGTCGGCAAGAACGTTTTCTACGCGCTCGACGATCACGAACGCGACGGAATCCTTCAGCGCATCGAAGCCGAATCCATCCGCGGCAAGGTCAACATCCAGCGCTTCAAAGGCCTCGGCGAAATGAATCCGCTGCAGCTCCGCGAAACGACGATGAATCGCGACACGCGTCGTCTCGTGCAGCTTGTCCTCAAAGCCGAGGACGGCGCGGATGCGACCATCGACATGCTTCTCGCGAAGAGCCGCGCCGGCGATCGCAAGATTTGGCTGACCGAGGAAGGCGACAAGGCCGAGATTTTGGAGTGAGGCCGAAGTCGTCGAACCGTTACCACCGGAACCCGAACGCGCCCAAATTTTCCGGCCGCGGAGACGGCCGCGACAACGATTTTGCCGCGGCCGTTTGCAAGTGCGTTGGTGCTTTCGTCAGTGGCGGACGGGACGCGCGCGTGTCGAGCAGCCGTTCGGATCGAATGGCGAGATGACATTAAATGCGTTCGTCAGCGACGCGGAGTCTCCGTTCGGATTCGTAACGACGACGCGCGGCGTACCGGCCGGAAGCGCCGGGAGCGTGAGCGTGATGGTTTGCGCGTCAGCGACCACGGCTCCTGAGGCCGCCGCTCCGTCCAACGTGACAGTTGCTCCGGATACGAATCCGGTGCCGGTGATCGTCATCTGCCGGCCGCCGTCCGTCGTCGCGCACATCGGCGTGACGCGGGTAACGGCCAGGCCGGCAGCGAGCACCTTCAGCTGCGGTCCGACCGCGGCAATCTTCGACGCAGCGTTGATGACGTCGATTTCATAGGAGCCGGGGGCAAGCTGCGGCACACGAAGCACGACGCGCGTGTAGGTCATCGTCACGATCGCCGCGGGCTGATCGCCAATCGCGAATGAGTACCCCGGCCGGAATCCGTTGCCGTCGAGGGTCACCTCGTTCGCGGGCCGGGTCGTTGACGGCGTAACGGTTGTGATCTGCGGCGGCTGCGGCTCGACGATTGTGAAGATCGGGCCTGTCGTCGATGCGTGACCGAGGCCGTCCGTCACAGTGATGCTCGTTTTGCCGAGGGGGAGCTCGGGGACACGCACGACGTGCGTCCCGACCGAGGTCGAAAGGACGGTCGCAGCGGCGGCATCGAACGTGACGGCGTCATCGAGGCGGAAGCGTGCACCGCTGATCGTGACTGACTTTCCGGGCGAGCCGACCAGCGGGTCGACCGCGGTGATGACAGGCGATGGCTCCGCGGCGGTGGAGTACGTAAAGCCATCGGAAAGCGCCACACTGGACGCACCGCTGCAGCGGAGATTTACGGGAACCGTCCCCGCGGCGGCGTGCGCCGGTGTGGACGCGATCATCTCCGACGGCCCATTGACGATGGCAGTTCGTGCCGCCAAGCCGTCGAAGAAGGGCCAACAACCGCTCGAGATGTTCGTCCCGGTGATCTTCACGAGCGTGTTGCCGCCGGTGCCGCCGAAGCTCGGTGTGACGTTCGACAATGTTGCGGATGACCCGAGGTACGTGAACCCATTGGCGAAATTGAATGCGTCAGCACCGCATGCAAGCGACACATCGACGGCGCCCGGCGCGTGTGCTGGTGTTGTTGCGGTCATCGAGCTCGCGCTGACGAAACTGCTACTCGCAGCGGGCACGCCGCCAAAGCGAATCGTGCACTCGGAGCGGAGGTTCGCGCCGCTGATGGTTACGGCGGTGCCGCCAGCCGCTGGGCCATTTGCGGGCGAAACCTGCGTGAGGATCGGAGTCGTAGGCGCAGCGATTACGTCAACATCAACGAAGGAAGCGGCGTTGCCATGGTCGGCCCCAAGCGTCGCTGTGATCTCGACAGACCCACCCTTAACGCCCGTGATGGTGAATGTCGTCGTCTGTCCGGGCTCGATGACGACGCTGTCTGGAAGGGTGATTTTGCCGGTTCCCGCGGATTTCAATACGGCTCCCACTGCGGAGGCTAAGGCAGGCTTCACCGATGCAGTAATGGTGGCCGTGCCGCCGGCGGGAACCGAAACCGACGCAGGGGAAAGCACCAGCGTGGCGCCTTCGTACACGTAGACCTCGGTCGTGAATTTGCCGCCGCCGTATGCCGTCGGGAGGGTTGTGGTGATCGTGGCCGGGCCGGCTGACTTGCCGGTGATGTCGATCGACGCAGCGGCGGTGCTGACGCTAATCGCCGGAGAAGGCACAGTGGCAACCGCTGGATCGGAGGAAGTGATCGTCACCGACTGCGGTGAGGCCGGAGCGGCACCGAAGTTCAATGTGATCGAGCGAACGTCGCCGATCGGAATGCTCAGTCGCGTCGGAGAGACGCTGGCGTCATCGTTGAGAATCGTGCCGGTCCCAGGCTGGACTTTGAACGATATCGTCGAACAGCAGTAATCTCGCCCCGCGGTGCCGCCGATAGTGAAGCGCTTGTCTCCCTCGACGGTGGTGTTGCCGTAAATCTGTATCGGAAACGAAGTGGTGGTCTGTCCCGCCGGAATGATTACGTAGTATCCCGAGAAGTAGAAGTCGCGATATTGACGCGCCGTACCGTCGATGAACGACGGCCGCACGTAGACATCGAACCCCGCCGGCGTGGAGAGCGTGACCGTGGCGTTCACGATCGATGTCCCGCTGTTTCCTTCAACGACAGAGAGGTCATTGAACGTTACGGATGGCTCGGGTTGAGCGTCTTTCACGGTGATCGTGGCGTTGGCCAGGTTTGGGTATGGGCCGAATGTCGCGCCGTTGGTCGGATTCGAAAGGGAGAGGTAAATCAGCCGGTCGCCGTCATAGCTGCTTGTTGGCAGAATCGGAACGGAAATCGTTTTCGCGGTTTCGCCGGCGAAGAACGTCAGGACGCCGCTGGACGCTACCGTTGCATTGGGAAATGAGTTCTGAACCTGGTATGCCACACTCACCGTAGAGCTGGTGACCACCGACCGAAGAACGCGGATGTCAACGGAGCCGGCGCTCTCGGAGACCGTGTAGGTGCCGGATTCGAATCCAAGTAAGGGACGCGGATCGATGTCGGTAATCGTCTGGTTCAGTTCGTAATTTCGGAGAAGAAACCCTCCGCTCGGATTCGAAAGTGTCATCCGAAAGTAGGTGTCAGGTTTATAGACGCCGTCGTCGATGGTCGGCACTGTGACCGTCTTCTGGACTTCTCCCGCTGCGAAGGTCACGGTTCCGGATGTCGCTGCATAGTTGACGCCGGCCACCGCCGATCCGTTCGAGGTCGCGTACTGAACGCTCGCGGGCCCGGCGCTGGCCGTGCGTTGCACTGTGAAGGATGCGGGCTGACCTTCGTTGACCGGAGGGGACGAGCAACAGGAGGAGTACAGCTGAAAGTAGCCGTCCGCGACCGCAATGGTCGGAAGGGAGTAGTAGAAAAAGTTTCTGCTCCCGAGGGAGTTCGTCACGGTCATCGTGATCTGGTAGTTTCCCGCCGTCGCGTACGTGTGCGTGCCGGTCATCACGCCCGCAGGCTTCGTTTCGGTCGTCCCGTCGCCGTAGTTCCAGGTGATGACGTCGCACGGCTGCGCGGGGTCGCCAAATCCGAGGTACGAGGCCGTAAATTCAACGGGCTGTGCGAGAGCGCAGGTTCCACCGTAAAAATTGCTGGAGCAATTGGTTCCGGCGTACGTCACCTGGAGGTAGTACGTGGGTGGCGTGGTGGGGCAGGCTGCGTAGGCTGAGACAGCAGCGAGTAGAAACAAGCCGAGCGCGATAGCCGGGCGGAAACGATTCATGGAGTCTCCCGTGGATAGACCGATTCACACCTGCGGCTGCGCAGACATCCCCTGGCAGAACGTTGTGTGTGGATAGACCGCTTGTAAACGACAGCGGCCGGTGTGTCAATAAAAATAATCTTTAGCCCCCTTGACTTCCGCGAAAGATGTACTAAATTAGTAGTACAAGAGGACAGCGAGTGACCGCCCCCATCTCCATCGATGCCAACGACCGCACGCCCATTTACGCGCAACTCGAGCGCGCGATCCGCGTGGCCATCGCTACCGGCCGCCTTCGTTCCGGCGACCAGTTGCCCACCGTTCGGCAATTGGCAGTCGATCTTCGCATCAACGCCAACACTGTGGCGAAGGTCTACGTCACACTCGAACGTGAGGGAGTGCTCGTGACCCAGCGGGGAGTAGGGACGTTCATCGCCGACAGCGTGCCGAAGTCGGCGCATGCGGGCCACCGCGAGCGCCGCCTGCACGCGCACATCGACCGCTTCCTCACCGATTCTGCAGCCCTCGGATATTCGCCGCGCGAGGCCATCAAAGAGCTCACACGGCGACTGAAGGAAGGAGAAAACTGATCATGATTCCCGTCGTCGCAGCAAACAGTGAACGCGTCCGCCCCTTCAATGGCCCTCGCCCGAATATCGTCGCGATTTTCGTGCTCCTCGTTTCCTTTCTGGCGGGATTGGGAATGCTCATCGTCACGGGGAATCCGTTCTGGTTCATCGGCGGAATCATCGTGGGCCTGATCCTCATGCAGTCGCCGAAAGTCGCCAAGCAGTGGGAAAAAGCCGTCGTCCTGCGCCTCGGCAAGTTCACTGGACTGCATGGTCCCGGCCTCTTCTGGATCGTGCCGTTCATCGACACGGTCTCGTCGTGGATCGACCAGCGCGTGATCACGACCAGCTTCGCGGCCGAGCAGACGCTGACGTCCGATACGGTGCCGGTCAACGTCGACGCGGTCCTTTTCTGGATGGTTTACGACGCGGAAAAGGCCGCACTGGAAGTGCAGCAGTATCAGGAGGCGGTGAGCTGGGCGGCGCAGACCGCGTTGCGCGACATCATCGGGCGCACGTCGCTCAGCGACCTGCTGCGCGGCCGCGAGAAGATCGAAGAGCAGCTCCAGGAACTGATTGACAACCGCTGCAATCCGTGGGGCGTGACGGTTCAGTCAGTAGAAATGCGCGACGTGATCATCCCCGACGCGCTGCAGGACGCGATGTCGCGCGAAGCGCAAGCGACCCGCGAGAAAGCCGCCCGCGTCATCCTCGGCGAGGCCGAAGTCGAGATCGCGAAGTTGTTCCAGACCGCGTCGATCTCGTATCACGACAATCCGACCGCACTCCACCTCCGGGCCATGAACATGCTCTACGAAGGCCTCAAGGAGAAGGGCGCGATGATGATCGTGCCGTCGACCGCAGTCGAATCGATGGGCATGGGCGGCTTGATGGGCATGGCCGCGATGGCCCAGCGGGAGTTGACCGACTCCGTGCCGAATGCGCAAACCACGTAAAGCGAAGCGTTCGTAGCGCCGGCGGCGAGCCGCCGGCGCTACGCGCTACGACTTCGGCGTACCATGTCCGGCCATGAAACGAGCTCTTCTAGCTGCCGCCGTCGTTCTTGTCGCGGCGCGTTGCGCAACGATGGTCAATACCAGCACGGAGAAGATTCCGGTGCGGTCGACGCCGGCGGGCGCGGTGGTATCGGTCGATTGCGGCAATGCGCCGCTGTATGGCGGGGTGACGCCGACCACCATCACCGTGCCGCGCGCCGCTTCGCCGTGCAGCATCACGCTGGCGAAAGAGGGATACGTTCAGAGGCGGGTCGATTTTCAGCGGCAGTTGTCGCGTGCGACTTCGGCGAACAAAGCGGCCGCGGCGCCGGTGGGGGTTTTGGCGTCGGTGCTTGGCTACGTGCTGGCGAGCCAGACCAGCTTGTTGAATCCGGATCAGGTCGCGTCGGACAGTTATGCCGTGGCCACGGCCGTTGCGGCGATCCCGGCGAACAAATTCGACGAGAGCCACGGCGGCGCGTACAAACAGGTGCCGGGCGAAGTCGACGTGACGCTCGATCCCGAGCCTACGACGCCGGTTCCACCGCGCTGACGTCGTCGGAGTCGGGCTTCTTTCTCATATCGAGAAAGAGCAGCGCGATCCCGACGCAGATCGCCGAGTCGGCCACGTTGAACGCCGGCCAGTGGTGCGACTTCACGTACACGTCGACGAAATCGACGACGTAGTGGAGGCGGAAGCGGTCGATCAGATTGCCGATTGCGCCGCCGAGGATCAGATGCAGTCCGGTCTGCAGAACGCGATCGGTCACCGCGGCGCGGAAGGCATACGCGACCACGACGAAGAAGACGCCGATTGCGCCGAGGTTCAGGAGCAGCGGCACGATGGCCGAGTCGGCATTCGCGCCGATTCCGAACGCTGCGCCGGTGTTGCGAACGTGAACGAGTTGCAGAAAGTCGGGGATCAGTGGAATCGACTCGTGCAGATCGATGTGCGAGGAGACCAGCCACTTGGTCCAGGCATCCGCCAGGATGATGACCAGCGAGAGAATGAGGTAAGGAATTCGTTTCAAACGGCGACGCCTCGCTTCTCATCGATCAACTTATCGAGCTCTACTCGCAGGCGGCCGAGGATCTCATCGTAGGTGTAGTGGCCGAGCGACTCCGGTCCGCGCTTCAGGTTCACGTAGGTCGGCGCACACCACATGCCGAGGTCTGCGTCATCGGTTTCGCCCGGGCCGTTCACGCGGCAGCCCATCACCGCGATGGTGATGTCGTGCTCCTTCGCATACATCGTCATCTCGCGGACGTTCTGGGCTAGATCGATAAATGCTTCGTTTTCGACGCGCGAACAGGATGGACAACTAATGATGTTCATCCCTTTCTGCTCGAATCGTGCGACGGAGCGGAAGCGGCCGCTGGCGATGTCTTTGAGAATCTGACGGCCGACCGTGATCTCGTCCCCTTTGTTGTCGAACGGCAGCGTGAGAGAGACGCGCAGCGTGTCGCCGATGCCGCGCGTGATGAGCTGTTCGAATGCGACGCGCGTTTTGATGATGCCGTCGGGCGGCATGCCGGCCTCGGTGACGCCGAGGTGCAGCGGGACGTCCGGCCGCGCCTCGGCGAAGCGGATGTTTGCGTCGATCACTTTGTTCGGATCGGAGTCTTTCAACGAGACCACGTACTGATCGAAGCCGAGGTCGTCGAGCATCAAACAATGTTCGAGCGCTGAGTCGAGCATCGGCGAGATCGAATCGTCCTTCGGATACTTGTCGAGTTTCTCCGGATCGACAGAGCCGGCATTGACGCCGATACGGATCGCGCAGCCGTGCGCGCGAGCGACGTCGACGAGATACGCGACTTTCGCGCTGATCGGTTTGTCGCGTTCGATGTGGTAGAGGTGGCCGGGGTTGTAGCGCAGCTTCTGCACGAACGGCGCGACGCGCTCGGCGAGCCGGTAGTTCTCCTGGAGGTCGATTACCAGGTTCGCGTTCGGCCGCGCCGCGCGGACCTCGGCGAGTGCGGTCACGTCCTTCGGCGTGTCGATGGCGATGCGGATGACGTCCGCGCCGGCGGCTTCGAGCAGTTCCACCTGGCGAATCGTGGCGTCAACGTCCTGCGTCCTCGTCGCCGTCATCGATTGCACGGCGATGGGGTGATTCGCGCCGATGGTGACGTTGCCGATGCGCACCTCGCGGGTCTGTCTCGCTTTCATCCGTTGGCGTAACGAAGCGCGCTTGGAAAGATTTCCGGCGGGCACGGCCCGCGGCATAGGTTGCCCAAGGCTCCGCCACCGAATTCGTGAAAGGTTTCCGTGCTGTCAGCGCAGCGCGGCGATCAACGCGCGCATGTCATCGGGCAGCGGAGCCGCGAAACTCATCTGTTTGTCCGTCTTTGGATGTGAGATCGCGAGATGAGCTGCGTGCAAAGCCTGATGACCGAATCCGGCGATCGCCTTCTGCAGCTTCTTGTCCGGAATCCCGCGCCACTGCGGGCCGGAGTAGACGGGATCGCCGATGATGGGATGGCCGATCGATTTCAGATGGACGCGAATCTGGTGCGTGCGTCCCGTGCGGAGAATGCAGCGGATCACCGACGCGTGGCGGAGCTGCTCGATCACTTCGTACTCGGTGATGGCGTTGCGGCCACCCGCGACGACGGCCATGCGCTTGCGATTGCGGGGATCGCGCGCGATCGGCGCGTCGATCGTGCCGCGCATCTGCGACGGCGTTCCGTAGACGATGGCCACGTACTCTTTGCGCACGGCATCGGTCGGCCAGGCCGCGGTGAGTTTGCGATGCGCGTTGTCGTTCTTCGCGATGACCATCACGCCGCTCGTGTCTTTGTCGAGCCGATGGACGATGCCGGGACGCAGCTCGCCGCCGATGCCGCTCAGATCGCGGACGTGAAACAGCAGCGCGTTGACGAGCGTGCGGTCGGCGTGGCCGGCGGCGGGATGAACGACCAGTCCGGCCGGCTTGTTGATGACCACAAGGTCGCTGTCTTCAAACAGAATCGAGAGCGGGATCTCCTGCGATTCGGTGGAAGTGGGGGAGGGCGCGGGGATGTCGATCGTGGCGTTCTGCCCCTCCGCGACGCGTATCGAAGGCCGCGGCGCGGGCCTCCCATCGAGCATGACTCGTCCTTCTTCGATGAGACGGGCGAGGAAACTTCGACTATGCTCCGGCATCCGCGCGGCAAGGGCGCGGTCGAGTCTGGTTCCCTCGTCCTCGGCAAGAAAGGTGACGTTCATGATCGCAGAACGTCATGCTACAATCGCATAGTCCGGCCACGAAAGCCTCATAGCTCCGCGACGTGACATTCCGTTCCGTTGGACCGTATCACCATTTGCAATTTGATTTTTTTAGCGCCTTCGAAGTTCGTTTAGAATGCGTACGCACTTTCCGATCGAGGCAGTCTGATCACAAAAAACTCGTAGCAAAAGGGGAGATTATGTTCAAAGTGAAACAGTTGGCCGTGACCGCGGCGATCACGTTGTTCGCCGGTGCGGCGATGGCCAGCAACTTCCGCGCTGCCGACCAGGTTTACGTTCCGGCGGCCGGCCACATTTCGAGTTCGTCCGCCACCTTCGTCTCGGACGTTTTCATCTCGAACCTCAGTGATGACAGCGTCGATGTCTCCGTCATTTTGGCAACGGGAACCACGGGAACACAGACGCCCTTTCCGAAGATCCTGACACTCCTGCCGCGCGAGCGCCGCGAGCTGAAGGACTTCGTGAAGAACACGCTGAACCAGCCGTCTGCCCTCGGTCAGCTCATTTTCAACGCCTGCAAGGCGGGCGCGGACTGCACGCCCGATCCGACCACAGGCCTCAACGCCAACTACCGCAACATCAGTGTCGAAAGCCGCATCTACTCGTTCGCGCTCGGTGCGGATGGGAACACAGCGCCGACGACCGGCCAGCTTTTCTCTGGCATTCCCTGGTACAACTTCGTCTCTGAGTCTGCCTCGGGTGCAGGCCTTGACAAGGTCTTCGTCACCGGCATCCGCAATACCGACCAGTACCGCACGAACATCGGCTTCGTGAACGCGTCGCAGTTCTCGACGACGACGATCACGGGGACGCTCTTCAGCAGCACCGGCACGCAGCTCGCGCAGAGCAGCTTCACGCTTCAGCCGCTCGGCTCCGCCCAGACAGGTGTCGGTACGGCCGGCCTCTTCCCGAGCTTCACGAAGTCCGCGACCGCCACCGGCGCGTACGCGGTCTTCCAGCAGGGCGGTACGACCCCGACCGCCGACGCTCAGGCGAACGGTTGCCCGACCGGCTGCCCGGCCTTCTTCGCCTTCGGCTCGACGCTCGACAACCAGACCAACGATCCGACCACGCTTGAGCCGCAGTACCTCATTCCGCTCACGAACAACGCCATCACCTGCATCTACAGCCCGGACGTCGCCGCCTGCAAATCGGGTACGACGATTCACCGCGCTGTGCGTCACCAGTTCTAAGATTCAACGCGTCGATTTGAACGACGGCCGCGCCTTCGCGCGGCCGTCCTTTTTCATCATCACGAAGCGGAATCCCTCACACGTTCACGGCGTTGTGACGGCTCGCTGCAACGTGGTATCATCCGTCAGCTTTCGAGCAACAACCTATCGAAAGCGGCCGATTCGGCCGCTTTTTTTGTTGTCAGGACATATGAGCGTTT